>JAESGQ010000015.1_pt1 | contig 582214 bp, 570 predicted proteins | sample 9266251 | NCBI WGS metagenome assembly JAESGQ01 (sample SAMN17056778, study PRJNA650883) | algae metagenome | isolation source: Kaiparowitsia implicata GSE-PSE-MK54-09C and co-occurring heterotrophs from... | place: USA: Kaiparowits Plateau, Grand Staircase Escalante National Monument, UT ...
CATCGAGAAGATCGCTTCCGGCTGGCCAGCGTCCCGATGGGACGAGCTCATGCCGTGGGGCTGGCAGCCCGACCAACAACAGCAGGTCGCTCAGGCCGCGTAGCTGCGGCCTTCAGGCCACGCTTACATTGAAACCCGAACGAGCTGGGGAGTAAGCGCTCGGTTCGGTTACGAATTGCCGGCGCTCAGCACGCGGCGCAATTCCGCAATGAAGCTGCGGGCGTTCCAGGATGGGGGGCGATCCACCAGATGTATGCTATAGATCGAAAAGTTTAGCGTCGGATCTAGTTTCGTATGGACCAGCCCGCGAGGTCGGAAGGCGAGCGCCGTCAAACGATCGACAACAGTGACTCCGGTTCCGATCATCGCCAATGAGGCGGCCACGTACATCGTATCGACGGTGACGACAGAACGCAAATTCAGGTCCTGGCGATTGATCTCCTGAAGAAATTGCTGCGCCAGCGGCCCGCTTTCAGCCGCGATATTTATGAAATCCAAGCTCTTCAGAAAGTCCAGGCTGACTCTCGGCAAATCCGGAATCAGGCCGGGTAGATGCAGCAGCACCAGTTCACTCGAGCCGATTTCCTCGCAGGCGAGCTGCGGATGGTGCGGCTTCTCACAACCGATCGCAATGTCACAGGTGCGATCCTGCAACGCGCCGAGAAATCCAGCGGTATGCAGCGTTTTTAGATCGAGTTGTACGCGCGGGTTGATTGCACGAAAACGCGCGACCGCCTGCGGAAGAATTTCCATCCCGAAACTCGGCAGTCCGGCAACGCGAATGTTCTGATTAGTATCAGTACCGATTTTCGTCGCCTTACGCCGCAACGCGACTATCTGCTCATAGATCATGTCCACTTCACGAAACAGAAGATGGCCTTGGTCGGTAGGCACGAGCCGTCCTCGAGCGCGGTGGAAAAGCGGGTAACCCAAGCGCGTCTCAGTTTGGCGTAGCATCTTGCTGATCGACGGTTGGGACACGTGCAGCGCTTGCGCCGCGCCGACCGCCGAGCCGTTAGTATAAACGGCATGGAATACCTCAATATGTCGCAGGTTCATGACATCAATTGCGGCCACCCCGCCCTGCATGTCAAAGCGAAAAGAGACAAAGCGACTCTGTCAGCACTGCCCTCTATCGGAAACGGTGATACGTCCGAGAGCGACTTAGATGGGGAAGACGTCCAAAGCTCAGGATCGTCGCCGTCGAGCCACTCGGAGATATCGGCGCGACGGGGATGGGAGGGATCGGCCCTGGCCTCGAGCATCTCATAAAAGCTGGATATGCCGCCGCAGTCTACGGGCGGGCAATCGCATTCTCCGGCAATGAAGCGGGGATAGGCGGTTGCGGGATCACCGGCGCGCGCATCGTTGGCGGTGAGCTCATGCGACCAGTGATCGCCGTAGTCGTAAGTGTAGTCGATCCTGGTCGTGTCGGGGGCGAGTACGGCGCGCAGGCGAGTGCGAGGCGCCACTTTGCGCTGGGCCGTTGGTGCGAAATCACTTCGGACGCCATCACCGTCCAGGCATTACCATTGACGATATACGACGATATAGATGATCGGATAGGCGGCCGCCGACGCAGGACCGGCCGGCGGCGCGACGATGATCCGATAGGTCAGACCCTCGGTCGACGTCATGTCGTTCGACGTGATCGGCAGGAATGGCGTCTCGCCCAGGCCGGGGCGGCGCTTGAGAGCACCGCCGCCAGGCGGAGCAGGGGCCATATGACGATTTTCATTTCACGCCTTCGGATGAACGCATTCAGAAATTCACGTCGAGGGCGAGGCCGATCGTTCGTGGGGCCATCTGGATGCCACGATTGTCGAGCCCGATCGAAGCCATCTTGTCCTCACCGGTCAGGTTTCGGACGAAAGCCCGCAAGGTCCAGCGGTCATTGGTAACCGATGCGTTGAGGTCGACAAGGGCATAACCGGGAAGACGCAAAGCGTCGGGGTCACTGGGGAATTCCGACCAGGTACGGCTGGCCCAACGAATACCGCCGCCGAGATTCAGACCCCAATCACCGCTCAGCGGCACCGCATAATTTGCAAGGAAAGATCCACTCCAGGCCGTGCTGGCGGGGGGGCGGTTGCCCGCCTCTGCGAAGATGGTCGGAACATCCTCGCGCAGCTTCAGGCCAGTATAAGCGGTGGTGGCCGTGAGGGTCAGGTTTCGCGCCGGCCGCAGCGTGCCGGTAAATTCCATACCGGGGCCGTTCGCCTTGCCGGCGTTTGTTACGAAATTGAATCCCTGCGGGGTCACCGCAAAGACGAACAGATCCTTCCAGTTGAGATAATAGAGCGTGAGGTCGATCGAAGCACGGTCATCGAGAAAGTCAGCGCGCATGCCCGCTTCATAGGAGGTCATGCTGTCCGGATCATAGCTGCTCGGCGCGCCGGGAACGGTGGCGTTTGTGCTCCCCGCCCGAAACCCAGTGGCGACGCGAGCGAACATCATCAAATCGTCGTTCGGAATATAGCGCGTGCTCAGCGACCAGGTCGTTGCCTTGTTCTTGGCCTGCGATTGGTCGACCAACTCCCCACCGACGAGGATGCCCTCCAGCAGATTATCGAACTTGTCGGTGATCCAGGACTGGCGGATCCCCGCCGACACTTCCCACTTGTCGGTGAGCTTGTAGGTCGCGTTGCCGAACAGGGACTCGTCAGTATAGCGCCCGTTGACAGTGACATCAAAAATTTTGGGAATGGTATCGAGAGCCTCGCCGGTCGCGGACTGGGGAATGGTTTGGGCCTTCGCGTACGTATCTTCGCGAGTGTAATAAGCACCCAATATCCAAGAGAAACGCTGCTCCTGGGACGAGGCCAGCCGGATTTCCTGCGTATATTTCTTCGTCTGGCTCGGCGAGTCGAAGACGCCAAGCGCATCGGTGATGGCACCACCCGTAAATGCGTTCACGAAGCCGCGGACGAAGAAAGTGTAATCCGCGGTGAATTGGCGAACCACCTTGGAGTAGCCGCTCGCCGAAGTGATATTGATCGATCCGAAGTCATAGCGGGCGATCAGCGAACCGAGATCGAATTGTTGCCCATTGGGCTGCGCGACCGGGGAGAAATTGATATAGTCGCCATAGAGGGGCTCTATCGTTCCCGGGACGAGAACCGTCATTGCGCGATCACCTGCCTCATATTCGGCATGCATCCATTGTGCGTCTATCGAAAAATTATCGGTCGGCGTAAACCGGGCGGCAGCGCGATAGCCATATTGCTTGACGTGGTTGGTCCCTTCCTCGCCGGTTCCGAGATTGGTCTGATAGCCGGGCGTCTCCTGATAGTAGCCGCTGAGCCGGATCCCGAGCACGCCTGGAGCGATTGGCGCATTGACCGCAGCGCGGGTGCCAAGACCAATCCCATCGCCGCCGTCGATCGAGATCCCCTCGACGCCCGCCTGGACGGAAAAATCATTAACATCGGCCGTCTTAGTCACATATTTGATCAGGCCGCCGATCGTGCTGTCACCATAAAGCGTACCTTGCGGACCGCGCAGCACTTCCACCCGTTCGATGTCATAGGGAAAGAGGTCGATTCCTTTGAATGTCGAGCCGCCATTTGATCCGTGCACGGTGGTCGGGATGTCGTCGATATAGGTGGCGGTTGCCGAGATGGGCGAGTTGGATTGCGAAACACCCCGGATGTTAAAGCGGCTCTCCCCCGGTGCGCCGCTGGTTCCCGGTTGATAGGTCAGACCAGGAATATAGCCAGCGATGTCCGAGAACCGGGTCGCGCCCTGCCGCTGCATCGTTTCACCGGTCACGGCGCTAATCGAGATCGGCACGTCGCGTAGCCGTTCCTCGCGCTTCTGCGCGGTCACGATAATCTCTTCGCTATTTTCCGTCTCGGAGGGGTTTTGCGCGAATGCGGTGCCGCCAGTGGTGGCCATCGCGATCACCGAAAGACTTGCCAGCCATCTTGATTTCATGTCGCCGCCCCCTTTTTATGATTTCGGTGCCCATCCGGTCCGGTCGACACGAATGCGTCACGAAGCACAGCATCCCGTAACGAAGTGCCCAGCACTATAGGGCTAGATCGACATTGTTCTTTAGCTCATCTAAAGAATCATCCGTGGCCGCACGCCTTTCCAGGCAGAGCCGCCGTGAGCCTTCATCGAGCGCCCACGGCGGCTGGCATGTCATCGATGTCGGATGGCGCGGGGATCGTCCGGCGGCGGCGGGCCTATCTGCCCGCGCAGATATCCGCCATTTTCCAGGGGCGGTTGGCGACAGCTTTGTCGGTGTTAGTTAGCACCACAATCGTCGTGCGGCTGTCGGGAAAACTGTTTGAGGCTCGAATTGAAGCCGTTGATCGAGTCGCTATGGCCGATCACGCGGTTGCCGACGGCCAGATCCAGGCCATAAGCCAGCGGCGGCTTGCCGTCCGCCCCGAGCTATTGCGACGTGGCGGTCGTTCGGCCGTCCTTCAGCCGGGTGGGTTCGAGCATCAGCGCCAGGCTTTCCGGTTTCGGCAGCTTCCCGCCGAGCAATGCTTGGTGCCAGCGCAGCAGGTCCGTCGCGGTGGAACGGATCCCGCCGGCACCACCGGAAATGCTGACCGACAAAGCTTCAGCATTGACCAGCTTGTCGTCGCGCAGCCCATAACCCTTGACGCGACGCGGCACGATTGTGCGTTCGTCCTCATAGGCGGTGCCCTGTAGGCCCAGCGGCTTGGCAATCATCTCGTCCAGCGCGGCCGCATAGGGTTTGCCGGTCAGTTTCTCGATTTCGATATCGGGCTGCTTGCGCTAGGTCTCCTGCCGAACTGTTTATCAGCAGAGGCGGCGTGCGCTTCGGATCACGACCGGCTTGTTCAAGATTTGCCCCTCCACATAGTCCGTGCTGCCGAGACCCCATCACCGCGGAGGGTTATTTTAGATATAAAATTTTAAGCTTGAAATAAATTCCACTCGGATTAGAGACCGCATTCAAAGCATTCCATGATTGGAGTCTCGCCATGAAATTCGCGTGCGTGGGCGGTGGGCCGGCTGGGCTCTATTTTGCCATTTCGATGAAACTGCGAAACCCCGCGCACGAGATCGATGTGTTTGAGCGCAACCGGGCGGACGACACTTTTGGCTGGGGTGTCGTCTTTTCCGATCAGACGGTCGAAAATCTGATGGCGAACGATCCCATTAGCGGCACGACCATTTGCAACGACTTCGCGCATTGGGACGATATCGACGTCCATATCCACGGCAAATGCATACGGTCGTCGGGGCACGGCTTTATCGGCATCGGCCGCAAGCGCCTGCTCGCGATCCTGCAGGACCGCGCCCGCGAACTCGGCGTACAATTGCACTTTCAGAAAGAAGCGAGCGCGGAACCCGCCGACTGGGCTGACTATGACCTGGTAATCGCGGCGGACGGCGCCAACAGCCGTATCCGCAGCGCGCACGCCGAACATTTCGACGTCGATATCCAGGTCAAGAAGAACAAATTCTTCTGGTTTGGTACTCCGAAACAGTTCGACGCCTTCACCTTCGCCTTTGAACAGACCGAGGCGGGATGGGTGTGGGCGCACGCCTATCGCTTCGACGACAGCCTCTCGACCTTCATCGTCGAGATGGAGCCGGAAACCTGGGCGAGCCTCGGGCTCGACCAAATGAACCAGCCCGAAGCCATTGCGCTTTGCCAGCAGATTTTTGCCAAATATCTCGACGGCAACGCGCTGATCTCGAACGCTACACATTTGCCAGGTCCGCAAGCTTGGCTCAATTTCCGCCGGATCATCACCGGCCGCTGGTCATACGACAAGTTCATTCTGCTCGGCGATGCTGCCCACACAGCGCATTTTTCGATTGGGTCGGGAACGAAGCTAGCGCTCGAAGACGCGATCAAGCTCGCCGAAGTGCTCAATCGCCCCGGGCTCGACCGGGCCGCGGCGCTCGCTGAATATCAGGCCGAGCGGAATGTCGAAGTGTTGAAGCTGCAAAATAGCGCGCGTAACTCGACCGAATGGTTCGAAACCCTCGATCGCTATCTGCCGTTCGAGCCGATCCAGTTCGCCTACTCGCTGCTCACACGCTCGCAGCGCGTCAGCCATGAAAATCTGCGGCTGCGCGACAGCGACTGGCTCGAGAGCGTTGAGCGCTGGTTCCAGTCGCAGGCTCCCGGCGGGCGCGACACGAACGCACCGCCGATGTTCGCCCCCTACAAGTTGCGCGAGATGAACCTCGAGAACCGCATCGTCGTGTCGCCGATGGCGATGTATTCGGCGGAGGGCGGCACGCCGGGCGATTTCCATCTCGTCCATTACGGAACCCGCGCGCAAGGCGGCGCCGGGCTCGTCTACACCGAAATGACCTGCGTTTCGCCCGAGGGGCGCATCACCCCCGGCTGCCCCGGTATGTACACCCCCGAACATGCCGCCGTGTGGCGTCGCATCGCCGAATTCGTCCACCGCGAGAGTAAGGCGAAGCTTTGCCTCCAGCTCGGCCATTCAGGCGCCAAGGGATCGACCCGGATCGGCTGGGAGGGGATGGACGCACCACTGGAAGACGGAAACTGGGCGCTGATCGCCGCGTCCGACGTGCCGTGGAGCACCGGCAACCAAGTGCCGCGCCCGATGACGCGGCGCGATATGGACCAAGTGCGCGATCAATTCGTCGCGGCGACGCGCATGGCGATCTACGCCGGGTTCGACATGGTCGAATTGCACGCCGCGCACGGCTATCTCCTGTCGAGCTTCATCACCCCGCTGCAGAACCGCCGGACCGACGAGTATGGCGGCAACCTCGCGAATCGCCTGCGCTTCCCACTCGAAGTGTTTACGGCGATGCGCGAAGCATGGCCTGCCGACCGCCCGATGTCGGTGCGCATCTCCGCGACTGACTGGATGGGCGACGCGGGCGTGACCCCCGACGAGGCGGTCCTGATCGCCGAGGCCTTCCACGCCGCAGGCGCCGACCTGATCGACGTGTCTGCCGGACAGACCTGGGCGGATTGCAAGCCCGTCTATGGCCGCATGTTCCAGACCCCCTTCGCCGACCAGGTGCGCAACGAGGCGCGCGTGTCGACGATGGCGGTCGGCAACATCTTCGAAACCGACCATGTCAATTCGATCCTCGCCGCGGGCCGCGCCGACCTCGTCGCGCTCGGACGCCCGCACATGATCGATCCAATGTGGACGCTGCGCGCGGCCGCGCAGCACGAGTATCCCGACGCCACGGTTCCGCCCGCCTATCTGAACGGGATGAGCCAGCTCGCGCGCAACATGAAGCGCGCATCCGAACAGGAAGCAGCGCTGCGCGGGTAGCATGGAGAGGGAGGCTAAGATGCAGTTGAAGGATGTCCATGCCGTCGTCACCGGCGGCGGATCGGGGATTGGGGCCGCCGTCGCAGAGATGCTCGCGGCCGCGGGCGCTCGGCTGACGCTGATCGGGCGGCGCCGCGAGGCGCTCGAAGGGGTCGCCGCGTCGCTGCCCGGCGCCTGTGTCGCGCCCGCCGACATCGCCGATCGCGCTGCGGTCGAGGCTGCCTTCGCGGCGGGGCGCGATGCGCACGGCCCGATTTCGATCCTGATCAACAACGCCGGCGTCGCGCCGAGCGCACCGTTCGGTCGCGTCACCGCCGAGGCATGGCGCGCGACGATGGCGGTCAACCTCGACGCGCTGTTCCATTGCTGCCAGGCGGCGCTGCCCGACCTGCTCGCCGCCCCTGCCGGTCGCATCGTCACCGTCGCATCGACCGCCGGAGTCAAAGGCTATGCCTATACCGCCCCCTATGTTGCGTCGAAGCATGGCGCGGTCGGGCTGATGCGCGCGATCGCGGCCGAATATGCCGCAACCCCCCTTACCGCCAACGCGGTCTGCCCCGGCTTCACCGACACGGACATCGTCGGCCAGGCGGTCACCAACATCCAGGCGAAAACGGGCCGCAGCGAAGCCGAAGCGCTGGCCGAGCTGACCCGCTTCAATCCCCAAAAACGGCTGATCGATCCCGTCGAGGTCGCCGAAGCGGTGCTGTGGCTGTGCCTTCCAGCCAGCCGGTCGGTGACCGGTCAGGCGGTGATGGTCGCGGGTGGAGAAGTGACATGAGCGGCGGCGCATCGATCCGTGAAAAACATGACGGCGAACTCGACGACCGCAGCAATGTCCGCCTCTGGCTGCGGCTCTTGACCTGCACGACGGTGATCGAAAAGCGGATCAAGCGCCGCTTTTCTGACCAGTTCGGGATCACCCTGCCCCGCTTCGATGTCATGGCGGCGCTCGACCGCCATCCCGAGGGAATGACGATGGGCCAATTATCGACGGCGCTGCTGGTATCAAACGGCAATGTCACCGGCGTCGTCCAGACGCTGGTGCGCGACGGTTACGTCAGTATCGCGCCCTCGCCCAGCGATGGCCGCGCGTCGATCGTACGCCTGACGCAGGAAGGGCGAGACTGTTTCGCTGGTCTCGCCGACGCGCACCACGACTGGATCGACACGATGTTCGCCGGGCTCGACGGCGACCAGCGCACGTCGCTTTATGGCCTTCTCGGCGCGCTCAAGCAGTCGCTCGCCGCCGACCATGGAAAGAAACAGGCATGAATCCCGAAAGCTTTTCACCCGAACATTTCGGGTGGCATTTCGACGGAGGCGTCGCCACGGTCACGCTCAACCGCCCCGACCGCAAGAACCCCCTCACTTTCGAAAGCTATGCCGAGCTGCGCGATACCTTCCGAGCTCTCGTCTATGCCCCGGCGGTGAAGGCGATCGTCTTCACAGGGGCGGGCGGCAACTTCTCGTCGGGCGGTGACGTCCATGAAATCATCGGGCCGCTCACGAAAATGGCGATGCCCGAACTGCTGAATTTCACCCGCATGACCGGCGACCTCGTCAAGGCTATGCGTGCCGGCCCGCAACCGATCATTGCCGCGATCGACGGCATCTGCGTCGGCGCCGGCGCGATCATGGCGATGGCGTCGGACCTGCGCCTTGCGACCCCGCGCGCCAAGACCGCCTTTCTGTTCACCCGCGTCGGCCTCGCCGGCTGCGACATGGGCGCCTGCGCAATCCTGCCGCGGATCATCGGCCAGGGGCGCGCGTCGGAACTCCTCTACACCGGCCGCATGATGAGCGCCGAGGAAGGCGAGCGCTGGGGTTTTCACAACCGGCTGGTGGAGCCCGACGCACTGATCGACGAAGCGATCAAGCTCGCCCGCTCGCTCGCTGCGGGGCCGACCTTCGCGCACGGCATCACCAAGACGCAGCTCAATACCGAATGGGCGGTTTCCGTCGAAACCGCGATCGAAATGGAGGCGCAGGCGCAGGCGATCTGCATGGCGACCAACGATTTCCGCCGTGCCTTCGAGGCGTTTGCCGACAAGCGTACTCCCGAATTCGTAGGCGACTGATGGCCGACCGCAGCTTCCTCGACTGGCCGTTCCTCGACGACGGTCACCGCACGCTGGCACATGACCTCGACGCCTGGTGCGCCGCGCATCTGACCGACCATCATACGGCCGATATCGATGGCGAATGCCGCGCGCTCGTCCGCGCGCTTGGCGATGCCGGATGGCTGCACTACTGCGTCCCAGCGGCTTATGGCGGCGTCCACGACAGCCTCGATATCCGTTCGCTTTCGCTGATCCGCGAGACGCTGGCGCGCCATTCGGGGCTCGCCGATTTCGCTTTCGCGATGCAGGGACTGGGGTCGGGGACGATCAGCCTTTTGGGCACCGAGGCGCAGAAGCGAGCCTATCTGCCCGAGGTTGCGGCGGGACGGAAGATCGCGGCCTTCGCGCTTACCGAACCCGCATCGGGATCCGACGTCGCGTCGATGGAAACGACGGCGGCACACACCGCCGACGGCTATATCGTGAACGGCGCCAAGACCTATATCTCAAACGGCGGCATAGCCGACTATTACGTCCTCTTCGCGCGGACCGGCGAGGCGCCGGGCGCGAAGGGTGTGTCCGCCTTCATCGTTGACGCCGACACGCCGGGGCTGGCGGTGACTGATCGCATCGCCGTGATCGCGCCGCACCCGCTCGCAACACTGACCTTTACCGACATGGCGCTTGCCGACACTGCCCTGCTTGGCGAGTCGGGACACGGTTTCGCCGCCGCGATGGCCACGCTCGACATCTTCCGCACCACCGTGGGGGCGGCCGCGCTCGGCTTCGCGCGCCGCGCGCTCGACGAGGCGACCGCGCGCGCGCGGATACGCAAGCTTGGTTCGGGGACGCTCGCCGACAACGCGATCACCCAGTCGAAGCTCGCCGAGATGGTGCTCGACGTCGATACCTCGGCGCTGCTGATCTACCGCGCCGGCTGGCTGCGCGACGTCCGCGGCGAACGCAACACGCGCGAAGCGGCGCTCGCCAAGGTCCATGCGACCGACAGCGCGCAGGCGGTAATCGACAAGGCGGTGCAGATGTTCGGCGGGCTCGGCGTGACAGTCGGCACCTCGGTCGAGGCGCTGTATCGCGAAGTGCGTGCGCTACGCATCTATGAAGGCGCGTCGGAAGTGCAGAAAGTCGTCATCGCGCGCCAGCACCTAGCCCAGAGCGCGCCCTGATGTATCAGACCAGCCTGCCGCTGCGCTTCGCGCACTGCGATCCGGCCGGGATCGCATATTATCCGCGCTATTTCGAGCTGTGCGACGCCGCGATCGAGGACTGGACGGCGGCCGTGCTCGGCATCGACCGGCGGACGATGCACCAGGATATGGGGCTCGGCCTGCCGACCGTCAGCCTGCACGCCGACTTCGCCGAGCCGAGCCGGCTGGGCGACCAGCTTGATTTCACCGTCGCCGTCACCCGCGTCGGCCGCAGTTCGATCGATCTCGCGGTCGATATAAGCAGCGCCGGCCAGCCGCGCTTCGCGGTGCGCTACACGCAAGTACTCACCGACCTGGCGGCAGGCAATTCGCGCGCTTGGCCCCACGACCTTCTCGACCTTCTGAACAAGGAAATCGCATGACCGCTCATCAAAGCCTGCTTCCCCCCGGCTGGAAACGTCCGCGCGGCTACGCCAATGGCATCGCGGCGACCGGCCGCATAGTCTTCACCGCGGGCGTCGTGGGCTGGGATGCCGAAGAACGCTTCGTCGCGCTCGATCTCGGCGGTCAGTTCCGCCAGGTACTGCTCAACACGCTGGCCATCCTCGCCGAGGGAGGCGCGGAGGCCGAACATATCGTACGCATGACCTGGTATGTGACGAGCCGCGCGGACTATCTCGCCAGCCTGCCCACGATCGGCGACGCCTATCGCGAACTGATGGGCAAGAATTTCCCGGCGATGGCGGTGGTCGAGGTGATCGCGCTGGTCGAAGCCGAAGCGAAAATCGAGATCGAGACAACCGCGATCGTTCCCGACGCCGCCTGAGCGAGGACAAAGACATGCAGAAATTCGACTGGGCCGACCCCTTCCTGCTCGACGATCAGTTGGAAGGTGACGAGCGGATGATCCGCGACAGCGCGCGCGCCTATGCTGAGGACCGACTCGCGCCGCGCGCGATCGAGGCGTTCGCGACCGAAAGCACCGATCCTGAGATTTTTCGCGAGATGGGCGAACTCGGGCTGCTTGGCCCGACGATTCCCGAAACCTATGGCGGGGTCGGCGCCTCCTATGTCGCCTATGGCCTCGTCGCGCGCGAAGTCGAGCGTGTCGATTCGGGTTATCGCTCGATGATGAGCGTGCAGTCGAGCCTCGTCATGTATCCGATCCACGCCTTCGGCTCGGAAGAGCAGAAACAACGCTACCTGCCCAAGCTGGCGAGCGGCGAGTGGATCGGCTGTTTCGGGCTGACCGAGCCCGACGCGGGCAGCGATCCCGGCGGGATGCGGACGCGCGCCATCAAAGTCGAGGGTGGCTATCGCCTGTCGGGCACCAAGACCTGGATCTCTAACGCGCCGATCGCCGATGTCTTCGTGGTCTGGGCCAAATCCGACGCGCACGGCGGCGCGATCCGCGGGTTCGTGCTCGAAAAGGGGATGCGGGGGCTGTCGGCGCCCAAGATCGAAGGCAAGCTCAGCCTTCGCGCCTCGATCACCGGTATGGTGATGATGGAGGAGGTCGAAGTTTCCGAAGACGCGTTGCTCCCCGACGTCGAGGGGCTCAAGGGTCCCTTCTCGTGCCTCAACCGTGCGCGCTACGGGATCAGCTGGGGTGCGCTGGGCGCCGCCGAATATTGCTTCCACGCCGCGCGCCAATATGGGCTCGACCGGCACCAGTTCGGCCGTCCGCTCGCCGCGACGCAGCTGTTCCAGAAAAAGCTCGCCGATATGGAAACCGACATCGCGCTCGGCCTGCAGGCCAGCCTGCGCGTCGGCCGGCTGATCGACGATGGCCGCTACGCGCCCGAGATGATTTCGATCGTCAAACGCAACAATGTCGGCAAGGCGCTCGACATCGCCCGTATGGCGCGCGACATGCACGGCGGCAACGGGATCAGCGGCGAATATCAGGTCATCCGCCACATGACGAATCTCGAAACCGTGAACACCTACGAAGGCACCCATGACGTACATGCCCTGATCCTAGGCCGCGCTATAACCGGTATCGCGGCATTCTGACGCCGGGCGTTCAGCCAATTCGGAACGGTCCGGCAAAAGGTCACTCGGCATCTCTCTGCGACACATTACTTGCGGCTGCACGTAATGTGTCGCAGCCTGGTCCTGAGAAGAGATTAGAAAATAACCCAGAAAATCTTGCAGCAATTTGTCGCCGAAATAGGATGGGGCGCCATCCGCACCATCAACCTGACCCAGACAGTGCCGCCCAACATGCTGGCGATACCGCCCGAATTCGGGCAATGCCCCGCCTTCAGCTCGGAAGAAATCTCGTTGCGACGAGCGCGGAGTCGCGAGAGCCATGTCCGCTCAGGAATCCGCTAGCAACGCAAGCCTCAATATCTGATTGGATTTAACGCGCCCCCACGCCAGTACGCAACGCCATCGCAACCAGTTCTTCGAGCAGTGCTGTATCATCGGCGGCGTTTGCCTTGGGGAGACCGCAAAGCTCTGCCTCCTGACGAATTCCTGAAGGGAGCGAGTCATCCGCCGCCGCTGGTCCAAAACCATGCTCCTTCGAAGACATATGAGGTTGGCGGTCGTTCATGTGACGCGCGCTCGCCTGTGATATTCTGGCGTGTCCCAGCTCTTCGTGAGAAGCACATGCTCCATAATGGCGACGGCTCTGAGCACGTCGGTTTCACCTATGTACAGCGGCGTAAAACCGAATCGCAGCGTGTCGGGCGCACGGAAGTCCCCGATTACGCCGCGCGCGATCAGCGCTCGCATGATCGCATAGCCCTGCGAATGGCGAAAAGAGACTTGGCTTCCCCGGAGAGCGCTGTCTCGCGGCGAGGCGAGCACGATATCCGGGCAGCGCGCCTCTACCTCGCGGATAAACAATTCCGAAAGCGCGACCGAGGCGTGGCGCACGTCGGTCATTTCGACGCCCTCCCACGCATTGAGCGCAGCGTCGAGCACTGCGAGCGCAATGATAGGCGGCGTACCAACGCGCATCCGTTCGATACCTACGCCGGCGCGATACTCCCGGTCGAAAGCGAAGGGAGCCTCGTGGCCCATCCAGCCCGAGAGCGCCGGACAGGCGGTATCCGCATGCTTCGGCGCGACATAGATGAAGGCCGGCGCGCCGGGCCCGCCGTTCAGATATTTATAGGTGCAGCCGACTGCGAAATCCGCGCCCGCTTTGGTCACGTCCACCGGAATGGCTCCCGCCGAATGCGCGAGATCCCAGAGCGTGAGCGCGCCTGCCTTATGGGCGCTTGCGGTGAGCCCCACCATGTCGTGGAGGCGGCCCGTGCGATAGTCGACCTCGGTGACCATCAGCACGGCGACGCTTTCGTCGATCGCAGCCTCGACCGCTTCAGGCGCGACGACTTTCAGCTCATACCCTTGTCCGAGCGAGCGGATAAGGCCCTGCGCCATGTAAAGGTCAGTCGGAAAATTACCGCTGTCCGACAGGATCACCCGCCGATCAGGACGCATTTCCAGCGCCGCGGCCAGTGCCTGGTAGACTTTGATAGAGAGCGTGTCGCCCATCACGATGCTGCCCTCGGGCGCACCGATCAACTTGGCGATGCGGTCGCCAACCCGCCGCGGCTGCCCCATCCAACCGGCAGTGTTCCACGCCCCGATGAGTTCGCCGCCCCATTCGGTTTCGATCACCTCGCGTGCTCGCTCCTTCGCCGCAAGCGGCAGGGGACCAAGTGAATTGCCGTCCAGGTAGATGATGCCATCGGGAATATGAAACCTCGCGCGCGTCGCATGGAAATCGGTCATACGCGTCTCTCCGTCCGCAAGCGGAACCGCTGAATCTTACCCGTTTCCGTTTTCGGAAGCGCCGCGGTGAAACGGATCGATCGCGGATATTTATACGGAGCAATCGCCGCCTTTACATGATCCTGGAGTGCCTTGATCACGCCTTCGCCCGGCGCTACGCCGTCCACGAGCACAACATGGGCCTCGACGATGTGTCCGCGCGTCTCGTCGGCGACGCCAATCACTGCGCATTCGAGCACATCGGGATGGCCGAGCAGCGCGGCCTCAACTTCAGGCCCTGCGATATTATAGCCAGACGAGATGATCATATCGTCCGATCGCGCCGCAAAATGGAAGCGTCCATCGGCGTCCTGCAGGAAGGAGTCGCCGGTCAAATTCCAGCCGCCCCTCACATAATTTCGCTGGCGCGAATCGGCGAGGTAGCGGCAGCCGACAGGGCCGCGCACCGCCAAATGACCGATTTCGCCGCGAGGCAGTTCATTCATGTCATCGTCGACGATTTTCGCTTCATAACCGGCCAGCGGCTTGCCGGTACAGGCCGGCCGCATGTCGTCGAGCCGGTTCGAGATGAAAATGTGCAGCATTTCGGTCGCGCCGATGCCATCAAGTATCGGTTTTCCGGTCTTACGCAGCCAGTCGCTGAACACCGGCTCGGGCAGCACTTCTCCTGCCGACACTGCGATCCGCAGCGACGACAGGTCCGCACCTTCGTCGATGGCGGTGAGCATCATCCGATAAGCGGTCGGCGCGGCGAAGCTGATCGTCGCCCGGTATTGCTCGATGATCTCGATCATGTTCGGGGGCGTCGCCTGCTCGAGTAGTATCGCGGCGGCGCCGAAGCGCAGCGGAAAGATCGCAAGACCTCCAAGCCCGAAGGTGAAAGCGAGCGGCGGCGAACCCACGAACACATCGTCCGTGCGCACGCCGAGCACTTCCTTTGCATAGGCGTCGGCAATGATGAGAAGGTCGCGCTGAAAGTGCATCGTCGCCTTGGGCTCGCCCGTTGTACCCGAAGTAAAGCCGAGCAGCGCGACATCGTCGCGGCCGGTCGGCGCCGCATCGAAGGTGACCGGCTTTTCGAGCGCCGCGCGGTCGAGTTCCGCATCGTGGTTGGCGGTGCCGTCGAAGCCGACGACCTGTGTCAGGAAGCCGCTGCTCTCGGCGCAATGCACTATCTCGTCGAGGAGCCGGGTATCGCAAAGCGCGAGGCCGATCTCGGCCTTCTCGACGATCTTCGTCAACTCGCCAGCCCGCAGCATCGGCATCGTGTTAACGACGACCGCGCCTGCCTTCGTCGCCGCCAGCCAGCAGGCCACCATCGCGGGGTTGTTTGCGGAACGGATCAGCACGCGGTTGCCGGGCTTGACGCCATAATTCTCGACGAGCGCATGCGCGATGCGATTCGACCAATCGGCGAGTTCCTTGTAGGTACGCCGTCGCCCATTGCCGATAAGCGCGGTAAAATCGCCGAAACCCTTCGCAACCATCGCGTCAGTGAGTTCGACGGCCGCGTTCAGTCGCTCGGGATATTCGAAATCGCCGAGCTGCAACTCGGGCCATTCGTCGAATGGCGGCAGATTGTCGCGCGTAAAGCTGTCGATATGTGCCGAAGGCCCCAAAATCATGTCACACAACCCGTCGACTGACGCGCGATCATCGCCTTATGGACGTCGGGGGCGGCCATATAGATGCGGAGAGCGCGGAACTCGCGGCACAGGCTCACTATGATCTGCGGCCTATTCAGGCCCTCGGCCGAGCTCAAGTCGTGAGCAACGATCGACAGGGAGGGTTCTCCCGTCTTGGACGGCTTGTCAGTAGAGGACGGGTGCGTCCCTGCGAGCGCCGCCGCCAGGAGCAGTTCGATGGGTGCGATCGGTTTCATGGCTGGCCTCCAGCAAGTCTTGCGACGACGCGCGTTCATTTGCCAAGCGCGAAGGGGATTGCGCGGCCGATCTGCGACGGGAGGACCGAGAAATTGTCTTCCTCGGGGAACTGATCGTAACGCACCTTCAGGCCATTGTCGGTCAGGATCTGTGCGGTGACGATGATCTCTTCGGATGCACCGGCGTCCGTGCTCTTGTCCTGCGCGAATGCCGCACTGCTGGTCATCGCCAGCGCCGCAAACGAAAGTCCGGTGAACCATTTGGATTTCATCGCCTACCCTTACGAATTAAATGCAGCCAAGCCCGGTTCGTCCGGGGCGCGTTGCCTCTGGCCGCAGTCTTTCGCAGTTCGGAATTCGCGAATATGGGGATAAATCGTCAAAGTGTTTTAGCTGAGCTAAACGACCGGAGTGGCATCGAACCATCGCAGCGCCGCCACGCAAGAACGCCGCCAAAAGCGCCTCGCTCGTGCGCTCTTCGCGGCGTCGTGACTTGCCGGTGCGGATGCTGCGCCGTGGCCGATTTATTTGCCCAGCACGATGTCCGCGACGTTCCAGAAGCTTTGGCCGGCGGCGCCATCAGTGTTGGCCAGCATCACGATCGTCGTGCGCTGGTCCGGAAAGGTATAAAGGCTACTGGAGAAGCCGTTGATCGCGCCGCCATGGCCGATCGCGCGACGACCGCCGCGCGTGCCGAAGGCAAGGCCCAGTCCATATTCCATCGGCGGATTTCCCTTGGCGTCGGGCTTTTGCGCCTGGCTGGTCAGTCGGCCGTCCTCGAGTCTAGTGGGTTCTGTCATCACCGTTAGGCTTTCCGGTTTCAGCAGCTTTCCGCCGAACAGCGCCTGATGCCAACGCAGTACGTCGATCGCGGTCGAACGGATCCCGCCGGCACCACCGGAAATGCTGACCGACAAAGCCTCGGCATTGACCAGCTTGTCGTCGCGCAGCCCATAACCCTTGGCGCGACGCGGCACGATTGTGCGTTCGTCGTCATAGGCGGTGTCCTTCAGGCCCAGCGGCTTCGCGATCATCTCGTCCAGCGCCACCGCATAGGGCTTGCCCGTCAGTTTCTCAACCAGCGCGCCCGCCATCACATAAGCGGAATTATTGTAGCGATAATCGGTGCCGACCGGAAAATCGGTGAGATTGTCTTGCGCGGCGATGCCGGCGACCAGTTCCGGCATAGTATGGGCGCGCCACATGCGTACGCCCAGCGGGCTCTTCGCCTCCCAAAATGCCTGATCGGTATAGCTGTGGATGCCCGACGTGTGGTCAAGCAGGTGGCGAACGGTGATCCCCTCGGCATGTGGGAAATCGGGGAAATATTTGCTGATCGGATCGCTCAGCGACAATTGGCCGCGCTCGACCAGCAACAGCAGCATCGCAGAGGTGAACTGCTTGGTGATCGATCCGATGCGGAAGATCGTATCCGGCTTCACCACTTGGCCGTCTTCCAGATCGGCCATGCCATAACCCTTCACAAGGACGATCTTGCCATCCTTCATCACGCCGACGACGGCGCCGGCCAGTTTCCGCGTCGCAAGTTTGTCCGTCATCAGCTTGTCGATCGCTGCGGTGTCGACCACCGTCGTTCCCGCGCGGGCGGCATCCTGAACGGCTGCCGTTCCGGTGGCATTCTGCGCGAAAGCCGCACTGCCCGCAGTCGCAAGCGCCGCGAGCGAAAGACCCGTCAGCCATTTCAATTTCATCGTCCCATCCCCTTTTGATCGCAATGTGGCTCGTTTTCTCCGGGCCCGTTGAGGTCTCCCAGTTTTCCGCAGGGCGGGATTCAGGAATATGGGGGTAGATCGATGATGTGCTTTAGCCAAGCTAAACGATCCACGGGGCGCAACGGCGGGACCCCGATCGCTGCCCTCACTTCGGCCTGGCAACCATGTCCGCGCCCACCGATCCCTTGCCTGGCAGCACGACCGCACTCTCATTGCCCAGCATCACCGACACCACCGGCGTCTCGGCACCGCCATCGGCGTGATCGAGCGTCAGCGTCGCCGCCTTGGTGCTGCCGCTCTTGTCGCGAAGGATCGCGGTCACGCTCGCCCAACCCTTGCCCGTCTGGAGTACGCCCAGTCTGTCAACGATCCATGTGCGGCCGGACCTCGCATCGATCAGCTTGATCTTGCCTGCCGCATAGCGCTGGCCGCTGCCCTGCGCGGCCTGAAAATCGACTGCGTAATCCGCCGATGCCGCGGTAGCGGTGACCGAACGGATCGCGGCGGCGGGCATCATTGGCCGGCTCGGCATATGGGCGTCGCGTAGCAGCACCGCGCCCGACTTGGCGCCCGTGGGTGCCCCATCGGACAGGACTGCGACGCCGTTGACGATGACATGGCGGATGCCGTCGGATTTCAGTGTCGGCGCCTCGAAAGTCGCACGGTCGCGCACCGTCCTGGGATCAAACAGGGTCACATCCGCACGCATGCCGGGCGCCAGCCGTCCGCGATCGACCATGCCGATGACGGCGGCGGGCAACGCGGTCATCTTGCGCACGGCATCTTCCAGCGTGATCGCGCCGGTATCGCGGGCATAATGACCAAGCACCTTGGGGAAACTGCCATAATGGCGGGGGTGGCCGCGACTGGCAATGGTCGCGCCGCAATCGCATGCGACCGCGGTGTCGGGATATTTGAGGAATGTAACGACATCCTCTTCCTTGCCGAAGGTCATGATCGCCGAGATGGAAGGATCGCGTTCCAGTGTGCGCAGCACCGCTTCACCTGCGCCCACCTTTTCCGCGGCCATGATGTCGGTCAGCCGCTTGCCGATACCGGGCAGCGCAATCCCCTCGACGCCTCCCAACCGGGTGGCGATCGCATATTCGGCCGCCTCGACAAGCTTGGGTCGCAGCATTGGATCCTTGAACCTGGCGAGCATCGCATCGTTGCCGCCATCGGCCGCCCAGCCGGGCACCAGGAAGGCCTGCAGCGCTGTCTGGCCCGCGAGATAGGGATAGATGTCGATCGCGGTCCAGGCGCCGCGCGCGGTGGCGGCAGACACCATCTTGAGCACGTTCGCCGCATTCCCGCGTTCCTTGCCCGCACTCTTGATATGCGTGATCACCGGCACCAGCCCGGCCTGTTCGGCAATTAGAACGGTTTCTTCCATGCCTTTGACGGAACTGAGATTATCCTCCGGGCGAAGTCGATCGTGATTGGGGAAGTTGGTCCGCCAGGACTTGGCGACCGAGAGGATGCTGACCACTTCCTCGGGCTTGGCATAATAGGCCGGGCGGTAGTCCAGGCCCGATGCGACACCCCAGGCGCCAGCCTTCAGGTTCGTCTCCAGCGTCGCGCGCATCGCCGAAATCTGCGCCGCGGTCGGGCGCTGGTCGCGCTCACCCATGGTGCTTTCCCAGATCGCGTTGAAGCCGATATAGGCGCCGATATTCTCGGCCAGTCCCTTTGACGCAAAGCTGCGAAGCTGGCCGGCAATGTCGATCTCGCCACTGCCATCGGCATTGATGACCTCAGTGGTAACGCCTTGGGTCAGCATGTTGACCGCGGTCGAAACTGCGTCGGGTTCGGCGTGGCTGTGCAGGTTAATGAAGCCGGGCGCGACAACCAGTCCATTAGCGTCGATCGTCTTCGCCGCTTTTGCCTGTCCGATATCCCCGACCGCGACGATATGGCCATCGGCGATCGCAACGTCGCCAGAATAGCCGGGCAGGCCGCTACCATCGATAATGGTCCCGTTGCGAATTATGATGTCATAGGTGGGAACATCCTTCGCCGAGGCCGGAACAAGCAGCGCCAGCGCTGCCGTCGATGCCATGAGGGAACAGCCGAAAGCACCGCGCATGCTGGACATAATGATCATTGTCTACCTCTCCATAGATCCGAGAAGCCGTCCGTCTCGAGCGGTGGGATCCCGAGTGAGCGTTGATGCAAGATGCAGTTTGCGTGGTGATATCGCCGATGTGGAAAACCGCTCCCAATATTTACGCGGTGCTTCAGGCGATACCAGCGTTCTCGCAGCGTCGGGCGATTCTGATCTGCTGAAAAGCGCCGTCGGACGACGGAAGCACCGGAAGGTCGAAGCAAAACTCAGGCTGCCGATCGACAGCCGGTCCATCACGAGACGGTCAATTTGAGCGGTGTTCATCGCATCTCTCCTTGGCATATCGATAGGGCGACGGTTCCGGTCATGCTTTGCTACGGATGTGTCTTCGCAGAACGAACGCGATCACGGTCAGCACTAACCATGCCACACCGATAAGCACCGAGAGCCGCCAGACTCCGCCGGCCAGTACCATGGTCGCGACGATCGCGAGCAGCCCCGCCAGGCCGAGTAACTGGGCGAAGGGGAATAATGGCGCACGATAGGTCGACGTGATCGAGCGGCGGTCGCTGCGAAAGCGAAGATGGGTGACCAGGATCAACCCCCAGGTAAAGAGCCCGCCGAACAGGGCGATGCCGATCAGGAACTCGAACGCACGTGGGGTGAGCATCGCGGTGACGGTCGCGACCAATATGCCTAGGCCGGAAAACAGCGTCGCCCGCGCAGGCACGGCTGCTCCGTTCAATATGCCGAACCGCGCCGGGGCGTCACCGGCGCGCGCCAGCGAGAACAACATCCGGCTCGCCATGTAGAGGCCGCCATTCATGGCCGAGAGCGCGGCACTCATTACGACAAAGTTCATGACGCTTGCAGCCCCGGTGATGCCGAAACCCGCAAACAACCTCACGAAAGGGCTTTGGTCAATGACGGCGGCACCGCTGCTTGACCATGGCACAACGGCCAGGATGATCGCGATCGACAGAATGTAGAACAGGCACAGCCGGACGAGCAATGTCCGCATGGCGCGCGGGATCGATTGGGCGGGATCACGAGCCTCGCCGGCCGCCACCGCGACCATTTCGATCCCGAAGAACGAGAAGATGGCGATCATTGCGCCCATCCAGACACCCGTCATGCCGAATGGCAACGGGCCTCCATCGACCCAGTAGTTGGCGAGGCCGACAGCCGGGACGCCCACGCCGAGGATCATGCCGAGGCCCAGAACAATGAAGACGAGGATCGCCGCGACCTTGATCGTGGAAAGCCAATATTCGATACTACCGAAATTGCCGACCGCGCGTGTGTTCATGAACACGATCGCAACGCCGGATGCCAGGGTCGGCAGCCAGACGGGCAGGTCCGGCGCCCAGAAGTGCGCATAGTGGCCGACGGCAACCGCTTCGCTGCCGATCAAGATGACCATCTCCGCCCAATAGGTCCAGCGGACCATCCAGCCCGCCAACGGCGACACATACAGTTCGGCATAGGTGCCGAACGAACCCACGATCGGGTTGACCACCGCCATTTCCGCGAGGCTGTACATGACCGCGAGCGCGACCACCGCAGCCATCGCATAGCTCAGCAGAACGCCCGGACCGGCATAGCCGATCGCCAAACCACTTCCCATGAACAGGCCGGTTCCGACTGCACCGCCAATGCCGATCATGGTGAGCTGGCGGCGACTCAGGCCGCGTTCCAGCCCTCCCTCGCGCCTTTGCGCGACTTCAGACAAATTTCCTTCCACTCTCACCAGTCCTTTCGTTGCGCCGCGGGCGCATGCCCACAGCGCCGAAAATGGAGCCGTTCCGGCATAACTGTATTCATTGCTGCCTTGGCCAACGTAGTACCGCGCCCGGTCCGCATTGACCTAGGAAGTTAACTCAATCCGCCCCACGAGATTTTCACCCTTTTGCCATGAGCGCTGCGCGGGTGATGTCGGCTATCCATGGTTACAGGCATGCGTCGACCAATGCGTCGAAACTTGGACCGCCGCGGATCGGATCGGCGACGGGCAGGCCCAGCCGCGCGCCTTCATCCGCGATCAGGCGAAGGGCAGTGCCCTCGTCTAGCGCGGACGTGTTGAGGCTGACCCCCGCGCATCGGATCGCAGGATTGGTGCGTCGGCCGAGCACGAGGCACAGACGCATCACCTGACCAACGTCGGGCACCGCGAAGTCCGGCAGGCCCGCCATGGCCGTGCGGCCGGGCTCGTGGCAGACGACGATCACATCGGGCTGGCTGCCGTGGAGCAGGCCGAGCGAAACTCCGGCATAGGATGGATGGAACAACGAGCCCTGGCCCTCGATCACGTCCCAGTGGTCGGCAGGAGCGTCCGGACTGATCGCCTCCGCAGCACCGGCAACGAAGTCTGACACGACGGCATCGATCGGCACCCCCGAACCGGCGATCATGATGCCGGTCTGTCCCGTGGCCCTGAAATCCGCGTCGAGCCCGCGCGCGCGAAACGCACGTGTTAGGGCAAGCGCGGTGTATTTCTTGCCGAGCGCGCAGTCGGTTCCCACTGTCAGCAGCCTGCGGCCGGACCGCCTGCGGCCAGTTCCGATTGACAGCTGTACCGGCGGAATTCGGACGTCTATCAGGCGGCTGCCCATTCGAGCCGCGGCCTCGGCCAGTTCGGCTCGATCGGACAGGCGGCCGTGCATGCCGCTGACAATATCCAGGCCCGCTTCCATTGCCCGTATCAACGGCGCGATCCAGGCATCGGGCATGAAGCCGCCCAGATTGACGACGCCGATCACAAGCGAACGGGCACCCCGCGCATAGGCGATCTCCGGTGCCATTGCTGGCAGGCCGAGAGTGACGGTGGTACCGCAGCCATATTCGCCAATGCAGTGTTCGGGCGCCCAATCCTTCAGCCCGAATGCCGTCTTGGCGTGGTTCGGCGTCGGCGCATCCCCTAGGAACAGCAGATAAGGGCGTTGGATCGGCACGAGTTGTTCCGTCATGGTCACTTGTTTACCGTCCGCTGACCGGCGGAATAGGCGGCGGCGTCTTCAGCGAGCGACAGCACTTCGGAAACCAGGGCAGAGAGAAAGCGGCCGGGCTCTTCGAGCATGGCAAAATGTGCGCGCCTATCGAAGGAGTGCGACGCGAGCGGTGCGACGATATCCCGCGCGAAGGCGGTGTTCCAGATCGTTGCCAACGCGGCGATCGACAGCCCTGCAAACCATTTCGACTTCATTGCTCCCCCTCACATCTCGTTGCGGGACGACCCCGGTTCCCCCGAAGCATCTCGCCGACCTTGAGCTTTCCGCAAACTCGCGCCAAAAACCATAGTACCGGATCGACATAGAGGTTTAGCTGAACTAAACGATCGCCATGGCAGAACCTCTCCAGCGCAAGATGGCGCCATTGCGCGCCGTGCAGGCATTCGAAGCGATTGTGCGGCTAGGAAACGATGACCCGCGCAGTTCAGGAATTGGGTGTTTCCGCGGGCGCGCTGAGCCAGCAGATCAAGGTGCTCGAAGGATTTCTAGGCGTGCAGCTGCTGGAGCGCAGTGATTCGGACGATCCTGTCGCCTTCGATCCGATATCGGCCGTTCTGACCGCAGCACGCGCCCCATCGAACAAGCGCGCATTGCGGATGAGGATCGTCCCCTTCGGGGCGTTGGTGCCGGGCGCGACCGGCACCCGTCGAAGGTCGTTGCTGGTTTCGGTGTTCGCATCGAACAGGGCGGCGCGGTTGTTCGGCTTGGCCAGGGGCGGATCGGTGGCCTGAACCGCGGAGGTCGCAAGCATAAGGCTCATGCTTGCCAGATAGAGAGCGCTTTCACGGCGCTGCTCCGTGGCTTGGTTTGGGCAGCGCATATTCCTTGGGCGGCGTGGCACCCATGAGATTCCTGACCATGTAATCCCAAGTCACGCGCATTCCATAGTCGCCCCAAGCATGGCCGAGATTGGGAATGATCATGAGGTCGAAATCCTTGTTCGCCTTTATGAGCGCGTCAGCCACCTGCAGGGTAAGCGCGGGCGAGACGTTCGAATCCATATCGCCATGCATCAACAGCAATTTGCCCTTGAGATTCTTGGCGATGGCCGCGTTGGACGTGGCCGTATAATTGTCACCCACAATTGGACCGTTGTAGCTTTCACCCCATCCGTAGATATAGCCGCGCTGATCATGATTGCCGGCATGCGCGACACCGACTTTGTAGAAATCGGGGAAGGTGAACATTGCCCGGGCGGTGGCATAACCGCCACCGGAAATGCCGTAAATGCCGACCCGATCGAGATCCATCCAACGCCGCGTGCGGCCGAGCTCCCGGATCGCCGCGACATGATCCTCCAGGAAGCCGCCGTTGGCGAGCTTGCCATAGGATAGGTTGAGAAACGCCTTGTGTCGGCGTGGCGTACCGCGCCCGTCGATCAACACGACGACAAAGCCTAGTTCTGCCATGGCACTGGCAAAACCATAGTCGAACACCGCCTCCATGAACGTGTCGGGAGTTCTGCGCGCCTGCGGACCCGGATAGATTGAATCGATAACCGGATAGCGTTTGGATGGATCGAAATTGCTTGGCCGCAAGATCGCACCATAAAGAACCGTGGTCCCGTCCGCAGCCATCGCCGTGAAGCGTTCGGGGGCTGTGAATCCTTCTGCTTTCAATGGCGCCGGATCGGCACGCTCAAGCAGTGTCACGAGCGTCCCGTCTGATCGACGCAGGACACTGACTGGGGGTGTTTCAACTGTCGAATAGGTATCGACGAAATATGCCCCGCTCGGCGAAAAGCTGGTCGTGGTGTCGGACGCCGCGAGCGGGTCCAGTTCGAATTTCTTTGGGAAACTGTCCATGAAACCGACCGAATGATCAGCATCTTCAGGCGTCAAGCGCGCCATGGCCCCAGTCTTAAGGTTCAGACTGTAAAGATTCGAAAGATAGGGGTCGGCAACATCACCGCGGCCATTGGCCCGAACCCACGCGATATTTCTGGCCTGATCGAGCCGGACGATACTTGTGATTTGCCCTTCACCCGTGCCTAGAACCCGCTTCATTCGGCCATCGGAGCCGTAGAGGTAAAGCCGCCCATGGCCGTCACGCTCGGAAAACCAGAGAATCTCGCCATTGTCGAGGATGCGGATCATCGGGCGCTGACCTAGCGCGGCGGCCGGCTCGATGAATGTCTTTGACTCCTCGGAAAGCAGCAGGCGCGCACGACCTGTCGCAGGGTCAGCGCGATACAGCTTCATGTCCTTGAGATATCGCCCGCGTACGATGAGCCCAATCGACTTGCTGTCTTCCGACCACCAGGCTTCGCCGGCCTCCACGGAGGTTTTCAGAAGGAACGGAATGGGCGGTACGTCAAGTTTGACCCCGTGCCGCGTCGCGATGTCGAACACCCAAGGTTCAAATGTGGGAATATCGGGGTCGCCAGGCATTGGCATGCGCCAGGAATGGAGCTTCGGCCGGACCGATCCATCGGTCGGTACGGACTGGAGAAGCCCAATCCGATCTGCTTTGCGATCATCCATCCTTTGAGTGAGAAGGCGCTTGGAATCTGGAGACCATAGCAAAGCTGGCGGATAGTCCTTCCCCGCCAGCCTTTTCGCCGTTGCTCCCATGTTCGTTCCCGGCTGGGTCGCCCAGCCAAAGTCGGCCGCGCCGTCCGTAGTCAGCGCAAAGCTTTCGCCGCCGCCAGACGGTTTGATCCAGATATTGTCGTCCCTGACGAAAGCACGCCATCTGCTGTCCGGAGACGGAATTTCCGCGACGGATTGAGCGATCACCTCGCTGCCGCGACAGGTCACTGGCGCGACGGAACAAGACCAGAGCTTGCCGTCGATGATCGCTTCGATCGCGCCTCGGCCACCATAACGAAACCGATCGAACGGCAATCTGTCCGGCGCGACGTCCTTGCCTAGCGCCTTCGAGAGGCCCGCAGCGATGGCCACATGATCGAATGCAGCTTTGCGTATTCCACCGCCAGCAGCGTCGACGACAACGAACACGGCGCGATCTGGCGCGGTTTGACGTCTATACCAGAAGCGATCTCCGTCTGGCAGCCAATGTGGTTTTACCGCCGCGTTGAGCACGAGCCGCTCGCCGTTTTCGACAAGCAAGCGCGCGGCCCGGTCGTAATCGGCCTCGGTGAGAACCGGCGGTTCGGACTCGGCCTGGACGGCCGGGGCAGCCACGGCGGCAAACGCCACCGGCAACAGGCGAAACAGGAGTTTCAGCATATCGTCCCCTGACGAACACAATGTCGCGGCCGCGGAAATGGCGTCGCCACTCTCGCAGACCGCCGGATGACTAGAATTTGGCTTCGAGGGCCAGCCCGATGGTGCGAGGTTGCAACACCGTCCAATCGTCTTGGTCGGGAAGCGAACTTGGCGTGACATAGGCGCGCCTGTCGGTCGCGTTTCTCACGAAAGGCCTGATCGGTCGTTCGGCTCGGGCATCGGAGGCGTCGCGCTAGCAGCGACCGCCATCGCGAGAGACGAAAATGCAAGGACGCGCACTGCACACGCCAGACAGACCCTGCCCTTATCGGCACCCCCAGTATCTCCCATGTCGAAAGTTGCCATTGGTGCATGTTCCTCCTGCCAGCTAGACGCACGAGCGGCCGGCAGGGGCAGAAGATAGTTTGCGGATCGCTGTCCCGCCCGCCCCGTCGCGCGTATAAGGTCCGGGACTGATCGGGATCGGGAAAGATGGCGTGTTGGAGCCTGAGCCACTGCAACTGGATTATGAAGCGCTGAACCGCCGTTGGCGGCCGGCGCTGGTTGCCTTTTTTCTTCGCAGGGTTCGCAGTCATGCCGAAGCGGAAGACCTGACCCAGGAAGTGTTTGTCCGCATGCTTCGCAGTGATGCGGGCGAAAATATGCACGACGGTTATATATTCCAGATCGCGCACAATCTGCTGATCGATCAGTCGCGCCGCACGCGGATTCGGCAGAATTACCGCCACGCCAACGCGGCCGGCCCCGATGACGATGCCGACCCGCTCGATCCCCAGCGCATTTTGCTTGGCCGAGCCGAATTGGCGCGCTTCGCCGCCGCTCTTGAAGAATTGCCCGAAAGAACGAGGACAATGTTCACATTATACCGGATCGACCAGATGAGTCAGGACCTGATCGGGGAGGCCTTCGGCATTTCTAAAAGCGCGGTCAAAAAGCAGATCGCTTCCGCCACGGCATTCCTGATGGCACGGATGCGGGACGACAAATGACGCAATATTCCGAGGCCACGCCGCCCAGCATCGATGAACAGGCCGCTCTGTGGTGTATCTCGCTATCCGAAGGGGTGCTGGACGCCGACGAACAGGCTGCGTTCGACGCGTGGATTGCGGCGCCCGCTCATGCCGGGGCGTTTGACGAGGCTCTACGGGTCTGGCGCGCGGCAGATCAGGCCATGGCCATGCCCGAACTGGTTCGCATTCGGTCGGAATCGCTGGACCTCCTCCATCGCGTGCAGCGTGCCCGCTGGGTCCGCCGCCCCTCACAGCGCTGGCGTTGGCCCGCCGCGCTCGCCGCATCGCTCTTGCTCATTCTGACCAGCGTCACGCTGCTCTATGATCCCGCCACCATTTACCGGACGGGCACGGGCGAACGGCGGGTCGCGATGCTGGAGGACGGCTCGCGTATCTCGCTCGACGCCGACACCGAAATCGCGGTGCGCCTGACAAACGATCGGCGAGAACTCGATCTTAGCCGGGGGCGCGCAAAATTCGATGTCGCTCGCGATCCGCTTCGGCCCTTCTCGGTAACGGTGGGCGACAAAATAGTCGTAGCGACCGGCACCTCGTTTAGCGTCGAACGGTTCCGCCGTCAGGCGCGCGTTCTGCTCTACGAAGGGAATGTTGCAGTCCTCAACGAGCGCGATGACAAGCCTGTCCGCGCGTGGGGACGCGGCGCGGGCCGCCCTGCCGACGGGTTGCTGACGCCGGGCCGGGAACTTGTCGTGGCGCTGGAGGTGCCGAGCGCCGAGGCCGTGGTGCGAGCGGTCGACCCGGCCCGTGCACTGTCGTGGGAAGGCGGCCAGCTCGAGTTCGAAGATGAGACGCTGCCGGTCGCCGCCGAGCGCATGAACCGCTATTCGGCTCGAAAGATCGTCATAGGGGATGCGGAAATCGCCAAGCTGCGCATCAACGGCGTGTTTGATGCAGGCAATGTCGACGCGCTGATCGAAGCGATCACCGCGAGCAACGACGTGCAAGTGACGCGCCGGGACGCCGATCTCGTCCTCACCGTCAGGTAAATTTCACGCCTCGCTGTCCCTCGCTCGCGCTGAAACGTATTGCCTTCCATCACGGGAAATAGGGGGTTCTGATGGGGATTGGCGACTTTCTGAGAACTACTGCGGCAGCGGCGACGGTGGCGGCCTTCGCGCAAAGCGTACCAGCAGTGGCGCAGACCCAGACATACAGCCTCGACATTCCGGCACAGGATCTGGGATCGGCGCTGCGGACCTTCGCACGCGTCACGCGGCAACAGGTCAGCTTCGACAGCCGCCTCGTCCGCGGAAAGCGGAGCCCCGCGCTGCGCGGCTCCTATTCGGCGCATAATGCGATCGAGAGATTGCTCGCTGGTTCGGGCCTGCGGTTTCGGCAAGGACGCTCGGGCCTGCTGATCATCGAACGGATGCCTGCGGCAACGTCGGTACCCGCTTCGCTTGCCGCGCCGGCGCCGACAGCTCCTGGGGCCAGTCCGGGGCCCGAGGGGCCGCCGGTCGAGATCGTGGTCACCGCCCAGAAACGCCCCGAAGCGCTGCGGACAATCCCGCTCAGCGTCCAGGCAATCAGCGGTGACAATATCCAGTCGCGGTCGCTCCGTTCGGTCGAAGATCTTGCCCGCCTCGTGCCCTCGCTGTCGGTCGCACCCGACCTCGGGACCGGCGCCAATATCATCCTGCGCGGCGTCGCGCCTTCAGGCGGCGCCCAGCCGACAGTGGTCACCTATCTCGACGATATATTGATCCCCAACTCGGTCGATCCGATGCTGTACGATGTCGCCCGCGTCGAGATTCTGAAGGGCCCGCAAGGCGACCTTTATGGCGCATCGGCCGCGGGCGGCCTGCTGCGCTATGTCGAGGAGCGGCCCAACACGTCCGCGCCGGCATTCATAGCGGAATTGCGCGGATCGACGACCGAAGGCGGCACGGGCAATTACGGCGCCGCCGGCGTCGCCAACCTGCCGGCAGGCGACAATGCCGCGCTGCGTGCCAGCGCCGTTTACGACAAGCGCGGCGGCTTCATCGACAATCTCGATCCTTATAACGGCGCGCGGAGTAAGAACGTCAACGGTCTCGAACGCTTCACCGGACGCCTGGCCGGCCTCTGGACACCGTCGGAAACGCTCGAGCTGCGCGCGTCCGCCATGTATAATTCGCGCGTTCACGGATCCTACAATGAGTCCGACCAGAATGATCGCCTGCCGAGCGGCTCGCCGGGGTCGCTGACGACCAGCCGCTTCTTTCCCGAGCAAATCAGCGACAAGGCGTGGATTTTCAACGTCACCGCCAATCTCGACCTTGGCGCCGGCACCTTGACCTCGGCGAGCGGCTATGTGCGCCAGAAGATCGACCGCACGCTCGATCTGCGCGACATTTACCATCTCGACCCCGACGTCACCGGCTTCGCTTACCCGGGCTTCGATCCTGCGGTAAACGGCGCCTTTGTGGGCAACCCCAACACCGAACTCCTCGCACCCTATTCGCGCCGCGAGACCTTTCGGCAGTTCACGCAGGAAATTCGCTTCAGCTCGGACTGGGACTTCCCGGTACAGTTGCTCGCCGGAGCCTTCTATCTGCACAGCAATGTCCGGACGAACCAGTTTATCGGTTTCACCGCACCGATTCCCGAATTTTCGGTCGGCCTTTACGGCGGCGACCCCGATACGCTGGTCGAAACCGGCTTTCGCGGCACCGAACGGATCGAGGAGGTCGCCGGTTTCGCTAATCTTCGTTGGGTCTTCGCTGACGAGAAGGCCGAACTGAAGGCCGGGGTTCGCTACTATGACCGCAAGAATCACCGCGTCGTCGTCGACTCACCCGGCGCGCTCTTTCCCAATGCGACCGATGTAACCTCCAAGAACAGCGGCGCGCTTTTTTCAGCGAGCGCCTCTTACAAACCTGCCCGCAACACCTTCCTCTACGCCCGATATGCGGGCGGCTACCGCCCCGGTGTCGGGCGGACCGTTCCGGGCGCCGCCTGCATTCCCGATTTCGTGACGCTCGGTATCGACCCGAACAGCATCGAGCCCTTCACGAAGGCCGAAAAGCTCGACAGTTATGAAGCCGCGATCCGCCAGTCGAGCCGCGACGGTCGCTTCTCGGTCGGGGCCACCGGATTTGTCATCAAGTATAAGAATATTCAGCAGACGCTCGTGCTGCCAACCTGCGCCGCACCCTTCGACGTCAATGCATCGCGCGCGACGATCAAGGGCTTCGAACTGGAGGCCCGCGTCGCCCCGAGCCGCCAGCTGAGCTTCGCCTTCAACCTTGGCTACAGCGACGCGCGGCTCGACGACACCGACTCTTTCAGCGGCGGCGATGCCGGCGAACAGCTTCAATATGTTCCGGCGTGGACGATCTCGGTCCAGCAGGATTATCGTGGGCCGCTGGCGGGCGGCCTCGACCTGATCGTGCGGAGCGACCTTTCCTATACCGACAAGCGCGAGACCGAGTTCGGCCTGCCCGGATCGGGGCCTCGTCTTGGCACCACCCTCCCCGACTATGTGCTCGCTAACGCACAGATCGGCGTTGCGCAAGACAAGTGGGAAGCGGTGTTGTTCGTCGACAATCTCGCCGATGTGCTGCCGATCTACGGGACCAACCAGATCCGCTACTTCGGTACCGGCGGACGCACCTGGACGGTCGGCACGCCGCGCACCTGGGGCATCCGGCTGCGATCCACCTTCTGATGAAGGCACCAGCACTGTTCTTCTGGGCCGCGGACGCTTCCCCGCCGCACCGGCAGACTTTGACGCGCCGGCCATCGCGGCGCGTAGAATAAGCTCAGCATCAAGAGCCGGGACGACGCCCGGCACCAACCTGCTTCCCAGCAAGGTGGTACTCCGTCTCAGACGGAGGATGTGGCCGGACCGGCAAAGAACGGGATCTGGGGCCGCATGGGCGTCGAATCGCTTCTTCTCAAACGAGAGAAAGCCCACGACATGACGAACAAGCCTCAGCAATTCGCCAGCGACAATTATGCCGGCATCTGCCCCGAAGCGTGGGGCGCGATGGAAGCCGCGAACACAGGCTCGGCGTCCGCCTACGGCGACGACATATGGACCGAGCGGGCGGCTGATGCCTTCCGCAACCTGTTCGACACGCCCTGCGAGGTCTTCTTCGCCTTCAATGGAACCGCGGCGAACTCGCTGGCACTCGCTGCGCTTTGCCAATCCTACCACAGCGTCATCTGTTCATCGTCATCGCATGTCGAAACCGACGAATGCGGCGCTCCCGAATTTTTCTCCAACGGCTCGAAACTGCTCGTCGCCCAGTCCGCGGATGGCAAGCTGACGCCCGAAGTGATCCGCGCGCTCGCCACGAGCAGGGCGGATATCCATTTCCCGAAAACGCGCGTCGTGACGATCACTCAGCCCACCGAAACCGGGCAGGTTTACACGATTGACGAAATATCGGCCATTTCGGCGACCTGCCGTGAACTCGACCTCAAGCTGCACATGGACGGCGCCCGCTTTGCGCATGCTTGCGCGACGCTGGGTTGCACGCCGGCGGACATCACCTGGCGTGCCGGCGTCGATGTTCTGTGCTTCGGGGGCACCAAGAATGGCATGGCGGCGGGCGAAGCGATCGTCTTCTTCGACACCACGCTTGCGACAGACTTCGACTATCGCTGCAAACAGGCAGGCCAGCTCGCTTCGAAAATGCGCTTCCTCGCCGCGCCATGGATCGGCTTGTTCGAAAGCGGCGCCTGGCTTCACAACGCCGCACATGCCAATTCATGCGCCAACCGGTTCGCGACGGCGATCGAAGGATTGCCCGGCGTCAGCCCCGCCTTTCCCGTCCAATCAAATTCGGTGTTTCTCGACATTCCCGATACCCTCGTCGCCGAGCTTCGCGCCCGCGGCTGGCACTTCTATACCTTCATCGGCGGCAGCGCGCGTTTCATGTTCGCGTGGGACACGGATCTGGCAACCGTCGACCAGCTGGCGGCCGATATCGCCGCGATAGCCGCAGCCATCTCGATCAGAACCGGTGGAGCGCGACGGTGAACGCCGGGTTTGCGAAAGCGACCCGGGACGACCTGTGCACCGCGATCGGGCGCATGGCCACTTTCCGGCCTAAGGTAGCTTCTTCGATCGCGTGAGCTCGCCGATATAGACGAATGCATCGAAAGCGCGCTGCGGGAGGATCAGCTGCTCTGTATCATAGTTGACGCTCAACGATCGCTCGCGTGCCAGCCACTTCGTGGCGGAATCCGGCGGCGACCTCAGGTCCAGCAGAAAGTGACGCGGCCCTATCGCGGCGAGCGACGCATCGATCGATCCCGTCCTGTCGCCGCTATCGGGCGCACGGGTCGCAGAGACCATGCCCAAAAGCAGGAGGTTCCGCCCGAGCACGCGGCGAAGATGGAGCCCCATCGCTGCCGGCGCCTGGGGATAGGCCGACCAGACGCCCCCTCGCGTGTGGTCGTTCATGACATGGCCGCTGTGCGCGAAGAGCAGGAGGCGGCCGTGCGGACCCTCGCGGCGAAAGGCCCAGAGCGCATTTTCCGCCATAGCCGCATCGCGCGCCGCATCTTCCTGATGGGCTTCGGGCGGAATTCCGGTACCCGCGCCCGGCTGGGCCGACACCGCGAACAGCGTTTCCAGCTGCCGCGCCGCCGCCATATTCTGGTGCGCCCAATCATAGTCTTCGGGTGAAGTGGCGGCGGTCAGCGCTTTGCGGTTGGTGTCGAAGAAACGGGCCATCTCGCCAATCGCGCTACGCAGGCGATGGCGGTCTCCGACGGACAAGGCCCGATTTCCCGAGGCTGTGAAACCGCCGAGAAATGGCGAAAGGGCGGACCTGACCCGGCTCGATTTGGCAGGCGCCGCGCGCGCGAGAAAATTCATTGCCGTGTCCAGGGTAACCCGCGCGCGCGCCCATTCGCCGCTCGCGTCGCCACCGCTCATGTCCATGCCGTAGAAGGCAATTTTCCGGCTATGCCGCGGATCGAGGTTATAATCTCTCATCCATTCGAGAAGCTCGATATTTTCGGAGTAGCGCCCAAAGCCCCAGGTGAAGCCGGTCCGCGCCAGATCGCGAAGCTCTCCCGGTCCTCCCGCCGCGAACTCGTGGAGAGACCGCGACTCATGAAGGCCGGACTCGATCGCAATGGCGGTAAAGCCCCGCTCCTCGACGAGGTAGCGGAACAGACAATTCCTAAAGGCCAGCGGCTCATGCGCGCCGTGGACCGGCTCGCCAAGCGCCACCAGCCGGGCATTGCCGATTGTACCGGCTATACGCGCGTAACTGGTCACGGCGCCGATGGATACGCAATCCTCAAGCGGAATGGCCTTTGTTCGCGCCCAAGCAAGAAAAGCCTCATCCTCCTGTGCGGCATGAGCGACAGGCACAGCCAGAAGCAGAAGAAAGATGACTGACGCCAGACGCATGATGGTCATTGCGAGCTTTCCTCCTAAATGCGCGTCGGTTTTCGCGAGCCGACACTCAGGCCTTATAATTTATGGAGATGGGCCGCAACGGTTGCTGGAACGACGCACGAGCGCCGTCATACCTGCCATTTCGGGCGACCCAATTTGAGACTACCACGTCGCACGGTACCGACCCGGACAATATCCGTCGCTGAATTATGCCGGTGGTCGAGCGCAGGTGGGGAATGGCCGTTTGAAGACAGTCGGCTTTGTGTCGAAGAACGGCACAGAGCGGACATAAGCACGGAAGCACATTGGCTTTGCTGTCTGTTTTACATCATTCCGTTACGGCTGACCGCAGCCTGTCTCAATCCGGAAGCAGCATTCTCGCGTCTCTAGCGAAACTAGCATAACTTGACAAACTTGTCATTGCCGTATATTCCTGATTGTGAAGGAGATGCGAGATGATCTCGAAGAATCCACCCGCTAAGCGAAAGATTTTAGCCGTTGAGCAAGGTGACGAGCTTTTCGGATCGTTTCTCAGCCGTGACAATATTCGCAGTTTCGCACAGCTCGATCTACCGGAGGGCGCGCGAGTGGCGGTGGTTTCGGCCCGGAAGATCAAAGGCGTAAGATCACATAAGCTTAAACGTGTTGAACTCCGCAACGGTGGAACGGCGGCCATGCTCGAAACCGATGCCGCGCCGGTGGTCATCAGCGACTCCGCGGCCCCGGCTGCTGAAGCATTCGAACCGGGTGCCCGCGCACGTGCGCTATTGCGTGGTATTGAGATCGCCGAGGCAGATCTCGCAGCGTCGGGTGGCGCGTTCGATTTTTCTCAGGTTCAACGCTTGCTGCGCGGAGTCTCGCGCCAGCGAATTGACCAGCGCGTGCAGGAGGGCAGTTTGCTGGCTGTTCCGGGTCCCAGCAATCGGCGGCGGTTTCCAGCACTGCAGTTCGATGCCGAGGGCAAGGTCGTCGACGGTCTCGATCAGGTGCGCAACAGCCTTCGTTTCACCAGCCCGTGGGCTGTGCTCAACTTCCTGGCTAATCCACTCGACGATCTGCAAGGTCAGAAACCTATCGACCTCTTGCGAAAGGGTCAAATCGACCCAGTGCTCGAGGTCGCGCGCCGGCAAGGCATTCAGGGCGCGTGAGCATTCCGGCGCCGCCTGCCGATCTCGCGTCGCGAAAAGCTGGTCTCGTAACGATCACAGCGGGCACGGTGCTGTATCGCTTTTACACGGCAGAGTTCGATCCGATCTATTTCGACACGTCCGACCTTGGACGGTTCAATGCGCCAGATGCTAGCTATGGCGTCCTATACTGTGCGGCAGCCAATCTCGGCGCGCTTGCGGAGACCTTCCTTCGCAAACCGGGGCGTCGAATCATCGACCCGGGCTTGCTCGAGACAAAGGGCTATTCGCGTCTCGTCGCTCTAGCCGACCTCTCGTTGATCTCTATGGCTGGGCCGGGGCTGGCAATCGTCGGTGCGACTGCAGAGGTGACCTCGAGCGGGCCACCCTACCTCGTGCCACAGAGTTGGTCTCGTGCGCTGAGAGCACATCCCGTCGGCGCATATGGGATCGCCTATAGGTCGCGCCACGACGACGATCAAATTTGTTACGCGCTGTTCGACACGGCTGCTGCAGCAATCAAGGAAGTCGACCGGAACACCGACCTCGACGCAGATTGGTTCTGGGAACTGGCGGAACATTATCAGATGGGGCGCTCACCTTCGTGAGACAATCCACTCAGACTCAGTCTTTCAGCAGCTGACGAGCGCGCTCAATCCTATCCCGCAGGCCGGTCTGGAACGCAGGATCGCGCCGCCGGGCCTCGATATGCTCCTGAATCGCAGCACGAATAACATCCGAAACGGGAAGCGACGCGACCGTCGCAACGGTCTCAAGTGCATCAGCCTGTTCGGCAGAAAGGCGGATTGTCATGGCTTTAGCGGGTTTCATCGGTGCTACCTTGCCTCCAAAATATCTTGCTTGTCAATACGTCTGGTATCGTGGTATCACGCTACCAGAAATAGGAGGTAGCAATGAACCAAGATGATTCGGTTAACGCGGAACGCGAAAAGAAAGATCCCGATAAGGGCGGAGGCCCAGGTCACGGCGGCGATGGGAGGTTCGAGATTCGAATCGATCGCAAGGAATATAAGGTTCGCGAGGCGACACTGACCGGCGCCGAGATTCGCAAACTCGCAAATCCCGACATTGGCAAAGACCGCGACTTGTTCGAAGTCGTTCCTGGCGGCTCTGACCTCAAGATCGAACTCACGACGACTGTCAAGATGCGCGACGGCCTGCGTTTTTTCACGGCCCCCGCTCAGATCAACCCTGGCGCCTGAGGAGACCAGAGCCATGCTGCCGCCGATCGATGCCGAATATGTCGGGGCACGTTGCCCAACGCACCAGGTTAGTGCGGAAGGGGGAATGCTGTGCGTCCTCCTTCCCGCCTTCCCCCTTCCACCTGGACTTAATGTCGATCAGGCCGATCTTCTTCTTCGATTGCCCGCCGGCTACCCCGACGCCGCGCCCGACATGTGGTGGTTCAGCCCGCCGGTGACCCGCAGCGACGGCTCCGCACCTCGGAGCCGGGGTATTCGATCAAGAATATCGAGAAATTCTACCTTGCCAATATGCGCGGTGGTGAGGTCGCGACCGCCGGTGACAGCATTGTTATGTATGAGCGTTGGCGGCGACTCAGCGAGCCTGGACTTCTGCAAGACATCGCCGACTATAATCGGCTAGATTGCAGCTCGACGCTACAGTGCCGCGATTGGCTCGCGGGCATGCGGCGCGACGAGCTAGCATGGTACAGCTACGAGCCCGAGGAGGCGGCAAGGGGAAGCGCTGAAGAACGCAGCGAGGCGGAAGCGCGAATGGCCGAAATGGCGCATGCGCTCTTGGCTGGCGAGGAGGGGCGTGCACCGTGGCGGCAGCTACTTGTCGATCTTCTTGAGTTCCATCGCCGGGAGAGCAAGCCGTCTTGGTGGGCAGTGTTCTCGCGCCAGGACCTCGAGCATGTCGACTTGATCGAGGATGCCGAGTGCCTCGCGGGCCTGACCGCCAACCCCGATGTGCCTCCGCGTCCGGAAAAGAAGTCTTGGGTACACAGCTTCCGGTTCCCAGCGCAGGACTTCAAGCTGAAGCCAGGCGATAAGCCGAAGCGAGCCGGAACGCTCGAACCGGCCGGCGATGTCGTCGCGATCGACGATGATGCGTTGACCATCGAGTTGAAGCTGGGCCCGAGCCGTAGTGCGATCGAGGACGGGACCGCACTGATTCCCTCCGGGCCGGTCGGCGACCGCGAGCTTCGTGCCGCAGTCTATCGGTTTGCCGAAGCCGTGCGGGATGGCGACGGGGATCGCTACGCGGCTGTTGTCTCGGTGCTCCGGCGCGACCTTCCCGTAGTGTCCGGGCGTCCGTCCGGAACGCCGGTGGTGCCCGAGAATGGCGACAGACTTGCTGCGACGATCGAGACCTTGCTGGCCCTCGACTCTAGTTATTTGTTGATCCAAGGTCCGCCAGGTGCGGGCAAGACATACACCTCGTCACAGGCGATCGTAGCACTGCTCGCGCAAGGCAAGCGCATCGGCATCGCATCAAATGGTCACAAGGCGATCAACCAACTGCTGCGCGAGGTCGAGGTTCTCGCCGCCGCGCACGATCTTGACTGCCGGGGGATCAAGAAGAGCAGCCGTGAGGAGCAGCTGCTCGGCACCGGCGGCTGGATCGAGGAGACGTTCGACAATTCAGCGGTGACGCCGGCGCACCAACTCGTCGCCGGTACCGCTTGGCTTTTCGCACGCCCAGAGCACGATCAGGCTTTCGACTATTTGTTCGTCGACGAGGCCGGCCAGGTCGGTCTCGCAAACATTGTCGCAATGGGAGTCGCGGCCCAAAACATCGTGCTAGTTGGCGACCAGATGCAACTCGCCCAGCCGATCCAGGGTACTCATCCGCGCGACAGCGGCACTTCGGCGCTCCAGCACCTGCTGCAGGACCATGCGACCGTGCCGCCAGATAGGGGGGTGTTTTTGCCCGAAACTCGGCGAATGCACCCCGACCTTTGCGCGTTCATCTCGGCAGCAGTCTATGATCGCCGATTGCGATCAGCTGTCGACACCGAAAAGCAACGGATACTTGCTGACCCAGGACTGGACCCGGAAGCTATTGCGCCAGCAGGTCTTCGGTTCGTATTCGTCGACAGCCTCGCCTGCACGCAGCGCTCGCAGCCCGAAGCCGAACGGCTTAATCGCACCTATCGCGCCCTTCTCGGCGCGGCCTGGCTCGATAAGAATGGCGACGAGCACCGCATCACGTTTGAAGACATACTCGTGGTCAGTCCGTACAACATGCAGGTCGAGCTATTGAAAAAGACGCTACCCGTTGGTGCCCGTGTTGGAACAGTCGATAAGTTCCAAGGCCAGGAGGCGGCAGTAGTTCTCATCTCGATGGCAACTTCGAGTGGCGACGATCTGCCCCGCAACATCGAGTTCCTCTATAGCCGCAACCGCCTCAATGTGGCGATCAGCCGCGCGCGTTGTTTGGCGGTAATCTACGCCAACCCGCACCTGCTTGAAATACCCTGTTACACCATTGCGCAGATGGAACTTGTGAACGGCTTGTGCTGGGCGCGAAACTTCGCCGACGAACAGAGGCGGGGCATTTCCGGATCGGGCGATCACCTCGGCGTCGAAAAAACGATCACTCCCAGTTAGCAGCTCTTCATGAGGCGAAAGGCTCAGATGAGGGGCAAATCTGATGGAGCAGTTCGAGAACCCGGCTATAAGTAATGTAATTGCAACTTAGAAATCTGGGAGAGAGCAATGCCTTGGCCTCGTGATCATTCTACCGGAGCAGGCGGGGGGGCTCGACTGGAGCAGGAGGAGGCATGTCGACCGGAGCGGGGGGCGGCGCATCTACTGGCGCCGGGGGTGGACTTTCAACTGGTGCCGGTGGCGGGTTATCTACAGGAGCTGGAGGTGGCTTATCGACCGGCGCCGGGGGCGGCTTATCGAGAGGTGCTGGCGGGGGTCTTTCGACGGGCGCTGGTGGAGGACTATCCACTGGTGCTGGCGGCGGCCTTTCTACAGGTGCTGGAGGCGGTCGGTCGACTGGTGGTCCGCCGCACTACATGAGCAACGTCCCGCCGTGGCCTAGGTTCGTCGAAGAACTGGAAAAAAGGGGCCTGCTGCACGAGGCGGAAATTATTCGCCGCAACCACCTGTAACATCTGTTGATCAACGGGCGGCTTTAGGACAACTGACAAAACGCCGGATCCGGAATGATGCGCGAAGAGACCACAGTGCACTCGTCGATGGAATGACCGCTTTCAGGCACGATCAAATCTTGGTCGGGATGACCGACATGGAGCGCCAAGCCGCCACCATTCATGGATCGATCGAGCGACCGCTTTCGGGGGGCCGCTGACGGAGGCTGGAATGACTGACATCGGGCGCTCAGCGGTCAACGCGCGCAGGAGGCCAATAGGGCGACCGCTGGACGGCCGCGGAATTGATCACGCGCACCGATGTGACGAGCCAACGGCACATTCGATATACTGCCTAGCCGGCCGAAGCCGATCTTCCCGACTATGACATTCGCTACGGATCGCTCAGGCGAACGACCAAGCGCCACACGCTGTTTTAAGTTGCCAAACTGCATACGGTTAGCTTGCAGCGTCAGGGAAATGGATGCCCCGCGAGGATTCGAACCTCGATAGACGGAATCAGAATCCGTAGTCTTACCATTAGACGACGGGGCAAAGAGGCGGGCGCAATATGATCCGGCGGGCGCGCTGTCAAGGCCGCGGCGCCCATCGGCAACAGTCTGCTTGCCCTGCGGCATTTCGCCGCTAGCATCGCCCGCATAACAAAGGGGCCGCGTCCCGGCGCAGGCACCCGCGTAGGAGTGGGCTGATGCGTCATGTCGCGATCGTCGGGTCGGGTCCGGCGGGCTATTATACCGCCGAAACATTGCAGAAGGCGGGCGACATCGCGGTCGACGTCATCGATCGCCTGCCCGTCCCCTATGGCCTGATCCGCACCGGTGTTGCGCCCGACCACCAGTCGATCAAGGCCGTGTCGCGCCGGTATGAAGGCGTGGCGCTGACCGACAATGTCCGTTTTGTCGGCCATGTCGCGGTCGGCAGCGATGTCAGCATCGACGAGCTGGTCGCGCTGTACGACGCGGTCATCCTCGCGACCGGCGCACCGAACGACCGGCCGCTCGACATCCCCGGCGCCGACCGGCCCGGCGTGATCGGCAGTGCGGCTTTCGTCGGCTGGTACAACGGCCATCCCAATTTCGCCGATCTGAATCCGCCGCTCGACGCCCCCGGCGTCGCGGTGATCGGCAACGGTAATGTCGCGCTCGACGTCGCGCGCATCCTGGCCAAGACTCGCCAAGAATTTGCGGGCAGCGACATTGTTGCGCACGCCCGCGACGCGCTCGCCGCCAGCGCGGTGCGCCATATCCATATCCTCGGCCGCCGCGGCCCGCACCAGATCGCGATGACGCCCAAGGAGCTGGGCGAACTCGGCCATCTCGAGCGCGCGAGCGCGCGCGTCGACCCCGCCGACCTGCCGCCCGAGGGCGACGATGCGTTGCTCGAACCGGGGATGCGCAAGTCGGTGACGCATCTGCGCAGCTTCGCCGCCAATCCCGTCGCCAAGCCGGTGACGATCGATTTCGATTTTTTCGCGATGCCCGTCGCGATCGAAGGCTCCGAGGGCAATGGGGGCCGCGCTCAGCGCGTGATCGTCGAGCGGACCGCGCTCGACGCCGATCTGCGCAGCCATGGCACGGGCGAGACCTATGCCGTCGATGCGGGGCTCGTCATCAGCTGCATCGGATACCAGACGCCGCCGATCCCCGGCGTCCCCTATGAACATGGCCGCGGCCGCTTTGCCAATGATGAGGGGCGGATATTGCCCGGCCTCTATTGCGTCGGCTGGGCGCGGCGCGGGCCGTCGGGGACGATCGGCACCAACAAGCCCGACGGCGCGCGCATCGCCGAAATGGTGCTGGACGACATCGGCCGCGGCGCCGCCAAGGCGGGGCGGCCGGGGCTCGACGCGCTGCTCGCCAGCCGCGACATCGTGCCCGTCACCTTCCGCGACTGGCGCCGGATCGAGGCGGCCGAGGTCGCCGCCGCGCTCGACGGCAACCCGCGCGAGAAATTCACCAGCGTCGAGGCGATGCTGACCGCGATCGGGCGGTGAAGGCGCCTGTCCGCACCGCGCTGCGCTGGCTGCTCGCGCTGGCCTTTGGCTATGCGGGCTGGCGCCATTTGGCGACGCCGGAACCCTTCGTCGCGATTACGCCGCCGTGGGTGCCGCAGCCGGAGCTGGTGGTCGCAGCGACCGGCATCGCCGAGATCGCGGGCGCGATCGGCCTGATGATCCCCGCCACCCGCAAGGCCGCCGGCTGGGGCCTCGCGCTCTACGCGCTCTGCGTCTGGCCTGCCAATGTCCACCACGCGCTCGCCAATGTCGCGATCGGCGGCGAAACGCTCGGCTGGTGGTATCACGGCCCGCGCCTCGCCGCGCAGCCGCTCATCATCTGGTGGGCGCTGTGGGCGAGCGAGGCGGTGGAATGGCCGTTCGGGAAAAGGAAAGCCCCTCCCCCTTGATGGGGGAGGCAGCGAGACTTGGCGATGCAATCGCCTAGTCGCAGCGGCGGGGGTGAGGTCGCGGGCAAAAGCGTACGCCGGCAACCTCACCCCCACCCAACCCTCCCCCATCAAGGGGGAGGGCTATTACTTCGCGACCGGCGTCTCGACCGGCGGCTGTCCCTTCTGGCTTGCCGCAGAGGCTTCGACCGCCTTCAGCACGCGCAGCATGTTGCCGCTCGCGATCTTTTCCAGCTCGGCCTGCGAATAGCCGCGCCGCGCCAGTTCGACGAACAGCGCGGGATAACCCGCGACATCGTCCATGCCCACGGGCGCCGATCCCATGCCGTCATAATCGCCGCCCAGCCCGATATGATCGACGCCGATCGTGCGTTTCAGATGGTCGATATGCTCCGCGACCTTGGCGATCTGCGTCCTCGGCGCCGGGTTCGCGGCATCCCACGCCTTCATCGCCGCCTTTGCAGCGTCCGGATTGCCCATATGCCGCGCATCGATCCGTGCCTTTTCGGCGGCGCGTTCGACGCCATGGTCGAGCACGGCGGCGTCGAGGAAGCCGGGCAGGAACACGACCATCACGATTCCGCCATTCGCCTTGACCGCGGGCAGCACGCTGTCGGGGACGTTGCGCGGATGATCGTTCACCGCGCGCACGCCCGAATGGCTGAACATCACCGGCGCCTTCGACGTCGCAAGGGCATCGGCCATCGTCGCCTCGCTGACGTGGCTCAAATCGACGATCATGCCGATGCGGTTCATTTCCTGCACCACCTGGCGCCCGAAATCGGTGAGGCCGTCATGCTGCGGCGCGTCGGTCGCGCTGTCGGCCCACGGCACATTCTTGCCGTGGGTCAGCGTCATGTAACGCACGCCCATGCCATACATTTCGCGCAGCACCGCCAGGCTCGACCCGATCGAATGGCCGCCCTCGATCCCCAGCATCCCGGCGACCTTGCCCGCCTTCATCGCCTTTTCGAGCTCGGCCGCATTGCCCGCAAGCATCAGCTCGGCCGGGTAACGCGCGACCAGCCGCCGCATCACGTCGATCTGTTCGATCGTCTGCTGCACCGCTTCCGGCTCATTGCTGTTCGACGGGACATAGACCGACCAGAATTGCGCGCCGACGTGCCCGCGGCGCAGCCGGTTAAGGTCGGTGTGCATCGCGATGCGGTCCTCGCTCGCGGTATCCGTCGTATCGACGAAATCGAAATCGTTGATGACATTGTCGACACGCGCACGCAGCGCCCAGGGCACATCATTATGCCCGTCGAACACCGGCGCCTTCTTGAGCGCGGCCTCGGCCGCCGCCTCGGGCGAGGTCTGGGCAGCAGCTGGAGTGGAGACAAGGGCGAGTGCGGCGAGGCCGGCGAGCAGGGAGGCTTTGTTCATGGCGCGCGACCTTAAGTGCTGAAACGAATGGCGCAACCCCGTGACCACTCATGCAGCCGACAGGTCGCTCATTTTTTTCACACAAAGGCACGAAGGCACAAAGAAGAGGCAAAAAATGCGGCTATCTTTGTGCCTTCGTGCCTTTGTGTGAGATATTCAAAGCACTTCCGGCGCGTCCGACTTGACGCCTATGTCAAGCACGCGCAGCATCCTTCGCATGACAGCTTTCGACGACTGGCGCGCCCGTTCGCCCTATTACGATGAGACACATGAGGCGTTGGCACAAAGTGTCCGCCGTTTCGTCGAACGCGAGATCGCGCCCAACATCGACCGTTGGGAAGCCGAAGGCGAACTGCCGCGCGAACTGCACAAAAAGGCCGCCGAGGCGGGCATTCTCGGCCTGCGCTATCCCGAGGAATATGGCGGACATTCGGAAGGTTTCGACATTTTTCACGGCCTCGTCGTCACCGAGGAACTCGCCGCGGTCGGCGCCGGCGGGCTGGGCGCATCGCTGATGACGCACGGCATCGGCCTGCCGCCGATCCTCGCGCTCGGCTCCGAAGAAATGAAACATCGCGTCGCCCCGCCGGTGCTCGCGGGCGAGAAGATCATCGCGCTCGGCATCACCGAAGCGGGCGGCGGCAGCGACGTCGCGAACCTCAAGACCACCGCGGCCAGGGACGGCGATCATTATATCGTCAACGGCGGCAAGATGTTCATCACCAGCGGCATGCGCGCCGACTGGCTGACCTCAGCCGTGCGCACCGGCGGGCCGGGCGCGGCAGGCATCTCGCTGCTGCTGATCGACATGGATGCGCCCGGGGTCGAACGCACCCGGCTCGACAAGATGGGCTGGCGGTGCAGCGATACCGCGGCGATCCATTTCAGCGACGTGCGTGTCCCCGCTGCCAATCTGATCGGCGCCGAAAATGCCGGCTTCATCGGCATCATGCGCAATTTCAACGGCGAACGGCTCGGCATGGCGATGGGCTGCTGCGCCTATGCCCGCGTCGCGATGGCCGAAGCCGCCGAGTGGGCGCAGAACCGCGAGACCTTTGGGCGTCCGCTCGTCGGCCACCAGTCGATCCGCATCAAGCTCGCCGACATGGAACGCCAGATCGAAGCGACGCAGGCGTGGGTCGACCTTTGCGCCTGGCAGGTCAAGGTGGACAAGGCCCGCCCCGCCGACTTCGCGATGCTCAAGGTGCAGGCGACACGGATGCTGGAAGCCGTCGCGCGCGAGGCGGCGCAGGTGCTCGGCGGCGCAAGCTATATCACCGGCAGCAAGGTCGAACGCATCTACCGCGAAGTGCGCGTCAATGCGATCGGCGGCGGCAGCGAGGAAATCATGCTCGACCTTGCGGGGCGGCAATTATTCGGAGGAAAGAAGTGAACGACATCGCCCGAAGCTGGCCCGCCGCGGCCGAAACGCTGCTCGACGACCTTGTCGACCTGCGACGCGCCATTCACCGCGAGCCCGAACTCGGCCTGCAGAACCCCAGGACGCTCGCGAAGATCAAGGAGGCGCTCGCCGGGCTGCCGCTCGAATTTCGCGAGGGGCCGTCGACGACGGGGCTGGTCGCGATCCTGCGTGGTCCGGCCAACGGGCGCACGGTGCTGCTGCGCGGCGACATGGATGCGCTGCCGCTGGTGGAGGATACCGGGCTCGATTTCGCATCCGAAACGACCGGCGCGATGCACGCCTGCGGGCATGACACGCATGTCGCGATGCTCGTCGGCGCGGCGAAGCTGCTGTGCGCGGCGCGCGACCGGCTGCCCGGCACCGTGATGTTCATGTTCCAGCCGGGCGAGGAGGGGCATCATGGCGCGCGCTTCATGCTCGACGACGGGATCATCGATCCGCTGCCCGACGCCGCCTTCGCGCTGCACATCATGCCCAACGCGCCGCACGGCATCTTTGCGGGGCGCGCGGGGCCGTTGCTCGCTTCGTCCGATGTCCTCTCGATCACCGTCAAAGGCGCAGGCGGCCATGCGTCGATGCCGCACGATGCCATAGACCCGATCCCCGTCGCCTGCGCGATCGTCACCGCGATCCAGACGATGGTGACGCGGCGCATTTCGGTCTTCGACCCCGCGGTCGTCACGATCGCGAAGATCGCCGCGGGGACGACGAACAATATCATCCCCGAAACCGCCGAGATGCTGGGCACGATCCGCACCCTGTCGCCCGAACGCCGCGCGATGGTCGCACGCGAATTGAAGCGCCTGGCCCCCGCCATCGCCGACGCGCATGGCTGCACCGCCGAGGTCCAGATCGAGGAGGGTTTCCCCGTCACCATCTGCGACAGCCGTGCCGCCGCCTTTGGCCAGCGCGTCGTCGAGGATGTGTTCGGCGAAGCGGCCTGGCTGATGATGGACAATCCGGTGATGGGCGCCGAGGATTTCTCCTACGTCCTCGAAAAAGTCCCCGGCGCGATGTTCTGGCTCGGCGCCAGCGAACAAGGTAGCGACTGGCGCCAATGCTGCGGCCTGCACAGCAACCGCATGGTGCTCGACGAAAAGGTGATGGCGCGCGGCGCGGCCTTGCACGCGGCGCTGGCCGAGCGGTTCTTGAGCGAGGGGTTCGGCGCATGATCAACATCGTCGGCGCGATCGTCTCGGGCCTGATCATCGGCGCGCTGGCGCGCTTCTTCTATCCGGGCGCGGTCGAGATGGGGTGGATCGCGACGATCCTGCTCGGCATCGGCGGCTCGCTGCTTGCGGGGCTGGTGACGACGCGCGGCGTGCGCGGCGAATTCCACCGCGCGGGGTGTCTGGCGTCGGTGATCGGAGCGGTCGTACTTATCCTCGCGGGACGACTCCTGGGGATCGGCGGATAAGGCTCATTCGATCATCGCCTCGACCATATCGTGCGGGTAGAGGATGAATTCGCGATAGAGCCGATAATGCGCGGTTTCCTCCAGGGTTGTCGGTTCGATAGAGAAGCGATCGATCTTCCAAAGATCGGCGTCGGGCAACGCCATCAGGATCGGCGAATGAGTTGCCATGATCACCTGCGCGTTACCAGCGCGCTGAATTCGGCGCAGCAGCTTGAGGAAATCAAACTGCCGCGAGGGTGAAAGCGCCGATTCAGGCTCATCGAAAATATAGATGCCCTGACGGTCGGCGCGCTCATCGAAAAAATTCAAGAAGCCTTCACCGTGCGACCATGACAGGTAATCGGGCCGGGCTGCGCCCACATCATGGGCAGCCTCGTCGATATAGCGCGCCAACGAAAAGAAGGTTTCGGCACGGAAAAAGAAGCCCTGCCCAACCTTGGGGAGCCAGCCGCCGCGCAAAGCATCCGCCAGCACACCGCCATCGCTGCCCGAGATGCTCGACGCGCCCACCGCCGAGTGGCCATATCCGCCTCCCCCTTCGCTGAATCCGGCGAGCACCGCTATGGCTTCGAGCAGCGTCGATTTCCCGGATCCATTCTCACCGACCAATATGGTCACCGGCCGTTCGAACCGAACTTCGAATGCGGAATCGGCAAACAGAGGAATGTTGAACGGATAGCATGCGGTATCGATATTTGGGCCGTCAGCGTTTACTCCCCCCTCGCGCCGAGACAATCGCCGCAGAAAGGGCGGCGGCAACTTCGCGGGGGTTTTCGCCCTAGCCATTTCCTACGGCACCAACACCGTATCGACCGCCTCCGGCAGCATCTCCGGATAATCGAGCGTATAGTGCAGCCCGCGGCTTTCCTTGCGGTGGAGCGCGCTCTTCACGATCAGCTCGGCGCATTGGAGCAGGTTCCTGAGCTCGATCAGGTCGGTCGTGACGCGGAAATGGCCGTAATAATCCTCGACCTCACCCGTCATCATCTTGATGCGGTGCTGCGCGCGCTCAAGGCGCTTGGTGGTGCGGACGATGCCGACGTAATTCCACATGAAGCGGCGGATTTCGGTCCAGTTCTGCTTGATGACGACCTCTTCGTCCGAATCGGTGACGCGGCTTTCGTCCCATGCGCGGATCGCGGGCGGGGGCGCCAGTTCGTCCCAGCGCGCGATAATGTCCTTCGCCGCCGCCTCGCCGAACACGAAACATTCGAGCAGGCTGTTCGAGGCCAGGCGATTGGCGCCGTGCAGCCCGCTTTCGGTGCACTCCCCCGCCGCGTAAAGCCCCGGCAGGTCGGTGCGCCCCGCCAGGTCGATCAGCACCCCGCCGCACGTATAATGCTGCGCCGGCACCACCGGAATCGGCTGCTTCGTCATGTCGATGCCAAGACCGAGCAGCTTTTCATAGATGTTCGGGAAATGCCCCGCGACGAAATCGGGATCCTGATGACTGATGTCGAGGTGGACATAGTCGAGGCCGAAGCGCTTGATCTGGTCGTCGTTCGCGCGCGCCACAACGTCGCGCGGCGCGAGTTCGGCGCGCGGGTCATAATCGGGCATATAACGATGCCCGGTTTCGGGATGCTTCAAAATCCCGCCCTCGCCGCGCACCGCCTCGGTGATCAGGAAATTCTTGACCTCGAGGTTGAACAGGCAGGTCGGGTGGAACTGCATCATTTCCATGTTGCTGACGCGCGCGCCCGCGCGCCACGCCATCGCAATGCCGTCGCCGGTCGCGCCCCGCGGCGCGGTGGAGAATTGATAGACGCGCCCCGCGCCGCCGCTCGCGAGGATCGTCGCGCGGCCGACATGCGCATGAACCTCGCCGCTCGCCTCGTCGAGCGCATAGACGCCCCACACGCGCCCCGATCCCGAATAGCGCGCCTCGTGGCGGCCGGTGATCAGGTCGATGCACGCCTGCCCCGGCAACAAGGTGATATTCGGATGCGCCTCGGCCGTCTTGAGCAGCGCCGCCTGCACCGCCCAGCCGGTCGCGTCGTCGACATGGACGATACGGCGGTGCGAATGGCCGCCCTCGCGTGTCAGGTGCAGCGCGTCGGCGTCCTTGTTGAACGGGACGCCCATTTCGACGAGCCGTTCGATCGAGGCTGGCGCATTTTCGATCACGAACTCGACGGTCTCGCGCCGGTTGAGCCCTGCGCCCGCGACCATCGTGTCGTCGATATGATTTTCGAACGTGTCGCCCGCGTCGAGCACCGCGGCGATGCCGCCCTGCGCCCAGGCGGTTGACCCGCCGGTGAGGTCGCCCTTTGCAAGGACGAGCACTTTGCAATGGTCGGCGAGCGCGATCGCGGCGGTCAGGCCCGCCGCGCCTGAGCCGACGATGATGACGTCGTGGGTTGCTGCGCCTGTCACTGGAATTCCGTTCGTGTCGAGCGAAGTCGAGACACCCGGCAACCTTGCGCCACGCCGATGGGCATCTCGACTGCGCTCGATGCGAGCGGAACTGGGAGCTCACCCATTCGCCGCGCGCGTCAAATTGAGGAATACATCCTCGAGATCGGCCTCGCGCGTCGAGACATCGACGATGCCATGTCCCATCGCATTGACCGCGGCGAGCACTTCGCCCGCGTTCATCCGGTCCTTGTTGTAACTGATCCCAAGGCCGCGCGTCCCCTCGCGTTCGATCTTGTCGAAGGCGGGATGCGTCGGCAGGTCGGTGATGTCCTGATCCAGCGTCACGACGACGATCTTCTCGCGCGCCATATCGACCAGCTCGCGCGTCGGCTTGTTCGCGATCAGCCGGCCATGGTTGATGATCGCGATCCGGTCGCACAATTCCTCGGCCTCTTCCAGATAATGCGTCGTCAGCACCACGGTGACGCCGCGGTCGTTGAGCGACTGCACGTAGTCCCAGAGCTGCTGGCGAAGTTCGATGTCGACCCCCGCCGTGGGTTCGTCGAGGACGATGATCGGCGGCGAATGCACCATCGCCTTAGCGACGAGCAGGCGCCGCTTCATGCCCCCCGACAAGGTGCGTGCATAGGCGTCGCGCTTGTCGGTCAGATGCACCGCGGCGAGTAGCTCGTCCGAAATGCGCTTCGCCTTGGGCACGCCATAGAGCCCGGCCTGATTCTCCAGCGTCTCGAACGGCGTGAAGAAAGGATCAAAGACGATTTCCTGCGGCACGATGCCGATCGAATATTTGGCGTTCCTGGGATCGGCGTCGATGTCGAAGCCCCAGATGCTCGCATGGCCGCCCGTCTTGTTGACGAGCCCCGCCAGGATGTTGATCAGCGTCGACTTGCCCGCGCCGTTGGGACCGAGCAGCCCGAAAATCTCGCCCCGCGGCACGTCGAAACTGACATTGTCGAGCGCCTGCTTGCCGCCGGCATAGATTTTGGAGACGGCGTCGATGCGGATGGCGGCTTCGGTCATGGCCGCTTCCATAGCCGCGTGTTATCCCATGCGAAAGCCGCGATTTCCCGATGAGCGCCGCGTTAACGCTAAATTGGAAACTCGCCGCTAGAAGCCGCGGATGTGAGGACCAGCCACATCTTTCGCCCGCTGCCGATGCAGCGCGGCCTGACCGCCCTTGCGATTCTGATCGCGTCCGCCGCCGCGTCGCCGGCGCTGGCGCAAACGGATACGCAGGCCGAGGCCGAAGCGATCGTGCTTCGCCCGCTTTCCTTCTTCAAAGTGAACGATCTCGATTTCGGCGACATCATTCCGTCGAACAGCGCGGGAACGGTGACGATCGAGCCCGACGGATCGCGCAGCCGCACCGGCGGCGTCACGCTGGCGGGCGATGGCGGCGAGCCCGCGCGCTTTGCGGGGCTCGGCAGTTTCAACCGCCAGGTCAATATTTCGCTGGGGTCGAACAACATCTGGATCACCGGGCCGGGTACGCGAATGCGCGTCCGCAATTTCGAGATTGGCAGCACGCCGACCGCGATCCTGTCGACCCGGCCGACGCGCTTTCGGATTACTTCGCCGCTCGGCAACTATAACTTCCCCGTCGGCGCGACGCTCGATGTCGGCGCGAACCAGGCGCCCGGCGACTATAGCGGCACCTTCACGATTACCCTGAACTATCTCTAGACCTTCCGTGGGGGGAGACGACGGCACCGGGGGACCACCTGCGCCCGAAAGGACGCCTGCGCCGGTGCCGTCACGACCCGCGACCCGGATGCGCACAGCCGATTGCCGAGCCTTCGCGCGCTTGCTATGGGCGCGGTCGATGACCCAGCCTGCACCCGAAACCATCCGCACGCCCAAGACACGCATCGCCTGCGACGGCACCGGCGACGGCCTCGCCGATGCGGCGCTCGGCCATCCGCGCGTGTGGCTCGAAATCGACATCGACGAGGGCTTCGTCGATTGCGGCTATTGCGACCGCCGCTTCGTTCTGATCGGCGGCGTCGCGGATGCCTGACCGCAGGAGGGTGGTTGCCGCCCTTGTCGCCGGGAGCCTTGCCTTCCCCCTGTCGCCCTTGCAAGGCTTTGCCAAACCGCCCGCCTTTTTTGGATGGCGCAGCAGCTTCTGGCGCTGCCTGCATCAGACCTTATATGCCTTTGCCAGCCACGAGTCCGGCGCAGGGCGGGTTCGCCGGATCCGGCTCGATCCGCAGGACGTCGCCATCGGACAAGCGCTGACCGGCAAGGCCGCACTGACCTGGGCCCGGTCGGTTCAGACTTATGCCCGGTCCCTGTCGCAGCGAAATCTCCTGTTCGACGACGGGATGATCGCGATGGGCCGCGCGCTCGATGCGGCTGGCGATCGACCGCTGCAACCTGACCCCGTCCTGCCCGTGGAGGTTGCCGCATCGCTGACGGATGCGGGGGCGGTATACCGGCAACATTGGTGGGACAACCACCGTACGGCCAATGACCGATGGCGAGCGGCGGTGCAGCCCCTGGTCGACGAACATGCGCGCCTGCTGGGAGACCGCTTGGTGCGACTCCTCGGCAGCCCCTGGCCGTTATTGCCGCTTGAAACCTCGCTCGTGCCCTACGCAAATTCCGCGGGCGCCTATACGGTCCTTGGCCCCACCGCGATTACGATCGCTACGCTCGATCCAAGCTATCAAGAGGCCGCGGCGCTCGAAATGCTGATGCACGAGGCCAGTCACGCTCTGGCCCGCCCGCTCCGGGATCGTCTGTCGCGCATCATCGCCGACGTGAAGGCGCAGCCCGGCGCCAACGCCGCCGCAATCCGCCCCGACCTCTGGCACGAAGTGCTATTCTATGTCGCCGGGCGGATCGCGACGGATGCGATACCCGGCTATGTTCCCTATGCCGATCACAACGATCTGTGGAACAGGGCATGGCCCGGACGCGACCGCGAAGTGCTGGCACGCCACCTTGATCCCCTGATCGCGCTCAATGCAAGGATCGATGCCGGACTGCCCGCGCTGGTCGCTGACCTGGCAAGCGGATCGCCCCAAGCGTGAAGGCTCGGTTCACCAAACACGTGCATCGCGTAGGTTCGGTTTCGGGCGAATAGCGGCCATACTAATATCGTCATCCCGGCGCAGGCCGGGATCTCGCCGGTGCGGTAAACCGATAGCGTGAGATCCTGGCCCTCGCCGGGACGGCGGATAAGCTAATGGCCGGAATCCTCCTCCTCATCGCCGACATCGTCCTACCACCGATCCCGCCGACACCTATCAGCCTTTGCACCCACGGCCCCGCGTCCTTATATCGGCGCAATGACAAGCCCCACCGACCCCCGCCGCTTCCTCTATCGCGCCGATGCGCTCGACCCCGATCTGGCGCAGAAGCTCGCGCGCGAGGCCTTGGCAAAGGCCGACGATGGCGAGCTTTACCTGCAATATCGCGCGACCGAGAGCTTCGGTTTCGACGACGGGCGGCTGAAGACCGCCGATTATTCGACCGACGCGGGTTTCGGCCTGCGCGCCGTGTCGGGCGAGATGACGGGCTTCGCTCACGCCAGCGACATCAGCGCCGGGGCGATCCGCCGCGCCGCCGAGACGCTGGCGTTGCTCGATCCCGCGAGCCAAGCCCCCGCGGGTCCGCCGCCGCGCACCAACCGCCATCTTTATGACGAAGCGAACCCCCTCGACCTCATCCCCTTCGCGAAGAAGGTCGAGCTGTGCCAGAAGGTCGACGCCGCCGCACGCGCGCGCGATCCGCGCGTCGTGCAGGTGTCGGTCACGCTCGCGGGCAGCTGGTCGGTGGTCGAGATCGTCCGCGCCGACGGGTTCCTCGCGACCGACATCCGCCCGCTCGTCCGCCTCAACGTCTCGATCGTGGTCGAAGAAAATGGGCGGCGCGAAAGCGGTTATTTCGGCCTCGGCGGCCGTTACATGTACGACCATCTGTTCGAGGACGCGCAGTGGAACCGCGCGATCGACGAGGCGCTGAGCCAGGCGCTCGTCAACCTGCGCGCCGTCGACGCGCCCGCGGGCGAGTTCACCGTGCTGCTCGGCCCCGGCTGGCCGGGCGTGCTGCTCCACGAAGCCGTCGGCCACGGGCTCGAAGGCGATTTCAACCGCAAGGGCACCAGCGCCTTTTCGGGCCGCATCGGCGAGCGCGTCGCCGCGCCCGGCGTCACGGTGGTCGACGATGGCGGACTTGAAAGCCCGGTCGGCGGCGGCCGCCGCGGCTCGCTCAGCATCGACGATGAAGGCACCCCGACCGGCGAGACCATCCTCATCGAGGACGGCATCCTCAAAGGCTATATGCAGGACCGTCTCAACGCGCGGCTGATGGGTGTCGAACCCACCGGCAATGGCCGCCGCGAAAGCTTTGCGCATGCGCCGATGCCGCGGATGACCAACACCTTCATGCGCGGCGGCAGCGACGATCCCGCCGAACTGCTGTCGCGCGTCAAGAACGGCATTTTCGCCAAAAGCTTCGGCGGCGGCCAGGTCGACATCGTGTCGGGCAAATTCGTGTTCAGCTGCACCGAGGCGTACAAGATCGAGAATGGCAAGCTGGGCGATTCGATCAAGGGCGCCACGCTGATCGGCGACGGGCCGAGCGTGCTCACCAAGGTCACCGGCATCGGCAACGACATGGCGATCGACGAAGGCATCGGCATCTGCGGCAAGGCGGGGCAAAGCGTCCCCGCGGGCGTCGGCCAGCCGACCTTGCTGGTCAGCGGACTGACCGTCGGCGGGACGGCGTAACCCTCCTTCTCCCTTGATGGGAGAAGGATACGCAGCCTTGCCGCATCGCGGCTAGGCGAAGTTGGATGAGGGTGATGGTGCGTCCTTGCGCCGTCATTTAAGCCCGACACCACACCCCCACCGCTGCGACTAGCCAGCAAGCTGACAAGTCTCGCTGCCTCCCCCATGAAGGGGGAGGCTGAACAGCTGTGATCGCCCTCACTTGGCGTTCGCCTGTTCCGCGCATATAGCAGGGTCAAACAAGAACAGCTTTCGGTCGCATCATCCGTGGGGGCACCCCACAACAGGGAGGTTTGCATGCGTTCGAGTCTGCGTTTCATTTCCGTCGCCACCATCGCCGCGATGCTCGCCGCCGTTCCGGGGTCGGCGCAAAGGACCACCGGCCCCAAGGAACGTTATGAAATGGACGTCGCGACCGCGTCGGGTTTCGCCGCGATGACCGCGGGCGGGCGCAAGCCCGGCGTCGGCGGAATGATGGGGATGATGTTCGGCGGCGGCCCCGAAAATCAGGTCGCGCGCACGATCGAACTGCGTCTGGGGTCGAACCAGCCGCCGACGAAGCCGCCGGTGCGCGCCGATCATTTTTTCCAGCCGCAGGCCAGGCTCGGCGCGTCGCTGCCGCTGTGGGGGCCCGAGCCCAGCCAGCCGCGCCCGCGCGAAGACGGCAATGAGATGCCGCAGAATTTCGAGCGCCCCAAGGGCCGCCTGCTTCTTTATTGGGGCTGCGGCGCCAAGGCCGGGCCCGGCCAGCCCGTCGTGATCGACTTCGCGAAGGTCGCGGCGGGGCAGGTGCCGCCGAACCTCTTCACCTCGACCGTCCCGCGCATCCGCGAAGTGATGGCATCGAACAGCGCCTCCTACGCCGACTGGCCGAACCGCAAATCGTCGAAGGCAGTGCCGAAGGACAGCTCGCTGCTCGGCGCGCACCGCATCGCGGGCAATGTCGGGCCCGAGATCAATTTCACGCTCGCACAGGATTATATGCCTGCGCTGAATGCCTCGACGGCGATGCAGGGCGACGGATCGGTGATGATCCGCTGGAACGCGCTCCAGCCGGCGACCGGTTATGTCGCCTGGGCCTTCGGCGGCATGGACCGCGGCGGCGGCAACGCCGACATGGTGTGGTGGACGAGCAGCGCGTCGCAGCAGTTCGGCGGCGGCCTCTGGGACTGGCTGCCGCCCGCGACCGTCGCAAGGCTCGTCACGCAAAAGATCGTCATGCCGCCCGCGCAGACGAGCTGCCAGATCCCCGCCGAGGTCAAAAAGGCGTCGGGCGAGATGATGTTCGGCAACCTCAACGCCTTCGGCCCCGAGGCGAGCTTCGCTTATCCGCCGAAGCCCGCGGGCAATGCGGTGTGGAACATCGACTGGACGGCGAAGGTCCGCTTCCGCTCGCACACCATGCTGATGATCGGCGCCGATTTTGGCGGCATGGGCGGGATGAGCGGCGGCAGCGACGCACCCGCCGAAAAGCCCAAGAAGAAAAAGTGCAAAGGCCCGCTCGGCATCCCGCTCCCCGATGGGGCGTGCTGATCGCGCGGTCAGCACCCGTTCACACGAACGCGCGTAAGCGAGTCGGCGGTAGGGCCATGTTTGAAGACAGGAATCGAACCATGCGTCATCTGTTCCCGGCACTGATCGCCGCCGCCGCACTCGCGGCCACCCCCGCCGTCGCCGCCGAAAAGCGCGATCCCGAAGCCAAGCTCGCCAGGCTGCTCGAAGGCCGCGTTGCGGGCGAGCCGCAAAAATGCATCACGCTGTCGAGCGTCACCAGCTCGCAGGTGATCGATGAAACCGCGATCGTCTATCGCATCGGCAGCACGCTGTGGGTCAACCGTCCCGAAGGCGGCGCCGAATCGCTCGACGACGACGATATCCTCGTCACCAAGACGACCGGCAGCCGGCTGTGCAATATCGACACGGTCGAACTGCGCGACAGCGGCAGCCGGATGTACGCCGGCTTCGTCTCGCTCGGCGATTTCGTTCCCTATCGGCGCGTCGAAGCGAATTGAAGAGCCAGATCCGAACCATATACTCGTCATCCCGGCGAAGGCCGGGATCTCACCGTTGCGGCGTGACGTGAAGGCGAGATCCCGGCCTTCGCCGGGATGACGGACGTAAGGAGCCGCTATCTTGGCCGACGACATGATCCCCCCTCCCCCCTCCGACTGGGCTCAGCAACTGCTCGCCTTCTGGTTCAACGACCATGGCATGGACGACTGGTACGGCGGCGGCCCCGATTTCGATGCCGAAGTGCGCGCGCTGGCCGAAGACTGGCACCAGGCGCTCCGCTCGCAACCGGCCGAGACCTTTCTGACCGATCCCGACACCGCGCTCGCCGCGACGATCCTGTTCGACCAGGTGCCGCGCAACATCTATCGCGGCCATGCCGATGCGTTCGCCACCGACAGCCTCGCCCGCGCTATCGCCCGCGGGATCGTGACACACGGCTGGCACCAGAATTGGGCCGACGAGCGCCGCCAGTTCGCCTGCCTGCCCTTCCAGCACAGCGAAGCCATCGACGACCAGCGCGAATCGCTGCGCCTCTTTGCGCGCTTCGACGACCCGATGTTCCAGGATTATGCGCAGAAGCATTTCGACATCGTCGATCGCTTCGGCCGCTTTCCGCATCGCAACGAGGCGCTCGGTCGCGCCACCCGGCCCGACGAGGAAGCGGCGATAGAAGCGGGCAAGAATTGGTGATAGGCAGGCCGCAAGACGGAGACGAACCATGGCCGAATTCACCGACACGCTGACCGACAAGCATATCGCCTTTATCGAAAAGCAGCCGGTCTTCTTCACCGCGACCGCCGCCAGCGAAGGCCGCATCAACCTGTCGCCCAAGGGCTATGCCGACAGTTTCAGGATATTGTCCGAAAGCCGGGTCGCCTATCTCGACCTCGGCGGGTCGGGCAACGAAACCCACGCGCATCTCGCCGCCGACGGGCGCATCACGATCATGTTCTGCGCCTTCGACCGCACCGCGCTGATCCTGCGCATCTATGGCCGCGGGCGGCCGGTGCTGCCGCAGGACGCCGAGTGGGACGCGCTCGCCGCGCAGTTCACATTGCTCCCCGGCACGCGCCAGATTTTCGTGATCGACGTGGACAGCGTGCAGACGAGCTGCGGCTGGGGCGTGCCGATGATGGAATTGCAGACCGAGCGCGAAACGCTGCAAAAATATCACCGCCAGGCCGATCCCGTGTTGTGGGTCGAAAAGTTCAAGGAGCGCACGCAAAGCATCGACGGCCTGCCGACGCGCCCGACCGACCGCTTCATCGCCGACGAAACCGCCTGATGCCGCTCGTCGAGCTGGTGCGCCTGCCCAATGGCGCCGAGGCCGAACTGCTGCGCGGCCGCCTCGAAAGCGCGGGCGTCCACGCGGTCTGCTTCGACGCGGGCATGAACATCGCCGAAAGCGTCGGGTTGATGATCCCGGTGCGCATCATGGTGCTCGACGAGGATCTGGGCGAAGCGCAGGCGCTGATGGCGGAGTTTGGCGCCGATTAGCAACCCAACCCTATCTCCGTTCGTCCTGAGCTTGTCGAAGGACCGTTTTTCCTTGAAGAAAAGAAGGACAGTGCTTCGACAAGCTCAGCACGAACGGAAGATAGGTCAGTTCAAACCTCTCCCATGATCAAGGTCGCCAGCTATAATATGCGCAAGGGCATCGGGCTCGACCGTCGCCGCGATCCCGGCCGCGTGCTCGCAGTGCTGCGCGAGCTCGACGCCGACATCGTCGCGTTGCAGGAGGCCGACCGCCGCTTCGGTACGCGCGCAAGCGCGATCCCGCCGCATATGTTCGAGGAGCATAGCGATTATGTGCCCGTCGATCTGCTCCACGGCCGCCCCTACGCGATCGGCTGGCACGGCAATGCGCTGCTCGTGCGCAAGGGCGCCGAGGTCGAGGAAAGCCATGCGCTCCACCTGCCGACGCTCGAGCCGCGCGGCGCGGTCGCTGCGACGGTGCGCATCGGCGATACGCGGCTCCGCGTCGTCGGCATGCACCTCGACATTTCGGGACTGCGCCGCCGTCAGCAGGCGCGCGCGATCCTGCATCATATATCCGAAGGCGAGCGATTGCCGACGATCCTGATGGGCGACTGCAACGAATGGCGCCCGACGGGCGGCTGCCTAGCCGACTTCGGCGCCGATCACCGGCCGGTCGACACCGGGCACAGTTTTCACAGTCGCCGCCCGGTCGCCAGGCTCGACCGCATCTTCGCCTCACCCGACCTCGATCCGGTCGATGCCGGAGTCCACCGCAGCGCGCTTGCCGCGCGCGCGTCCGATCACCTGCCGATCTGGGCGCGGTTTAAGGCCGTCGATTAAAGATCGTCGCCCCCGCGAAGGCGGGGGCCGTCACCGGCCTTTTCCCGCGTCGCTGCGTAAACCGACAGCGGCCCCCGCCTTCGCGGGGGCGACGATGCTTCTTCTGCCCAAAATTTAGGCAAAGCCCTGCCTCGCCTGCCCACCAAACGCACGATCCGGTGCCTGAACGACTCCAAAACCGTCACAAAATGTTAACTTTTGCTCACCCGGCGCAATTTGGCACGGCTGTTGCACCGCAACATGGTGCCATTAGCAAAAGGGGGCATCATGAAGCTGATCTTGGCAATCATCAAACCGTTCAAGCTCGACGAGGTGCGCGAGGCGCTCACCGGGCTGGGCATCGCCGGCATGACCGTGACCGAGGTCAAGGGGTTCGGGCGGCAAAAGGGGCAGACCGAAATCTATCGCGGCGCCGAATATGCGACCAACATGGTGCCCAAGGTGAAGATCGAGCTCGTCTGCGATGACGCGCTCGCACCGCGGGTGGTCGAAACGCTGCAACAAAGCGCCGGCACCGGTTCGATCGGCGATGGCAAGATTTTCGTGCTCGACGTGGGTCAGGCGGTGCGCATCCGCACCGGCGAGACCGGCGAGGCGGCTCTCTAAATGACGAAGGGGGAAAATATGACGTTCGCAAACAAGATTGCGGCGGGCGCCGGGGCCGTGGGCCTTTCGCTGTTCACCGCGCTGCCCGCCTGGGCGCAAGAGGCGGCGCCCGCCGTCGTCGAAGCCGCCGCGCCGACGCCCGACAAGGGCGACACCGCCTGGATGATGACCGCGACCGTGCTCGTCATGGCGATGATCGTCCCGGGACTCGCGCTTTTCTATGGCGGCCTCGTTCGCACCAAGAATATGGCGTCGGTGCTGACGCAGATCCTGGCGGTCGCCGCACTCGCGATGATCATGTGGGTGATGTTCGGTTACAGCCTCGCCTTCGGGGGCGATGCCAACCAGTTCATCTCGGCGGGCAAGACCTTCCTCGCCGGCGTGACCGCCGATTCGACCGTCGCGACCTTCACCGACGGCGTCGTGATCCCCGAATTCGTGTTCATCGCCTTCCAGATGACCTTTTCGGCCATCACCGTCGCGCTGGTGCTCGGCGGGCTTGTCGAGCGCATGAAATTCTCGGCGATCATGGTGTTCGCCATCATCTGGCTGACCATCGTCTATTACCCGATCGCGCATATGGTCTGGTATTTGGGCGGCACCGATGAAGCCACCGGGCTGATCTTCGGCTGGGGCGCGCTCGACTTCGCGGGCGGCACCGTCGTCCACATCAACGCGGGTATCGCCGCGCTCGTCGGCTGCCTGATCATCGGCAAGCGGTCGGGGTATCAGAAGGACATCATGGCGCCGCACTCGCTGACGATGACGCTGATCGGTACCGGGCTCCTGTGGGTGGGCTGGTTCGGCTTCAATGCCGGTTCGGCGCTCGAAGCCAATGGTTCGGCGGGTCTTGCGCTGATCAACACCTTCACCGCCACCGCCGCCGGTGTCCTCTTCTGGATGCTCACCGAACGTGCGCTCGGCCACAAGGGCTCGCTGCTCGGCGCCTGTTCGGGTGCGATCGCCGGCCTCGTCGCGGTCACGCCGGCCGCGGGCAATTCGGGTCCGTTCGGCGCGATCCTCTTGGGCGCGGTCGCGGGTATCGTGTGCTGCTGGTTCGTGATGAAGATGAAGCCGAAGCTCGGTTTCGACGATTCGCTCGACGTCTTCGGCATCCACGGCCTCGGCGGGATCATCGGCTCCGTCGGCACCGCGGTGACGATGCTCGCCGCGCTCGGCGGCCCGGCGGGCGACGATTATGTCCTCGGCAGCCAGCTCTGGATCCAGGTCAAGTCGGTCCTCGTCGCGATCCTCTGGTCCGGCATCGGTTCGGCCATCGCCTTCTATGTCGCGAAGCTGGTCACCGGCGGGCGCGTCTCCGAAGAGGTGGAGCGCGAAGGCCTCGACCTCGGCGAACATGGGGAGCGCGCCTACAATTATTGACGAGACAGGATACCCGCCGCCGCACGTCTCTCTCCTTTCAATCGACGGCGGCGGGATCCTCACCAGGTTCCTCCTGCGAACCACTGGCCGGGGTTTCACCCCGGCCATTTTTTACCGTGGCGCGGATGCAACAGCGCGCCGCCAATCGGCCGCGACCGATTCGTGCGCCATTGCGCAATTGTGACAAGAAGCGCACCTTCGCCGCCGGACCAGCGAAGATTGGCCACCAGGAGGAGGATTTTCATGAACAACCGAGCATCTTTGCTCGCCAGCTTGTCGTGCCTTGCGCTCGCAAGCACCCCGGCAGCGGCACAGGACGCGCCATCGGACAGCTACGACGGCAACGAGATCATCGTCACCGCGACCAAACGCGACGCGAGCCTTCAGGACGTTCCCTTTTCAATCAACGCCCAGAATGAAAAGGCGATCGAGCGCGCGAACGCCAGCACGATCGAGGATCTCTCGCGCAACGTCGCCGGCCTTACCGTCCAGAATCTCGGACCCGGGCAGAGCCAGGTGTCGGTGCGCGGCGTGTCGGCGGGACAGATTGCGCGCGACCAGCCGGGCGTCAAGGAACAGGTCGGCGTTTATCTCGACGAATCGGTCGTCTCGCTTTCGCTCTTCACGCCCGACCTCGACCTTTTCGATTTGAACCGCGTCGAGACGCTGCGCGGGCCGCAGGGCACGCTCTTCGGCTCGGGCTCGGTCGGCGGCACGCTCCGTTACATCACCAATCAACCGAATCTGGACCGCGTCGAGGGCAAGGTAGAAGCCAATGTGAACCTCGTCGATGGCGACGACATCGGCGGCCATCTGAAGGGTGCGATCAACCTGCCGCTCGGCCCCAACCTCGCGATGCGCGCGGTCGGTTACTATACGCGCTATGCCGGCTTCATTGACGCGCTACGCGAAGGTGGCGGGACAAGCGAGGATGTCAACAGCGGCGAACGCTATGGCGGGCGCTTCTCGCTGCTCTGGCAACCCGCCGAAGGCCTCTCGATCACCCCGCGCTTTGTCTATCAAAAGGTCATGACCGACGGCTTCAACCGGCAGGAGATTTACAACCTCTACGCCAATCAGTTCACCACAACACGGCCGCCGGTCACCTTCGAGGAACGCCAGCAATATCTGCTGCTCGACGAGGCGTTCGAAGATGAGGTCAAGCTCTTCGACCTCACGATGAACTATGACGGCGACACGGTCGGGGTGACGTCGGTCACGACTTACACCGACCGCGACATCCTCGTCAGCCGCGACGCCAGCGCGCTTACGGGAAGCGTGTCGTCCGACCTCGGCTTCGTCGACGCGGGCATATTGCTTCCGGCAAACCTTGTCGACACCACGGGTGTCAAGCAATTCACGCAGGAAATTCGCCTGAACTCGACCGGAACCGGGCCATTCCAGTGGCTTGTCGGCGGCTATTACGCCAATGTTAAACGCGACTATACCCAGCGCCTGCCGACGCCCGGCTATGACCAATTTGACGATGGCTTCCTCGCAGGACTCTGTTCGCGGCCCGTCAACCCCGTGTGCCGCTCGCCCGGCGTGCCGCTCGAATCGTCCGATCTCGCCAACGGGTTCGGGCCAGATTCGCCTTACAACGCCGACATTCCCTATGATCTATCGCAGATCGCGATCTTCGGCGAGATCAGCTACGACCTGACAGACGCCCTCACCGCGACGCTCGGCGGGCGCTATTATGCCTTCGACGAAAGCCGCCGTTTCGTGTCGGGCGGCCTGTTCCCGAACGGCGACAATGCCCGCGACAAGACCTCATCAAGCGGCTTCTCGCCGCGGCTGCTCTTGAGCTACGATGTCGCCGACGGCATCACTCTCAACGCCCAGGCGTCGAAGGGCTTCCGTCTCGGCGGCGTCAACGATCCGCTCAACCTGCCGCTCTGCGACAACGGCAACCCGGGCGGCCCCGATGCTGCGACCTTCGGGGGCCGCCCCCGCTACGACGACGAGACGCTATGGAACTATGAGGGCGGGGTGAAGGCGCAGTTCGGCGGCATCACCTTCAACGCGGCCGGCTTCTATACCAAGATCAAGAATTTGCAGGTCACAGCCGATGCGGGCAGCTGCTCGTCGCGTATCGTCTTCAACGCCGATGCGCACACGATGGGGCTCGAATTCGAACTGGCGGCCAGCCCCGTCACCGGCCTCGATCTCGGGCTGTCGGGCAGTTATGTCGAGGCAGAGTTCGATTCAACGCTGACGCGCCCGGACAGCACAGTCATTGAGGGGATCCGCAATGGCAACCGCCTGCCATCCGTGCCCAAGTTCCAGATGGCCGCGAACGCGACCTACAGCTTCCCAATCGATTCCTCGTCGGACACCAGCGCCTTCGTCACCGCCTCTTTCCAGCATGTCGGTAGCCGCTTTACCCAACCGGGCGACCAGGAGAACAACCCGCGCACCTTCGTGCACGGCTTCACCTTCGGCGGCGCGCCGATCGGGTCGGCAACAACGCTCGACCTCAAGCTCCCTGACTATCAGCTGGTCAATCTCGGCGCGGGGATCGAGTTTCCGGACGGGCTGGAAATCTCAGCCTATGTCAACAATGTCTTCGACGAAAATGCCCTGCTGTCGTTCGACCGCGAACGCGGCGGGCGCGCACGCCTTGGCTACGCCGTCGGCCAGCCGCGCACCTTTGGCATCACCGCGCGCAAGACATTCTGATCGATCGCGAAAGGGCCGGAGCGACACGTCGCTCCGGCCCTGTTGCGGTCACGCTGCACTGCACAACATTTAGGCAGCGTTGCCGCTAATTTAGGCCTTCCCAACATGACATTAATGTGGCATTCATTGCGTCAACAGTTTCAGGAGGGGAGAGCCTGAAAGGCTGGGCCGGGACGAAAGTTCCGGCCCTCTTTTTTTGTGCGCAGCAAAGATGTGCCCAAAGATCCTTGGTTTTCCATTCTTGTTGCAGCGACCGTGCAGCGCGGCGAAGCGCCACAAGCGCCATCGTCCGCGGATCGCGAATCGCTCACAACCAGCCGACCAGCGCGCTTCAAGGCGATGACATGCCCCGCCGATTCCGGCGTCGGCGCTACCCCGATTGTGGGTCCAGTTTCGGGCGGCGACGCGCCCGCCAACTTGCCGCGCCGTCGTCACGAATCAATGGTCACCCGTTGTCGGCGGCGATCCACCAGGCGGAGGTCATGCCGCCATTTCGGATTGCGAGAACATGAAGGCGTTGCCGTCGGGATCGTAAAAGGTCAGCAGTTTCACCATCCCCGGGATATGCTGGATATCGCCATCCTGCCGAACGCCCTGGGCATCAAGATGCGCTTTCGCTTCCGCGATGTCGGCGACCTCGAACACATTGGTCGCGCCGCCGCCCTGCACGACATTCTCGACCTGGCTGAGCCCGATATTCACCCCTGCCATCGGCGTCTTGAGTTCGCACCAGCCGATCTCGTCGGCGCGGTAGAGCAATTCGCAACGCATCACGCGTTCGTACCAGGCGATCGACGCGGTCATGTCCCTGACCCCCATCGAACAGGTGAGTTCGGACCCGATTTCCAATGCCATCGTCTTGCCTCCCATGACCGGCGCGCTTGCGTCTATGGTCCGGTTTGCATAGTTACTTGCAAATGCCGTCAAGCACACCCGACCCGCTGCTCGTCCAGTTCGGCAGCCATCGCTGGCTTGTGCCTTTGCTCGCCGATCTCGCGGCGCATCGCGGCGCGCGCTTCGTCGAGCTGGTCCATCGCCTCGGCCTTTCGCGCGACAGCCTGACGCGCACCCTCGACGCCGCCGCCACGATCGGCTGGATCCGGCGCAACCCCGGCCACGGTCACCCGCTGCGCCCCGAATATATATTGACTGAAGCGGGCGCCGCCGCCGCCGCGCGCGCCGCGACGATCGCCGCGGCGCAAAACGCGATCGGCCTGCCTCCCGGCGCCACGACGCGCTGGGGACTGCCGTTGGTCACCGGGATCGGCGCAGGCCACGACCGCTTCAACGCGCTGTCGCGCCTGCTCGCGCCCGCCACCCCGCGCGCGCTGTCGCAGGGGCTGAGTGCGCTGGGTGAGCATGGGCTGGTGCGCCGCGAAGTGCTAGATATGCGCCCGCCGGCGAGCCGATACGATCTGACGCAACGCGGGCGCGTGCTGGCGGAAGCGTGCTTATAACCGTCGTCATCCCGGCGCAGGCCGGGATCTCGACCTCGCATCATTCCGCACCGGTGAGATCCCGGTCTTCGCCGGGATTCAGCCCAAAGCCGCCTTCACAAAATCCGCTGCCCTTTCGCCGATCATGATGCTCGGCGCATTGGTGTTGCCACTGACCAGCCGCGGCATGACGCTCGCGTCGGCAACCCACAGGCCGTCGATGCCCTTGAGCTTCAGCGCCGGATCGACCACCGCGTCCGCATCGCTGCCCATCCGGCAGGTGCCGACGGGGTGATAGACGGTGTCGGCGCGGCTGCGGATCATCGCGTCGAGCGCGGCGTCGTCGTCCAGGTCGACCGGATGGCGATCAACCCCGGCATAATCGGCCAGCGGCGGCGCCGCGACGATGCGGTGCATCATCCGCACGCCCGCCCTTAACGTCGCCATGTCGCGCTCGTCGGTCAGGAATCCCGGATCGATCGCGGGCGCCGCGGCCGCATCGGCCGACGCCAGCCGCACCGTCCCGCGGCTTTCGGGGCGCAGCACGCAGGCGTGGCACGAAAAGCCATGTCCCTTGACCTTGGTGCGCCCATGATCCTCGAGCATTGCGGGCACGAAATGATATTGCACGTCGGGCGCGGGCAGGTCGGGACGCGATTTCCAGAAGCCCCCCGCCTCGGCAAAACAGGTCGTCATGATACCCGTGCGCTTGGTGCGATGTTCAAAGATCGCCTTCACCATTCGCCAGGTGCCGCTGGGGCTGTTGCCCAGCGGATCGGTCGAGCGCGTCTCCCAGCTCGACACATAGTCGATATGGTCCTGAAGGTCCGCGCCCACCGCCGCGCGGTCGGCGATCACCGAAAGGCCCTGTTCGCGCAGATGCGCCCCCGGCCCGATCCCCGACAGCATCAAAATCTGGGGCGATCCGAACGCCCCCGCCGACAGCACCACCCCGCCGCGCGCACGCAGCGTCTCGCGGCGGCGCCCATAGCGGATCGCCACACCGACCGCCCTCCCGTCCTCGATCAATATCTTCTCGACCAGCGCCCCGGTGCGGATGTCAAAATTTGCGCGCCCGCGCAGCGGTTCGACATAGGCGCGCGCCGCCGACCAGCGTTCGCCGTCCTTCTGCGTCACCTGATACAGCCCGAAACCCTCATTGTCGGGCCCGTTGAAATCGGTGGTGCGCGGCAATTGCAGCGCCCCCGCGCTTTCGATGAAACGGCGGCTCGTCACATTGGACCAGCGCTGGTCCATGACATTCAGCGGCCCATCCCCGCCGTGAAACTCGTCGGCGCCGCGCTCATTGCCCTCGCTGCGCTTGAAATATGGCAGCACGTCGGCGTAGCTCCAGCCGGTCGCGCCCAATGATGCCCACTGGTCGTAATCGAAGCGGTGTCCGCGGATATAGACCATCGCGTTGATCGCGCTCGACCCGCCCAGTCCGCGCCCGCGCGGCTGGTATCCGGTGCGGCCGTTCAGGCCCTTCTGCGGCAGCGTGTCATAGCGATAGTTCGACGATTTGGGGATGAAGGGCATGAAACCCGGCGTCTTCACGCGCATAATGTCGTTCGTCCCGCCCGCCTCGACCAGGCACACCGTCCGCGTCCCGTCCTCGGCAAGCCTTCCCGCCGCCGCGCTCCCCGCGCTGCCGCCGCCGATGACGATGATGTCGAACTGATCCCCAAGACTCATGCGCACCGCTCCCCTCGCCACCGGTTCGGTGGTCAATCGCGACTTACATGAATGTCATTAGGCCGCAGCGCAAGTTGTCAGATTACGCTGCCGTCAGAGACAACTGCCCGAAGCGCACGCGGCCAACAACACTAGCGACGGCGCAGCAGACAAAACAAGCAACAAACCACCGAGGGCGATCAGGCCGCGACTGCCTGATTGCCAACCCAAATAGGCAGTTGGCAGGAACAGAAACGCACAGGCAAGCGACAAGGCCCAGAACAACTGCCCCGCCGATCCCAGAAAAATCGCTGCACCGCCATAGTGGATGTCCAAGGCGCTAGCAGCCACAGCTAAGCCGGGCGGGGTTACACCCGCCGCAAGCGCCAGAATATCCCAATATCCCCAACGCGCGGACTTCACTCCGCCGCCTCCTCAACGGACCGCCCCGCACGCCATCGTTCCTTGATCGTCGCGCTCGTCGCGCGGCTGCCGTCGTGACTCCAGCCGGGCTCGCGCCAGATATAATCGAGCTTGTGCCGCCACGGCGCGGCCCACACATCCTTCGCGATCCCGACCCATTCGTGGACCGCGGCCCACAATATGTTGAAGCTGCCGAGTTGCCTGACGATGCCGTACCGCACAGGCTCGTCGTCGCGTTCGGCAACGAAGCTGCCGAACATCTTGTCCCAGACGATGAACACCCCGGCATAATTGGCGTCGAGGTAGCGCGGGTTGACCCCATGATGGACGCGGTGGTGCGACGGGGTGTTCATCACCGCCTCGAACCATTTGGGCATCCGCCTGATCGCCTCGGTATGGATCCAGAACTGGTAGATGAGGTTGAGCCCCGCACAGAAGAAGACCATCGCGGGCGGAAAGCCGATCAGGAAGAGGGGCAAGCGAAAGATAAAGCCGAGGCTGAAGAATCCCGTCCACGTCTGCCGCAGCGCGGTCGACAGATTATAATGCTGCGAACTGTGGTGGATGACATGGCTCGCCCAGAACCAGCGCACGCGGTGCGCACTGCGGTGAAAGGCATAATAGGCGAGGTCATCGAGGACGAAGCAGAGGATCCACGCCCACCACCATGTCTCGAACGCGATGCCGATGTCGAACAGGCGGAACTGGTGGACCCAGACCGCCATGCCGATCACTGCCGCACCGACCAATGCACCCGCGACCTGGCTGCCCGTGCCGAGCAGCAGCGAGGTCAGCGTGTCGCGCATTTCATAGCGGCTCCTGTCGGCGCGCAGCGACACAATCATCTCGGCGATCAGCAGCAGGATGAAGGCGGGCACCGCATAAGCGACCGGATCGGGCAGTTCAGGCACGAACCACCTCCCGCATCCGCGACGCCCACATCCCCGCATCCTTGCCCAGGTGCAGTGTCACCGCGCCGAACGTCTTTTCGGGCATCGTCAGCGTCAGGAAATCCTTGTCGAGCCGTCCCACAACCGCCGCGTCGAGAGCGCGCGCCGCGAAATGATTGCCGTGCGCGCGCAGCAGCAGCATCCGCCCCTCGGCATTGCGCACGATCGCGGCAAAGCCCGCGCGGTCGCGCGCGACTTCGGTCCCGCGAAAGCCCGCCTCGGCCTCTTCGGCAAGGCGGATCGCATGGGCCGCATCCTCGATCCGCGGATCGGCGCCAAGCCCCATCCGCCCGACCAGCCAGGCGACGAACAACACCGCGACGAGCGACGCGCCCGTCTGGACAAGAACCGCCGTCACCGCTCCCCCGCCAGCGCGTCGAGCATCGGCCGCAGCCCCGAAAGATCATAACCCGCCTTCGCCGCAGCCTCGACGATCGCCGCCACATCGTCTCCGGCGCGCGCGCGCGCCAGCGCCCACAAATGCGTCGAGCGCGTCCCCGACCGGCAATAGGCGAGGATCGGCCCCGTCGCATCGCCGAGCAGCTTGTCGAGCGCATCGATCTGCGCGTGGCTGAACCCCGCATGGCCGATCGGGATCGCCGCATAGGCCAGCCCCTCGGCCGCCGCGGCATGGGCAATGTCAGCGCCCTGCGGCGCTGCGGGCTCCTCGCCGTCGGGGCGGTTGTTGACGACCATCGCAAAGCCCTGCGCCTTGGCCTCGGCGACATCTTCGATGCCGATCTGCGGGGCGACGCTGAACTGGGCGGACAGGGGACGAAAATCGCTCATGTCCGCGATCTACTCCCGCCGCGTGGCTGCTGACAAGCGTGAAAGCGACCGCTCAGGCCGCCTCCGCCGTTTCCTTCGAACGCACTGGCGGGCGCGACACGACCTCGTGAAATCGCTCGGAATATCGGGGATGTTCGGTCCCCATCCGCTTGTCCCACCAAGTGAAATACAACCCGTAATTACTATTGAACCCGCCCGCATGGTGCAGGTCGTGGTGGGTTGTCGTGTTGATCCAGCGGGTAAGGGGTGTCGATAGCCACCAGCGCGGATGCAGTTCGAAGCCAGCATGGCCCATAGCATTGCGGATAATCTGAAAATTGATCCACAGGAACATCACCCACCCCGGCGTCGCGACGAAGAAGAGCCAGATCGGCACGAACAGGATCATTACGAAAGCCTCCGGAATCGCAAAGCTATACGCCGCCCACGGAGTTGGCGTGATCGATCGGTGATGCGCGCGGTGAAAATGCTTGAACAGCTTCGGATGGTGCATCGCGCGGTGCACCCAGTAAAAATAGGCGTCATGCGCGACGATAACGGCCACCAGCAGCGCCGCGTCGCCCCAGAGGCCGTAGCTTCCCGGGAAGCGGTGCAGCACCCCGGCGTCAACGCCCCAGACGACGAAGAGGGAAACGAACATATAGACGCCGATCGTTTGCATCGACTGGAGGAACTCGCGGCGCCTGTCGGCCACGGTCGCCTCGCGCGCCTGGATCTTGCGCGAAGCGAATGTCGAGCGGCGCATGTTCCAGACGATGGCGCTCGTGATTCCTGCCGCAATGATATAGCGACTGAAGTCCGACGCGACCATCGCGGGCCCCTTTTCCAGCAAAATGGCGACAGGCGGAATCGAGTCAATCATGCGGTTGTCCTTTGAACTGGCCGAACCTGCATGAAGCCGTTTTGCCTTGGCAGCGCCGCGCAATATCGGAAATCGGCTAGCCGATTCCGGAATCGGCGAGTTTCGCGGCGCGATACTCGCTCGGCGTCATTCCCTCGGCGTCGCGAAAGGCGCGATTGAACGGACCGAGCGAGCCAAAGCCGGCATCGAGCGCGATTGTCAGGATCGGCACTTCGCGCTGCTCCGGATCGGCGAGCGCAGCGCGCACCTCGTCGAGCCGAAAACCGTTCAGGAAAGCGGTGAAATTTCGAAAGCCCATTTCGCCGTTGATCGCGCGGCGGACGCGATATTCGGGTTCGCCCAGCCGGGCAGCGAGCATCGCGATTGAAAAGCCTTCGGCACGATAGGCGCGCTCCTCGGCCATGACCGCGCGTAGCCGCTGCGCGAGTGACGAGGGTGCCGCGGGTGGGTCCGCGCGCCTGGGCAGCGGGCCCGGCGCGGCAAAGAGTTCGGCCAGCCGAAAACGATAGAGCCCGACCGATACGACAAAGGTGGCGACCACGATTGCAATCAATGTCAAAGATCGCCCGAGGTCGGGCCGCAGGCCGTCATTGTTGAACATCTCGACCAGCGTGGTGAGCAGGATGAAGCCACCGATTGCACAGACGAGCGCTGCGCGAAAACTGCGCCGTGCCTCGATAAGATCGTTAGCGCGTCCGCGCCACGCGATCCACATTCCGGCAATCGCAAAGGCGAACATGCCGCTTCGCAGCAGCAACCAGAGTTCCGTACCGAACCTCTCGATGATGCCGACGGGCGCAAGCTGCGCCAGCGACACGGCGCCGAACGCTGCCACAAGCAACCAGCTCCGCCAGCCGATATGTCGCTGGTCATCGAACCATAGCCGCATGAACAGCCAGAAGAGTGCGGGCACCATCACCGAGAGTTCATCAGCCAGAATATGGGCGAAGCGCGCCGGTCCTTCCGGGTCGAGGACGGGCACCAGCAAATAAGCAATGATGGCAAAGTTCATCGCCATCGCCACACGCGCTGTCAGCAACTGACGATGGTCCCGCGCCAATATCGCGATCCATAAAAGGAACAGCGCGATGGCACCGCCGCGAATCATCGGGTCGAGGACCAAAAGCGTTTCCGTCATGCCTTGCTAGTGCAGGTGATGCCGGGGCGCTGCAAGTGTCGGACCGCACTGCGGGACTCGCGACGGATCATTGCGATGCCAATTGCTGCAGCTGTTCGGCGCGCAATTTCCGCATGGCCATGCCGCGCATCTCCTCCCGGCAAAGCCGCGCCGAGCGCGACGCGCGGGGTGACAGATGTTCGACATTGTTGCGGCAGGCCGTCTGGACGGCGCGGTCGATCCGGCGCTCGGCGCGCTGCACCGCCTTGGGCGTGGTCAGGTTGAGGCCGGTGAGGTCGATACGCGCCGTCGGCTTTGGCTCGTTCGCGAGCAGGGGTGTCGCCCCGAGAGACGCCGCCATCAGCAGCGCGGCGGACAAGATTCGCATAGTCATCGTCAAACTCCTCGTCGCGGCGCCTGACAGGAGGGGAGGCGGCGCCGATGGAAGGACGATGCGGTCGATGTCGCGCCAAAGCGCGCCCATTTCGGAAAACGGCTAGCCGGTTGCGAAATCGGCCACTCGGCAGCGATCGGCGATCAGAACCGCCGGATCACGTTCAGGAAGGCATCGCCCCACGCCTCGAGCTTTTTGGCGCCGACGCCGGGGATCGCGGCAAGGTCGCTGCGCGTCGCCGGGCGCTCGCTCGCCATCGCGCGCAGCACCGCGTCGTGAAAGATGACATAGGGCGGCACCCCCGCCTCGGCGGCCAGCTCGCGCCGCACCCCGCGCAGCGCGTCGAACAGCGGATCGCCGACGGGGTTGGCGGCGGCGCGCTCCGACCGCGACGTCCGCCCGCCCTCGCGTTGGCTCCGCTTTACCGGCGGCTCGGCGATCAGCACCGGGGCGTCGCCCTTCATCACCGCGCGGCCCGCGGGACCGAACATCAGCCCGCCATGCTCGGTCGCCTGCAACGCCTCGCGCGCGACGAGCGTGCGGACCAACGGCTTGATGAGCCGCGCGTCCTCGCCCTCGACGATCCCGAACACCGACAATTTGTCGTGCCCGCGGCTGATGACCCGCTCGTCGCTGCGGCCGGTCAGCACCGCCTCGACATGCCCCGCGCCGAAGCTCTGCCCGGTGCGATAGACCGCGCTCATCAATTTCTGCGCGAGCACCGTCGCGTCGACCTGTTTCGGCGGGTCGAGGCAGGTGTCGCAATTGCCGCAGCGCGCGGGCGGATCCTCGCCGAAATGGCGCAGCAGCAGCGCGCGGCGGCATTCGACCGTCTCGACCAGCGCCGCAAGCGCGTTGAGGCGTGCCCGCTCGCCCGCGACGCGCGCCTCGGGCAGCTCGGACAGCCGCGACCGCGCGCGCGCGAAATCGTCGGCCGCCCACAGCATCAGCGCCTCGGCCGGATCGCCGTCGCGCCCCGCACGGCCGGTTTCCTGATAATAGCTCTCGATCGATTTCGGCAGCCCCGCGTGCGCGACAAAACGCACGTCGGGCTTGTCGATCCCCATGCCAAAGGCGACCGTCGCGGTGACGATCCCGTCCTCCGACGCGACAAAATCATGCTGCACCCGCGCGCGCCGTTCGGGGTCGAGCCCGGCGTGATAGGCGGCGACGCTGCGCCCCGTCGCCGCGGCGAGCCGTTCGGCCATCCGCTCGGTCCCGTCGCGCGTCGGGCAATAGACGATCCCCGGCCCCGGATTGGCGGCGATGAAATCGGCGAGCTGCTTCGCCGGGCTGACGCGCGGCATCACCCGGTAGCGGATATTCGGCCGGTCGAAGCCCGCGAGCACCAGCCCCTCGGCAGGAATGCCGAGCTGGAGGAGAATATCCTCGCGCGTATGCTTGTCGGCGGTCGCCGTCAGCGCGAGCCGCGGAACATCGGGAAAAGCATCGAGCAACGGCCGCAGCAGCCGGTAATCGGGGCGGAAGTCATGCCCCCATTCCGAAACGCAATGCGCCTCATCGATCGCGAAGAGCGCGGGCGTGCGCGCTTCCATCAGCGACCGAAACCCTTCCCCCGTCGCGCGCTCGGGCGCAATATAAAGAAGGTCGAGCTGCCCGTCGCGATAGGCCTGGCGCGTGTCGGCGAAATCGGCATCGACGCTGGTCAGGCTCGCCGCGCGAATCCCCGCCGCCCGCGCGCCGCGCAGCTGGTCATGCATCAGCGCGATCAGCGGCGACACGACGACGACGCAGCCATCGAATGCGACCGCGGGTAATTGATAGGTCAGCGACTTGCCCGCCCCCGTCGGCATCACCGCCAGCGTGCGCTCGCCCGCCATCACGCGATCGACGACTTCGGCCTGACGACCACGGAAATGGTCGAAACCGAAGGTGGATTTGAGCAGCGGGAGAAGCGCGTCGGCGGACATTGCAGGTGGCGATAGGGAAGTTGAGGCGGCGGGGGAAGCCCGGTCTAGACCATTTCAAGCCTTTTCCCGTTCGCATCGAGCGAAGTCGAGATGCCCCTCGGCCTTGCGTGCCCCGATGGGTGTCTCGACTTCGCTCGACACGAACGGGCCGAAAAACTCGATCAAGCCCGCGTCAGCATCGCCCGCTCGGCCATGCGCGCCGCGGTCTCGCGCTCGGCCATCACCACATGATCGGCCCCGCGCCCCACCAGGTCGGCGACCTCCTCGTCCGAATGCGCGCGCGCGACGATGACCAGTTTCGGGTTGATCGCGCGCGCGCGCCGCACGATCGCGCCCGCCTCGACCCCCTCGGGAATCGCGATCAGCAGCGTCGACGCGGCATCGAGCCCGGCCTGGCGCAAGATGCTTTCCTTGGTCGCATCGCCGACGATCACCGTCGCGCCCGCTGCGCGCGCCGCCGCCGCCATGTCCTTCTGATCCTCGATCACCGTCAGCCCCTCACCGCGCCCGCAGATCAGGCTGCCGATGTGGCTGCCGACGCGGCCATAGCCGATCAGCACCACGCCCGCATTGCAGGGCTCGGGAACCGCCTCGGCCGCGTCGCTCGTCGGCTCCGGCACAGGTTCATCGGCACGGATGCGCTTGACCGCAAGCGTGAAGAGGATCGGATTGAGCAGGATCGACAGCATCGATCCGGCAAGGATCAGGTCGCGCCCGGTTTCGGGCAGCACCTTCAGCCCCACGCCCAGCCCCGCGAGGATGAAGGAAAATTCGCCGATCTGGGCAAGGCTGACCGAAATCGTCAGCGCGGTCTGCGACTTGTGGCCAAAGGCGCGGACGAGCGCGAAGGCCGCGAGCGATTTGCCCACGACGATGATCGCGACCGTCGCAATCACCGGCCCCGGCTGCTCGACGATGACCTTGGGATCAAAGAGCATGCCGACCGATACGAAAAACAGCACGGCGAAGGCATCGCGCAGCGGCAGCGTTTCCTCGGCGGCGCGCCGCGACAATTGCGTCTCGCCAAGGATCATGCCCGCGAAAAAGGCGCCCAATGCAAACGACACGTCGAAAATCACCGCCGCGCCGAACGCGACCCCCAGCGCGATCGCCAGCACCGCGAGCCGGAACAGCTCGCGCGATCCCGAATGCGCGACCCAGTGCAGCACCGCCGGCAGCACGCGCCGCGCCACCAGGAACATGAAGGCGACAAACCCGACGACCTTGAGCAGCACCACGCCCGCCGATTGCAGCAGCCCGGCGCCGTTCGTGTTGTCGCCGCGGTCGCCGAACATCGCGGGCAGCAGCACGAGCGCGAGCACCATCACCAGATCCTCGACGATCAGCCAGCCGACCGCGATCCGCCCCTTTTCGGTCTCGACCATGTCGCGCGCCTGAAGCGCGCGGAGCAGGACGACGGTCGAAGCGACCGACAGCGCGAGCCCGAAGACCGCGCTGCCCTCGACCGACCAGCCGAGATAGAGCCCCAGCATCATGCCCAGCGCCGTCGCCACCGCGATCTGCGCGAGCGCCCCGGGCACCGCGATCCTGCGCACCGCGAGCAGGTCTTTCAGCGAGAAATGCAGGCCAACGCCGAACATGAGCAGGATTACGCCGATCTCGGCAAGCTGCATCGCAAGCCCGGTGTCGGCCACGAACCCCGGCGTGAAAGGCCCGACCAAGATGCCCGCGAGCAGATAGCCCGCGATCGGCGAAATCCGCAGCCGATGCGCGAGCGCGCCCACCAGGAACGCGACGCCCAGCCCGGCGACGATGGTTCCGATCAGCGTGGTGTCATGCGGCATGGCCCATGCCTAGAGGGCGGGAACTCAGGGGGTCAACCCAGCACACGCTGTTACCGAGAAGCCTCAGCTTTCGCGCGGAACACTGTCCGGGAACCAGCGCCGTCCGAACCAGAAGGCCAGGTTGACGAGCAGGATCAGCACCGGAACTTCGACCAGCGGGCCGATCACCGCGGCGAACGCAACCGGCGATGCGAGGCCGAACGCCGCAATCGCAACCGCAATCGCCAGCTCGAAATTATTGCCCGCCGCGGTAAAGGCGACCGCGGTGGTGCGCGGATAATCGGCGGCGATCCATTTGCCCATCGCAAAGCTGATGACGAATTGCAGGACAAAATATATCGTCAGCGGCACCGCGATGCGCAGCGCGTCGAATGGCAGCGTCAGGATTTCGCCGCCCTTCAGGCTGAACATCGCCGCGATGGTGAACAGCAGCGCGACCAGCGTGATCGGCGCGATGCGCGGCAGGAAGCGCGTCTCGTACCAATCCTCGCCTTTCGCGCGCACCAGCAGGGTGCGGGTCAGGAAACCGGCGAAGAATGGAATACCCAGATAGATCAGCACCGCCTCGGCAATCATCCAGGTGTCAATCGCGATCAACTGCCCCTCCAGCCCCAGCAACGGCGGCAGGAAGGTCAGGAAAAACCAGGCATAGGCGCTGAAGAACAGGATCTGGAACAGCGAATTGAACGCGACCAGCGCCGCGACATATTGATTGTCGCCCTTCGCCAGCTGGTTCCACACCAGCACCATCGCGATACAGCGCGCCAGCCCGATCAGGATGACCCCGGTCATATAGGCGGGTTCGTCGCGCAGGAAGATCACCGCGAGCACGAACATCAGCACCGGCCCGATCAGCCAGTTCTGGACCAGCGACAGCATCAGCACCCGCCGATCCTCGAACACCTGCGGCAGCGCGGCATAACGCACCCGCGCCAGCGGCGGATACATCATCAGGATCAGCCCGATCGCGATCGGCAGGTTGGTCGTCCCGACGCTCATCGCATCGATCCCCGCCGGCAGCGCGGGAAACAGCGTCCCCAGCGCGACGCCCAGCGCCATCGCGAGGAAAATCCAGAGCGTCAGATAGCGGTCGAGAAAGCCAAGGCGGCTGCGTTGCATGTCAGGCGGCTCCTTCCATCGCGCCAATGGCGTTCAACGCGGCGCGCCGCTCCGCCGGGGTCATCTCTTCGAGCGGCAGCGCGAGCAGCGCGGCGACGCGCATTTCGAGCAGCCGGTATGTTTCGGCAAAAGCCGCATCTTCGGCCGCCGCGCCGCCCGTCGCATCGGCGGGGTCGGCCAGCCCCCAATGCGCGCGCACCGGCGCGCCGGTGAACAGCGGGCACGCCTCGCCCGCCGCATTGCCGCACACGGTGATCGCGATGTCGATGCGCGGCGCGCCCGGGGCGGCGAACTCGTCCCAGCTTTTCGAGCGAAATGCCGAAACGTCAAAGCCCTTGGCGCCGAGCAGGCGAAGCGCCGCGGGGTGTGGCACGCCCCTGGGCTTGCTCCCCGCGCTATACGCGCGCAGCCGCCCGTCGCCCATGCGCGCGATTAGCGCCTCGCCCAAAATGCTGCGCGCCGAATTGCCGGTGCACAGCACCAGCACGCCAAGCCCCCCGGTCACGGCGTCAGCAACAGAATCTGGCGGTCGGCGCCGGGCGCGCCTCGGCCGCGGCGGCGGGCACGCAGCACGCGCCTTCGGCGGCGTCGGGCGACGCGAGCGTACCCAAATCGGGGTTGTCGCCATACACCGTCGCTTCGCCATTGGTCAGGAACGCTTCCCACACGACGCCGTCGGGATCGGCGATCCAGCTCTTTTCCGATTTGGCGTAGCAACAGGTCGTCGCGCCTTCTTCGAGCACCGGCGCACCGGCGTCCTTCAGCCGGCCATAGACCGCCTTCAGCTCATCGGCATCCTCGACCTGCAATCCGACATGCTCGATCCCGCGATGCGCCCCGTCGCGCACCGAGATCGCGAAATTGATGCGCGGATCGTCGAGCATCCATTTGGCATAATCGGCCTTGGTCACGCTCGGCGCGGCGCCGAACAATCCGCTGTAAAAGGCAATCGATTTATCGAGGTCGGCGACCCCGACGTGCATGTGAAACCGGCTCATGCGCTTTTCCTTTCGATGTTGGATTCGGTGGTACATCCCGCCGCGGGCGCGCAGGCCGCCCCGCCGCAGCAATTTTCCATGAGGAAGCCGACGAGCGCGGTCATCGCGCCATAATCGGCCGAATAGATGAGCGAGCGCCCGTCGCGCCGCTGTGCGATCAGCCCCGCGTTCGTCAGCTGCGCAAGATGGAAGGACAGCGACGACGCGGGCACCCCCAGCGCCTCGGCAATCGCCCCGGCCGCCAGCCCCTCGGGCCCCGCCTGCACGAGCAGCCGGAACAGCGCGAGCCGATGCTCCTGCGCAAGCGCGCCGAGCGCGCGGACGACGTTTTCCGATTCCATCGCAGCCTCCATGATTCGATAATCGTGGAAATATGGAAATCAACGAGGACTGTCAACAGATATTTCGATTATTGTCGAAATGATTTCGAGGCTCGTCATTGCGAGCGCAGCGAAGCAATCCAGAGTAGCGTAAACCGCTCTGGATTGCTTCGCTGCGCTCGCAATGACGGACAAGAGCGGCCTAAACCGTCCCCTCCTCCTTCTCCGCCTGCTGCCTTGCCCACATGTCGGCATAGAGTCCGCGCATCCGCAGCAATTCGTCGTGCGTGCCCGTTTCGGCGACGCGGCCCTTGTCGAGCACGATGATCCGGTCAGCGTTCGTCACCGTCGACAGGCGGTGCGCGATTACCAGCGTCGTGCGCCGCGCGGCGATGCGCTCCAGCGTATCCTGGATCGCCGCCTCGGTGCGGCTGTCGAGCGCGCTCGTCGCTTCGTCGAGGATCAGCACCGGCGGGTTTTTGAGCAACGTCCGCGCGATCGCGACGCGCTGCTTCTCGCCGCCCGACAGCTTCAGCCCGCGCTCGCCGACCTCGGTGTCATACCCCTGCGGCAGCAAGGCGATAAAGCTGTCGATCGCCGCGCCTTCGGCCGCCGCCGCAATCTCGTCGGCGCCCGCGCCTTCGCGGCCATAGGCGATATTGTAACCGATCGAATCGTTGAACAGCACCGTGTCCTGCGGGACGATGCCGATGCTCGCGCGCAGGCTTTGCTGCGTTACCTGCGATATGTCCTGCCCGTCGATCGATATGCGCCCGCCCTGCGGGCCGTAAAAGCGGAACAGCAGCCGCGCGATCGTCGACTTGCCCGCGCCCGACGGCCCGACGATCGCCAGCGTCTCGCCCGCGCCGACGGCAAAGCTCACGCCGTTCAGGATCGTGCGGTCGGGCTCGTACCCGAAGACGACATTCTCGAACGCCACCGCGCCGCCGTTCACCGCCAGCGCCGCCGCACCCGGCGCATCCGAGATCTCGGGCGGCGTGTCGATCAGGCGGAACATCGCCTCCATGTCGATCAGTCCCTGGCGGATCACGCGGTACACCATGCCGAGCATGTCGAGCGGGCGGAACAGCTGCGCGAGCAGCGTGTTCACCAGCACGACGTCGCCGACCTTATATTCGCCGACCGACCAGCCCCACACGGTGTACGCCATCGCCCCCGCGAGCGCGGCGTTGGTGATCAGGCTCTGCCCGATGTTCAGCCACGCCAGGCTGTTCTCGCTCTTCACCGCCGCGCGCGCATATTGATCGGCGACGTCGCGGTAGCGCGCCTCTTCGCGCCCTTCGGCGCCGAAATATTTGACCGTCTCGTAATTCAAAAGGCTGTCGACGCTGCGCCCGATCGTCAGCGTGTCGAGGTCGTTCATCCGCGTGCGGAGCGCGTTGCGCCAATCGGTCACCTTGCGCGTGAAGATGATATAGACGACGACCATCAGCGCGGTCGCGCTCGCCAATCCGAAACTGAACTTGGTCCAGAAGATGATCAGCACCGCGGCGAGCTCGATCACCGTCGGCGCGATGTTGAACAGCAGGAAATAGAGCATCGTGTCGATGCTCTTGGTCCCGCGCTCGATCACCTTGGTGACCTCGCCCGTCCGCCGCGCGAGGTGGAAGCGCAGGCTCAGCGCGTGAAGGTGGCGGAAGGTCGCGATCGCCAGCTCGCGCGTCGCATCCTGCCCGACGCGTTCAAAGACGACGTTGCGGAGGTTATCGAACAACACCCCGGCAAAACGCGCCCCGGCATAGGCGATCACCAGCCCGATCGCGAGCGCGACGCCCTCTTCCAGCCCCGGCGCCATCCGGTCGATCGCGGCGCCATAGAGGAAGCCCATCGACAGCTGCACGCCCTTCGACACGAGCACGATGAGGCCCGCAAGGATGATCCGCAGCTTCGCCTGCCGCTGCCCCGCCGGCCACAGATAGGGCAGGAAGCGCCGCAGCGTGGCGAGAATGGGCGGCTCGCGGCCGGTATCGGCGGAGGTGGCGGTGTCGGGAGGCATGCGCGCCCCATGTAGGGGGGCGAGAGCAGAAGGCCAAGCGGCCTTGACGACGACGGGGCAAGTTATGCCGCCGCGTGCGGCATTGATTTGGTTTCACGCAAAGGCGCGAAGGCGCAAAGAAAAAGAAAAAGGGGACTCACACAAAGACACAAAGAGGTTACGCCGGGCCAGCTGGCATCCGCCCGCCGCCGCAGGCGACGATCTAAAATGCGCTTCGCGCAAGCCAGAGGCTGCGCTCGTGGCGCGCACCGCCCTCGTTGTGTCTTTGTGTGAGAATATCTCTTTCTTCTGCGCGCCTTTGCGTGAGACATTCTTTCCTAACGCCGCTCACCTGCGCTCACATGGCGGATGATGCGGTCGATCAGGCGGCGTTCTTCGGACGTCGGCGTCGGCACGATGGCTTCGGGCGGCAGCTGGCGACGCCCGAAAAGCGGGCGGCGTGGGGGAACGAGGGGGGAAAAGCGCATGGGGGCTTGGCCTTCAATCTGGCGGCATCGCCCCCCGGCGCCGCAGGTGGATCTGGTCCTGCGCCCACGGTGGCGGCGCATGGTTGCAGATCGGTGAAGAAGGCTGGTTACTGCTTTCTTTCCGGTACGGTGAAGGTGCCGGTGACGCGCCCGCCGGTGCCGCCCTCGACCGGATTGCCGTCGGGTCCGCGCGTCGCGCCGCGCCCGTCGACCGTCGCGCGGCCGCTGTTCAGGTCGATCACCAGCCGCCCGCCGCGCAGGTTGTTGCCGCGCTGGCGCAGTTCGACATTGCCGACCATCGTGATCAGCCGCCGGTCGAGGTCATAGATGGCGACATTGCCGCGCGCCGATTCGTCGCCCTTCACCACCGTCACGCCGCCCGTCGCGTCGAGCCGGTTTACGTCGGTGCCGCCCGCGCGCGTGTAGGCGACGGTCATGCGCGGCGCGGTGACCGTCAGCCCCGCCTGGGTGACGCGGACATTGCCCGCCAGCACGACGCGGTCGGCGCGGTCCTGCACCTCGATGCTGCCCGCGGCGAAATCGACGGGCGCATTGCTGTTGTGGTTGGCGAGCGCCTGCGCCGCCGCGCGGTCGCCGCCGCCCGCCGACAGGATCGCCAGGCTGGTCAGCGTGAAACCCGCGCCCGCGAGCATCAGGCTCTTGCGCGTCCAAAGCCGGTTCATTCGATCGCTCCCTGGTTGATCCGCAGCCGGGCATTGCCCTCCAGCCGGACGATCCGCTTGTCGAGGTCGGCGGACAGCGCGTTGGCCGAAAACTGCCCGATGTTCAATGCGCCATTCACCCCGCCCGTGCCGGTCAGGGTGCGCGTCTTCAGATCGACCGCGACATTGCTCGCGTCGAGCCGATAGCCGTTCGCGCTGCGCACCTGCACCATTCCCGGCACCGCGACCTTTTCGGTTTCCATATTATAGGCGCCGTCGCGCGCGACGATCGTCGCCGGCCCGTCGGCCAGGCGGATCGCCCCCGACAGGTCGGTCATCCGCACGATCGGCTCGGCCGAGCTTTTCTGCACCGCGCTCCCCGCGAGCAGCGCAAAGGGCTGCCCCTTCGCATCCTGTCCGCGATATTCGGCGCGCGTCACCTTCATCCGCTCGCTCGCCATGTCGACCTTGTCCTTGGCGAGCAGAAAACTGATTTCGGCGCGCTGGGTAAAGGGCGAAAAGACCAGCACCGCCGCGATGGCGCCGATCACCAGCGGCAGGCCATAACGCAGGATGCGCACCACCCGGTCGTGGCTCGACCCGCTGCGCGCCCACATCTGGCGCATCGTGCGGTCAAGGTCGGCGCGTTCGGACATCGCTTGCGAATCGACCCTCAGCTGTGCGCAAAAATATCGACCTCGGGCCATCCCGCGAGGTCGAGCGCCGCGCGCGTCGGCAGGAAATCGAAACAGGCCTGCGCCAGCTCGGTGCGGCCCTCGCGCGCCAGCCGCGCGTCGAGGATCTCCTTCATTGCGTGCAGGAAACGCACGTCGCTCGCGGCATAGTCGCGCTGCGCCTCGCTGAGCTCGGCGGCGCCCCAGTCGCTCGACTGCTGCTGCTTCGACACTTCCTGCCCCAGCAGTTCGCGCACCAATTCTTTCAGACCGTGGCGGTCGGTGTAGGTACGGATCAGCTTCGATGCGATCTTGGTGCAATAAACCGGCGCGGTCACGACGCCCAGCGCCTGCTGCAACGCGGCGATGTCAAAGCGCGCGAAATGAAACAGTTTCAATCGGTTAGGATCGGTCAAAATCGCCTTCAGCACCGGCGCGTCATAGGCGCTGCCGGGTTTGAACCGCACCAGATGCTCGTCGCCCGACCCGTCGCTGATCTGCACAAGGCACAGCCGGTCGCGCAGCGGATTGAGACCCATGGTTTCGGTATCGACCGCAACGGCGCCGACGCCAAGCACGTCTTCGGGCAGGTCTTCTTCGTGGAAATATACGCTCATCCCGCCGCCTTAGGCCAATGGGCCGCGCCGCTCAATGACTGGTTTTCGCTCGCCTGCCGGGCGCGGCAGGGGCTGCGGCAATTCGCATGATATTCGCGAAGGCGCCGCGGAAATTTTCTGTTCGCAGCCTGTGGATAATTAGGCTATATCTTGCGTCCTTGGTGGCATGGGGCGAGTCTGTGCCCGTGGTGAACTGCGTCCCCGTCCGACGCAAGGCGCCGGTTGAATGGGGTATGGACGACCGAAAGCGACTACTAAGCAATGAGTTTCAACAAGGATCGCCGTGGCCATCGGGGACGCGGCAAGCGCGATGATTTCGGCAATTTCGACAGCTTCGAACCGGCCCCCTATGGCGGCGACTCCTACGGCGGCGGCCGTGGCGGCTTCGGTGATCGTGGCGGCGGTGGCGGCGGCGGCGGATTTGGCGACCGCGGCGGCTTCGGCGGCGGCGATCGTGGCGGCGGCGGCGGTGGTGGTTTCGGCGGCGGACGCGGCGGCGGGATGCCGGCGCAGGTCGTCGGCGAGGGCCAGGGCACGGTGAAATTTTTCAACCCGGCAAAGGGCTTCGGTTTCGTCGCCCGCGACGACGGCGGCGAAGATGTGTTCGTGCACATCAGCGCGGTCGAGCAGGCGGGGCTTCAGGGCCTCGCATCGGGCCAGCCGCTCGGCTTCACGCTTGTCGAACGCAATGGCAAGGTGTCGGCGATCGACCTCAAGATCGAGGGTGAACCCATGCCGGTCGAGGAATTCGCTCCGCGCCGCGACGATCGCGGCGCCCCCGGCGGCGATCGCCCGGGCGGCGCCCGCGGCCGGCGCCAGCTGACCGGCGAACGCACCTCGGGCACCGTCAAATTCTTCAACACGACGAAGGGCTTCGGCTTCATTGCGCGCGATGACGGACAGGCCGATGCCTTCGTCCACATCAGCGCGGTGCAGCGCGCGGGCATGACCGGCCTCGAAGAAGGCGACCGCGTCGCCTTCGACATCGAAGTCGACGACCGCGGCAAATTCGCCGCGGTGAACATCCAGCCGCATCAGGACTGATCGGCGGCACGACCGGACATGAAAAGGGCGGCCCTGGGGCCGCCCTTTTTTGTTTGGGTGAATGGCCGGTTCCGGCCGATAGTTGCCGTATGGGAAAGCCAGCCCCTCCCCTTCAGGGGAGGGGCAACGAAGACTTGGCAGCTTGCTGCCTAGTCGGAGTGGGGTGGGGGCCAGCGGCCTTGCGCAAGGCATCGGGCCCCCACCCCAACCCCTCCCCTGAAGGGGAGGGGCTTTAATCGCGTCGAACATCCGATCACCACCCCAAAACCGCCCCTCCCGCAAACGGAAGGGACGCCCCGCTCAATAGCCCAGCGTCGCTTCCAGAAACCAGATGCGCTGCTGCGTCTCGTCGGCCCAGCCGTCGACCAGCCCGCTCGTCGCAATGTCACCGCCCGCTTCGGCGGCGGCCTTCACATCTTTCAGCTGCGCGAGCAGCAGCTTGTTGTCCTCGGCCAGATTGCGGATCATCGTGTCGGCATCGACGCCGCCCGCATCATCGTCGCGGATCGACGCGCGGCGCCCGATGTCGCCGATCGACCGCAGCGTCGCGGCGCCATTCTTGCGCACGCGTTCGGCGATCAGGTCGGTCGTCGCGAAAATCTGCGCCGCCTGTTCGTCGAACAACAGGTGCAGTTCGCGAAAGCGCGACCCCTGGACGTGCCAGTGGTAGTTCTTGGTCTTGAGATAGAGCGCAAAGCTGTCGGCGAGCAGCGCGTTAAGCGCATCGGCGACGGCGGGGGTGTTCTTGTCGGACATGGGAAAATCCTTTCGGTTACCGCGCCTATATAGCAGCGGCGGATGACATTTTCCCATTGAAGCTTTGGCTAAGTTTCATCGGCAAAAACGATGAAACCCGATCGCATCATCATTTCAACCGATCAGTCCGAATGCCGCGAGCGCGGTACGGATACCCCACAAGGCCAGAATCGCTGCCGCCGCCCAACGGAGCAGCCGCGCCGCGAGCTGCCCGGCCAGCGCCGGACCAAAGGCGAGGAAGGGGAGCATCGACAGCGTCCAGCCGACCAGGCCTCCGGCCGCGGCCCATTGCCCCGCGCCGCTCGTTGCCGCGAGCGCGCCGATCAGGAAATGGCTGCGGTCGCCGAACTGGCGCGCGAGCATCTGCGCGGCCATCTCCGCCGCCGAAGCCGCGGCGAGCCGTTCGGTCGGCTCGGCCTTCATCCGCCACAGGATCGCGACCGCCGCCGACAGCAGCGCCAGCGCGACGAACAGCGCGGCAATTCCCGGCCCGATCATCCGGTTGGCGACCGACCCGGCGACCGCGGCGACGAGCGCGTTGATGAGGAAAGCGCCGAACGTGATGCCGACGGTGATGCGCCGGTCGGGCCGTGTGGCGACGAGCCGGGCGAGCGTTATCCCGCTGCGCCCGTCGGCATTGGCGAGCAGCACCGCCACCAGCGCGAACATGATTGCGTCCATGACGGCAGGCTGTGCTGCGTCAGCCGCCGTGCGTCAATGGCCGAGCCGGTTCGCGACCGAGGCGAGCCACGCCTCGTGCATCACGGCGGGCATCGGCCCGCGCGGCGCCTGCACCGCATCGCTCATCGCGTCGAGATAGGTCAGGATCGCAGCGCGGTATCCGCCCCCCGCGACCGCCGATTCGAGCCGGCTTGCCAGCGCTTCGACCGCGGCAAAGCCATGGTCGCGCGCAAGGCAGCGGATGTCGTCGACTCCCTGCACGATCTGCGCGAGCGCACAGTGCGGCAAGGCGGCGGCCAGCGGGCCGATCTGGCCCGCAATCCGGTCCTGCATGTCGAGATATGGGTCGGTCTGGGTCTGCATCGTCCATCCCCTGCTACTGGAGTGACGATGCGCCAATTTGGTTAAGGCGGCGTTAGCGGTGACCCGTGAGCGCGTCCTGCTTCTGTTTGCACTTGTACATGTCGCGGTCGGCGGCGGCCAATATGTCCGATTCGCTCATCCCGGTCTGGAGCATCGCCACGCCGAAACAGGCCGACAGCGCGATGTCGTGCCCGTCATATTGCGCGGGCGCGGCGGTCAGCACGCGGCACAATCGTTCGACCTGCGCGCGCGCGCTCTCTTCGCTCGACTGGTCGAGGATCAGCCCGAATTCGTCGCCGCCGATGCGCGCCGCGACGTCGGTCGCGCGGATCGACGCGGCGAGCCGCTTGGCGATCTCCATCAACGCGAAATCGCCTGCGGCATGGCCGAAATTATCGTTGATATATTTGAGCTGGTTGACGTCGACGAACACGACCGCGGCGCGCTCGGCGTGACGCTCGAAACGTGCCATGCGGTGATGGATCGCGGTCAGGAAATACCGGCGGTTGAACAGCGGGGTCAGCGTGTCGCGCTCGGACACGCGCTCCAGCTCGGCGACGGCGATCTTCAATACGCGATTTTCGCGGCGCAACGCGTCGCGTTCGCGGCGTATTTCGCGCAACTGATCCTCGATGGAGTCAACGGAAACAGCGGTAAACTGATCTACCGCGATCCGTGCCCCCCCTACGCTATCCATGCCTTGTCCCCGGCGCGCCCTGACGTCCACCGGCGGGATGCCGACGGCTATGATGCGCGCAACCCTAGCCGCGACTTGATACCAATCGGTAAACGTGGCGACAGCGATTGCAGAATTGGCGGCGTTGCCCACGCGCACCCTTGCCGCTAGGGGGAGGGCGGCGGCGATTCACCGATGGATCGGCCGCCCGCACAAGGAGGGATCGGGATGGGCGACAGCGCGCCGCAGGCCGAGGTGAGCGTGGGCGTCATCATGGGCAGCCAGTCGGACTGGCCGACGATGGCCCATGCGGTTCAGATCCTTGAGGAATTCGGCATCGCGCACGAGGTGCAGATCGTCTCGGCGCACCGCACCCCCGACCGTCTGATGGCTTATGCCAAAAGCGCCGCCGACCGCGGCCTGAAAGCGATCATCGCGGGCGCGGGCGGCGCCGCGCACCTGCCCGGCATGGTCGCGGCGATGACGCGCGTGCCGGTGCTGGGCGTCCCCGTCCAGTCGGCGGCGCTTTCGGGCGTCGACAGCCTCTATTCGATCGTCCAGATGCCCGGCGGCGTTCCCGTCGCGACCTTTGCGATCGGCAAGGCGGGGGCAATCAACGCCGGGCTGTTCGCCGCGGCGCTGCTCGCAAACGAGGACGCGGCCCTCGCAGAGCGGCTCGACGCCTGGCGCGAAGCACAGACCGCCGGCGTCGCCCCCGCCCCCGTTCGTGAGGGCTGACCGCTTGCTCCCTCCCGGTTCGACGATCGGCATCCTGGGTGGCGGCCAGCTCGGCCGGATGCTGGCGGTCGCCGCGGCCCAGCTCGGCTACCGCGTCCACATCTATGCCCCCGACGCCGAAAGCGTCGCCGCCGATGTCGCCGCGCACCATACGCGCGCCGCTTGGGACGACGAACCCCGCCTCGCCGCCTTTGCCGCGGGTTGCGACGTCGTCACCTTCGAGTTCGAAAATGTCCCCATCGACACGGTGCGCTACCTGTCGGGGCATGTCGCGGTGCGCCCCGGCGCCCCGGCGCTGAAGATTGCGCAGGACCGCCTCATCGAAAAGAATTTCGTAACGGAACTCGGCGGCCGCCCCGCCCCCTTCGCCGCGGTGCCCGATCGCGCCGCGCTCGACACCGCGCTGGAGCAGGTCGGCGCGCCCGCGATCCTCAAGACCGTGCGCATGGGCTATGACGGCAAGGGGCAGGCGCGCCTCGCCACCGCCGCCGACGCCGATGCCGCATGGGATACGATCGACCGCCACGCCGCGGTGCTCGAAGGCTTCGTGACCTTCGCGCATGAATTTTCGGTGATCCTCGTGCGCGGGATCGACGGCGAAGTGCGCTTCTGGGACAGCCCGGTCAACGTCCATGCGAACGGCATCCTCGCCAGTTCCAGCCTGCCGCCGCCGCGCGATGTGCTCGATCAACAGGACGAAGCGCGCGCGCTGATGGCGGCGATCACGGCCGAGCTCGACTATGTCGGCGTGCTCACCGGCGAATTTTTCGCTTGCCAAGACGGCCCGATATTCAACGAAATGGCGCCGCGCGTCCACAACAGCGGCCACTGGACGATCGAGGGCGCCGTGACGAGCCAGTTCGAAAATCACATCCGCGCCGTCGCCGGCCTGCCGCTCGGCAGCACGGCTTGCGGCCCGCTCCCCGTCACGATGCGCAACCTGATCGGCGCCGACATCGACAGCGTGCCCACGCTGCTCGCCGACGACAATGCGCACGTCCATCATTATGGCAAGGCGGACGTGCGCGACGACCGCAAGCTCGGCCACGTCACCTGGGTCGGCGTTGGGGCGGGAAACACACTGGCATAATCTATCCACATATTGCCCACAGAGATTTCGACGTAAAATCGACTCCATTCGGCGAAGAATCTTTGCGTGTTTCGATGAGACTCTTTTTTTAGGGTCCGCATCCTGATAGGATTCATCCACCAGAAAAATCGGGTTCGGGGTCTCGTCGCGAGGTTATGAAAACACTCACATCCATTGTTGCAGTCAGTCGCCAAGGTGCGATTGGCTGTAAAAATCAATTGCCTTGGCGCCTTAAAACCGACCTGAATTTTTTCCGCCGCACCACGTCTCGCAACGTCGTCATTTTGGGTCGAATGACATACGAATCTATCGGGAAGTGCCTGCCGGAGCGGACAAATCTTGTGCTGTCGCACAATGCGGTGCTCTTCCAGTCAACGCCGGATTGTAGCGTGGTATGCAGCATCGAAGAAGCTCTATTCTCTGCCGCGCGCTTCCGCTCAAAGGAAACTTTCATCATCGGTGGCGCATCGACGTATGAGCAGTTCGCACCTCTCGTTGACAGATATCTTATCACTGTCGTCGAAAAAGATGTTCAAGACGCCGATGCTTTCCTTTCTGAGGGCGTTTTCGGCGACCCAGACCACTGGACCAAGGAAACCATAGCTGAATTCCCGGCGGTGGAGGGCATGGATGAGGTGCCTTTTGCTATCTATGAGTGGACAGCGAAGGATAGCGCAGAACGTCGATCTCGCCGTCAAGCGATCATCGACCGCTTCACCGAAAAAAATCACCTTTCCAAACCCGCTGTGAGACAATCTCGTTCACAAGAATCTGCAGCACTGACATTGCCCGCGCAGCTTCATTTCTAAAAATCGAATAGCGCCTTGTCTTGATGCTTGAGTTGGGGTTTAGCGCTCATGATGCTGCACCCCGAAATAATCATCGCAATTGCCCGGGCCTCGAACGGCGTCATCGGCTCTGAAGGGCGACGACTGTGGCACCTGCCCGCCGACCTGCGCCGGTTCAAACAGCTCACCATGGGCCGCCCGATGATCATGGGGCGCAAGACCTTCGACAGCCTGCCCGCGGTGCTCGAGGGGCGGCGCCACATCGTCCTCACGCGCGATCCCGACTGGCAGGAGGAAGGCGCCGAAGCCGTCGCAAGCGTCGAGGAAGCGCTGAAGCGCGCCAATGCGCCGCATGTGATGGTGATCGGCGGCGCCGAAATCTATCGCCTCTTCTTGCCCATGGCCGACCGGATCGAGCTCACCGAGGTCGCATTCGAACCCGCGGGCGATGCGGTGATCGATTATCCCGACCCCGCGCTCTGGCGCGAGATCGCGCGCGCCGACCACCCCGCAGGCGAAGCGGGGCGTCCGGCCTACAGCTTCGTGACGCTGACAAGGAGATAGCGATGCGCCGCTGGTTGACCGCCCTCTTGATCCTCATCGCGCTTGCTGCGGGCGCCTTTTTCACGCTCGCGCCGGGGATGATCGAACGCGACCTCAACCGCATCGACGGCAAGCCGCTGCCCACGGTTTCGGCGCGCGCAGAGGCGCTGCACCAGACGCTGACGATCGTCGACCTGCACAGCGACACCTTGCTGTGGAAGCGGGACATCCTCGATCGCGCCGGCCGCGGCCATATGGACCTGCCGCGGCTGCAGGACGGCCATGTCGCGCTGCAAATCCTCGCAAGCACGACCAAATCGCCCAAGGGCCAGAATTACGACGCGAACAGCGGCGACACCGACAATATCACCAGCCTCGTGATCGCGCAGCTCCAGCCGAAACGAACGTGGAACTCGCTGCTCGAACGCTCGCTCTGGCACGCCGAGAAGCTCCACCGCGCCGCGGCGGCGTCGAGCGGCACGCTGAAACCCGTCGCCACCGCCGCCGACCTCGACGCCCTGCTCGCGGCGCGGCGCGGCAAGCCGCTCACCACCGGCGCGATGCTCAGCATCGAGGGGCTGCACAATCTCGAAGGCGACATCGCAAACCTCGACAAGCTCTACGCCGCGGGCTTCCGCATGGCGGGGCTCACCCATTTCTTCGACAATGATCTCGCGGGGTCGATGCACGGCCTCAAGAAGGGCGGCCTCACCCCGCTCGGGCGGCAGGTGGTCGAAACGATGGAGGCGAAGGGCATGGTCGTCGACATCGCCCATTGCTCGGCCGCCTGCGTCGCCGACATCCTCGAAACGGCGCGCCGCCCCGTCGTCTCCAGCCACGGGGGCGTCCAGGCGACGTGCAAGGTCAACCGCAACCTGTCCGACGACCAGATCCGCGGCGTCGCGGCAACCGGCGGCCTCGTTGGCGTCGGCTATTGGGACGCCGCGGTGTGCGACACCTCGCCCGCGAGCATTGCCAGCGCGATGAAGCATGTCCGCGACCTCGTCGGCATCGACCATGTCGCGCTCGGCAGCGATTATGACGGTGCCACCACCGTGCGCTTTGACACGTCAAAGCTGGTGCAAGTGACGCAGGCGCTGATCGACGCGGGCTTTTCCGACGACGAAATCCGCGCCGCGATGGGCGGCAATGCGATCCGCGTCCTGAAAGCGGGGCTGGTCCCGCTGACGCCTCCGGCGCCATGATCCGCCTCGACGGCCATGCCCGGATCGAAGCGCCCCTGCGCGGCGGCGTCATCGCGCTCGGCAATTTCGACGGCTTTCACGCCGGGCATCAGGCGGTCGTCGGCCGCGCGGTCCACCATGCGCAGGACGACGGCCGCCCCGCGATCGTCGCGACCTTCGATCCGCATCCGGTGCGTTTCTTCAAACCCGACGTCCCGCCCTTCCGCCTGACGACGCTCGACCAAAGGCAGGAGCTGTTCGCCGCGGCGGGCGCCGACGCGATGCTCGTCCTGCCCTTCGACGCCGCGCTCGCGGGCACGAGCGCCGAGGATTTCATCACCGACCTGCTGCTGACGCGCTACGGCGCCGCCGGGGTCGTCACCGGCAGCGATTTCGTGTTCGGCAAGGGCCGCGGCGGCAATGTCGTCACCCTCGCCGACCACGCCCGCCGCCTCGGCTTCTTCACCGAAATGGTCGCGCCGGTCGATGACACGCAAGAGGTGATCTCGTCGAGCCGCATCCGCGAAGCGTTGCACGCGGGCGACTGCGCCACCGCCGCGCGCCTGCTCACCCGCCCCTTCGCCGTGCGCGGGGTGGTCCAGCACGGCGACAAGAACGGCCGCCTGCTCGGCTTTCCGACCGCAAACATCGACATGGGCACCTACCTCCGTCCGCGCTACGGCATCTATGCCGTCACCGGAAATCTCCCCGACGGGCGCGTCCTAAAAGGCGCCGCGAACCTCGGCATCCGCCCCAGCTTCGATCCGCCCAAGGAACTGCTCGAACCCCATTTCTTCGACTTCGCCGAGGATCTCTACGGACAGGAAATCGACGTCGCTTTCCACGCTTTCATCCGGCCCGAGGCGAAATACGACAGCATGGACGCGCTGATGGCGCAGATCGCCAGGGATTGCGATGCGGCGAAGCTGTTGTTGGCGGACCTATAACTCGTCGTCACCCCGGACTTGATCCGGGGTCCATGCGGCGCCGCGGTTATGGACCCCGGATCAAGTCCGGGGTGACGAAACGGGGGGAATGATGACGGACGATCCGGATTGGGCATCGGCCCTCGAAGGCCCGCCGAAAAAGCCGATGAAGCGCCGCACCAAAATCGCGCTCTGGCTCTTCGCGCTTGTCGTCGCCTGGCTCACCCTGTCGAACGCCAGCTTCCTCGCCCCCGCACCCGACGGCAAACCCAAACTCATCGCCCACCGCGGCGTCTATCACCTCTATGACAAGCGCGCCGCCTTCGGCCGCGACACCTGCACCGCCGTCCATGCCTATCCACCCGAGCATGAGGTGTTCGAAAACACCCCCGACTCGATGCGCTGGGCGGTCGGCAATGGCGCCGCGATGGTCGAGGTCGATGTCGCCCCGACGAAGGACGGCCGCATGGTGCTGTTCCACGACTGGACCGTCGATTGCCGCACCAACGGCACGGGCGACACCCGCGACCTGACGCTGGCTGAGCTCAAGGCGCTCGACATCGGCTATGGCTACACCGCCGACGGCGGCAAAACCTTCCCGCTGCGCGGCAAGGGGGTCGGCAAGATGCCGACCGTCGAAGAAGGGCTCGCGGCGCTCCCCGTCCACCCGATCCTGTTCAACTTCAAATCGAAAAACCCGGCCGAGGCCGACCAGCTGTTCGCGATCCTCAAAGCCTCGGGCCGCGACAGCCAGAAACTCGGCGACGCCTTTTACGGCGGCGAACGTCCGGTCAAGCGGATGCGCGAACTGCTCCCCGACAACTGGTCGTTCGACCTCAAGCGCGAGGCGACGGCCTGCACCAAGGACTATGTCGCCTGGGGCTGGACCGGCATCGTCCCCGAAAGCTGCCGGAACCGCGTGCTCGCCATCCCGATCAACTATCAATGGGCGTTCTGGGGCTGGCCCGACCGCCTGATCGCGCGCATGGACAGCGTCGGCGCCCGCATCATCGTCTTCGGCCCTTACGAAAGCGGCAAGTCGAACGAAGGCCTCTCCACCCCCCAGCAACTCGCCAAAATCCCCGCCAGCTTCAACGGCTATATCTGGGTCGAAGACATTCGCGCGGTGGGTCCGGCGCTAAGGCCGCGGCAGAGGTAAATCCCTCTCCCATTTAGGGAGAGGGCAGCGAGACTTGCCAGCTTGCTGGCTTAGTCGCAGCGGGTGAGGGGCCGTGCGCCATCGTGAGGACACACCCCCTCACCCAGCTTCGCCTAGGCAACAGGTTGCCAAGGCTGCGCAACCCTCTCCCTCAAGGGGAGAGGGAGAGAGGTTTGCTCCCACGCAAATCTGCGCTAAGCGCCGCGCACCATGACCGACAGCACCTCCGCCCCCGAAGCCCGCGATTACCGCGACACCGTCTTCCTGCCCAAGACCGACTTTCCGATGAAGGCCGGCCTGCCGCAGAAGGAGCCGCTGATTCTGGCGAAATGGCTCGAGGGCAATCTGGAGGGCCAGATTCGCGCCAGCCGCAAGAGCCGCGAGCAGTTCATCCTCCACGACGGCCCGCCCTATGCCAATGGCGACATGCACATCGGCCATGCGCTCAACCATATCCTGAAGGACATGGTCGTCCGCACGCAAACACTAAAGGGCAAGGACGCGCCCTACGTCCCCGGCTGGGACTGCCACGGCCTCCCCATCGAGTGGAAGGTCGAGGAGCAATATCGCAAGAAAAAGCTCAACAAGGACGAGGTTCCGGTCGAGGAATTCCGCGCCGAATGCCGCGCCTATGCGCAGCATTGGGTCGACACCCAGCGCGAGCAGCTCAAACGCCTCGGCATCGGCGGCGACTGGGACCATCCCTACCTCACGATGGATTATGAGGCCGAAGCCACCATCGTGCGCGAGCTGCTCAAATTCGCCGCCAACGACATGCTCTATCGCGGCGCCAAGCCGGTGATGTGGTCGCCGGTCGAAAAGACCGCGCTCGCCGAAGCCGAGATCGAATATGAGGACATCGTCTCGACCCAGATCGATGTGGCGTTCGAGATCGTCGAAAGCCCGGTTCCCGAACTGGTCGGCGCTCATGCGGTGATCTGGACGACGACGCCTTGGACGATCCCGGTCAATCAGGCGATCGCCTATGGGTCGGAGGTTGAGTATCGCCTGCTCGAGCTTCAACTGACGCTCCCAAAAGAATGGGAGCAACGTTGGGATGCGGAAGAAGACACACTTCGAACCCATCCGGAACTCTCGTGGGTCGGCAAGACGGTACTAGTTGCGACCCCACTCGTGGAAGCCTTCAAGGACCGTCTCTCAAAATGGTATGCCAGCCTCGATCACGGGGGGCTGGATATTCCGGACGGCCAGGTCGAGATCGAAGATGAGCCGATCATAGATACGGATCTGACGCACCGCGAAGTCGTCTTAAAGGGCTCCGACCTAGCCGGCACCATCGCCCGCCACCCGATGCACCATCTCGGCGGCTTCTTCGCGCGCCCGCGCCCCTTCCTGCCCGGCGATTTCGTTACCACCGACAGCGGCACGGGCCTCGTCCATATGTCGCCCGACCATGGCGAGGACGACTTCGACCTCTGCAAGGCGAACGAGCTCGACCCCGTGTTCGCGGTCGAGGGCGACGGCAAATATCGCGACGACTGGGGCTGGCTCGGCGGTCAGGGCAGCGTCATCAACCCCAAGTTCAACGCCCCCGACGGCCCCATCTGCACCGACCTCCGCGAAGCCGGTGGCCTCCTCGCGGCCAGCGCCGACTACAAGCACAGCTACCCGCACAGCTGGCGCTCGAAGGCGAAGGTCATCTATCGCTGCACCCCGCAATGGTTCGTGCCGATGGACAAAGTCATGACCCACATCGAGCCCAAGACCCCGCGCGAAAAGCGCTGGGAGAATGAGGGCGGCGCGATCAATCCGCATGAGGAAGGGCTGTGCGACGCCCCGACGCTGCGGCAGGCCGCGATGCACGCGATCGACGCCACGCGCTTCGTCCCCGAAAAGGGCCGCAACCGCATCGGCAGCATGGTCAAGGACCGCCCCGACTGGGTGCTCAGCCGCCAGCGCGCCTGGGGCGTGCCGATCACGCTCTTCGTCGATCGCAAGACCGGCCAATATCTCAACGACCCGCTGGTCAACGACCGCATCGTCGCGGCGGTGCGCGAGGGCGGGGTCGATGCATGGTCGGACGCGCGCGCGCAGGAATATCTCGGCGACGCATACAACGCCGCCGATTACGAACGCATCGCCGACATTCTCGACGTCTGGTTCGATTCGGGCTGCACCCACGCCTTCGTGCTCGAAAGCGGCAAATGGCCCGCGCTCGTCCGCCACGACGGCGGCACGCACAGCGCCGACCTCTATCTTGAGGGCAGCGACCAGCATCGCGGCTGGTTCCAGTCGTCGCTGCTCGAAAGCTGCGGCACCCGCGGCCAGGCGCCGTACAAGGCGGTGCTGACCCACGGCTTCACGATGGACGCCAAGGGCCTCAAAATGTCGAAGTCCTTGGGCAACACGATCAGCCCGATCGACCTGATGCGCGACTATGGCGCCGACATCCTCCGCCTGTGGGCGCTGAGCGTCGACTTCACCGAGGATCACCGCATCGGCAAGGAAATCCTCGCCGGGGTCGCCGACCAGTATCGCAAGCTGCGCAATAGCTTCCGCTACCTGCTCGGCGCGCTCGACGGGTTTACCAAGGAAGAGCGCATCGACGACGTGTCGAAGATGCCCGAACTCGAACGCTATATGCTGTCGCTGCTCGCCGATCTCGACGCCAAGCTGGCGCGCGCGGTCGATGATTTCGACTATAACAGCTACACGCGCCTGCTCGCCGATTTCTGCAACGAAGACCTCTCGGCCTTCTATTTCGACATCCGCAAGGACGTCCTCTACTGCGACCTCGGTCCCGCCGCCCCACTCGGCACCGCGACCCGCCGCGCCTATCGCAGCGTGCTCGACACGCTGTTCCACGCGCTCGTCCGCTACGCCGCGCCGGTGCTGGTGTTCACAGCTGAGGAAGTGTGGGGGACGCGTTATCCCGATGCGGGCAGCGTGCATCTGTTGGAGTGGCCCACCCTGCCGGTAGACGTTCGTAACGATACGCTTGGAAACCCTACAAGGGTCGAATTCGGGCATACGATAGACTGGAAAATTATCCGTCGCGTCCGCGACGCTATCCTGAAAGAAATCGAGCCAATGCGGCGGGCCAAGGTGCTCGGATCGAGCTTGCAAGCCGAGATTAGCTATCCTTTCGAAACCCTCGGAATTTCAGACGCGGATTTGGCCGAGATCTGTATTGTTGCCTCTGTTCGCCAAGGACCGGCCGAGATTACGGTAACCGAAAACCACAAATGCGGCCGCTGCTGGCGCCATCTGCCCGAAGTCACCACCGACGGCGCCTTGTGCAATCGGTGCGAAACGGTATTGGGGGCGGGATGAGCAGCGCCCGTTCCCCCTATCTGCGCTTCGGCCTGATTTTCGCCGCGGTCGCCTTCCTTCTCGATCAGGCGACCAAATGGGTCATCACCGTCCCGCTGTCGCTGGAGCCCAAGGGGATCATCGAGATCACCGATTTCTTCGACCTGCGCTGGATGGAGAACTGCGGCATCTCGCTGTCGATGTTCGCCAGCTGCACCGATACGACGCGCTGGACGCTCGTCGCGGTCACCGGGATCGTCGCCGCCGCGGTCGCCTTCTGGATGACGCGCGAACAGGCAAAGGGCGACGTCATCGCACTCGCGCTGATCCTCGGCGGCGCGCTCGGCAATATCGTCGACCGGGTGCGTTTCGGCTATGTCGTCGACTTCGCCGACCTGCATATCGGCGATTTCCGACCCTTCATGATCTTCAACGTCGCCGATGCGTGCATCACCATCGGCGTGCTTTTGCTGGTTGCGCGCGCGCTGCTCTTGGGCGAAAAGGCGGGCCAAGCGGACGCCAAGCCGTCCACCGAGTAAACGGGGCGCATAGGAGAGTATTTTAGTGAACCGGACCACCGCCATCCTGGCTGCCTCGATCGTCGCCACCACTTTGTCGGCCTGCGGGTCGAACAGCCTGTTCAGCCGCGACCGTCCCGACGAAATGATGGTGTCGCGTCAGGCACCGCTCGTCGTGCCGCCCGATTTCGCGCTCACCCCGCCCGCGCCCGGCACCACGCGCCCCGGCGGCGAATCGACCGCCGAACAGACGCTGCGCGCGCTCTTCGGCGGCCCGTCGGCGCGCAGCGCCGGCGAAACGCAGATCATCGGCAGCGCCGACGGCGCGCGCGCCGACCCCGGCATCCGCAGCCAGGTCGGCAGCCCCGCGACGCAGGTCGTCGATAAGGGCCTCGTCGTCCGCGACATCCTCGCCGCCCCCGAAGGCGACGGCCGCGACGCGCAGGCGTCGATCCCCGGCGCGTAACCTTCGCGCTTTTCCTGCGACGTTAGGGGTCGTCCTCAAAACCAATAGCGGTTTTGGGGTGGTGCGCGGACGTTGCCGATTGGCGCCAGTGTCCCCTCCCGCAGGCGGGAGGGGCAGCGAGGCTTGCCAGCTTGCTGGCTAGCCGCAGCGGGGTGGGCCCTCCGCGACGTTGCTGCCCACCCCCGGCCCCTCCCGCTTGCGGAAGGGGAGGTTACGGCCGCAACCGGTCGAAACCAGACCTCACGACCACACCTCTTCCCCGCTCGCACCGCGCGGCAACCACTCGTCGCCCCACGCCTTGATCGCATCATAGGCCGGGCGCAGCGCTTCGCCTGCGTCGGTCAGGCGATAGACCGCGCGCTTGCCGTCCGGCGGCACACGCTCCATCACCCCCGCCGCGACCATCCAGCCGAGGCGCGAGGTCAGCGCGGCGCGCGAAATGTCCAGCCGCTCGATGAAATCCTCGAAGCGGTCGACGCCGAGGAACGCCTCACGCAGGATCAGCAGCACCCAGCGATCGCCGAGCAGCCGCGAGGCGCGGCCGACGGCGCAGGGCGAACGCGAGGGCACATAATCCTTCATAAGTCTGGATTTAAGACTTGACGCCGCCGCGCGCAAGCGGCGATAAGGTCTGTAATCCAGACTAAACAAGGCTCTCCCCCATGCGCGGACACCGCTTTGCCAGCAACGACGAAGCCGTCGCCTATATGAAAAGCGTCGCGGTCGATGCGTCGGGCTTCACCGCCTTCCTCGGCGTCGAACCGCTGCGCTGTTTCGAGGGCGAGGCCGAACTGCTGCTCGCGCTGCGCCCCGACATGACGCAGCATCACGGCTATGCCCATGGCGCGATCGTCGGCCTGATGGCCGACAACGCCTGCGCCTGGGCAGCCAGCAGCGTGATCGGCGATGTCGTCACCGGCAGCTATACGATCAATTTCCTCGCCCCCGCGAAGGGCAGTCACCTGCGCGCGAAGGGCAGCGTGATCAAGGCAGGCAAACGTCAGGCGATCGTCCGCGCCGACGTCTGGGCCGAAGGGGGCGGCGAAGAACCGCGCCGCTGCGCGATCGCGCAGGCGACGATCGTTCCGGTAGGGTAACAGCGGCGCGGGCGAACCGTCACCCGCTCAAGCCCGCGCGCCCGCTTCCTCGACCCCCGCGCTGTTGTGGCGCAGCGCCTTCAGCACGCAATCGACGATCTGCGGCGCGTTCAGCCCCGCGGCGTCATATTGCAGTTCGGGCTTGTCCTGATCCTGGAACATGTCGGGCAGGCGCAATGTGCGCAGCTTCAGCCCCGCGTCGATCAGCCCCTCGTCGCTCGCGAGCGTCAGCACATGCGCGCCGAGCCCGCCGATGCTGCCTTCCTCGACCGTCACGCACACTTCATGGGCGGCCAGCGTCTTGCGGATCAGCTCCTCGTCGAGCGGCTTGGCGAAGCGCAAGTCGATCACGCTTGTCGACAGGCCCCTTGCCTCCAGCGTGTCGGCGGCCTTCAGCGCCTCGGCGAGCCTTGTGCCGAGCGAGAAGATCGCCACCGTCTTGCCGCTGCGCACGATGCGCCCCTTGCCGATCTCCAGCTTTTGGGGAACCGCGGGCAGCGCCACCCCGGTGCCGTTGCCGCGCGGATAGCGGAACGCGATCGGGCCGTCGTCATATTCGGCGGCGGTATAGGTCATATGGACCAGCTCGGCCTCGTCGGCCGCCGCCATCACCACCATATTCGGCAGCGTCGCCAGATAGGTCACGTCGAACGAGCCCGCGTGGGTCGATCCGTCGGCACCGACCAGCCCCGCGCGGTCGATCGCGAAACGCACCGGCAAATTCTGGATCGCCACGTCATGCACGACCTGGTCGTAAGCGCGCTGGAGGAAGGTCGAATAGATCGCCGCGAACGGCCGCATCCCCTGCGCCGCCAGTCCCGCCGCGAACGTCACCGCATGTTGTTCGGCGATCCCGACGTCGAAGCTGCGGTCGGGATGCGCCTTCGCGAATTTGTCGACGCCCGTTCCCGACGGCATCGCCGCGGTGATCGCGACGATGCGCGGATCGGTATCGGCCAGCTTCGCCAGCGTTTCGCCGAAGACATTCTGGTATGCGGGCGGCCCCGGCGGCGCCTTCGCCTGCTCGCCGGTGATGACGTCGAATTTCTGGACGCCATGATATTTGTCGGCGGCGGCCTCGGCGGGGGCATAGCCCTTGCCCTTCTTGGTCACCGCGTGGATCAGCACCGGGCCATGGTCGCTGTCGCGGACATTTTCCAGGATCGGGATCAGATGGTCGAGATTATGCCCGTCGATCGGCCCGACATAATAAAAGCCCAGCTCCTCGAACAAGGTGCCGCCCATCGCCATGCCGCGGGCAAATTCGTCGGTCTTTTTCGCCGCCTTGTGCAGCGGTTCGGGCAATTTGCGCGCAAAGCGCCGCGCGATTTCGCGCAGCTCGAGGAACGGCCGCGACGACACGAGCTTGGCGAGATACGCCGACAGCCCGCCGACCGGCGGCGCGATCGACATGTCATTGTCGTTCAATATGACGATCAGCCGGTTGCCCGCCTGTTTCGCATTGTTCATCGCTTCATAGGCCATGCCCGCCGACATCGATCCGTCGCCGATCACCGCGATCGCGCGGCCCGGCTGCTCCTTCAGCTTGTTGGCGATCGCAAAGCCCAGCGCCGCGCTGATCGAGGTCGAGCTGTGCGCCGCGCCGAACGGGTCATATTCGCTCTCGCTGCGCTTGGTGAAACCCGACAGCCCGCCGCCAGTGCGCAGGGTGCGAATCCGGTCGCGGCGGCCGGTGATGATCTTGTGCGGATAGCATTGGTGCCCGACATCCCACACGATCTTGTCGCGCGGCGTGTCGAACACATAATGGAGCGCGGTCGTCAGCTCGACGACCCCCAACCCCGACCCCAGATGTCCGCCCGTCGTTCCGACGGCGGAAATCATCTCGGCGCGCAGCTCGTCGGCGAACTGGCGGAGGTCTTCGGGCTTCAGCTTGCGGAGGTCGGCGGGGACATCCACCGTGTCGAGCAGCGGCGTATGCGGACGGTCGGTCATCGCGCCGTCATACTGACAAGCGCATGGGGTGTCGAACGAAAAGGATTATTCGCCTTCGCGCTCGCGGGTTGCCTCCGCATCCCGCTTCGCCGCATCGACCTGCGCGTAAAGTCCGCGCACCATCAGATCGGTGAACACCAGCATCACCCCGATCATCCCGACCAGCAGCGCGACTGCCGCGACGGGAAACGGTCCGACGCTCTCGATCGCCCCGCGTCGCATCGCCACCGCGAGCAGCGCCGCGGCCGCCATCAGCGCATAGCCGATCAGGCGCGCCGCGCGGCTCATGCGCGCACCGTCCGCACGGAACCAACGCGCCTCTCGGGGAATAGGACAGCGGTCATGATGGCGCGGTGCATGAAAGACGCATGGAAGCAAAATCGCACCGCCGCAAGACGAAGTCGTTGCAATAGCCCGCGCTTTACTTACACCGTTGGAAAGAGGGGCAAGACCATAGGAATGATCGACGCATGTCCACGCCCCGTCCGACGCGCCCCTCCCGGCCTGCCCGCTGCGCGCGCCCGCTGACCCTCGCTGCGGCGCTGTTTTTCGTCGCCCCCGCGGCGGCCGAGGATGCGCCGCCGCCCTATGACCCGTCCGCCGAAATCCTGATTTCGCCCGCCTGGGATCAGCCCGACGCCCCGCGCTATGTTCAGGACAGCGGCATCGACGAAGAGATATTGCTGCCCCCGGCGCGCGACGACGACGACGACAATCCCGAACGCATCTGGTCGCGCGACTATATCGCGATCGCAGCGGGGGTGCTCAGCACGCCGAAATATAATGGCGACGACGACCGCCGCCTTCTTCCCGCCTTTTACCTGCGCGGGCGGATCAGCGGCTATTCTTTCTCGACGCGCGGCACCAATTTCCAGATCGACCTGATCCGCCAGCGGCGCGGGCAGAAAACCGATTTCAAATTCGGCCCGATCATCAGCCTGCGCGGCGACCGCACCGGCAAGATCGACGACCCGCAGGTGGCGGCGCTCGGCAAGCGCAAGCTCGCGGTCGAAACGGGGCTTTTCGTGGGCGTATCGCACACCGGCGTCATCACCAGCGCCTATGACCAGGTCGCCTTTCGCTTCGTCGCGCTCAAGGATGTTTCGGGCCGCCACGGTAGCTGGGCCGCCTCGCCGACGATCGATTACGGCACCCCCCTGTCGAAGCGCGCTTATGTAGGCGTGTCGGCGTCGGTCAATTTCTACGGCAAGGGCTTTGGCCGCTATTATTACGACATCGATCCCGCGGGCAGCGCCGCCAGCGGCCTGCCCGTCTATGACGGCGCGGGGCGAAAGGCGACCGCGGGCAAATATACGCTGGGGCTCGCCGGCGCCTATGCCTTGTCGGGCGACCTGCGCAAGGGGCTCGTCTTGCTCGGCGGCGCGCAATATGGCCGCCTCGGCAAAGATTACGCCCGCTCGCCGATCGTCGCCGACCTGGGCGATGCCGACCAGTGGCTGTTCGGCGGCGGACTGGCGTATCAGTTCTGACGGGTATTGGGCGGCAGTTGCCGTTGCGCTCCTCCCCGGAACGGGGAGGGGGACCACCGAAGGTGGTGGAGGGGTACCATCAGTCGGACGCGGCCTATGCGGGCCCGTACCCCTCCACCATGCTTCGCATGGTCCCCCTCCCCCTGCGGGGGAGGATCGGCAACTCCCCACCCCCAAACCCCCATTTCGCGAACCAATCCTAACCCCGGTCGCGTATCCCCCGCCCTCACATATGCGCCGTCACCTCCGGCGGGTTCCACCAATTATTGCCCGCACCGTCCATATGCTGCACCGGCAGCGCCGCCATTTCGGCGGGCGTCAGGTCGTCGAGGCACGCGATCGCCACCGAATAATAAGCGCCGCCGATCTCTTCGACATAACCATGGCCGAACGAGGCCACGCCGCACGTCTTGCAAAAGACATGATGCGCGCTCCCCGATCCGAACTGATAATCGGACAATGCCGCCGGGTCGGTCAGCAGGCGAAACGCCTCGGGCTTCACCTGTGCATTCCAGCCGCGCTTTTTCGTGCAGATCGAGCAGTTGCACTTGCCCGTCCCGGCATCGAGGTCGATGTCGGCCTCGAACTTGACGGCGCCGCAGTGGCACGAACCATGGTGGGTCTTCAGCATTTCCTGTCCTCCGGTTGGCGGCGGCTCCGGCCGCCCCTCACCCGAAGCGATGTAGCGAAGCCCCCTGACAGATCGTGTCAGGAGGCGGCGTCCCACCCGGTCTGCCGCCACCAGTCGGCCATCAGTACCGCGCGCCGCCGCCCGAATCCTTCGTCGCCGATCCGCGCCGCGGCGATCCGGTCGATACGGAAACTGCGAAAATCCTGCCGCAGCAGGCACCAGGCGGCGATGACCTGCTTGTCCTCGAAATAGGCGAGCGCCGCGGGCCAGATCGCGCGTTCGCTCGTCCGCCCCTGCTCGTCGGCATAGTCGATATGCAGCGTCTTTTCGGACCGCATCGCCGCGCGCACCGTCGCCAAAAGGGGCGCATCGCTCTCGCGCCAGCGGCTGCTTACCGGCCACAGCCCCGCCTCGTCGATCCGCTGCTTGAGCTCGTCGGGGCTCGCCGCGGCGATCTTCGCGAGCGCCAGCCCCGCCGCGCGCGACAGGTCGCCGTCCTGCCGCCCCTCGACCCAGCGCGCGCCCAAGACCAGCGCCTCCAGCTCCTCGGCGGTGAACATCAGCGGCGGCAGGAAAAATCCGGCGCGCAGCATATAGCCGACCCCCGCCGCGCCCTCGATCGGCGCACCGAGCGCGATCAGCGCCTGAATATCGCGATAGAGCGTGCGCACCGACACGCCCTGTTCCTCGGCCAGCACCTCCGCCGTCACCGGCCGGCGCCGCCGGCGCAAACTGTCGATGATCGCGAAAAGCCGCCCCGTCTTGTCCGCCATGATGCCCTTTGTCCGTCAGCGCCGCCGATAGGTCCAGCGCCGCGCCTTCGACCCGTCGATTGCCGAAATCGTCGCGGTCAGCGTGTCGCCGTCGCGTGCATAGGCGATGCGCTGCGGATAATCATGCGCCGCATTTTCGAAGGTTGCGCTGTTGCCATCGTGCCACACCAGCGCGAACACCACCGGCGCCCCGCCCTGCGGCTGCGCGATATAGGCGAGCGCGCCGTCGTCGCCCGCCGCGATGCGGATGAACTCATATTCGCGCAATGCGTCGCCGCGCCCCGACCGGCTCACTCCCAGCATCACCCCGCCGCGCGGGGCGGTCCAGCTTTCCTCGGTCCAGCGCCCATCGGCCTCGCTGGCCCACTGCCCCGCCAGCCAGCCTAGATCATCGACCGTCGCCGCCGGGCTCGCCGCCGCCAGCAACGCGGCCAAGCCCGCCGCCGCCATCCATCGCCTCATCGCCGTTTCCCCCTGCCGGAGGGCGCGACTCGAACCGTCGCGCCCGCCGGGACGATAGCGCAAACGAGCCGCGGCGCCCGGCGTTAAAAGCGCCCGACGACCTGCACCCCGTACAGCCGCGGTTCGGCGGGGATGAAGGTCGGAATGCCAAAGGCGCCGCCGGTGTTGCCCGCATCGAGCAGATAATCCTCGTCGGTCGCGTTGCGGATGAAACCCGCAATCTCGAACCGCTTATCGGCAAAGCTCACCCCCGCGCGCGCGTTGACCAGCGTCACCGCATCCTGGCTGATAAGCGGATTGTTCGGCACCTCGAAGAAGATCCGGCTGCGATGCGTGATCGTCGGCGTCGCAAAGAAGCGCATCCCGCCGCCCAGCGGCGCATCGATCGTGAAACCGGCTGCCGCCTGCCATTCGGGCTGGAGGCGGAAGCGGTTGCCCGCAAAGACGTCATTCACGGCCTTGTTGTCGATGCCGCCGTCGATCCAGCCGACATTGCCGAACAGGGTCAGCCAGGGGGTGACCGCCAGCCGCGCCTCGGCCTCGACCCCCAGATTGCTCGCCGTCCCCGCGCTCCGGGTAATCGTCGAACCGTCGGACTGGCGCTGCGACACCTGGAAATTGTCGTATTTCTGGTAGTAGACGCCCAGCGAGCCCGAAAAACCGCCGCGCGCGACCTTCAGCCCGACTTCGTAATTCCAGACATTTTCAGCGGCGACCCGGCCGACATTGGGCACCGGCCCGGCCGCCGTCGGCCGCGCGCTCAGATTGACCGTCGGCGATCGGCGCCCCTTCGACACGGTGGCGAAGGCGTTGATGCCGTCGCCGAAGCGATAGAGGATGTTGAAGCGCGGTAGGAACGCCTTGAAGCTGTCCTCCGACCAAAAGGTCTCGCCGCCGGTGTCGACCTGTCCGGGGATCAGCGACGGCCCGCCGGTCAGCACCGACCCCGGCACATCGGCATAATAGCCCGACCGGCGCTTTTCGATCAGCGCGCGGATGCCCGCGGTCACCTCCAGCGCCTCGCTCGGCATCCACGTTCCATCGGCGAACACCGAATAGCTCTGGTTCTTGCCGATATTGCCGAAGGTCGAGCTATAGGGAATCGCCGTCGCCAGCCCGCCGGTCAGGATGCCCGTCGCCCGGGCGGCATCGACCGTCCCGTCGGGCAAGATGCACGTCAGTTCTGGCCGCACATTCGCCAGGCATTGCAGGAAAATCCCCTCTTCGCTCGAAAAGGGCACCGCTTGCGAGCCGTCCTCGACAAAGGCGTTCCACCCGAACGATCCGCGGAAACGGTCGCTATTATAGGAAAAGCGCGTTTCGTGGTTATATTGCCACCCCTTCGCATCCTCGGCGAATTCCAGATACCAGGCGGCGCTGCCGTCGGCGTCGAAAATCTCCAGCGAATCGAAATCGCGATAGGCGTTGATCATCGTGATCGTCCAATCGTCGGCGACCTGCCAGTCGAGGATCAGATTGGCGTCATAGACGTCGCGGGTCAGCCCGAGTTTGGCCGCCCCCAGCGCCGCTTCCGACAGCGGCGATCCGCCGAGCGCCGCATCGCCGAACGGGTTCGCCGGCCCCGACGCGGTCGGATAGGTGCCCGAAATGAACGGCGTGCCGCTGTTGCGCTGGCGGTCATAGGTCAGGATCAGGTCGGCGGTGAAGCGGTCGGTCGGGGTCAGCCGCAGCGACCCGCGCACCCCCAGCTGGTCCTGATCGTACAGATCGTCCTGCCCGGCGGCGAGGTTGCGGACATATCCGTCGCGCTTTTTCCATTCGAACGCGACGCGCCCCGCCGCCGTGTCCGACCCCAGGTTGACGAAGCCGCCGAGCGTCATCGCGTCGAAATTGCCATAGCTCGCGTTCACCTCGCCCGAAAAGCCGGGTTTCGGCCGCGCCGACACGATGCTGATCGCGCCGACCGCCGAGGCGGTGCCGAACAGCGTCGCCTGCGGCCCCTTGATCACCTCGATCCGGTCGACGTCGTAGATCGCCTGATACGACCCGCGCGAGCGCGAAATGTCGGTGCCGTTGTAATAGAGCGTGACGCGCGGCGCCTGCTGCGCCGATCCGCTGTCCGACGTGATGCCGCGGATGACGATGCCGGGATTGTTCGCGCTCTGCTCCTGGATGTTGAGGCCGGGGATATAGTTCGACAGCTCGTCGAGGTCGCTGACCCCCAGCGCGCGCATCTGGTCGCCGCTGGTCGCCGAAATGGTGATCGGCACGTCGATCGCGCGCTGTTCGATCTTTTGCGCGGTGACGACGATGACATCGCCCGATGCGCCCTCCTCGTCGAGCGGCGCCGTATCGGCCTGCGCGAGCGCGGGGGTGGCGGTGGCGGCGAGCAGCAGCAGGGTAAGCGCACGGACGGAGCGAGCCATGGGAGAGACCTTCTTTGTTTTGGGTTTTGTTCGGAAACGAAACGACAGCTTCGTTCGCCGCTGTGACGCCCCTTCGCGTCGTTACCGCGTCGGCCCTGCGTCAGGACGATGACAGTTTCGCGCGTCCATGTTGCAGTGCGGCATCAATTTGGCGGGTGACTTTACGGCCACGGTCGTTAGACTGCGCCCATCCCCGGGGAGCCTGTCGCGCAAAAGCAGGTTGAGAGCGGAATAGACCGCGACCCGTTGAACCTGATCCGGGTAATACCGGCGGAGGGAGGGCCGGTATTCCACGCGCGGAATCTCCGTCTTCGCTCCGATAACCAACGGAGCGACTGCACATGGCCGACATCGATTCCCGCCTCGACAAAGCGCAAGCCCAGCCCATCGGCGTCACCACCGGACCCATTCGTGGCAGCCGCAAGATCCACGTCGCGACGCAGACGGGCAGCGGCATCCGCGTCGCGATGCGCGAGATTCTGCTCGAACCCTCGTCGGGCGAGCCGCCGGTGCGCGTCTATGACACCAGCGGGCCCTACACCGACGCCAATGCGACGATCGACATCAACGCCGGCCTCCCCGAAATCCGCAGCCAGTGGATCCGCGGCCGCGGCGACGTCGAAGAGGTCACCCAGCGCGAGGTCAAGCCCGAGGACAACGGCCAGCTCGGCCCGGATCGCTCGGGCGGCGTCCCCGCCTTCCCCAACGTCCGCCGCCAGGTCCTCCGCGCCAAGCCCGGCGCGAACGTCAGCCAGATGCACTATGCCCGCCGCGGCATCATCACGCCCGAGATGGAATATGTCGCCGAGCGCGAAAATCTCGGCCGCGCCCGCCTGTCCGAATATAAGCGCGACGGCGAAAGCTTCGGCGCCAGCATCCCCGATTATGTCACCCCCGAATTCGTCCGCGACGAGGTCGCCCGCGGCCGCGCGATCATCCCCAGCAACATCAACCACCCCGAATCCGAACCAATGGCGATCGGCCGCAACTTCCTCGTCAAGATCAACGCCAATATCGGCAACAGCGCGGTCGCCAGCGACGTCGCGGCAGAAGTCGACAAGATGGTCTGGTCGATCCGCTGGGGCGCCGACACCGTCATGGACCTGTCGACCGGGCGCAACATCCACGACACGCGCGAATGGATCATCCGCAACTCGCCCGTCCCGATCGGCACCGTCCCCATCTATCAGGCGCTCGAAAAGGTCGGCGGCGTCGCCGAAGACCTGACCTGGGAAATCTTCGCCGACACGCTGATCGAACAGGCCGAACAGGGCGTCGATTATTTCACCATCCACGCCGGGGTCCGCCTGCCCTACGTCCCCCTCGCGGCAAAGCGCATGACCGGCATCGTGTCGCGCGGCGGCAGCATCATGGCGAAATGGTGCCTCGCGCATCACAAGGAAAGCTTCCTCTACGAACGCTTCGACGAGATTACCGAGATTATGAAGGCCTATGACGTCGCCTACAGCCTCGGCGACGGCCTCCGCCCCGGCAGCATCTATGACGCGAACGACGAGGCGCAGTTCGCCGAGCTCTACACGCTGGGCGAACTCACCAAGCGCGCCTGGGCGCAGGATGTGCAGGTGATGATCGAGGGGCCGGGGCACGTCCCGATGCACAAGATCAAGGAGAATATGGAAAAGCAGCTCGAAGCCTGCGGCGAGGCGCCCTTCTACACCTTGGGACCGCTCACCACCGACATCGCGCCGGGTTACGACCATATCACCAGCGGCATCGGCGCCGCGCAGATCGGCTGGTACGGTACCGCGATGCTTTGCTACGTCACGCCCAAGGAGCATCTGGGCCTGCCCGACCGCGACGATGTGAAGGTCGGCGTCGTCACCTACAAGCTCGCCGCCCACGCCGCCGACCTCGCCAAGGGCCACCCCGCCGCGCAGGTCCGCGACGACGCGCTATCGAAAGCGCGCTTCGAATTCCGCTGGCGCGACCAGTTCAACCTGTCGCTCGACCCCGACACGGCGGAGCAATATCACGACCAGACGCTCCCCGCCGAAGGCGCCAAGACCGCGCATTTCTGCAGCATGTGCGGCCCGAAATTCTGCTCGATGAAGATCAGCCAGGAAGTGCGCGAGTTTGCGGCGAACAACCCCAATGGCATCTTGGGCAGCGGCGACAACCTCGCCCCCGCCGAAGCGCAAAAGGGGATGGAAGAGATGAGCGAACTGTTCAAGGAAACGGGCAGCGAGCTGTATATGGGCGCGGGTGGCAGGGAGCATGATTGATACTGGACAAGAGCGCTCGCGCGCAGGTGTAGCCTTGCCTGCATTCGCGTTAAAGGAACAATGAACTGCGGGCGCCCAACAACGCAGAAAAATGAATTTCCTTGCCGCCGAACTGATTGTTTGTCAGTGTTCCCTGTCAAGGGGGACATATGGCCGACGCGCGCATAGAATTTCAGCTCGGTAAGCTGGCTTTTTCCGGAGAAGGTTCTGAGAAATGGCTCGCGGACCAGCTTGCATTCGTTATTTCGAAAGTACCTGATCTGACTGTAGTCGCAGATTTGGTGGAACCTGAACCTCAAACAGCGCAAGCGGATTCAACCGTAAAGAAACAGGTAGCAGTTGGTTCTCTTGCGTCGCACATCAAGACAAAAGGTGGCGATTCAAATCAGGCTATGCGCTTCCTTGCCACAGCCGATTGGCTGCGCCTTAAAGGCGATACTAACTTAAAGCCGGCATCAGTGAGCAAGGCTCTGCAAGAAAATCATCAAAAGAAACTGGCCAACCCTGCCGACTGCCTTAACAAAAATGTAGCCAAAGGCCTTTGCGAAAAAACCGCAGAAGGATTTTTCGTGACTCCTGAAGGGCTTACCGTTCTAGGGCACAATGGTTAGTTCAAGCGCTGCTCTGGCTATCTTACCACAAGGGCTTCGCGATCCCTTGATTGCCGAATACTCAAAGATTTCGATGAATTTCTCTGAGCATCGATGGGGGCCGTCCGAGCTTAGCGGTGGGCTTTTTTCCGAAATTGCCTATTCCATTTTGGCTGGTCATGCCGCCGGCACGTATCCTGCTCAACCGTCCAAGCCGAGCAACTTCGTCGGTGCCTGTAGAGCATTAGAAAATAACAACCACGTTCCGCGCAGTTTTCAGATTCTAATACCTCGCCTGCTTCCAGGCTTATACGAGATCAGAAACAATCGGGGTGTGGGTCATGTCGGTGGGGACGTCGATCCAAATCCGATGGATGCTGCTGCGGTGTTAGCCATCACCTCGTGGGTAATGGCAGAATTTGTTCGCGTTTTTCACGGCCTCGATATTGCGACAGCACAGCGTTTAGTTGACGCTCTCGTGGAGAGGCCGATGCCCTTGGTGTGGGCGGGAGACGGCACAAAGCGCATATTGGATCCATCACTTGGCCTGCGAAGCCAATGCCTCGTACTCTTGGCTTCGTCAGCAGACCCCGTTCCTCTCGCCGTCTTGCAGAACTGGCTTAAATATGAAAATAGGGCATATCTAAAGAAGCTAATTTGTAAGCTTGAGGACGACAGGCTAGTTTATGTATCTGGCTCGGACGACGCTATAAGGCTACTGCCACCGGGTACAAAAGCTGTGTCCAAAATTCTCGATCCGGAATTAAGGTAAGAATTACGGTAACCGGTGCAATAACCCCCAAATCACTCCACCCGCAGCGCCTCCAATATCTCGTCAAAGACGATCACCTTGGGATGGCTCCCGATCTCGCTCGCGACGCCCGCCACCACCAGCACCGCCACATTGTTCGCCGCCGCCTGATAGGTCACGCCGATCTTCGCCGCGATGGCGGTGACCGTCATCGCGGGCTGCTCGAACGCCAGGTCGATGATGCGCGGCAACAGCGCCGATTGGCGCGCTTTCTGGAACCGCTCGCGATAGCGCATCTGCAAATCCTGGAGCCGCTCGACGACGCGGATCGTGCCGAGCGCGGATTCGGTGACCGCCTCCAGAAAAAAGCTGATCCACGCCAGCCACTCGCCCCCCCGCGACACCGCGTACATCAGGTCGATATAGCGATCCTTATGCCGCTCCAGCCACGGCGACATATAGAGCAAGGGCTGCCGCAGCGTGTCGCTCTGGATCAGGATCAGCGTGATCAGCATCCGGCCGACGCGGCCATTGCCGTCGGCAAAGGGATGGATCGTCTCGAATTGATAATGCGCCAGCGCCGCATCGATCAGCGGCGGGATGCCGCCCCGATCCACCCGATTGATGAATTTGGCCAGATCGTCCAGCGCGTCGGCGGCTTCGCGCGGCGGCGGTGGGATAAACCGCGCGGTTTCGATCCGCCCCGTCCCGCCGATCCAGTTCTGGTCGCGCTTCAACTCGCCCGCATCGGTCGCTGCGCCGCGGTGTTTCGCGACACCCTCCAGCAACAGCCGGTGCGCGTTGCGCAACAGCCGACTGGAAATCGGCAGCTCGTCGAGTTGACCGATCGCCGTCTCCAGCCCCATCACATAATTAAAGACCTCGCGATTATCTTCGCGCTTTCCGGCGTCGCCGGCCCCGGCCTCGAAAAGAAACAGATCGGACAGCGTCGTATAAGTCCCCTCCATACCCGACGAGGAAACCGCCTCGCGCCGCTGCAAGGGGCGAATGAGCAGCATCGGGTTCGCCATCCCCCGGCCAATCCCCCGCAATTCGCCGATCGCTTGCGAGGCGGCCGAAAGCTGCTCCGCCACCGGATTCAAATCCAGCGCGGGCGGCAGTTTCTGCGGCACGAACGCCTTGCGCCCACCGATCGTCGGGACGAGCGTGCCCGTTGCCGCCTCACCAAACCCGTTTCGCTCCATTCTCGCTTCCTTGAAGAGATGGGATAGTTTTCTACAAAATCTTTGTTTCGTTGAAAACTCCTATCTCATGTTCAATGCGCGTTGAAAACCGAAATGGAGCATTCTCCTTTCAGCCCGCACGGCGCCAGCAAGCAGTCCACCTCGCCCCCACATCATGCTACACTCCCGCCCATGCGCGCCCGAAAATCCTCCCCGTCGCGCAGCGATGGCGAACCCCCGTCAGCCGAAACGACGGCGAAACCACCCCCGCTTTCTGGGAACGACCGGCGACTGGCCGGAAATGCGGACCAGATAATGGCCCAGGATCGCCGCTTGCTGCTTGGTCATCAATATCCGGAACAGGTCGGGGTCATGCGCCTTGGCCGCTTCCGAAGATTGCACGCTTTCCAGCCGGAGCATGATGCGGTCGCCCGCGTCATGATGGTCCCAGCCGACCAGTGCCCCGAAACTCTCCATCATCCCGCCTCTCCCCCACCATCTTCGCGCGACCGATGCCGCCGGCGCGATAGGGGGTTTTACCAGAGCTGCGGCGAAATGTCGTCCAATCGTCGAAAAGCAGCCAGTCCGCGGCCCCCGAAAAAAAAACCTTTCCTACAGTCGGCCGATCTGCTTCACCCCCGTCGGGCCCCGCTCTTGTTTCGATCGTCCGCCCGCCCGATACCGCCGCCGCCGTGCCGCAACGGGCTGACCTTTACTGAACTTTGGCGGGCAAGCGGCGCTCGTCACGCCGTGCCGGGTCGACTTGCTTCCATGTCCTCGATAGGGTGACAGCGGTTACCAGCGACGGGAGAAAAGCGATGCGTGGACATGTGACGCTGATGGCGGGTGCGATGTTGGCGCTCGCGGCGTGCGGCAAGGCCGAGGCCCCGGCGGCCCCCGAAAATGCCACGCCCGAAAAATCGGTGCTGGCCGAGGGCCCCGCGGCCAGCATCGACGATGTCGCCGCCGCCGACCTGCCGCAAGGGGTGCGCGACGCGGTGCTCGCAAAAGTGCCCGGCATGAAAATCGCCGAGGCCGAGCGCAAGGAGCGCGATGGCAAAACCTTCTTTGACGTCGAGGGGACGCGCCCCGACGGCAGCGAGGTCGAGCTCGACCTGATCGAGGAAGCGGGCGCGTGGCGCGTCGTCGAGATACAGCGCGACATCGCCTGGGCCGACGCCCCCGCCCCGGTGCGCGCGGTCGCCGGCGCCGCCGCCGACGCCTTCACCCCCGCGCGCGTCATCGAAAGCACGCAGAATGACGGCACGATCGTCTACGAACTTTTCGCCCCCGGCAAGCCCGACGAGCCCGCCGCCGAGGTGAACTGGAAGGACGGCAAGGCAGTGCTGCGCACGACGCGCAACGAATATTGAACCTGCAAACGGAGACCGAATGACCGACACCACCCCCGCCGACGCAATTCTCACCACCCCCACCGGCCCCGATGCGGGCGCAACCTTCTATCACGGCACCCGCGCCGACCTTGCCGTCGGCGACCTGCTCGCTGCGGGCTGGACCAGCAATTATGGCACCGAAAAACCGCTGTCGTGGATCTATTTCTCCGCCGCGCTGGAGTCCGCGATCTGGGGCTGCGAACTCGCCGCGGGTGACGGCCGCGAGCGCATCTATATCGTCGAACCCACCGGCGACTGGTTCGACGACCCCAACCTCACCGATCAGAAATTCCCCGGCAATCCGACGCGCAGCTACCGCAGCCGCGCGCCGCTACGCATCGTCGGCGAGCTCGAAAGCTGGACCCCGCATCCGCCCGAAGTGCTGCAAGCGATGAAGGACGGCCTTGCCAAGCTGAAGGCGGAAGGAAGGGACGTCATCATCGACTAAACCAATCCTCCCTGTCGCGCAGCGATGGGGAGGGGGACCGCCGCCGCAGGCGGTGGTGGAGGGGCCGCGACGGTAGCGCCATGGCCCCTCCGTCAGCGCTTCGCGCTGCCACCTCCCCATCGCTTCGCGACAGGGAGGATCGCGTGAAACCTACCAAGGAGACCCCCCATGCCCTCCCCCATCCGCACCCTCACCCTCGCCGCGCTGCTGGCGCTCGCTCCCACGGCCGCCGCCGCGGAGGCCGCACCCACCGCCCAGCCCGGTCCGCTCCAACAGCTGCGCATCTACGAAATCCCGCGCACCAACGAAGGCGTGTTCCACGACCGCTTCCAGGGTCACGCGCTGCGCATCATGGCGCGCCACGGCTTTGCCGTCCGCTCGATCTGGCGCAGCGAGCATGAGGGCAAGGTCGAGTTCGTCTATCTGCTCGACTGGCCCGACGCCGCGACAATGAAAGCCGCCTGGGCCGCCTTCATGGCCGATGCCGAATGGGCCGCGATCAAGCGCGAAACCGGCGCGCGGCACGGCCGCTTCGTCGACGCGATATCGGACCGCACGCTCGAACCCTTGCCCTGGTCGCCCGATCGCGCGGGTGCGGGCGGATAACGCGCCGGCACGCGTGTCGCATCGGGGGCAGGCGGAACCCTTGCGCCGTCTGGGGGGTCTATTCAGGCAGAGGGGCAATAATGCCTGCCTTGCCCGCTTGGCCCGGCACGCGACGATATGGAGTGATGCCGATGAACAAGCTGATGATCCTGCCCCTTGCGGCAGCCACCGCAACGCTCGGCGCCTGCGCCTCGACCGGCGGCTATGGCTATGACGATGGCGGCTATGGCTATTACGACCGCAGCACGTACGACCAGTATGGCCGCTATGACTATGACCGCCCCGATCCGCGCCACGGCGGCTATTATGCCGATCAATATTACCGCGAGGATCCCCGGTATCGCGAACGCCGCCTGGCGAACAATGACCGCATCTATCGCGGCCGCGACGGCCAATATTATTGCCGCCGCAGCGACGGATCGACCGGGTTGATCGTCGGCGGCGTCGTCGGCGGCATCGCGGGCAACGTCATCGCGCCGGGCGATTCGAAAACGCTCGGCACCGTGCTCGGCGCGGTCGGCGGTGCGGTCGCCGGACGCGCGATCGACCGCAGCAGCAGCAAGGAAAAAGACGGCGTGCGCTGCCGCTAAAACGCGGCACGGCGCGGCGGCGGCTTGCGAAGGTTCAACGGTGTCATTAGCGTCCGCCCGGTCCTGACCGGGAGACGCCGATGTTCACCGCCGCCACGCTCGCCGCCGCGCTGCTCCTTGCGCTGCAACCGCCCGCCACCGCGCCCGATCCGCGGCGTCCGGCGCCGACCTTCGACCGCGTGGCGCCCGACGTTCCCGACCTTGCCCGCCCCGCGGTGCTGATCGTCAGCAAGACCAACGGGTATCGCCACGACAGCATCGCCGCCGCGGTGCCCGCGGTCGAGGCACTGGTAAAGGCGCGCGGCTGGGGCAGCTATGCGACCGAAAATGCCGCGGTGTTCAACCCCCGCGACCTCGCCAAATTCGACGTCATCGTCTTCGCCAATGCCAGCGGCGACATCTATACCCCCGACCAGCGTGATGCTTTTCGGGCGTGGATCGCCGCGGGCGGCGGCTTCGTCGGGCTGCACAGCGCCGGCGACGGCAGTCACCCCGACTGGTTCGTGCAGATGCGCGGCAACGGCCGCTTCACCGGCCATCCGGGCGGCGCCGACCAGTTCCAGGCGGCCGAGCTGATCGTCACCGACCGCACCCACCCCGCGACGCGGCACCTGCCCGCCCGCTGGCGCTGGACCGACGAATATTACAGCTGGAACGCGCCGCCCGCCGCCGACGCCCATATTCTTGCCGCGCTCGACGAAACCACGCTTCGTCTCGATCCCAAATATCGCATGGGCGCCGATCATGCGCTCATCTGGTGGCGCTGTGAAGGGCGCGGGCGTGTCTTTTATTCGGCGCTGGGTCACAAGGCCGAGGCGTGGGCCGACCCCGCGCACCTCAAGATGCTGGGCGGCGCAATCGGCTGGGCCGCCCGGCGCGAGGGTGCGGGCTGCGACCAGGGCACCGCCGACCTCAGTCGGTGAACACCAAGCGAATGTTGCGCCAGCGCCCTTTGGGTGCACAGCGCACCTGCAGGCTCATTTCGATCATCACGACATTGTTCGCGAGACCGATTCCCTGACGCAGCGACCGGTCGAGTGCCTCGACCTCGATCGTCAGCGTGCATCCGGCAACGGTGAAAAAGGGCTCAAGCCGGTCGAGCCGCGGCGTCAGCGTTTCGATCAGCGGCGACAGGCCCGCATTGAGCGTTTCGCGCGTCAAACTGGTATGCCCGGTCGCGATCCGGTGACCGGCGATCTGGAAACGGTTGTTCCATTCGCACGGGCAAGCCGGGTCCGACGCCACCGCGGTAAAAACGATCCGTGGATTCGCGGCAACGCCATATTGGGCGCGCAGGCTAGTGCGGCGGCCGTCCGGAAAGGGGGGCGCGGGCTGCACCTGGACAATTTCACAATCGCCGCAATCGTGCGGCGGCGGCGGTGCGCCGTCGGGCGGCGGTTTGCCCTGCTGCGGCGGTTGCTGCGGCGGGGCGGGCGGGGGTTGTTGCGGCTGGGCCATGACGTTCACTCCTTCACAGGGGAATGGGAGCGACCCTTATCGTCCGGCGATCATACGCCTTTGCTGCAAAGCTGGCAATTCGCGCGCCCACGCTCAGCGCTCGTCCCGGTAAAAGGGCCGGTCGCCCGCAATCGTCACGCGCTCCATGCGGCGCACCGCGGGGAAATAGTCCGATGCGGCGTAATGCTGCGCGGCGCGATTGTCCCAAAAGGCGATCGAACCCGCGCGCCAGCGGAAGCGGCACTGGATTTCGGGCACCGCCGCCTGGGCATAGAGATGCTTCAGCAGCGCCTCGCTCTCCGTCGCCGACAGGCCCTCGATATGACTCGTAAAGGCGGTGTTGACGTACAGCGCCTGTTCGCCTGTTTCGGGATGGGTGCGCACGACGGGGTGGCGCTGCGGCGGGAATTTCGCGTGCAGCTCCTCGGTCCCCTTGCCCAGCCTTTTGGCAAAGACGCGCGCAATGTCGTGGACCGCGACGAGCGAACGGCACCAGTCCTGCATCGCGGGCGACAGGCCGCGGAACGCCGCGCCCATATCGGCGAACAGCGTGTCGCCGCCGACCAGGGGCACCTCGACCGCGCGCAGGATCGACCCCAGCGACGGTTCGGCGCGCCAGGTGACGTCCGAATGCCAGAAATTCTCCTGCCCCTTTGATTCGGGGCCGTGCGCGATATGCAGCACTTCGGGGTTCGGCTGGTCCTTCGGCGTTGCAGGGTGGATTTCGAGCGCGCCGAAACGCCGTGCAAAGGCGATATGCTGCTCTGCGGTAATGGACTGGTCGCGAAAAAAGACGACCTTGTGCGTCAGCAGCGCCGCGCGGATTTCCGCGATCACCGCATCATCCTGTTCCGCGGCCAGGTCGATCCCCGAAATCTCGGCGCCGATCGACGGCGTCAGCGGTTCGACCTTCAGCCGCTCGAAAACGCGCTGCGATGCAACAAGGGTCATGGCTCTCCCGCTCCTGCTGTTCTGCTTTCAGCGCATGAGACGGCGATGCAGTCAGCGAGTCAAGCGGCGACGCGCCGCCGCCGCTATCCCGCGATCTCCGCGGTGGCGGCGCGCTCGATCGCCGGGCGCCAGTGGCGCGCGACGGGCAACAGGAAAATCTCCGCCAGCACGCGCTCGATCTCGTCGGCGGTCAGGTAACGGCGGTCGATGCGCCCATCGGCAAGCCGCGTCGTCAGCCGATTGTCGCGCAGGCCATAACGTGCCTCGGCCGTCGTGCGCGCGGCGATCAGCTGGTGGCGGAAATGCGAATCGGGATGCGCCGACGTGTACCAGTTGCCGACCTCATAATCGATCGCCGGCGCGGGCGCGTCCTCGATCCGATACAGCGTCCGCCATTCGCTTTCGATCAGCGCCGCGACCTGCCATTCGGCGCCGTGCCGGACGACGCGATAGCTTTCGTGGCGCGTCGGCTGCGGCGCCTCGTCGTCCATCGCCAGCGGCTGCGGCGGCACCGCGGCGCCGAAACCGACGTCGGTCAGCCAGTCGCGGCCGCCGATCTTGACGCGCACCACCATATGCGATCGCGGCGTCGGCGGCGCATTGTCGGGCAGCATCCAGCGCACCCGGCCGATCAACCCCTCGGCGTCGAAACCGATCGCGCGCAGCGCGCGCAGGAACAGGCCGTTCTGCTCGAAACAATAACCGCCGCGCCGCTGGCCGATCAGCTTGGCCTCGACCGCCGCCGCGCCGATGTCGACCCCGGCACCGGTCAGCGCGTCGATCGCCTCGAACGGGATCGCCGCAATATGCGCCGCCTGCAAGGCCGCGAGCACATCGAGCGTCGGCGCGAGCGCGCCGCGATAGCCGATCCGCGCCAGATAGCGCGGCAGGAAGGTGGCGGCGGCTGTTTCGACCTCGGCTTGATCGGTGTCGGACGGGGCGGCGGCGGGTTGGTGCAGCATGTTCGGGACTCCATTGGCGAATCAATGGACCATCTTATGAAAGCTGAAGCGCAGTTGAGGTCAAACGAAATGACCGCCGATGATTCGACAGGCAGGCGAAATCGGAACATAATAGGAACATTGATCCGATTCGGAGGAGCAAATATGGACCCGATGTTCCGCTATTTTCTGGGCTTTCAGGCGCCCGCCGATCGCGCCGGATGGCTGGCGCGCCGCTTACCACCCGTCGCGGGCGACCTGTTCGCCGGGCTTAAGCCGCAAAATTACCACCTCACGCTCTGCACGATCGCCGAGACGCGCGTCGCGCACCCTTTCCTGCGGCAACGGGTCGCGGCCGCGCTGGATGGGTCGCTACCGGCAGCGGCCACGATCACCTTCGGCCGTATCGTCGGCCGCGGCGCGGGCGCCGAACTGGTGACGACGGGCAGCGTCGCGGGCATCCGCGCGCTTTACGAGGCGCTCGTCGCGCGGCTCGCACCGTACGCGATCACGCCGCTTTATCGCGAATCGGGGCTGCGCCCGCACATCACGCTCGGCTATGGCAAACACCCGTTCGACCCCATCCCGCTCGCCTGGACCTGGACGCCGCGCGAGCTGGTGCTGATCGAAAGCCATGTCGGCCACAGCCGCCACCGCGTCCTGCAACGCTGGATGCTCGACCCGCCGGCGCAGGCCGCGTTCGATTTCATGGACGACGCGCTGCCCCCGCCGCTGCGCCGCGCCGCTTAAACCTGTAAATTATGTTCGAGCGTGATTTCGCAGTTGAGCAGCTTCGACACCGGGCAATTCTTCTCGGCCTCGGCGGCGAGCGCGGCGAATTCGTCGGGCGAGATGCCGGGGACGGTGCCGGTCAGCACCAGCGCCGATTTGGTGATCGTAAAGCCGCCGTCCTGCTGCTCCAGCGTTACTGCCGCACTCGTCTCCAGCGTGTCGCCCGAATAGCCTGCGCGCGCGAGCCCGAACGACAGCGCCATGGTGAAGCACGCCGCATGCGCCGCGGCGATCAGCTCTTCGGGGTTCGTCCCCGGCAGCCCCTCGAAACGCGTGCCAAAGCCATAGGGCTGGTCTTCGAGCACGCCCGATCGGGTCGTGATCGATCCTTTGCCCTCCTTGCCGAAGCCTTCGTAGCGGGCGGATGCGCGGTTGACGGTCATGGCAATGTCTCCTTGAACGGTCGAGAGGGGATGGCACGGAACGCGGCCCGGGACTCGGCGTCCTCAGGCAGCGGCCAGCTTACGCCGCGTTCCCGCGCGCTTCCACGCCTTTTCGTGAAAGAAAAAGGCGACCGCGTTGATGCACGGTTCGATGACCGCGATCCCGCCCGCCAGCGCGACCGATCCGGTCAGCACATAGGCAACGCTGAACCCGATCGTCAGGTGAATGGCCAGATAGCTGAGAGTCTTTAAAAGGTCGGCGGGCATCGCAGGTCTCCAGCGAAACGATGCCATCTAAATAAGAATGATTCGCAACAAGCGCCAGCGCGCCTTTTCGCTCACTCTGATCGATTTTTCCGCACCACCCCCGCGCGATCGAGCTCGGGGCCCAGCCGCCCGGTCAGCCACAGCCTCCACATCCGGAAATCGGCGGCAAGGCTCCACAGCGGATAGGTGAAGGTCGCGGGCCGGTTCTTTTCGACCGCAAAATGCGCAACCCACGCAAAGGCATAACCCGCGAGCGGCAGCGCGATCAGCCAGCCCCACCGCCCCGTCAACACCACGCCGACCGCGATCGCCACGACGAGGCTCGTCCCGACATAATGCAGCGCGCGCGTCGGCGCCTTGCTGTGCTCACGCAGGTAAAAGGGCCAGAAATCGGCAAAGCTCGTATAGCGCTGCGTCATGGCGCGAAGCATGTCGCGCCCGCGCCGCATGGTCAAGCCGCGCCCAGGCAAACGGCCCTCCCGCCGGGGTCGCTTCGGCGGGAGGGCCCCAGGTCCGGTCCGGCGCGCCGGACCGAAGGCTGAAATATCGAAAAATGTCAGCGCGCGGCTTCGCGAACCTTCTGCACCGCGGGGAGCAGCAGGCCGATCAGGATCTGGATCGGGTTCGTCGTAATCGTCATGCTGCCCTGCGCGGGCTGCGCCGACTGCGCCATGGCGGGGGTCGCCGTCAGCGCAAGGCCGAGCGCGAGGGCGGGGGCGAGGATCAGCTTCTTGGTCATGGTCATTCCTTTCAAGGCGGGTTCGGTTCGGATCGAAATTGAGTTCGGGTCGGTCCCGATGCCCCGCTTATGCCGCACGCCCCCACGCCCCGCGGTGATCGCCGTCACTCGCGCCAAAGAAACTCTCAAGACCCTGAAACAAAACGAAAGAAACTACGCCTGCCGCTTGATCCGCACCAGCGTGGCGTCCAGCGCCTGCAAAAATTGCGAGCGGTCGGCCTTCGAAAAAGGCGGCGGCCCGCCCAATCCTTCCCCCATCCCCGCGCGCAGGTCGGCCATGATCGCGCGCGTCGCGATTGCGGGGCCGATCGACGCTGGCGTGAAGGGTTTGCCATTGTGCGCCAGCACGCTCGCCCCCGCCTTCAGCGCGCGGTCGGCGGGCAAGATGTCGGCGGTGACGACGATGCTCTGCGCATTCGCCGCCGCGGCGATCCAGTCGTCGGCAGCGTCGAAACCGTCCGACACGACCACCCGCTCGATCAGCGGATGCTCGGGCACGCGCAGCCGGCTGTTGCTCACGACCTTGACCGGCGCTTCGTGCCGCCACGCGACGCGATAGATTTCATCCTTCACCGGGCAGGCGTCGGCATCGACCAGAATCTGGATGGCTGCGGGCATGACAAAAAGCGCTCAGCCGACCTCGACGCCCTTCCAGAAGGCGATGCGGCCCGCGATCGCCGCCGCGGCTTCCTTGGGGTCGGGATAATACCAGGCGGCATCAGCGTTCACCCGGTCGTCCACGGCGACATGGTGATAATGGGCGATGCCCTTCCACGGGCACAGCGTCGTCGTCGCGCTGTCGGACAGCAGCGACGCATCGACCGCGGCGCGCGGGAAATAATGATTGCCCTCGACAACGACCGTGTCGTCGCTGTCGGCGATCACCGCGCCGTTCCACCGTGCCTGAACCATCGCCGCCTCCCTGCGCGCCTATTTCTTCATATTGTCGAGCCCCGCGACGACTCCGTCTTTGGTCGACGGATTGCTCGCATTGGGCTTTTTCGGCTTTTCGGCCTTGGGCTTGCGGGCTTCGCGGCTCGATTTTTTCTGGCCTTTGGCCATGATCAATACCTTGCAAAAAGCGGCGGACGCCTGTGCCCGCCGGCGCCGATCCTACGCGCTTTCGCGCCGCGCGTCGCCCCCTATCCTGCCAGCCCATCCCACAGCAGCTTCGCGCCGAGCAGCACCATCAGCACATAGATGAGCACATAAAAGCGTTCGGGCTGCATCGCCTTCATCCAGCGCACCGTGAGCAGCGTCGAGACGATCGCGAGCGGCATCAGCAGCAGCGCCGCGACGACGACCTCGTGCGGAAAGGCGCCGAGCGCCACATAAGCGGGCACCTTCATCCAGTTGACGATCGCGAACAGGATCGCGCTCGTCCCGATGAAGGTCAGGTGCGGCAGCTTGCGCGGCGTCACCCACATCTGGAACGGCGGCCCGCCCGCGTGCGCGATCTGGCTCGTCAGCCCCATGATCGCGCCAAAGATCGTCCCGATCCAGCCCGGCGAGCGCGACGCGGCGACGATCCGCCCGCCGCGCTCGACCCACAGGCGATAGAGGCCAAAGGCGAGCGTGATCGCGCCCAGCGCCGCCATCAGCTGCGCCTCGTTCACCCGCTCGGCATAGGCATAGCCCGCGACAATCCCCACCGCCGCACCCGGTAGCATCCAGCCGATGATCCACCCGTCCCACGTCTTGCGGAACGACCACACGCTGATGACATCCTGCACGATCAGGATCGGCAGCAGCAGCGCCGCCGCGGTCGCGGGCGGCAGCACGAGCGCGGCGAGCGGCGTCGCGAGCGCGCCGACCCCCGCCAGCCCGCCCTTCGCCATGCCGAGCAGGATCACCGCGGCGATAAGCACCGCCAGCGTCGCCGGATCGGCGAGCAGGCTCATCGCGCCCCGCTCATGCGCCGGGATCGCCGGGCAACCGCCAGTCGATCGCGCCGCGCCCCTGCGCCTCGAGAAAGGCATTCGCCTGGCTGAACGGCCGCGACCCGAAAAAGCCGTTATGCGCCGACAGCGGCGAAGGGTGCGGCGCGCGCAGGATCAGGTGCGGGCTGCCCGCGCCCAACCCCGGCACATTCGCCGCCTTCTTCTGCGCATGGCTGCCCCACAGGATGAACACCTTGGGCGCCGGATCGGCGGCGACCGCGGCGACCGCGGCATCGGTGAATTTCTCCCACCCCTTGCCCTGATGCGACGCCGCCTGCCCCGCCTCGACCGTCAGGCAATTGTTGAGCAGCAGCACCCCCTGCCGCGCCCAATGCGCCAGATGGCCGTGCGGCGCGGGGGCGATGCCCAGGTCGCTGCGCATTTCCTTATAGATGTTGACGAGGCTCGGCGGCACGCGCACCCCCGGCTGCACCGAAAAGCAAAGCCCATGCGCCTGCCCCGGCCCGTGATAGGGATCCTGCCCCAAAATCACGACGCGCACCGCCTGCGGCGGCGTCGCGTCCAAGGCCGCAAACCAGTCGCGCGGGCGCGGATAGATGGTCTTGCCCCGCGCGCGCTCGCCTTCCAGAAATTGCTTGAGCGCCGCCATATAGGGCTGCGCAAACTCGCCGCCGATGCGCGCGAGCCAGTCGGGATGCAGTTTGACCTCGGCCATAACGGCGCTTCACCAGAGCCGCGCGGGCTTGTCCAGCCCTGCCTCTCAGGTGGATGCCGGAAGCGGTAGATTGCGGCCCTTCGTTCCTCCCTGTGGCGAAGCCATGGGGAGGGGGACCGCCGAGAAACGGTGGTGGAGGGGCCGCGACGTCCGCGTCACTGCCCCTCCGTCAGCGCTTCGCGCTGCCACCTCCCCATCGCTGCGCGACAGGGAGGATATTATCATCATCGTCACCCCTGACTTGGTCCGGGGTCCATAACGACGGCGCGGTGATGGATCCCGGATCAAGCCTGTCCTGAGCTTGTCGAAGGGTCCGGGATGACGAATGTCTGGAAACGACCGGTTGCGGTCTTTTGCCCGAAGGGTCGTGTTGGAACAGGATTCGCGCAGAGGCCGCAGAGATCGCAGAGATGAACGGCTCCATCTCTGCGATCTCTGCGGCCTCTGCGCGAATTTTATAGAATGCCGCATTCGACCAAAGGCAGACCTTTGCTTCATCGTCACCCTGAACTTGTTTCAGGGTCCATGGCCCAGTCGTTTCCTCCGGCGCAGCGCCGGATCAGAGGTCAGGCCATGGATGCTGAAACAAGTTCAGCATGACGGACTTATAGGCAGCTAACCACCCCAAAACCGCCACAACCCGCCCCCTTAAATCCGCCCCCGCACGCTCAAAAACATCCGCCGCCCCAGATAGTCATATTGCGTCCCGAACGCGGGCGCCTGCCCGATCACCGGCGGCGATGCGGTCACCACGGTCGATACCTGCGGCGGCGGCGTGTCGAACAGATTGGCGATGCCCAGCGTGATGCGAAACCGGTCGGCAACATCGCGGCTGACCGACAGCGAATGATAGAAGGTCGCGGGCACGCTCACGTCGGGGCAGAACCGTCCGCCGGGGCGAAAGCTCGACGTGCGGCACGGATCGCCGCCCTGCGCGCGCAGCAGCTCCGCCATGTTCGACGCCGCGCCGGTGACGTCGAGGCCATAGAAAAGCGTCCATTTGTCCTTCGTCCAGCCGAGCGTGAAATCGCCGATCCATTTCGGATTGCCGATCGTGCCATTGCCGTCGATCACCGTGCCGGGGAACAGCGCGACCTTGTCCTCGACCTGCCACGTCATCTGCGCGCGAAACGCCAGCGACCCCAGCTTGCCCAGATCCTGATCGAGCGCGAGCGACAGGTCGACGCCGCGATTGCGCTGGCGGCTGATATTGACATAGCGGTCGGTGATGCTCGCGACGCTCCCGCTATCGGGGCCCGTCGCCGTGCGCGTGAATAGTCCGCACAGCGGCTCGTCGGGGAAAAACTCCGAATCATAACAGCCGGTCAGGATATTGCCCGCGCCGAGCAAAGTGATCTCGTCCTTCACCTTGATGTCGAAATAGTCGACGGCCAGCCGCGTGCGCAACCCACCCCACAGCGCCCCCGACAGATCGGGGGTCAGGATCAGCGACACGGTTTTCGCGGTCGATGTTTCGGGCGTCAGCCGGCCGATGCCGCCCCCCGACACGATCGTCGCGGGGCCGATCCCCCCGGCATAGTCGGGCGCGATGCCGTCGGCGGCGCAATTGTCGAAGACGCGCTGGCTGATCGCCCCCGCCGCGAGCCGCGCCGCGGTCTGGATGCACGGGTCGATCATCTGCTGATCGAGGAACCCCGTCTGGTCCTCCAGGAACAGTTCGAACAAGGCGGGCGCGCGGAACGAGGTGCCCCAGGTGCCGCGCAGGCGCAGCCAGTCGGTCACCGCCCAGTCGGCGCCGACCTTCCACGTCGTGTCGCTGAAGCGGTCCGACACGCCGTCGCGGCGCGTCGCCTCGACATGCGTGTAGCGCGCCGCGCCCGACAAGGTCAGCCGCTCGATCATCGGCACGCCTTCGAGCAGCGGCAGTTCGACCTCGCCAAAGACTTCCTTCGACACGGTGCGCCCCGCGGTGATGCCCGAGGTGGTGAAGTTGGCGACATTGCCCGCGAGCGTCGCGTCGCCCGGCGTGTCGTCGATTTCGTCGCGGCGGATCGTCGCACCGAACGCGGCGCCCACCGGCCCGGCGGGCAGGTCGAACAGCTTGCCGGTCAGCAGCGCTTCGGCCGAGCTTTGCTTGAACAAAGTCCGCCCCGTCTCGCGCCCCGTCAGGAAGGCGCGTTCCTCGGCCGTGAAGTCGCCGCCAAGCACGCGCGGATCGGTGAAGTCGATGTCGATGCAGTCCACGCCGCGGATCGCCGTCACCGTGCCGACGCACGAGCGCGTGCGCAAAGTCTGCGACGCGATCGCGTCCTGATAGATGACATCCTGCGTATAGCTCGCGTCCGACCGGCTGTGCTGGCCGTGGACGTCCCATTTCCACCCCGCCCCAATTTCGCCGCGCAGCCCCAGCACGCCGCGATAATAGTCGACGTCGGCCTCGCTCTCCGACTTCACCAGCACGCGCGGGCGCAGGATGACGTTGCCCCCGAATTCGGCATTGAACGGATCGCCCATGTCGAACGGGTCGCAATTGTTCGCCGCCGGGTTGCAAAGGAAAAAGGGCAGCATCGACGCACCGGTGAATTGTTCGAGCGTCAGGACCTGAAAGCCGTTGTTCTTCGACTTGCGATTGCTGAACAGCGCCTCGCCATAGAGGGTCACGCCGTCGGCGATATCATAGGCGGCATCGGCAAAGGCGCTGATCCGGCTCACCCCGGAGAGTACGTCCGAATCCTGTTCGACGGGCTCGAACTGGTTGAGCGCGCCGGTGGAAGGGCCGTCGAAATTGACCCCGAAAAAATCGGCGGGACCGAACACGCCGATCGGGTTATAAGCATTGATCGGGATGCCGACCCCCGCGAACTCGGCGCCATATTGGCCGGCAAAGATCGGCTGGCCGTTGGGCGCGATCAGGCCGGGACCGAAGGTCGGAAAGCCGTCCTGATCGACCCCCGAAAAATCGGCGAAGACGATCGCATTGCCCAGCGTGCTGCTGCACGCGGGCTGCCCGGTACGGAAATCGATAATGTCGGCGCGGCTGCCATCGGCCTCGCGCTTCAGATATTCCTCCGAACAGAAAAGGAAATCGCGGTCGCGGCGCGTCAGATTCTGCTGGCGAAACACGTCGACGGTCGCGAACACATGCCCGCGGTCGAACTTTTTGCCAAAGCTCGCGTCGGCGCCATAGCTTTCGCCGCCGCCATGCTCGGTGACCGACGAAAAACCGCCGCCTTCAAAGCCGTCGAGGTCGTCGCGGGTCAATATATTGACCACGCCTGCCACGGCATCGGAGCCATAGATCGACGACGCGCCGGTCTTCAGCACCTGCGCCTCGCGCACCACCGATAGCGGCAGCACATTGAGGTCGAAGGGCGCGACCGCGCCGCGAATACCCGCGGGACCCGCGCGGCGGCCGTTGATGAGCACGAGCGTGCGCTCGGCGCCGAGCCCGCGCAGTGAAAGCGACTGCACGTCATTGCCGCCATTGGCGATAAAGCGGTTCGAAATCGCCGAAGTGATCTGGATCGATCCCTGCGCCGCAGGCGCGGAGCGCAGCATAGCGGCGAGGTCGAGCTGCCCCTGCAATTTCGCGGCTTCGGGATCGACGATCTGGATCGGATCGACGCTGGTAAATTCGCTCTTCGCGATGCGCGATCCGGTGACGACAATCTCCTCGCCCTCGCCCTGCGCCATCGCGGGGCTGGCCGTCAGTGCGATCACCGAGGCCGTGGCGGCCAGAAGCGCCTGGGCCGGAAACGCCTGGGCCGGAAACGCCTGGGCCGGAAACGCCTGGGCCGGAAACACCTGAGAACGGGTGCCCATGTTCATCATCCTTGTCCGAACAGAAATTGATACGCCCCCCGGCGCCGCCGACATCTAGCGTCGAGGCGTTTCAATATGGTTGACGCGGCGGTAAGTTTTTCGGCGGCGCTTGCCCGCGCGGCGCCGCGGCGGTAGGCACGGCGCCGAAAGGATCGGCGCGATGAGCAAGGCAATGGGCGAAACGCTGGGACGGCTCGAAGCGGTCATCCACGACCGGCTCGCCGCGGGCGCGGCCGAGGCCTCCTATGTCGCGAGTCTCGCCGCCAAGGGCCGCGGCAAGATCGCGCAGAAGCTTGGCGAAGAAGCCGTCGAGGCGGTGATCGCCGCGGTCAGCGAAGACGATCCCGCGCTGATCGGCGAGGCGAGCGACCTCGTCTTCCACCTCTCGATCCTGCTCGCCGAACGCGGCCTCAGCTGGGACGCGATCGCCGCCGAGCTCGACCGCCGCCACGGCACCTCGGGCCACACCGAAAAAGCCGCCCGCCAGCCATAGGAGCGCCCCATGCCGATCGACGCCACCCTCCCCTATGACGACAGCAACATTTTCGCGCGCATCCTGCGCGGCGAGCTGCCGGCCAAGACCGTTTACGAAGACGAGTTCGCCCTCGCCTTCCACGACATCAACCCGCAGGCGCCGCTGCACATCCTCGTCATCCCCAAGGGCGCCTATGTCAGCTGGGACGATTTTTCGGAGCGCGGCAGCGACGCCGAAATCGCGGGCTTTGTCCGCGCCGTCGGCCATGTCGCGCGCGACCAGGGCCTCGTCGCCCCCGGCTACCGCCTGCTCGCCAACGCCGGGCTCGACAGCCATCAGGAGGTGCCGCACCTCCACGTCCACATCTTCGCCGGCCGCCCGCTCGGCCCGATGCTCGCGCGGTAGCGGCCCGGCGCGGGAGGCCGCAACGGCTGGACTCAACCCCCGCTTTCCAGCAGGATAGGCGCGCAGGCCAGCGAGGGGAGACGGGGCGATGACGACGGGTTGGCAAGGGCTCGGTAAATGGCTGGCCGGCCGCGCGAAACTCGCGCTGATCCTGCCGCTGACGCTCGCGATGGCCGCGACCGCCGCCGACACCGTCCCGCAGGTCATCCTCGCGACTCCGGGCAGCAGCGGCACCGGCGAGGGCACGATCACGCGCTTCACGCTGCGCTTTTCCGAAGACATGGTCGCGCTCGGCGATCCGCGTGCGCAGGCCCCCGCGACCAACGACTGCAAGCGCCCGTCGACCGCCCGCTGGGTCGACACGCGCACCTGGGTGCTCGAATTCGACGCGCCGCTCCCCGGTGGGCTTAGCTGTCACGTCGAGCTGCGCCAAGGTCTCGTCACCGCGCGCGGCGTCGCGGTCACGGGGAGCGACCGCTTCGCGATCGACACCGGCGGCCCCTCGGCGCGCGCGGTGCTCGCGGGCGGGATCGGCGGCGGGATCGAGGAGGAGCAGGTCTTCCTCGTCGCGACCAACGTCGCCGCCGACCGCGCCTCGGTCGGCCGCTACGGCTATTGCGCGGTCGACGGCATCGGCGAGAAGATCCCGCTCGACGTGCTGCCGCGCGCGACCGCGACCGAGATCCTCACCGGCCTTGGCGACGCCAACTGGTCGCGCCAGTCCTTCACCTACGACGCCGGGCTGCCGCAGCGCCTGCCCGCCGCCGGGGCCGAGCGCGACGCCGCACTCGACCGCATCGTCGCGGTCAAATGCCGCCGCCCGCTGCCGCCGGGGCGCGACATGGCGCTCGTCTGGGACGCGCGCATCGCGCAAGCGGGCGTCCCCGGCCGCACCGCCGGGCGCGACCAGCGCTTCGATTACGACGTCCGACCCGCCTTCACCGCCAAAATGGCGTGCAGCCGCGTCAATCCGCAGGCGGGGTGCAACCCGATCAAGGATGTCGTGCTGCGCTTCACCGCGCCCGTCGCGCGCGACACCGCGCTCGCGGCAAAGCTCACCACCGCCGACGGCCAGACGATCGCGGCAAAGCTCGACGACGACGACCGCAACGATACGCATCTGACGCAGGTCCGCTTCGCCGGGCCGCTGCCGCAGAATGTCGACGCGACGCTGATCCTGCCCGCCGACGTCACCGACCAGAGCGGCCGCGCGCTGCTCAACGGATCGAACTTCCCGCTCAAATTCCGCATCGACCACACCCCGCCGCTCGTCAAATTCGCCGCCGAATTTGGCATATTGGAGGCGAGCGAGGGCGGCGTTTTGCCCGTCACCGTGCGCGGCGTCGAAGCGTCGCTCGTCCAGAAGAATCTCAAAATGCCCGCCGCAACGCTGCGCATCGGCGACGATGATGCCGCGGTCGCGCGCTGGCTCCGCCGCGTCGAGGACGCCGACGACAGCGACTATCGCGAAGAAAAGGACGCCGCGGGCAAGGAGATCACCGTCAACTACACCGGCACCCGGTCGGTGTTCGACGGCGCGCCGTCCGGCGGCGAGCGCCGCGACATGCAGCTCACCCCGCCCGCAGGCGGCAAGCAATTCGAAGTCATCGGCATCCCCCTGTCGGAAAAGGGTTTCCACATCGTCGAGGTCGCCAGCCCCGAGCTTGGCGCCGCGCTGCTCGGCCGCAAGGCGACGCGCTATGTCGCGACCGCCGCGCTCGTCACCGACATGGCGGTGCATTTCAAATGGGGCCGCGACGGCTCGCTCGCCTGGGTCACCTCGCTCGCGAGCGGCCGGCCCGTCGCGGGCGCCGAGATCCGCGTTTCCGACAGCTGCACCGGCCGCCTGCTCGCGCGCGGCACCGCCGACAAGGCCGGCCGCCTCGCCTTCCCCTCGGGCCTGCCGCAGCCCGAAACCTATTCGAACTGCGAAAAGGACGCCGATCCCGCGAACAGCGAGGGCCATGCGCTGATGGTCAGCGCGCGCAGCGGCGACGATTTCAGCTTCACCCTCACCGACTGGGGCGACGGCATCCGCCCCTATGACTTCGACCTCCCCTATGGCTGGTCCGAACGCGAGGACGTCCTCCACACGATCTTCGACCGCGCGCTCGTGAAGGCGGGCGAGACGGTGCATATGAAGCATGTGCTGCGCCGCCCCGTCGGCCTGGGCTTTCGCACCCCCGAACCGCTGGCGGGCAAGCTCCGCCTCGTCCACCGCGGCTCGGACACCGAGTTCGAAATGCCCTTCGCGATTGCCGCGGGCGGTAGCGGCGAGAGCGTGTGGAACGTGCCCGCCTCGGCACCGATGGGCGATTACGAACTCGTCTTTGTCACCAAGGATAAGGATGGCGAGGACAAGAGTATCTGGACGGGCCAGAGCGTCCGCGTCGACGAATATCGCCTGCCGACGATGAAGGCCGCGATCACCGGCCCCAAAGCCGCGCTCGTGCGCCCCGCCGCGGTGCCGCTCAGCCTGTTCGTCGGCTATCTGTCGGGCGGCCCCGCGCCGGGCATCCCCGTTGAACTGCGCACCAGTTTCCGCGCCGCCTGGTCGCCGCCGCAGGATTACCGCGACTGGGATTTCGACGGCCAGCCGGTGAAGGAAGGCGTCGTCCAGCTCGACGACAGCGGCGACGAGCCCGACGCCGCGCTGCCGCTCGCGCGCTCGGTGCCGCTGACGCTCGGCGCCGACGGCACCGCGACGACCAGCGTCGTCGTCGATCAGCCGATCAGCGAGCCGACAATGATGGCCGCCGAAATGGATTATGCCGATGCCAATGGCGAAACGCTGACGGCGAGCCGCCGCATCACCCTTTATCCCTCCGCCGTGCGGCTCGGGCTCAAGACCGACGGCTGGATGATGCGCGACGACGATCTCCGCCTCAACTTCATCGCGCTCGACCTCGATGGCCAGCCGATCCGCGGCCAGCGCGTCGATGTCGCGCTCTACAGCCGCCAGATCATCACCGCGCGCCGCCGCCTGATCGGCGGCTTCTACGCCTATGACAACCAGATGCGCACCGCGAAGCTGTCGGCAAACTGCACCGCGACGACCGACCGGCTCGGCCGCGCCAGCTGCGCGATGGCGCCCGGCGTTTCGGGCGAAGTCACCGTCGTTGCGACGACGCGCGACGCCGACGGCAACGAAGCGCGCGCGGTGCGCTCGGTCTGGCTCGCGGGCGATGACGACTGGTGGTTCGGCGGCGACAATGGCGACCGCATGGACGTGATCGCCGAAGCGCCGCGCTACGCCGCGGGCGACACCGCGCGCTTTCAGGTGCGGATGCCCTTCCGCGAGGCGACCGCGCTCGTCACCGTCGAGCGCGAGGGCGTGCTCTCCAGCTTCGTCGTACCGCTGAAAGGCACCAACCCGGTCGTGAAGGTCAAGCTGCCCGCTACTTATGCGCCCGACGTCTATGTCTCGGTGATGGCGGTGCGCGGGCGCGTCACCGGTCAGGAAAGCTGGTTCCGCAAGATGAAGCGCGCGGTCGGCTTCAAGATCGAAACGAGCGAGGGCGCCCCGCCCACGGCCTTGGTCGACCTCGCCAAGCCCGCCTATCGCATGGGCATCGCGCGCATCAAGGTCGGCTGGGAGGGCCATCAGCTCGGCGTCAAGGTCAAGGCCGACAAGGAAGAATATGCGGTGCGCGAAACCGCGAAAGTCGCGATCGAGGTCAAGACCTCCGACGGCAAGGCGCCCAAAAACGCCGATGTCGCCTTCGCCGCGGTCGACGAGGCGCTGCTCCAGCTCGCCCCCAACGAAAGCTGGGACATACTCGCCGCGATGATGGGCGACCGCACGCTCGACGTGCTCACCTCGACCGCGCAGATGCAGGTCGTGGGTAAACGCCACTATGGCCGCAAGGCACTCGAACCCGGCGGCGGCGGCGGCGGCGACCTGTCGGGGCTGACGCGCGAGGATTTCCGCCCGGTGCTGCTGTGGAAGGGCAATGTTCCGCTCGACGCCAAGGGCCGCGCGAGCGTCGACGTGCCGCTCAGCGACAATCTCTCGGGCTTCCGCCTCGTCGCGATCGCGACCGACGGGTCGCAGCTTTTCGGCACCGGCGAAACGACCGTCCGCACCGTGCAGGATCTCGGCGTCTTCGCCGGGCTGCCCGAACTGGTGCGCACCGGCGACGCCTATGACGCGCGTTTCACCCTCCGGAACGGCACCGACAAGGCGATGGAGGTCACAGCGACCGCGACGATCTCGCCCGCGATCGCGACCGCACCGCCGCTGACGGTGACGATCCCCGCGGGCGGCGCCGTGCCGGTCAGCTGGGCGATCACCGCACCCGATCAGGCGGGGCCGCTGAGCTGGACCGTCGAGGCGGCGACAAAGGACGGCAAGGCGCGCGACCGGCTGGTCTTCGAACAGATTGTCGAACCCGCGGTGCCGGTCGAAACCTGGGCCGCCAGCCTCTTCCGCGTCGGCTCGAACACCACGCTGCCCATCGCCATCCCCGCAGGCGCGCTGCCCGGCGGATATGTCGACGTCGCGCTCGCGGGCACGCTCGCGCCGCCGCTCGCGGGGGTGCGCGACTATATGGCCGCCTATCCCTACACCTGCTTCGAACAGCAGACGTCGCGCGCGGTGGCGCTCGGCGATCTCGGACGGTGGCAGGCGCTCGCGGGCGCCATGCCGACCTATCTCGATGACGATGGGCTGCTCCGTTACTGGCCGAACGAGCGGATGGAAGGGTCGATCGAGCTCACCGCCTATGTCCTCGGCGTGACCGCGGCGAACGGCTTTGCGATCCCCGAAGCGTCGCGCGCAAAGATGGTCGCCGCGCTGCAAGCGGTGGTCGAAGGGCGGCTGACGCGCCGCGGCTATGGCCCGTGGGACATTCGCCCCGTCCGCATCGCGGCGCTCGCCGCGCTCGCGCGCGCCGATGCCGCGAATGCGCGCCTCGTCGCCGCGATCGACATGGCCCCCGCCGAGATGGCGACGGGCACGCTCGCCGACTGGCTCGTCGCGATCGAACGGACGCCCGGCGTGCGGAACGCCGCCGCGCTGCGCACCGCCGCCGAGGCCGAGCTGCGCAAGCGCCTCGTCTATGAAGGCACGCGCCTCGACCTCGTCGACGATGCGCGCGCGCCATGGTGGATGATGGTCAGCGGCGACGAAATGGCGATCAAGGCGCTCGATGCCGTCCTCGGCCGCAAGGGATGGGAGGATGACGCGGGCAAGCTGATGGTCGGCGTCGCGCAGCGCCAGCGCAAGGGGCATTGGGACACCACCCCGGCAAACGCATGGGGCGCGGTCACCGTCCGCCGCTTTGCCGAGCTTTATCCGGCGAGCGCGATCACCGGCGTCACCAATATCGGCCTCGCGGGCAATACCGCGTCGCAAAGCTGGCCGCTTCCCGCCGAGCCGCCCTCGCCGCTCCGCGTCGCGCTGAACGCCGCAACGATGAGCCTCAATCATCGGGGCACGGGATCGCCATGGGCCACCGTCAGCGTCAAGGCGGCGGTGCCTTTGAAGGAACCGCTCAACGCGGGCTACCGGATCAAGCGGTCGGTCAGCATCGTCAAGGCGGCGAACAAGGACCGGCTGACCCGCGGCGACGTCATCAAGATACGGATCGAGGTCGCCGCCGCCGCGGGCCGGACGTGGGTCGTCATCAGCGATCCCGTCGCCCCCGGCGCCACCATCGTCGGCAATCTCGGCGGCCAGTCCGAAATGCTGGGCAGCCAGGCAGGCGGATCGGGCGCGCAGCCAAGCTATGTCGAGCGCGGCAAGGACAGCTGGCGCGGCTATTTCGGCTGGATGCCCGCGGGCACGCACACGGTCGAATATGTCGTGCGCCTCAATGGCTCGGGCCGCTTCACCCTGCCGCCGACGCGCGTCGAGGCGATGTACTCCCCCGCAATCCGCGGCCAGTGGCCGAACGCGCCGCTGACCGTGGCGAATGTGGGACAGTGATGCTTACCCGCCATCGCCCCCTGTTTCCGTTCGTGTCGAGCGAAGTCGAGACACCCCGAAGGCACGCGCAATCCCGATGGGCATCTCGACTTCGCTCGATGCGAACGGGAATTGAGGAATGCCGCCAACAATCCAGCCCCGTCACCCTGAACTTGTTTCAGGGTCCATGGCCTGAGCTTTCCTTCGGCGCCGCGCCGAACGAGAATACAGGCCATGGATGCTGAAACGAGTTCAGCATGACGAAGAAGGGAATAGGAGCGGCTAGCCTCGCCCGCAAACGCCGCTGGCCCCACGCCCTCGCATGGGCCGCCCTCGCCGCGCTCATCCTCACCACCATCGCCCACCTCGCCACCAAACCACCCCCCATGCCCGCCTACGCCGCCGTCCGCGCCGACTGGCAGCCCAGCGAAGCCTGGCTCTACGACCGCGACGGCCGCCTCCTCGACAGCGAGCGCGTCGATTTTCAGCGTCGCCGCCTCGCATGGGTGCCGCTGAAGGACATCAGCCCCGCCGTCCGCACCGCCGTCATCCAGAGCGAGGACCGCCGCTTCTGGTCGCACGGCGGGGTCGACTGGCTCGCGGTCGCCAGCGCCGTCCGCGCGCGGCTGACGAGCGACGCGAGCGCCAATCGCTCGCGCGGCGCCTCGACGCTCGCGATGCAGCTCGCCGCCTTTCTCGACCCCGGCCTTGCGCAGCCGGGGCAGCGCGACTGGCGCGCCAAGCTTCGCCAGATGCGCGCAGCCCAGCACCTCGCCGATGCGTGGACGCACGACCAGATGCTCGAGGCCTATCTGAACCTCGTGCCCCTGCGCGGCGAGGCGCAGGGGATCGGCGCGGGCGCGGCGAGCCTGTTCGGCAAGGCGCCCGCCGACATGAGCCGCACCGACGCCGCGCTCTTCGCGGGCCTCCTCCCCAGCCCCGGTGCGGGCGCCGACGCGCTCGCCCGCCGCGCGTGCCGTATCGCCGCGACGCCCGACTGCACCGCGATCCGCGCCGCCGCCGCGACCTTGGTGTCGGGCGAACACGCCGCGCGCGCCGACCCCGGCCTCGCGCCGCACCTCGCCGTGCGCCTGCTCGACACGCCCGGCAAGCGTGTCACCACCACGATCGACCGCCGCATCCAGGCCGCGGCGATCGTCGCGCTGCGCCGCCAGCTCGCCGGGCTCGGCGCCGACCGCGTCCGCGACGGCGCGGTCGTCGTGCTCGACAATGCCACCGGCGACGTGCTCGCCTATGTCGGCGGCGTCGGATTGAAATCGACCGCGTCACAAGTCGACGGCGCCAACGCGCGGCGGCAGGCGGGATCGACGCTCAAACCGCATCTCTATGCGCAGGTGATCGAACATGGCTGGCTCACCGCCGCCTCGATCCTCGACGACAGCCCGGTTCAGCTCGACACCGCCTCCGGCCTCTATGTCCCCAAAAATTACGACCGCAGCTTCAAGGGGCCGGTCAGCGTCCGCCACGCGCTCGCCGCCTCGCTCAACGTCCCCGCCGTCCGCGCGCTCGTCATCGACGACGTCCAGCAATTCCGCGACCGCCTCTGGGCGCTCGGCTATCACGGTCTTGTAGAGGACGGCGAATATTACGGATACTCTCTGGCGCTCGGATCGGCCGAAGTGTCGCTCGTCGAACAAGCCAACGCCTTTCGCGTCCTCGCCAATCAGGGGCGCTGGTCGCCCGTCCGCTACACCCCCGACGCGCCGCGCGAGGAATCGCGCCGCGTCGTCGGCGCCGCCGCCGCCTTCATCGTCGGCGACATCCTCGCCGACGCCGCCGCGCGCACCGACGCTTTCGGCGCCGACAGCGCGCTCCGCCTGCCCTTCTGGGCCGCCGCCAAGACGGGCACGTCCAAGGGAATGCGCGACAATTGGTGCATCGGCTGGTCGGACCGCTTCACTGTCGCGGTGTGGGTCGGCAATCTCGAGGGCGATTCGATGCGCGCCGTCTCGGGCACCTCGGGCGCAGCCCCCGTGTGGCGCGACGTGATGATGGCGCTCCACGCGGACCGCCCCGGCAAACCCCCCGCGATGCCCGATGGCGTCGAAGCGCGCCGCATTGCCCTCCCCGGCACCCGCGAACCGGCGCGGCGCGAATTTTTCCTCGCCGGCACCGCGCAGAATGAAATGGCCGCCGCCCCCGCCGTCGCCCGTCGCCCGCGCATCACCAGCCCCGTCAGCGGCAGCGTCTATGCGCTCGATCCCGACATCCCGCTCGATCGACAGCGCCTTGCGGTTACGGTCAGCGGCGCGGTCGCAGGCTACCGGCTGATCCTCGACAAAAAACCGCTCGGCGATGCCGACGCGGGGCAGCAGATCACGCCGCGGCCGGGCACGCATATGCTCGCGCTCGTTGATCCGGGCGGCCGAATGATTGACCGAGTGCTCTTCACCGTACGGTAAGCGGCACAGGCCCCTGAAATTAAGTTGCGCTGACGCAAAGAGCGGCTAGTCTGCCCCGCCAAGAGAAGCCCGCACCGGGCTCCAAAGGGGATATTTACATGAAATTTGGTCGCGTCAAACCACTCGACGCCATCTTGGCGACTGCCGAGAAAAAGTCGCTGCATCGAACGCTCGGCGCATTCCAGCTCACCCTGTTCGGCATCGGCTGCGTCATCGGCACCGGCATCTTCGTTTTGACCGCCGCCGGCGCGCAGAAAGCGGGGCCGGGCCTGATGCTGGCTTTTGCCATCGCCGGCCTGATCTGCATCGTCGCCGCGCTCTGCTATGCCGAGATCGCGGCGATGGTTCCGGTCGCCGGCTCTGCCTATACCTACACCTATGCGACGATGGGCGAGGTGCTCGCCTGGACGGTCGGATGGGCGCTTGTTCTTGAATATGCGGTCGCGGCCTCCGCCGTGTCGGTCGGGTGGTCCGGCTATTTCTCAGGGACGATATTGAACGAGTTTCTGGGGATACAACTCCCCGCCTTCCTCGCCGGAGCGCCGCTCGCGCTTGGCGGCGTCGAAGGCGGTTTTATCAACCTTCCTGCCGTCATCATCGCGCTGCTCATCACCTGGCTGTTGATGATCGGCACCACCGAAAGCGCGCGCGTCAATGCCGTGCTGGTCGCGATCAAGGTCACCGCGCTCACTGCCTTCATCGTGCTGACGCTGCCCAGCGACGCGTTCACCACCGACAAATTTAACCCCTTCCTTCCCGCCGGCGTGTTCGGCGGCTTTGGTTCAGGGGTCGGCGCCGTCGGCGCAGCGGCGACGATCTTTTTCGCCTATGTCGGCTTCGATGCGGTTTCGACCGCGGCCGAGGAAACCAAGAATCCGCAGCGCAACGTCCCGATCGGCCTGATCGGTTCGCTGCTTTTCTGTACCGTCTTCTATATTCTCGTGGCGGCCGGTGCGGTCGGCACGGTCGGCGGTCAGCCGATCATGGGGCCGAACGGCGTTCCCTTCCCCGCGGGTTCGGAAGAGCTGGCGCGCCAGTGCGCCACGTTCACTGCCGAAACGCTGCCGCTCGTCTGTTCGGACGAGGCGCTGGCGCATGTGCTGCGCCAGATCGGCTGGTCGGGCGTCGGCAACATGCTCGGCGTCGCGGCCTTCGTCGCGCTGCCGTCGGTCATCCTCATCCTGCTGTTTGGTCAGACCCGCGTGGCGTTCGTGATGAGCCGCGACGGACTGCTTCCCGAATCGTGGAGCAAGGTGCACCCGAAGTGGAAGACCCCGCACGTCATTACCGCGATCACCGGCGTCGCCGTTGCCATTGCGGCCGCATTCCTTCCGGTCGGGAGGCTCGCCGACATCGCCAATGCGGGCACGCTCTATGCCTTCATGATGGTCGCGTTTGCGGTGATGATTTTGCGCAAGACCGCACCCGATAAGCCGCGCGCGTTTCGCACGCCGGCGCTTTGGCTGATCGGTCCGCTGACGATTGCCGGGACGATCTTCCTCTTCCTCAACCTGCCGCTCGAAGCCATGCTCGTGCTGCCGATCTGGGGCCTGATCGGACTGGTCATCTATTATTTCTATAGCCGTAGCCGCAGCCATCTCGGCCACGGTCTTGTCGAGGTTCATGAAGACGACCTCGACCCGTCGAGCCCGATCCACGATTAAGGGATCGAGGTCCAACGATCGATTGAGGGCGCTGCGGCCATCCGGTCGCAGCGCCCTTTTTCGTCAGAAGGGACTTTTGGGCGCGGTTCGCGGCCGGGTAAACAGCTTGCCGCGCTCGGCCCAGAAGACGAGGGCGAGGCCGACGACCGCACACATCAGAAAGGCATAGGCGAGCGGCAGCGTCGAGCCATCATATTGCTGGCCGATGATCGCGCCGACGGTCGCCGCGAGCAGGGTCTTGGCAAAGCTTTGGTAGGACGACGCAACGCCCGCCATATGGCCGAAATCCTCCATCGCGATCGATCCGAAATTGCTGCCGATAAAGCCGACAAGGCCGACATTGACCATCATCAGCGCGGTGAACATCCACAAGGTCTCGGCGCCGCTCAGCGCGGCGACGATCTGAAGGATCGATGTCGCCATGAAGGCAAAGACCGCCGATTGCGACACCCGCCGCGCGCCGAACCGCTCGACGATCGCGGCGTTCGAAAAATTGGCGATCGCGATGCCGACGGCGACGCAGGCAAAAATCAGGGGAAACAGCGGTCGCGCGTCGAATACGTCGCCGATGATCTGTTCGCTGCTGTTCAAATAGCCATAGAGCGCGCCCTGCATCGTTCCCGAGGCGATCATATAGCCCGCCGCGCGCCGGTGCCGCGTCACCGTGGCCCAGCCGGCGGCCATCGTCTTCAGGTCGAGCGGGCGCACGTCGGCCGGATCAAGCGTTTCGGGGAGGCGGCGGAGCCAGAGCAGCATCACGATCGCCATCACCGCGAGCACGATGAAGATCGCGCGCCAGCCCGCAAGCGCGGCGACGCCCGCACCCAGCGTCGGCGCGATGATCGGCACGATCATGAAGACGAGGAAGATCAGCGACAGCCGCTTCGCCATCGCATCGCCCGCGAACAGGTCGCGGATCACCGCAACGACGATCACGCCGAGCGCCGCGCTGACCAGCCCGTGGATGAAGCGCAGCGCGAGCAGCATTTCAAAACTCGTCGACAGCCCGCAGCCGATCGAGAGTGCGAGATAGGCGAACAGCGCGGGGACGAGCACGCCCTTGCGCCCGAAGCGGTCGGAGAGCGGGCCATAGATCAGCGAGCCGAAGCCGATACCGAGCAGATAGACCGAAATGACGTGCTGGCGGTCGTTGGCGACGCCGACCCCCAGCGCCTCACCGATCGCCGGAAGCGCGGGCAGCATCGCGTCGATGGCGAGCGCGTTGAGCGCCATCACCATCGCCATCATCACAACCATTTCACGGTCGCCGGGCAGGCTCCGTTGGGGAGAGTCGGTCGCCTTGTGCATCGCAGCAGCCTATGCGCCCGCCGCGCCGCTTTGGATAGCCCCTGGGGCAGGAAAAGCTATGCAATTGAAGGGGTGCGGTGCTGCGTATGGTCGCCGCTGTCCGCTAGCGACCGGAAGCAGCCGTTGCCTCTTCCCCAACCCGTTCGCATCGAGCGAAGTCGAGATGCCCCTCGGGCTGGGCTTAACGCCGATGGGTGTCTCGACTTCGCTCGACACGAACGGAACGATGGAACGTCTTATATCCGCCCCCTCGGCCGCGGACACCGCACAAAAAAGGGGCCGCCCCGCGGGACGGCCCCTCTCTTTTCTCGGACGGACGGACGTCAGCCCTGGCGCGTGCCGGTCATCGCCATCGAACCGAACGCACCGGCCTTGATCGTGCCGGTCAGTGCATCGCCGTCGATCGTCGCTTCGCACTCCAGCGTCATCGGCATCGGCACCTTCATGTTCATGGTCCAGGTCAGCTTGTTGCCATCGACCTTGCCATTTTCGACATCAAGCGAACCCATCGCGCCGGCATTTTGGCCGGTGAAGCTGTCGCCGTCGCTCTTGACGGTGAAAACCGATTTCTGATCACCCATCGGCGATTTGGTGACGCAATCATAGCTGCCATCGACTTGGGACATTGGGGCTCTCCTTACTGAAACTGATGTTAGTTAGCGGGAGACACCGTTTCCACGGGCAGACCCAATCCGTCAAGCTGCGGTTTCACCACCGCGGCATCGCCGACAACGACATAGATGAGATCGTCGGTGCTGAGCGCCTTCCGCGCCGCCGCGTCGACGGCTTCGGGGGTCATCGCTTCATAGGTCGCGGGCAGCTTTTCATAATAATCGTCGGGGCGATCGAATTTGGCGATCGCGCGCAGCCCGCCGAGCACGTCGCTCGACGTTTCAAAGCTGCCGGGCAGTTCGCGGACGCTGCCGTTCACCGTGCGCTGCAATTCCTCCGCCGTCACGCCCTTGTCGCCAAGGAACGCCCTGAGGTCGCTTTGCAGCTCCTTGATCGAATCGCCGGTGCGGTCGGCCTGCACCGGGGCCGAGGCGATCCAGCTCACCCGGTCCTTTTCGCCCGTCACGCTCGTCCGCACGCCATAGGACCAGCCCTTGGTTTCGCGCAGGTTCATGTTGAAGCGTGAGAGGAAGTTGCCGCCGAAAATATCGTTGGCCGCGCGCAGCACTTCCAGCCCGTCGCCGCCTTTGACGTCGAGAACCTTGCCTGCAAGAATTACCGACTGCGGCGCCTTGGGCCGGTCGACGAGCAGGATGCGCGGCTGCGGTGTGGGCACCGCGATCTCGAAATGCTTGGTCGGCTTTGGCGTCGCCGGTGCCTTCCAGTTGCCGAACGCCGCGTCGAGTTCCTTCTTCACCTCGGCGAGCGTCGTGTCGCCGACGACGAAGATCCGCGCATTGTCGGGGCGAATCCATGCCGAATGGAACGCCGCGAGCTGGTCGCGCGTGGCGCCGGTCACGGCCTTTGCATCGCCAAGGCCCGAGGGCGGGATGCCATAGGGGTGCTCGGCGCCGTAAAGCGCGGGTTTCAGCACGCGCTGCGCGATCGCGCGCGGTTCGTTGAGTTCGGCCTTCAGCCGGTTGAGCTGCTGCGCACGCACGCGCTCCAGCTCCTTGGCGTCGAACGCCGGGTTGCGCACATAATCGGCGAGCAGCGCGAGCGATGCGCGAAGGTTCGGTTTGAGCGCGAACAGGCCGAGCGCCGTTTCGTCGGCATCGGCATAACCATAGGTCTGCGCACCGAGCCGCTCCTTCGCTTCGGCAAAGGCAATCGAATCGAGGCTGGTCGTGCCTTCGTCCATCAGGCTGAGCATCAGCGACTGGGTGCCGAGCGCGCTGCGCGGGTCGGCGGCATAGCCGGCGTCGAAGCTCACCTGGACATTGACCGTCGGCACCGCCGCTCGCCGCGCGAAGACCACCTCGATACCATTTTTGAGCTTCGTGCGCTCAATGTCGGGGAATTCGAGCGCCTTGAGGCCCGAAACGGCGGGGAATTGCGAGCGGTCGGCGATCGAGGTCGCGGCGCCCACGCCGCTGTCGGGGCCGACGTCGCCGAGCGCTGGGTTCCAGTAGCGGTCGGGCTGGACCGGGGTGGCGGCCTTCGCCGCGACGACCGCGCCGCCGCGGTTCTCACCGCCTTCGGTGCGCTCGCCCGGCGTATAGGTCAGCGCAAAGGCCGGGCGCGACAGCCATTTGCGCGCAGCGTTGCGCACCTGCTCGGGCGTCGCCTTGGCAAGCCGGTCGAGCTCGACCTTGTAATAAGCGGGATCGTTCGAATAGAGCGCGCCTTCGGCCAGCGTCACCGCCTTGCCGCCGAAGCCGCCGACCGATTCAAGCTGCGAAATCGCGCCGCCAAGATAGCTGGCGGTGGCGCGCTGCAACTCGTCGGCGGTCGGCCCGCTCGCAAGGAAAGCCGCGATTTCTTCGTCGAGCCTTTTTGCGACATGCGCCGGATCGACACCCGCCTTGACGTCGGCCTGGACCAGCACGATTCCCGCATCCTCGAACGGCGAGGCGCCGGCCGAGACGCTGACCGCGATCGGGTCTTTACGAACGAGCGCATTGTCGAGCCGCGACGACGACAGCCCGCCGAGCACCGTCATCGCCATCTGAAGCGGCACGGCTTCAGCATCGTTCAGCCCCGGCATCGTCCACATGCGATAGATGCGCGTGGTCGGGATCATGTCCTTGACCTCTTTGGCCAGCGGCGCGGGCAGCGTCGGCACCGACACCGGTGGCGCCTTGATGTCCGGACCGCGCGGAATGTCGCCGAACCATTCGCCGACCTTGGCTTTGGCGGTCGGCACGTCGATGTCGCCGGCCAGCACCAGCACGGCATTGTTCGGACCGTAATTGTCGGTGAACCATTTTTTCACATCGTCGAGGCTCGCCGCGTCAAGGTCGGCCATCGAACCGATGGTGCTGTGGTGATAGGGATGCCCCTTGGGAAAGAGATTCTCGAAAATCTCGTAGCGCAGCAGGCCATAGGGATTGTTGTCGCCCTGCCGCTTTTCATTCTGGACGACGCCGCGCTGGTTATCGAGCTTTTCCTGCGTCACCGCACCGAGCAGATGCCCCATGCGGTCGCTTTCGAGGAACAGTGCAAGGTCGAGCGCGCCGGTCGGCACCGTTTCGAAATAATTGGTGCGATCGAGGAAGGTCGTGCCGTTGAAATCGGTCGCGCCGACCTGGCGGAGCGGTTCGAAGAAATCGTCGGGCGCGTTTTCGGACCCGTTGAACATCAGATGTTCGAACAGGTGCGCAAAACCCGTCTTGCCCTTGGGCTCATGCTTCGACCCGACGCGATACCACACCGACACCGCGACGACGGGCGCCTTGCGATCCTCGTGGACGATGACGCGAAGCCCATTGTCGAGCGTGAAAGCCTCGTATGGAATATCGACCGCCTTCACGAGATCGGCGGTCGGTGCCGGCGCAGCGGCCTTGGCGAGCGCCGGAGCGGCAGCGACGAGCGACGTCGACAAGGCAAGGGCGACAGCGAAACGGTGGAAGCGAGCCATGATAGTCCCCTGGGTCAAGGCGCGCAGGCAGGCGCCTGCTCGAAACGGGGTGCCGGGCGGCACTGTATCAATGGTCTAGGACGGCGCTGCACGGCTTTCAAGGGCGATAGAAGCGCGCCCCGCTGGCCCTCAGCGCCGCCGGGTCGAACAGCACGGGTTTCAGCTGATGGCGCACAAAGAGCGGCGCCTGGTCGTTGTAATGCGGGCTGTCCGGGCGCGTCGTCGCCGAACCGAACGGTTGGATCGATTCGGAGCGCACACGGCCCGCCCGGTCCCACGTCACGAACATGATGAAGCTGTCGCCGTGGCGGACCTTCAGCCGCCCGTCGGGTTCCTCGTCCCACAAGGTCGAGGCGCGCACCGTGTCGTTACCGCCGTCGAGCGGCAGGTCGATGTAGCTCGCCCCTTCGCCGTGGCGGAGGCGGAGCACCGTGCCGAGCCTGGGGTCGAGTCCGCCGAAATTTTCCTGCAAATGCGCGGCGACATCGGTCAGAACCTCGCGCGGGTCGGGCGCGGCGCGGCGCTGATAATGGCGGCCGTTGGCCGGGCGCAGCAGCATCAGCGCGAGCGCGTCGCCGCGGCCCTTGCCATCAAGATTCCAGTCCCATTGGCGCAGCAGCGCCTGCGCCTTGCCAAGCGCCGGATCGCCCTTGGTATCGAGCGCGAGCAGCCGATCGATCCACGCTTTTGCATAGCCCGTGCGCGAATAGGCGGTGTCATATTTGATCGCCTTTAGCCGCGCTTCGTCGATCTGGCCCGGCGCCTCGAACAACTCGATCAGCCGCACCGCGCGGTTGGTCATATCGTCCTCGATGCCGAGCAAGGGCGAAAAGGCCGCCGCGTCGAGCTCGTCGCCCGGCCCCGCCGCGACCCAAGGCGTGTTGTTCGCGTTCATGACATAGCCCGAGCGCGGATTGACGAGCGCGGGCACGCGGTCGAACGGCAATGCCTTGGTCCACAGCACCGCCGACGTGTCGCCGGGCAGCACGCCGCGCCAGTTGAAGCCCGCGGGCCGGTCGGGGAACATGGCGTTATAGAAAAGGCCGATATTGCCTTTGGCATCAGCGTAGACAAAATTGGTCGCGGGTACGCCCTGCCCCGCCATCGCGGCGCGCCATTCGGCAAAATCCTTCGCCTTGTTCAGCCGGTAATATTGGGTGACCATCGCCGTCTGGTCCTGCCCTGCATAGCGGATCGCAAAGGCGCCCTCGTCATTCTTCACGACCGGCCCATGCACCGAGCGATAGACGGTGCGCGGCACGGGCAGGACGAAGGGGCCGAATTTGACCTTGAGCCAGATGCGCTTTTCCTCGAGCGGCCGCCAACCGCCGTCGAAGCGGTATTTCTCGCCGCTCTCATCGAGCACGAGCTTGTAGACGTCGATCAGGTCGGGCCGGTTCACCGTGTTGGTCCAGCCAAGATATTTATTGTGGCCAAGGAAGGGGTAAGGCGAGCCGGGGAAGTTCGCCCCCGCAAAATCCCAGCCTTCCTCCGAATGGACGACCAGCTCGTACCAGGCGACACCGCCGGTCCACGGCTGGTGCGAATTGGACACGAGCCGCGTCGCGCCGTCGGGCGAGCGCGCAGGCGCGACCGCCATGCCGTTCGATCCATTGTCGGCCGGGTCACGGCCGACCGGAGTCAAACGATCGGCCGGGTCACGACCGACCGGCGTCAGCTCGCGCGGAACGAGCTTGCCCGTCGCGTCGAGCGCGGGACCGCCTTCGCGCCCCGCCGGCTTGCCTTCGACGAGCGACCCCAGCACCGAATCGAGCCCGAAGAAAAAGGGCGAGCGGAGGACAAAGCCCGCAACGACATCCTCGCCCGTCACCGGGAACAGCCCCGACAACCGCACCTCGTCCGGGTGTTTCTCCGCATAATGGTTGAGCCCCGCGGCATAGGCGGTGAACAGCGCGCGCACGTCGGCGGGCAGGCGCGGCCAGTCGCGCTTCGCGGTCGCGCGCACGCCGAGCAGCGCCTCGGCATAATCGACCTTCGCGCCATCTTCGCCCAGCATCGCCCCCGCGCGCCCGCGCGTCATCGCCAGCACTTCCTGCAAGGTCGAAAAATCATCCTCGGCATGGGCAAAAGCGACGCCATAGGCGACGTCGGCGTCGGTCTTTCCGAAGATATGCGGCACGCCAAATTTGTCGCGCGCGATGCGCACGTCGGACGGCTTAAAGGCGGGCGCCGCGGGCGCTTCGGCCGTCAACGGTTCCCAGATTGCGAGCGAGGCGGCACCAACCGCCAACAGCAACAGAAATCCCAGAAAAATCCGTCGCAGCATCGCTGGTCCTCTTCGCTTCGGCTTCCACGGCATCTGTGGCGGCCATGTCGTTAGATGGCAAGCCGATGTCGTTCGTCGAGCCGGATTTGCCGACGGGCCGGAGGCCGCTATGCAAGGCGCAGGTCGTCAAAAACGGGGAAAATCAAACCATGCGCATGAAAACACTGCTTCTTTCCGCCTGCCTGTCGCTAGCCTTCGCGCCCGGCGCGATGGCACAAATGGTTGCCGGGTCGGGCGTCGTCCCGGCGAGCGCCGCGAACAGCGCCGAACGCGCGATCGGCTTCGCGTCCCGCGCGCCGACGGGCGCCGCGCTCGTCATCGTGATGACCGACGCCGCGCTGCCGCCGCTCGACGGCGTGGCGCTGACCGCCGCCGAACGGCAGGCGGTCGAGGCCGCGATCGCTGCCGCGAGCTTCGACGGCAAGGCGGGATCGACGCTATCGCTGCGCGGCATCGGCGCGCAGCCGCGCATCCTGCTCGTCGGCGCAGGGCCGGTGCCCTCGTCGCTCGCGCTCGCCGAAGCGGGCGGCAAGGCGGCACAGGACATGAAGGGCGAGGCGCATCCCGTCGCGATCGCGGGGGCCTTCGGCGATACCTCGGCCGCCGAGGTCGCTTATGGTTTCGCGCTCGGCCAATATCGTTTCGACCGGTACAAGACCGTCGATCGCAAGGCGCCGCCCACCGCCGCGGTGACGCTCGTCGGTGCCAACGCCTCGGCCGCCGAAGCCGCCTTTGCGGCGCGCTGGCAGCCGCTCGTCGACGGCGTGCGCCTGTCGCGCGACCTGGCCCACGAGCCCGCGAACGTTATCTATCCCGAAAGCTTCGTCGCGCGCGCGCGCGCGGCGTTCGCGGGCGTCCCCGGCGTCAGCATCGAGGTGCTCGACGAAGCGGCGATGCGGCGGCTCGGCATGGGGACGCTCGTCGGGGTCGGTCAGGGCAGCCCGCGCGGGTCGCGGCTGCTCGCGGTGCGCTACCGCGGTGCCGGCGCCCCCGCGGCGCCGATGGCATTTATCGGCAAGGGCATCACCTTCGATTCGGGCGGCATTTCGCTGAAACCCGGCACGGGCATGTGGAACATGAAGGGCGACATGTCGGGTGCCGCGTCGGTGGTCGGCGCCGCCTTGTCGCTCGCGAAATCGCGCGCACCGGTGCACGTCGTCGCGGTCGCGGCCCTCGCCGAAAACATGCCCGACGGCAATGCCCAGCGCCCGGGCGACGTCGTGCGCACCCTGTCGGGCAAGACGATCGAGATGCTGAACAGCGACGCCGAGGGCCGCCTCGTCCTCGCCGATGCCAATGAATATGTGGCGCGCGAATATAAGCCGCGCGCGATCGTCAATATCGCGACGCTCACCGGGTCGATCGTCGGCGCACTCGACAACCAATATGCCGGCCTCTTCGCGCGCGATGAAAAGCTCGCCGACGCGCTGCTCGCGGCGGGAACGGCGAGCGGCGAGGAATTATGGCGGATGCCGCTCCACAAAAATTACGCCGAAAAGCTCAAATCGGACATCGCCGACATCCGCAACATCGCGTCGGGCCAGGGTCCGGGCGCGAGCCTCGGCGCACATTTCATCGGCTTCTTCGTCGATGAAGACATGCCGTGGGCGCATCTCGATATCGCAGGCGTCAACCGCAGCGAATCGGCGAACCCGCTCGTCCCCAAGGGGATGACGGGCTTCGGCGTCCGCCTGCTCGACCAGCTCGCGCGCGGTGGGGAGTGACGTAAATCCAACCCGAAAGAGCGAGACTCAGGCGAAGGCCGGGGTCTCGCCGGTGCGCGATTCATCTGGGGCGAGATCCCGGCCTCCGCCGGGATGACAAATTGGGAAGCAAGAGAAGCCACAACCACCCCTTGTGTTGCCAAAAAGCAACACTATCTTCGCCGGTGAGAAAGGGGCTTATCCACCATGAACCTCGAAAAATTCACCGACCGCGCCAAAGGCTTTTTGCAGGCGGCGCAGACGATCGCGATCCGCATGAACCATCAACGGATCGCGCCTGAGCATATCGCCAAGGCACTTCTCGAGGACAATCAGGGCATGGCCGCAGGGCTGATCGCCAACAGCGGCGGCGACACCCCCCGCGCGGTGCAAGGCATCGACGCCTTGCTCACCAAGGTGCCCGCCGTGTCGGGATCGGGCGCGCAGGCGACGCCGGGCCTCGACAATGACGCCGTGCGCCTGCTCGACCAGGCCGAACAGGTCGCCGCGAAAGCGGGCGGCGAGTTCGTCGCGGTCCAGAATATCCTGCTCGCGATGGTGCTGGCGCCCAGCACGCCGGTGGGCAAGGCCTTTGCCAACGCAGGGGTGACGGCGGAAGCGCTCAACGCCGCAATCGCGAAGCTGACCGGCGGTCGCACCGCCGACACCGCCTCGGCCGAAGACCGCTATGACGCGCTTCAGAAATTCGCCCGCGACCTCACCGAAGTCGCGCGCGAGGGCAAGCTCGATCCCGTCATCGGCCGCGACGAGGAAATCCGCCGCACGGTGCAGATCCTCGCACGCCGGACCAAGAATAATCCCGTGCTGATCGGCGAGCCCGGCGTCGGCAAGACGGCGATCGCCGAAGGCCTCGCGCTGCGCATCGTCAACGGCGACGTCCCCGACAGCCTGAAGGACCGCCGCCTGCTGTCGCTCGACATGGGATCGCTGATCGCCGGCGCCAAATATCGCGGCGAGTTCGAGGAGCGGCTGAAGGGCGTACTCGACGATGTGAAGGCTGCCGAGGGCGAAATCATCCTCTTCATCGACGAGATGCACACGCTCGTCGGCGCGGGAAAATCCGAAGGCGCAATGGACGCCTCGAACCTCTTGAAGCCCGCGCTCGCGCGCGGCGAACTCCACTGCATCGGCGCCACGACGCTCGACGAATATCGCAAGCATGTCGAAAAAGACCCCGCGCTCCAGCGGCGTTTCCAGCCCGTGTTCGTCGGCGAACCGACGGTCGAGGATTCGATCTCGATCCTCCGCGGGATCAAAGAGAAGTACGAGCTGCACCACGGCGTGCGCATCACCGACGCGGCGATCGTCGCCGCGGCGACGCTGTCGCACCGCTATATCTCCGACCGCTTCCTGCCCGACAAGGCGATCGACCTGATGGACGAGGCGGCGAGCCGCATCCGCATGGAGGTCGAGTCGAAACCCGAAGAGATCGAGAGTCTCGATCGCCGGATCATCCAGATGAAGATCGAGGAATCGGCGCTCGGCAAGGAGAGCGACGCCGCGTCGAAGGACCGGCTCGCCGCACTCCAGGCCGAGCTCGCCAACCTCGAACAACAGTCGGCCGAACTCACGCAGAAATGGCAGGCCGAAAAGGACAAGATCCACGCCGAGGCGAAGATCAAGGAAGCGCTCGACGCCGCGCGTTCGGCGCTCGAACAGGCGCAACGCGCGGGCGACCTCGCGAAAGCGGGCGAGCTATCTTACGGCACCATCCCCGCGCTCGAGAAACAACTCGAAGACGCGCAGGCGATCACGGGCAACGCAATGCTGCGCGAGGAGGTCACCGCCGACGACATCGCCGCGGTGGTCAGCAAATGGACCGGCATCCCCGTCGACCGGATGATGGAGGGCGAGAGCGAAAAGCTGCTGGGCATGGAAGCCACGCTGACCCAGCGCGTCATCGGCCAGGACGAAGCCGTCCGCGCCGTATCGACCGCGGTGCGCCGCGCGCGCGCTGGGCTTCAGGATCCGAACCGCCCGCTCGGCAGCTTCCTGTTCCTCGGCCCCACGGGTGTCGGCAAGACCGAGCTCACCAAGGCGCTCGCGCGCTTCCTGTTCGACGACGACAATGCGATGGTCCGCATAGACATGTCCGAATTCATGGAAAAGCACAGCGTCGCACGGCTCGTCGGCGCGCCGCCGGGCTATGTCGGCTATGAAGAGGGCGGCACGCTCACCGAAGCGGTGCGCCGCCGACCCTATCAGGTCGTCCTCTTCGACGAGGTCGAAAAGGCGCACGCCGATGTGTTCAACATCCTGCTCCAGGTGCTCGACGACGGACGCCTCACCGACGGGCAGGGGCGCACGGTCGATTTCACTAACACGCTGATCATCCTGACGTCGAACCTCGGCAGCCAGGCGATCGCCGCGCTCCCCGACGACGCGCCGGTCGAACAGGCCGAACCCGCCGTCATGGAAGTCGTGCGCGGCCATTTCCGGCCCGAGTTCCTGAACCGCCTCGACGAGATCGTACTCTTTAACCGGCTGGCACAGCAGCATATGGGTGGCATCGTCGATATTCAGGTGGCACGCGTGCAAAAGCTGCTCGCCGACCGCAAGGTGACGCTCGACCTCACCGACGCCGCGCGCGCATGGCTCGGCCGCGTCGGGTACGACCCCGTCTATGGCGCGCGGCCGCTAAAGCGCGCGGTGCAAAAATATCTGCAAGATCCGCTCGCCGACCTGATCCTGAAGGGCGAGGTCAAGGACGGCGCGACGGTGCGGGTGGACGAGGGCGATGGGGGGCTACGGCTCGAGGTCGCATAGCAGGCGTTTCGCTTCGTAGCGTTGACCGGGCCGGATCGCTTTCATCGGACGGAAAGTCCCCGACACCAGCGATACTCGACGGCGCGGAGAACGCAGAATTGCGTCGTGTTGCAACGTTTCGCCACGTCGCGGCAATGCTAGCTGGTCGATCGGAAGGAGGTGCCGCGTTTCCAGGCTCCTTACTTGGGAACGCTCGCTACAGTTACCGGGCGGCGAGCGAGCCTCTGCTATCCCGACGTCGGATCCAAGGCGTTCGTTCTGGCATCAGCAGCGGCCTTCATTGGCACAATAGCTGTTGCGATTCAGCGACGAACGCTTTGCTTCCATCTGCACCCGCGCGCGCTCTTCCCATTCGAACTTGGTCAAGCAGACCTTCGTGGGAATACGGCTGCCGACCACGCGAGTATATTTGCAGACCACGGCTTCATTGCCGTCCGCGGCTTCCTCTTGGGTCGCGGCGGCGGAATCGGCGGGGGCCGACAGGGCGAGGAGGAGAGACATAATCACTTTAATTCTCCGGGAACAAAAAAGAGAGGACGGCAGAATACTGCCGCCCTCAATTTTTTCAACTCGATACCCGTCAGAAGCGGAGGCGAGCACCGACGTAGAAGCGACGGCCGAAAACGTCATAGACGTCGGCGGCAGTGTCCGTGCCGGTGGTGTTGAACGTCGTACCCGACAGGATGTTTGGTGCATCGTTGTCGAGCAGATTGTCGATACCGAAGTAGATTTCCGCGGAATCGGACGCATAGAAGGTCGACTGCATGTCCAGATAGAACTGGGCCGGGACCGAGATACATTTCGGGTCCAGATCGAACGCAGCGCAGAAGCCATCGTCTTCATACGACTTGCCGATATAGGTGCCGGTAAAGCTGACACGGAAATCGTCGGTCATATAGGCAAGATTTGCCGTGAAACGATCCTTAGCCGTGCCGATTTCGCCATCCGACGGATCGGCGTCGACGGTCGGCAGTGCGAAGAAGTCGTTCCGCAGCAGGTGCGTGTAAGCCACGCGCATGCTGAGGCGGTCGTTCTCAATCAGGCCAAGGCCGGTGTTCCAGGCGGCCGTTGCGTCGATGCCCGAGGTCTTCAGCACCGCGGCGTTGACCTGGAAGGCGTTGATCAGGTCGATCGAACCGGCGCTGTTGACGGCCGTGGGAGCTGCGCGACGGACAATGAGATCGCAGAAGGTGTCATTACCCTGACCATAGCACTGATCCAGCGAGAACTGCCGCGGGAAGCCCGAGATAACATCTTCGATCTTGATGTTATAATAGTCGACCGTCAGCGACAGGTTGCGCAACGCATCGATCGAACGCGGGTTGAGCACCGCGCCGACCGTGAACGACTTCGCGGTTTCCTCAAACAGGTCGGGGTTGCCGCCGTTGAAGCCGCTGATGCCCTGAATATCCGCCTGGTTGAGCGTGAACACGTCGTTGTCCGCGATATTCGCCGCCACGCCGGGGTCGGCGCGGCAGTTGTCGCCCACGGCGCCACCGCCCGTTGCGCCGATGCCGACGCACGGATCCTGAAGGCCCGCCGGGAAGGTCTGCGACCGGCCGGCGAACAGTTCACCGATGTTCGGCGCACGAACTGCGCGGGCATAGGTGCCGCGAATCCGCAGATCTTCGATCGGCTGCCACGTACCAGTGACGTTCCAGCTCGTGACCGAACCAACCGTCGAATAATCGGCAATACGGACGGCACCACCGACTTCGAGCAGCTTGAAGAAGGGGGTGTCGGCGAGGATCGGCACGCGAAGCTCGACGAAACCTTCCTTGACGTCGAACGAACCGCGCGTGTCGGGAAGGACGTTACCGGCATTGAGGCCCTGGTTGGTCAGCGCATCATTGTCAGAGAACGACGATTCCTTGCGATATTCGACGCCAACCGCAATGCCGACCGGCCCGGCGGGCAGATCGAACAGCGAACCCGAAATATTGCCCTGGAAGACCTGCTGGGTGATCCCGGTCTGGAACGTCCCCTGCGCCTGGATATAATCGACCGCACCCTGTGACAGGCTGCCAAAGCCGAAGATATTGGCTGCCTGGCACCCGTTGGCACGCGCTTCGGCGTCGATACAGATCGCTTCACCGAAGATGCCGTTGCCATTCTCGTCACCATCTTCCGCGCGGACTGCAAGCGCGTCGCGGAAGTTGACGACGTTGACCTGGCCGCTCGAGATCTGGTTCTCGTTCACCTGGCCAAAGTTATAGCTGACGTCCCAGCGGAACCGGTCGTCAAACAACGTGCCGTCGAACCCGACCACGAAGCGATAGAAATCGCGGTCGGTGCTGCCGGTGCGGTTGCCGAACTCCGAAAGGCGGCGAACGAAGCCGATGTCGCGCAGGCCGTCGCCATTGTTGTCGACCGCGGCCGCAAGGATTTCGTCAGGAACGAACGGGTTTGCGACGATCGTCGTGGTGCCCGGCAGGTAGTTTTCGACGTTATAGCCGCCGCCGGTGGGATAGATCCCATTCGCGCCGCCCGATTCGAGCGGAAACGGCTCGATGATGCGCGACGACGACGTGCGGTTGAACGTGCCTTCAAAGAAGAAGTTGATATCGTCGGCGATCGCATAGCTGCCCGACGCGGCGAACAGATAACGCTCGACGGGAACGGCGATCGTGCGGAAGTTCTGACGGTTGAAGCCGTCCGCGCCCGGGTCACCGTCGCCGAAGCCGTCGCCGTCGAGATCGGGGCCCGACGTGCTGAAACCGGCCTTCAGATTGCCATTCTCATCGTAGGTGAAGGTGCCACCATCGGTGATGAAGCGGCCCTGCGGCGGGAAGCTGGAGAAGAAGGTAACCCCAGTACCCCAGTCGGCGGGATCGCCGGTGAAGTTGATGAGCGAAATGTCATCGACCTGCGTATTGCGACGTTCGCGCGACAGCAGCCCCTCTTCCTTCGAATAGCCGAAGTGAACCATGATGTTGCCGTCGCCGTCGGCGAAGTTGGTGCCGATGGTGGCGTTCATCTGGTAGCGCGGATCGTCGCCGCGCGAGGTGACGCCATATTGACCGTTGAGCTCGATGCCCTGGAAGTCCGACTTGTAAACGAAGTTCACGACGCCCGCGATGGCGTCCGAACCATAGAGCGACGAAGCGCCGCCCGTCAGGATGTCGACGCGCTCGAGGAACTGCGTCGGGATCGCGTTAAGGTCGACCGTCGATGTACCGGCAAGGCTGCCGACGACGCGGCGACCGTTGACCAGAGTCAGCGTGCGGTTGGAACCGAGGTCGCGAAGATCGACCGTGGCAACGCCGGTACCCGAGGTCAGGAACGCCGAGTTGGTGCGGCTGAGCGTCGGCGTGCCGAACGCCGGATTTTCGAGCAGCAGTTCCTGGATATTGGTGATACCCGAATCCTGGATAGCCTGCGTGTCGACGATCTGGAGCGGTGCAGGCGACGTCTGCGTCGCTGAGGCGATGCGCGAACCGGTGACGACGATCGTCTCCGCCGGGGCCTCTTCGGCCGCGTCCTGCGCAATGGCAGGAGCCGAAACCAGCGCGACGCTCATTACGAGCGGCGCAGCGCCTAGCTTCAGCTTGGAATAGTGGGTTTTCTTCACAGTGCAGTCCCTTGCTACTGAGTGATAAAAGGTACCCGGACCCCGTTGCGGCGACGCAAAGCCGACGCGCGCAGATGCCCCGATAGCTTGGGAATGACCCCTCGTTCAGCTTGAGTAAAGGAAATTTGCCCGGCTAACGGCGGTTTCGCGGAGCATTGTGACGTATTTGCAACAGCACCGCGACACCGCGACACACACAGTGCCGCGAGGCCTTATCCGACGACATTTTGTTTCATCGGTTACGATTTCACGACGGCGTGGCATCTCGCTAAAGAGCGTAACCGAAACGCTCGACCCAAGGTGTCAGAGCGGGCAGAATCGGATCCAGTTTGTCGCGATAATGTGCCCAGCGGCCTTTGGCACGCGAGTAGATCGGTTCCGCAACCTGTGAATAGCTGGCCGTCGTGATTAGACCGCGCGCCTTGGCCGTTCGCTGGTGGTCGAGAACCTGTGGATCCCAATCGAGTTCCAGAAAATCGAAAAGCGGACGAGTCTCTTGCTCAACGTCTGCAATCAAGCGTTCATAGACGATCGCGTGGGCAGAGATCGGAAAAAGGGCTTTCGATTGCTCCCAATGCCGGAAGGTAAGGTCATAATATGCCGCCGCATCCTCCAGCCGCAGAAAATTAGCCATCGCCGAATTGAGGCGAAAATTGCTCATATAGCAACTCAGCAGCACGTCACACGGGTGGCGCAACGCCAAAATGAAGCGCGCCTTGGGAAACAGTCGCGTTATCAAGGGGATTTTCTGGAGGAACAGCGGCGATTTGTCGATCAGCAGTGATGCGCGGCTTGGCCGCTCGGCTTCGTCAACTGTCGCGAAATACTGAGCGCGCGCACGCGCGATTCCATCCGAATCGAGGCCGGGCAGCGCCGAAATGCCGCCCAATTCCTTGTCGATGACATTCAGATACGGCTTTTCTTCCATCACGGCGATCCCGCGATGGCCCATCAAGATTGTGTCGAGCAAGGTTGTGCCGGATCGCGGAAAACCAACCAGAAACACGGGATCCGGCCGATCCGAATCCAACGTGACCGCGGGCCAGCTGTCAACCCAACTGCGGGTCAGCAGAGCGATTTCACCCGCCAATTCCTCTCGCACATCGCGCGCCCTTGCGAGCGGGTCGGAGGGGTTGGCCTGATGCAACGTGGCAGCTGCCTCGAATGCACGAAAAGCCTCGTCATACCGGCCAAGCCGGTCCAACAAGGTGGCCCGAATGTGCAACACTCGCTCGGGTTCCATCGTCGCGGGAACGTCAGACAAGCACTCCAGCGCCTCGGCGAACCGCCCGGCGCGCCGATGCTCGAGCGCCCGCATGAACGCAAGCGTCGCCGGCGCCAGTCCATACGCTTCGCCGCGCTCGATAAGCGGTGCCAGATCGCCTTCGCGGTTGCTGTGTTCGTACTGAAGGGCGAGGCCCAGATAAGCGTCGGACATTTGGGGAGCGATCTCGACCGCTTTCAAATAGGCGCGCTCGGCGTCCTCCACGCGCATCGCCGTACCATATTCGACGGCGAGCTTGAGCTGTATATCGGCGTTCTCCGGATCAAGACGTGCCGCATCTTCCAGAAGCGACAGCGCCTCGCCTACCCGCCGACCGCGTTTGAGTATCACGTAGAGTTCATGGAGTGGGCGAGCGTCGGCAGGAAAATCGATCGCCGCAGCTCTCAGAATCTGTTCGGCCTCTGCGTCTCGGCCGCCCGCCGCAAATGCAGCAGCAAGGTTGATTCTGGCCGGTGGGGCTGTCGGGTCGAGCATCACCGCTCGCTCTAGTGCAGCGATGCTGCCTTCAACATCGCCCAGGAGTTGTCGCGTGTTCCCGAGATTGTTCCAGCTTTCGAAGTCCTGCGGGAATTTTTCGATGGCATGTTCATAGGCTTCGGCGGCGGCTTCCAAATCGCCCGACGTCTGTGCCAGATAACCACGGTATCGCGCAATCCGCGCGCTGGGATCGGAAAAAGCTCGTTCGCGCGTTGCAATCCCGAGGGCGCCGGCGAGATCGCCCGCATCGATATGGACCGACACCAGATTGCAAGCGATAACCAGATCATCCGGTCGCTCCTTATGCGCGACCTGCAAATGCCGCACGGCGCCTGCAGGATCGCCATTTTGCCCCAGAATCATTCCGATGAATGCGTTGAGGGCAACGCGATCGCCGCCTTCGCGCAGCGCGTCCGCGGCGAGCGCGCGCGCCGCTTCCGCCTGCCCCGATTGCAGCATGGACACGGCCCGTCGGAGCGTGTCGGCTGTCAGGGGATCGAGCATCGGCATGGGAGAATTACCAAAAAAAAAACGGCGTTCCTGCCGTAGCACCTGTGCGCTTGATGCCAACAGCGACGACCGAAAAGAAAGGCGGCGAGTTCCCAAGAACCCGCCGCCCCACTTAGATCAATATATTTCGCTTAGAACTCCAGCGTGGCGCCGGCGTAGATATAACGACCCAGTGAATCCCATGTGGCGGGATAGGTGTTGCCGTTACACGGACCGGTCGGGCACAGGTTCGAACCCGAACGCGCGCCACTGCCCGAGGTGACCAGAGGCGGTTCCCTGTCGAAGATATTGTTGGCGCCCAGACGGAAAATGAAGCTTTCCCCGATATCGAACGTCGCCGCCAGATCGAAGTAGTTCTGTGGCTTGATACGAAGGCCCGGATCAAAGTTGAAATCACCGGCAAGCGAGGGGTTGTCCGACAGCGTTTCCGCCTTCACCTTGCCGACGTGGCGCCATTGCACCGACAGGCCGATACCGCCGTTCGTTTTCAACGTCGTGCGCAGCTTGTGCCGCCATTGCGGCAACGGCGCCCCGCTCTGCGTCGTCCCGCCCGCGCTGCACGTCGGGCCATAAAGCCCTGCGCAGTCATAGGGTTCGGTGAGACCATTGTTGACCAGATATTTATCGAGATACGTCCCGATAAAACTGAGCGACAAGGTGCCGAAGTCGCCAATGTCGTGCGAATAGGCACTATTGATTTCGATGCCCTTGGTGCGCAGCGATCCGACATTGTTCGGCAGATCGACAACAAAACCACCCGGCGTCAGCCAGAGCGACCCGGCGGCGTCGCGATTGACGAGGTCGCAGGAGTCGGGTGTGAATGTTGCCGTCGCGTTGGCAACGCAATCGGCCAGGGTCGAATCCTGTCCGAAAGCGCGAATGGCATCTTCCACCTTGATGTCGAAATAATCGACCGTCAGGTTGAAACGCGGCAAGAAGCTGGGCCGGAACACCAGTCCCAAGGTCTTGGTCGTGGCGGTTTCGGGCTGCAAGTCCTGATTGCCGCCAATGAAGCCATTATACTGACCCGCCGGGTTGGCAGCCGTCCGCTGACCAACGAGCAGGCCCTGCGCCAGACAGCCATAATCGGTTGCAGCGATCGTGATCCCAGCGCACGGATCACCCGATCCGTTCAGGGCCACGGTCGGGGTTGCAAACAGTTCCTGGATATTCGGTGCGCGGACCGCCCGGTTGTAAGCGCCACGGAAGCGAATATCGCTGACCGGAGCGAATTCGAGCGCCAGCTTGTAGGTGTCGGTCTTGTAGGAATTGCCCGAGCTCGTCTTGTAGGACGAATGACGATAGCCGCCGCTGAACGACAGATCATCAACAAAGCCATTCTGAATGATCGGAACATTGGCTTCGGCAAAGAAGTCATAGACCCGGAAACTGCCCGACAGCGGGAGCGTCGCGCCGCCCTGGCCCGTCAAATCGCCGGTCTGGAACGCATTATCGGTCTGCAATTCAAGCGATTCGCGGCGCCATTCGACGCCAACGTTGATTGCAACGCCATCTTCCGCCCAAGGCGACCTGACACCATATTCACCCAATTGACCCGTCATCGATGCCGAAGCGACCTGCTCCGACGTCTGCCCCTTCTGGAAACCCGTCGCGCTCAGATAAGCGACTGCCTCGGGACTTGCGCCGCCGAGTCCAGCGAACACATTGTACGGAACGCAGGTCGGGTCCGTGCCGTCAAGGACAGAACGGCAGATCGGCGCGCCGCCGTTGGGGTTGGCAACGGCATCGAGCGCCCGCGTCAAGCGCGCAGCCGAAAACTCGTTGGAATAGACCTGGCTATAGTTCACGCGGCCATATTGATAATAGGCATCGTACGACCAGACCGGGCCCAGGTCACCCTTGACGCCCAGAACACCGCGGAAGCTGGTGTGTTGCAAGTCCGAACGCCGCGATCCGCCTTCGATGTTGCGGCGCAGCAGTTGGAAATAGCCCCGGTTATACGTGGTGCCCGTCGTCGGATCGATAAAATCGATCGGCGCGGCACCCGGATTGGGATTGTAGGGCGCGCCAACGGCAAGCGGGAAGGTTCCCAAAAAGCCGTTGATGAGATTTTCCTGCGCAAAAATGACATCGCGCTGCGCGTCCGAGATGAACGGATTGTCGCTGTTGATGGTCAGCGTGTTGCCGAAATTGCCCGACGGAGCGATCTGAGCGACCGTACGGTCGTCCATGAACATGAACTCCATATAGGGCTTGATCGAGTCGCTGATCTCATAGTTCGCGAACAGGCCGGCGGTATAGCGCTCGTCGCTGCGCTGGAAATAGTTGGTCGGTGCAAAGTTGAACAGCGTGGCTCCGTTGCGGAAGCCACCATTGGGTTCGAACGTATAGAAGGTCGACGTGCCGTTTTCGAAAACAAGCACATTGCCTTCGGGTGACGTGGCCGAGCCGCCGCACTGGTTCGCACCGGCGGGGTTGTTCTGCAGCGTGCAGGCACTATAATCACGGTTCGACTGAAGGACCGGATTTGCTTTGCGATATCCGAAATAGACCATCGCGTGACCACGATTGTCGTCAAATCCGGTGCCAATCATCACCGTTGCATCGATCGTGCCGCCATCGGTAACGCTGCCGCGCGGGTAACCATAGCCAGCACTCGTCGCGGCGCGCGCGTCGAGTAGCGGCGGCAACAGCTTGTTATTATTGTTGTGCTGAAAAAAGCTATACTGTCCGTCGATACGAATGCCAGTGAACTCGGTATCCACGACGAAGTTGACCACGCCAGCCACAGCGTCAGCGCCATAGGTCGACGATGCGCCGCCGGTCAGCACGTCGACCCGCTTCAGAATCGACGACGGGATGATATTGATGTCAGCCGCCGAACCGCTAGTGGGGCTGGGGTCGCCAGGAATCAGACGCCGACCATTGACCAGGCTGAGCGTCCGCGCTGTCCCAAGACCACGCAAGTCGACCGACGCCGTTCCGTCCGCGCCGTTCGACAAGGTCGATGCCTGGCTGGCGAAAACCGAAGGCAACGAGTTGAGCATATCCTCGATCTTCGTCGTGCCCTGGAGCTTGATATCCTCACCGCTAACCACCGTGACCGGGCTGACCGATTCCAGGTTGGGCTGCGGAATGCGCGAACCAGTGACCACGATAGGCGCGTCGCCTTCATCGGCCCCGGCGTCCTGCGCATGAGCAGGGGCCGAAGCGAGGGCGAAGCTCATCACGAGCGGTGCAGCGCCTAGCTTCAGCATGGAATATTGGGTTTTCTTCACAGTGCAGTTCCTTGCAAATGATGGATGAATTATCCGCGCCCCCTACGCGACCGCAGAAGGCCGAAGCGAACGTCCCCGATGGTTCGCGGGATGATCTCTCGTTCATCTTGAGTAAAGGAAATTTGCCCGGTTAACAGCGGTTTCGCGGAGCATTGTGACGTATTTGCAACAAACTCGGGTCGCCGCGACACACAAATACCGCAATGCCGCATTTAGCGACATTTTGTTTCATCGGTTACGATTTCATCGCGGCATCGCCGCAAGCGGATCAGCCGCCGATCGGTCCGGCAAGCTTGCCGGGGTCCAGTCGCGAACCACGCCAGCTCAATCCCCAGTGCAGATGCGGCCCCGTCGCGCGGCCCGTGCGGCCGACCGTGCCCAGCCGCTGCCCCTGAACGACGCGGTCGCCGACTTTCACGTCGAGTCGCTGGCAATGGAGGAAGGCGCTCGACAACCCCATGCCATGGTCGACGATCAGCAGATGCCCTTCGAGCGTGAAAGGGGCGTCTGCCGCCAGCGTCACCACGCCGTCGGCGGGCGCGACGAACGGCGTTCCGGCCGGAACCGCGATGTCGGTGCCGCTGTGATAGGCGCCGGGCTTGCCCTGATAGACGCGCTGCGACCCGAAAAAGCCCGACAGCCGCCCCGTCACCGGCCAGCGAAACGCCTGCCGCCAGCCGTCCGATTCGACCTCCTTGCTCCGCGCCGCAGCAATCGCCGCCAGTTCGGCGGGGCGGCGGCGGGCAAATTCGGCATCGCTCGATGCGCTGCCACGGTAAGGCGCGTTGATATGCTCGAGTCGCCAGCGGCCCGCGGCGACGGCGATGGGGCGTATGATGCGCTGTCCGTCGGCGAAGACTGCGACCAGCTCGGCCTGCGCGCCCGCATCGCGGTCAAAGCCGATAAGGAAGCCGCCATCGGGCGCGACCGGAACCGGCGCGCCGTCCAGCGTCAGGCTGCGCACGCCGGCCGACACGCGCCCGGTAACGACCGCGCCCTGTTCGGCGGCGCCCGACAGCACCAGTTCGCGCCGCGCAGGGGCAGGCAGCGGCGCGGGCGGGGGGGCCGGTGCAGCGACGATAGAGGGTGCCGGCCGGGCTTCGGGCCCGACGGCAGGAACGCAGCCCGCCACGAGTATCAGCAGCGCAAGCGCCGCGGCGCACCGCCCGTCCGCAGCGGCCATCATGCGGTGCGCGCGGCGTCCAGTTCGGCCTGCACCGACAGCGCGGCGCTGGAATAGGCTTCCTGCCGCGCCACCGACCAGTACCGGAGCTCGTCGAGCCCGACCGCGACGCCGGTCACCGCGCACAGCACATGATCGCCCGGCGACACGACGCGAAAGCCGTTCGGCCCATAGTGCAGACGGGCGAGGCGGTTGCGGCTGGCGATCAACATGGTTCGAGTATCCGTTCGGCGGGAAGAGTGTGGCGCGACTATAGCAGCATCGGCTCCGCGGGCCACCCCTGCGCGATCAGAACAGCTCGCCCTGCCCCGGTTTCGGCGCGGGCGGCGGCGCCTTGCGCGCCGGGCGCGGTGCGGGCGACGGCGCTGGATCGCCGCCCTCCCCGACCGTCACCGGCAGCTCGCCGTCGGCGAACTGGAGCCGCAGATGCCCCGCCGCGCGCGCCTTCGCCGCGCTGGCCACGATCGACCCGCCAGCATCGCGCACCATCGCATATCCGCGCGACAGTAGCGCGCGCGGGTCGAGCGAGGCGAGCAGGCGCCCCAGCCCGTCGAGCTTCGCGCGGTCGCGGTCCCATGCGCGCGCCAGCAAGGTCGGCCGCAGCGCCGCGCCGCGTGCGCCAAGCCGCTCGCCCAGCACCGCCAGCCGCTGCCTTTGCCCGCGGTCGAGCCGCTCGCCCGCATCGTCGAGCCGCTGGCGCTGCGGCGCATAAAGCGCGTCGCGCCGCGGCAGATGCCGCGCGAGCGCCGCCAGCCGCTCGCCGCAGAGCGCCTGCTGCCGGTTCGCGGCGCCGATCATCCGCCCGCCCCACGTCGCCAGCTGCGCTTGCAATTCGGCGCGCACCGGCACCGCCATCTCGGCCGCCGCGGTCGGCGTCGGCGCACGCACATCGGCGGCATAGTCGGCGAGCGTCACGTCGGTTTCATGCCCCACCGCGCTGATCGTCGGGATGCGGCAGTCGGCGATCGCGCGCACGACGACTTCTTCGTTGAACGCCCACAGATCCTCGATCGACCCGCCGCCGCGCGCGACGATCACCAGGTCGGGGCGCGGCACCGGCCCACCGTGCGCGAGCGCGTCGAAACCGCGAATCGCCTTCGCGACCTGCGCCGCCGCCCCCTCGCCCTGCACCAGCACCGGCCAGACGATCACATGGCTGGGGCAGCGATCGGCAAGGCGGTGGAGGATGTCGCGGATCACCGCGCCGGTGGGGGATGTCACCACGCCGATCGTGCGCGGCAGATAGGGAAGCGGCTGCTTGCGCCCCTGATCGAACAGCCCCTCGCCGCCCAGCCGCGCCTTCAGCTTTTCGAACAGCAGCATCAGCGCGCCTTCGCCCGCGATCTCCAGGCTTTCGACGACGAGCTGATATTTGGAACGCCCCGGATAGGTGGTGAGCTTACCCGTAGCGATCACCTCGATCCCGTCCTCGGGCCGGAACGCGAGCCGCGCCGCCTGCCCCTTCCACATCACCATGTCGATCAGCGCATTATCGTCTTTCAACGCCGCATAAAAATGCCCCGACGCCGCGCGCTTCGCCCCTGACAATTCGCCGCGCACGCGCACGCGCGCAAAGCCGTCCTCGACCGTCCGCTTGATCGCCGCCGACAATTGGCTCACCGACAGCGGCGGCACATTGTCGCCGGGCGCCTCCTCGGCTAACAGCCGCGCGTCGGTGCCGTCGCCGGGCGCTTCATCGGGAAAAGGAACTGCCATGAATATCCTGCTCATCGGTTCGGGGGGCCGCGAACATGCGCTGAGCTGGCAACTGGCACAATCGCCAAGCTGCGCCAAGCTCTATGCCGCGCCGGGCAACCCGGGAATCGAACTCCACGCCGAATGCGTACCGATTGCCGCCGACGATCTCGATGGTGTGATCGCGTTCGTGCGCGCGCATGGCATCGATTTCGTCGTCGTCGGCCCCGAAGCGCCGCTCGTCGCGGGCCTCGCCGACCGGCTGCGCGCGATCAACGTGCCCGTTTTCGGACCGAGCGCCGCCGCCGCGCGGCTCGAAGGGTCGAAGGGCTTTACCAAGGATCTGTGCGCGCGCGCGGGCATCCCTACTGCTGCCTACGTCCGCTGCACCAGCGCCGACGAAGCGCTCGCCGTGCTCGACGGCTTTGCGATTCCCGTGGTCATCAAGGCCGACGGCCTCGCCGCGGGCAAGGGCGTCATCATCGCCGAAACGCGCGCCGACGCCGAAGCCGCGGTCGCCGACATGTTCGCCGGCGCCTTCGGCGGTGCGGGCGCCGAGGTGGTGATCGAGGAGTTCATGACCGGCGAGGAGGCGAGCTTCTTCGCGCTTTCCGATGGCGAGAACGTCGTCGCCTTCGGCAGCGCGCAGGACCACAAGCGCGTCGGCGACGGCGACACGGGTCCGAACACCGGCGGCATGGGCGCCTACAGCCCCGCCCCCGTACTGACCGCCGAGCTTGAGGCGGCGGTGCTGGACCGCATCATCCGCCCGACGGTGGGGACGCTCGCCGCCGAGGGCACGCCTTATGTCGGCGTGCTCTTTGCCGGGCTGATGCTCACCGGCGAAGGGCCGAAGCTCATCGAATATAATTGCCGCTTCGGCGATCCCGAATGCCAGGTGCTGATGATGCGCTTCCGCGGCGACCTCGCCGCGCTGCTCCACGCCGCCGCGACGGGCGCGCTCGCCGCCGCCGAAGCGCCCACCTTTTTGCACGACTATGCACTCACCGTCGTGATGGCGGCGAACGGCTATCCGGGGACGCCCGAGAAAGGCGGCGCGATCCGCCGCATCGCCGATGCCGAAGCGGGAGGCGTGCGCGTCTTCCACGCCGGCACCGCGCGCGAGGACCGCACGCTCGTCGCCGCGGGCGGGCGCGTGCTCAATGTCACTGCGACAGGCAAGAGTGTGACCGAGGCGCAAGCGCGCGCCTATGCCGCGCTCGACCGGATCGATTTCGCCAGCGGCTTCTGCCGTCGCGACATTGGCTGGCGCGAGGTCGCGCGCGAGGCGAAATAATCCATCTCGTTCCGCTCGGTCGAAACCGACCAGGGCTGGACGCGAGGACCGCGCGCGCATAATCTGGCCCGCAAAACAGGGAGATCGTGATGACGTGGCTTCAGGAAAACTGGATGATTGCGGTCGTCGGCCTCGTCGTGGCCGTCGTGCTGCTCTGGTGGCTGTTCGGCCGCGCCAGGCCTGCCGAGATCGCGCCGCCGACCGTCGAACCGGCCAAGCCCGCCAAGCCGCTCGAACCGGCAAAGCCCGAAATCATCGCCGCCGAACCCGCGCGCTTCAAACCGATCGTGCCCAAACCGGCACCCGCCACGCCCGCGCCGCCGCCTGCCGCCGAACCCGCCGCCAAGGCGCCGCCACCAGCGCCCGAACCCGCCGCCGCGCCGCCCCCGGCCCCTGTCGCAGAGCCGGTGGCCGAGGCGCCGACCAAGCCCGCCGCCAAGCCCAAACCGGCTGCAAAAAAGACGGCAACCAAAGCCCCGGCCGCGAAAGCCACGGTGAAAAAGGCCGCGGCCAAACCGCCAGCCGACGCCGCGGCCATTCCCGCCGAGCCGACTGTCCCGCCGCCGCCTGCACCTGCGCCTGCGCCAACGGTTGCCAAGGCCGACAATCTGCAACTGCTGAAGGGCGTCGGCCCCAAGCTCGTCGTCCTGCTGAACGGCCTCGGCGTCACCCGCTTCCAGCAAATCGCCGACTGGACCGACGCCGACATCGCGCGCATCGACCCGCAGCTCGGCGCCTTCCAGGGCCGCATCGCGCGCGACAACCTGATCGACCAGGCCAGCTATCTCGCGCGCAGCGACAAGGCCGGGTTCGAGGCGAAATATGGTGCGCTGGGGGGCGAGCTTTAAGGGCGGGTTTCGACCAGAACGCGCCAATCGACGCCGTGATGAAGCGCCCCGTTAGCGGACCTTCTCGAAAGCAAGCCAAGTCCAAGAAACGCCCATGGCCTGATTGCCCTTTTGAACGGAGATGGCGTCCTGCCTGCGTAGGAGGTGCAGCCCACAAGCATCTGCCATTTCGATTGTCACGTCGGATGACACAGGAAACACCCTGCGACCTATGGCGCCGGGGCCGTGCCGAAGCGACATGATGAGGATACCGCTCGGTGCGATCATCGTCGCAAGGCGAGCTATGGCGATGGCCCGATCTTTGTCGGTAAGGTGCTGCCACACGGCGCACAAGGTCACGAGATCGAATGAGCCACCGGTCGGCATTGCATCGAGATGTGGCAAGCGATCATCCAGCCACTTTATATTTGCGGCGGGGTGAAGCGTCTGGCCGGCCTCGCGAAGTTCACGCACCGGTTCGATGGCGAGTATGTCGTGTCCCTTGGCAGCGAACCATGCTGCGTCTCGCCCCGTTCCGGCTCCAATATCCGCAATCTTAATGCGGCGGTTTGGGAATAAATCGATTACGTGCTCGTATATGCTTTCTGGCGACAGCGCATCATACGCGGCAATAAAATCCGCGGTTGCAACGGCGGCGTACCCCTCCAGAACGTCCTGCATTGATCTTCCACGAGATGACTGGAAATTGACGGTATACCCTCGGAATCGGACCGGCAAGAACCCACCCCGTTCCGGCCTTTGGACGCCATTACGGATGAATCGGTAGCAATCGACCGGTTCCGGTAATAAGCCGCTCCCGCAAGATCGCGACGGTGGCCCCGAGGTCTGCGCTATGCGCTTACCATTCGAGTGAACTGCCATCGAAGTTCCAAAAGCGACCCGTTGTAGCCACCGAAAGACCGTCGATTGTGGCTTTCAGGCCCCGAGCACTTTCTTCAGAAGAGATATCGGCAGATGCCCCACCCATATCCGTTTGCACCCACCCTGGGTGCAGGGCAACTACGACGATGCCCTCTCGGACCAAATCGGTCGCGAGGCATTGAGCGACCTTGTTTGCAGCGGCCTTGGACGCACGGTAGGCAACATGATCCGATTTTGCGTAGCTCAACGAACCCATGCGACTGGTCAAAATCGCCACCTTGGCCGAGTTGGACTTCCGTAATTGAGGCAGAAGCGCTTGCGTGACACGAAGCGGACCGAGAGTGTTGATATTCAGCGTATCTAGGAAACCGGTAAAATCTGTGTCTGAAGCCGATTGCCTATCAGGCCCCATCACGCCAGCGTTGTTGATAAGCGTATCAACAGGCCGCTCCCCCAAAGCTTCAGCGAACCGCTTTACAGAGCAATCGTCACTGACATCTAGATAAAGTGTAGTTGCTGGCAAGCCTTTGATATCAACCTGCCGGATGCCCAGAATAACTTCATCGCCGGCGGCCGCATAGGCCTGCGCCAAAGCTAGCCCGATACCCCGATTTCCCCCGGTTATTACAACTCGCCGACTCATGCCCAGATATCCACTTCCTTATTGGAAGGTGAGATTTACCGCGCGCGGGCTGTTGCACAAGATGCAGGCCATTAACCAGTCTGCGAGGTGACCCTTCATAAAATTGGACATTCGCCCCGATTTGGATGCTTCGACAGTAATCGACCGATTGCGGACAAGAGCGATCCTCCCCCAAGGGGGAGGGGGACCACCCGCAGGGTGGCGGAGGGGTACAGGAGGTCATACGCAGCGCTCGACACCGCGTACCCCTCCACCATGCTTCGCATGGTCCCCCTCCCCGTTCCGGGGAGGATCGCTTCAGTCCGCTCTCCACCCCAAAACCGCCGCCTCAAAAAACCCTTTCCTACACAGCTTCGCCGTGCTCCAAACTCGTGGATGGACCCCACAACCCCTACCCCGCCGCTGCTCGCCGGCACCTGCCTCGCCTTCCATCCCGTCGCGCAGCAGCGAAAGCGCGCCGACGGCTGGACGCCAGAGGTGCAGCAATGCTTCATCCGCGCGCTCGAAGCGATGGGTTCGGTCGGACAGGCGGCCCGCGCAGTGGGGATGGGCCGCCGCTCCGCCTATCGCCTGCGCGAACGCCCCGATGCGGCGAGTTTCGCGGCCGCGTGGGACCGCGCCATCGCCATGGGGCGAATGCGGCAATTCGATTATGCGATGGACCGCGCGATCAACGGCATCACCACGGTCCGCATATTGCGCGGCGGTGCGATCGACGTCACCGGCGGACCCGACATGGCCATTGTCCATTCGGCGCTGCGCGAGGATGCGGCACCGCTTAAAGCCACAAAGGACACATTTTTAGTGCGCACGTGCGGGGCTTTTGTGGCTTTAAGCCCGACCTATTCGGCCTCGGTGCCCTTCGGCTTGCGGATTTGGGTGACGAGCAGCTTGTCGATCTTGCGCCCGTCCATGTCGACGATCTCGAACTTCCAGCCCTTGTCTGTAAAGCTTTCGCCCTCTTCGGGCAGATGCTTCAGGACCGCGAGCGCATGGCCCGCCGCGGTGGCATAGTCGCGGTCGTCGCCAAGCTCGATCCCCAGCCGCTCGGCCATCTGGTCGGCGGGCATCGCCCCGGCGATCAGCAGGCTGCCATCGTCGCGCTCGACCACAAAAGGTTCGCTGCCGATGTCCTGGTCCGACGCAAATTCGCCCGCGATCGCCGAAAGCAGGTCCGCCGGCGTCACCAGCCCGTCGAAATGGCCATATTCGTCGTGGACGAGCAGCATCGGCACCTCGGCAACGCGCAAGGCTTCGAGCGCGTCCATCGCGTCGATCTGATCGTGGATGACCTTGGCCGGGCGCATCAACTGTTCCAGATCGAGCGTCTGCCCGGCGAACAGCGCCGCGGCGATGTCGCGCGCCTGCACCACGCCGACGATCTCGTCGACCGACCCGCGCGCGACCGGCAGGCGGCTGTGCGGCGTTTCGAGAAGCCGATCGCGCAGGCCGCGCGCGTCGAGCGCAACGTCGATCCAGTCGACATCCTTGCGCGGGGTCATCACCTCGCGCACCGGCCGGTCGGCCAGGCGCACGACGCCCGAAATGATTGCGCGTTCGCTTTCCTCGATCACTCCCGATTTCGACGCTTCGGCGACGATCAGGTGCAACTCCTCGGCGGTCACCCGCTCCTCCGATTCGCGGCTCAGCCCAAGCACGCGAAACACCAGCGCCGAGCTGCGATCGAGCAGCCACACCAGCGGCGCCCCGATTTTCGACAGCCACAGCATCGGCAGGGCGATGAAAATGGCGATCGGTTCGGGCGCGCGGAGCGCGAATTGCTTGGGCACCAGTTCGCCCACAATCAGCGAGAAATAGGTCGTAACCGCGATCACCGTCGCAAAGCCGACCGTCAGCGCGGTTTCGTCGTCAAGACCGAACAGCGCCTGCAACCGTTCGCCCACCGGCCCGCCCAGGCTGGCGCCCGAGTAGGCGCCGGAAAGGATGGCGATCAGCGTGATGCCGACCTGCACCGTCGACAGGAAACGTCCTGGATCGGCGGTCAGCTGCCGTGCGACCTTCGCACCGCGGCTGCCGCGCTTTTCGGCGGCCTGCAACCGCGGGTCGCGCGCCGAAACGATCGCCAGTTCGGACATGGCGAACAGGCCGTTGAGAAGAATGAGCACCGCGATGATCGCGACGTCGGACCAGGGAAAAGGGGTCATTGGGCGGTAAAGCGGCGCGTCGGCGCCCGGCCCCTGTCAGCTTCGGTCATGGCCCCCTATAGGCGAAAGGCGCGGCATTGCACAATGGCGCGCCGCGCAGCGGTCCGCCCAGCCGTTATTCAGTCATGTTCTGGAACCAGAACGCCGGCCATATGTTATCAGCAAGTATCGGTGCGTGCACAGCATCGCCCGCACCCGCCACATAAGGGAACGACATGATGAAAAGCAGAACAACCAGGCTCGCAATTCTCACCGGCATCGGCGCGATCGCGCTGACCGGCTGCGTCACCGATCCGGTGACCGGCGAACGCAAAATCTCCAAAGCCGCGATCGGCGGCGTCGGCGGCGCGCTCGGCGGCTACCTTCTCGGCGACCTGATCGGCGGGCGCAACAGCCGCACCGAGGAAATCGTCGGTGCGGGTATTGGCGCGGTCGCCGGCGCGGGCGTCGGCTATTATATGGATCAGCAGGAAAAGAAGCTGCGCGAACGCACCGCGGGCACCGGCATCGACGTCGAACGGCAGGGCGACCAGCTCGTGCTCAACATGCCCGGCGACGTCACCTTCGACCTCAACAGCGCCATGGTGAAGTCGCAGTTTCGCAGCGCGCTCGACAATGTGGCCTCGACGCTTGCCGAATATCCGAGCACCTATATCGACGTTTACGGCCATACCGATTCGACGGGCAGCGATACCTATAATCAGGGGCTGTCCGAACGCCGCGCCGTCTCGGTCGCCGACTATCTCGCCGGCCGTGGCATCCAGCGCGCACGCATGGCGACGCTGGGCTATGGCGAATCGCAACTGAAATGCTCGCCCGAACGAAGCGAGGCCGATTATCAGTGCAACCGCCGCGTCGAAATTCGCATCGCCCCGGTGACGCAGGCCGATGTGAACGCGGCGGGGTGAGCCTGACCAAATGAAAAAACCGTGTGCCCCCGCGAAGGCGGGGGCACACGGTCCTTCTCAAGCTCTATCCCAGGCTCGGGAAGCTCGCCTTCAGCCCGTCGATCACGAACTGCGCCGCGAGCGCCGCGAGCAAGACGCCGAGCAGGCGCGTGATGACCGCCTCGCCCTTGTGGCCGATCAGCCGCATGAGTGGCCCCGCCGCCAGCAAGGCCGCGAGCGTCAAAAGGAGAACGAGCAGCAGCGCGCCAAAGATGACGAAGGCACGGTCGAGCCCGTTGTTCTGCGACACGAGCAGCATCACCGAGGCGATCGAGCCCGGCCCGGCGAGCATCGGCATCGCCATCGGGAACACCGACACATCCTCGATCTCGGGCGTCGCCATCAGCTTCTCGGCACGCTGTTCGCGGCGCTCGGTGCGCTTTTCGAACACCATGTCGATCGCGATGATGAACAGCATGATCCCGCCGGCGATGCGGAAACTGTCGAGGTCGATGTGCAGGAAACCGAGCAAGGCCTGGCCGAACATCGCGAAAAAGACGAGGATCAACCCCGCGATGAGGACCGCGCGAATCGCCATCGACCGGCGCTGCTGCGCGCTCGCGCCGCTCGTCAGGCTGGCATAGATCGGCGCGCAGCCCGGCGGGTCGATGACGACAAACAGCGTGACAAAGGCCGAGATGAAGAGGTCGATCATGGCTGTTTCGGCGCCGCGACCTGGTCGTCGATGACGGTCGCCATGTCCTTGCCGTCCCACAGCCGGACGGTGACGCGCCGCGACTTGTCGGCGCGGACGGTCGAGGTCCAACTCAGCGTCTGGTCGGGCGACAGGCCGACCGCCATATCCTCACCCTCGGCCCCCGCCTCGATCGGGACGGCGGGGCGCGATCCGCAGGCCGCCTGTTTCGATGCGATGAACTCCGGGGCTTCGCGCGGGCTCGCCAGCCCGTCGCCATGATCGAGAATCCACTCGGTCTTGCCGTTCTTGGGGTCACGCAGCCAGACGGTCGTGAAATAGCCGTTCGCCGGCCCCTTCTGCCACGCGCCGGTCGTCGCGCCGACATTGCCGTCGCAGCTGACATAGACAGCGTGCGGCTGCCACTTCACCGCCTCGGCGGGGTCGGTCTGCGCCTTGAGCCAGTCACGCGCCCTGACGCGCTCGGGCACGAACATGACGGCATCGGGATGCGCGGTTTCGCGGAACGCGGTCCATTGCCCCTTTTCCTGCGCGAGCCGTGCAAAGGCGATCTCGGCGGCGATGAAGGCGCTGGGATTGGCGGCGAGCGGCCGGTTGCGGAACTCGTCGGATGATCCCGCACAACCGGCAAGCGTCAGAGCCAATGTGGCGGCAAGCAACAGGCGCATCAAAAACCCTCCGGATCGGCGAGCCCGGCGCGGCGGTGCGCGGCGACGAGCGTGTTGCGCAGCAGGCAGGCGATGGTCATCGGGCCGACGCCACCCGGGACCGGGGTGATCGCATCGGCGACGCCCGACACCTCGGCATAATCGACATCGCCGACCAGCCGCCCCTTCGCCGCGCCCTTGGCGGGCGGCAGGCGGTTGATGCCGACGTCGATCACGATCGCGCCGGGCTTGATCCAGTCGCCCCTCACCATTTCGGCGCGGCCGACCGCGGCGACGACGATGTCGGCACGGCGGACGAGCGTGGGCAGATCCCGGGTCCGGCTGTGCGCCATCGTCACCGTACAATTGGCGCCGAGCAGCAACTGGCCCATCGGCTTGCCGACGAGGATCGAGCGGCCGACGACGATCGCGTCCTTGCCCGAAAGATCGCCGAGCCGGTCCTGAAGGAGCAACAGGCAGCCATAGGGGGTGCAGGGCACCATGCCGGGGATGCCGAGCGCAAGACGGCCCGCGCTGACCGGGGTGAGCCCGTCGACATCCTTGTCGGGATCGATCGTCGCAACCGCCGCCTGTTCGTCGAGATGGCCGGGCAGCGGCAGTTGCAGCAGGATGCCATCGACCGCCTCATCGGCGTTGAGCTGGCGAAGCAACGCCTCGACCTCGTCCTGCGTCGCCGTCGCGGACAGGCGGTGCTCAAAGCTTTCCATGCCCGCCGCGACCGTCGCCTTGCCCTTCGACCCGACATAGACCGCGCTCGCCGGATCGTCGCCGACGAGTACGACGGCAAGCCCCGGAGCGCGTCCCGTCGCGGCCTTGAACGCGGGAACCGCGACGGCGACCCGCGCACGCAGCCCCGCGGCAAAGGCCTTGCCGTCGATCACCTTGGCGTCGGGGGCCGGGCCGGTCATGCGTCAGGCCATCCCGGTCTGGACGCCGAGGCGATAGAGATAGGCCATCACCGGGCCTTGAATGATGATGAGCAGGATCAGCACCACCATCGGCGTCAGGTCGATACCACCGAAATCGGGCATGATGCGGCGGAAAGGTCGATAAAGCGGCTCGGTGATCCGGTCGAGTACATGCCAGAGCTGCCCGACGAAATCATTGTGCGTGTTGATGACGTTGAACGCGATCAGCCACGACATCACCGCCTGGACGATGATGATCCACCACAGGATGTTGAGCAGGATCGACAGAATATCGAGAAACATGAAATACAAGGAAAGTCTCCGGCCGAAAGGTCGATGGCGGTAATGTTAGCGGTGAATGAGCGTCCCCGCACCCCTTGCGGTGAAAATTTCGAGCAGCATCGCGTGCGGGATGCGCCCGTCGAGGATGACCGCGGCCTCGACCCCGGCATCGACCGCGGCGACGCAGGTCTCGACCTTCGGGATCATACCGCCGGTGATCGTCGCATCCTCCTTCAGTACATCGATCGCTGCGCGGTCGAGGTCGGTGAGCAAAGCCCCCGACTTGTCGAGCACCCCCGCGACGTCGGTGAGCAGGAAGAAACGCTTGGCGCCCAGCGCTCCGGCGATCGCGCCCGCCATCGTGTCGGCGTTGATATTGTATGTTGCGCCATCGGCGCCGAGCGCGACCGGCGCCACCACGGGGATGAAATTGTCGTTCGTGAGGTTGACGAGGATCGTCGGATCGACCGCGACCGGCTCGCCGACGAAGCCCAGGTCGACGTGGCGCTCGATCCCCGAATTGGGGTCGGCCTCGGTCCGTTTCAACTTTTCGGCGAGGACGAGATTGGCGTCCTTGCCCGAAATGCCGACCGCGCGGCCGCCCAGGCCCGCGATCCAGCCGACGATTTCCTTATTGATCTTGCCCGCCAGCACCATCTCCGCCACCTCGGCGGTCGCGGCGTCGGTGACGCGTAGCCCGCCGACGAAGGTCGATTCGATCCCCAACTGCTTCAGCATCGCCCCAATCTGCGGGCCGCCGCCGTGGACGACGACGGGGTTGATACCGACGGCCTTCAGCAGCACGACATCCTCGGCAAAGTCGCGCTGCGCCTCGGGATCGCCCATCGCGTGCCCGCCATATTTGATCACGAAGGTCTGGCCCGCATAGCGTTGCAGATAGGGCAGCGCCTCGACGAGAGTTTCGGCCTTGGCGAGCAGGTCGGGCATTTTCGAAGGATCGGTCATCGTCATCATCCGGCGTTTTTCGCATCGAGGCTGCGGCCCAGCGCGACCAGCCCGGTGATGACGAAGGGAATGACGAGCACCGACAGCGCGACCTTGGCGAGCATCTGCCCGCCCATCAGGTTGGCGATCGGGAACACGCCGTAAAAAGCGATCGTCACGAACAGCAACGTATCGACGATCTGGCTCAAGGCGCTGGCGATCGCGCCGCGGATTGCGAGCCACATCGTTCCGGTGTCGGCGCCTTCACGCCCGCGCAGCTTTGAAAAGATCGTGACGTTCAGGAACTGCGAAGTGCCATAGGCGACGATGCCGGCGGCCATCAGGCGCGGGCTTTGCCCAAGGATCATGTCGAACGACGCCAGTCTTTCGGGCTGCATTTCGGGTGACGCCGGAAGCGCGAGGACCAGCGCGGTCAGCATGATCGACAGGATGAGCGGCACGAACCCCCACAGGACGATCCGGTTGGCGAGCGCTTGCCCGTGCAGTTCCGACACCGCGCTCGACAGCGCAACGAGCGTCAGGAACGCGAAAATCCCGGCCTCGACCGCCAGCCAGTCGCCGAGCGCGACCTGCTTGTTGCCGAGCACCCCCGCGAGCACCACCATGCCGCCATAGACGATCGAGAAAAGGAAGAGCGAGGGCGAGAGCGTGCGCGGCAGCGCCGTCGAGGTCGTGTCGGTCATGCCGCCCGATAGTCGCTTTTGCGCGGCGTGGAAAGATGCCGGTCAATCGGGCGGATTATGCCTAGCGAGAAAAGCCTCGATCGAGGTCAGCAGCGTCATCCGGTCGGCCTCACGGGTGAAATAATGGTCGGCGAGCGGGATAGAGACGAATTCCACCACCTTGTCGGCCTTGCGCATCGCGCCGTGCATCTTCGCCGACTGGGCATGATCGACGGTAACGTCCTTTTTGCCGTGGATCAGCAGCAGCGGCGCCTTGATCCGATCGATCGCGTTGATCGGCGACACCGCGGCAAAATCGGGCGTCATCTTCTGCCATTGGGAGCGATAGAGGCGGGCGTGGACTTTCCCGCCGAAATCATTGACCTCGCGGCGCAGGTTGGAAACGCCGTTGATCGAGATCGCGCAGCGATACTGGTCGGGATCCTTGACGATCCCCCACATCGCGGCATAGCCGCCATAGGAGGCCCCGACGATGCACACGCGCTTCGGGTCGGCGATGCCCTCGGCCACCGCCCAGCGCACCCCGTCGCTCACATCATCCTGCATCGCGAAACCCATCTGCCCCTGCCCGGCCTTCAGGAATTTTTCGCCATAGCCGGTCGAACCCCGAAAATTGGGCTGGAGCACGGCATAGCCGCGCTCGGCGAGAAACTGCGCCCAATAGTCATAGGTCAGCTCATCATGCCCCCACGGCCCACCGTGCGGCATGACGATGAAGGGCAGGTTTTTCGCTGCCCGCCCGCGCGGCATCGTCAGCACGCCCTCAATCTCGAGCCCGTCGCGCGCCTTGTACTGGACGAGCCGGGCGCGCGAGAGCCGCTTGCCGCCGATCATCTCGTTCACCGCGGCAAGCCGGCCGAGCGACCCTGTCGCAGCGTCGAAGAAATAATAGAGCCCGGGATTGTCAGGCGTGCTGATCCGCACCAGCAGCTTGGAAAGATCGCGGCTATAGCTTTCGATACGGACGCGCGATTTCGGCGACATGGCGTTGAGCGCCGTCTGGTGCGCCGCCATCTTCGGATCGAGCCAATGGATCGGTCGGGCATCGTCCGATGTGTAATAGCCCAGCAGCCGGGCGCCGTCCGGCGACGGGATAGCACCTTCGATATCGGCGTTTTCGGCGGCATGGGCGATCCGAACTTCGCGCCCGGTCGTCAGATCGATTTCGGCGATCACCGTTCGGCCGTCGGTGGATTCCTTGTAGGCAAGCCCATGATCGGTGCCGGGCACGAAGACGAAGGGAATCGTCAGCTCCTCCTCGTCGCGCAGCGAAGCGCTGTCGATTGAACGGAAGGACCCGCCGCCGTCGCGGCGATAGAGCAGGGTCGCCTTGGTCGATTGGTCGCGATAGCCGATCCCGTAGCGTATGCGGCCGAGATGGTCGGCGCCCCAGTCCATAACGCTCGTCCGCCCGCTCACCTCGGTCTTCTTGCGGCCGGTGGCCACATCGACGCGATAGACGGCGGGCCAGAAATCGTCGCCCTCATAGATGCTGTTCTGCCCGGCCACCAGAATCTCGCGGCTGCCGTCGGTCGGCACCCAAAGCAGGTCGGCGGCATTCTGGCCCTTGAGATTCCATAACAGCCGCGTCGCCTTGCCCGTCGAACGATTCAGGCCGAGCAGGCGGGTGATGTACCAGTTCTCATGCTCGACCGGCAGCAGCGCCCGCAATCCGATGACGATGTCGTCGTCGCCGACCCAGCGCAGCCAGTCGATTTCGGTCTGGTCGGGCACCCCGATAAAGACCGCGGCCGCCGCATCGCCGCGCAGCGGCAGAATGCCGATGCGCTGCTCGCCCTTGACCCCGAACAGCCCCGCGACATGCCGGCCGTCGGGCGAAAGTTCGGGCATTTCCATGAACGGCAGCCGCGCGAAAGCGGCGGTAGGAAGCGGCTCGAACGTCGCCGCAGCGCGCGGCGCGGCTGGTGCGGCGCCCCCCTCTTGGCCAAGCAGCGGCGACGAAAAGGCGAGCGCGACCGCCGCCAGGATGAAACGAAGCATGCATACCCCCGACGCCAACGCCGCAATCTAAAACGGAAATTCCCGAAGGCCAAGTCGGTTTGCGTCGGCCCAGTCGATGGGAAGTCGAATTTCTTGCCCTGACGCCAAAGCCCGCTAGACAGGCGCATTAACCTGTGGGGGGACGCATTGACATCATGGAACGCCTGATCGGACTCGCGGGCATCGTCGCATTGCTTGCGATTGCGGTGCTTTTTTCGTCGAACCGCCGCTGGATCCGCCTGCGCGTCGTCATCCCCGCCTTCCTGCTCCAGGCTGGCTTCGCGGTGCTCGTCATCGGCACGCCGTGGGGCCGCGCGGTGATTCAGGCGATGTCGAACGGCGTCTCGAACCTGCTCGGCTATGCCAAGGCGGGGACCGACTTCATCTTTGGTCCGCTCGCCTCGCCCGAAATGGGAGCAAACAGCTTTGCGATCGCCGCGCTGCCGGTGATCGTCTTTTTCGCCTCGCTCATCTCGATCCTCTATTATCTCGGCATCATGCAGCTCGTCATCAAATGGGTCGGCGGCGCGATCCAGAAGGTGACCGGCATCACCAAGGTCGAAAGCCTGGGAGCCGCGGCGAATATCTTTGTCGGCCAGTCCGAATCGCCGCTCGTCATCCGCCCCTATCTGGCCAGCCTGACCCCGTCGCAGCTCTTCACGATCATGACCGTCGGCATGGCGGGGGTCGCGGGCACGATCCTCGGTGCCTATGCCAGCATGATCGGCGAACAATTGCTACCCTATCTGCTCGCGGCGAGCTTCATGTCGGCGCCGGGCGGAATTTTGATGGCCAAGATCATGATGCCCGACGATCCCAAGGATCTGGGCATCGAACCCGTTATCATGCCCGAGGCAAGCCATGACGAGGAAAAGCCCGCCAATATCCTGATGGCGGCGACGCAGGGTGCCCAAACGGGCGTCAAAATTGCTGTTGCGGTCGGGGCAATGGTTCTGTCCTTTGTTGCCTTGGTCGCATTGGCGAACGGTTTACTTGGAGGGCTGGGCGAGTTGTTCGGTCAACAGGGGTGGTCGTTCCAGCGCGCGATCGGCGCTGCAATGGCCCCATTGATGTGGCTGGTTGGCGTGCCCTGGGAAGAAAGCCGCGTCGTCGGCGGGTTGTTCGGCACCAAGATCGTCCTTAACGAGTTCGTGGCCTTCATCGACCTCGGCACGGTTCAAGGGCAATTGTCGCCGGTCTCGGTCGCCATCGGCACCTTTGCTCTATGCGGCTTCGCCAATTTCCTGTCGATCGCCATCCAGATTGCGGTGACCGGCGGGCTTGCGCCAAACCAGCGCCCTGTAATCGCCAAACTGGGACTCAAGGCCCTGCTGGCAGGGAGCCTGTCGAACCTGATGTCGGCGGCGCTGGCGGGATTGATGCTGGGGATCGCGGCGCCGTCCGTGCCCCCACCAGCAGTGCCGACAACCGAGGCTGTCGCGGCACCGGAAAGCACGCCTGCGGACGAGCCTGACGCGCCCGATAAAGCGCCCTGATCCGTCGAAGCCGACCCTCGGCATTATTTGCAAGCTGGACGCGAATGGCGTAAACCATCGGCACAACAAAAGAGTGTCCCGGGTCGTGTTCGTCAACAGGGAGGCTGCCATGAAATCCGCTTATCGTTTGTCGATGCTTGCCACGGTTGCGGTGTCGGCGGGAGCGGGTTTGCTTGCCACCTCGAACGCCCAGCCCCCCGAAGATAAAATGTACCGGCCGCCCGAGGCGACCATCTATCGCGATGCCGGCTACCGCGGCCCGGCGGTTTTCGTCGGCGAGGCCAAGCCGAATCTGGGTCTTGCCTGGCCGGTCAATTCGGTTCGGGTCACTAACGGCCAGTGGCAGCTTTGCGAACGGACGCGCTATCGCGGTACGTGCCGCACGATCGATCGCGATACGCCGATGCTCAACAATATCCTGCGCGGGCTGACGATCCAGTCGATCCGCCCGCTCGGCGGGAGTGGTGGCTGGAACCCGAATCCGCCCGCGAACGATCAGGTCGCACGCGGCAATTTTGCTGAATTCCACACCCAGCCATCGACCGGAAATTATCGTGTCCTCGCCTGCACGCAGGGATCGGCAACCGCCAATTGCGCGGCACGCACCGCCGATAGCTGGTGCCGTTCGATCGGCTGGAACGGGTCGGCGCGCGAGCATATGGAAACGGTTGGCGGGCGGGTCTATCTCGCCGATGTGCTGTGCGTCCGGTCGGGCTATTGAGGAGACAGAGCATGACGGGTGTCAAAATCCTCGCCGGCGGCGGAGCGGCCGCGCTGCTCCTGTCGGCCTGCGCCTCGGTCGGCGGCCCGGGCGTCAGCACCTATTATGAATGCGATCGAGGCACCCTGCTGAAGGTCGATTTCGTCGGCGACCGCGCGCTCGTCGGCGTCAACGGCGCGCGTGCCGTCGCGATGCGGCAAACCCCGGCGGCGAGCGGCGTCATCTACGAAAATAATCAGGGCTGGCGCCTGCATACCAAGGGCAATGAAGCGATGTGGAACACCGCCGCGCGATCGGCGCCCGAAAGCTGTCGGCAGGTCGCCGTTCCCCGGTGATCGGGTCAGGTCAGGGCCGGGCCGGCGCCCTGCATCCGCGCTCGAGCCCGACGCCTTTCAGGAAACCGCGGCGCACCGTTCCGGCATAGACGGCAAGCGCGTAGCGTCGCCGTTCGGCGTTGGCGCCCGTAATCTCGCCGATCAGCCCGCGAAAGGGAATCACCGATCCCGCGATCGTGCCGACGACGCGGCCCGCGGTTTCCTCGCGCTTTTCGCCGCGACTCTTGTCGACCTGTTCATTGACATCGGCGCCAAGCACCACGTCGAGTTCTTCCACTTCGCGAATGATCGCCGCGCACCGGCCAAGGCCCGCGAGCGAATAGGGCGCTTCCTGGATTTCGAGCAATTTGGGCGGAATTTCCTTGCCGTCGAACGGCTCGGTCACCTTGTTGGCGGTGTCCTTGATCGTCGGATCTTCGGGCGCGCCCTGCTGGGCGTGAGCGGGTACGGTCGCGGCCGAACAAATGGCCGCCAGAACGAATAAGGTCTTGTTACTTATGGTCATGTCGATCCCCTGTTTCTCGAGGAGTCCAACGCATCAGACGCGTTTCGGCTCCTTCGACAACTAGTCACGGCGTAGGGTGATTTGCACCCAGGGTCCCTGCACACCGTCATAGCCTCCGCCGAGGCTTTCTGCGATCTGGAGTACTTCCCAGCTGCCGGCTTGGTGATAAATGGATTCCACTTCGGTACATGCGAGATAGTTGAAGTATCGCCCAAAGCGATCGCGGCCTTCGTGCCCGCCTCCCTTATAACTTGCAAAATGGAGTCCGCCCGGCCGAAGCGCCCGATGAATGCGCATGATTATATCGGGCAAATCCCCTCGAGGAACGTGAAGCAAGCTGGCGGACGCCCATATTGCGTCATAGCGCGAAACGGCTTCGAGCTCATCGAATCGCATCACCCGCACCGGCTTCTTAAGGCGGGCCGTCGCCTTGGCGGCAATCGCCGCGACGCCGTCGGTCGGATCAACCGAGAAACCCCGCGCTATCATGTGCGCGGCGTCGCGACCGCCACCGCAGCCGAGTTCGAGAATGTCCGCGCCGGGGGGCAGAAGATCGAGGAAAGCGTCGAGATGGCGCGACACCCCCGACGGCCCCGACGCCGTATAAACCGGCGCCTCCGCCGAATAAAAGTCGAGGGTCCGGGGGTCGTAACCGCTCACCGCGTCGGGACGGGTTCGGGGCCGGTCCAGTCATAGAAGCCGCGCCCCGCCTTTTTGCCGACCCAGCCTGCCTCGACATATTGGACGAGCAGCGGGGCGGGACGGAATTTGGGGTCGCCGGTGCCCGATTGCAGCACGCGGATGATTTCGAGGCAGGTGTCGAGGCCGATGAAGTCGGCGAGTGTGATCGGACCCATCGGGTGATTGAGCCCCAGGCGGCAACCGGCGTCGATGTCCTGCATCGTCGCGACGCCCTCGCCCAGCGCGAAGATCGCTTCGTTGATGAGCGGCATCAGCACGCGGTTGACGATGAAGCCCGGCGCGTCGTTCGCGTGGACGATCTGTTTGCCGAGCCCGCGGCCAAAGGCTTCGACCGTCGCCAGCGTGTCGTCGCTCGTCGCGAGCCCGCGGATCAGTTCGATGAGCCCCATGACCGGCACCGGGTTGAAGAAATGGACGCCGATGAAGCGCGCGGGATCGGGCGCCGCCTGCGCGAGCCGGGTGATCGGGATCGAGCTGGTGTTGCTGGCGAGAATTGCGGTCGCCGAGAGATGCTGGCCGACGCTGGCGAAGATCGCGCGCTTGATCTCTTCGCGTTCGGTCGCCGCCTCGATCACGAGATCGGCGGGGGCGAAGGCGGCGTGATCGGCGACGGAGGTGATGCGGGCGAGCAGCGCGTCGGCGTCAGCCTGTGTCATCTTTTCCTTGGCGACGAGACGGGCGAGCGCCTTGGCGATGCCGGCCTTGCCCGCCTCGGCGCGCGCGATGTCGATGTCGGCGAGCAGCACGTCGTGGCCCGCTCCCGCCGACACTTGCGCGATGCCCGCACCCATCTGTCCTGCCCCGATAACGCCGACGATCATGCGCTTATTCTCCAATAGAAATCCTGAGACCCGATCCGTCATCCCGGCGAAGGCCGGGATCTCGCCCGTGCGTCTCACGGAAACGGCGGGATCCCGGCCTTCGCCGGGATGACGATATGGATGGTTGCCCTACGTGATCGACCGTCTCCGTCAAGAGGCGCGGATCAGGGGGCCGAGCGAAACTCGGTCGCTTCGGCAAGGATCAGCGCAAAGGCGGGGTCGACATCGTCCCAGGTGGCGACCGGCGTCCAGCCGCCCGCGCGCAGCAGCAGATTGGCGTCGCGCGGGCCATATTTATGGCTGTTCTCGCTGTGGATCGTCTCGCCCTTGGCCATATGATAGGCTTTTCCATCGACGGTGAAATCCATGTCGCATTCGGCGACGAGGTGCATTTCGATGCGCGCATGGGTGTCGTTCCACACCGCCCGATGGCTGAAATTTTCGGTCGCCATATCGCCGCCAAGCTCGCGGTTGATGCGCTCGATAAGGTTGAGGTTGAACGCCGCGGTCACCCCCGCCGGATCGTCATAGGCGCGTGTCAGCACCGCCACATCCTTGATCCGGTCGATGCCGATCAGCATCAGCGACCCGTCGCCCAGCCCCTCGCGCCAGTTGCGCAGCAGGTCGATCGCGGTGCGTGCGACCATATTGCCGATCGTCGAACCCGGAAAAAAACCGAGCTTTGGCAGCGCGCCTATTTCGCGCGGCAGTGCGACTTTTTGCGTGAAATCGGCCTCGACCGGATAGACGGAGAGCCCCGGAAAGCGCGCGGCGAGCGCCTCGGCACTGCCGCGCAGGAAATCGCCCGAAATATCGACGGGAACATAGGCCGCGGGGTCGATCGCGGCGAGAAGCAGCGGCGTCTTGGTCGAACTGCCCGATCCCAGCTCGACCACCGCGCGGCCCGGCCCGATCGCACCGGCGATGTCGGCGGTGTGCCGCGCCAGCAGGTCGGTTTCGCTGCGCGTCGGATAATATTCGGGGAGCGCGGTAATATCCTCGAACAGCGCCGAGCCCGTCGTGTCGTAGAACCAGCGCGCGGGGATCGCCTTCGGTTTCTGCGACAGCCCGGCATGGACGTCGGCGCGGAAGGCGACATCGACCCCCGCATCATCCGCGGAAATCTGCCGAAGTTGACGGACAACGCCCATGGTCAAATATCTTTCGCAAGGCGCAGGCCGGTGAATTGCCAGCGCTGGTGGGGATAGAAGAAATTGCGATAGGAGGCGCGGCAGTGGCCGCGCGGGGTGGCGCAGCTGCCGCCGCGCAGCACGAACTGGCCGCTCATGAACTTGCCATTATATTCGCCGACCGCGCCCGGCGCGGTGCGGAAACCCGGATAGGGGCGATAGGCGCTGCCGGTCCATTCCCAGACGCTGCCGAACATCTGTTGCAATCCGGTGTCGCCGCCGGCCGGCGCGGGCTGCACCGGCCCCGCAGCGTCGAGCTGGTCGCCGCCGTTCGCGTCGAGCGCAGCGGCCGCCGCTTCCCATTCGAGCTCGGTCGGCAGGCGCGCGCCGGCCCAGCTGGCAAAGGCATCGGCCTCGAAAAAACTGATATGCGTCACCGGCGCGGCGAGATCGATGTCCTGCCAGCCCGACAGGGTGAAATATTGCCCGTCCTGCCAATAGGCGGGCGCGTCGACGCCTTCCCCCTGTACCCACGCCCAGCCGTCGCTGAGCCAGAGCGCGGGGGTGCGATAGCCGCCATCGGCGATAAATTGCTGCCACTCGCCATTGGTGACGGGACGGCTGGCGAGCGCGTGCGGGGTCAGCAGCGCGTCGTGGCGCGGGCCCTCGCAGTCGAAGGCAAAGCCCTCGCCCGCATGGCCGACCGCGGTGATGCCCGCCTTGCCCTCAATCCATTTCATGACGGAAAACTGCGCAACTTCACTCGCGATTGCGGTTTTTTCCCACGCCGCCGGGCCGAGCGGGTTCTGCGCGAAGAGATGCTTGATGTCGGTGAGGAGCAATTCCTGATGCTGTTGCTCGTGATGGATACCAAGGTCGACCAGCGCGAGCGCCGCAGGGGACAGGCCGGGCAAGGCGTCGGCGACCGCCGCATCGACATGCGCGCGCCAGTCGCGCACCTCGCCGAGCGACGGGCGCGTCAGGAGGCCGCGCTGTGGGCGCGCATGGCGTGGGCCTTCGGCTTCGTAATAGCTGTTGAAGAGATAGGCGAAGCGGTCGTCGAAGAGCGCATAGTCCGGCACATGATCGCGTAGCACGAAGGTTTCGAAAAACCATGTCGTGTGCGCGAGGTGCCATTTGGCGGGCGAAGCGTCGGGCATTGACTGCGCGCTGGCGTCGGCGTCGGACAGCGTCGCCACGAGGCCGAGCGACAGGCGCCGCGTTGCCGCGAAGCGTCCGGTCAGCGCCCCAATCGGGCCGACAAGGGGCGAAGCGTCGGTGCGGCTGGCCATGCTGAAACAATTCCCCGAGGCGTGATTCGGTTTCGCGGTTCGGCGGATTATGGTTACGCCGCAGCCGATTGTCCAGAACATTTAGGGAACAAATACATCAGCATCGTCAGGATGGAGCTCGACCCGGCATCCAATCGTGGCCACGTCGCCATGGACCCCGGATCAAGTCCGGGGTGACGATGATATAAACCGTCGGCTCACCGTGTCGCGCCGGGTTTCCAGAGTATGTCGCCGCCCGCGTTCGCATTGATGTGCCGCGCCAGCACGAACAGATGGTCCGACAGGCGGTTCAGATAGGTGAGCGCGAGCGGATTGAGGTCGCGTGTCGTCGCCGCGGCGACCGCCGACCGCTCGGCGCGGCGCGTGACCGCGCGCGCGAGGTGGAGCCGCGCCGCGGCGTCGGTGCCCCCCGGCAGGATGAAGCTTTTGAGCGCGGCGAGCGAGGCGTTCATCGCGTCAATCTCTTCCTCCAGCCGCGCAATCTGGCCGGGGACGATGCGCAGCGCCATGTCGTGTGCGCCGAAGCCGCGATCGGCGTCGGGCGGGGTCGCGAGATCGGCGCCGAGGTCGAACAGCTCATTCTGGATGCGCGTGAGCATCGCCGCCTCCTGGATGCGCGTGAGCATCGCCGCCTCGTCGGGCGCCTCATCGAGCGCGACCTCTGCAAGGCCGATCCAGCTGTTCGCTTCGTCGACATCGCCGATCGCCGCCATCAGCGGCGCCGATTTGGCGATGCGCGATCCGCCAACCAGGCCGGTGGTGCCGTCGTCGCCGGTGCGCGTGTAGATTTTGTTGAGCTTGACCATGCACTTAATCCATAGGTCTGCCGGTCATCCTGTCCCGTTCGCATCGAGCGAAGTCGAGATGCCCATCGGTCAGCTTTGCCTTTCGGGGTGTCTCGACTTCGCTCGACACGAACGGGAAGAGACAGGTCAGAGTGGCGTCAGCCGCCCGCGGCGAACAGGCCGATGAGTACGAGCAGGATGATCGTGATCGCCTGCCATTTGACGCGCGCCATCATCATCCGGTTCTGCATCAGATGATTTTCCTGCACCGTGCCGTCCATCTGCGCACGGTGACCCTGCGAGAAATAGAAGAGCCCGCGCGCGAGCGAGAACAGGACGAAGCCGGCGGCGACAACGACGCCAAGGATGAGCAGGATGTTCATGCCCCCTATTTAGGGCATCCGCAGCGAATATCCAGCGGGAAGCCGCCCTTCGCGCAAATCGGCGGCGAGCGCGCGGCCGTCGGCACCGGCGGCGCGCAGCGACGCGAGCGACGCCGCGGCATCGCGCTTCGCCAGTCGTTTGCCGTCGGGGCCGCAGATGAGCGCGTGGTGGCGATAGACGGGCGTGGCGAGGCCGAGCAGCGCCTGGAGCAGCCGGTGGACGTCGGTCGAGGCGCGAAGGTCGGCGCCGCGGACGACGTGCGTCACCCCCATCGCGGCGTCGTCGAGCGTGCTCGCGAGATGATAGCTGGCGGGCGCATCCTTGCGCGCGAGCACGATATCGCCGTGCGCGGCGGGATCAGCGGCGCGCATCCCCTGCCCGGCCTCGTCCCACATGAGTGCGCCCGCGGACGCGATGGCGCTTGCCATGTCGAGCCGCCAGCAATGGGGTTCATCGGCCATGCGCCGCGCGCGTTCGGCGGCGGACAGATTGCGGCACGTGCCGGGATAGATCGCGCCGGATGGCCCATGCGGCGCCGACAGGCTCGCGGCGATGTCGGCGCGCGTGCAGAAGCAGGGATAGACGAGACCGCGCGTCCGAAGCGTGTCGAGCGCGACGGCGTAATCGCCGAGCCGATCGGACTGGCGCACGGGATCGCCGTCCCAGTCGAGCCCGAGCCAGTCGAGGTCGGCGAGCGAGGCCGTGACATGCTCCTCGCGCGAGCGGTTGCCGTCGATGTCGTCGATGCGGATCAGGAACCGCCCGCCCGCCGCGCGCGCCGCGGCATGCGCCAAAACCGCGCTATAGGCGTGGCCAAGGTGCAGCGCGCCGGTCGGGCTGGGGGCGAAACGGGTCAGCATCGTCATCGCAATGAATCCATATGCTGTGGCGAGTCAAAGGCAATCATTCCATATCTTGCGGACAGAAGTCCCTTGACGCCAGAATCTGATGCGGCATGTAATGATGGTGTCACGCGCGGGAGGCAGTGGCGCGCCATCCCGTGAAGAAATGGGGGTAGCGTTACTTAGCCATGTTCCATCCCGATCTTGCCCGGCATCCCGATAGCTGTCCGGCGCTCGTTCTCAACGCCGACTATACGCCGCTGAGCTATTATCCGCTGAGCCTCTGGCCCTGGCAGACCGCGGTGAAGGCGGTTTTCCTCGACCGCGTGACCATCGTCGAAAATTACGAGCGCGAGATCCATTCGCCGACGCGGACGATGCCGATCCCGAGCGTCATCGCACTGCGCCAATATGTGAAGCCGTCGGAACATCCCGCCTTCACGCGCTTCAACCTGTTTCTGCGCGATCGTTTCGCGTGCCAATATTGCGGGTCGGGCAAGGATCTGACCTTTGACCATGTCGTGCCGCGCCGACTGGGCGGGCGCACGACGTGGGAAAATGTCGCGACCGCCTGCGCGCCGTGCAACCTGAAGAAAGGCGGGCGGACCCCGCAACAGGCGCGGATGCCGCTCTATCGCCAGCCGTGGCGCCCGACGAGTTGGCAGCTCCAGGACAATGGCCGGGCGTTTCCGCCCAATTATTTACATACGAGCTGGATCGACTGGCTGTACTGGGATGTTGAACTCGAAGGCTGACAGGGGCACAACCGACGCGACAGCATGGGTTCACCTCGATGGGATTAGGCGCCTCGCCAACCATCGCAAACGGAGACATATCATGGTTCGCATCACCCGCATCCTCGCCGTCAGCGCGGTCGCCGCGCCGCTGCTCGCCGCGTGCGCGACGACGCCCGCCGAGCAGCCCGTGACCGTCACCGGCAGCATCACCTATCGCGAGCGGATCGCGTTGCCGCCGACCGCGCAGGTCGAAATCACCCTTGCCGACGTCAGCCTGGCCGATGCGCCGTCGAGGACGGTCGCGCAGCAAGCCTTTACCGCCGACGGGCGGCAGGTGCCCTTTGCCTTTTCGCTGACCGTCGACCAGCGGCCGCTCGACCCGCGGCACAGCTATGCGGTGTCGGCGCGCATCACCGACGCCTCGGGGCGGCTGATGTTCATCACCGACACGCGCAACAGCGTTGCGTTCGACGGCCGCCGCGTGATCGATATGGGGCTGTTGACGCTGGTCAAGACGAACTGAAATAAGCCGCGCATAGCTATGCGCGGCTTGACCCTGCCTCTTCGCAGGTGCAGCAAGCTGGGCGCATGGGCCCGCCGATCCAGATCTCGCAAAATCCCGACATCCGCTATCTGGGGCGGATCCTCGGCGACGTCATTCGCGCCTATGGCGGCGACAAATTGTTCCGCCAGACCGAATATATCCGATCGTCGAGCGTCGACCGGCACCGCGGGATCGCGGGGGCCGAAGCGATCGATCCGGGGCTCGATGCGCTGAGCCTTGACGATACGATCGCCTTTGTGCGCGGCTTCATGCTGTTTTCGATGCTCGCAAACCTCGCCGAGGACCGGCAGGGGGTCGCCGCCGAAACAGAGGCCACGGTCGCCGCGGCGCTTGAGACGCTGAAGGCCGACGGCATCGACGGCGAAGCGGTCGCGGCGCTGCTGAACGCCGCGCTGATCGCGCCGGTGCTGACCGCGCATCCGACCGAGGTGCGGCGCAAGTCGATGCTCGACCACAAGAACCGCATCGCCGAACTGATGCGGATGCGCGATGCGGGGGTTGACGAGACGCCCGAGGGCGATGTGATCGAGGACGCGATCCGGCGGCAGGTCGTGCTGTTGTGGCAAACGCGCCCGCTGCGCACGCAGAAATTGTTCGTCGCGGACGAGATCGACAATGCGCTCACCTATTTGCGCGACGTCTTTCTGCCCGTGGTGCCCAAGCTTTATGCGCGTTGGGAAAAGGAGCTGGGGCAGCGCCCCGCGAGCTTCCTGCGCGTGGGCAGCTGGATCGGCGGTGACCGCGACGGCAACCCCTTCGTCACCGCCGAGACGCTGCGCATGGCAACCAGCCGCAACGCCGCGGCGGTGATCGGCCATTATATCGACCAGATCCATGCGCTTGGCGCCGAACTGTCGGTGTCGTCGGCGCTCGCGCCGGTGCCCGACGCCGTCGAGGCGCTGGCCGAAGCAAGCGGCGATACCGCACCGAGCCGCAGCGACGAGCCCTATCGCCGGGCGCTTTCGGGAATCTATGCGCGGTTATCGGCGACGTATGCGGCGATCACCGGCAAGGCGCCGCCGCGCCCCGGCGCGCTGAAGGGCGAACCCTATGCCGCGCCCGCCGATTTCCGCCGCGACCTTGTCACCATCGCCAGCGGCTTGTCGTCGAGCGGCAAGGGCCAGCTGGCGGGCATCGGCGCGCTCGGGCGGCTGATCCGCGCGGTCGAGGTGTTCGGGTTCCATCTCGCGACGCTCGACATGCGGCAGAACAGCGCGGTGCACGAACGCGTGCTCGCCGAGCTGCTGTCGGTATCGGGGGTCTGCCCCGACTATCGCGCGCTGGACGAGGAGGCGCGCGTCGCGCTGCTGACCGCCGAACTGCAAAGCGATCGGCCGCTCGCCGCGCCGTGGCACGAATGGAGCGAGGAAACCGCGGGCGAACTGGCGATCGTCCACGCCGCCGCCGACATCCGCGCGCGGCTGGGCGGCGATGCGATCTGCCAGTGGATCATCAGCATGGCGCAGGAATTGTCCGACCTGCTCGAAGTCCATTTGCTCGCGCGCGAAGGCGGGCTGTGGCGCAGCGGCGCCGCGGCGGGCGCGTCGAACCTGATGGTCGTCCCGCTGTTCGAAACGATCGCCGACCTCGATCGCGCGCCCGCGATCATGGCGCGCTATTTCGCGATGCCCGAAATCGGCCCGCAAATCGGCGTGCGCGGGCATCAGGAAGTGATGATCGGCTATTCGGATTCGAACAAGGATGGCGGATACCTGACCTCGACCTGGGGGCTGCATCAGGCGTCGCAGGCGCTGACCCCGGTGTTCGAGGCGTTCGATACGTCGATGCAGCTGTTTCACGGCCGCGGCGGCGCGGTGGGACGCGGCGGCGGCAGCGCCTTTGCCGCGATCCGCGCGCAGCCCGCGGGCACGGTGCAGGGGCGCATCCGCATCACCGAACAGGGCGAAGTGATCGCGGCGAAATATGGCACGATCGACGGCGCGGCGACCAACCTGGAGGCGATGGTATCGGCGAGCCTGCTCGCGAGCCTCGAGCCCGAGGCGATGGGCGCGAAGGAAGCGGCGCGCTTTACGCAGGCGATGGACGCGCTGTCGGACAGCGCTTTCGCCGCCTATCGCAGCCTCGTCTACGATACCCCGGTGTTCAAGGATTTTTTCCGCGCGATGACGCCGATCGCCGAAATCGCGGGGCTGAAAATCGGGTCGCGGCCGTCGAGCCGTACCAAGTCGAGCGCGATCGAGGATCTGCGCGCGATCCCCTGGGTGTTCAGCTGGGCGCAGGCGCGCACGATGCTGCCCGGCTGGTACGGCACGGGCGAGGCGTTCGCGGCGTTCGAGGACAAGGCGCTGCTGGCCGACATGGCGGCAAGCTGGCCTTTTTTTGCCGCGCTGCTCGGCAATATGGAAATGGTGCTGGCGAAATCGGACATGGGAATCGCGGCGCGCTATGCGGGGCTGGCGAGCCAGGTCGACGGGCACGACGCGATCTTCGGGCGGATCAAGGACGGGTGGCACCGCGCGCACGACGGGCTGCTCGAGATTACCGGCCAGACGCGGCTGCTCGAGAAGAACCCGGCGCTCGAGGCGTCGATCCGGTTGCGCTTGCCCTATATCGAGCCGCTCAACCTGCTCCAGATCGAGCTGATGAAACGCCACCGCGCGGGCGAAACCGACCCGCGGATCGCCGAGGGCATCCAGCTGACGATCAACGCGATCGCGACGGCATTGCGGAATAGCGGGTAGGCCGAACCGCCTTCCCCCTTGATGGGGGAAGGATACGCAGCCTTATCGCGCAGCGATTAGGCGAAGTTGGATGGGGGTGATGGTGCGTCCTTGCACCACATATCTCAGGCCGCGACCGCACCCCCACCGCTGCAACTAGCGAACAAGTTCGCAAGTTTCGCTGCCTCCCCCATCAAGGGAGAGGGATAAGGGGCAATATGCCTCGTCATTTCGAGACGAAGAGTTACCCTAGCTGCTGGTAATCAGCACTTCGCCCTTGGCAGCCTTGCCGTCAGGGCTGAAGCGGATCGTGAAATCGTCGCCATCCTTGGCCGTGCCCGCCAGCGCGTCGCCCGTTCGCGTGACTTTGACGCCCTTTTCCGCAAACTCGCCGGCCATCCAGTCGGCAGCGACCTTGGGCGCAGCGGGGGCGGTGAAGCCGAATTTCACGCGGGCGTCGTGCGCGCCATTTTTGTCGCGGGCGTCGATGTCCATGCTGGTGATCTTGCTACCGGGATAAAGCCCGACCCCGTCGATCTCGAAATCCTGGCCGATGTCGAGGTCGCCGACATTGGGGATGTCGAGCCCGATGTTGACCCCGCCGGCATCGATTTTCAGCTTGCCGCCGTCGGCGCCCGACTTGATCTGGATCTTGCTGCCCTCATCGCCCGGGTTGATCGCGATTTCGGTGCTGTCGGTGGCGGCCTTTTTCTCTTCCGACCCGCAGGCGGCGAGGAGCATCATCGGGGGAACGAGGAAGGCGAAGCGCATGGATAATCTCCTTGGTGCATTATTAGTGTAATACACCTTGGCCGTGATCGAGTCAAATTTGTCCTGCCCCTACCCTTCAGGGGAGGGCAGCGAGACTTGGGAACTTGTTCCCTAGTCGCAGCGGGTGGGGTTTCGCGCCCTTGCACTAGGCCGACAGGCCCCACCCCAACCCCTCCCCTGAAGGGGAGGGGCTTGAATCAGGCGTCGATGCTGGTCTTCAGATCGCCGTGCACCAGCCCGCCGTCGACGGTGATCGTGTCGCCGACGACATAGTCGCCCGCCTTCGACGCGAGGAAGATCGCGGCGCCGGCCATATCCTCGGGAACGCCGATGCGCTTGACCGGGATGCTTTTTGCGACCGCATCGCCATGGTCGCGCGCGGCCTTGTTCATGTCCGACTGGAAGGCGCCCGGCGCGATCGCGGTGACGAGGATATGGTCGGTGACGAGCCGCGCGGCCATGCGCTTAGTCAGATAGAGGATCGCCGCCTTCGACGCGTGATAGCTATAGGTTTCCCAGGGGTTGAGCCGCATCCCGTCGATCGAGCCGATGTTGATGACCTTGGCCGGGCGTTCGGGCGTGCCGCCGGCCTTCAGCAGCCCGTGCAGCGCCTGCGTCAGGAAGAAGGGCGATTTGACGTTGATGTCCATCACCTTGTCCCAGCCCGCTTCGGGGAAACCCTCGAAGGGTTCGCCCCACGCCGCGCCGGCATTGTTGACGAGGATGTCGAGCCGTTCCTCGCGCGCTTCGAGTTCCTTCGCCAGCGCGCGGCAACCTTCGACGGTCGCGAGATCGACGGGAAGCCCGGTGACCTTGCCGGGATAGCGCGTTTCGAAATCGGCGACGGCTTCCTCGATCTGCGCCGTCTTGCGCGCAGAGATATAGACGCGCGCGGCGCCCGCAGCGAGATAGCCCTCGACGATCATCTTGCCGATACCGCGCGAGCCGCCGGTGACGAGGGCGATGCGGCCGTCGAGGCCGAACATATCCTGGAGGTTCATAACGCTATCCCTTTTCCGTTCGTCCTGAGCTTGTCGAAGGACCGTTCTTCCCCGCGACGTCCGAAAGAAAGGACGGCCCTTCGACAAGCTCAGGGCAAACGGGGTTTGGAATTGCCTGGTTCTTAGTAACCGTTCATCCGCGCCACCTGGTCGATGTGATAATGAACATCGCCCATATATTCCGCCAAGGCGCGGTCGCGTTTCATGTAGAGGCCGATGTCATATTCGTCGGTCATGCCGATGCCGCCGTGCATCTGCACGCCCTCGCGCACCGCGAGGTTGGCGGCGCGGCCGGCCTTGGCCTTCGCGACCGAGACCATCAGTTTCGCGCCCGCATTGCCCTCGTCCAAGAGCTGCTGCGCCTTCATCACGGTGGCGCGCGCGACTTCCATTTCGCCATAGAGATGCGCGGCGCGGTGCTGGAGGCCCTGGAATTCGCCGATCAGCTTGCCGAACTGCTTGCGTTCCTTGAGGTAGGCGACGGTCATGTCCATCGCGCCCTGCCCGACGCCGACCATTTCGGCCGCGGCGCCGGTGCGGGTGGCGGCGAGAAGCGCGTCGAGGATCTCGCCGCCGGCATCGACTTCGCCGATCACCGCGTCGGCATCGACCTCGACGCCGTCGAGGGTGACATGGCTCGCGAGGCTGGAGTCGACGAGGCGGCGCGGGTCGGCGGTCAGGCCCTTGGCATCCTTCGGCACCGCAAAGAGCGTGATCCCGCCGTGGGTCTTGGCCGCGACGATGCTCATGTCGGCAACATGGCCGTGGAGGACGAAGCTCTTTTTGCCGTCCAACCGAAACCCGTTGCCCGCGCGCGTTGCGGTGGTGGCGATGCGGTCGGGGCGATGCTTGGCGCCTTCGTCGATCGCGAGGGCGATGATCGCTTCACCGCTGGCGATGGCGGGGAGCCAGCGGCCCGCCTGCGTCCCGCCCGCCTTGGCGAGCGCGGCGACCGCGCCGACGCTGGTCGACAGGAACGGCGACGGGGTCAGGTTGCGGCCGATTTCCTCGAGCACGATCCCCGCCTCCATATGCCCCATGCCGAGCCCGCCATGGTCCTCGGGAACGAGCATCCCGGGCAGGCCCATTTCGGTGAACTGCGCCCACAGGTCGCGCGAGAATCCGGTGGCGTCGGCACTATCGCGGAGCTTGCGCAGATGCGACACCGGCGCCTGTTCGGCGACGAAGGGCGCGACGCTGTCCTTGAGCATCGCCTGATCGTCATTGTGGTAGAGTGGCATATTTTGTTTCTCCAGTTCCCCTCCCGCAGGCGGGAGGGGTTAGGGGTGGGCCAGCGACGTCGCATTTGCCCACCCCGCTGCGGCTAGCGAACAAGTTCGCAAGCCTCGCTGCCCCTCCCGCAAGCGGGAGGGGAGAATGGTCACGCCCCCGGCAAATCCAAAATCCGTTTGGCGATGACGTTGAGCATGACTTCGCTCGTCCCGCCTTCGATCGAATTGGCCTTGGTGCGCAGCCAGCTGCGCGCGCGGGCGCCGCCCTTGCTTTCTTCACTGTCCCATTCGAGCGCGTCGCTGCCGCCGCCCGACATGACGAGTTCGTGGCGGCGCTTGTTGAGTTCGGTGCCGACATATTTCATCATGTTCGAGCTGGCCGGATGCGCGCGGCCAGTCTTCCACATGTCCATGAAGCGTTCGCCCATCGCGCGATAGGCAAAGACGTCGACGTCGAACGCCGCCATTTCGGCGCGCAGGATCGGATCGTCGAGTTCGCCTGCGGCGTTCTTGCCAAAGGATTTCGCGAACGCGCCGCCGATGCTGACCATGTCGCCGCCCGCGCCGCCGCCCGAGATCATCTCGCGTTCGTGGCCGAGCAGATATTTGGCGACGTCCCAGCCGCGATTGATTTCGCCGATGAACTGCGTCTTGGGCACCTTCACATCGTCGAAGAAGGTTTCGCAGAAGGGCGAATTGCCCGAAATGAGCAGGATCGGCTTGGTGGTGACGCCGGGGCTCTCCATGTCGAAGAGCATGAAGGTGATGCCCTGATATTTGTTCGCCTTGTCGGTGCGGACGAGGCAGAAAATCCAGTCGGCCTTGTCGGCGTAGCTCGTCCAGATTTTCGATCCGTTGACGACCCAATGGTCGCCCTTGTCTTCGCCGAAGGTCTGCAAGCTGACGAGGTCGCTGCCCGATCCGGGTTCGCTATAACCCTGGCACCAGCGGATTTCGCCGCGCGCGATCTGGGTCAGATAATGGACCTTCTGCTCCTCGGTGCCGAATTGCAGGAGCGCAGGGCCGAGCATCCAGATGCCGAAGCTGTCGAGCGGCGAACGCGCCTTGATGCGCTTCATTTCCTGTTTGAGGATCTTGGTCTGTTCGGGCGTCAGGCCCGCACCGCCATAGGCCTTGGGCCAGTCGGGGACGGTGTAGCCTTTCGATACGCAGGCTTCGAGCCATGCCTTCTGCGCGTCATTCTTGAACACCCATTTGCGGCCGCCCCAGCAGACGTCATCCTCGTCGCGGATCGGCTCGCGCATTTCGGGGGGACAATTGGCCTCCAGCCATTCGCGCACCTCGGTGCGGAAAGCGTCCAGTTCGCTCATCCTTTTGGCTCCTCTTCTGCCCGCAAACCTACGTCCGCTTGGCGGCTTTACGCAAGCGTCAACTTGGAGGCGCGCACCTGCCGTTACGGCGCCGTAGCGTCCGATCGACCGCCGTTGACGCGTCCCCTTTGGCGCCTAAGCTAAGTGGCAAAAGAAAACGGGAGAATGGGTGATGCGATTCGCGGGCAAGATTGCCGTCGTCACAGGTGCAGCGTCGGGAATCGGCAAGGCAGCGGTGCTGAAACTGGCGGGCGAAGGCGCGCACGTCTTTGCCGCCGACATCGACGAAGCGGGCGGACGCGCGCTCGCCGAAGCGTCGAACGGCAAGATCGATTTCATCCGCTGCGACGTCACCGTGCCGTCGGACATCGAAGCGCTGATGAACGAAGCGGCGGCGAAGGGGGGCGGCATCGACATCGTCTTCAACAACGCCGCTGCGGGCGGCGATCGCGCGCCGATCGACGAGATCACGCCTGAGGGCTGGGACCGGACGATGGATCTGGTGCTGAAATCGGTGGCGATGGGCATTCGTTATGCCGCGCCGCATATGAAGGGACGCCCTTCAACGAAAAATGGGGGCGCGTCGATCGTCAATACCGCAAGCGTCGCGGCGCTGGGCGCCGGCTATTCACCGATCGCCTATGCGGTGGCGAAGGCGGGCGTGCTGCACCTCAGCAAGGTCGCGGCGACCGACCTTGCGCGCTATGGCATCCGCGTCAACGCGATCTGTCCCGGCTTTATCAACACCAACATCTTTGCCGCGTCGCTCGACGTTCCCGACGCGATGAAGGCAGAGGCGAACGCGATCATCGCCGGCATGAGCGCGCAGGCGCAGCCCGTTGCGCGCGGCGGCCAGCCCGAGGATATCGCCAACGCCGTCGCCTATCTGGCGAGCGAGGAGTCGAGCTTCATGACCGGCACGCATATGCTCGTCGACGGCGGGCTGACGATCGGCCAGCGCCACGCGTGGGACCCCGAAACGCCGGGGATGTTCGACGCGCTGGCGGCGATGGAGGAGGCCGCCAAGGCCGGGGCCGCGGCGTGAGCGCGGCGAGCGCGGCGGTTCCGCGTCCCGAGCGGCTGCCCGTCTGGCTGAAGGTCACGCACGGGCTGGGCAGCATCGCCTATGGCGTCAAGGACAACGGCTTTTCGACCTTCCTGCTGCTCTTCTATAATCAGGTGATCGGGCTCGACGCCGGCATCGTCGGGCTGGCGATCATGGTCGCGCTGATCGCCGATGCTTTTGTCGATCCGGTGATCGGCGAACTGACCGACCGCACGCGCAGCCGCTGGGGCCGCCGCCTGCCCTGGCTCTACGGCGCGCCAATCCCGCTCGCGATCATGTGGATGCTGCTGTGGAACCCGCCCGAAATGAGCGACACGATGACGGTCGCCTGGCTGATCGGCTTTGCGATCATCGTGCGCTCGCTCGTGTCGATGTGCGAAGTGCCGTCGGTCGCGATCGTCCCCGAGCTGACCGCCGATTATGACGAGCGCACCGCGGTGATGCGCTACCGCTTTCTGTTCGGCTGGGGCGGCGGGCTGCTGATTCTGCTGCTCGCCTATGGCGTCTTTTTCGGCGGTGCGAAGGGGCTCGTCGATCCCGACGGCTATTTCCCCTATGCGCTGACCGGCGCGTTGTTGATGACGGGGGCGGTGATGCTGTCGGCGGCGGGGCAGCACAAGCGCATCGCGGTGTCGAACGTCGCCGACGTCAAACCCAAGACGACGCTGCGCCAGATACTCGGCGAAATGCGCGATACGCTGTCGAACCGAGCGTTTCTGTGGCTGATCTTTGCGGCGCTGTTCGGCTTCGTCAATCAGGGCATCACCTTTTCGATGAACAATTATCTGCTCGGCTTTTTCTGGCAGTTCACGCAGGGCGAGATGGTCGCTTATGTCTTCCTGCTCTTTGCGACGATGGTCGCGGCGTTCATCCTGGTCGCGCCGATCTCGGCGCGGCTTGGCAAGCGCGACGGCGCGATCTTTGCCGGCGCGATCGCGCTGCTCGTCAACAGCGGCATCTATTTCGCCTATATCCAGGGCATTTTCCCCGGCCTGCCCGGCAAGCCCAGCGTGGCGGCGATGTTCGCGCTTGTGTTCGTCAGCAATACATTTTCGATCATCCTGATGATCCTGTCGTCGTCGATGATGGCCGATGTTGTCGAGGCGTCGCAGAGCGAGACCGGGCGGCGGTCCGAAGGCCTGTTCTTCGCGGGCTATTTCTTCATGCAGAAATGCGCGACGGGCATCGGCATCTTCGTCGCGGGGCTGATCCTGTCGCTCGCGGCCTTTCCGGCGAATGCGAAGCCGGGCGAGCTCGGCGCGGACGTGCTCGGCAACCTTGCGCTCGGCTATGCGCTCGCGATCCTTGTCATCGGCACGCTCGGGCTGATCGTGATGCGCCGTTTTCCGATCTCGCGCGCCGACCATGAAGCGCGGCTCGCGATCCTGAACGACGCGGCGCGCGCCGAACCCGACGCAAGCGGCGCGCATCCGTGAGAGAAAACTGCGCGGTGTGACCAAATGAGGTAATTTTCGGACCGCAGGACTTGGCAAGGCCGCCGAATCGGTCCAAGGGTTTACGTAAACGTAAAGGGAAAGGATGGCACGATGGATTTCGATCTCACCGAACGGCAGACGCATTGGCAGGGCCGCGTGCGCGAGTTCATCGAGCGCAAGGTCCGCCCGGCGGTGCCGGCCTATTATGAACAGGACGCGCAAGGCGAACGCTGGAAGGTCATTCAGGTCGTCGAGGATCTGAAGGCCGAGGCGAAGGCCGCGGGCATCTGGAACCTGTTCATGCCGCCGCGCAGCGCCGCGCACCATCACGTCGACGAGACGTTCGAATTCGAAGGGCCCGGCCTCACCAACCTCGAATATGCGCTGTGCGCCGAGGAAATGGGCCGCATCGGTTTCGCCAGCGAAGTGTTCAACTGCTCGGCGCCCGACACGGGCAACATGGAGGTGTTCCACCGTTACGGCACGCGCGCGCAGAAGGACAAATATCTGAAGCCGCTGATGAACGGCGAGATCCGTTCGGCCTTTTTGATGACCGAGCCCGCGGTCGCTTCGTCCGACGCGACGAATATCGAGACGCGGATCGAGCGCGACGGCGACGATTATGTCATCAACGGCACCAAATGGTGGTCGTCGGGCGCGGGCGATCCGCGCTGTTCGGTGGCGATCGTGATGGGCAAGACCGATTTCGCCGCGAAGCGCCACGCGCAGCAGTCGATGGTGCTGATGCCGCTCGATGCCCCCGGCGTGACCATCAAGCGCCACCTGCCCGTCTTCGGTTACGACGACGCGCCGCACGGCCATATGGAAATCGAGTTGAAGGACGTGCGCGTCAACGCCGAGGAAGCGATGCTGCTGGGCGAGGGCCGCGGCTTCGAGATCGCGCAGGGCCGCCTCGGGCCGGGCCGCATCCACCATTGCATGCGCACCATCGGCGTCGCCGAGGAAGCGATTGCCAAGATGGCGAAGCGGCTGCAGTCGCGCGTCGCCTTTGGCAAGAAGATCGCCGAATACAGCATCTGGGAGCATCGCCTGGCGCGCGCGCGCATCGACATCGAAATGACGCGGCTGCTGTGCCTCAAGGCCGCCGACATGATGGACAAGGTCGGCAACAAGTCGGCAGCGGCCGAGATCGCGATGATCAAGGTGCAGGCGCCGAACATGGCGCTCTCGATCATCGACGACGCGATCCAGGCGCATGGCGCGGGCGGCGTCAGCGAGGATTTCGGGCTGGCCAAGGCCTATGCGCACCAGCGCACGCTGCGCCTCGCCGACGGTCCCGACGAGGTGCACGAACGCGCGATCGCGCGGATCGAGTTCGCCAAGCACAGCGAAGCGAGCGATCCCGGCTTTTCGTCGGGCGACATCGGGGTTTCGCGGTAAACACTCTCCCCTCCCGCTTGCGGGAGGGGCCGGGGGAGGGCCTGTTCCTGCTTCGGTGTAGAGACATCCCCTCCCCTAACCCCTCCCGCAAGCGGGAGGGGAATGATACGGAGCTATAAATGACCAAAGCCGCGATCCTGATTGAACCGGGCAAGCCGCTCGTCATCGAGGACATCGTCGTCGACAAGCCCGGCCCGCATGAGGTGCGCATCCGCACCGCGGCGTGCGGCCTGTGCCATTCGGACCTGCATTTCATCGATGGCGCCTATCCGCATCCGCTGCCCGCGATTCCGGGCCATGAAGCCGCGGGGATCGTCGAGGCGGTCGGCAGCGAAGTGCGGACGGTGAAGGTCGGCGACGCGGTCGTCACCTGCCTCAGCGCCTTTTGCGGCCACTGCGAATTTTGCGTTACCGGCCGCATGTCGCTGTGCATGGGCGGCGACACGCGGCGCGCCGTGGGCTCCGCCCCGCGCATCACGCGCCCCGACGGGTCGCCGGTGAACCAGATGCTCAATCTGTCGGCCTTTGCCGAAACGATGCTGGTCCACGAACATGCGTGCGTCGCGATCGACCCCGACATGCCGCTCGACCGCGCCGCCGTCATCGGCTGCGCGGTGACGACGGGCGCGGGAACGATCTTCAACGCGTGCAAGGTGACGCCGGGCGAGACGGTCGCGGTCGTCGGCTGCGGCGGCGTCGGGCTGGCGACGATCAACGCCGCGAAGATCGCGGGCGCGGGACGGATCATCGCCGCCGATCCCGTGCCGGAGAAACGCGCGCTGGCGCAGAAGCTGGGCGCGACCGATGTCGTCGATGCCCTCGCCGACGATGCCGCCAAGCAGATCGTCGAGTTGACGAAAGGCGGCGTCGACCATGCGATCGAGGCGGTCGGGCGTCCGGCGTCGGCGAGCCTTGCGGTCGCCTCGCTGCGCCGCGGCGGCACCGCGACGATTCTGGGCATGATGCCGCTTTCGGAAAAGGTCGGCCTCTCCGCAATGGACCTGCTCTCGGGCAAGAAATTGCAGGGCGCGATCATGGGCGGCAACCGCTTCCCGGTCGACATCCCGCGCCTCGTCGATTTTTACCTGCGCGGGCTGCTCGACCTCGACTCGATCGTCGCCGAGACGATCCCGCTCGAGAAGATCAACGAAGGGTTCGACAAGATGAAGAAAGGCGACGCCGCACGGTCGGTGATCGTTTTCGACCAGTGACGCTCGACGCGCAAAAGGCCTTCAGCGGCACCGTCGCGCCGGAAGGGGCGGATGTGCTCGACGAGGCGAAGCTGACCCAGTGGATGGAAGCGAATGTCGAAGGGTTCAAAGGCCCGCTGACACAGAGCAAATTCGCGGGCGGCCAGTCGAACCCGACGTACAAGATCTCGGCCGCGTCGGGCAATTATGTGCTGCGGCGCAAACCTTATGGCCCGCTGCTCCCCTCGGCGCACGCGGTCGACCGCGAATATAAGGTGCAGGCGGGGCTTTATAGGATGGGCTTCCCCGTCGCGCGCCAATATGGGCTTTGCACCGATGACAGCGTGGTCGGCAGCTGGTTCTATGTCATGTCGATGGTTGACGGCCACACGATCTGGGACGGGTCGATGCCCGGATCGACCCCCGAGAATCGCCGCGCGACCTATGAAGCGATGATCGACACGCTCGCCGCGCTGCACAAGGTCGATGTCGAGGCGGCCGGGCTGTCCGATTATGGCAAGCCCGGCAATTATTTCGGCCGCCAGGTCGATCGCTGGACCAAGCAGTACCGCCTCGCCGAGACCGAGACGATGGACGAGATGGAACGGCTGATCGCCTTCCTGCCCGCCAGCCTGCCCGAACAGACGCGCACCAGCGTCGTCCATGGCGATTACCGCATCGACAATATGATTTATGCCAAGGACCGGCCCGAAGTTCTGGCGGTGCTCGACTGGGAGCTGTCGACACTTGGCGATCCGCTCGCCGATTTCACCTATGTCGCGATGGCGTGGGTGACCGAAAATGGCGGACGTTCGGGGGTGATGGACCTCGACCGCGCCGCGCTCGGCATCCCCGAGCTCGAGGAGATGGTCGAGCGTTATTGCGCCGCCACGGGGCGCGACGGCGTGCCCGATATGAACTGGTATTTCGCCTATAATTTCTTCCGCCTCGCCGGCATCATCCAGGGCATCAAGAAGCGCGTGATCGAAGGCACTGCCTCGTCACAGCATGCCAGGGATATGTCCGAGCGTGTCCGTCCGCTCGCCGAGCGGGCGTGGGACTTTGCACGAAAGGCCGGCGCATGAGCCTGTTCGATATGACGGGGCAGGTCGCGCTGATCACCGGATCGTCGCGCGGCATCGGCAAGGCGACGGCGGAGGCGATGGCCGAACAGGGCGCGAAAGTCGTGATTTCGAGCCGCAAGCAGGATGCGTGCGACGCGACTGCGGCGGAGATCAATACAAGGTTCGGCGAAGGCACGGCGATTGCGGTCGCCGCGAATATCTCGTCGAAAGACGACCTCCAAAATCTGGTGAACGAGACGCGCGCCGCGTTCGGCAAGATCACTGCGCTCGTCTGCAACGCGGCGTCGAACCCCTATTATGGGCCTGGCCTCGGGATCAGCGACGATCAGTTCCGCAAGATCATGGACAATAACATCTTGTCGAACCACTGGCTGATTTCGATGGTCGCGCCCGAGATGCTCGAACGCGGCGAAGGCTCGATCACCATCATCAGCTCGATCGGCGGGCTGAAAGGGTCGCCGATCATCGGTGCTTACGGGATTTCGAAGGCCGCCGACATGCAGGTCGCGCGCAATTTCTCGGTCGAGTTCGGACCGCGCGGCGTGCGCGTCAACTGCATCGCACCGGGGCTGATCCGCACCGACATGGCGCGCGCCTTGTGGGAGAATCCCGAGAATCTCAAACGCTCGACCGCCGCCTCGACCTTGAAGCGCATCGGCGAGCCGCACGAGATTGCGGGCGCCGCGGTCTTCCTTGCCAGCAAGGCGGGGGCATTCACTACGGGCCAGACCATCGTCTGCGATGGTGGGGCGACGATTTCAGGAGGCGGATAATGGGCGCGTTGGACGGCAAGGTTGCGATCATCACGGGTGCCGGCAGCGGCATCGGCCGCGCGAGCGCGCTGCGTTTCGCCGCCGAGGGCGCCAAGCTGGTCATTGGCGACAAGAGCGCGGCGGTGCACGAGACGGCGCAAATGGTGAAGGACGCCGGGGGTGCGGCGGTCGCGCTGGAGATCGACGCAGGCGTCGAAGCCGATGTCGTGTCGATGGTCGTCGCCGCGAAGGAAAATTTCGGCGGACTCGACGTCGCTTTCGCCAACGCCGGGATCATCGGCGACATGGGTGGCGTTTTCGATTTCGACCCCGCCGCCTGGGCCGAGACGCTGCGCGTCAATCTGATCGGCCCCGCGCTGATGGTGAAACACGCGGGCAAAGCGATGGTCGATCAGGGCCGCGGCGGCGCGATCGTGCTGACCGCGAGCGTTGCGGGGATCAATTCGGGCGCGGGTCCGGGTGCTTACTCCGCGTCGAAGGCGGGCGTCATCAACCTCGCCAAGGTCGCGGCGCAGCAGCTGTCGACCAGCGGCGTGCGCGTCAACGCGGTGTGCCCCGGCCTGACCGAGACGGGGATGACCAAGCCGACCTTCGATTATGCGAAGGCGAAGGAGGTCACGCACAAGCTGGGCCAATTGAACCCGCTGCGCCGCGCCGCGCAGCCCGAGGAGCTCGCCAATGTCGCGCTGTTCCTCGCCAGCGATCAGGCGAGCTATGTCAACGGGCAGGCGATCGCGGTTGACGGCGGGCTCACCAGTTCGCATCCGGTGACGCGCCAGTTGCTTGGCCAGACTTCGCATTGAGATAATGGTTTTGATCCGCCTCCCCTCTTCCGTTCGCATCGAGCCCTTCGACGCCGCCTGCGGCGGCGCTCAGGATAAACTTCCGGCTATCGCCGGAAGTCGAGATGCCCATCAGTCGCGCCCGCCTTCGGGGTGTCTCGACTTCGCTCGACACGAACGGGAACGAAAGGAAGGCGCGAAGCCTTCACAGTCAAAAGGGATGTCATGACTCACGGTTTCGACACGGCGCGGCTGGGCCGCATTCCCGCCTTTCTCGAGGCCAAATATGTCGGCACCGGCCGCCTGCCGCACGCCGCGACTTTGGTGTCGCGGCGCGGCGAGATTGCGCATCAATCGTGCATCGGCGAGGCGCGGCCGGGCGAGCCGCTGAAAGAGGACGCGATCTTCCGCATCGCCAGCATGACCAAGCCGATCACCAGCATCGCCTTCATGATGCTGGTCGAGGAAGGCAAGGTCGCGCTGTCCGATCCGCTGGTGAAATTCTGCCCCGAGTTCAAGGACACCGGGGTGTTCGTTGCGGGGGGCGGCAATGTGCCGTTCCTGACGCGGCCGCCCGCGTCGCCGATCCGCATGGTCGACCTGCTGCGCCATACATCGGGGCTGACCTATGGTTTTCAGGAGCGCACGCCGGTCGACGCCGCGTACCGCAAGGCACGGATCGACGATTTCGACGCCGATTATACGATGGACAGCTTCATCGCCGACCTCGCGAAAATCCCGCTGCAATTCGATCCCGGCGCGCACTGGAATTATTCGATGGCGACCGACGTGCTCGGCGCGGTGATCGAGCGGATCGAGGGCAAGCCTTTTGCAGAGGTGTTGCAGGAGCGCATCTTTGGCCCGCTCGGCATGGTCGATACCGGGTTCAAGGTGCCCGCCGAGCAGCAGCACCGGCTGGCCGACGCCTATGCCTTTCACCCCAAGGACAAGATGCAGGGCTTTGACGAAGGCGCGCGCAGCCGCTGGGCGAAGGACCGGAGCTTTCATTCAGGCGGCGGCGGGCTGGTTTCGACCCTCGCCGACTATCACCGTTTCTGCCTGATGCTGCTCGGCGGCGGCAAGCTGGGCGATGTGCGGATCATCAGCCGCAAGACGCTCGATCTGATGACGTCGAACCATCTGCCCGGCGGCGGCGATTTGACGCAGCACAGCGTCGGTATTTTCAGCGAGGACGAAAATGCCGGCGTCGGTTTCGGGCTCGGCTTTGCGGTCACGCTCGATCCCGCGCGCGCCGGAATCCCCGGGTCGGCGGGCGACTTTTACTGGGGCGGCATGTTTTCGACCGGCTTCTTCGTCGATCCGGTCGAGGAAATCTGCATGGTGTTCATGACCCAGCTGATGCCCTCCTCCACCTATCCCGTGCGGCGCGAGGTCAAGACATTGGTCCACGCCGCGATTGATGACTGAAATGCAACACCACCGCTCCGTTCGTGTCGAGCGAAGTCGAGACACCCGTCGAACCGGCGCCTAGCCCGGGGGGCATCTCGACTTCGCTCGATGCGAGCGGCTTATTTGAAGGAGTTCTCCCATGACCGAAGACACCCCCGTATCCGTCACGATGGAAAAGGATGGCGAGATCGCCGTCATCATCGTCAACAATCCGCCCGTGAACGCGCTGAGCTGGCACGTCCGTCAGGGGCTCGAAGATAATTTCGGTGCCGCGCTTGGTGACGACAGCGTCAAGGCGATCGTGCTGCGCTGCGCGGGGGCGACCTTTATCGCGGGCGCCGACATCAGCGAATTCGGCAAGCCGCCGCGCGGCCCCGATTTCAACGCGGTGCTGAACAGCATCGAAGCGGCGTCGAAACCCGTCGTCGCGGCGATCCACGGCACGGCGCTCGGCGGCGGGCTCGAGACCGCGCTCGTCTGCCATTACCGCATCGCCGTCCCCTCGGCGAAGCTCGGCGTGCCCGAGGTCAAGCTCGGCCTGCTGCCCGGTGCGGGCGGCACGCAGCGGCTGCCGCGCGTCGTCGGCGTCGAAGCCGCGGCGACGATGACCTCGACCGGCGACCCGGTTCCGGCGCCGAAGGCGAAGGAAATGGGGCTGGTCGACAAACTCGCGGGCGAGGACAGCCTTGCCGCCGACGCCATCGCCTTTGCGCGCGCGAAGATCGCCGACGGCCCGCGTCCGACGCGCGAACGCCCGGTGTTCGGCGACGTTGCCGTCATCGAGGAGCTGAAGGCGAAAAATGCCAAACGCTGGCGCGGTTTCGAGGCGCCTTACGCCAACCTCGCCTGCGTCGAAGCCGCGACGCGGCTGCCCTTCGAGGAAGGGCTCGCCTTCGAGCGCGAACAGTTCATGAAGCTGATGTTCGGCAGCCAGTCGGCGGCGCAGCGCCATATCTTCTTTGCCGAGCGCCAGGCGGCGAAGATCGACGGGCTGCCCAAGGACACCCAGCTGCGCGACATCAAAAAGGTCGGCATCATCGGCGCCGGGACGATGGGCGGCGGCATCATGATGAACTTCCTGCAAAAGGGCATCCCGTGCACGATCGTCGAGATGCAGCAGGATGCGCTCGACCGCGGGCTCGGCGTCGTGCGCAAGAATTACGATGCGTCGGCCGCCAAGGGCCGCTTCAAGCCCGAGCAGGTCGAGGCGATGATGGGGCTGATCACCCCGTCGCTCAGCCTTGACGATCTGGCCGACTGCGACCTCATCATCGAGGCGGTCTATGAGAATATGGACGTCAAGAAGGATATTTTCGGCAAGCTCGACAAGATTGCGAAACCCGGCGCAATCCTCGCGTCGAACACCTCCTATCTCGACATCGACGAGATCGCGACCGCGACAAGCCGCCCCGGCGACGTGCTGGGGATGCATTTCTTCTCGCCCGCCAATGTCATGAAGCTGCTCGAAGTCGTGCGCGGCGACAAGACCGCGCCCGACGCGCTCGCCACCGCGATGGCGATCGGCAAGAAGATCGGCAAGGTCGCGGTCGTCGCAGGCGTGTGCGATGGCTTCATCGGCAACCGGATGCTGAAACCCCGCCAGATGGAAGCGATGAAGCTGCTGCTCGAAGGCGCGACCCCGGCGCAGGTCGACAAGGTGCATGTCGAATTCGGGATGCCGATGGGGCCGTTCCAGATGAGCGACCTTGCCGGCGTCGACATCGGCTGGCACCGCGACCCCAACCGCATCGAAAGCATCCGCGACGCGCTCGCCGCCGAAGGCCGCTGGGGGCAAAAGAAGCAGGCGGGTTTCTACGACTATGACGAAAAGCGCACGCCGAGCGAAAGCCCGCGCGTCGCCGAGATCATCGAGGAGTTCCGCCAAAAGGCAGGCGTCGAGAAGCGCGAGATCACCGATCAGGAGATCATCGAGCGCACGCTCTATCCGATGGTCAACGAAGGCGCGCTGATCCTGTCCGAGGGCAAGGCGCAGCGCGCGAGCGACATCGATGTCGTGTGGATCTATGGCTATGGCTGGCCGGTCTATCGCGGCGGCCCGATGTTCTGGGCGGGGCTGGAAGGCACCGACAAGATTGTCGCGGCTCTGGAAAAGCACGGGTTCGAGATTGCGCCGCTGCTCAAGGAGAAGGCGGAGGCGAAGTCGGGGTTCTAAGCCCGCCTGTGCTTACGAAAACAAGGCCGTCTGTCCCGCTGCGGGGCAGACGGCCTTTTCTTTGCCTCGGAAAGGCCGAAGGCGTGACCGAAAAGCTGCTATTCAGGGTTAAATCGCTGGCAAGACCTGCCGTTAGGGCAGAGCATGAACGCCATGTCTCTTGCCGCCGCCCTGATCCTTACCGCGAGCGCACCCGCCGCCGCGCCCATGCCGCAGCGGCCGCAGGCGAGCGCGGTTGGCGGCGCGCGCGCGCGCATCCTAGCACCCGCCGAAGTACGGCGCATAGACGGACGGCTGGAGGTACGCAGCGGCAGCCGCGAGGCGCCGACGCAGGTCCACCGCACCGAACGACGCGACGGCGGCGAAACCGCCGACTTTTACTAAGGCGTCGGGCTCAGCCCTTTTCGCCGGGGAAGAAGCGCGCGATCACGTCGCTCGCGAGCCGCGCGGGGCGCAGCGTTTCGGCGTCGATGCAGCACCAGCTCGACTTGACCTCGGCCAGCACTTCTTCGCCGCGGCGGATGACCGTTTCGTAAAAGGCGCGCGCGCCCTGCACCTTTTCGAGGATGACCGTCGCGATGACCTGATCGTCGAGGAAGGCGGGGCGGCGATAGGTGATTTCATGCTTGAGCGCGACCCACAGGTGCGCCGCGACGGCATCGGGCGGGGCGATGTGCCGCCAGTGCGACAGCACCGCTTCCTGCACCCAGCTCAAATAATGGGCATTGTTGACATGCCCCATGAAGTCGATTTCGTCGGCGCCGACGGCGATGGGATGATCGTGCGGGAGCGAGGCTGTGGTCATATCGTTTACACTAGTGTCAACAAAATGTGTCGAAAAGATGAAATATCACCCGCGCCCGCGATAGGGCGCGACGCCCTGGTCGGGAAGCCACAGCCCCGCGGGCGGCGGCCCCGACTGCCAGAAGACGTCGATCGGGATGCCGCCGCGCGGATACCAATATCCGCCGATGCGCAGCCATATAGGCTGCATCTCGTCGAACAGGCGGCGGCCGATGCCGACGGTGCAATCCTCGTGAAAGCCCGCATGGTTGCGGAAAGCGCCGAGAAAAAGCTTCAGGCTCTTCGATTCGACGATCGTCTTGCCCGGCGCATAGTCGATCACCAGATGCGCGAAATCAGGCTGGCCGGTCACCGGGCAGAGCGAGGTGAATTCGGGCGCGGCGAAGCGCACGAGATAGAGTTCGCCCGCGCGCGGATTGGGCACATAGTCGAGCACCGCGGCCTCGGGCGAGGCAGGCAGTTCGCTCGACTGGCCGAGATGTTTGGGCGCGAGCGGCGCGGGGGTGGAATCGGTCATGGAAAGGTTCTAGTGCGCAGCGCGGCCATTGTCATCCGGAGCAAATGTTCCGGCGACGGGCCGAAGGGTTCAGCGCCAATTCAGCGGCGCGGCCGAGATATGGGCAGTTTGGGATCGCGGACAAGATGAGCGTGCGGAATTTCGGACAGGATCGGGCGGTACGCGCCGCGCTGGCGGCGGCAATGCTCGCCGCGAGCACGTCCGCGAGCGCGCAGGACGGCGGGACCGCCACTCAAAACCCGCCGCGCCAGATCGATTTCCGCCTGCCGCCCGAAGACGATGGCCGCGCGCCGGGGGTGCAGGGCCCCGCCGACAATGGCCTGCCGCCTGTCGCGCCGGGCGAGCGCCGCGGACAGCCGACGCCCACCCCCGCCCCTGCGCCCACGCCGACATCGCCCGCCGCACCGCCGCGCGTCGTCCAGACCCAGCCCGATACGACGGCCACCCCGGCGCCAGCGCCTACGCGCCGCCCGGCACCTGCGGCGGCCGACGCACAGCGCGCCGCACCGCCAGCCGCCACGTCGCAGCCCGGTTCCGCCCCCGATGCGGCGGACTTGCCGCCCGTCGATCCGGCGGCACCGGTGCCGGACACCTCCATGCCCGAACCGGCCGACGATACACCGGCGGACAGCCCTGCCGTCCCGGCGCCGTCGGGCACGCCGCTTTGGGCATGGGTGCTGGCCGCGCTCGCCGCGGTGGGCGCGGGTCTTTGGTATTGGCGCCGCCGCGCTGCGCCCGCAGGGCCGGCGTCGGACGAGGCTCCCGAAGTTGCACCGCCGCCGCCCGCGCCGCGCCCGGCCCCGCCGCCGCTTCCCAAAGCCGCGGCACCGCGCCCGCCCGCGCCTCCTGTTCCCGCGCCGGCGGCGCTGCGCCCCGCTTCGCCGCTGGTCACGCGCCCGGCGGCCGAAAAGCGCGCGATCGTCGCCATGTCGCTCGCGATTCGTTCGATTCGGTTTGCGGCGGATCATGTCGCGGTCGGCTTCGCGCTCGACCTGCAGAATCAGGGCAGCGCCACGGCGACCGGCCTGATGGTGCGGATCGCGCTGAATCAGGGGTCAGCGATGACCGAGCCGGTGCTCGGCCGCTTCTTCGACGGCGCAGGCGGCAGCATTTTGCGCGACGACATGACGTTACTGCCCGGCGCGGGCGAGGAATTATCGACCGAGGTGATGCTGCCGCGCGCGACGATCGAACCACTGATGATCGGCGGCAAGCCGATGCTGGTCCCGGTGATGGCGATCGACGTCACCTATCACTGGGACGGCGAAGGCGACGCATTCGGCCAGAATGCCGGCAGCTTCGTTCTCGGCCGCGAACAGGGACCGGGAGGCAACGACAAGCTGGCACCGCTCACGCTCGACCGCGCCGCTTATGCGGTCGATCGCCCCGCCGCCCGGCCGACCGCGATCCGCCGCAACCAATAGCCGCTTTGCGGCGCCGACCGACCCGCTTTTCTGTTGCAGCGCAACAAAGGCTGAGGCAGGACGGAGCCCGCTTGAAAAAGCACAGGTGGGGGCATAGGCTTGACGGCCCCAGGAACAAAGCCGCAGCAGGATGGCGGGGCGAGGGACAGGCAAAAGGTTCCCGACCGGCCGTAACAGGAGCATGACATGGACGCCTTGGTCTCAACCGACTGGCTGGAACGCGAACTGGGTGCATCGGACCTGCGGGTCGTCGATGCGACAAAATTCCTCGGGACCGATCGCGACGCACGCGCCGAATATGAGGCGGGCCATATCCCCGGCGCGGTGTTCATGGACCTGGCCGACCTGACCGACACGTCGAGCGCGGTCGAGAATATGGCGCCGCCCGCCGAAAAATTCGCGAGCCGGATGCAGTCGCTCGGCCTTGGCGACGGCAGCCGCATCGTGCTGTACGACGACAGCCCGCTGAAGAGCGCGGCGCGCGCCTGGTGGCTGCTCAAATTGTTCGGCGCGCACGACGTCGCGCTGCTCGACGGCGGGCTTGCCAAATGGAAGGCCGAAGGCCGCGCGCTCGAAATGGGCAAGCAGACGCTGCGCCACCGTCACTTCACCGTGTGGCGCGACGCCAAGGCGGTGCGGACGAAGGAAGAGATGCTCGCCAACGTCGACAGCGACGCCGAACAGGTCGTCGACGCCCGCCCCGCGGCGCGCTTCACCGGCGAGGATCGCGACCCGCGCCCGGGTCTGGCGCCCGGCCATATCCCGGGATCGCGCAGCCTGCCGCACAGCGAATTGTTCAACGCCGACGGCACGTGGAAGCGCGGCGACGACCTCAAAGCCGCCTTCGACGCCGCCGGAATCGACCTCGACAAGCCGCTCGTCGCAACCTGCGGCAGCGGAATGACGGCGACCGTCGTCGCCTTTGGCGCGCACCTGCTCGGCAAGGATGATGTCGCGGTCTATGACGGCAGCTGGACCGAATGGGGCGCCGACGCCGCGACGCCCAAGGCGACCGGCGCGGCCTGATTTTAGCGTCGGGCGTTTCTCCGCCGAGCGAGAGTTCGGTCGGGCGCGAAGCGATATTTTGATCTCACGCAAAGGCGCGAAGGCGCAAAGAAAACCGCGCCTTTCTTTGCGCCTTTGCGCCTTTGCGTGAGAATTTTTAAAATCGGCTTCGCCGAACCGGTCGAAAGCAGTTGCTGGATTTTGCCCGTCGCTCCGCTAACAAGGCGGAGATGAGCAAGAATGACGATGACAGCCTCCGCCCCGCGACACGGCTGGTACAGGGCGGGCGGCGGCCCGAATGGACCGGCGATCCGCGGCTGGGCGGCGGCATCGTCAATCCGCCCGTCTGGCGCGCCTCGACCATCCTTTACGACAGCATCGCCGACCTGAAGGCACGCGGCCATGCGACGCACGACAAGCTGTATTACGGCCGCCGCGGGACGCCGACGGTGTGGGCGCTCGCCGAGGCCCTGACCGCGATGGAGCCGGGGGCCGAGGGGACATTGCTCTATCCTTCGGGCGTCGCCGCCAATTCGGCGGGGCTGCTCGCGCTCTTGTCGCCGGGCGATCATCTGCTGATGGTCGACAGCGCCTATGAACCGACGCGGGCATTCTGCGACGGAATGCTCGCGCGGCTGGGCGTGACGACGACCTATTATGATCCGCTGGTGGGCGCGGACATCGCCGAGCTGATCCGACCCGAGACGCGGCTGATCTTCCTCGAATCGCCGGGCAGCCTGACCTTCGAGGTGCAGGATGTGCCCGCGATCGCCCGCGTCGCGCGTGCGCGCGGCGTGCTGACGATGATCGACAACACCTGGGCGACGCCCTTGCTGTTCCCCGCCCTGGCGCACGGGGTCGACGTCGCGATGATGAGCCTCACCAAATATGTCGGCGGGCACAGCGACGCGATGATGGGCTCGCTTACCGCGACCCGCGCCGTGTGGCCGAAGCTGCGCAGCGCCGCCTATCAGCTTGGCCAGTCGGTCTCACCCGACGATTGCGCACTCATGTTGCGCGGGCTGCGCACGCTCGACGTGCGGATGCAGCGGCATGGCGAGAACGGCCTTGCAGTCGCAAACTGGCTCGCCGCCCGCAGCGAAGTCGGCCGCGTGCTCCATCCGGCGCTGGCAGGCGATGCGGGCCATGCGATCTGGTCGCGCGATTTCACCGGCACCAGCGGGCTGTTCGGCTTTACGCTGAAGGGCGCCGACGAGGGCGCGCGCACGCGCTTCATCGATGCACTCGCGCATTTCGGCATCGGGTTCAGCTGGGGCGGTTATGAAAGCCTTGTCGTGCCGGCCGATCCCGCAGCCATCCGCACCGCGACGCGCTGGAGCGATCCCGACCCGCTCGTCCGCCTGTCGATCGGGCTCGAAGACCCCGCCGACCTGATCGCCGACCTTGAGCGCGGTTTCGCCGCGATGACGACATGAGCGCGTTCGACGCGCTGGTCGCCCGCCTGGGCTTTCCCGTGCTCGCCGAGGCGCAGCTGGTCGAACTGGCGATCACCGCGGCGCTGGGTGCCATCGCCCTCGCCGCGAGCTGGCTGGTCAGAAAGCGGATCGGTCCGCGGCTTGCCGACTGGTTGCACGGACAGGATTTCGGCGCGCGCGGTCCGCTGACCGAACGCGCCGGGGCGATTCTCGGCTGGATCGCCGCGCTGCTGATCATCGGCATCGCGGGGGCGCTCTGGCCGTGGGATCCCTATGCGCTGCTGCTGCTGAACATCCTGTTCGCGCTCGGTGTCGCGGCGCTGGTGCGGCACATATTGATCGGCGTCGGGCTGGGCGACGGCGCCGCGGTCGCGGGGGCGTTCGTCGCGCTCGTCGTCATGCTGTCGCGCGCGGTCGGCGGGCTCGAGCTGCTGCAGGAACGGCTCGATGCGTTCGGTTTTACGATCGGCGCGCGGCACTTCTCGCTGCTCACCGTCGTCAACCTGCTGGTGACCGTGGTCATCCTTTTTACGCTGGTCCGGCTCGCGACGCGCATATTGCGCCGCACGATCAGGGGCAGCGACCGCTTCGATCCGACGCAGCGGCTGCTGATCGAGAAGATTTCGGCGGTGGTGATCGTCGTCGCGGCCTTTTTCGTCGGCATCGACATATTGGGCATCGACCTCACCGCCTTTGCGGTGTTTTCGGGCGCGCTCGGCCTCGCGATCGGGTTCGGGCTGCAAAAGACCGTCGGCAATCTGATCGCGGGCATCATCCTGCTGATGGATCGTTCGATCAAGCCGGGCGACGTCATCGTCGTCGGCGACAGCTTTGGCTGGGTCAACAAGATCGGCGTGCGCGCCGTGTCGGTGATCACGCGCGAGGGCAAGGAACATCTGATCCCCAACGAAATCCTGATGACGCAGGAGGTCGAAAACTGGAGCTATTCGAGCCGCGCGGTGCGCGTGAAGATCGCCGTGGGGGTCGCCTATGGCACCGACCTGCGGCAGGCGCAGCGGCTGATGATCGAAGCGGCGACCGAATCGAAGCGGGTACTCGCCGAGCCGGCGCCGGTGTGCTGGATCACCGGTTTCGGCGACAGCAGCGTCGACCATGAGCTGCGCTTCTGGATCACCGACCCCGAGGCAGGCGTCGGCAACATCAAGGGCGGCGTGTTCCTGAGCATCTGGGACAAGTTCCAGGAAGCGGGGATCGAGATACCTTATCCGCAGCGCGACCTGTACGTTCGATCGATGCCCGCGCCCGAAGCGGCGCCGAAGCCGAAGCCGAAAAGTTGAATCGTCGCCCCCGCGAAGGCGGGGGCCGTTGGCGATCCTGCACGGCGCGCCTGGCGCAAGCCGATAGCGGCCCCCGCCTTCGCGGGGGCGACATATCCTTCAGAACCCCGCTTTTTTCGCGCGTTCGACGCATTCGACGATGATGCGCTTGGCCTCATCGACATCGCCCCAGCCGTTGAGCTTCGCCCATTTGCCGGGCTCCAGATCCTTGTAATGGGTGAAGAAATGCTCGATCTGTTGCAGCACGATCGGCGGCATGTCGGTGTAGCTTGCGACATCCTTGTAATAGGGGAAGGTCTTGTTGACCGGCACGCAGAGCAGTTTCTCGTCGCCGCCGGCGTCATCCTCCATCATCAGCACGCCGATCGGGCGGCATTTGACCACCGCGCCCGCGACGATCGGCGAGCGCGCGACGACGAGCGCGTCCAATGGGTCGCCATCGTCGCCGAGCGTGTGCGGGATGAAGCCGTAGTTCGCGGGATAGCGCATCGGCGTGTGCAGGAAGCGGTCGACGAACAGCGCGCCCGACGCCTTGTCGAACTCATATTTGACCGGCTCGCCGCCGATCGGCACTTCGATCAGGACGTTGAGGCTGTCGGGCGGGCTGTCGCCCGCCGGGATGAGGTCGATACGCATGGGAGAAGTCCTGTCTTTTCTTGATTCGCGCGCGGCCTTAGCCCCGGAGGGCGCGACAAGTCGAGGCCAATCAACCCTGGAGCGTGCGGATGATCGCCGAAAAATCGTGACCGTCCTTGTCGGCCTCGACAAAGGCTTCGTAAAGCTCGCGCGCTTTGGTGCCCATCGGCACTTGCGCCTCGACGCTGGCGGCGGCCTCCATCGCGAGGCGCAGATCCTTGAGCATCAGCGCCGCGGCAAAACCGCCCTTGTAATCATTGTCGGCGGGCGTCGTCGGTCCGACGCCGGGGAGCGGCGCGTAGCTGGTGAGCGACCAGCATTGCCCCGACGACACGCTGGCGATGTCAAAGAATTTCTGCGGATCGAGCCCGAGCTTCTGCGCGAGCGCGAGCGTCTCGCACGTCGCGACCATCGACGCGCCGAGCAGCATGTTGTTGCAGATTTTCGCCGCCTGCCCCGCACCCGCGCTACCGGCGTGGATCACCGCCTTGCCCATTTTGGCGAGGATCGGTTCGGCGCGCGCAAAGCCTTCGTCGGTGCCGCCGACCATGAAGGTCAGCGTTCCGGCATTGGCGGCGGCGATGCCGCCCGACACCGGCGCGTCGACGGCGACGAGGCCCTTGGCCGTCGCGGCTTCAATATTGGCGCGTGCGGTCGCGACGTCGATCGTCGAGCAATCAAGAAGCAAGATGTTCGGGGCGGCGTTGGGGAAAACATCGCTTTCATAGACCGAGGCGACATGTTTGCCCGCTGGGAGCATGGTCACGACGGCTTCGACGCCGGTGACGGCGTCGGCAGCAGACGCGGCGCGGGTGCAGCCCGCTTCCACGGCGCGCGTCAGCGCCTCTTCGCTGAGGTCGAAGGCGCGGACGTCATGCCCCGCCTTGGCGAGGTTCGCGGCCATCCCGCCGCCCATATTGCCGAGTCCGATAAATGCGATTTTCATTTAATCTCCCCTCCCGCTTGCGGGAGGGGCCGGGAGAGGGCCTGTCCCGATAATTGCACTGGCGAGGAGGAAACAGGTCCTCCCCTAACCCCTCCCGCAAGCGGGAGGGGGGCCGGGCTCACCGCCCCTTCCACACGCCTTCGCGCTTTTCGATGAAGGCGGCCATGCCTTCGGCCTTGTCCTCGGTCGCGGCGAGGATCTGGAACAGGCGACGTTCGTAGATCAGCCCTTGGTCGAGCGTCGTTTCGAACGCGGCGTTGACCATGTCCTTGTTCACCATCGCGGCCATCGGCGGCATCGCCGCAATCGTCGTCGCGGTCTTCACCGCTTCGTCGACCAGCGTCGCATGTTCAACGACGCGCGCGACGAGGCCCGAGCGTTCGGCCTCGGCGGCGTCCATCATCCGGCCGGTCAGGCACATTTCCATCGCCTTTGCCTTGCCGACCGCGCGCGTCAGCCGCTGCGACCCGCCCATGCCCGGCGCGACGCCGAGCTTGATTTCTGGCTGGCCGAATTTCGCCTTGTCGCTGGCGATAATGAAGTCGGCCATCATCGCGAGCTCGCAGCCGCCGCCGAGCGCGAAGCCGTTCACCGCCGCGATCCACGGCTTGCGCACCTTTTTCACGAAATCGCTCGTCCATTTCGAAAAGAAATCTTCGAGGTAGAAATCGGACGCCGGCTTGTCGGCCATTTCCTTGATGTCGGCACCTGCGGCGAAGGCCTTGTCGCCCGCGCCGGTGAGCACCGCGCAGCGCTGGCTGTCATCGGCCTCGAACGCCGCGAAGGCAGCGATGAGATCATCGAGTACGCGCGAATTGAGCGCATTCAGCGCCTGCGGTCGGTTGAGCGTCACCAAGGTGACGGCGCCGCGCTGTTCGACAAGGAGGGTTTCGTAGGTCATTCGGCAATCTCCGGATTTTCGTCATACCGGACTTGATCCGGTATCCATTCCGACGGTGCGCGAATGGACCCCGGATCAAGTCCGGGGTGACGAAGTTGGGTGGTTAGCTGAGAGGGATCCATTTTTCATCGTCCGGCAAAGGCGCAAAGATCGCGTCGATCCAGTCGTCGGTCACCGCCTCCGGCGTCGGCGGATCCCATTTCGGGCTGTTGTCCTTGTCGACGATCAGCGCGCGGACGCCCTCGATAAAATCGTGCATCTGGACGACGCGGCTGCCGATTGCATATTCCTGCGTCATCTGCGCGGCGAATTCGTGCATCTCGCCGCCTTCCTTGAGCTGGCGCAGCGCGACCTTGCACGTCTGCGGGCTTTTGGTGCCGAGCGTGTCGCGTTGCTTTGTCGCCCATTCGCCGCCATCGGCTTCGAGCGCGGCGAGAATCTCCTCATAGCTGTCGCTCGCGAACAGCCGGTTGATCTTGTCGATATGGCTCGTGATGTCGGCGGGCGGTGCGGTGACCGACAGCTCGCCCAAAATGCCGCCGATGCGGTCAGGATGCGCGGCGATGCGCTCTTTCGCCTCGCCGAGCTTTTCGGACGGAAGATAATGGGTCGCCAGGCCGAGCGCCAAACATTCGGCCCCGTCGAGCCGCGCGCCGGTGAGCGCGAGGAACACCCCGACGCGGCCTTCGAGCCGTGGCAGATACCAGCCGCCCCCGACGTCGGGGAACAAGCCAATCCCCGTCTCGGGCATCGCAAAGCGCGTATGTTCGGTCGCGACGCGATATTTCGCCGGCTGCGAAATGCCGACCCCGCCGCCCATGGTGATGCCGTCCATGAACGCGGCGACGGGCTTGGGATAGGTGAAGAGCAGGTGGTTAAGGCGATACTCGGTGTGGAAGAAGGCCCGCGCCTCGACCCCGTCCTTCGCGCCGCTTTCCGCGAGCATCCGTATGTCGCCGCCGGCGCAGAAGCCGCGGCCCTCGCTATGATCGATGATGACGGCTTCGATGCCATCGTCGGCGCGCCATTTCAAAAGCGCGTCGATCATCGCCTGGCACATGCCCAGGTTGAGTGCGTGGATCGCCTTCGGACGGTTGAGCGAGATACGGCCGGCGCGGCCGTCGGTCGAGATGAGAACGTCTTCGGTCATCGCCGATCCTCCCCCAACGGGGGAGGGGGACCACCGAAGGTGGTGGAGGGGTACGGGAGGTCATACGCAGCGTTCGACACCGCGTACCCCTCCACCATGCTTCGCATGGTCCCCCTCCCCGTTCCGGGGAGGATCTTTTCGATCGTGATCATTGGCGCAGCAAGTCCCTTCCGACGATCATCCGCATCACCTGGTTGGTGCCTTCGAGGATCGAATGGACGCGAAGGTCGCGCCAGAAACGCTCGATCGGATAATCCTTCAAATAGCCGTAGCCGCCGAACAATTGCAGCGCATCGTTGACGATCTTGCTGCCGTTATCGGTCGCGAGCCGCTTGGCCATCGCCGAAAAGCGCGACTTGTCGGGGGCGTTGGCGGTGACTTTCGCGGCCGCCATGTAAAGCAGCGCGCGCGCGGCCTCCAGATCGGTCGCCATGTCGGCGAGCATGAACTGGGTGTTCTGGAAATCGGCGATCGGTTGCCCGAACTGCTGGCGGTCCTTGGTATAGGCGACCGTTTCGTCGAGACAGCGCTGCGCGCCGCCGAGCGAGCAGGCGCCGATATTGAGACGGCCGCCGTCGAGCCCCGCCATCGCGAAGCGGAAGCCGTCGCCCTCGGCCCCGACGCGATTTTCGACCGGCACCTTCACATTGTCGAAGATCACTTGTGCCGTGGGGGATGCATTCCAGCCGAGCTTGCGTTCCTTTGCGCCAAAGCTGACGCCGGGCATGTCCTTTTCGATGACGAGGCAGCTGATGCCCTTCGCGCCCGGCTCGCCGGTGCGCACCATCGTCACATAGATGTCGTTGACCCCGGCGCCCGAGATGAACTGCTTGGTGCCGTTGACGACATAATGGTCGCCCTCCAGCTTCGCCGTCGTCTTCAATGCCGCGGCGTCCGACCCGCTGCCGGGTTCGGTCAGGCAATAGCTTGCGATCTGGTCCATCGTGATGAGGCCCGGCAGGAACTTCGCCTTGACCTCCTCGCCGCCGAAGCGGTCGATCATCCAGCTCGCCATATTGTGGATCGAGATGAAGGCGCTGGTCGCCGGACAGCCATAGGCCATCGCCTCCATGATCAGCGCGGCCTCCAGCCGGCCAAGCCCGATCCCGCCCGATTCCTCGCTGACGTAAATCGCTGCGAAACCGAGTTCGGCCCCCGCCTTGATGACGTCGCGCGGGAAATGGGCTTTCTCGTCCCATTCGGCAGCAAAGGGTGTGATCGCATCGGCGGTAAATTTGCGCGCCATATCCTGAATGGCGAGCTGGTCGTCGGTAAGCTGGAACTGGTCGGTCATATCTCTTCTCTGTCGTCATGCTGACGAACGTCAGCATCGATTGCCGATGCCGCCCGGCCGTCAGCCACAGGTTACCTGCGTGATCTTCGACGCATCGTCATACATGATGTTCACGCGGTCCTGACGGTAATCCATCGTCATCGCCGAACGCGGCGGGCCCCAGCGGAGCGTGCGCGCGCCGGTGGCCTTGAGGATCGCCGCGCCGACATCGGACGTCGCGGTCTGGCCGACGTAGCTTTGCGCCGCATCGGCGTTGCACGTCATTTCGCCCGGCGGCGGTGCCGGGGTCGATCCGGCAGGAGCCTCGCTGCTCATGCAGGCGGCGAGCGGCAGGGCGGCGGCGATGGCAAGCAGGCGAACGTCCATGGTGAGTCTCCCTTTCAAAACGCCGTCATCCGGCACAGCGCGTATAGCGCATCGCACCCGCGGCGGCACCCTCGCCCGAATCGCGGCGCACGAGCGTCTTGCCGCCGTCGGCGAGGGCGAGCGTCATCCGCCGATCCCATTCCTCGCCCTCGCCGCTGAACCGGTAATCGGCGACGATGCGGCTGGCATCGCTTTGCTGCACGCGCGCGAGTTCGCCGTGCGATTCGTAGAAACGCAGGTTGGTCGCGTCGATCGTCAGCGCGGTGAGGTCGGTGCCCTTCCGGGCCGTGCAGTCGGCCGCCTTGAGCGCCCAGCGTCCGCGGATTGCGGGCGGGACTGTATCGCCGCCGACGCGGGCACCGGTATCGTCCGGCGCGGGGGCTTCAGCGGTGGCCGGCATTTCGGTGGGCGCGGGGCGCTCGGCTTTCTCCAACGGGCTGATCGCCGCGCTGTCCTCGGGACCCGTCTCCTCGTCCTGCCCGCCGCTGCACGCGGCAAGCAGCAGGATCGCGGCAGGCATCGTCCATCGCATCATCGTCCTTCTCCTTCGCACGGAGAAATGTCCGACCCGGCACATGGGTTTCATCGGCGCTTGCCGATCAACCCATGGTCGGGATGACAAAGGCGTTGCCGCCGTCCGGCGATCCGTCGGGCCAGCGCGCGGTGATCGTTTTCACCTTGGTCCAGAATTTCACGCCTTCCATGCCATGCTGGTTGGTGTCGCCAAACGCCGACCGCTTCCAGCCGCCGAACGTGTGATAGGCGACGGGCACCGGGATCGGCACGTTGATGCCGACCATGCCCACCTGCACGCGCGCGGCGAATTCGCGCGCGGCATGGCCGTTGCGCGTGAAGATCGCGACGCCATTGCCGTACTGATGCTTCGACGGCAGTTCGAGCGCAGCCTCGAAATCCGCTGCGCGGACGATCTGGAGCACGGGGCCGAAGATTTCTTCCTTATAGCTTTCCATGTCGGGGGTGACATGGTCGAACAGCGTCGGGCCGACGAAGAAGCCCTTTTCGTGGCCCTGCAAGGTGAAGCCGCGGCCGTCGACGACGAGTTCGGCGCCTTCGTCGGCGCATTTCGCGATCCAGCCTTCGACCTTCTCCTTGTGTGCCTGTGTCACCACCGGGCCGTAATGCGCCTCGGCATCGGTCGAGACGCCGACGCGCAGCGCCTCGATCGCCGGGATCAGCTTTTCACGCAGGCGGTTGGCGGTATCCTCGCCGACGGGGACGACGACGGGCAGCGCCATGCAGCGTTCGCCCGCCGAGCCGAAGGCGGCGCCGGTCAGGTCGTTGACGACCTGGTCGAGATCGGCGTCGGGCATGACGATGCCATGGTTCTTGGCGCCGCCCATCGCCTGCACACGCTTGCCGTTCGCGACGCCGCGGTTGTAGACATAATGGGCGATGTCCGACGATCCGACGAAGCTGACCGCGCCGATGTCGGGATGGTCGAGGATCGCGTCGACCATTTCCTTGTCGCCGTGGACGGTCTGGAAAATGCCCTCGGGCATCCCGGCTTCGAGGAACAGTTCCGACAGGCGGACGGGCACGCTGGGGTCGCGCTCGCTGGGCTTCAGGATGAAGGCGTTGCCCGTCGCGGTCGCGACGCCGCCCATCCACAGCGGGATCATCGCGGGGAAGTTGAACGGCGTGATCCCCGCGCCGATGCCGACCGGCTGGCGCATCGAATAGACGTCGATGCCGGGGCCGGCGCCCTGCGTATATTCGCCCTTCAGCACGTGCGGGATACCGCAGCAGAATTCGATGACCTCCAGGCCGCGTTGAATGTCGCCCTTTGAGTCCGCGATCACCTTGCCATGTTCGGCCGACAGCATTTCGGCGAGCTGGTTCATATTCGCTTCGACGAGGCGCTTGAATTCGAACATCACGCGGGCGCGGCGCTGCGGGTTGGTCGCCGCCCATGCGGGCTGCGCAGCCTTGGCGGCAGCGACGGCGCGGTCGAGGATCGCACGATCGCCGAGCGCGACCTGCGCCTGCACGCCGCCATTATTGGGGTCGAGGACATCGCCGAAGCGGCCGGAACCCTGTGCGCCGCCGCCGGCGCCGCCGGCAATGTGATGGTCGATCTGTCGCATGACTGTGAGTCTCCCAAAAGATGTTGCCGCTGCAACAGACCAATCGGGGCGCGATTGCAAGGGATAGACTTGCAGCACAATCCTGCATATTCGCAGCATATGGGCTGGGACAGGCTGCAATATTTCCTGATGGTCGCACGCCACGGCACGCTCGCGCGCGCGGCGGCGGCACTGCATGTCGATGCGACCACGGTCAGCCGCCATGTCAGCGCGCTGGAAGCGGCGCTCCAGCAGACGCTGTTCGAACGCGCGCCGACGGGTTTCGTTCTGACCGCCGCAGGCCGCGCGCTCGTGCCGCACGCCGAAGCGATGGCGGCGGCGGCGGCGCGTATTCATAAGGCGTCCGAAGGCTCGTCGGCGCTGTCGGGGCAATTGCGCGTCAGCGTGTCCGAAGGCTTCGGCAACAGCTTCATCGCGCCGCGGCTCGGCCGCTTCGTCGCGGCGCATCCCGAGCTTGAGATCGACCTTGTCGCCTCGTCGGGGTTCCTCAACCCGTCGCGGCGCGAAGCCGATATGGCGGTGCTGCTCGCGCGGCCGCGCAAAGGCCCGCTGATTACCCGCAAGCTTGCCGACTATAGCCTCGGCCTCTATGCCCCCGCCGACCGGCTCGACTGGCAGGCGGCGGTGAGCGCCGCGCCGCTGTCGCGCGCGGGCATTCCGGTGATCGGCTATATTCCCGACATTCTTTACGCCCCCGAGCTCGACTATCTGGGCGAGATCGAACCGGGGCTTCGCGCGACCGTTCGCTCGTCGAGCATCCTTGCACAGCGGCGGATGATCGCGGGTGGTGCGGGCGTCGGCGTGCTGCCGTGCTTCCTCGCCGCGGGCGATCCGGCGTTGGTCCGCGTGCGGGGCGATCAGGCGATCGCGCGCGCCTTCTGGCTGGCACTCCACCGCGACGTCGCGCCGCAGCCGCGGATAAGGGCGTTTATCGACTGGCTGGATGCCGAGGTGAGGGAGAGTCGGGGGGTGCTGGTTCCGAATTAAGCTTCGTCATTGCGAGCGAAGCGAAGTAATCCAGAGCGGATTACGCTACTCTGGATTGCCGCGTCGCCTTCGGCTCCTCGCAATGACGAAGTTAGGCGATGATTTACGGCCGCCATTTCGACGCGATCAGGCCGCCGTCGCCGAACAATTTTGCCATCGCGTCCGGACCCGCCGCCGCCGCGCGCAACCTGTCCGCCAGCGGATCGTCGATCGGATGCCCGCTCCGCAGAAAGGCGATCCACGCGGCTATCGCCGTTTCGATCGACGCGCAGCGCGCACCGCGCCCCTGATGCCATGCCAGCGTTTCCAGCCAGCGCTGCGGGATCTTCTGGCTGCCGTCCATCGCGATCTGGATCAGCCGGTGATCGAGCGCGGGATTGGCGAAGCGATCGAGCAACGCATCGGCATAGGCGCCAAGATCCTGCCCCGGCGCGGCGTCGATCGTCGGCGCGGCTTCGTCGCGCATCAGCCGTTCGATGACCGGGCGGACGTCGGGATCGGCGATCGCCTGATGAACAAAATCATGCCCGCGCCCCAGCCCGATATAGGCAAGCGCCGAATGCGCGCCGTTGAGCATCCTGAGCTTGGCGGTCTCATAAGGCGCAACATCGGCGACCAGCTCGGCCCCGACCGCCTCCCAGCGCGGACGCGGGCCCGCGAAATCATCCTCGATCACCCACTGGCTGAAGCCCTCGGTGACCACCGCCCCCTCGTCGCGCGCGCCGAGCGCGGCTTCGACCGCGGCACGATCGGCGTCGGTGGTGGCGGGGACGATGCGGTCGATCATCGTCGCCGGACAGGTGCATTCGCGATCGAACCAGTCGACTAGCCTTGGGTGCTCGGCAGCAAGATATTGCCGCATCAGCCGTCGCAGGACGGCGCCGTTGTTCGCCAGATTGTCGCAGCTGAGCAAGGTCAGCCCGCCGAGCCCCGCCGCCTTGCGCGCAGCGAGCGCGGCGCCGACGAAGCGATAGAGGCTCGACGCACGCTTTGCCGCATCAAGATCGAGCGACCTGTCGGCCCCGCGCAAATAGCCCTTCTCGGTCACGGTAAAGCTGACAATATGCGTCGTCGGCGCAGCGATGGCGTCGATCGCCGCCTGCGGATCGTCAGCCGCGACGAGCACCTTTTGCACCGCGCCGATGACGCGCAGTCGGGTGCCCGCCGCGCTGCGGCTGCTGACCGTGTAAAGCCCGTCTTGCGGGTTCAACTGCGCCGCGACGTCGCCCGAACGCAGCGACACGCCGATGATGCCCCAATCGCGGTCGCCCGCGTTCATCGCATCGTCGGTATAGACCGCCTGATGCGCGCGGTGGAACGCGCCGATGCCGATATGGACGATGCCCGCCGCCTGCGCCCCGCGGTCATACCCCGGCGCCTGCACCGACGCCGGGAGCGGCGTTTGCGCCGACAGCCTCACAGCTTGTACGCGGCCTTGGCGAGATTGTAGCTGAGGTCGGCCGCGAGTTCGGCGGCTTCCCATTCCTCAAGTCTGTGCTCGGCGACGAGCTGTGCCAGAAAGCCGCAATCGATGCGACGCGCGACATCGTGGCGCGCGGGGATCGACAGGAAGGCGCGCGTGTCGTCGTTGAAGCCGACTGTGTTGTAGAAGCCCGCCGTCTCGGTCATCTGATTCCTGAAGCGCCGCATCCCTTCGGGGCTGTCGTGGAACCACCAGGCGGGGCCGAGCTTGAGCGCCGGATAATGGCCCGCAAGCGGCGCGAGCTCGCGCGCGTAGCTCGTCTCGTCGAGAGTGAAGAGGATGATCGTCAGCCCGGCTTCGTTGCCATATTTGCCGAGCAAGGGGCGCAGCGCATGAACATAGTCGGTGCTCATCGGGATGTCGGCGCCCTTGTCGCGGCCGTAATTCGCGAACAGCCACGGATTATGATTGCGAAAGGCGCCGGGGTGGATCTGCATGACGAGTCCGTCGTCGAGGCTCATCCCCGCCATCACCGTCAGCATATGCGCGCGGAAGAGTTCGGCATCGGCGGCGCTGACGTCGGCGCTCGTTACGCGCGCGAAGAGGGCTTCGGCCTCGGCATCGGACAGATCGGCGGTTACCGCGGTTGGGTGACCGTGATCGGTCGAGGTCGCGCCCATTTCGGCGAAAAAAGCGCGGCGGTTGCGGTGCGCAGCAAGATAGCCGGCATAGCTGAACGCATCCTCGCCCGACAATTCGGAGAAGCGCGCGAGATTATCGCGGAATCCTTCGAATTCGGGATCGACCACCGGATCGGGGCGATAGGCGGTGATGACGCGGCCCGCCCATTCGCCGCTCGCATTGGCGGCGCGGATGACGGCGTGATGATCGAGCGTATCGAGCGGGCTTTCGGTCGTCGCGATCACCTCGATCCCGAAGCGGTCGAACAAGGCGCGCGGGCGGAAAGCATCGGTCGCGAGAGCCTCAGTGATGCGGTCGTAATAAAGGTCCGACGTCTCGGCCGAAAATTGCACCTCGATCCCGAAGGCTTCGGCGAACACCCAGTCCATCCACATGCGCGACGGGGTGCCGCGGAAGAGATGATAGTTTTGCGCGAAGATCCGCCAGCTCTCGCGCGGGTCGGCGTCCGGGTTGCCGATGCCGAGCGCGTCGAGCGACACCCCCTGCGAATAGAGCATCCGAAACACATAATGGTCGGGATGAAGCAACAGCTCCGCCGCATTGCCGAAGGGCGCGTTGCCCGCAAACCAGCCGGGATCGGTATGCCCGTGCGGGCTGACGATCGGCAGACCCGCCACCTCCCTATAGAGCCGGCGCGCGATGTCGCGCTGCGCCGGGTCGGACGGAAAGAGGCGGTCGGGTGACAGGTGCAGCGGGCGCGGCATGGCGCTATCTTGCGCCTTCCACGCCGACCGGCGCGAGGCGCGGGCTGAGGATATGGACCGCGAGCACCGCGAGGAAATAGACGGTCGTGCAGGCGGCGAAGATGAGCGTGTAATTGCCCCCCGTCGCGTCGAGCACGAGCCCCGTCGACTTCGCCATGATCATGCCGCCGACGCCGCCCATGAAACCGCCGAGCCCGATCACCGACCCCACAGCGCGTTTCGGGAACATGTCGGGCGGGATCGACAGGATCGTCGAGGAAAATGCCTGGTGCCCCGCAAGCGCGATGCCGATCAGCACCACCGCGAGCCACATATTTTCCAGCCCGGTCACGAACAAGAGCGGCAGCACGCAAAAGCCCGCGCCGATCATCGTCACCTTGCGCGCAAAATTGACGCTGTGCCCGGTCTGGATCAATTTCGACGACACCCAGCCGCCAAGGATGCTGCCGACGTCGGACAGAAGATACATGATGATCATCGGCAGCAGCACGATCTTGAGGTCGACGTCATAGGTCGAGGCGAAATATTTGGGCAGCCAGAAGAGCATCAGGAACCACACCGGGTCGGTCAGGAACTTGGCCATCGCAAAGGCCCAGGCCTCGCGCTTGGTGACGATCTTGCCCCAGCCGATGCGCTCGACCTTTTCGGGCGGATCATGTTCGATCCACGCGAGTTCGGCCTCGCTGACCTTCCCGCTTTCGCGCGGGTTGCTGTAGAGCCAGAGCCACAGAATGAGCAGAACAACGCCGAACAAGCCCGAATAGATGAAGGTTTCGCGCCAGTCGAAGCCCATCCAGACCATGAAAAGCCAGATCGTCGGGGCGGTCAGAATCACGCCGATCGTCGTCGCGCTGTTGACCCAGCCGATCGCATAGGAGCGTTCCTTTTGCGGAAACCATTCGCTCGACGCGCGCACGACCGACGGGAAATGCCCCGCCTCGCCGACACCCAGCACGATGCGCGCGAGCATGAAGGAGGCGACCGAAGAGGCAAAGCCGTGCGCGACATGGCCGATCGTCCAGATCGAGATGGCAATGGCATAGCCGACCTTGGGACCGAAGCGGTCGATGAGCCAGCCCATGAGCAGAAAGCCGAGCGCATAGGCGGCCTGGAAAGCGGTGACGATGTTGCCATAGTCATTTTCGCTCCACCCGAGCTCGGTGCCGAGCGTCGGCGCGAGCAGCCCGAGCATGGTGCGGTCGATATAGTTGACGGTGGTTGCGGCAAACAGCACCGCGACGATCATCCAGCGATAGCGGCCCGAGCGTGGCACCGGCACCGCCGCACCCGTGTCTGCGATTGCCTGTGCCATCATCCTCTCCCGTGTTTCGCTTCTAATAGCTTGTGATCGTGCAGCCGACGCGGATTTTTCCGTCGAACAGCGCTTCGGCCCGCTGGCCCGGCCGGACCTCGTGAATACCGGTAATCGCGCCCGCCGACACCCAGGTGCCGGGTGCAATCGCGATGCCGCGCGCGCGCAACATGTCGATCAGGAACAGCGCCGAGCCAAAGGGGCCATCGAGCATCGCCTCCATGGTCGCGGCGCCGACGCGTGCGCCATCGACGAACATCTCGACAGGCATGTGGAGGAGGTCGGCGTCCTGCCAGGCGGGGATCGACGGGCCGAGGATCAACCCCTTGTTGTTGCCATAGTCGGACGCGGTGACCGCGGGGCCGTGGCGGTTGATTTCGGGGAAAGGCGAGCTCGCGATCTCGATCCCCGTGCGGACGTCGGCGATGCACTGTTTCACGCTGTCGATGTCATAATCGCGCGCGCCGACCTCGCCAAAGCAGAGCAGCACCTCGGCCTCGGCCGCGGCAAAGCCATCGGCATAGACGGGCATCGCCGGATCGGCGGCGCCGTCGAAGATTTCGTCGGCGAAGATCGGACCGGTCAGGCGGTTGCCGCCAAAGCGATCGACGAGGTCGGGGGCGATTCGCCCCACCTTCCACCCGCCGACGCGCCGCCCGTCGAGCGCGATCGCGCGATCCTGGATCGCATAGGCCTCCGCCATCGTTTGCGGCATCGCGCCGGGATAGGCGGTAAGCGGTGTCTTTCCCGCACGCGCGTCGATAAATGCGCGCGCCACATTTTCCTGATCGCTGGTTGCCGCCATCTTTCTCATTTCCCTCTTCCGCGAAGCGGTGTAAGAGACACCGGTGTCAAAGGCAAGCGAATATCCGATGAATCTCGCGATCCGTATCGGCGACAGAGACAATGTGGCGACCACCCTTGCCGACATTGCGAGGGGCCAGCCGATCTTTTCGGGGGCCGATATACGTGCCGCTTCCTCCATCGCGCGCGGGCACAAAATCGCCCTCGCGCCGATCGCGCGCGGCGCGCCGGTGATCAAATATGGCTTCCCCATCGGGCACGCCACCACGGACATCGCGCCGGGCGAGCATGTCCACAGCCACAACCTCGCGACGGCGCTCGGCAGCGACGACGATTATCATTATGCACCGCCGCCGGCTCGCGCGGCGCCCGTGGCGGCCGCACCTGGCTTTCAGGGCTATGTCCGCGTCGACGGCCGCGTCGGCACGCGCAACGAAATCTGGGTGCTGCCGACGGTCGGTTGCGTCGGCAACCTCGCCGCACGCGTCGCGCGGATCGCGGGCGAGCGCCACGCCGGGCGCGTCGACGGCATCCACGCCTTCAAGCATCCTTTCGGCTGTTCGCAGCTCGGCGACGATCTCGGGCATACGCGCGGCTTGCTCGCCGCGCTCGCGCAGCACCCTAACGCCGGCGGCGTGCTGATCGTCGGACTGGGGTGCGAGAGCAATCAGCTCGGCGCGCTGATAGAACTGATCCCCGCCGATCGCCGCGCGCATATCCGCACTTTGTCGGCGCAGGCGGTCGAGGACGACGAAGCCGCTTGCCTGACGCTGGTCGACGAACTGGTCGCGGGCTGCGGCGATCTGGCGCGGACCGACGTGCCGCTGTCGCAGCTGGTGCTTGGGGTCAAATGCGGCGGATCGGACGGCCTCTCGGGCCTCACCGCCAACCCGCTCGTCGGGCGCATGGCCGATGCCGTCGCGGCGGCGGGCGGCAAGGTTGTGCTGACCGAGATTCCCGAAATCTTCGGCGCCGAACAGATATTGATGGACCGCGCGGTGTCGCGCGCGGTGTTCGACGACGCGGTGGCGCTGGTCCATGATTTCAAGCAATATTTCATCCGCCACGGCGAGCCGGTGAGCGAGAATCCGTCGCCCGGCAATATCGCGGGCGGGATCACGACGCTGGAGGAAAAGTCGCTCGGCGCGGTGCAGAAGGGCGGGCAGGTGCCGCTCGTCGATGTCCGCCGTTATGGCGATGAGGCGACGATTCCCGGCCTGACCCTCCTCGAAGCACCGGGCAACGACGCCGTGTCCTCGACCGCGCTGACCGCGGCGGGGGCGACGATCATTCTTTTCACCACCGGGCGCGGCACCCCGCTCGGCTTTCCGGCGCCGACGCTGAAGATCGCGTCGAACAGCGATCTCGCGGCGCGCAAGGCGGGATGGATCGACTTCGACGCGGGGCAGGTGCTGGACAACGGCTTCGATCGGTCGGCCGATGCCCTGCTCGACCTGATCACCGCCACCGCTTCGGGCGCCCCGACCAAAGCCGAAGCGAATGACGAGCGCGACATCGCGATCTGGAAATCGGGCGTGACGCTTTAATCGAGCGCGCGGAAGGTGAAATTGCGAAAGCGCGCTTCGCCCGTTCCCGCCGAATACAGGCCGGGGCGCAGCATCAGGAAGCCGCCGCGCACATTGTGATGGTATCCCGACACTTCCATCCCGCGGTCGAAGCGCACCCACGTCTTTCCGCCGTCACCGCTGGTGTCATAGGTGACGATGTGGCGGTCGTTGGTGACGCGCATCCGCATTTTCCGCCCGTGCGGATTGGCGGGGCGCGCGCGTTCGATCCCATATTGGTGCGTCACGAAGCGTTCGCCGTCGAAGCCGAGCCCGCAATAGAGTTTTTCGTCGTAAAAGAGGATCAGCCCCGCGGTGCCGCCGGGCGCGATCTCGATATCGCATTCGAACCGATAGGCCTGATCGCCCGCAATCAGCAGCAAGGGCGAGCTGTCGGCGGGCGCCGTGCCGCGCGCTGTCAGCACCAGCGAGCCGCCCTCGACGCGCGCCCGGCGGTTTTCGTCGGGCGCGGGTTTGAAGAAATTCCACTTGGCGCCGAGCGCGAGCGATGAAAAATCGTCGGACAGCGCCATGCCGTGCGGACCCGCTATTGTCCCGCCCTTCGGCTTGGCGATCGGCTGCGACAAATCGCCGCCCGTCATGCGCAGCCAGCCGTCGTCGGTCCATTCGACGGGGTCGAGCAAGGCCTGTCGTCCCAAGGTCCAATAACCATTCTCATAGCCGTGATAGACCGCCCACCAGTCGCCCGCCGGCCCCTCGACAAGCGTCGCATGGCCGCGCGACCACCATTTTTCGGCCGCCGAGACTGTGCGGACGAGCGGATTCGCCGGGCAATTTTCCCAAGGCCCGTGGATCGATTTCGACCGCGCGGCGATGACCATATGCCCCGTGGGCGGCCCCGCGGTGCCGCCGACCGCGGTGATCATGTAATAATAATCGCCGCGCCGCGTAATCTTTGGCCCCTCGGGCGCGAAGCCTTCGACCACCCAGTCGGCGGGATAGCGCCACGGGTCATAGACATGCTCGGGCTCGCCGAGGCGCTTGCACCCATCATCCGACAGTCGCACCCGGTCGCCGCCCGACAGGAACAGCCAGCGCGACCCATCCTCGCCGACGGCGTGGCCGGGGTCGATATGGTTGGGGAGGTCCAGATCGACGGGATCGCTCCACGGCCCCTCGATCCGGTCGGCCCAGATCACCCAGCTCGTGTTCGGGCCTTTGGTCGGGATATAGAGAAAGAAACGCCCGTCGTGCTTGCACAGTTCGGGCGCCCACACCGAGCCGATATTCCTGTGCAGCGCGGGCCCGATCGGCCGCCAGTTCACCAGGTCGCGCGAATGCCAGATGACCAGCCCCGGATAGGAGTCAAAGGTCGAGAAGGTCATATAATAATCGGCGCCGTCCTTCAGGATCGACGGATCGGGATGGTCGCCCGCCATGATCGGATTGAGGAAGCGCCCGTCGCCAAGATCGGCGACACGCTGGCCGTCGAAGCCTTTGGCCCATGCCGGCGCCGGGCGCGCAGGCGCGCGGGCCGCCTGCCCTATAACCGCGGGAGCCGCGAAACCCGAAAGCCCGGTCGCGACGAGGCCGGTCCCGGCCAGTTTGAGCATCTCGCGGCGATCGGTCACCCGTCTCTCCTTCCAAAGAAAAAGGCCCGACCCTCGCGAACGCAGGCCGGGCCTTTTCCGGGACGAACCCTTTTGCGTCAGATCTTGACGCGCGCACCGAACAGGAAGGTGCGGCCGTAATGGTTGTTCTCGTAATTACGGTCGGCATCGAAGTCGGTGAAGCGATACCGATATTCGTCGGTCAGGTTGATGCCCTCAACCGAGATTTCGATATTCTCGGTGATCGCATAACGCATCGACGCATCGACGTTGATCGTCGAGCCATAGCCTTCGAACACGTTGCCGGTGCCGCTGTTGGCGTCGGCATAGCGGCTGCGATAGCTGATCGAACCGCGCGCGCTGAACTTGCCGTCGTCATAATAGAGCGTGCCGTTGAACGCGCGCTTGGACAGGCCGAACAGGGTGCCGTTGCGGGTTGCAGGCTGCAAGGCGCCACCGGGAACGATCGCCGGGCCGCTGACACGGTAATCGGCATCCGAATCGATGAAGGTCGCGTTCACGATGCCGCCGAAGTTCGACAGGAAACCCGGCAGGAAGGTGAAGGGCGCCTGCAACGCGACTTCGATGCCTTTCAGGCTTGCGCCTTCGCCATTGCCGATCGAATTGATCGTCCACAGCTGGCCTTCCGGATTGATCGCGGCTGGGCTGCTCGGCGGAATGATCGACAGCGGCAGCCCGGTCGAGGCGAAGGTGCCACTGGTCGTCGTCGCGACCGGGAAACTTGCGACGTCCTTTTTGAACAGCGCGACCGAAAAGATCGACTGCGGAGCAAAATACCATTCGAACGCAAGGTCATAGGCGGTCGCGCGGAACGGGTCGAGGAACGGGTTGCCGTAATTGATGCGATAGTTGAACCCATCGACCGTGCCGCCTGGCGTCAGATTGCCGAGCGTCGGGCGCGTCATCACGTCGGCGACCGCCGCACGGATGATAATGTCGTCGTGCGGGAAAAGCGCCAAGTTCATCGACGGCAGCCAGTCCTCATAGCTGCGCTCGACCGTCACCGCCGCACCGCTGCTGAGGCCGCTCGACCGCTGGTCGGTGTGGACGTAGCGCACGCCGGCGTTGAGCGCATAACGCAGCCCGCCAAGTTCGCCCTTGGCGTCGAATTGCAGGTAGCCGCCCTTCACTTCTTCGCGCACCGATCGGTTGTTGCCCGCGTCTAGGCGCGCTTCACGATCGTAAAGACCGGTGAAATCGGTCGCCGCGTCGAGGTTGGGGACGAGCCATTCGATCGTCGTGCCGGCCGGTTGACCGGCCTTGCCCAGCGTGAAGAGCTGCGACAGATCGCCCGTGACCGGGAAACCATAGACCGCGCCGGGGCCGATCGAACCCGAGGGCGAACAGTTCAGCGTGCCAAGGACGCGATCGACGCCGCCATTGCCGCAAACCACCGTATCGCGGGTGAAGGCAACGCTGGCAAAGTCGAAGCGGCGATAGACGCCGCCCGCCTTGACGGTGAAATCTTCGCTGACGTCCCATTCGGTGCGCAGTTGCACGGTGCGGAACTTGTTTTCGACTTCCGAGGGACGGTCGCGGATTTCCGCGAGCTGAAAATTCGCCGGATCGGTGACGCTGGTGCCGAAGCTGAGCAGCGGGTTGCCCATGTCGCTATAGTCGTAACGATAATCCTGGGCGTCGCGGTCGTCGAAGACGATCGTCGTTTCGAGCGGGATCGACGCGGTCGATTTCGACAAGCCGCCAAGCAAGGTGAAGCGGAAGCTGTCGCCGATGTCCTGATCCCAGCTGCCCCCGAACTGATAGAATTCGGTTTCGGCCTTGCGCAGATAATGTTCGGTGCGCACCCATGCGTCGTCGAGTGTCGCCGACACGAGATTGTTGTTCTCGTCGATCTCATAATCGCTGACGTTGATCGACCGCTCGTTGCTGCGCAGCAGCACTTCGCCCCATTGTTCACGGCGCTGGTGCTTGAACTTCGAATAAAGGGCGTCGAGCGAAATCTTGGTCGCATCGGTCGGCGCGAACTGGATCGACCCGGTCAGGCCAAGACGCTCCCTGTCATGCGCGATTTCGCCATAGCGCGGAATGCGCGGGTGGAACGCCAGCGCGACCTCGTCGCAGGCCGCGCTCGGGACATAGTCACCCCCTGAATTGGCGGTGGTGAAACAGGGCGTGCCATCGACCGAGTCGAAACGCGCCTGCGACCAGCGGACCGTGTTGTTGCCAAGCTCGAGCGTCTTCTGGTCCGAATAGGCCGCCGAAACCGAGGCGCCGAAGGTGCCGGCATCATTGACCCAGCTAAGCAGCCCGGCGACGCGCGGGCCGACCTTTTCCGACAGGTCGTTATAGCTGCCCTGCGCCGACAGGACGGCGGTGAAACCGCTTTTGCCGCCGAGCGGATTGCCGGTGTTAAGATCGACGACGGCGCCGAGCGAGCCTTCGTCGAGTTCGGCCGAAGCGGTCTTGTGGACGACGATCGAGGTGAAGAGTTCCGACGCAAAGACGTTGAAGTCGAAAGCGCGGTCGCGGTTCGCCGCGGCGCCGTCGGTCGATGTGGCGACTGTTTCGAGCCCGTTGACGCGAACGCGCGTGAATTGCGAACCCAGACCGCGTACGGTGATTGCGCGGCCTTCGCCGCCGTCGCGCTGGATCGTGATGCCGGGAATACGCTGAAGCGATTCGGCGAGATTCTGGTCGGGGAATTTGGCGATGTCCTCAGCGACGATCGCATCGACCGCCGCGACCGAGTCGCGCTTTACATCGAGCGCCTTGTCGAGCGAGGCGCGGAAGCCGGTGACGATGATCTCATCTTCGGCTGCGACCGTTTCGTCGCCGGCGGCTGCATCCTGCGCCCAGGCCGGCGACGCCGCCAGCACGGCAAGCGAGGCCCCGCACGCCAGCCGAGTCAAAGTGCGCACGCTCCGCATTGCTTGAATTGACATTTTCATCCTCCCTTAATCGCCCCGCATTCTCGCTCGCGCAACGAATGACACCGGTTACTTTGCTCGACAAAATGACGCGGCGCGTCGTCTTGTCCGTTGATTTTCAGAGAGTGATGATGGCCCGCCCGTCGTTGCGGCGGCTCCGATCAGACCCTCTCCCTTGGAAATATTTTCTCGTTGACCGATTGGGGTAACCGGTGTCAGAAAGATTGAAGGATAGGCGACGCCCTGTCAAGACCCAAAGAACAAGGGAGAGAATTATGCGCCCGACTCCGTGGATAGCCGCGCTTTTGCTGGCGTTTGCGCTGCCCTCCGCACCGCTTGCTGCGGCCGAAGCGGCACCGCGCGCCTTCCCCGGCGCAGTCGGTCCGGCCGCCGAAACCCCCGGCGGGCGCGGCGGCAAAATCCTGCGCGTGACGACGCTGGCCCCCGACGGACCGGGGTCGCTCAAGGCCGCGATCGACACGCCGGGCCCGCGCATCATCGTGTTCGAGGTCGGCGGCGTGATCGACATGGGGCGTCAGTCGATCGAGATCAAACATCCCTATCTGACGATCGCGGGGCAAACCGCACCCGGCCCCGGCATCACGCTGATCCGCACCGGCATCGACGTAAAAACCCACGACGTCATCCTGCGCCACCTGCGCGTCTATACCGGCGTCGATGGCCAGCCGAAGCGCAGCGGGTGGGAGGCCGACGCCTTTTCGACCGTCGCCGCGCATAATGTCATCGTCGATCATTGCACCTTCCTGTGGGCGATCGACGAAAATATGTCGGCGTCGGGGCCGCGCTTCACCGGCAAGAGCGTCGAGGAATGGCAGCAGGGCACGAGCCGCAACATCACCTTCTCGAACAATCTCGCCGCCGAGGGCCTTGCCGATGCGAGCCACCCCAAGGGCGAACACAGCAAGGGGTCGCTGATCCACGACAATGCCACCGGCATCGTCTTTTACCGCAATGTCTGGGCGCATAATGTCGAGCGCGCGCCGCTGGTGAAGGGCGGCGCGCAGGTGCTGATGGTCAACAATCTGATCTACAATCCGAAACACCGCGCGGTGCACTACAACCTCATGAACCTCGAATGGACCGGGCACGACTATGTGACGGGCCAGATCACCGCGATCGGGAATGTGATGCGCGGCGGCAACGACACCGACGAGGGCATGCCCTTTCTGATGCTCGGCGGCGACGGCGATCTCGAATTTTATGGCAAGGACAATCTGGCGGTCGATCGCCACGGCCAGCCGCTGCCCGAATTCGGCCGCTATGGCGAGACGCGCGCCGAACTGACCCGCGCCCGGGCGCCGCTCGCGCCGGTCGAAGGTTACACGATCCTGCCGGTGCGCGACGTCGAAACGTCGGTGCTGGCGACAGCGGGTGCGCGGCCGTGGGCGCGCGATGCCGAAGAGATTCGCGTGCTCTTCTTCATTGCCGAGGGGCGCGGCGAGATTATCGACGACGAAAAGGAAGTCAGCGCCTATCCCGCGGCGAGGCCGCCGGTGCGCGCACCTTTTGTCGAAGCCGCGTGGGATCTGGCGACGATGGAGCCCAAAGCGGGGCTGTATCCGGGGCAGACGGCGCCGATGCCGCAGGAGCATCTGTCGGCGCGCGACCGCGCCTCGCGCGGTGAAGCGCCGTGAGCGCACTGCTCGCAATATTGCTCGCCAGCGTCGCCGCGGCCCCCGCGATGGTCGTGATCGACGAAGCTGCGACGGTGCGCGAGGAGGCGCCGCCGCATGGCGCGATCGGCATGTCCACGGCCTACCGGATCAGCGATGCCGTGCCCGCACCGCGCAGCTTCGAGTTCCGCAAGCGCGCGCTGCACGTCGGCGCGGCGATCGGCATCCACGGAATCGACCATGACGAGATTTATTATGTCGTGTCTGGCACCGGCATCGTCCATTCGGACGGCGAGGAGCGAGCGCTCGGCACCGGCATGGCGGCGTGGCTCTACAAGGGCGCCAGGGTCGGCATTCGCCAGACGGGCACCGAGCCGCTGGTGCTCATCATCGCCTATCCCAACAAGACGGCAGAGTGATGGCATTCGGTCGCCGTGCGCTGCTGAGCGCCAGTCTCGCCCTGCCTTTTGTAAGCTCCGCCGCTCGGGCGGCGTGGACGCGTCCCGCGGGTGTCGTTCCCGACGCGAGCGTGCCGCTGTGGCCCGAAGGCCATGTCACACCGCCGCGCGGTCTGGTCGAACGCGTCGTGCAGCGCAGCGACGACCCCGATGCCAGCGACCGGATGCTCGAAGGCATCACGCGCCCGCGGCTCGACATCTTTCGCCCGGCGCAGCCCAATGGCGCCGCGGTCATCCTCGCTCCCGGCGGCGGCTATCGCTATGTCGTGATCGACAAGGAAGGTTATGAGCTGGCGCGCTGGCTGAAGGAACGCGGCGTCACCGTTTACGTCCTTTTCTATCGCCTGCCCGGCGACGGCTGGGCGAACGGGGCCGATGTGCCGCTCGCCGATGCGCAGCGCGCGATGCGGCTGGTACGCAGCCGCGCAGGCATCGACGGCATCGATCCCAAGCGCGTCGCTTTCGGCGGCTTTTCGGCGGGCGGGCAGGTGGCGACGAGCCTGCTCACGCGCTTCGACGCGACGGTCTACGCGCCCGTCGATGCCGCCGATGCGTCCTCCGCGCGACCCGATGCGCTCGCCGCCATCTATCCGGTCGTGTCGATGGACCCCGCGATCGCCCATGCGGTGAGCCGCGAAAAGCTGATCGGCGCGAACCCCGATGCGGCGCGCGAGGCGCTCTACTCGCCCGAACGCAATGTCCGCGCCGACCAGCCGCCGCTCTGGCTGCTCCACGCCGAGGACGATGATGTCGTCAAGGTCGAAAACAGCGTCCGCCTGCGCGATGCGGCGCGCGCCATCAATGCGCCGTGCGAAGCGCATTTCTTCGAGCGCGGGGGCCATGGTTTCGGGCTGATGAAAACCGCGGGGCGGCCCGTCGCGATCTGGCCCGAATTGCTGTGGAACTGGCTCGGCTCGCGCGGGATCGTCTGAAATCCGCGACCTTCCCCCTTGATGGGGGAAGGATACACAGCCTTGCCGCGAAGCGGCTAGGCGGAGTTGGATGGGGGTGTGGGTGCGTCGTGGCACTGTCGCTTCAGGTCAAAAGCACACCCCTACCGCTGCGACTAGCGAACAAGTTCGCAAGTCTCGCTGCCTCCCCCATCAAGGGGGAGGGAAATAAACGCGGAGCTTCCCGGTTTCCCTATGTCCCCGGCTGGATATAGGGCACGCGCGCGAACAGCTCGCGCTCCCATCGGCGCGGATCGCTCTCGACACGGCTGTCGGTGTCGAAGATCATCGTCTGCCGCGTGCCCAGATCATAGGCGGGCCAACCCGGATCGCCCGTGCGCGCGAAGCGGACGAAGGCGTCCATCATCCGGTCGCTCATCGCCTGCTGCGCCGGGCTTGGGTCGGGCGTGGTGCCGAACGCGAAACCGATGTCGTCGGTGTGCTTCGCATCCTCGAAATCGAGCTGATAGACAAAGGCTGGCGCCCCGGCACGCGCACGCGCCTCGGCCTCCTCGACCTGCCCGCGCCAGCTGCGCCCCGCGGTAACGATGCGGTGGAACAGCTCGAGCGGCGCAGCCTTTGGGTAGCGCGCGCGAAACTGTGCCACCACCCATTCGGGATGCGCGTCGACCTTGATTTCGGGGGCGATCCGCGCCCCAAGATTGTCGAAGTTCAGCCCCGCAAGCTGCTTGCCATCGGGCGCGTAGAACGCGCGCGTTTCCAGCACCGTATTGCCGAGCATCATCGGAATATCGAGCGACTGCGGCGCGGCGTCGGGCCAGAATGGGTGGCGCGTCAGATGCGTCATGTCGAGCACAGGGCCCATGTAGACGCCTCCGCCCAGAATCGGGTCGGTCGCCTCCAGCGCGGCGATCAATTGCCCGATGGGTGCGGTCGCGGGATCGACGCCCTTGCCGAGCGCGTCCAGGAAAGCTTCGGCGCGCTTCGTCGCGTTAAGCGGGCCCGAAGCGGTGACCTGCTGCCCGCTCATCGTGATCGCCTTGTGGAACAGGCCCTTCGCCGCAGGCATCGCCATCAAGGTCGCGATTTTCGCGCCGCCGCCCGACTGGCCAAAGACGGTGACGTTGGCGGGATCGCCGCCGAAGGCCGCGATATTGCGCTGCACCCATATCAGCGCCGCGATCAGGTCGAGCTGCCCTGCATTGCCGCTGTCGGGAAAACGCGGGTCGAGCCGCGCGAGATACAGATAACCGAGTGCGTTCAGGCGGTGGTTGACCGTGACGACGACGACATCGCCGCGTGCCGCGAGCGCGGCGCCGTCATTGATCGGATCGGTGACGCTGCCGGCCGAATAGGCGCCGCCGTGGAAATAGACCATCACCGGGCGCCTGGCATCGCTTGCCATCGCGGGCGTCCAGACGTTGAGGAACAGGCAGTCTTCGGATTGCGGCGCATAGCGATCGCCGCGCTGCGGGCAGGCGGGGCCGAAGTCGCCCAGCGCGGTGCGATTATCGGGCGATGCCACCGGCGCCTCGAAACGCTTGGCCGTCGCGTAGCGAATGCCTTTGAAGGTCCGGACGTCTCCCCCCGTTCGCGCGAAAAGCGGCGGCGCCAGCGCGGCGGCGGCGCCTGCCGCGAGCAGCGCGCGGCGGGTAATATTAGCGCCGGACATCGAGCCCGCCGCCATGGAAGGCGTCGATGTCGCCCTGCCCGAAGCGGCTCGCGTCGCCGGGGAGCGAATGTTTGAGGCAGGTGAGCGCGAGGCCGCTCAGCGCCATGGCTTCGGCTGTGCCTCCACTCAGATGCGAATGGAGCACCCCCGCCGCAAAGGCGTCGCCCGCGCCGATACGGTCGACGATGCCGGTGACGTCGATCTCGTCGGTCTGATGGCAACTGCCGCGAAGATCGACGCGCGCCGCGATGCGGTGATGATCGGCGGTGACGGTATGGCGCGCGGTCGAGGCGATGAGCCTGAGGCCGGGGAAAGCCGCGAACCCCGCTTCGGCCGCCTCGCGCCGCCGGTCCTCGCCCTCGCCGCTGAACTCCTGTCCCAGCACCAGCGACAGGTCGCGGTGGTTGCCGAACAAGATGTCGGCGCTGCCGATCAGCTCGGAAAGAATCGCGCGCGGGTCGCTGTCCCATGCGTCCCACAGCATCGCGCGGTAATTGCCATCGAAGCTGACGAGCACGCCCAGCCGCTTCGCCGCACGCGCCGCCGCGAGCGCGGCTTCGGCCGAACGCGGTCCCAGCGCAGGGGTGATGCCCGACAGATGGAGGAGCGCCGCGCCATTCAGCCGCGCGTCCCAGTCATAATCGCCCGCGCCGCTCGCCGCAAAGCTCGATCCCGCGCGGTCATAGACGATTTCGGACGAGCGCAGCCCCGCCCCGACGCTGAGGAAATAGAGCCCCATGCGGCCCGGCGCAGTCGTGACGGCGGTGCAATCGACGCCTGCGCCGCGCACCGCCGCCACTGCGCCGCGACCCAGCCCATTGTTCGGAACGCGCGATACCATCGCGCAATCATGGCCAAGGTTCGCGAGCCCGATCGCGACATTGGCTTCGGCACCGCCGACGTGGAGCGCAAGCGACGGTGACTGCATCAACAGTTCGTTGCCCGGCGCATTGAGGCGGATCAGCAGTTCGCCAAAAAAGACCAGCTTGCCTTGCGCCATCCCTACTCCGTTCGCCCTGAGCCTGTCGAAGGGCTGTTTTTTCTTTAGCGCCAAAGGAAGAACGGTGCTTCGACAAGCTCAGCACGAACGGTCCTTTGAAAATATATCTACCGCGCCAGCCAGCCACCGTCGACGGCGAGGATATGGCCCTGCACATAGTCCGACGCGCTCGACGCCAGGAACACTGCGGCGCCGCCGATGTCGGCGGGGTCGCCCCAGCGGCCCGCGGGTATGCGCTCCATGATCTGCCGGTTGCGCGTCTCGTCGGCTTGCAGCGCGGCGGTGTTGTTCGTCGCGATATAGCCGGGCGCGATCGCGTTGACGTTGATCCCCTTCGCCGCCCATTCGTTCGCGAGCAGCTTGGTGAGCCCGCCGACGCCCGATTTCGACGCGGTATAGCTCGGCACGCGAATGCCGCCCTGAAAGGTCAGCATCGAGGCGATGTTGATGATCTTGCCGCTGCCGCGCGCGATCATGTGCCGCCCGACGCTCTGGCAGAGGAAGAAGAGCGTCTTGAGATTGGTGTCCATCACCGCATCCCAGTCTTCCTCGGTGAAATCGACCGCATCGGCGCGGCGGATGATCCCGGCATTGTTGACGAGGATGTCGATGCGCCCGAACGCGGCGAGCACGGCATCGACAAGCGGCTGCACCGCCGCGACGCTCGACAGGTCGGCGGCGAAATTTTCGCCGCGGCGCCCGAGCGCGCGGACCTTGCCGACGGTTTCGTCCGCCGGCGAGCGGCCCGCGGCGGCGATGTCGGCGCCCGCACCGGCGAGCGCGAGCGCGATCCCCTGCCCGATGCCCGTATTGGCGCCGGTGACGAGCGCGACCTTGCCCGAAAGATCAAATGATTGCGTCATGTCAGGCGAGCGCCGGCTCCGCCGACAGGCTTTTCAGATAGGCACTGATCGCCTCATCCTGCGAATTGGCGTAGAAATAGTCGGCGAATTTCTCGCCCGCGATCGCCGCGCGCAGCAGATCCTGATCGACATTCTTCAGCACCGTCAGCATGTCGTTGCACGACGCGGCTTTCAGGTCCTTCAATATGCCGCGGTTCGTCCGCATGATTTCGGCGCGCTCCTTGGGGTAGCCCAGCCCGCGTTCGCCGTCGAACAGCTTGGCGTAAACGTCCTGCAGGTTGAGCTCGGCGGCCCAGCCGAAACCCTTGGCATAGGGCATCGAAATCGCGTTGCCGTCGTTGATCTGACCGAACAGGAACGCGTCGGTCGGATCGATCACCAGTCCGCAGAACACGCCCGGCATCGCGTTGCAGGCGAGCATCGAACCCATGCCCGTGCCGCAACCGGTCACGACGAAATCGGCCGCCTTCGAATTGAGAAGAATGCCCGTGAGCAGGCCGTTCATGACATAGGTCAGCGACGCCTTGTCGTCCGCCGAATACATGCCGTAATTGAAAACCTCGTGCCCCAGCGGCTCGGCGACCGCGGTCAGCGCTTCATGGATGATGCCGTTCTTGGCCGCCTGGCTGTTCTCGGTGATCAGCGCGATCTTCATGATGTGTTCCTTTGCTGGATTTACCACAAGCTAGTCATTCTGGTAACCGGTGTCAATATCGTTACCATCGGAGCGGAAGCGTGAACATCCAGACACCGGTATCAATAATCGTAGCGCGCCCTTCGCCATGGTTGATTTTGGCGCGGCGAGCGCCCATCACGAGGCGGGAAAGGCGGGATGGAAACCAAATTCCGCGGAGGATAAAGCGCATATGACGGCACAGACCAAGGGGCCGGGGGGCAAGCAGCCGACAATCAACGACGTCGCGGCGCTGGCCGGCGTATCGAAAAAAACGGTGAGCCGGGTCATCAACCGGTCCGAATTTCTGACCGAAAAGACGCGCGCCGCGGTCGAAAAGGCGATCGAGCAACTCGGCTTCGTCCCCAATCCGCAGGCGCGCGCGCTCGCCTTTCGCCGCAATTTCCTGATCGCGCTGCTCCACGACAATCCGAACGCGCAGACGGTGCTCAATTTCCAGCGCGGCGTGCTTGACGCGATCAAGGACAGCGATCTGGCGCTGCTTGTGCGCCCGGTCGACCGCGGATCGGACAAATTGCTCGACGATGTGCGCACCTTCCTCGAAAAACAGCGGCCGATCGGCGCGATGCTGTTGCCGCCGATTTCAGAAAATGACGATCTGGCCGCGCTTTGCGAGGATCTGGGTGTGCGTTATGTCCGCATCGGTTCGGCGCCGCTCGACGATGCCAAACATTGCATCTCGTCGAACGATCGCGAAGTGGTGGCGGAGGCGGTGCGCGGCCTGATCGCGCTTGGGCACCGCCGCATCGGTTTCGTGCGCGGCCCGGTCGGTTTCCGCTCGGCCGCCGAGCGCGAAAAAGGCTTTCTCGAAGCGCTCGCCGAAGCCGGACTCACGCTTCCCGCCGAACTCAACGCGCCCGGCAACTACCGCTATACCGCGGGGATCGAGGCGGGCGAGGCGCTGCTCGCGCGCGCCGATCCGCCGACGGCGATCTTCTGTTCGAACGACGAAATGGCGGCGGGGGTGATGAGCGTCGCGCATAGCAAGGGCATCAAGGTGCCCGGCGAGCTGTCGATCATCGGTTTCGACGACAGCCCGACTGCGACGCATATCTGGCCCGCGCTCAGTACGGTGCGCTGGCCGATCCGCGAAATGGGCATCCGCGCCGCGCAGACCCTGGTTCCCGATTTTCTGAGCCCTGGCGCGAAGGCCGACGATGAGGACAATGTCCTGCCCTCGACGTTGGTCGAGCGGCAATCGGTCGCCGCGCCGCCCGGTCGCTAGTTCTTGCCTGGCTAGCGCCGCCGCCGCGCCAGCTGATATTCGTAAAGCGAGGGCACCGCCTCGACCGCCTGCCCCGTCGCCTCGATATAGGGTTCGGGGGTGTAGTGGACGCGAATTGCCCGGTTGGCGTGGAGGCCGACGATCCGCTCGCCCGGCCCTTCGAGCCCGCTGGTGATCGCAACCTCGGCATCGGCCGGAACATCGTTGGGCATCACCAGCCGCGCGTTCCATAGCGTATTGTACAGCCCGTGCCCCGGTTTCCAGTATGGCGCGCCGCCACCGACCCACAGCTGATACGCCCACCCATCCTTCGTCTGTTTGGGATCGATGTGCATTTCGATCGCGTCGAACAGATTCTGGTGGTTCGACCCGCTGTGCTGGTCGATGATCGCATCGCGGCGCACAAGCGAACGGAGGAAGACCGCGCGCGTCGAACGTGTGTTGACGCTGAGCGGATGGATCACCGGGTTCGCGACCTCCAGATCCTTGACCAGCACATTGTGCGTCGCGCCGACATGCACCGAATAATGCGCGCGGCGCGTACCCGTCGTCTTGACGTCGGCGATCGTCAGGCTCGCGGCATTGTCGGTCAGGATGCCGCTGTCCGAACTGTCGATCGTCAGGTTGCGGATCCAGCCATCGAACACGCCGGTCATGTAAATGCCGTTATAGCCCTGTTCGAGATGGTGGCCGAACGACGGCGCGTCGGGGAATTGCAGCCGCAGGTTCTGGATGCCGACATTCGTCAGATGCCGCCAGCCGGCAAGCACCGCGGACTGATCGGCGCGAACGTCGTGAAGCAGCGGGTCGCCCAGCGTCACCTTCTTGCCTCGCACGTCGGCAACGCGCGTCGCCTGCACGACAACCGGCCGGTTCGGTGAGGTCCAATGGTGCGACCCGATCGGCAGGTCGGTGTCGCCATAGAGCGATTTCAGGATCGCGCTATCCGGCCCCTTACCCGCAAACCATTGCAGCTGGACGACATCGCCGACCTTCAGTTTCGCTGCGTCATCGACGGTCAGCGTCCGGCCGAATTGTTTGCCCGCGACGCCCCTGGCCAGCACCGCGTCGCGCACATCCTTTGCGCCGTCATACGACGCCGGGCGGCTGCGGTCGGGGGCGACGAAGATCATCCCACCCGCCCAGCTATATTCGGTAAACAGATAGTCGATATTATGTTCGGGTTCGACCTGCTGCTTTTTCTCGCGCACCAGATAGGCGCGCAGCTCGTCGAAATCGTCGCTGTTGTCGATGATCTTGAGCGGCCGCGGGAACCAGAGCTCGCTGCCGCCGGGGCCGTCGCCCGCGCCGTCGAGAATGACGTCGCTGCGCGTGATCCGCAGCACTTCGGTGATCTGCGTGCGGCCTTTCGGGAACCGCAGCGTGACGCGGCCCTCGACGGCATTCGCCGCCGCCAGCGCGCGCAACACCGCCTTGGTATCGTCGAACCCGTCGTCGGGCACTGCGCCATGATCGACGACGTCGATAATCGTGCCGGCATCGGCGGGGATCGCCGCGAGGCCGAAGCCATAGCCCGCATAGCTGAAATCGGGCAGCGGGTTCGCGGCTGCGGTTGCTGGGTCGGCCAGGATTTTCGGCGGCTTTGCGGGCTGCGCCTGGACGGGAAAAGCAAGCGCCGCGCCGAGCGCCCAAAATGAAACCAGGCGCGCACGCCGATGACCCGAAATCATGACCTTATTCACTCCCTGCGACCCGGTTGCATGGCGGCGCGCGACCGGCGCCGCCATGCCCGGGACGTCGTTCAGAACTTCGCGCGCGCGCCGATCGAGAAGCGCCGTTCGGACAAGGCATAGCTATTGAGCGCGGTCGGGTTGAAATTGCTATACTCGCTCGTCGCCGATTTTTTCGGGATCAGATTCTGTGCCTGGAGCGACAGCGCGATATTGCGGGTGAGATCGACCCCGACCTGCGCATCAAGCTGCGACCGCGACCCGATGAAGCTCGGTCGGCCTTGCGAAAATTCGAACACCGCCTCGTCGCGGTAATTATAGGCGATACGGGCCGAAAAGGGGCCTTTTTCATAGAGGCCGACGAGGTTGTAGCTGTTCTTCGACACCGCCACGAGCGGGAAACCGGCATTATCCTCGGCATCCGAATAGGTGTAATTGGCGATCACGCCGAACCCGTCGAGCGGCGAGGGCAGGAAGTCCATGAACTGCTGGATGCCGATCTCGAACCCCTTGATCTTGGCGCTCGCCAGATTTTCGGGGCGCGAAAACGTCAGCTCGCGGCCCTGCGGGTCGAGCGTGGTGTCGGTCCCGCTGGTCACGAAACTCGCAATGAAATTCTTGACGTCCTTGTAAAAGACCGCGCCCGAAATCAGCGAACTGCGCCCCGTATAATATTCGAAGCTCACATCGGCCTGCGTCGCGATCGGCGGTTCGAGGTTCACATTACCGCCAGTGACCGACAGGTTGGTCGCGTTGAAAAAGGTCGAGGGCGCAAGATCGGCGATCGATGCGCGCTGCATCGTCTGCGACGCCGACACGCGGATCAGGAAATCGTCGGCGACATTGAACGCAATGTTCGCGCTGGGCAGCACATTGGTATAGCGATTCTTGTCGTTCCTGAGCGTGCTGACCGCGCCGACATTGACATAGCTATCGACCGACAGCCGGGTCGAGGCGATGCGCACGCCAGCATTGGCCTTGTAGGGAATGCCCGCGATCTCGCCCTCGCCCGACACCATCAGATAGCCGGCGAGCGTCTTTTCGCTGAAATCATAGTCTCGCTGGAGATTTGGCAGCAGCGTCGAACGCCCGTCGGGATCGGGGTTCGGCTGCGCCTCCTGCGCGCGGTTGAACACATAGTCGAAGGTCGGCGCGGTGCTCAGGAAGCTGCGCGGGAAGGTGCCAGGGAGATCCGTCAGGAAATCACCCGCATCGACGAGCTTCAGATAAGGTTCGATCTCGTCGCGCGTCGGCGTGACCTGGCTGCGAAAGGCGTTCGAGCGCGCGTGAAGGTCGGTGTAACGCACCCCCGCGGCGATCGTGACGCCGCCCGCGGTCTCGTACGCCACATCGAGCTTGCCAGTCCACTCCTCGAGCAGGCCGATCAGACGGTTGCTGCGCACGCCGTTGTTCGCGGGATTGTACGAGGCATAATCGGTCGGATCGAAGGTGCCGCCGAGCGTCAGCGACGGGATGGTCACGTCGCGGAAGTCGAAGGCGCCGGGGACGGCCGCGGTCCCCTGCAAGGTGATGATCTGGATCGTCTGGTCGATCGTGCCCTTGCTGTAATAGCCGTCGGCCTCGATCGTCAGTCCGTCGCTTTCATATTTGCCGTTGAGGCCATAGAGGAAACTTTCGGTCGGTTCGTTGCGGATCTGCCCCGCGGTGGTGACGGTGCCGTTCGCATTGCCCGCGACGACCATGCCGTTATCGACCACCGCATTGGCGACCGGATTGGCGCCGGTGGGCAGGCGGAAGGCGAAGAAATCCTGTTTGCGGCCGGTCTTGAGCTTTGAATAGAGCGCGTCGGCGGTGATCGTGAATTCGGGCGTCACCTCGAACTGGATCGCGCCGTTGAGGCCGAGGCGCGAGCGGTCGACGGTGAATTGTTCATATTGCAGCAGCGTCGGCGTCTGCTGGACGGTGGTCACGCCGCCGGCGGTGTAGTTTCGGTTGAGAAAATTGTTGCGCTCGAACGCCTGTGTCGTTGAGGTGCGCTTCTGATATTCGCCCGCGAGCATGATGCCGATCCGGCCGTCGGCGAATTTGGTCGTCGCAAAGCCGGTGATCGCGGGCTCGAACTTGTCGGAGTTTTCCGAATAGACGCCCTGCGCACGCACCGAGATCGTCGGCTCCTTGAACGACAGGGGCTTGGGCGTGACGAGATTGACCGTGCCGCCGAGCCCGCCTTCAGCATTGCTCGCGAGCGGCGATTTGCGCACTTCGAGGCGCCCAAACAGGCTGGAGGGCACCGAATCGAGCCCCGACGAGCGGCCAAGCTGGTCGTTTTCGGGCGGCGACAGTCGCGCCGACCAACCGAGCAGCGTGCGCCCGTCGACCTCGACGCGGACCTGTTGCAGGCCGCGCACCGACACCGACTGGCCTTCGCCAAAGACGCGGGTGATCTGGACGCCGGTGACGCGCTGGAGCGCTTCGGCGACATTGGCATCGGGGAGTTTGCCGACATCTTCGGCGGTGATGACATCCATCACCTGTGCCGCCTCGCGTTTGATGTCGGCCGCCTGTTCGAGCGAAGCGCGGATGCCGGTGACGACGATCGCCTCCTCCTCCGACGCGGCCGTATCCTGGGCAAATGCCGGTGCACTCGCCAGCACCGCAAGCGACGCCCCGCCCGCCAGTTTTGCCAAAGCCCGGACGCCCCACATTGCCTGAATAGCCATTTTGATCCTCCCACGGACGGCGCGGGCTTTCAGCCCGTCGCCACTATATTTGTTTCCGGGGCGATGGCGCCAGATCGACACTGCCTGCGGCCGCGTCGTGCACCCTCCCCATCCATGTCGTTGCCGATCGTCGGTAACCGGTGTCACACTGATGCGGGAAGCGCCGTGCTCCTGTCAAGCAAAAATTGTATGACAACTAACTTTTTGTATGACAACCCTGCTCGCCATCGCAAGCACGGAAAAATTGTCGCAATTTGTCGCAACGCGGCCACGGGGCTTGCCAGCGGCGGGGCAATCGGTTGAATAGGTGCCAATCCTCCCCGCCCGCGGCGGCCTGTAACGAGAAAACCATATGTTGAACGACCGGCCGGTGCTCCGTCTCGGGCTTCTGTGCGCCATCGCCTTGTCGATGGGCGCCTGCGCGGCTGAGGAAGAGAATGGCGGCCGCGGCGCGCCCGAAGTCGGCTATGTCACCGTCGCGGTCCAGGCCGTTCCCGTCACAACGTCGCTCGGCGGACGCACCGTCGCCTTTGAAACGAGCGAAGTGCGGCCGCAGGTCAATGGCCTGATCCGGCGGCGGCTGTTCACCGAGGGCGGCTCCGTCCGCGCGGGCCAGCCGCTGTACGAGATCGACGCCAGCCTCTATCGGGCCGCGTCCCAGCAGGCCGAGGCCAATCTGGCCAGCGCGCGCGCCAGCGCCGAAGCAGCCGAGGAACGCGCACGCCGGCTTGAACCGCTGGCCAAGATGCAGGCGGTCGCCGAGCAGGATTATACCGACGCGCTCGCGGCGGCGCGCATGGCGCGCGCCGCGGTCGCGCAGACCCGCGCCGCGCTCGAAACCGCCCGCATCAACCTGCGCTATGCGACGATCACCGCACCGATCGGCGGGCGGATCGGGCGCAGTCTTGCGACGCCCGGCGCGCTCGTCAGCGCCAGCCAGGCCGAACCGCTCGCGACGATCCAGCGCATCGATCCCATCTATGTCGACATGCAGCAGTCAAGCGCCGAGCTGACAACGCTGCGCCAGGCGATCGCCAGCGGCGGCGTTTCGCAAGGCGGCGCCGCCGTTCGCCTGCGGCTCGAAGACGGCAGCGCCTATGCCCTGGCTGGCATCGTCGAGTTTTCCGAGGTGACGGTCAATGAAGCGACCGGCACCGTGACCCTGCGCGCGCGCTTTCCCAACCCGAACGGCTTGCTGCTGCCGGGCATGTTCGTGACCGCGATATTCGACCAGGCGATCGATCCGACCGCCATCCTGGTGCCGCAACCTGCGGTGCAGCGCGATTTCGACGGGTCGGCCTTCGTCTATCTGGCGGGCAAGGACAACAAGGCGGTGCGCCGCAAGATCGCGACATCGCGGACGGTCGGCGGCAGCTGGATCGTCACCGACGGGCTGCGCGCCGGCGACCGCGTCATCACGCAGGGGATCGCCAATCTTCGCGACGGCGCCGACATTCGGCCCGTCCCGGCCAGCAGTCCGCAGCGGGTGGGGGCACCCGCGTCGGCCAAGACCGCAGAAAAGAGTAAATAGCCCCCATGTCACGGATCTTCATCGACCGGCCGATCTTTGCCTGGGTCCTGGCGATCGTCGTCATGCTCGCGGGCTTTGGCGCGCTGCGCTCGCTGCCGATCGAACAATATCCCGACATTGCGCCGGTGCAGGTCAATATTCGCGCGAGCTATCCGGGCGCGTCGGCCGAAACGGTCGAGAACAGCGTCACCCAGATCCTCGAGCAGCAGCTCACCGGAATCGACGGCCTGCTCTATTTCAGTTCGCAGTCGAGCGCGAGCGGACAGGCCAGCATCACCGCGATCTTCAACAAGGGCACCGATCCCGACATCGCGCAGGTGCAGGTGCAGAACAAGATCGAGTCGGCGGTGTCGCGCCTGCCCGCGCAGGTGCAGCAGCAGGGGGTAAGGGTCAGCAAATCCAATTCGGACATTTTGCTGATCGTCAGCGTTTACGACAAGACGCGGACGCGCTCGAATTACGATGTGTCGGATTATCTGACCACCAACATCCAGGATCCGCTGTCGCGGGTCGAAGGGGTCGGCGACGTCAATATTTTCGGATCACCGCATGCGATGCGGATCTGGCTGAACCCGCAGCGGCTGGCCGCAATGTCGCTGATGCCCGGCGATGTGATTGCCGCCATCTCGGCCCAGAACAGCGAGGTCGCCGCAGGCGAGGTCGGCGGCCTGCCCTCGCCGCAGGGCCAGTTGCTGACCGCCACCGTGACCGCCCAGTCGCGCCTGCAAACGCCCGAAGAATTCCAGAATATCGTCCTGAAAACCCTGCCCGACGGATCGGCGGTGCGCGTTCGCGACGTGGCGCGGGTCGAGATCGGGGCTGAAAATTACAGCTCGGTCGGGCGGCTGAACCGCCAGCCGAGTTCGGGCATGGCGATCTCGCTGTCGCCGGGCGCCGACGCGCTGGCGACCGTCGACCGAGTGAAGGCACGAATGGCCGAGCTCGCGCGCAACATGCCCGACGGGCTGGGCTATGCCTATATCAACGACACGACGACCTTCATCCGCCTGTCGGTCAGCGAAGTGCAAAAGGCGTTGTTCGAGGCGATCCTGCTCGTCATCATCGTCATGTTCGTGTTCCTGCAAAGCTGGCGCGCAACATTGATCCCGGCGATCGCGGTACCGGTGGTGCTGCTCGGCACGTTCGCCGTTTTCTATCTGGCGGGTTTCTCGATCAACACGCTGACCTTATTCGGCCTGGTCCTGGCGATCGGGCTGCTCGTCGATGACGCGATCGTCGTCGTCGAGAATGTCGAGCGCCTGATGGAAGAAAATCCGGGCATGAGCGCGCGCGAAGCGACGATCCAGTCGATGAAGGAATTGCAGGTCGCGCTGATCGCAATCGGGCTGGTCCTGTCGGCGGTGTTCTTGCCGATGGCTTTTTTCGGCGGTTCGACCGGGGTCATCTATCGCCAATTTTCGATCACCATCGTCTCGGCGATGGCGCTGTCGGTGTTCGTCGCGCTGATCCTCAGCCCGGCGCTGACCTCAACCCTGCTCAAGCAGCGTGACCATGGCGACCCGCCGCCACGGCGTTTTCCGCGCATCGATGCGGCGATGACACGCGCCAAGACGTGGTTCAACACCGGTTTCGAGCGGACGACCAACCGTTATGTCGGTAGCGTAGAGCGCGTCGTCGATCGCAAATGGCGCTTTCTGGGGATCTACCTGATCATCCTCGTCCTGCTGGCGTTTCTGTTCCTGCGCCTGCCCGGCGGCTTTTTGCCCGGCGAGGATCAGGGGCGGGTGCAGATCCAGTTCCGCCTGCCCGCGGGCGCGACGCAGGCGCGGACGCTCGAGGTACGCGATGCGATCGAGGATCATCTGCTCAGCGCCGAAAAGGCGAATATCGAAACGCTGTTCGTCAATGCCGGCGGCGGCGGCGGCGGCGCGTCGGGGCAGAATACCGGGCGCGGGTTCGTCAACCTGGCCCATTGGGACGACCGCCCCGGCAAGGAAAACACCGCCAACGCCATCGCCGCGCGCACCCGTCAGGCCTTCGCGGGTCTGCGCGACGCCCAGATCTTTGCGCTCGTTCCCGGCTCGGTGCGCGGGCTGGGCGATACATCGGGCTTTACGATGCAGTTCCAGAACCGCAGCGGCATGACGCGCGAAGAATTTGCTGCCGCGCGCGACCGGCTGATTGCCGCCGCCAACGCGAACCCCAGGCTGACCTCGGTACGACTGGGCGACCTGCCCGACCTTGCGACGCTGAAGATCGATATCGATACGCAGCGGCTGACCGCTTACGGTTTGACCAATGCCGATGTGAACAGCACGCTGTCGACCGCCTGGGGTGGCCGCTACGTCAACGACTTCATCGACGAAGGGCGGGTGAAGCGCGTCTATGTCCAGGGCGATGCGCCATATCGTTCCAAACCCGAAGACCTCGGCCAATGGTATGTGCGCTCGGCCGATGGCGAAATGTCGCCCTTTTCGGCCTTTTCGCAGATCAGCTGGTCGACGACGCCCAGCACGACGTCGCGCTTTCAGGGCATTCCCGCTTTCGAAATTTCGGGCGAGCCGACCGCCGGCACCAGTTCGGGCGAAGCGATGGACGAGATTGCCGCGCTGGCGGCCGAGATTCCCGGCACCAGCGTCGCCTGGTCGGGCGCCTCTTATGAGGAACGGCTGTCGTCGGGGCAGGCGCCCCTGCTCTATACGCTGTCGCTGCTCGTCGTGTTCCTCTGCCTCGCCGCGCTGTATGAAAGCTGGTCGATCCCGGTCGCGGTGCTGCTCGTCATCCCGCTCGGGCTGGTCGGGGCGGTCATTGCCGTGTCGCTGCGCGGGCTGGAGAATGACGTCTATCTGCAGATCGGTTTGCTGACGACGATGGGGCTCGCGTCCAAAAATGCGATCCTGATGATCGAGTTCGCCGAACAGGAGGAGAAAAAGGGCAAGCGCGTGATCGAGGCCGCCATCGCCGCGGCGCGCATTCGCCTGCGCCCGATCCTGATGACCAGCTTTGCCTTCATCTTCGGCGTGTTGCCGCTGGCCCTCGCGTCGGGGGCGGGCGCGAACAGCCGCATCGCGATCGGCACGTCGGTGATCGGCGGCATGTTGACCGCGACCCTGCTCGCCATCTTCTTCATCCCGCTCTTCTTCGTCCTCGTCCGCCGCGGCGTGCGCGACGGGCTCGCGGCGGCGCGGGCGCGCTTCAGCAAGGGCAAGGACGGCGCCGCCGAGGTGCCGGCATGATCCGCTTCCGCGCGCTTCTCGCCTTCGGTCCCTTGCTGCTCGGCGCCTGTTCGCTCGCGCCCAAGACGGCGCTGCCCACGCCGCCGGTGCCGCAAAGCTGGCCGGTCGGCGATGCCTATCTGCTGCAAAGCGAGGCCGCGCTCCCCATCCTCTCGTACCGGCAGGTCTTTACCGATCCGCGGCTCCAGCAGCTGATCGAACAGGCGCTCGCGGGCAACCGCGACCTGCGCGTCGCCTATGCCAATGTTGCCGCGGCGCGCGCGCAGGTGCGCGTCACCCGATCGGCGCAGCTCCCCGAACTCGGCGTCAGCGCGGGGGCGGGCTATTCGGACAGCGACAGCAGCAGCGGCGTCGGCGATTTCTCGCTGCGCGGCGGCGTCACCGCCTTCGAACTCGACCTGTTCGGCCGCCTTGCCAACGCCACCGAGGCCGACCGCAACCGCGCGCTCGGCACCGAAGCAGCGTCGCGCACCGTGCGGCTCGCGCTGATCGCCGAGCTGACCAATGCCTGGGCGGCCTATGGCGCCGACCGCGACCTGCTGAAGATCGCCGAGGACACTGCCGCCAATGCGCGCGACAGCGTGCGGTTGACGCAGGCGCGCCTCGATGGGGGCGTCGCGCCGCGCACCGACCTGCGGCAGGCCGAACAGATTCTTGCGACCGCCGAAGATGCGATCGCGCAGCAACGAACGGCGCTGGCGCAGGACGAAAACCTCATCCGCCTGCTCGTCGGCGGCGACGTCGATGCCGCGCTGCTCCCCGCGAGCCTCGCCGAGGTCGCGCCCTCGGTCGTCGCGCTGCCCGCCGGGGTCAGTTCCGACATATTGCTGCGCCGCCCCGACGTGATCGAGGCCGAATATGGCCTGCGCGCTGCCAATGCCGACATCGGCGCCGCGCGCGCGCGGCTGTTCCCGTCGATTTCGCTCACCGGGCTGCTCGGCTTTGCGAGCGACGCGCTGTCGGGCCTGTTCGACGGTGGATCGTTCGGCTGGTCGGCGGGCGGCGACGTGACCGCGCCGATCTTCGACGCCGGTGGCCGCCGCGCCGGGGTCGCGGTCAGCGAAGCGCAGCGCGATGCCGCACTCGCGGCGTATGAAGGCGCGATCCAGACCGCGTTCCGCGAAACCGCCGACGCGCTCGCGGTGCAGGGCACGATAGCCGAAAGGGTACGCGCCGCCGCCGCCAACAGCGAAGCCGCCGCCGACACCGCGACGCTCACCGAGGCGCGCTATCGCGGCGGCATCGACAGCTTCCTCGCCAGCCTCGACGCGCAGCGCAGCCTTTATGCCGCGCGGCGGAGCGAGATCGCGACGCAGCTGCTGCTCGTGCAGACCCGAATCGCGCTGTTCGGCGCGCTGGGCGGCGACAGTGGCGCGGGAAACGACGCGACGGCGCAATAGGGATATTTCGCACGAAGCCACGAAGCCACAAAGCGGGTCGGCTTTTGGCAGGCAGCCCATTATTTTCATTGGTGGGGCCGATCTCAATAGCACAAAAGAAGGCCGCTTCGCGGCAAGCACCCGCTTTGTGGCTTCGTGGCTTCGTGCGAAACAATCCCACACCACGCCCGATGCCTTGACAAGCGCTGCCCTAAAGGCGCTAATAGAACATATCAGGAACAAATATGCGCGAGTCGTCCCACCCTCTCGCCGGGCTGCGCCAACGCATTGCCCGGATCGCCGCCGACGGCGGTTTCGAAAGCCGCCCGGCCGCGGGCTGGCTGGCGAGCGGGCATGCGCCCTTCGACGATGCACTCGGCGGCGGGCTCGCGACCGGGCGCGCCCATGAATTTTTCGCCGCCGACGCGCTCGACGCGACCAGCGCCGCCGCCTTTGCCGCGCTGATCGCATTGCGCACCCCCGGCAAGGCGCCAATCATCTGGCTGCGCACCGTCGATGCGGGCAGGCGCGCGGGGCATATCTATGCTCCCGGCATCGCCGAACTCGGCGGCGACCCCGACCGGCTGCTGCTGGTCGAGGCGGCCGACCCCAAAATACTGCTCGCCTGCGCCAATGACGCGGTCCGCTGTGCGGGATCGGCGGCGGTGATCGTCGAAAGCTGGGGCAAATTCCCCTTGCTCGACCTGACCGCGGGGCGCCGCCTGGCGCTCGGCGCGCGCGATGCGGGCACCACGCTGCTGATGCTCCGCCTGAATGCCGCGCCCGCGCCGAGCGTCGCCGAGACGCGCTGGAGCGTCACCGCCGCGGCGTCGCGCGCGCTCGAAGCGAACGCACCCGGCGCGCCCGCTTTCGACCTTGAACTGCTGCGCTGGCGCGGCGGCGCCGCGGGCGCGCGCTGGCGACTGGACTGGAACCATGACGAACAAAATTTCGGGCAAGGCGCCGGGGACGCGGCGCTATCTGGCGCTCTTCTTCCCCTTCCTGCCCGCCGAGCGATGGCTGCGCACGGCGCCGAAGCCGCCTGACGCGCCGCTGGTTTTTGCCGCGAAGCAGCGCGGCGCAATGCGTCTTGCGAGCGTCGATGCCGCCGCGCTCGCGGCCGGGCTGCGCCCCGCTATGCCGCTCGCCGATGCACGCGCGCAGCTGGGTGAGCTTGTCGTCGTTCCGCACGATCCGGCGGCCGATCAGGACTGGCTCGACCGGCTTGCGCAGGGCTGCGCGCGCTATACGCCGCTCGTTGCGCTCGACGCCCCCGACGGGCTGATCCTCGACATTGCGGGCACCGAGCATCTCTTTGGCGGCGAGGCCGGGCTGGTCGCCGATGTCGAAAGGCGCCTCGCCCGCCTTGGCATGACGCTCCGCCATGCGCTCGGCCCGACTGCCGACGCCGCGCGCGCGCTCGCGCGCTACCAGGCGCGCCCCGCCCCCGACGAAGCGCAGGCGATCCGCCGCCTGCCCGTCGCCGCGCTCGAATTGGATGCCGAGGCGACGACCGCGCTCGTGCGCGCGGGATTGAAGACGATCGGCGACCTTGCGAGCCGGCCGATGGCGAACCTTGCCGCGCGTTTCGGCGCCGACGCCGCGATGGCGATGCGGCGGATGTTGGGCGACGCGCCGAGCCCGCTCGACCCGCGTATTGCCCCGCCGCCGGTTGTCGCCGAACGCCGCTTTGCCGAACCGCTCGGCAGCACCGCGCACGCCGCCAAAGTGCTGGCCGAACTTGTCGGCGAAGTGATCGAGGCCCTGGCCGAACGCGGTAAGGGCGGGCGCCATTTTCGTGCGACCTTTTTTCGCAGCGACGGGCTTGCGCGCAGCATCGCGATCGAAACGGGGCATCCGACGCGCGACGCGGGGCTGGTCATGCGCCTGTTCGCCGAACGGCTGGACAGCCTTGCCGATCCGCTCGACCCCGGTTTCGGCTTCGACATGATCCGCCTCACCGTGCCGCGACTCGAAACACTGGGCGCGAGCCAGCTCAGGCTCGAAGGCGGCGCGGTAAAGGAGGCGGCGATCGACGAACTCGCCGATCGGCTGGCGACGCGGCTCGGGCGTGGGCGGGTCAGGAAATTCCATCCCGTCGACACGCATATCCCCGAACAGGCGCAGCTCGAATGGCCCGCGATCGACGCGCCGCCGCCGCCGCCCTGGCAGGCCCCCGAACCCGGCGAACCGCCGACGCGCCCCTTTCACCTGTTCGATCCACCGCAGCCGATCGAGGTGATCGCCGAAGTGCCCGACGGCCCGCCGCAGCGCTTTCGCTGGCGCCGCGCCTTTCATGCGATCCGCCGCTACGAAGGCCCCGAACGCATCGCCGCCGAATGGTGGCGGCGGCCTGACAATGGCGGGCTGACGCGCGACTATTACCGCGTCGAGGATGTGCAAGGGCGCCGCTTCTGGCTCTTTCGTCACGGACTTTACGACGAAAAGCCCGATCCGCGCTGGTATATCCACGGGGTATTCGCATGAGCGGTGCGCCCGAAACCGGACCCGCAGCCGGCTTTGCCGAACTGGTCGCGGCGACCAACTACAGCTTCCTGCGCGGCGCCTCGCATCCCGCCGATATGGTTGCCGAGGCGATCAACCTGGGCATGGCGGGCATCGGCATCGCCGACCGCAACAGCGTCGCGGGGGTGGTGCGGGCGTGGGCGTTCCTGAAAGAGCAGCAGGTCAAAAATCCCGCGATGGTGGAGGGGTTCCGGTTGGTCGTCGGCGCACGGCTCGTCTTCGCCGACGGCACGCCCGACATCGTCGCCTATCCGGTCAGCCGCCATGGCTGGGGGCGGCTGACCCGCCTGCTCTCGGTCGGTAATCTGCGGGCAGCGAAGGGCGATTGCCTTCTCGAGCTGGGCGACCTGCTCGCGCATTGCGACGACCTGTTGCTGATCGCGATGGAGGGCGACGCGGCGCTGCTCCGCACGCTCAAGGCCGCGCGGCCCAAATCGGTGTGGCTGGCGGCAAATATGCCGCGGTCGGGCGCCGACGCGCGCCGGCTGGCCCGGCTCCAGCGCCTGTCGGCGGCGACCGGCGTGCCATTGCTCGCGACCAGTGACGCGCTCTATGCGACCGCCGCACAGCGCCCGCTCCACGACATCATCACCTGCATCCGCGAAGGCGTCACCGTTCACAAGGCGGGCAGGCTGCTGCGCGCCAATGCCGAGCGCCATCTGAAGTCGCCGGCCGAAATGCACCGACTTTTCGCGCACCATCCGAAAGCGGTCGAAGCCAGCGCGACCTTCATCGCCCGCATCAGTTTTGAACTCGACGATTTGCGTTACGAATATCCGCACGAACCCGTGCCGCCGGGGTGGAAGCCCTTCACCTATCTTCACCATCTGGTGAAGCGTGCGGCGGAGAAACGCTATGGCGTTCCGCTGAACCCAAAGGTCCGCAAGCTGATCGGCAACGAGCTCCGCCTGATCCGGCGGCGGAACTATGTCTATTATTTCCTCACCGTTTACGACCTCGTCCGCTTCGCGCGCGCGCAGGATCCGCCCATCCTGTGCCAGGGTCGCGGTTCGGCCGCCAATTCGATCGTCTGCTTCCTGCTCGGCGTGACGTCGGTCGATCCGATGAAGCACGACCTGCTCTTCTCGCGCTTCGTCTCGGCCGAGCGCGACGAGCCGCCCGACATCGACGTCGATTTCGAACATGAGCGGCGCGAGGAAGTCATCCAATATATCTACGACCGCTATGGCCGCGACCGCGCCGCGATCGCCGCGACCGTCATCCATTACCGCCCGCGCAGCACGATCCGCGAGGTCGGCAAGGCGCTGGGGTTCAGCGAAGATGTCACCGCGCGGCTCGCCGACACGAGCTGGGGGAGCTGGGGCGACGAGGTTCCGGTCGAGCGGCTGATCGAGGCCGGACTCAACCCGCACAATGGCGAGATCGAGCGACTGCACCGCTTCGTCGGGGAATTATTGAAGGCACCGCGGCATTTGTCGCAGCATGTCGGCGGCTTTGTGCTTACCCAGGGACGGCTCGACGAGCTGGTGCCGATCCACAATGCCGCGATGGAGGATCGCACCTTCATCGAATGGGACAAGGACGATATCGACGCATTGGGGCTGATGAAGGTCGATGTGCTCGCGCTCGGCATGCTGACCTGCATCCGCAAATGCTTCGACCTGATGCGCGAGCATGGCCTTGGCGATCACACATTGGAAGTCGACATCGATTGCGACGATGCCGAGGTGTATGGCATGCTTCAGCGCGGCGACAGCATCGGCGTGTTCCAGGTCGAAAGCCGCGCGCAAATCAACATGCTGCCGCGCCTCAAGCCGAAAGAGTTTTACGATCTGGTCGTGCAGGTGGCGATCGTTCGCCCCGGGCCGATCGAGGGCGACATGGTCCACCCCTATTTGCGGCGACGCAACGGGGAGGAACCGGTCGAGTTTCCCGAACCCGCCCCGCCGCATCCGCCCGACGAGCTGCACGAAGTTCTGGGCAAGACCTTCGGTGTCCCTCTGTTTCAGGAACAGGCGATGAAACTCGCGATGGTCGCTGCGAATTTCAGCCCCGAAGAAGCCAATGGCCTGCGCCGTGCGATGGCGACTTTTCGCAACGTCGGCACGATCGAGAATTTCCGCGAGAAGATGATCGGCGGCATGGTTGCGCGCGGCTATAAACAGGATTTCGCCGAGCGTTGCTTCAAGCAGATCGAGGGCTTCGGCAGCTACGGCTTTCCCGAAAGCCATGCCCAGTCCTTCGCACGGCTCGTCTATGTCTCCTCCTGGCTCAAGCATTACCACCCCGCAGTCTTTGCGTGCGGCATCCTCAATTCGCAGCCGATGGGCTTCTATGCCCCGGCGCAGCTCGTGCGCGATGCGCAGGAGCATGGGGTCGAGGTGCGCGCGGTCGATGTGAACGCCAGCCATTGGGACAACAGCCTCGAACGCTCGGATGACGGCAGCCTCGCGCTGCGGCTCGGCTTTCGTCAGGTCGACGGCTTTCGCGAAGAGTGGGCGGCGCAGATCGTCGTGGCGCGCGGCAGCCCCTTCGCCTCGATCGAGGAGCTTGCGCGCCGCGCGAACCTGCCATCGCGCGCGCTGCGTCTGCTCGCCGATGCCGATGCGTGCGGGTCGATGGGGCAGGGTCGGCGCCCGGCGCTGTGGGACGCGCGGCGCGTGCGGCAGGGGGTGCTGCCGCTGTTCGGCGCGGCCGAGGCGAACGAGCTGGGGCATGAGGAGGATACCGCGCTGCCGCCGACGCCGATGGTCGAACATGTGCTCACCGATTATCAGACGACGCGCCTGTCGCTGAAAGGCCATCCGATGGCGTTCCTGCGCCGCGATCTCGAACGCGAAGGCGTGCTGAGCGCGGCCGAGGTCGCGGCGGCAAAGAATGGCGCGATCGTCCGCACCGCGGGCGTCGTGCTGATCCGCCAGCGGCCGGGCAAGGGCAATGCGATCTTCATCACGCTCGAGGATGAGGGCGGGATCGTCAATGTGTTGCTGTGGGCGCGCCATTTCGAACGCTATCGCCGCGCCGTCATGGCGTCGCGGCTGATGCTCGCCGAGGGCGAGGTGCAGCGGAGCAAGGAGGGCGTCATCCACCTGATGGCGACGCGCGTCGCCGACCGCACGGCAATGCTCGATGCGCTGGGGACGGAACGGCGTTTCGATCCCGATCTTGCGCGCGCCGACGAAGTGAAGCATCCGCAATATCCGCGCGGCCATGCACAGCGCCACGGCCACCCGCGCGATGTCCGCATCCTGCCGAAATCGCGGGATTTTCATTGAGGCGGGAGGAGGTCGGCAGGGTTGGGGTATGGCAGCCGTTCAATCCTCCCTTTCGCGTAGCGATGGGAGGTGGCAGCGCGAAGCGCTGACGGAGGGGCACGGATACGACCGTCGCGGCCCCTCCACCACGCCCTTCGGGCGCGGCCCCCCTCCCCACGGCTTCGCCGCAGGGAGGATCTCGTGGCAACAACCCGTCGAACGCGTGCTTTCTGAATAATTCGCGCAGAGGCCGCAGAGATCGCAGAGGTGAACAGATTGACCTCTGCGATCTCTGCGGCCTCTGCGCGAATCTTATTTAAGCCGCCTTCACGGCCATGTCAGCCTCCGGTCGAAAGCGGTGAACGGAAGCCCACCACTCGCACAAAAAGATGCCCCGGCTGTGGGGGCCGGGGCATCCGAGCAGGCTATTTAAGGGACCAACCGAATATAGCCTGAATTTTGTCGTCCGACTTAGCGGAGCAGGTTCATCACGCCCTGCGAGCTCTGGTTCGCCTGGGCGAGCATCGCGGTCGACGCCTGGGCCAGAATACCGGCGGCGGCGAGGTTCGTCGATTCGACCGAGAAATCGGCGTCTTCGATACGCGACTTCGCTTCCGCCAGATTCGTGACGCTCGACGTCAAATTGTCGACAGCCGAGGTCAGGCGGTTCTGCTGCGCACCCAGGTTGGCGCGTTCGGTGGCGACCGTGTCGATCGCGGTGTCGAGCGTCGCGAGCCCGGCCGATGCACCCGCCGCGGTCGAGAAGTCGAGCGCGTCGACACCGAGGGCAGCGGCCTGCAGGTCGGCAACCGTGATGTTCACGACCTGGCCGGTATCCAGACCCGTCTGGATGTCGAAGCCCGCGGCAACGCTGCCGTTGAGCAGCACATTGTCGTTGAAGGTGGTGCGCGTCGCAACGTCGCCGATCTGCGAAATCAGCGCGGTGACTTCTTCCTGCACCAGGGCGCGGTCGTCGTCGCTCAGCGTGCCGGTCGAGGCCTGCATCGCCAGGTCACGCATACGGACGAGAATGTCCGAGATGCTGCCGGCGGCGCTGTCGGCGGTCTGCGCCAGCGAAATGCCGTCGTTGGCGTTGCGGATCGCCTGGGTCAGGCCGCGGCCGGCAGCTTCCATGCGGGTCGCGATGGCGAGGCCGGCGGCGTCGTCCTTGGCGCTGTTGATGCGCTTGCCGCTCGACAGGCGTTCCATCGCCTGCGACTGCATTTGGCTGGCGACGCGCGAGTTGTTCTGGGCGCGAAGCGCGCTCACATTGGTGTTGATGACAGTCATCTTTGTTCCTTTCCGGCCTCGATGGCCATTCCCGTGATGTGAGGGCTCGAGGAGCGGTCACGGAAAGCAGTAACGGCGGATGGCGGCGCGGCTTAAGTCTGCCATGTCAAAAAAACGCCGAAGGCCGCCGGCAGCCGGCCACACGTTCAACCAAATAACTGAAAAACAACATATTTTATTTCTGGCACGGGCTTTGCATTCTTCTTTGGGCGTGCGGCGCATCGCCGCGCATCAGGACGGATGAAGAAGCAATGAGCACGATTGACCCGAGCCGGCTGCTGCAAATGCGCAGTTCGATCCTCAATCAGAATCAGGCGCTGCAACGCGCCGCCGGGCGCGGCGGCATTGGCGCCGGCGAAGGCGGTATCGAGGGCACCCCCGATTTCGGCGCCGCGATCAACAACGCGCTGCAACAGGTGAATGGCCAGCAGGCGAAGGCGAGCGAACTCAGCGAAGCCTACGAGCGCGGCGACACGCACGACATCGTCAGCGTGATGATCGAGCGGCAGAAAGCCTCGCTCGGCTTCGAGACGACGTTGCAAGTCCGCAACAAGCTGCTGTCCGCGTATCGCGACATCATGAACATGCCGGTGTAACCCATGGCCGACGCACAGACCCTGACCCCCATCGATCCCAGCGGCGCGAACCACCTGCCCGCCCCCGTCCTCGGCGGCCGCCTCGCGCCGCTGACCCAGTTCCTCCGCCAGCCCGCGGTGCAGCGCGCGCTGCCGGCAATCGCCATGACCTCGGCGATCGGTATCGCCGCGCTCGCCTATTTCACCATGCAGGCGGCGCCGCAGGCGCAGCTTTTCGCCGGGCTCGACGACGCCGACAAGGCGGCGGTGGCCGAGGCGTTGCAGGCGCAGGGCATCGGACACAGCATCGACAGCTCGACCGGCGCGCTCACCGTCGATGCCGACAAGCTCCACCGGGCGCGCATCGCGCTCGCCGGACAGGGCCTCCCCAAGGCGGCGCCGAGCGGCGACAGCCTGATCGCGGCGCTCCCCATGGGGTCGAGCCGCGCGATCGAGGGCGAAGCGCTGCGTTCGGCGCGCGAGGCCGACCTGTCGCGCACGATCGAAACGATCGATGCGGTCAAGAGCGCACGCGTCCACGTCGCCGCCGCCGAACCCAGCCTGTTTGTCCGTGACGACAAGCCTGCCACAGCATCGGTGATGCTGACGCTGCAGAACGGCCGATCGCTTTCGGATGGGCAGGTGCAGGCGATCCGTTTCCTCGTCGCTTCGTCGGTTCCCGGTATGAATGCCGATCAGGTGTCGGTGATCGACCAGCGCGGCGCGCTGCTTTCCGACACCGCGAGCGGCAGCGACATGAAGGCATTCCAGCTGCAGTTGCAGGTCGAGGATCGTTTCCGCCGCGCGCTCGATACGTTGCTCGGCCCGATGCTCGGCGCGGGCAATTATACCGTCGAAGTCCATGCCGACGTCGACATGTCCGAAAGCCAGGCGACGCGCGAAAGCTTCCCCGAAAACGACCGCGCGCTGACCAGCGAACAGATCACCCGGTCGGTCAGCGGTACCAGCGCCGCAGCGGTGGGCATTCCCGGCGCGCTCGCGAACCAGCCGCCGCAGGCGACGACGATCACCGCCGAGGGCCCGCAGCCCGCGCCCGCCAATGCGCCGACGCCCGGCACCGAAAGCAACGAAAATGCCGCGCGCGCTTATGAAGTCGGGCGCGAGATTTCGGTCACGCATTCGCCGCAGGGCAAGCTGCGCCGCGTCTCGGTCGCCGTCGCGCTCAATCAGGGCAAGAAGGCGCTGACGCAGGCCGACCTCACCAAGATCGACGCGCTGGTCAAGGGCGCGATCGGCTTTGACGCAGCACGCGGCGACCTGGTCGCGATCAACCAGCGGCCGTTCGTCGCGGTCGAGGACACGGCGCCCCCCTTCTACGATCAGGGTTGGTTCCTGCCGCTCGTCAAGCAGGTCGGCGCGATCCTCGCCGCGCTGCTCGCTTTCCTGTTCATCGGCCGCCCGATGATCCGCGCCGCGAAAGAGCGCGCGGCCCGGCGTGCCGAACAGAATGACGCGATCGAACAGTCGCTGCTCGCCGCGACCGATGCGCGCCCCGCGCTCGGTAGCGGCGGCCGCGAGATCACCCTCGAAATGATCGAGGCGGCGCCGAGCTATGAAGCGCGCGCCAATCTGGTCCGTGCGTTTGTCCGCCAGGATTCGGCGCGTGCAGCGCTCGTCGTGCGCCACCTGATGCAGGAGGGCGCCCGTGCCTGACGCCGCCGAACTCGCCGCCACGCCCCAAAAGTCCGCGATCGACGGATCGGCCGCCGCCGCGATCCTGCTGATGCTGCTCGACGAGAGCGAAGCCGCGACGATCCTGAAGCATCTGGGCCCTGAGGAAGTGCGCCTGCTCGCCAAGGCGATGTTCGACACGGCCAATGCCAATGAACAGGAAATCGGCCAAGCGCTCGACCGGTTCGTGACGCGCAGCCGCGACGTCAGCGCGCTGGCGATCGGCGCCGACACGCGCATCCGCACCGTGATGACGCAGGCGGTCGGCAACGTCCGCGCCGACAATATCCTCGCCGCCGTCGCGCCGCAGCGCAGCGCCGCCTCGCTCGAAATGCTGCGCTGGATGGATGTCGACGCGATCAGCGCGCTGCTCGCCAGCGAGCACCCGCAGGTCGGCGCGCTGATCCTCTCGGTGCTCGTCCCCGATGTCGCCGCGCGCGCGATCGAGACGCTCGACGAACTGCTGCAGGCCGACCTGGTGCTGCGCGCCGCGATGCTGACATCGGTCCCTGCCGCCGCGATCGAAGATCTGGAAGCGGTGCTCGCCAGCGCCAATGTCGATGGTCAGCGCGTCGCCAAGCAGGCGATCGGCGGTCCGAGCGACGTCGCCAAGATCATGAAGAAGATGCCGAAGCAGCTGTCCGAACGCACGCTCCGTTCGCTCAAGAAGCATGATCGCGTGCTTGCGCAGACGATCGAGGAAGAAATGTTCATCTTCGAAAATCTTCGCGACCTCGACAAGAAAAGCCTCAGCAGCGTCCTCCGCTCGGTCGATGCCGCGCAGCTCGCGATCGCGCTCAAGGGTGCCGAGGAGGACATGGTCGATATGTGCCTCGCCACCATGTCGCAGCGCGCGGCCGAAACGATCCGCGACGAAATGGCCGAAATGACGATGGTCAAGCGCGCCGACGTCGACGATGCGCAGAAGAGCGTCATGCAGATCGTCCGCCAGATGGCGGCGAACGGCGAAATCATGATCGCGGGCGGGGGTGAAGATTATGTCTGACCTCGCCGCCGAAACGGGCTTTGCGCCCGTCGGCCTGGCCGAAGCGATGGCGCAGCGCAGCGGTTTTCGCCCGATGTCGTTCGCTCCGGCCGCAGCGACAGCGGCACCCGCGCACGAGCCCGCGGCCGAACAGGGCGACGACGATCCCTTTGCCCGCGGCCTGGCCGAAGGCCAGCGTATTGCCGAAGCCGCCTATACCGCCGAGCGGCACCAGCTGCTCGCGCTGCTCGCGAGCGCCGAGGCGTTGCAGGACGAGCCGAGCGAGGAACTGGCGCAGCTGATCGCCGAGACGGTCGAACGGCTGGTGCGCCAGATCGTCGCCACCGCGCCGATCGACGCCGAATGGCTGCGCGCGCAGGCCGAAACCGCCGCCGCGATGGTCGCCGACGCCGACAAGGCGCGCACCTTGTGGGTCCATCCCGACGACGCCGCGCTGCTCGCCGATTGTCCGCTGACGCTGACGGTCGAAAGCGATCCCGCGATGGTGCGCGGCACCGTCCGCCTCGAAACCTCGTCGGGCTGGATCGAGCATGGCCGCGCCGTCTATCTCGACGAACTGCGCGCCGCGCTTGGCGAAGGGGCGGCGGCGTGACGCGCCGCCTTGCCCTGTCCGCGCAGCAATTGCTCGGCGGCGTCGATCTGGCGCAGGCCAGCCCGCGCCGCATCGGCACGCTCGTCGCGCACGAAGGGATCATGCTCGAGGTTTCGGGTTTCCCCCAGCCGCTCGGCAGCAACGTCCGCATCCGCTCGGCCGACAATGACTATGTCTATGGCGAGGTCGTCGGCTTTCGCGGTCACCGCAGCCTCGTCCTCCCCTTCGACACCAACAAGCCGCTGGTCACCGGCGCGCCGGTCGAGCCGCATGGCGCGTCGAGCATGGTCGCGGTCGGCAAGGCGCTGCTCGGCCGCATCATGGACGCGCAGGGCAACCCGCTCGACGGCCGCCCCGCGATCAAGTCGCAGTTCCAGTGGCCGCTCGCCGGGCGCAAGGTCAATCCGCTGCGCCGTGGCCGCGTCACCCGCGCGCTCAACATGGGCGTGCGCGCGATCAACGGCCTGCTCACCGTCGGCGAAGGCCAGCGCGTCGCGATCATCGCCGGGTCGGGGGTCGGCAAGTCGGTGCTGATGGGCCAGATGATCGCGGGCACCGAATGCGACGTCATCGTCGTCGGGCTGGTCGGCGAACGCAGCCGCGAGGTCAGCGACTTCGTCGAGACCAAGCTGCCCCCCGAAGTGCGCAAGAAATCGGTCGTCGTCGCGGTCCCCGCCGACCACCCGCCCTTGCTCCGCCTGCGCGCCGCGATGCGCGCGACCGCGATCGCCGAAGCTTTCCGCGCCGAGGGCAAGAAGGTGCTGCTGCTGATCGACAGCCTGACGCGCGTCGCCCATGCGCAGCGCGAAATCGGCCTGACCCTGGGCGAACCGCCGACGATGAAAGGCTATCCGCCGTCGGTCTTCGCGCTCATCCCCTCGCTCTGCGAACGCGCCGGCATTGACCGCGAAACCGGCGGGTCGATCACCGCGCTCTACACCGTGCTGGCCGACGGGGGCGACATCGACGACCCGGTGGTCGACAGCGCGCGCGCCATCGTCGACGGGCATATCATCCTGTCGCGCCAGCTCGCCGAACAGGGCGTCTATCCCGCGATCGACGTCGCACGCTCGCTGTCGCGCACGATGGCCGATTCGGTCGATCCCGACCACGCCGCCGCCGCCGCGCGCTTTCGCCAGCTCTGGTCGCTCTATGAGGAGAATCGCGACCTGATGCTGATGGGCGCCTATGTCGCCGGCGCCGATCCCGTGCTCGACGAAGCGATCGCGCGCCACGCCGACCAGCTCGCCTATGTGTCCCAGCCTGCCAGGGCGCAGGTCGATTTCGACATTTCCCGCCAAACCCTGATTGAAGGATATTCCGCATGACCGCCCGTACCGCACGCCGCAAACGTATCATCCGCGTGCGCTCCGTCGAACATCAGCTGGCCGAGGCCAATCTGGCCCGCGCCAATGGCGAACTTGCGAACCTTGTCGAGCTTGCGCGGCGCCTCGAAACGCTGCGCAGCGACCTCGCGATGGCGAAGGGCGCGGTCGCGGGCCGCGCGCTCAATACCGTCGGCGAACTCGCGATGCGGCTCGACCTGGCGCAGGAAAATCTGACTGCGCCGCTCTGCAATGCCAGCGCACGGCGCGACCAGATGGGCGCGCTGGCGCAGCGCGCGATGGCGAAGGAAGAATCGGCGGTGCGCCTGTATGAACAAAGCCGCAAGTCGGCCGAGGCCGAGCAGGAGCGCCGGAGCGATGCCAACCGCCCGCACCGCCCGCGCGTCGGTATGCGGCTGCGCCTGATCGAAGGCGGCGCGTCATGATGAACGCTCCCGCCCGTCCCGCGACCCCCGGCGCGATGCCCGCAGGCTTTGCCACCTTCCTCGCCAATATCGGCCAGGTTTCGCCCGACGGCGACGCCGCCGGGTTCGGCCAGCTGCTTGCCGCAGCGCCGGTTCCGCTGCTCCCCATGGCAACGGGCGCGCCGCCCGCAACGGTGATCAAGACCGACGCGGTGCCGGCTGCCGACACCGGCCCCGACGCCGCCGAGCTGCCCGTTGCACCGACGTCGGACACAGCCGCGGTTACGCTCGAAACATCGCCCGCCAAGTCCACCCCCGGCGCAGGCGACGCGGCGGCGCTCGCCGCGACCCTGCTCGTCGCGCTCAGTGGCGCGCGTCCCGGCCCCGCGCATGGCGCGAACAAGCCGACAGACACCGACACAGCGCCCGATGTCGAGCACCCCGGCGGGGCGCCCGCGGCACCTGCCATCGAAAATTGGGCGACGATCGTTGCCGCGGTCCTTCCCGACACCGCGCGCGCCGGCGAACCCAAGCCCGCGAAGCCAGAAACCGCCAAGCCGCACGCCGCCGCATCCGGTATCAACACGCCGGGCGCCGCTCCGGACAAAGCCGCTACCGATATGTGGGGACTGCTGCCCGGCACCCTCGCTGCCGCATCACCGCCCACCCGCGACGCTGTCATGTCCGCCCTTCCGCTTGCCTCCGACCCGCCCGTCGCCCGCGTGGCCGAGGCCGCGCCCGCGATGACGGTGTTGTTCAATCAGGCAGCAGCCCTCACCGCCGCCGCGCCGCTCGACGCCGCCGCCCCTGCGACGATCGCCGAGCGCGTGCTCGACATGGACAGCGATGGTGCTTGGATCGACCAGCTGGCGCGCGACATCGCCGCGACCAAATCGGACAGCGGCGACATCAGCTTTCGCCTGATGCCGCGCCACCTCGGCCGCCTCGACGTTGCGATGCGACAAGGCGACGAAGGCATGTCGCTGAAGATGGATACCCAGCACGAAGCGACCGCGACGATCGTCACCGCCGCGCAGGGCCGTCTCGTCGACGAGCTCCGCCAGCAGGGCGTGCGCGTCGCGGGCGCCGAAGTCACGCACACGCCGGGCGAGACCGGACGCCAGTCGCAAGGTCAGAGCCAGGGCCGCGCCGCGACCCCTGACACCGCCCACCTCATCGAAACCGCCACCGATCGCGCCGAGCCGCGCGACGAAGCGCGCACCGCGGATCGCCGCGGCCGCTTCGCCTGATCAGAAAGGGTTCATCATGGCCAAGGATAATCTCGAAGGCACGCCCAAGAAGAAGGGCAAGGTCAAGAAGCTGCTGCTGGTCGGCGTCGCGGCGATCGCGCTGATCGGAGCGGGGGCGGGCGCCGGCATCTATTTCGGTGCGCTGTCGGCGCACGAGACCAAGCCCGAGGATCATTATCCGAAGCTGGTCGTGCGCAGCACCGATGCGCCCGAGCCCGCCGCCGAGGACAAGGAAGCACCGCTGAAGGTCGGCACCGTGTCGGTGCCCAACGACCGCTTCAAGGTCGATCCGCGCAAATATGAAATCACCTATTATCCGATGGCGGACAGTTTCACGACGAACCTCGCCGACGGATCGGGCTTCCTCCAGGTGGGTATCAGCCTTTCGACCTTCTATGACGGCAAGGTTATCAATAATATCAAACGGCAGGCGGTGCCCATCCGCTCGGTCGTGCTTATGGTCCTCGCCGAACAGGATCCGGCCATGCTCTCCACATCGCAGGGGAAACAGCGGCTTCAGCGTCAGTTGACCGCCGCGATCAACGATGTGTTGCGCGAGAAGGAAGGTTTTGGGGGCATCGACAATGTATATTTCACGAGCCTGGTGATCCAGTGACCGCCAGTGCCAAAAGCGTAAAGGCCGTAAAGGCACCCGCCGCTCCCGCGGCCACGCCTACGGACAACGGGGAGTCGCTGCTGCTGCGCCGCGCCGCGGCGAGCTATGCCTTCCCCGCGCTCGAAAGCGTCGCGAACCAGTTTGCGCGCAGCTTGCGCGACCTCGTCCGCGCGCTCGGCGCGCCGGCGATCCAGGTCGAACGGTCGGGCGCCGAACAGCTGAGCTTTGCCGAATGGAGCGCAGCGAGCGCACCCGCAATCTTCTGGCGCTATCATGCGCCGCCGTTCAAGGGGCCGCTGCTGATCGCCGCGGCGCGGCCGCTGATCCTCCAGCTCGTCGACATCTTTTATGGCGGGCGCGGCCAGCTCGCCGCCGAGCGCGAGGAGCTGACCGACGCCGAGGACCGTTTCGCCGCGCGCCTCGGCCGCGACATCGGGATGCAGCTCACCGCCGCATGGCGCGACAAGCTGGCGATCGAGCCCGAACTCGACTGCGTGACCGGCGACCCTGCAAAGCTTGCCGCGGTGCGCGCCGACGACGAATTGTTCGTTCAGCGTTTCACGCTACGCGGCGCGCCGTTCGAGGGGCGGACGATCGTCTGCGCTTATCCGGTCGCGGCGCTGCGCGGCATCGCGGGCGACGAAATGCTCCCCGAAATGCAAGGCGGCAGCAGCGGCGACCCGGCGTGGAGCGGCGCGCTCGACAAGGCGCTGCGCGGCGTCCGCCTGCCCGTCCGTTCGGTGCTCGCGCGGCCCGAAATCAGCCTCGTCAAGCTGCTCGCGCTCGAGGTCGGCGACATCATTCCGCTGTCGATGCCGCGCCACGTGCCGGTGACCGTTGCCGGACGCAGCTTTGCCTTCGGCAGCATCGGCGAAGCCAATGGCAACGCCGCCATCCTGATTGACCATATCGAAAAAGGACCCGACCATGACTGATATCGCCGACGCGCCGAAGGCGGCGCGCGCCGACCGGCGCGACAAGAGCATCGCCGCGGCGCCCAATTTCGACCTGCTTGCCGGTGTCTCGCTGCGCGTGTCGGTCGAGGTCGGATCGACCTCGATGACGCTCTCCGAACTGCTCGCGCTCGATGAAGGCAGCGTGATCGAACTCGATCGCGCGGCAACCGACCTGCTCGACATCTATGCCAATGGCACGCTCATCGCCAAGGGCGAGATCGTCAGCGTCGATGGCCGTTACGGCATTCAGGTCGCCGAAGTCGTCGCGCCCGCGCGCGGCCTCGAAGGCTTCGAGCGGAGAGCCTGATGCTCGAATATATCCTCCGTCTCCTGATCCTGCTGCCGCTCGTCGGCGGCATGGCGTGGGGCAGCCTGTGGCTGTGGAAGCGCGTCCAGATGGGCGTGCCGCTCGTCGGCGGCAATGCAAAACCGCGCGCGGTCGAAATGATCGACGTACTGCCGCTCGGTCCGGGGTCGAAGCTCGCCGTCGTCGAATTCGCCGGACAGCGCATCCTCGTCGCCGTGTCGCGTAATGGCATCACGCGGATCGCCGACGACGCGCAGGGGGATTTCCATGTCGACTGATCGCCGCTTCTGGCTGCGCGCCGCCGCGCTGGCCGGCACCGCCGCGCTGCTCACCACCGCCACTCCCGCGTTCGCGCAGGCCGCCGACGGGCTCAGCCGCGCGGTGAACGAAATCGGCGGCGATGGCCGCCCTCTCAGCCTGTCGCTCCAGATCCTCGTGCTGATGAGCCTGCTGACGGTGCTGCCGTCGCTGCTGCTCATGATGACCAGCTTCACGCGCATCATCATCGTGCTGTCGATCCTGCGCCACGCGCTCGGACTTCAGCAGACGCCGCCTAATCAGGTGCTCGTGGGCCTCAGCCTCTTTCTCTCGCTCTTCGTCATGCAGCCCGTCATCAGCGAAGTGAACCGCGTCGCGATCGAACCTTATGGTCAGGAGCAGATCGACATCGGCGAGGCCGTGTCGCGTTCGGGCGACGCGCTCCACGGCTTCATGATGAAACAGACGCGCAAGACCGACCTGATGATGTTCGCCAAGATCGCCAAGGCGCCGACCTATGCGAGTCCGCAGGACGTCCCCTTCTCGATCCTGCTCCCCGCCTTTGTCACCAGCGAGCTCAAGACCGCCTTCCAGATCGGCTTCCTCATCTTCCTGCCCTTCCTCGTCATCGACCTGATCGTCGCTTCGGCGCTGATGTCGCTCGGTATGATGATGCTGTCGCCGACGATCATCTCGATGCCGTTCAAGCTGCTGCTCTTCGTTCTCGTCGATGGCTGGGCGCTGACGATGGGGTCGCTCGCCTCTTCCTTTGTGAGCTAGCAGGGGCCTATCAACATGGAGGCCGACTATTTCATCGGGGTCGCGCAGCAAGCGTTGTGGATTCTTGCGCTCGCCTCGGCGCCGCTGTTGCTGCCCGTGCTCATCATCGGCGTGCTGCTCGGCATGGTCCAGGCGGCGACGTCGATCAACGAACAGACGCTGACCTTCGTGCCCAAACTGATCGTCGCCGCGATTTGCCTCGCGATCTTCGGCGGCAGCATCCTAGTGCTGCTCACCGATTTCACGCGCGACCTGTTCGCGCAGATCCCGGCGCTGGTGCGGTGAGAAATGTCTCCGTCCTTCCCCTCCCCCTTGATGGGGGAGGCAGCGAGACCTGCCAGCTTGCTGGCTTGGTCGCAGCGGAGGGGGTGCGGTCTCGGCCTGCGACGAGGGTGAAAGGACGCAGCATCACCCCCATCCAACTCCGCCTAGCCGCTTCGCGGCAAGGCTGCGTATCCTTCCCCCATCAAGGGGGAAGGTTCGCGCATTCCTGCATCCGATGAACCCCGCCGACATCCCCAATGTCGAGGCGATGCTTCAGCTGTGGATGCTGGGGATGATCCGCCCCGGCGCCGCCTTTATCGCCGCGCCGGTGTTCGGCGCCGCCAACATCCCGGTGCAGCTCAGGCTCGTGATCGCGCTCGCGGTCGGCGTGCCCGCAGTCGCGGCGTCGGGCATGGTGCTGCCCGCCGAAGGGATTGTGTCGGTGCCCGGCCTGTTCTTCATTATGGGCGAGGTGGTGATCGGCCTCGCGATCGGCTTCGTGCTCCAGATGGGGCTCGCCGCCACGCTGCTCGCGGGCGAAGTCATCAGCAACGCGATGGGCCTTGGCTTCGCGTCGATGGTCGACCCGTTGAGCGGCGCGTCGAGTTCGGCGATCGGCCAGTTCCTCGCGATGCTCGCGACGGCGCTTTTCCTTGCGGCCGACGGCCATCTGCTGCTGATCGACATCATTGTCGGCAGCTACACGGCGCTGCCGCCCGGCAATGCCTTTCCGTCGTGGAATGCACTCGGCGGCGTCATCCGCTTCGGCAGCCTGATGTTCGCGGCGGCGCTGACGATCGCGATGCCCGTCGGCTTCGTGCTGATCCTCGTCCAGATTATCATGGGCGTGATCGGCCGTTCGGCGCCCGCGCTCAACCTGTTCGCGGTCGGTATCCCCGCGACGCTGCTCGCGGGCATCATCCTGCTCGGCGTCGCGACGCCTGCGATGGCCGAGGCGATCGTGCGCATCCTCTCCGACGCGCTCGATGCCGCGCGGATGGTCGCAGGGACCTGAGCCATGGCTGAGGGCCCCGACAAGGACCAGAAAACCGAACAGCCGACGGCGAAGAAGCGCGCCGATTCGATGCGCGAGGGCGATGTGCTGATGTCGCGCGAGCTTGCGACCGCGCTGATGATGCTCGCCGCCGCGGGGTGGATCGTCGCCGCGGGCGGCTGGTTCGTGCAGTCGGCGAGCGATCTGGTGCGCCGCGGCCTCACCCTGACCGCCGCCGACGTCGCCGATTTCGCACCCGGCGAAGCACTGATGCGCAACGGCGCCGAAATTCTGCTGCCGCTCGCGAGCCTTTTCGCGCTGGCGCTCGGCGCGGCAGTCGCAGGCCCCGCGATGCTCGGCTCGATGGGCTGGCGCGGCAAGGCGCTCCACTTCAAGGGCAACCGCATGAACCCGATGAGCGGGCTCAAGCGCATGTTCGGGATGCAGGGCGCGACCGAGCTCGGCAAGGCGCTCGCGAAAGTGATCCTGCTCGGCGGCATCGGTTACTGGCTCGTCGCGCGCAGCCTGCCTGCGATCATGTCGACGGCCGGGGCCGACCTGATCGCCGCCATCGGCCTAGCCGGCAAGGCGATCGGCCATGCCATGCTCGCGCTTGCCGGCGGGCTCGTGATCATCGCACTCATCGACGTGCCGGTGCAATGGTTCCAGCGCAACAAACGGCTGATGATGAGCAAGCAGGAGATCAAGGACGAGATGCGCCAATCCGACGGCGCGCCAGAGCTCAAGCAGGCGCAGCGCCAACGCGCGCACGAGATTTTGAGCGGATCGGCGCGCAAGGCGGTGTCGGAGGCAACCGTTATCCTCACCAACCCGACGCATTTTTCGGTCGCGCTGCGATATCGCCCCGGAACCGATGCCGCGCCGGTCGTCGTCGCCCGCGGCCGCGGCGACGTCGCTTTGTCGATCCGCGAACTCGCTCGCGCCGCCAATGTGCCGATGCTCGAATATCCGCAGCTGACCCGCGCCATCTATTTCACCGCCCGCGCCGGCCGCGTAATCCCCGAAGAACTGTTCGTCGCGGTCGCAACCGTGCTCGCCTTCGTCTTCCAGCTCGAGCGCGCGGTCGCCGACGGTATCGTCCCGCCGGCGGTCGACATACCGCCTTCACATCGTTTCGATCCCGAAGGCCGCCGCCAGGCTTAAGAACCCCGACGCGCCGCCGTTAAGGAAGGCGAAGGATATTTGCCATGGTCAGTTCAATCGCCAACAGCCTGGGTTTCGGGTCCGGCATCGACATTCCGCAGCTGGTCGATGACTTGGCAAAAGCGTCGCGCGAACCCAAGGTCGCGCGCCTGACCGAATTGACGCAGGCGAACCAGACGCGGATCAGCGCCGTGGCGCAGGCGCGTTCGGACCTCGACGGCTTTGCGGATTCGCTGAGCCAGATGATCGCCGACGGCACGCTGCGTAGCACGCCGACCGTCTCCGACGACAGCGTGCTCGGCGCGACGAGCCGCGCGGGCCTGTCGGCCGACAGCTTTGCCGCAACCGTCATCGTCAACCAGCTCGCGCGTGCGCAGACCAATTATTCGGCCGTCGCCGCCGATCGCGCCGCCGCCATTGGCACGGGCACGATGACGCTGACGGTAGGCGGCGTCGCGAAGACGATCACCATCGACGCAGCCAACAACAGTCTCGACGGTCTGGCCAATGCGATCAACGCCAGCGGGGCGGGTGTGACCGCGTCGATCATCGCCGACGAGGGTGGCCACCGGCTGATCCTGAAAGGTCCGACGGGCGAGGCAAACGCCTTCACCCTGACCGCCGACGCGGGCGCCGAACCGGGGCTCGCCGCTTTTGCGACCGATGCCGCGGGAATGACGCTGGGTCAAAGCGCCGCCGACGCCGAATTCACGATCGACGGCATCGCATTCAGCCGCGCGACCAACATCATCGACGATGTTGTGCCCGGCATGTCGCTGACCTTGAAAAAGGCCGCACCCGGCCAGCCCGTCGACATCGGCGCGAGCCGCCCGCTCGACATGATAAAGCAGACGGTCGGCGACTTTGTCGCGGTCTATAATCAGCTTAAGAAGAGCATCACCGCCGCCTCCAGCCTGCCCGGCGCGACGACCTCGCTGCGCGAACTCGAGCGCGAACTCGGCGGCCTGATCCATCAGGTGATTTCGAGCCATGGCAGCATCAACCAGCTGTCCGACATCGGTATTTCGGTCACCAAGGAAGGCCTGCTTGCGGTCGACAATGCCAAGCTCGACAAGGCGCTTGAAACCGATGCCGGCGCCGTCGAGGCCCTGTTCAACCCGCGCCGCGATGCAACGCATAATCAAACGACCGATCCCGGCATCGCGGCCGCACTCGACGCGATCCGCGACAAGGCGGTCGGCTCCAACGGCGCGATCGATCGCGTGTCGCGATCGCTCGAGACCAAGCAGGCGAATCTGGCCGAACAGCTCGCCAAGGTCGAGGAACGCGAGGACGCGTACCGGAAGCGCCTCGAGAAGCAATATGGCGCGCTCGAGGCCAAGCTCGCGTCGTTCAAGGCGACGCAATCCTATCTCGAACAGCAGATCAAGCTCTGGACCAACCAGGGCAACGACTAAGCTCAGACTTCAAGGACCGCCGCCGTGACCGCCACTGCATCGACCGTCCGGGCGACCGGGCTCTATCGCCGTCTGCAAAATGAAAGCCGCGCCGCAGCGGCCGACCCCGTCGAGCTGGTGACGATGCTCTATGATGAGCTGGAAACCGCGGTCGGCGTTCTCGAAGCCATGGTGCGCCAGGGTCAGCGGATCTCCGCAACCGAACCCGCGCACCGCGCGCGCGCGATCCTGATCGGGCTCGACGTCAATCTCGACCGCGATAAGGGCGGCGACGTCGCGACGGCACTGTCGCGCGTCTATCGCAGTATGCGCCGCAAGCTCGACGACGCGGTCGCGGCCAACAGCGCCGAAGGGCTGAACGAACTGCTTGAGGGCATAAAAACGATCAGCGCCGCGTGGCGGCAGCTTCGCTGACGCCGACGGCTCAATAAGCGAAACGCAAACGGCCCGCCCTTCGCACGAAGAAGCGGGCCGTTGTCATATCATTCGAGGAGCCCGCTGGGTACCCGGCCGCCCTGGGTGGGGACGGGCGGCCGGGTGGTTCGGGAGCGGACCAGAGCTCCCTTTTTCAGCGGGTGCTGAAACTCGTGTCGGGCCAGCGGTCAGGCCGCCTGCTGGTGAACCCCATATTTGCGCATCTTTTCGATCAAGGTCGTGCGCTTCAGCGTCAACAGGCGCGCGGCCTCCGAAATGATGCCGTCGGCCAGGTCGAGCGCGACGTGGATCTGTTCGAGTTCGATCGTCTCGATTTCGCGTTTCAGGTCGATCGGGCGGCCGGGCGCCGGCGTCTTGGCAACCGGCGCGGCCGAGGCGAGGGTCGCGGCGGGATAATCGTCCGCGCTGACCTGCACCGCGGCGGCGCTGCTGGGGACAGCGGGCCGCGGTGCAAGCGCTGCGGTGGGGTTCAAAAGGATCGCGACATCGTGCGCGCCCAGCGTCTCGCCGCCGTGGAGGACGCTGGCGCGCTCGACGAAATTCCTGAGCTCACGCACATTGCCCGGCCAGCGGTGCTGCATCAGCAGCGCCACCGCGTCGGCGTCGAAGCGGCATTTGGCGTCGGCCGGCATCTTGCGCTGGAAATGCCGAATGAGTGCGGGAATATCCTCGGCGCGGCTAGCCAGGCTGGGGACCTGGAGCACAACCACGCCGAGCCGGAAGAACAGGTCTTCGCGGAACTTGCCGTCGGCGATCGCAGCGCCGAGATCCTGGTGAGTGGCGGAAATGACGCGGACGTCGATGGCCTTCATATCGCTGCTGCCGACGCGGACGATCGTCCGGTCTTCGAGCACGCGGAGCAGTTTGACCTGCATGTCGAAACGCATGTCGCCGATTTCGTCGAGAAAGATCGTGCCGCCCTCGCTCGCCTCGAAATGGCCGACGCGGCGGGCATGGGCGCCGGTGAAGCTGCCCTTTTCATGCCCGAACAATTCGGATTCGATGAGCTCGACGGGGATTGCGCCGCAGTTGATCGCGGAAAAGGCCTTGCCCGCACGGACGCCTTCGTCGTGGATCGCCCGAGCGACGAGTTCCTTACCCGACCCCGAGGGGCCGCAGAGCATGACCGAGGCGTTCGACCGCGCGACGCGGCGGATCATTTCGCGCAGCCGGCACGCCGCCGGGCTGCTTCCGATAATCAACGCCTCAAGCGCTGTTTGATTATTGTGCCCCACAGTCATTCCGGTCTCCATCGCGCCGCCCGCTCGGCGCCCCTTCGATGGCTTCAGAAATTGACGAAATTGGTAAACAAAAACTTATCGGAGCAGAGTTAACCCATTCAAAATACGTCGTTATTGCCATAATGAAAGTATCTGCGGCGCTTTTGCGTTAACCTTTTTCGATATGTCGCCAAATTGGCACTAATTCCTCCCCGACCGCCAGCCGAGCGTGATCGAGATGCGGCGGTTGCGCGGATCGAATCGGTCCGCCGGCACATAGGGTTCGCGATCGGCGACACCCTCGATTCGCGCGAAACGGTCGGTGGCGATGCCGCGGAACTCGAGATAGTGGCGCGTGACCTCGGCGCGATCGACCGACAGGCGCCAGTTGTTCGTCCCCGCGTTCGCCGACCAGGGCGCGGCGTCGGTATGCCCGCGGATCATCAGCTGGTTGGGGGCCTCGGCGATCGGCACCGCGACCTCGGCGAACAATTTCGCACCGGCAGGCGTCAGCTGGCTGGTGCCGATCGCGAACATCGAGAAATCGGCATCATCGACGATGTCGATCCGCAGCCCCTCCATCGTTTCGGTAAAGCGCAGGTTGCGCGCGAGCCGTTTGAGGTCGCCCTTGCTCTGGATGCGGTCCTTGATCGACTGTGCGAGCAGGTTGAACTTCTTCGACTCCCCCTCGCGCTCGCGACCCGAAGCCTCGCGCGGGCCGCCCACGGCGTCGCGCGGGATCGTCATCGCGCGCGTTCCTGTTTGCGCCGCGCCGTGCGGATATTTGTCGACCGACACCAGTGAGTCGCCCCCGAACAGGCCGGTCGATCCGGCGGAGTCGGTTTTCGTCTGGACGATCGTCGGCGCGAAATAGTCGGCAAGCGCTCTGCGCTGTTTTTCGTTCGTCGCCCCGAGCAGCCACATGAGCAGGAAAAAGGCCATCATCGCGGTGACGAAGTCGGCATAGGCGACCTTCCACGCGCCGCCGTGGTGACCGCCGTGGCTGGCCTCGATCACCTTTTTGACGATGATCGGGCGTACCGGTGTATTGGGCCGCGCAGCCATCAGCGGCCCCGCATTCCGTCGAACACTTCGGCGAAGCTCGGCTGGTTATGATGATCGACGCCCGAGCGTGCCGCTTCGATCACCAGCGGCTGCGGGTGGCCGTGGAGCGAGGCGATGATGAGCTGTTTCACCGTGTGATAGATGGCGCCGTCGCTTTCGATCACCGTCTTGGCGCGCGTCGCAAAGGGTCCGACGAGGCCATAGGCGAGCAGCACGCCGAGGAAGGTGCCGACTAGCGCCGAGCCGATCATCGCGCCAAGAATCTCGGGCGGCTTGTCGATCGAACCCATCGTCTTGACCACGCCAAGCACCGCGGCGACGATGCCGAGCGCGGGCAGCGCGTCGGCCAGGCTCTGCAAACCCTCGGCGGGCCTCATGCTGTGGTGGTGGTGGCTTTTTAGGGCGTTGTCCATGACGTCCTCGACGGCGTGGGGGTCGAGCGTGCCCGAGGAGACGACGACGAGGCGCAGCGTGTCGCAGATCAGGTGGACGAGCGTGTCGTCCTTTAACAGCTTGGGATATTGCTGGAAAATCGTCGAATTCTTCGGATCTTCGATATGCGGTTCGACCGCGACCGGCCCTTCGGTCCGCATCATCTTCATCAGCGAGGAGACGAGCAGGATGCAGTCGAGATAATCCTGTTTTTTATACTGCGGCCCCTTGAACACCTTGCCGAGCCCGCCCGCGAGCGCTTTCAGGTCGGCGCCCGAATTGCCGATGATGAGCGAACCGAGTGCCGCGCCGCCGATGATGAGCATTTCGTGCGGCAGCGCGTGCATGACGGGGCCGAGGTTGCCGCCGGTCAGCGCAAAACCCCCGAACACCAGCAGGAGCAGAACGACGATGCCGACAACGGGAAACATGCGCAGGCCACTCCAATCGGGCACCGGTCAGGGCCGGTCTCCCGCAAATCCAAAGGACGTCTTGATGATTAACGACAGCGCGGCCGCAATATTGAGCGCGCTCAGCGCAAAAGATCGAACAAGGTCTGCCGGTTGATCTTGGCAAAGGCCGCCTGCGCGGCATTCAGCGTCAGTTCCTGCGCATTGAGCTGAGCGATCGCGACGGTGAGGTCGGTGTCCTCGACCGCCGAACGTTCGTCGGTCAAGGTGATGCCGCGCGCGGCCAGGCCGTCAGCGATACGGTCGAGCCGTCCGCCCGACAGGCCGATCTTGGCATGTTCGTTGGCGACATGGCTGATCGAGTCCGCCAGCGCGCCCAGCGATGTGTTCATCGCCGCCTTGTCGCCTGCCGCAACCGCGGTTGCCGCGTCGCGAATCCCCGTCGACAGGCTGTTGCCGCCGATCACGAACACATCGGCGGCCGAGGGCACCGGCGCGAAGCTGAGGTCGGCGTCGAAGCGCATCACGCGCGCCGGCCCCGCCGCGAACACCGGCTCGCCGTTCGAATCGCGCGTCGCCGCGAGCGCATCGAGCTCGTCGGCAATCGAGCCGAGTTCGGCGGCGATCGTCGCGCGGTCGGCGGGGCTTGCGGTGTCGCTGACCGCGGCGAGCGTCAGCTCGCGCGCGCGCGTCATCAGATTGCTGACCGACTCCATGACGCCATCGGCCTGCGACACGAGCGCGGAGGCCGAATTGACGTTCGTGGCCCAGGCGGTCATGCTCGCCTGCGTCGTGCCGATCGTCGCGATCCGCCGCGCGGCGACGGGATCATCCGACATGCGCTGCAGTTTCTTGCCGCTCGAAATCTGGATCTGCGTCCGTTCGAGCTGCTCAGCCAGACTTTGCTGGCGGGCGATTTCGCGGGTCATGCGATTGCCGACGGCGTTAATCATCGTCCCAGGCCTTCCTTAAAGCGAGCTCAAGAGCGTTTGCATCGTTTCGCGCGCGACCTGGATCGTGCGCGCGGCCGCCGAATAGGCCTGCTGATAGCGCAGCAGTTCGGCAGCTTCGGTATCGAGGTCGACCTGGCTGACGCCGTCGCGCGCCGCAGCCGCAGCGTCGGCGCGCGTCATCGCCGCCGCTTCCTGCGCGCGCGCCGCGGCCACCGTCTGGGCCTGCGTCGCCATATGCCCCGACCAGCGCGCCTCGGGATCGGCGGCGCCGCGCATCGTGCCGAATGCCAGCATATTGCCGTTGCTGCCCGACGCATCGGCCGCCGCCACCTGATCGGGCGTCAGCGGCGCGGCGGTCAACGTCGCCGCGCTGGTTCCGGTGAACAGCGGCAGGCCGGGATTGCCGTTGGCGTCGGTGCCCGCCTGGTGCGCGGCGTTGAGCTGCGCGGCAAAATCACTCGCCATCGTATCGAGCGCAGCGCGCTCGTCGGCGACATGGTTCGCGCCTTCGGCCAGTCCCGCGAGCGAGCCGGTCGAGAGCGCGAGCGGCGATCCGCCGATGCTGTACGACAGGCGGCCATCGGCGGCGGTCGTGACGGCGATCGGATTGACGACGCCGCCGCCGACGAGCAGATCGCCCGATCCGGCGGCGCGCAGCGTCACCGCGCCATTATTGTCGAAGGTCGCGCTGACCCCCGCCTGCGACGACAATTTGTCGAGCAGCCGGTCGCGCTCGTCGAGCAGGCTCGCTTCGTTGGTCGACCCCGGCCGCGCCTTGCGCAGCCCGATGTTGATCTGTTCAAGCGCGTCGAGATTGGCGTTGAAGTCGCTGACCTCGCTCGTCGCTGCACCCGAAATCCCCTCGCTCATGCCTGCAAGCTGACCCGCAGCGGTGCGAAAGCCCGAGGCGATATCATCGACCGATTGCAGGAATTGCGCGCGCAGCGTGGCGTTCGACGGATCGGCGGTGAGCTGGTCGGCGGTGGTGAAAAGCTGGGTGAGTCCGGTCTGGATCCCGTTAGTTTCGTCGCTGAGCGCGCCTTCGACCTTGCCGAGCCAGTCGAGCCGCGTCGCGGCGCGTTCGGCATCGCCCGAGGTGATACGCGAATCGGCGATCAGCCATTGATCGACCGAGCGGTCCAGCCCGCGAATATCGACGCCGCCGGGGTTTGTGTTGCCGCGATAGAAGATCGAATTGCCGCCGCCGACGGCTTCCATCATTTCGAGCCGACGCCGCGCATATCCGGGCGTCTGGGCGTTGGCGATATTGTCGCCGATCGTCGAGAGCGCGCGCGAATAGGCCTTGAGCCCGCTGTAACCGATGCTGAGCAGGTCGCTCATTGCACGCCTCCCCCAAAGCGGCCCGCAAGCCCGCCGGGCTGGCCGCGAAACTGTCGCTCGACCATGTCGGCGATGCCGAACTGGCGCATCGCGGCGAGGCTGTCGGCGGTGCGCGCATCGGCCATTTCGCGAAAATTGTCGGTCGCGCTCGATCCGAAAATATCGTCGCCGAGCTTCGCCTGCCGCATCGACGCCATCAGCTGGCGCAGGATCACGGCCTCGAACGCCTCGGCCGCCTTGCGTAGCCCGCCGTCGCCACCACCGCCGGCGGCCAGCGTCGGCGTCGCCGACGCGGAAGAAATGGAGTTCGTCATATGATCACCAGTTCCGCAGTGAGCGCGCCGGCCTGGCTCAGCGCCTCGAGGATGGCGACCAGGTCGCCGGGGGGAACGCCCAGCCGGTTGATCGAATCGACCAACTGGGAGAGCGAAGCATTGGGCTGCATCAGGAAGGCGGGGCGATATTCCTCCGCCACCTCGATTTCGCTCGACGGTTCGATCGCGGTCTCGCCGCGGCTGAACGGCGCGGGCTGGACCACCATCGGCGATTCCTTGACCGACACGGTGAGCTTGCCGTGGCTGACCGCCGCGGTGCCGACGCGGACCGCGCCGTTGATGACGACCGTGCCGGTGCGCGCATTGACGATCACTTTTGCAGGCGGTTCGGCGCGCTGGACGCCCAGATTTTCGATCTGTGACATGAGCCGCATCCGGTCGTCGCCATTGCCCGCGGCGCGGATCGCGATGCTGGCGCCGTCGATCATCGATGCGGAGCCGGGGATGGCGGCGTTGATCGCATCGGCGACGCGCTTGGCATTGGTCGCGTCGAACTGATGGAGGTTGAAGGTCAGCCAGTCGCTCGTCGCAAAGCCGGTATCGACCGCGCGTTCGACCGTCGCGCCGCCCGCGATCCGGCCGCTCGACGGCACATTGACGGTCAGCTTCGACCCGTCGGCGGCGTCGACGCCAAGCCCGCCGATGACGAGATTGCCCTGCACCATCGCGTAAATCTGTCCATCGGCGCCATAGAGCGGCGCGAGCACGAGCGTGCCGCCGCGCAAGGATTTCGCCTTGCCGATCGCCGACACGGTGACGTCGAGCCGCTGGCCCGGTTTGGCAAAGGGTGGCAGTTCGGCGGTGATCATCACCGCCGCGGCGTTCTTGAGCGCCGGGTTCACCCCCGGCGGCAAGGTCAGGCCGAAACGCGAAACCGCGCCCTTCATGCCGAGCGTAGAATAGTCGAGGCTGTCGTCGCCGGTGCCCGCAAGGCCGACGACGATGCCGTACCCCGTGAGCTGGTTGGCGCGCAGGCCCTGGAACTGGCCCATATCCTTGATGCGCTCGGCCTGCGCGGGCGCCGCGAAGGCGAGGCCGAGGAGCAGGAGCGCGAAAAGGGTGAACAGGGACGGACGCTGGGTCACTTCAAATTTCCTCTGATTAGAAGGGGCTGATCATCGAGAAGAAGCGTTGCAGCCAGCCCTGGCGGCTCGCGCGGGCGATCTCGCCCTTGCCGACGTAACGGATCGTCGCGTCGGCGACGCGCGTCGACAGCACGCGATTGTCGGGGCTGATGTCGATCGCGCGGACGATCCCCGAAATCTGGACGCGTTCGTCGCCGCGGTTGAGCGTCAGGAATTTCTCGCCCTTCACCAGCATCGTGCCATTGGGATAGACGGCGGCGACGGTCACGCTGACCTCGCCCGACAGCGCGTTCGATTGCGACGCATCGCCCTTGCCCTTGAACTTCTGGCCGCCGCCCATTGCAATGTCGCTGGGGTTGAACAGCGACAGCGGGCCGGTGGACGGTGGGGTCAAGCCGATATTGCCGTCGCGCTGCGTGCCCGCGGCATTGCTTTTGGTCGCGGCGGTGCGCTCGACGAGCTGGATCGTGATGATGTCGCCGACCTGCCCGGCGCGGCCGCCCGAGGTCAGCGGCACATAGGCGCCCTGAAAGATCGAGCCGTTTGCCGGCGGCGGCGCGGGCGGCAGCGGCATCGTCACCGAAAAGGCGTCGGGGGGCAGCTTGTCCTTCGCGAGCGCCGTCACCGGCGCGAGCGCGAAGGCCAGCATCGCCAGTTTAGAGAGTCTGCGACGCATTTTTCATCATCTCGTCGGTGGCCGAGATCATCTTCGAATTGACCTCATAGGCGCGCTGCGTTTCGATCATGTCGACAAGTTCCTCGACGACATTGACGTTCGATCCTTCGAGCATCCCGCCGCGCAGCGTGCCGCGCCCCTCCTCGCCCGCGCCGCCGACGAGCGGCGCGCCCGAGGCCTGCGTTTCGACGAGCATATTGCCGCCGATCGCCTGAAGCCCCGCGGGGTTGGAAAAGCGCGCGATCTCGATGCGGCCGAGTTCGAGCGCGGTGCCGTCGGCGGCGGTCGCCGACACGGTGCCGTCGAGCCCGATCGTCACATTGCTGGCATCCTCGGGAACCTGGATCGCGGGGGTCAGCGGCTTGCCGTCCGACGTCACGACCGTGCCGTCGGGCGCGCGGCCGAAATTGCCCGCGCGGGTATAGCCGATGCGCCCGTCGGGCAGTTCGATCTGGAAATAGCCGGCGCCGTCGATCGCGACGTCGAGCCCGTTGCCCGTCGTCTGGAACGTCCCCTGCGTGTCGATGCGCGCGGTGCCGTTGAGGGCGACGCCGGTGCCGAGGTTCAGCCCCGTCGCATAGCGGTTTTCCGCGGTCGACGGCGCGCCGGCCTGCGTCATCAATTGATAGCTCAATGTCTCGAAGCTGGCGCGGTCGCGCTTGAAGCCCGTGGTGTTGACGTTGGCGAGGTTGTTCGCGATCACCTGCATCCGGAAGCTTTGGGCATCCAGACCAGTACGTGCGACGTGCAAGGCGCCGAGGCTCATGTCTCTATCTCCTTAACGGGGAAGCTGCATCAGATTGGCGGTCGCGCTGTCCATGTCGCGCACGTCGCCGATCATCTTCAATTGCGTGTCCCAGCTGCGGCTCGCCTCGATCATCTCGACGAGCGCGCTGGTGGCGGTGACGTTCGACCCTTCGATCGAACGGGTGAGCAGCCGCGCTTCGGGGTCGTCGGGCAATATGCCGCCGCCCTTCACGCGGAACAGCCCGTCGAGGCCCTTGGCGATGTCCGACCCCGCGGGGGTCGCGAGCCGCAGCCGGTCGACTTCCTGCGGGTTTTCGGGATCGCCGCCCTGCGGCACGATCCACACGCGGCCCTGCTGGTCGATCGTGATCGCGTCGGCGGGCGGGATCGTCACCGGCCCCTGGCCGCCCTGAACGGGATGGCCGTCGCCGGTGGTCAAGAGCCCGCTCGGCGCGACCTGAAGGTCGCCGCGCCTTGTATAGGCCTCCTCGCCATTCTCCGCCTGGACGACGAGCAGCGCGTCGCCCTGCATCGCGATGTCGAGGTCGCGGCCCGTCGAGGTGACGGTGCCCGCCTTCATGTCGGCACCCAGCACTTCCTCCGACGCCATGGCGCGCGCGTCGAGCCCGCTGCCATCGAGCCACAGCGACTGCGCATTGGCGATGTCGGCGCGAAAGCCCGGCGTCTGTGCGTTCGCCAGATTGTTGGCGATCGCCGTCTGCCGCGACATGCTGCCCCGCATCGCGGAGAGGCTGGTATAGATAAGGCGGTCCATCTGTTTGCTCCCGGCAGGCGGCGATCAGCGATGCGTCAGCGCATGCCGATGATCGTCTGGGTCAGCTGCGTCGCGCCCTCGATCGCCTTGGCATTAGCCTGGAAATTGCGCTGCGCCGCCATCAGCATCACCAGTTCTTCGGTGATGTCGACGTTCGAGCGTTCGAGCGCGCCCGATTGGATCGCGCCCATCGGCCCGTTGGTCGCCGCGTCGATCGTCGGCGGGCCGCTTTCTCCCGTCGACTGCCAGTGCGCATCGCCGGTCGGGCGCAGGCCCGACATGGTGGGGAAGGTCGCCATCGCGACCTTGCCCAGCGTCTGATCCTCGCCATTGGCAAAGGTCGCGGTGACGAGGCCGTCGAGGCCGATCGTGACGTTCACCAGCGCCGAGGTCGGATCCGACGGCGCGCCGGTGGGCAGCTGGAAATCGAACGCACCGGCCAGCGTGTTGTCGGTGACATTGCCCGCGGCATCGACCGGGAGGAGCTGGAGCTTTGCGCCGGTCGAATCGAGGACATAGCCGTCGATCGCTTCGAACGAGCCGTTGCGCGTATAGCTGACCTGTTCGCGCGGCGGCTCACCCTTCACGATGAACAAGCCCTCGCCGACGATCGCGAGGTCGAGCGTCTTTTCGCTCGATTCATACGTCCCTTGCGTGAACTGCTGGGTGATGCCGTTGAGGCGCGTGCCCTGGCCGGCGACCATCTTCGACGACTGCGTCGGCGACGAGGCGAAAATATCGCCGAACTGCGCCTTGCTGCGCTTGAAGCCGACCGAACCCGCGTTGGCGATATTGTTCGAGATGACCGACATGTCGGTCTGCGATGCCTTGAGGCCCGAAAGCGAGGTGTAAAATGACATGGGCTTATCCTTATACTGTGGGTGCGGGGGTGGGGGCCGGGGTGCCGGCCTTGATGTCCTGAAGCAGCTGCGTCTGCGCCGCGAGCTGCTCCGAAATATGGGCGAGCACCGCGTTCGTCTCGGTGACGCCGGCGAGGCTGGAGAATTGCGCCATCTGGGCGACCATCTCGGTGTTATCGACGGGGTTGAAGGGATCCTGCTGCGACAGCTGCGCCGTCATCAGGCGCAGGAAATCGCTCTGGTCCATCTGCTGGCTGGTGCCCGGCGGGTGGAATATGGGGTTGTTGTTGCTGATACCGTTGACGCTCATCTTACTGTCCCATCCTCAAGGTTTCGTTGATCAGGCCCTTGGCGGTTTCGAGGACCTGGACGTTGTTTTGATACTGGCGCGCGGTCTCGACCATCTCGACCAGTTCGGCGGCGCTATCGACCGCGGCTTCCCAGACATTGCCGTCGGCGTCGGCGAGCGGGTTCGACGGATCGTGGCGCTTTGACGGCGCCATTTTCGAGGTCGTGACCTGGTCGATCTGCACCGTCGCGCGGCCATGATCGTCCATCACCGTGCGAAAGACGGGCTTCAGCGAGCGAAAGGCGCCCGCCTCGCTGCCCGCGACCGTCCCCGCATTGGCGAGGTTCGACGCGGTGGTGTTGAGCCGCACGAGCTGCGCCGACATGGCGCGGCCGCTGATGTCGAAGACGGAGAAGCTGCCGTTCATCGTTATTCGCCCTTCAGCGCGCGCGACAGCGTGTTGATGCGGCCGCTGAGGAAAGCCAGGCTCGAGCGATAGGCGAGCGCGTTTTCGGCATAGGCGGTCTGTTCGGTCGCCATTTCGACGGTGTTGCCGTCGAGCGACGCCTGGACGGGGACGCGATAGGCAATTGCGCCCTCTACGGCATTGGCGGTCGAACCGCCCTGCTGCGCGAGGTCGAGCGCCTTGGCAAAGTCGAGGTCGCGCGCCTTGTAATTCGGCGTCGCGGCGTTCGCGATGTTCGACGCGAGCATCATCATGCGCTGGCTGCGCAGCTGGAGCGCCGTCGCGTGCAGGCCAAAGAGTTTCTCGGATGCCATCATCACATTCCTTTGCTTGCCGGGACCGGGCCATCGGGCACGGACGCACGGAAACACACCCAAGCCATGATGCAATGGCTGTGCCAAAAGCATTTTTCGCTTGTTTTCCGCCAATTCTTTGAAGTCGGATCGGCCATCATGGGCCCTTCGTCAAAAAACCGACAAGCGCGCGCCAACGCGGCCAGAACCCGGCACCTAAGCGCGGCTGGCACGCTTCGTGCAGGTTGTCGGGCGAACCAATTGGCACCGAAGGAGACGAACCTTGTCCCGCAGATTTTTCGTATCGCTCGCCGCATGTGCCACCGCCGCGCCGCTGGCCGTCACAGCCCAGCCCGCGACCGAGGACTGGCAGGCGATCGACGCATTGACGGCTACGATCGCGAACGCGCTGGGCCGCACCGCGACCCCCGTCGATCGCCGCATCAAGCTGGCGCGCTGTCCCGAACCCGCCACGGTCAGCGCGATCGACGCCAACACGCTGGCGGTGCGCTGCGCTCCGCTCGGCTGGCGCCTGCGCGTCGCGATGACCGGGTCCGCCGGCGCCGCGTCGCCGATGGCCGCATCCTTCGCACGCCCCGCGCCGAGCGCGCCGGTGATCCGCCGCGGCGACAATGTCCGCGTGACGATCGACACGCCCAGCTATTCGATCGGCTATGCCGCGATCGCGATCGAGGACGGCCGGATCGGCGAAACGATTGCGCTGCGCGGAAGCGACCGCAAATCGACGCTGAGCGCCACCGTCACCGGCCCCGGCGCCGCGCGCATCGACAACTGACGGCGCGCTCCCTCATGCAAACGGCCCGGTCGCCGTCGGCTTTCCGACGCGCCCGGGCCTTTCTTTTTCTTTTTTGCAAGCCGCCGCCCTTAATCCACCGGGTAACGCGCCGTTAAAGCCTTCGTGAAGCGCGTCGTCACTTTTCTGACGGCGCCGATGGAGGCATTTATGTCGGGTGACAGCAAGATCGGACCCGTTGGCAGCATCGCTCGCACCGGACCGCCGCGCCGGGTCGCCAGCGAGGCGACCGCATCGGCGAGCGCACCCGCGCAGGTCCGGGCAGCGCCGGACAATCTGCCCGCCGCGCGGCTGACGCGCCTGTCGAACAATCTCGCCGACCAGCCGCCGCCGGTCGATATCGCGCGCGTCGCCGCCCTTCGCACCGCGATCGCGGGCGGCAATTATGGCGTCCACCCCGCGATCATCGCCAGCGCGATGCTCGACTTCCATGGCCGCGGTGCCGAATGATGCTGGCAGCGATGGATGAAGTGCAGGCGCGGCTCGATGCGCTGATCGACGCGCTCGACGGCCATGATGCGGGCGCAATCATTGCCGCGACCGAGGCGCTTGCGACCGCGGTGATCCTGCTACGCGGAACACCAATCCCGCCCGGGAGCGAGCGGCGCGCGCGCGCGTTGATCGAGCAGACGCTCGGCCAACTCGAAGCCGCCGCGATGCGCGTCAACATCCTGAAGGACTGGACCCGTCAGCGGATTGACAGAAGCCATGAGATCCGCGGCGCGCGGCCCGGCGGCCTGGCCTTAAGCTATTGATATAGATATATTAACGGACACTTTTTGCGAAGTGGCATGATGATTGCTTTGGGTCTGCTGAACCAGTGGAACCATGACAATGAACGCCATCAACACCCCCCAGGGCTCCGCCCGCATCGCCGCTCCCGTGCTCGACGCGGTGCAGCGCGCGTCGGCGCGCACCGGGATCGATTTCGGCTATCTGTTCGACGTCGCGCGGGTGGAAAGCGGTTATAATCCGAACGCGAAGGCGTCGACCTCCTCGGCGCGCGGGCTTTATCAATTTACCAGGCAGACGTGGCTCGCGACACTCGATCGCCACGGCGCAAGCCATGGCCTTGCCTGGGCCGCCGACGCGATCGGTCGCGACGCGTCGGGCCGTCTGTCGGTCGCCGACCCGATGCTGCGCGACCAGATTTTCGCGCTGCGCGACGATCCCACCGCCGCGTCGAACATGGCCGCGGCGCTGACCGGCGACAATCGTTCCTATCTGGAAAACCGGATCGGCCGCAGCGCCGAACCCGTCGACCTGTATCTCGCGCATTTCCTGGGATCGGGCGGCGCCGCCAAATTCCTGTCGGCGCTCGCCGCCGACCCCGACCAGCCCGGCGCGACGATGATGCCCGAGGCGGCGGCCGCCAACCGATCGGTCTTTTATGCCGGTGATGGCAGCATGCGCAGCCTTGCCGAGATCCGCGACCGCTTTCGCGCGAAGCTCGAAGACGGCGACAAGACCGAAAATATGAAACCCTACGCCCCACCGGGCTGGCTCGCACAGGCGAGCAGTTCGAGCGGCATGGCGAAGGGCGGCGGCCGCCCGCCGCTACAGATGATGGACATCCAGCCTATGCCCAAAAAGCTCTCGATGGGCTTTGCCGCCGACGCCTATCGCCGCCTCGCCTCGCTTCCGGGAGGCGCGGCATGACCGCCGGCTTCGACCTGCGCAATATCGGCCGCATCGCCGGGGTCTCCGCGCTCCCGGTCGGGATGCTGATCCTCGTCGCGCTGATGGTGATCCCGGTTTCGCCGCTGATCCTCGACATCAGCTTCGTCGCGAACATCATGATCAGCCTGCTGATCCTGATGGTCGCGTTGCAAGCATCGAAACCGCTCGATTTCTCGGCCTTTCCGACGGTGCTGCTGCTCGCAACCCTGTTCCGCCTCGCGCTCAACGTCGCCTCGACGCGCGTCGTGCTCGTCAACGGGCACGAGGGCACGGCGGCGGCGGGGCATGTGATCGAAGCGTTCGGCCAGGTGCTGATCGGCGGCGATTATGTCGTCGGCCTGTTCGTTTTCGTCGTGCTGATGATCATAAACCTGATCGTCATTACCAAGGGCGCGGGCCGCGTATCCGAAGTGTCGGCGCGCTTCACGCTCGATGCGCTGCCCGGCAAGCAGATGGCGATCGACGCCGATCTGAACGCCGGGCTGCTGACCCCCGAAGAGGCCAAGGCGCGCCGCGTCGAGGTCGGCACCGAGGCCGATTTCTATGGCTCGATGGACGGTGCGTCGAAATTCGTGAAGGGCGACGCCGTCGCGGGCCTTTTGATCCTGTTCGTCAACATCGTCGGCGGGCTGATCCTCGGCATCTTCAGCCACGGGCTCAGCCTGTCCGAAGCGGGCGCCACCTATGTCACGCTGGCGATCGGCGACGCGCTCGTCGCGCAGATCCCGGCGCTCCTGCTGTCGATCGCCGCCGCCGCGATCGTCACCCGCGTCACCTCGCCCTTCGACCTCAGCGGCCAGATCGGCAGCCAATTCTCTTCGCCGTTCATCTGGATGGCGGTCGGCGGCATCCTCTTCATCCTCGGGCTTGTCCCTGCGATGCCGCAGATGCTGGTACTGCCCGCGGCGGCGCTGTCCTTTGCGGTCGGCTGGCAGCTGCGCCGCGCCGAAGCGGCAATCGCCGCGACGCCCGAACCGGCTCCGCCGCCGCCCGACCCGTCGCGCATCGAATGGGCCGACGTCAGCGATGCAAGCGCGTGCCAGCTCGAAATCGGCTATGCGCTCGTCACCCTCGTCGACGACCGCAAGGGGTCGCCGCTGATGACGCGGATCACCGGTATCCGTCGCCAATTGTCGAAAGAACTGGGCTTTGTCATCCCGCCGGTGAAGGTCACAGACGACCTGTCGCTGCCCGGCAACGTCTATCGCATCTCGGTCGCGGGGGTGATCGTCGGCGAGGATGAGGTCTTTCCCAACGAGATGCTCGCACTCGATTCGGGCGATCTTGTGCGTCAGGTGACCGGGCGCCCATGCAAGGACCCGACCTTCGGCCTCGACGCGCTCTGGATTCCCAAGTCGACGCAGAATGATGCGATCGCCGCGGGCTATACCGTCGTCGATCCCGCCACGGTGGTTGCCACCCACCTCAACAACAGCATCGTCGGCGGCGCCGCCGAGCTGTTCGGCATCGACGATGCGCAGGCGCTGATCGACAATCTCAAGACGCATTATCCGCAGCTCGCGCAGAATCTGTCGCCGCAGGGCTATGCGCTGCCGCGCGTCGCCAGCCTTTGCAAATCGCTGCTCGTCGAGCGCGTGCCGCTGCGCGATTTCCGCAAGATCGCCGAAGCGATGGTTGCCTTGGCGGCGCAGCAGCTCGGCGAAAATGATCTGGTCGAAGCGGTGCGCCAGCGTATCGGCGCGCTGATCGTCCAGACGATCGTGCCGAGCCGGATGCCGCTGCCCGTCGTCACCTTCAGCCCCGAGGTCGAAGTGCTGCTCAACCAGGCGGTGCGCGCAAATCCCGCCGCCGAATGGCCGTTCGAGCATGGCATGGCGATGAAAATCATCGAACAGGTCGGCCAGGCGGTCGAGCCGCTGCTGCTCTCGACGCGCAGCTTTGCGCTCGTTGCCTCGCCGATCTGCCGCTCGGCGCTCTCGCGCCTCGTGCGCGCCACTTTCCCCGACGTTGCCGTCATCTCCTACCTCGAGATTCCGGCGACCAAGCAGACCGAAATCGTCGCGACGATCGGCGCCGACGTGCCGCGCCTCGCGCCCGGGTCCGACGCCCATATGGAGGATCAGATACATGAGAATTGAGTCCGCCGAGCAGTTTGCCGGCGCGGCCGGACGCGCGCTGCGCCCGCAGGGCTATGGCGAAAGCGTCGACGCGCTGGTCACCGAATATGCCCCGCTCGTCCGCAAGATCGCGTGGCAGGTGTTTTCCCGCGTGTCGCGCACGAGCGAACTCGACGACCTCATCCAGACCGGGCTGATCGCGCTCATCGAGGCGAGCCGCCATTATGAAGAACGCGGCTTCGCCTTTGCGACCTATGCCACGACGCGCATTCGCGGTGCGATGATCGACCAGCTGCGCCGCGAGGCCGACGTCGGCCGGTCGGCGATGGTCGCGGCCAAGCGGCTCCACGCAACGCGCGCCGCGCTCGAACAGCAGTTGCTGCGCGCACCGACCGCCGCCGAAATGGCGGTCGCGCTCGACATGGCGGCGGAGGATTATTTCGCGCTCGAACGCAATGCGACGCATGGCCGTTCGACCTCGCTCGACGAGCTGACCGAGATCGGCGCCTTCCTCGCCGCCGACGAGGACGCCGGCGCGCACGAACGCTGCGAGCATGACGATCTGATGGGGGCGCTGCGCCAATGCGTCGGGCGGCTGTCCGAGCGCGAGCAGATGGTGCTCCAGCTTTATTTCTTCGAGGAGCTCAATCTCCACGAAATCGGCCTGACGCTCGACGTCAGCGCGGCGCGCATCTGCCAGATCAAGCGCGAGGCGATGATCAAGGTCGAACGCATGATGCGCGAGGTCACCGAATAGGAAATGACCGGATGCGGCGCGCGACCCATGCGCCGCACCCGGTCCGGGGGGCTAAGCCGCCAGCGTTTGTCCGCCCTGCCCGGCGGCGCCGATCTTTTTGAAATAGGACGCCATGCGCTCGATCCCGATGTCGGTCAGGCGGACGAGCGTCCGCCTGCGGTCGCGCTCGTCGATCGAGCGATGGGCAAGCCCGCAGCGCTCGAGCGACGCAATCATGCGCAGCCCCGACGATAAGGGGACGCCCGCGCCGGTGGCCAGATCGCTGGCGCTGAGCGTGCGGCCGTGCGTGGCCGCGAGCATCAGGTCGAGCATCATGTCCCACGCCGCGCCCGACATGTCGGCGCCGCCGAAATGGGCGCGGCGGATGCGCCGGACCTCGATGCTGTACGCCAGCTGGTCGAGCAGTCCCGCATGGGCGGGCGCTTCGCTGCGCCTTTCCATGGCGGAGTGCCGCAGTGTCGCGGGCGCTTCGGCGCCGCGGCTCGCGAGCAGATCGTGGATCTGGTCGACCCGCGATTTCAGTTCGGCAATTTCCTGGTTCGATAATTGCTGCATTGTGACAACGCCCCTGGGGAGCCACCGCTAAGCCGCAAGTTCCTTTCGCCGACCCGACGATCCCGATGCATAGATGATCAGCAGCAGGATCGGATAGGATATATACACCGACAGCAGCGAATAGGGCCGCGCCAATATCTCCACGAACATCAGTTTCTGGATATGGCCGAAAATGGCGATCAACTGCCATCCGGTGATCCAATATGGCCAGAAACTCCGCGCTCTGAGGGCAATGAACCAGAAGCTCAAGAGCACCAGCACATCGATGATGAAGATATTGACTTCGATGTTGGTCCAGGTCGGAAAAGGGTTCACGGCCGTCGTGAGGACCGAGGCGATCAATGCTGTATAGGCTGCCCAGCGTTCAAACGGTCCACCGCGCCGGATTGCGACGGCCACGGTGATGAGCAAGACAACATAATAGATCGCCACGGACCACATATGTGGCAGTCAACCTTTCTTGCGGATCAACCGGCCTTTACGAACGCCGGTGCGTCGGCGCCCTGACGGTCGTTGCTGCCTTCGTCGACCAGCTTCGCCTTCGCCGGCTTGACGCCCGCACCGAACATGCGCGTGCCGAGGCCGACTTCCTTCTGCGTCACCGTCAGCGCAAGATGCGCATCGGTCAAGAGCTGGCGGACTTCGCCGGCCGCGGCGAGCGCCTGCGCGACCTTGGCCATCGCCTCCTGGCCGACGATTGCTGACATGTTGGTTTCGCGCCGCGCGGTGGGCAGCGTCGCCGCAAGCTGGGCGATACGGATCATCGCTTCGTCGATGGCGTCTTCGGCCTGGTGAAGGTCGGATGCGATTTTTTTCGCCGCAGAAACTCGTTCGTTCAGCATACTCTTTTTCCTTGAAAAAGAATGCTACCGGTTCCCCCCCGCAGCATTCGGTTCGAACAGTCAGGTCAGAACACGACCAAGTCCGACAAGGATCGAATAGAGGGCGGAGAAAGCCGAAATCGTCGCAAACGCGATGAGGATCGGCCAGATAATCCTTTCCATCAACCCATGCCGGTTGGCCGGCTGGGACGCGGTAGGAAAAGGCGAACCAATATCAAAAAGTCGCCGAACCGAACTGCGCCCCGGTCCGGCATCGGGGGCGGGGGGATCGTCGCCTAGGTCGATCAATTGATATGTCAAAGGTTGATAAGGGGTAACATGGTCGAAGACACCGTTAACAGCCAATATGCGCGCCGCTTCTATTCTGTTGGAAACGTTAAGTTTTTTTAACACCCGTCGTACGCGCTCGTCCACGGTGTGCGGCGAGACATTCATGATTCGCGCGATCTGCTTGGAGTTTTTATGCTCGTAAACGTGCCGCAGCGTTTCGATTTGCGCGGCCGAAAGCAGGCTGATGTAATTGTCGGGATCGCCTTGCACCGGGTTGGAATAGAGCATCATGAGTCGAAATCAAGGTCGGCGGTCGTCAATTCCTGTCCCCAGACGCAATGATACGGTTACATGCAAGTCGACGTGGCGCGGTTCGCCGTAACATTCCACGTTGATGGGCGACGCCGATCGATGAGCGGCACCCTTCGCACCACACGCGCCTGCGGGCCGCCGTCAGTTCGCGTCGCCAAGCGTGCGATAGCGCAGGATCGATTTGTCGATATGCCGCCGCGCCGCGCGCCGCGCCGCTGCCGGATCGCCGGCCTCGATCGCGGCGACGATCGCCTCGTGATCGCGGTTGATCGCCCGCGCATAGCGCTGGTGCCGCGCCGGGTCGTCGCCTTGCAGATAGAGCCGCCGCGACGGCACCAGCCGCACACCCAGAAATTGCGTGAAGCGGAGAAAATAAGGATTGCCCGTCGCGCGCGCGATCGCGGCGTGAAAAGCCGCGTCGGCAGCGATCGAGGCATCGACGTCGCGGCTGTCCTCCATCGCCGCGAGCGTCCGATGCAGCTCGGCGAGGTCGGCGTCGGTGCGGCGGCGCGCGGCGAGGTCGGCCATTTCGGCCTCGAGCCCCATGCGCATTTCGAGCAGCTTCAGCACATCCTCGATCTCACCGGCTTCCTCGGCGGTCACCTGGAAGGCGCGATATTGCGCGCCGTCGGGGACATAGGCGCCCGACCCGCGCCGCGAGACGAGCAGGCCGCGCGCCGCCAGCCGCGAATAAGCCTCGCGTACCACGGTGCGGCTGACGCCGAAGCTTTCGGTGATTTCCTTTTCGGTCGGGAAACGCGATCCGACGGACATTTCGCCCGTTTCGATCTGTTCCTCGAAACGCTGGACCAGATCGTCGGCCAGCGATGCCGCCTTGGTTATTGCCATGGGCAGAGCGTTATCACCGTGCTGCATGAGAGGCTAGGGCCGGAAAGCGGGACGCTGCGCCGCGACATAAGCGGCCCAGTCGGCGGCGGTCGCAAAATCGCCGCCGCGGTCCCACGCCGCGCCGCCGTAATAGACAAAGCGCCGCCCCGGCGCCGCACGCACGAGGATCAGGTAGTTGTCGGTATCCTCGGCAAAACCCGCGAACGCCGCTGGGTCGACGAGCACCGCCGCGGCCATCCGCCCGTTGGCAACATCGGCCGGCCCCCACCAGATCATCCGCGCGCCCGCTTCGTCGCGCACCAGCTCGCCCGTCCCGCCGCCCGCAATCGGCCGTTTCGAAAGGCCGATTGCGACGATCAGTTCGGCATCGTCGCTCGAAAAGATCGTCGAGGCCAGCCGCGTGAAATGGGTGCCCGCGGGCAGGGTAAAGCGCCGCGTCTCGCGCACCGTCCGCACGGTATCAACCGGCCATGCGTCATAATCGACCGAGAAGTCGGCGACGCCGGGGTCCGAACGATGGATCACCGGCCGCACATAGTTGCGCGACGTCCACAGCTTGTTGTCGTGCCAGATCCCGAGCCCGCCGACCCCACGCCCGGTGCCGACATTATAGAAGTCGGCCCCCTCGCCCTGATCGCGATGCTGGTCGCCGGTGCGCAGCTGGCGATCCATGAACGGCCAGCGCACGCGCTTTCCCCACGCGTCGATCCCCGACGACGACGGCGGCTCCACCGTCTCGAGCGGACGACCATAGATGCGATAGGCGATGCGGTCATTCTCCCAGAGCAGGTCGCCATAGCGATAATCGGCGATCGTCACCGCGGCGCCCGCTTTTTGCTCGTCCGCCGTGGCCGGTCGAAGCACCTCTTTCGCGGTCGCGGGCGCGGCGAGCAGCACGAGGCCGAGCAGGAAGGCGCGCATCACCAGCTCCACATCGTCCCGTCCTCGAGCCGGTTCACCGGCAGATAGGCGCGGGAATAGGGAAAGGTTTCGGCGAGCGCCTCGTCGATGTCGACGCCGAGCCCCGGCGCGTCGCCCGGATGGAGCATCCCGTCGGCGAAGCTATAGGCGTGCGGAAACACCGCATCGGTCGCGGCGGTGTGGCGCATATATTCCTGCACCCCGAAATTGGGGATCGCGAGGCCCAGATGCAGCGCCGCCGCCATCGTTATCGGCGACAGGTCGGTCGCGCCGTGGCAGCCGGTACGCACCTGGTAAAGATCGGCGAGCGCCGCGATCTGCCGCATATGCGTGATCCCACCCGCGTGGAGCACGGTCGCGCGGATATAATCGATCAGCCGGTTTTCGATCAGCGCCTTGCAGTCCCAGATCGACGAGAAAATCTCCCCCGTCGCGAGCGGCGTCACCGTGTGCTGGCGAATCAGGCGAAACGCCTCCTGATCCTCGGCCGGGGTCGCATCCTCGATCCAGAAGGGGCGGTAGGGTTCGAGATCCCTGCCCAGCCGCGCCGCCTCGATCGGGGTCAGCCGGTGGTGGATGTCGTGGAGCAGGTGGACGTCCCAGCCCAGCGCCTCGCGCGCCGCGGCGAACAGTTCGGGGACGATGCGCATATAACGCGCGGTCGACCAGATTGTCTCGGTCGGCAGATCATTGTCGGCGGGCTCGTAAAAATAACGGTCCTTGCTGACGCCATAGGTCGCCGCGATCCCCGGCACCCCGCATTGCAGGCGGATCGCCTTGTAACCCTGCCGCTGATAGTCGCGCGCGGCCTCGATCGTATCGGCGATCGTTTCGCCATTGGCGTGGCCATAGACCATGCAGCCCTCGCGCGCCGCACCGCCGAGCAGCTGATAAACGGGAAGCCCCGCAAGCTTGCCCTTGATGTCCCACAGCGCCATGTCGACCGCGGCGATCGCCGTCATCGTCACCGGGCCGCGCCGCCAATAGGCGCCCTTGTACAGATAGTGCCAGATGTCCTCGATCCGGTGTGCGTCGCGCCCGATCAGGCAGGGGACGACATGATCCGCCAGATAGCTGGCGACGGCGAGTTCGCGGCCATTGAGCGTCGCGTCGCCGACGCCGGTCGTCCCGTCGCCGCATTCGATCTTCAGCGTCGTGAAATTGCGGCCCGGCGCGGTGGTGATGACGCGGGCTGACACGATTTTCGGCATTCGATTCCCTTTTGCCCTTGCGGTCAGTTGTCTGACAACATTATTGACTCGCCGCTCAAAAGGAAAGAGATATGTCACCGGTGTCAAGATCAAAGACCGGATGACCCCGGCGGGAGGAAACCGATGCCAAGCCAGTGCCGGCCGTGGATGAAGGTCATCCGCACGCCGTCGATCGCCGCCAATCGCTTCGCACGGCGCCGGGCATGACGCTGAGCTTTCTGGCGCCCGTGATGCTGGTCGCCGCGGCGCCGGCCGAACCCGTCATGCCGCGCCCCGCGGCGATCCTTGCCGAAACGCGGCGCGTCGCCGACTGGCAGCTTGCGAACCGCACCAACTGGGCCACGATGCCCGCGGCGCGGCCGAGCGTGCGCAATCCGCGCGGCTGGGAACAGGCGACCTTCTGGGTTGCGCTGACCGAGCTTGCCAGCCGCGACCGGCGTTATGCGCGGCCGATCCTCGACCTCGGCGGCGAGCAGGCGTGGCGGCTCGGCGACCGCCCCTTCCACGCCGACGACCAGCTGATCGCGCAGGCGTGGCTCTGGGCCGCGCGCAACGGTGGGGGCAAGGCGGCCATCGCGCCCGCGCGCGCCTATTTCGACCATATGCTCGCCAATCCGCGCGCGATCAGTCTCGAGTTCATCCCGCACGCGCCGGGCAAGGGGACGTCGGATTGCACCGATCGCTGGTGCTGGTGCGACGCGCTGTTCATGGCGCCGCCGACCTTGCTCCAGATGAGCAAAGCGACGGGCGATCCGCGTTACGCCGCCTTCGCGCACGCCGAATGGAAGGCGACGACCGACTATCTGTTCGACCCGGCCGAAAACCTGTATTTCCGCGACAGCCGTTTTTTCGACATGCGCGACGCGAAAGGGCGCAAGCTGTTCTGGAGCCGCGGCAACGGCTGGGTGATGGGCGGGCTGGTGCGCGTGTTGCAGCAACTGGACGCCGACGATCCGCACCGCCCGGCCTATGAGCGGCAGTTCAGGGCGATGGCCGCAAAACTCGTGACGCTGCAAAAAGCCGACGGCTACTGGCCCGCCTCGCTGCTCGACGACGATCCCGGCACGCCGCCCGAATCGAGCGGCACCGCCTTTTTCACCTATGCCTTTGCGTGGGGCGTCGATCAGGGGCTGCTCGACCGTGCAACCTTTGAGCCCGCGGCGATCCGCGGCTGGGGCGCATTGACGCGCGCGGTGCAGCCGGGCGGGATGCTCGGCTGGGTGCAGCAGGTCGGCGATCGCCCCGACAGTGTGTCGGCGGCGGAGACGCAGTTTTACGGCACCGGCGCCTTCCTGCTCGCCGGAACCGCGATGTACGATCTGGCGCAGCGCCGTTCGGGTGAAGCGGCGACGCGCTAGAGCGGCGAGCCTTAAATATGAACCGTTTGCCCCCCGCCTTCGCGGGGGCAGGCTCTGAGCTTGTCGAAGCCTGTCCTGAGCGCCTGCCTTGGCAGGCAGTCGCAGGGGGCCGCTCTTTCTTTCAGGGCCGCAGGAAGAAGGACGGTGCTTCGACAAGCTCAGCACGAACGGATTGCGGGTTGATGCTGATTTAACGTTCGCCGCTTTAAATGACCGCCGAAACCTCGTGCATCCTGTTCCGACACAAGACCACGCCGGGCCGATTGACACCGCACCGATAAGTTGTATTACATTTCTCAAGTTGTATGACATATAAGTTGCGTCACAGGCGAAAGATGGGGATGATACGATCGGCCATAAGCCCCCGGCCGCTCACGGCGCCTGCGACAATTGCGGATTTAGCCCCAATCCCTTGGGCTAAACTGGCCGCCGCCGCGTTCTTTCCGTCCGCGGCGGCGGCTTTTTCATGCCCGCTGCGCCGCCGCGAGCATCCGCGATGATCGCGCGCCGGTCCTTGCTCGCCGCCGCACTGCTCGCCGCACCGGCGCGCCTCGCGTACGCACAGTCCGGCGCGGCCGATTTCAGGGCAAGCGACCTCCGCACGATCGAACGCCGGCGCCTGTTGCCGCAGGCCGCGGCGCTGCTCGCCGCCGCGCCGCACACGATCGCTGCCATTCCCGCGCCGCGCAGCCCCGCGGGGCGCCACGATTATTATTCGGAGGGCGATTATTGGTGGCCCGACCCGGCGAACCCCGGCGGCGCCTATATCCGGCGCGACGGCCGGTCGAACCCAGACAAGTTCGACGGCCACCGGAGCGCGCTGATCGCCTTTGGCCGCACCGTTCCCGCGCTCGCGGCGCTGTGGGAGTTGACGCGCGAGGCGCGTTTTGCCGAGGCGGCGATGCGCCACCTGTCGGCATGGTTCGTCGATCCCGCCACGCGGATGAATCCCAACCTCAACCATGCGCAGGCGATCATCGGCGTCAATACGGGCCGCGCGATCGGCGTAATCGACACGCTCCAGATCGTCGAGGTCGCGCGCGCCGCCGCGCTGTTCGCGGCGCAGGACGCGCCGGACTATGCCGTGATCCGCGCGGGGGTCGAGGGCTGGTTCGCATCTTATCTCGACTGGCTCACCACCTCGCGCTTCGGCACCGAGGAGCGCGACGAAAGGAACAACCATGGCAGCTGCTGGCTGCTCCAGGCCGCGTCTTTCGCCGCGCTGCTCGGCCGTGACGACATACTCGCCGATGCGCGCGTGCGGCTCCAGACGGTCCTGATCCCGACGCAGATCACCACTGACGGCCGCCAGCCGCTCGAACTCGCGCGCACCAAACCCTATGCCTATGCGCTCTTCAACCTCGACGTGCTCGCTGCTGCCGCGTGGCTACTCGGCGGGCGCGCGTTGATCGGCTGGAAAACATCGGACGGCCGCTCGATCGGCGGCGCGATCGCGTGGATGGCGCCCTATATCGCCGACAAAAGTCGCTGGCCGCTCGCGCCCGACATCGAATATTGGGACGGTTTCCCCGTGCGCCAGCCGAGCCTGCTTTTCGGCGGCCTCGCCGAGGAACGCCGCGACTGGCTGGACCTCTGGCAGCGGCTCGACCCCGACCCCGTCATCGGCGAGGTGGTGCGCAATTTCCCGATCCGCCAGCCCCTGCTCTGGCTCTAATTCCGCCCCTCGACCAGCCCGCGCGCGATCACCTGCGCCTGAATCTCGGCCGCGCCCTCGAAGATATTGAGGATGCGCGCGTCGCAGAGCACGCGGCTGATTTCATATTCGAGCGCGTAGCCATTGCCGCCGTGGATCTGCAAACTGGCGTCGGCGTTCGCCCAGGCAGCGCGCGCGGCGAGCAGCTTTGCCATCCCCGCCTCGATGTCGCAACGCTTGCCGCTGTCCTTCGCACGCGCCGCCGCATAGGCGAGCTCGCGCGCCATCACGAAATCGACGAGGCTCATCGCCAGCTTGTCGGCGACGCGCGGGAAGGCGATGATCGCGCGGCCGAACTGCTTGCGCGCCAGCGCGTAATCGAGCCCCAGCTCGAGCGCGCGCCGCGCGACGCCGACCGCGCGCGCCGCGGTCTGGATCCGCGCGCCCTCGAAGGTGCGCATCAGCTGCTTGAACCCCTGCCCCTCTGCGCCGCCGAGCAGCGCGTCGGCGGGCGCGGTAAGCCCATCGAACTGCAACGCATATTCGCGCATCCCGCGATAGCCAAGCACCTCGATCTCGCTCCCGCTCATGCCCGCGGCGGGGAAGGGATCGGCCTCGCTCCCACGCGGCTTGGGGACGAGCAGCATCGAAAGGCCGGCGTAGCCCTTCGCGTCGGGCAAGGTACGCGCGAGCAGCGTCATCAGGTCCGAGCGCGCGGCGTGGGTGATCCACGTCTTTGCGCCGTCGATCACCCAATGGCCGTCCTGAAACCGCGCGCGCGTCTGCAAGGAACCAAGGTCCGATCCGACGTCGGGTTCGGTGAACACCGCGGTCGGCAGCACCGCGCCGCTGGCGATCTTCGGCAGCCATTCGGCCTTCTGCGCGTCGGTGCCGCCGGTCGCGATCAGCTCGCCCGCGATTTCGGAGCGCGTGCCGAGCGACCCCGCACCGATCCAGCCGCGCGACAATTCCTCGGTGACGAGGCACATCACGAGCTTCGACAGGCCAAGCCCGCCAAACTCCTCAGGGATGCACACACCAAAGGTGCCAAGGTCGGCCATCGCCTGCACCGTGGCATCGGGGATCAGCGCGTTGGCGAGGTGCCACCCGTGCGCGTGCGGCACGATCTCAGCCTCGGTGAAGCGACGAAACTGGTCGCGGATCGCATCGAGCTCGGCGTCGTGCAACGTCTCGCTCGGCCAGTCGCCGCCCGCGAGCGCGTCGGCAACCTCGGCGCGCAGCGCGGCATGGTCGGCGTCGAGAAGGTCGGCGCAGCCGTCGGCAAGCGCGCGCGCTGCGGCGCCAAGGCCAAGGTCGGCGGGGCGGAACATCTCATTCTGTCCCATCGGCAGCCCGCCGACGAGCTGGCCGAGGCTTTCGGCGAAAGCGAGCCGCGCGACCTTGGCGTCGAGCGGGTTCGCATCCCCGCCGGTGTCGCGCCAATCCAGCACCGCCTCCAGCGCCGCGACCGTCGTCGCGACCCACGCAAAGCCATGCGCCGCGCGCTGCTCGTCATCGATAGGCCGCGCCGCCAGCCGCGCGGCGAGCGCCGCCTGAGCACGGTCGCGATACGCCTGCGCCGCCTGCAGAGCGGAGCGCAAATCCATCAGGCGGCGCGCTCGAAGATTGCTGCGATGCCCTGCCCGCCGCCGATGCACATCGTTTCCAGCCCATAGCGCCCGTCGCGGCGCACCAGCTCGCGCGTCAGATTGGCGAGGATGCGCCCGCCCGTCGCGCCGATCGGATGGCCGAGCGAGATGCCCGACCCGTTGACGTTCAGGATGTCGTTGCGGCTGTCGTCGTCGGCCCAGCCCCAGCCCTTGAGCACCGCGAGCACCTGCGGCGCAAAGGCTTCGTTGAGTTCAACGAGGTCGATGTCGCCCCAGCCGAGGCCGCTGCGCGCGAACAGCCGCTCGACCGCGGGCACGGGGCCGATGCCCATGCGGCTGGGGTCGCATCCCGCCGACGCCGCGCTGTGATACCAGGCGATCGGTTCCAATCCGAGCTCATCGAGCTTGTCCTCGGCAACCACCAGGCACGCCGCGGCGGCGTCATTCTGCTGGCTGGCATTGCCCGCGGTGACGACACCGCCCTCGAGCGCGCGCAGCTTGCCGAGCGATTCCATGCTCGCGTCGGCGCGATAACCCTCGTCATGCGCGAAGACGACGGGGTCGCCCTTCTTTTGCGGCACGTTCACCGGCACCAGCTCGTCGTCGAACAGGCCGTTCGCCCACGCCGCCGCCGCGCGCTGGTGGCTCCGCACCGCATAGGCGTCGGCCGCCTCGCGGCTGATGCCATAATCCTTCGCCAGATTTTCCGCCGTCTCGATCATGCCGCTGATCACGCCAAAGCGTTCGACCGGCTGCGACATCAGCCGCCCGCGCGTCAGCCGGTCGTGGAGCGTCAGATTGCCCGCGCGCACACCTTTGCGAATATCGGTCGAATAATGTTCGACGTTCGACATCGATTCGACGCCGCCCGCGACGACGACATCGGCCATGCCCGTCTGGACCATCATCGCGGCGTTGACGACCGCCTGCAGCCCCGATCCGCAGCGGCGGTCGAGCTGGTATCCCGGCACTTCGAGCGGCAACCCCGCGGCCAGCCACGACCAGTGGCCGATCGCCGGCGCCTCGCCATTGCCGTAACCTTGGCTGAAGACGACATCATCGACGCGCGCGGGGTCGATCTGCGTCCGCTCCACCAGCGCCTTCAGGATCACCGCGCCGAGTTCGCCCGCGGACATCGACGAAAGCGCGCCCCCGAACTTGCCGACGGCGGTGCGGATCGGGGCGACAATGGCGGCGCGGCGCAGGGTCATTTTACTTCTCCAATTTCATTTCCCGTTCGCGTCGAGCGAAGTCGAGACGCCCCTCGACCCTGCGCGGCGTCTCGACTTCGCTCGACGCGAACGGAACAAAAGCTTCGTCATCATATTGCAACACCGACGATACCGGCATCGATCAGGCGGGCAAGCTCCCCCGACGACAATGACAGGCGGTCGGCCAATATTTCCTCGCTATGCTCGCCACCCCGCGGCGCGCTGGCGGGCGGCTGGCGTGTCGCGTGCGGCAAGGTCGCAAAGGCGCCCGCGGCGGGATAGGCAAAGCCGCTGGGGTTGTCGGCCGCGCCAAAGATCGGATTCTTCGCAACGAGCGCCGGATCGTGCACCGCCTCATACATCGTCCGATAGGGCGAATGGACGATCCCGCCCGCGTCGAACGCGGCGGCAAGGTCGGCATGGTCGCGCGCTGCGATCGCGCGCTCGAACAGCGGATAGAGCGCGTCACGGTGCGTGAAGCGTTGCCCGTCGTCGGTCGCGAAGGACACGCCGCGTGCCGTCTCGACCGCTGCAATTGCTTCGCCGAGGTCCAGCGCGGCGACAAGCTTCGCCCATTGCCGCGGCGTGACGACGACGATCATCGTCCGCCGCCCGTCGCGCGTCACAAAATCGCGCCCGAACAGGCCGTAAACCGCATTGCCGAGCCGCGGCCGGTTTTCGTCCGTATAGAGCATCTCGGCCACCCCGCCGAGGTTGGCGACGGTGCCGATCGCGACGTCGGACAGCGGCAGGCGCACCTCGCCGCCTTCGCCGGTGACGCTCCGCCGCTGGAGCGCGGCGAGCAGCGCGAAAGCCGCATAGGCGCCGGTGAGCAGATCCCACGCGGGCAGCACATGATTGACCGGATCGGGACCGGCACCGGTCAGCATCGGATAACCGACGGCGTTGTTCACCGTATAGTCGAGCGCGGGCGAACCGTCAGGCCAGCCCATCACGCGCACGGTAATGAGATCGGCGCGGCCCTCGGCAAGCGTGTCGTGCGACAGGAAGCCACCCGCGGGAAAATTGGTGACGAACTGCCCCGTCGCGCGCACCAGCGCCTGCAAAAGCTCGCGCCCCTCCGCCCGGCCAAGGTCGAGCGCGACCGACTTTTTCGCGCGGTTGAGATTTTCCCAATAGAGCGAGTCATTGTTCGCCGTGACCGGCCAGCGGCGAAAATCGGGACCGCCGCCGATCGGGTCGACGCGGATCACTTCGGCGCCCATTTGCGCGAGATAAAGTCCGGCGGTCGGCGAGGCGACAAAGGAAGAGGCTTCGATCACCGACAGGCCGGCCAAGAGGTCGTACATCCGGCGCCCGTCCCCCGTGCAGCCGCGGCCTGAAGGGCCGCTCACCAGCTATGGCGCACCCGAGAGGATTCGAACCTCTGGCCTCTGCCTTCGGAGGGCAGCGCTCTATCCAGCTGAGCTACGGGTGCCGATAGAGCGCGGCCTCTAGCAAGGCTGCGCCGCGCCAGCAATGGCCTATCGACCGGATCGCGCGGATATGCGAAGCGGGGCGGGCGCGGGCAGGGCACGAGGGAGCGGCGGTGACAGCATCCGAACAACAATGGCCGATGGCCGCCGACCTGTATGGCGAAATGCAGCTGGAGGCGAACCCGCCGGCGCGGCGGCGCTGGCGCGATTTCGTGCCCGGCATCCTCGTCACCGCGATCGCCGCGCTCGCTGCGGCGTGGCTTGCCGATCATTATGCCGCGCCGATCGTGCTGATGGGACTGCTCATCGGGCTCGCGCTTTCCTTCCTCTCGCAGGACGTGCGCACCCACGCCGGGCTCGACCTGATGTCGCAGACCGCGCTGCGCATCGGCATCGTGCTCGTCGGCGCGCGGATCACCGCGGTTCAGCTCGCCGAGCTGGGGCCGCTGCCGTTCATGCTGCTCGCCCTCATCATGCTCGCGGTCATCCTCGTCACCGTGCTCAGCGCGCGCCTGTTCGCGCAGGATCGCCACGCCGCGCTGCTCGCGGGCGGCGCGACGGCGATCTGCGGCGCGTCGGCGGCGCTCGCGCTCTGGTCGCTGATCGGCGACCGGCGCATCGACCAGGCGCGCTTCACGCTGACATTGGTCGGCATCACTGTCGCCAGCGCGCTCGCGATGACGCTTTATCCGGTACTCGCGGCCCAGCTGGGGCTGACCGACGCGCAGGCGGGGTTCCTGATCGGCGCGTCGATCCACGACGTCGCGCAGGCGATCGGCGGCGGCTTTTCCTTCTCTCCGCAAGCCGGCGAGGTTGCGACGATCGTCAAGCTGACGCGCGTCGCGCTGCTCGCGCCGATGCTGATGCTCGTCGCGCTGTGGCTCGGCCGCCGCGGCGAAGCGGGCAGCGGCGCACGCATTCCGCTGCGCTTGCCCTGGTTCATCCTGGGGTTCCTGGCCGTGGTCGCGATCAATTCGCTCGTGGCGATCCCGCGGCCGGTGCAGGATGGCGCGGCGACGGGCGCGCAGGCGCTGTTGCTGCTCGCGATCGTCGCGACCGCGATGAAGGCGCGATTGCACCTTCTGCTCGATCAGGGATGGCAAAGCTTTGCGCCGATCATCGTCGCGACGCTGACCAGCTTCCTGTTGTCGCTCGGCGCCGCATTGCTGTTATGACGGCGTGACGTCACAGCAAGCAATTGATCCTACTTGCTTCTTCATTGCGAGCACAGCGGGCCGAAGGCGGCCGTAGGCCAACCAATCTCCAGCTTGCACGGCACCCGGACGGTGGCTGGAGATTGCTTCGTCGCTGCGCTCCTCGCAATGACGAAAGGTATCAGCCTTTCGGAAGCGCCCAGCTGACCGTCAGCTGCGTCGCGCGGCGCGGGATGTCGAGCTTTGCCTCGCTGAAATTGACCTTTTCATTGGGCGGCAGCGTCCGCACCGGCGGCTTGATCGTCCAGCTGTAGACGATCGTCCCCTGCGCATCGCGCAATTCGGCAAGGATCGGCGGCACGCGCTGTTCGCGGTCGGTCGGGTTGATGATCACCCCCGACGCGGCGAAATAGATGGTGCCGTCGGCAAGTTCGCGGTGATCCTGATTGGGCGGCAGTTCGATTACCAGATCGGGCTCGGCGGTGCCGCCGGGCAAGCCCAGCCCCTCGGCCCAGCCGGGCAGCCCGAACCAGGCGAGCGCGCCCGTCGCCGCCAGCATCAGCGCCGCGGCGCTCGCCGCGATGATCGTCCAGCGCTTCGCCGGGTTGCGGCGCGGGCGGCGGAACGGCAAGGGCTCGTCGTCGGCCAGGGGAGCCTGACGCGGCTGCGGCTCGGCGGCGAAGGCTGGCGGGGGCGGCACCGGATCGGGTTCGGGAAAGTCGGAATAGGTCGCGGCGGGGGCCGGGGTCGACGCCGGTTTTGGTTCGGGCGCGGGTTCGGCGGCCACGCCCGGCGGGACGATGGCGTCGGCTGGGGGTGGTGTGGCAGCGGGCTCCTGAAACCAGCTATGACGGCAATTGGCGCAGCGCACGGTGCGGCCCGCAGGTCCGATGGCGGTATCGGGAACGACATAGCGCGTGTGGCACGACGGGCAGGCGAGGATCATGACCTTCTCTAAACACGCTGATTCGCGGCGTTGCAAGCGCCGCGTTCACTCGCAGCTTGTCCTTGGGCAAGAGCCGTGCGAGAGGCAGCGGGATGAGCGGACCAGCGCCCCTGTTCCCTGACCCCGTGCGGGCTCGCCTGCGCCCGCGGGTGACGCCATGACCGATGCAGCGCCGATGCGCCCGGGCGGTGCGATGGTGGAATTCAGCGGCGTCGGCCTTCGCTATGGTCCCGATGCCGAAATCCTGTCGGACGTCAGCTTCAACCTGCAACCGGGCAGCTTCTATTTTCTCACTGGTCCATCGGGCGCGGGCAAGACCTCGCTTTTGAAGATGCTCTATCTGGCGCAGCGGCCGAGCCGCGGCATCGTCCGCCTGTTCGGCGAGGATCTGGTCGCGATGCCGCGCCACCGCCTGCCGGGATTTCGCCGCCGTATCGGCGTCGTGTTCCAGGATTTCCGCCTGATCCCGCATCTGAGCGCGCGCGACAATATCGCGCTGCCGCTGCGCATCGCGGGGGTGGGCGAGGAGGATCTGGCCGGGCCGGTCGGCGAGATGCTGAGCTGGATCGGGCTGGGCGAACGCGCCGAGGCCTTTCCGCCGACGCTGTCGGGCGGCGAGCAGCAACGCGTCGCAATCGCGCGCGCGGTGATCGCGCGCCCGCAACTGCTCGTCGCCGACGAACCGACGGGCAACGTCGACCCCGACATGGCGATGCGCCTGCTCGGACTGTTCGAGGCGCTCAATCGCCTTGGTACCACCGTCGTCGTCGCGACGCACGACATCCACCTGATCAGCCGCATCGAAAATGCGCAGATGATGCGGCTCGAAAAAGGGCGCCTGGCCGATCCGACCGGCGCGCTGCGCTATCCGCCGAACCGCGCCTGATGGACGAGCGATGATCATCCCGCGCGTTCCCGTCCAGCATCGCCGCCTGCTTCCCGACCGCCGCCTGTCGGGACCGACGCCGTGGATCATCGCGATCCTGATGATGCTGACCCTGCTCGCCGCCGCCGCCGGAGTCGGGCTCGCGCGCTCGGCCAATGCAATCGGCGATGCGATCGCGGGCCGCGTCACCGTCCAGATCGTCACCGCCAACCCGGTGACGCGCGCCGAGCAGGCCGCGGCGCTCCGCCGCGCCGCCAGCGCCGCGCCCTTCGTCCGCGCCGCGCGCGCGGTCGAGCGCGAGGAATTGCAGGCGATGCTCGGCCAATGGTTCGGCAGCGCCGAGGGCGACGACCCGGTGCTGGCCTCGCTCCCCCTCCCTGCGCTGGTCGACATCGATTTTGTCGACGGCGACCGCGCGGGGGCAATGGCGGCGATCGAGGCGCTGGTTGCGCGCGAGGCGCCGGGCGCGCGGATCATCCCGCACGCCGAATGGCTCGGCCCGGTCGCGCAGTTGATCCGCTCGCTCGCGTGGATCGCGGGCGGGCTCGTGCTGCTGATGGCGCTCGCCAGCGCCGCGGTGGTCATCATGACCGCGCGCGCCGCGCTCGGCACCCATTTTGCGACGATCGAGATGCTGCACCTGATCGGCGCGACCGACCGCCAGATCGCGCGGCTGTTCCAGCGCCGGATCGCGATCGACACCGCCTATGGCATCGCGCTCGGCAGCCTGGTCGCCGCCGCGATCCTGCTGCTCGTCGGCTGGCAATGGTCGGGGGTGACCGCGGGGCTCGCCGCGACTGCTTCGCTCGGGCCCGCGGGATGGGCGCTCTTGCTGGCGCTGCCGCTATTGGCTATCGCGCTCGCTGCCCTGACGGCGCGCCAGACGCTGCTCGCCGCGCTCAAGAAGATGTTATGATCAAGCGCCTGATCTCGTTGCTGTTCCTCGCTTGGGTGCTGGGTTTCGCCTGGTTCGCGCTGCTCCTGCCGCTGCCCGCGCCGCCACAAAAGACCGACGCGATCGTCGTCGTCACCGGCGGCCCCGGACGCATCGACCGCGCGCTCGAACGGCTCGAGGCGGGCGATGCCAAACGCCTCTTGATCAGCGGTGTCGCGCGCGAGGTGAAGCCGCGCGAGCTTGCCGCCGAATATGACCGCCCGATGGCCTTGTTCGACTGCTGCATCGCGCTGGGGTTCGAGGCCGAGGACACGCGGTCGAACGCCACCGAAGTCGCCGCCTGGGCCGCGCGGCGCAAATACAAGAGCATCCGCCTCGTCACGACCGACTGGCACATGCGCCGCGCCGAATATGAAATCGGCCGCGCGGTGGGCAAGGATGTGACGATCCTGCCCGACGCAGTGCGCAGCCAGCCCAATCTGGCGACGCTGTTCCGCGAATATCATAAATATCTCGCGGGGCTGGCGGGCGGCCTTCTCGGTCTCTAAAGCGGGCGCCGATGCGCTACACGATCGCCCTCCTCCGCTCGATCCTCTTCTGGCTGCTCTTCTTTCTGATGAGCAGCATCGCGTCGATCGGCGCGGTGATCGCGCTCCCCATCTCGCATCGCGCGACGATCTGGTTCGTGCGCGTCTGGGCGCGCTTTCATCGGCTGATCTGCCGTTTCGTGCTCGGCCACCGGATCGTCATCGAGGGCGCGATGCCCGACGCGCCGGTGCTCTATGTTTTCAAGCATGAAAGCGCGTTCGAGACGGTCGAGCAGCCGATGCTGTTCCGCCATCCCGCGGTGTTTGCCAAGGAAGAGCTGTTTTCGATCCCCGTCTGGGGCCAGGCGGCGCGCTTTTACGGCCTGATCCCCGTCGACCGCGACGGCGGCGGCAAGGCGATGCGCGCGATGCTCGGCGCGGCAAAGGCGGCGCTTGCGAAGGGCCGCCCGCTTGTCCTATTTGCCGAGGGCACACGCGTCCCGCATGGCGAGGCGCCGGCGCTGCGCCCCGGCTTTGCGGGCATGTACCGCCTGCTCGGCGTGCCCGTCATCCCCGTCGCGGTGGATAGCGGCATCGCCTATCCGCCGCGCCGCTGGGTCAAATGGCCGGGCACGATCACCTACCGGATCGGCGAAACCATCCCCCCCGGCCTGCCGCGCGAAGAGGCCGAAGCGCGCGTACGCGCGGCGATCAACGCGCTGAACCCGCCCGAGGCGTTGCTGGCGGACTGACTCCTTCCCCCTTGATGGGGAAGGATACGAAGCCTTGCCGCGAAGCGGTTAGGCGAAGTTGGATGAGGGTGATCGCGCGTCCTTGCACCATCGTCGCAGGCCGAGAGCGCACCCCCTCCGCTGCAACTAGCCAGCAAGCTGGCAAGTTTCGCTGCCTCCCCCATCAAGGGGGAGGAAAAAGAGTCAGTGCTTCCGCCCAAAATCGGGCGCCGCATCATCCTGCCCCTCGGCGATGATCGACCGCCGGATCGCGCGCGTGCGCGAGAACCATTCCTCCAGCCGCGCGCCGTCGCCGCGACGGATCGCCTGTTGCAGCACGGTCAGATCCTCGTTGAACCGCTGAAGCGTCGCCAGCACGGCATCCTTGTTGGAAAGGAAGACGTCGCGCCACATCACCGGATCGCTCGCCGCGATGCGCGTGAAGTCGCGGAAACCGCCCGCCGAATATTTGATGACCTCGCTCTCGGTCACTTCCTCGAGCTCGCTCGCGGTCCCGACGATCGTATAGGCGATTAGGTGCGGCAGGTGGCTCGTCACCGCGAGCACCATGTCGTGATGCGCCGCGTCCATCGTCTCGACCCGCGCGCCGAGCGCTTCCCAGAATGACGTCACCGCCGTCACGGCGTCCTGCGGCGCGCCCGCGGGCGGGGTGACGATGCACCAGCGCCCCTCGAACAGCGTCGCAAAGCCCGCCGCAGGCCCGCTGTTTTCGGTTCCCGCGACGGGGTGCGCGGGAATGGCGACATGATCGGGCAAGGCCTTCGCAAGCGCCGCGGCGACCCCCGCCTTCGACGATCCGACGTCGGAGATGATCGCTTGCGGTATCAGCCCCGGCGCGATTGCCGCCGCGGCATCGGCCATCCGCCCGACGGGCACGGCAAGCACCACAAGATCGGCTTCGGCGACCACGGCCGCTGCATCTTCGGCGATCATATCGCAAAGCCCCAGCGCGCGCGCTGCGTCGCGCACCGCATCGCTCGCGTCATAACCCGCGACCGCGACGCCGGGCAGCCGCGCCTTCACCGCGCGCGCGATCGACGAGCCGATCAGGCCCAGCCCGACGATCGCGACGCGCTCGATCGCCATCAACCGGCGAGCGCGGCGCGGATCGCCGCCGCCAGTCCGCGCGTTTCATCCTCGGTCCCGATTGTCATGCGCAGCGCCTGCGGAATCCCCTGTCCGGGGAGCCAGCGGACGATATAGCCCGCGTCCATCAGCCGATTGTACACCGTCTCGGCGCTCGCTTCGCCCTCGAACAGCACGAGCAGGAAATTGGTCGCCGACGGGACGACGCGCACGCCGTGATTGCCAAGGCTCTCCAGCTCCGCCGCCAGCCACGCGCGCCAGCGGGCATTATGCTCGCGGCTGCGGTTCACGAAATCATCGTCGCCGAGCGCCGCCACCGCTGCGGCTTGTCCGGCGCGGGTGACGTTGAACGGCAGGCGGATGCGGTGCAGCGCCGAAATCACGTCGGTGCTCGCATAGCCCCAGCCGATGCGCTCGGCGGCCAGCCCGTGAATTTTCGAGAAGGTGCGCGTGACAAAGACGTTGGGCTGGGTCTTTGCCAGCTCGAGCCCGCCGTCATCCTCGTCCGGCGTCAGATATTCGGCATAGGCCTGGTCGATCACGAACAGCACGTTTTTAGGCAGACCGGCGTAAAGCCGCGCGACCTCTTCGCGCGTCGCGAGCGTCCCCGTCGGATTGTTCGGATTGGCGAGATAGACGACGCGCGTCTTGTCGGTCACCGCGGCGAGCAGCGCATCGACGTCGGTCGCAAAGTCGCGATCGTCGGCCTCGACCGGCACCGCGCCCACCCGGCGCGCCGCGATTTCATAAACCGCAAAGCCGTAACGGACATAGAGGATCTCGTCCCCCGCGCCCGCATAGGTTCCGGCCGCGAGGTGCAGCAACTCGTCCGACCCGTTGCCGCAGATCACCCGGTCGGGATCGAGGCCATATTTGGCGGCGATCGCCGCGCGCAGCTCCACCGACCCCGGATCGGGATAGCGCGACAGCGCGTCGGGCGCCGCCTGCGCCGCGGCAAAGGCCGCGCGCGCCTTCTCGCCCGTGCCGAGCGGATTTTCGTTTGCGCTCAATTTGATGAGCGGGCGGCCGTCGGCGCCCGCCGACTTGCCGGGCACATAGGGGGCGATGCCGCTGATCCACGGCTTGGGCGTCAGGGTTGGGGTCGCGTCGGTCATGCGGGGGCGTTTAACGGCTGGGACGCCCGAGTCCAGTGGCGAGAGGCTGAACGCGAGCTTTCCTCGCTCGTCACCCCGGACTCGATCGGGGGTCCATGAGGCCGAGCGCGGCTGTGGGTCCCGGATCAAGTCCGGGATGACGACGAGCATGAAATCCCCGTCGTTGACAGCCCCGTCGCACCCGCTTAGCCCCGCGCGAACCATGGCGAGCCGGCTGCACGAAATCCAGCATCAGAGCGTGACGATTCAGGCGCCGCTGGCGCTCGACAGCGGACAGCTGCTGCCGTCGGTGACGATCGCGTGGCAAAGCTATGGCGCGCTCAACGCCGACAAGTCGAACGCGGTGCTGATCTGCCACGCGCTCACCGGCGACCAATATGTCGCGAGCGATCATCCCGCGACGGGCAAGCCCGGCTGGTGGGCGCGCATGGTCGGTCCTGGCAAGCCGATCGACACCGACCGTTTCCACGTCATCTGCGCCAATGTGCTCGGCAGCTGCATGGGGTCGAGCGGCCCCGCGAGCCCCGACGCGACGACCGGCGCGCCGCTCGGCATGGCCTTTCCCGTCATCACGATCGCCGACATGGTCCGCGCGCAGGCGATGCTGCTCGGTCACCTCGGCATCGAACGGCTGCACGCGGTGGTCGGCGGCTCGATGGGCGGGATGCAGGTGCTCGCCTGGGCCGCGGCGTATCCGGAGCGCCTCGCGTCGGCGATCGTCATCGCCAGCGCGGCGCGCCATTCGGCGCAGAATATCGCGTTTCACGAGGTCGGGCGGCAGGCGATCATGGCCGATCCCGACTGGCAAGACGGCCAATATTATGGCAGTGCGCGGGCGCCCACGAAAGGACTCGCGGTCGCGCGCATGGCGGCACACATCACCTATTTGTCCGAGGCCGGGCTGACCGAAAAATTCGGCCGCCGCCTGCAGGCGCGCGATATCAAGAGTTTCGGCTTCGACGCCGATTTTCAGGTCGAATCCTATTTGCGGCATCAGGGGCTGGCCTTCACCGACCGCTTCGACGCCAACGCCTATCTCTATATCACGCGCGCGATGGATTATTTCGACCTTGCCGAACCGCACGACGGCCGCCTTGCCGGCGCGTTCGCGAAGGCAAAGGATGTGCGCTTCACGCTCGTCAGCTTCGACACCGACTGGCTTTACCCCACCGCCGAATCGCGCCGCATCGTCCAGGCGCTGCAAAGCGTCGGGGCGGCGGCAAGCTTCGTCGAACTGTCGGCGCCCTTCGGGCACGACAGCTTTCTGCTCGACGTCCCCGCGCTCGACCGGATCGTCGTGGGTGCGCTCGAGGCCGGCCGCTGATGGCGCTGCGTCCCGATCTTGCGATCATCGCCGATGCCGTTCCGGCCGATGCCCGCGTGCTCGACGTCGGGTGCGGCGACGGCGAGTTGATGGTGGCGCTCGGCGACAAGGGTGTCGACGCGCGCGGACTGGAGATCGATTCGGCGAATGTCACCACGGCAATCGCGCGCGGGCAATCGGTGGTGCAGGGCGATGCGAACCGCGATCTTGCCGACTATCCCGATGATGCTTTCGACTATGCGATCCTGTCGCAGACGCTGCAAACGACCGAGCGCCCCGATCGCGTCGTCGACGAACTGCTGCGCATCGCGCCGCGCGCTTTCGTTAGCTTTCCCAATTTCGCGCACTGGCGCGTGCGGCTCGCGCTGCTCTGGAACGGCCGGATGCCGGTGACGCGGCTGCTCCCCGTTGCCTGGTACGAAACGCCGAACATCCACCATGTCACGGTCAGCGACTTCCGCGACCTCATCCGTGCGCGCGGCATCCGCGTCGAGCGCGTGTGGCACCTGTCGGGCGACAGGCCGACCAGCGACGCTGCGGCAAGCTGGCGCGCCGAACATGCGATCTTCTTGATCGCGCGAGGCTGATCCGCGCGGCTCGCGGCTGCCAACGGCCGAAGGTCGGTTGTACACTCTTCGCGTTGCGGCGCTAAATCAGGCGCTTCCCGACAGGGCGCTGCTTCAGTTGCCGTTTGAAGTTTCTTGTTTTCAAACGTCGAATGTGGACTGTTGCTCGACAGCGCATGGAGGAGAGGAAAGATGATCGATCAGACGGTGCTGATAACTTACTCGCTCATAGTATTCGGGTTTGTCTTCATTCCCGGACCGGCAACCCTCCTGACTGTGGCTCGCGCAACAACGTCGGGCACGAAGGCGGGAATCGCAACGGGAGCAGGAATCACCGCGGGCGACTTCATCCACACGGTGATGGCTGTTGTGGGAATTTCCGCGATTATTGCCGCCTCCGCGACGCTGTTCAGTATCGTAAAATATCTTGGAGCAGCCTATCTTATTTACCTGGGTATCAAGGCGATTATGGACCGGAATCCAATCGATCTTGGTCAAGGCCGTCTTCCCATCACCGCACCGCAGGCATTCCGCCAGGCAATTCTGGCTGAAGTTCTGAATCCCAAAACCGCACTGTTTTTCCTGGCATTTCTGCCCCAGTTCGTAAGGCCGGAGAATGGCCACGTCGTTGCGCAACTCGCCATTCTGGGAGTCCTGTTCGCCGTGATCGGGTTTTTCAGCACCATCATATATTCGGTCGCGGCGGGCAGCCTCGGCAGCTTCCTGCGCCGCAACCCGGCGGTCCTGAAATGGCAGGGCAAGGTTGTCGGAGGCATCTATTGTGCGCTTGGTGCACGCTTGGCGCTACAGGAACGGTAAGGGCGCTTTTCGAGACGAATGTCAGAGAGCGACCGGAAGCGGACATGGCTGCGGAGGCGGCTTAAGTAAGATTCGCGCAGAGGCCGCAGAGATCGCAGAGATGAACGGCTCCATCTCCGCGATCTCTGCGACCTCTGCGCGATTTTTATAGAATGCCGCATTCCGACCGTTTGCGGACCTTTATTCAATCGTCATCCCGGCGAAGGCCGGGATCTCGCCGGTGCGGCAAACCGAGAGGGTGAGATCCCGGCCTTCGCCGGGATGACGAATAGGGAAAGGTCGGGAATCCACCCCTTATCAGCCGTTCGACTTCATGCGCACGCCGCCCCGCATCGGCGAAACGCCCCTCAGTCCCGCTTCTTCAATCCGTTCGCCAGAAAATCATTCGCAATCCGGGCGATCTCCGAAATGTCGCTGTCGGTGTCCCACAGGCCATAACGCATTCCCAGAAACACGTTCATGCCGCCGATCGCCCAGGCGTGAATTTCGCCGACGTCGCTGCGGATTTCGCCGCGCGCGGCGCCGCCTTCGAGCCGCTGGCGCACGCGCGCGACGGTCGTTTCATAATGGCGACGATAGCTCGCATAATCGACGAATTCGGCCTCGTCGATGATGCGGTAGATCTCCTTATGCTCGCGCACGAAGCCGAGATAGGATTCCAGCCCGATGCGTTCGGCGGCGATCTCGTCGGGTGCGGCCTGGACGAGCGGGGTCACATGGTCGCGCAATTGCTCGCTCATATAGCGGACGAGCGCCTGGAAGATCTCCTCTTTCGAATCGAAATAGGTGTAGAAACTGCCGAGCGCGGTCCCGGCGCGGCGCGTGATCGCGCTGATCGACGCCTCGTGAAAGCCGCGCTCGCCGAACTCGATCGCCGCGGCGTCGAGCAGCTTGCGCAGGGTGCGGCGCCCACGTTCGGTGCGCGGCGTCTTGTCGCGCGCTTCGCTCGCGCCTTCGCCCGATGCGGCCTGCGGTTGATCCATGGTGCTTCCGCCTCCCCTTCCTTCGGCCCGCCCTTCGCTCATCGTGGCTTTTCCGCACCACTGGCAAGCAAAAAACGACCCGCGCATATTCCAAGTTGAAACTTGGTTCATCTTTCATTATTAGCTGCGGCACGGCTTGGCAAGCTCCAGGCTCAACGAAAGCAGGGTGGCGAGGGGTCACCCGTGATTGGGAGACTTTCATGCGTCCTTTCGCTCGCACGCTGCGCCGCGCCATTCTTGCCACCAGCACGCTGTCGGTGCTCGCCTTCGCTCCTGCCGCCATCGCGCAGGACGCCGCGGCCGAAGCCGTCGGCGTGACCGACGACAGCGGCGATAATGAAATCATCGTCACCGCCCGCCGCCGCGACGAGCGGCTGATCGACGTGCCGGTCGCGATCACCGCCTATTCGGCCGATGCGCTGGCCAAGGCGGGCGCGATCGACATCACCGACATCGGCCTGACGACGCCGAACACGACGCTGGAGGCGTCGCGCGGCACCAACTCGACGCTCAGCGCCTTCATCCGCGGCGTCGGCCAGCAGGATCCCGTTTCGGGGTTCGAACAGGGCGTCGGCATCTATCTCGACGATGTGTACCTCAACCGCCCGCAGGCCGCGGTGCTCGACATTTACGAGGTCGAGCGGATCGAGGTGCTGCGCGGGCCGCAGGGCACGCTTTACGGCCGCAACACGATCGGCGGCGCGGTCAAATATGTGACGAAGCAGCTGCCGCAGGAATTTTCGCTCAAGATCAAGGGCACCTATGGCACCTATGACCAGGCCGATCTGGTGGTCAGCGCCAGCGCGCCGGTCAGCGACCTGTTCCGCATCGGCGTTGCGGGCGCGCGGCTGTCGCGCGGCGGGTTCGGCGACAATCTGACCAACGGGCTCGAAAATTACAACAAGGACGTCTGGGCCGGGCGCGGCACGGTCGAGCTTGGCGGCTATGGCGAGCCCGTGCTGATCCGCATCTCGGGCGACTATACCAAGGACAAGAGCGCGCCGCGCGGCGGCCACCGCCTGATCCCCAGTCTCGCAACGGGCGCCCCGGTCCTCGACAATGTCTTCGACACCCGCGGCGGCCTAAACGATCCCAAACAGGAGATCGAGGCCTATGGCCTTGCGATGAATGTCACCGCCGAACTCAGCGACACGGTGACGCTGCGGTCGATCAGCGCGTGGCGCAAGGACAAGTCGGCGACCCCGATCGACTTCGACGCGCTGCCCGCAGTCGACGTCGACGTTCCCGGCTTTTATTTCAACGAACAGATCAGCCAGGAATTCCAGCTGCTTTATGAAGGCGACCGGCTGAAGGGCCTGCTCGGCTTCTATTATCTCGACGCGACCGCCGACACTTTGTTCGACGTGCGCATCTTCAACACCTTCGCTGGGCTGACCGCCTTTACCGAGGCCGATGTCGACACCACGACCTTTGCCCTGTTCGGCGATTTCACCTATGATTTCAGCGACCAGTTCAGCCTGTCGGTCGGCGGCCGCTACACGTGGGACAAGCGCACCGCGTCGATCCTGCGGCAGAATTATCTCGGCGGCGGCTCGCCCGTCTTCGGCGGCGCGGGCGTGCCCTTTGGCACACCGAGCACCAATTTCGACGGCAGCCGGAGCTTCAACAAATTCACCCCGCGCGTGTCGCTGCAATATCAGCCGACGAGCGACCATAATTTCTACGCCAGCTATTCGCAGGGGTTCAAGGGCGGCGGCTTCGACCCGCGCGGCGTCGGCGTCAACGCACCAGCAGCGATTCCGGGCAGCCCGACCGACGCCGAAGTCGCGTCCTTCCTGAGCTTCCTTCCCGAACAGGTCGACAGCTATGAAGTCGGCTACAAAGGCAGCCTGATGGATGGCGCGGTCAATGTCGCGCTCGCGGCCTTTTACGCCGATTATACCGACGTCCAGATTCCCGGCTCGGTGGCGTGCACCGTCGGCCGCCTGCCGTCCTTCTGCGGCGTCGTGTCGAACGCCGGCAAGGCGACCTTCAAGGGGCTGGAGTTCGAGGGCCGTGCCCGGCTCGCCGAGGATATGGCGGCGGTCGGCGATCGGCTGACGCTGTCGACCGCGCTTGGCTATATCGATGCGCAATATAAGGAATATATCACCAATATCGTCGTTGGCGGCGTCAGCACGCCGACCGATGTCGCCGATTTCCGCGAGGTGCAGAACACGCCGAAATGGACCGCCAGCGGCACGCTCGCCTATTCGGCGCCCGTCGGCGACGGCGACATCAGCTTTGGCACGACGCTGTCGTATCGCAGCAAGACCTATCAGTTCGAAATCCCCAACCCCTATATCGACCAGAAGGGGTTTGCGCTGTGGGATGCCAGCCTCGTCTATACCGCGCCCGACGACCGCTGGAGCCTGGGGCTGTTCGGCAAGAATCTGACGAACAAGAAATACAAGACCTCGGGCTACACCTTCATTGTCGTCGATCCGGTGTCGGGCGTGCCAGCGCTTGGCGCCAACGGCCTGCCGGTGTCGGCGCTGGGCACCGAGGGCACGCTCACCGCCTTCTACGGCAACCCGCGACAGGTCTTTGTCACGGGCACGGTCAAATTCTGACCTGCGGATAAAGCAGGAAAAGGGGGCGTCCGCTGTGGCGCCCCTTTTTTGCGGTCCCACAAAACCCCCGCATGTTCATGTCGCATCCCGATCCTCGTTGGCGTTAAGGCGACAAAAGATACGCATGTGCAGGCGAAAAATGTCTCCTTTGTCGCTTTAACGGCGATTCGCGGAAGCGGGCGATTTCAAAGAGCCGAGCCGACGCTGGCATGATGCGTCCATGTAGGACAGCGCTATTTTTTCGGTTTCGCTGACGTCGGCTTTGGGGTGGGGAGTTGCCGATCCTCTCCCACAGGGGGAGGGGGACCATGCGAAGCATGGTGGAGGGGTACAGGCCCGCATAGGCCGCGTTCGACTGATGGTACCCCTCCACCACCTTCGGTGGTCCCCCTCCCCGTTCCGGGGAGGAGCGCAACGGCCACTTCTGGTCGAAACTCGCCCTCACCCCCTTAGCCGCGGCGCCCCGTCAGAAGCGACCATGCGTTCGCCGTCGATGACGATCGGGCTCGCCACCCCGTCGATCGCCGCCCCGTCGGGGCGAAAGCGCATTCCGCGTGCGACCACCTGCGGGTCGGCGAAGACCTGCGCCAGATCGTTGATCGGCCCCGCCGGCACGCCCTCGGCCTCGAGCGCGAGCGACAAGGGCTGCGCGTCCCATGCCGCGATCCTGGCCGCGAGCAGCGGGATCAGCTCGCCGCGGTTCGCCAGCCGCGCCGCATTGGTGGCGAAACGCGGATCGTCACCCCATTCGGGCACGCCCAATATGCCGCAGAGCCTGCGATATTGCGCGTCGTTGCCCACCGCAATCACCAGCTGCCCGTCGGCGGTGGCAAAGACCTGATAGGGCACGACATTGGCGTGCGCATTGCCCATCCGTTTCGGCACGGCGCCGGTCGCGAGATAATTGGCCGCCTGGTTGGCAAGCACCGCTACCTGCGAATCGAGCAGCGCCATGTCGATATGTGCGCCGCTCCCCGTGACGTCACGACGCCTTAACGCCGCGAGGATCGCAACCGCTGAATACATGCCCGTAAAGATGTCGGCATAAGCGATCCCCGCCTTTTGCGGCGGCCCGTCGGGTTCGCCGGTCAGCGACATGAAGCCGCTCATCGCCTGGACGATATAGTCGTAGCCCGCGCGGTGCGCATAGGGTCCGGTCTGTCCGAAGCCGGTGATCGAACAGATGATGAGCCGCGGGAAATCGGCGCGCAGCCGCGCCGGATCGAGGCCATATTTGACGAGCCCGCCGACCTTGTAATTTTCGATGACGACGTCGGCGTCGGCCAGCAGCGCGCGCACCTCGGCCTGCCCCGCGGCGGTGGCAATGTCGAACGCGACGCTGCGCTTGCCGCGGTTGCAGCTGTGATAATAGGCCGCGCCGAGGTTTTCGCCATCGTCGCCGGTGACGAAGGGCGGGCCCCATTCGCGCGTGTCGTCGCCCGTGCCCGGCCGCTCGACCTTGACCACTTCGGCGCCGAGGTCAGCGAGCAATTGCCCGCACCACGGCCCCGCGAGCACCCGCGCCAGTTCGATGACGCGGATACCCTCCAGCGGTTTAGGCAAAGGCCGATATCCCGGTGATCGCGCGGCCGAGGATCAGCGCGTGGACGTCGTGCGTGCCTTCATAGGTGTTTACCGTTTCGAGGTTCACCGCGTGGCGGATGACATGATAATCGGCCGAAATGCCGTTGCCGCCGTGCATGTCGCGCGCGACGCGCGCGATGTCGAGCGCCTTGCCGCAATTGTTGCGCTTCAGGAAACTGATCATGTCGGGCGCGAGATGCCCTTCGTCGATCAGCCGGCCGACGCGCAGCGCCGCCTGTGTGCCCAAGGCGATTTCGGTCAGCATGTTCGCGAGCTTCAATTGCACGATCTGGGTCGCCGCAAGCGGGCGCCCGAACTGCTTGCGCTCGAGCGTATAATTGCGTGCCGCCTCGTAACAGAATTCGGCCGCGCCCATCGCGCCCCAGCCGATCCCGTAACGCGCGCGGTTGAGACAACCGAACGGACCTTTGAGCCCCGACACATGCGGGAGCAGCGCATCCTCGCCGACCTCGACGCCGTCCATGACGATCTCGCCGGTGATCGACGCGCGGAGACTCACCTTGCCTTCGATTTTGGGCGCCGACAGGCCCTTCATCCCCTTTTCGAGCACGAAGCCGCGGATCGCGCCGTCGTGCGCGTCCGACTTTGCCCAGACGACAAAAACGTCGGCGATCGGCGAATTGGTGATCCACATCTTCGCGCCCTTGAGGCGATAGCCGCCCGCAATCTTTTCGGCGCGCGTGCGCATCCCGGCGGGATCGCTGCCCGCGTCGGGCTCGGTCAGCCCGAAACAGCCGACCAGCTCGCCCGACGTCAGGCCCGGCAGAAATTTGCGCTTCTGCTCCTCGCTGCCATAGGTGTTGATCGGGTGGATCACGAGGCTGCTCTGCACCGAACAGGCCGAGCGGTAGCCCGAATCGATCCGCTCGACCTCGCGCGCGATCAGCCCGTAGCTGACATAATTGAGCCCCGCGCCGCCATATTCGGGGTCGATCGTCGCGCCGAGCAGGCCTAACGATCCCATTTCCGACATGATTTCGCGGTCGAACCGTTCGTCGAGAAAGGCCGAGGTCACGCGGGGGAGCAGTTCGCCTGTCGCATAGGCACGCGCGGCATCGCGGACCATCCGCTCCTCCTCGCTCAGCTGCGCATCGAGCGCGAGGGGATCGAGCGGGTCGAGCGCTTCGATGCGCTGCGGGTCGGCGAGGGCCATGGAACGGGCTTTCCTAAAGCACGCGCAGCCCCTTCGGACTGCGCGCTACGGGGTCGATCCGGCCGTTTTGCCGGCCAGCGCGGCAGCGGGACTGTCGCGCGGCTCCAATATCGCTGCCGTCTCGATCAGGTCAAGCGCGCGCCGCGCCTCGTGATAACGGCGCGCGTCGATCAGCCATTCGCCCGCGACGTCGACGCCGGGCATTGCCTCGACCTCGGCGATCGCATTATCGGCCTGTCCGGCGGCGAGGTAGCGGCGCGCGCGATCGAGCCGTTCGGACGCCCGCGGCGATTGCGTGCCCGCCGCGCGCACGACGAACAATTCGCCGAGCTCGCGGCGCAGTCCGATCCACAGGCTGCCGCCCGTTTCGCTGCTGCGGCCGACCAGCTGCGGCGCGAGTGCGTCGAGCCCGGCGCGCAATTGTTCGAGCGTCACCGGATCGCGCGAGGTTTCAATGATCGTCTTGACCGCATTGGGTTGATCGTCGCCGAACCGCAGACGCAGCTGCGCGTCGAGATAACCGAGCGACAGCCCACGATCGAGCGCGCGGCGCACGGCAAAGGCGACGAGCAGCCCCTCGGCGCGCGACGCATTTCCCGACGCCGATTCGGCCTGGAGCGTGATGCGCGACAGCCGCTGTTCGAGCTCGGCGACGCGCGCCGCCAGCGCATTCGCGCCGTCGACGGGCGCGACGACGAGCGGCGCCCCGGCCGCGACGGCCTTTTGGGCATCGGCGGCGGTCAACAACGGGTCCGCGCCGGTCCTGGACGCGGCCATCGTCTTTGCCGCCGGCGCGTCGGCTTCGATCAGCCAGCGATTCACGGCCCATCCGCCAGCGGCGACTCCGATCAGGAGCAGCAGGAAGGCACCGATGGCGAGGACCCGAAACGATAGCCCCCGCGCGGGGGCCGCCTCGCCCGTGGACAAGGGAGTATCGATATTGTCGATTGCCATAAGTTTCTTTCGAACGACCCTATTTTGCACCCTTGTGCCACAAAGCACGCGCCTGTGCCAACATTGCGGCATCGTCGGGTTGTGCCGCAATGGCGACGTTGCGCCAGCCCTCCCCCGCCGCCGCCGCAACCGCCGGGCTGATCGCGACCAGCGACAGATGCGCGCGATTGGTCCCTGCCAGCGCCGCAATCCGCACCGCCGCGCGCGCCGAATGCGCGAGCAAGATTACGGGCGCGCTGATCAGATCTTCCCATGTCGGGGGCGGATCGACCGGATCGACCGCGTAGCAGGGCAGCGCGGTGACGATCGCATCGCCGGCATCGGGCGCGCTCCGCTCGCAGCCGCAAAGCCACAGGATTCGCGCGATCTTTTGCGACGTCATTTCGTCAAGAAGCCGCTGTGCATCGGTCGTGCCCGTCATCGCGACGGTGAGCCCCGCCGCTTTCGCGGCTTCCGCCGTCGCCGCGCCGACGGCATAGGCGGGAAGCGACGCGAGCGCGCCCAGCCCCGGCCCGGCAAGCCGCGCGGCAAAGGCGCTGGTGAGCAGCAGCGCGTCGAAATCGGCGGCGGCGGGCGAAACCCAGTCGAGCGGCCGCGCGGCAAACAGCGGCATCGCCTTCACATCAAAGCCCAGCGACCGTGCGCGCGCGACTGTCGCCGCATTGCTCGGTTCGGGCCGCGTGACGATCAGCGGCGCGCCACCGTTCATGGTGTGAACAGCCGTCGGATGTTCGGCGGCGCGTCGGTCAGCAAGCGATGGCCCAGCGCCGCAACGACCCCGGCGTCGGTGACGATGACGTGCCCCGCCACATGCTCGGCGCCATCTTCGGAGAAAATCTCGGCATCGAGGCGCAGCGCGCCATCGGCCTGCCACTGCGCATGGGCCGCGACGGGCGAGCGGCAATCGCCCCCCAGCGCCGCGAGCAGCTCGCGTTCGGCGGCGACAGCTTGATGCGTCGGCGCATGGTCGACCGCGCGCAGCAAGGCGATCGTCGCCGCGTCGTCGGCGCGGCACTCGATCCCGATCGCGCCCTGCGACGCGGCGGGAAGCAGCAGCTCGGCCGCCTGCACCGCGCCGATGTCGTGCATCCCCAGCCGTTCGAGTCCGGCGGCGGCGAGCAAGGTCGCGTCGGCCTCGCCGGCCGCGAGCTTGGCGAGCCGCGTCGCGACATTGCCGCGTAGCAGCACCGCCTGCAGGTCGGGGCGCAACCGCCGCACCTGCGCCGCGCGGCGCGGGCTGCTCGTCCCCAGCCGGGCGCCGTGCGGCAGGTCGGCGATTGTCTGCGCCGCAATCCCCTCGCGCACCACCAGCCGGTCGCGCGGGTCGGCGCGCTCGAGCATTGCGGCGAGGAAAAAGCGCGCGTCGCGCAGCGTCTCGACATCCTTCAGCGAATGCACCGCCGCGTCGATCATCCCGGCATCGAGCGCGGCGTCGAGTTCGCGCGTCCACAGCGCCTTGCCCCCGACCTCGGCGAGCGCGCGATCTTGAATCCGGTCGCCGGTCGCGGTCATCGGCACGATTTCGAGCGCCGCCATGTCGAGGCCGTGCGCGGCGATCAGCGCCGCCACCGCCATATGCGCCTGCGCCATCGCCAGCGGCGAGGCGCGCGTGCCGATGCGGAGGGGTTTGTCAGGGGTCGGAAGCTCGTTCATCCGGCTGCTGCTAGCGTGGCTTGCCCTTGTGATAAAGGGGCGGGTAAAGGACGCGCAGCAAAATGACCCTGATCCTTGGCCTTGAATCGAGCTGCGACGAAACGGCAGCGGCGCTGGTCACCGGCGACCGGCGCATACTGGCGCACCGTGTCGCGGGTCAGGAGGCCGAGCACCGCCCCTATGGCGGCGTCGTTCCCGAAATCGCCGCGCGCGCGCATGTCGACCGGCTCGCGCCGATCGTCGAGGGCGTGCTCGCCGATGCAGGGGTGCAGCTTTCGGATGTCGATGCCATTGCAGCGACCGCGGGGCCGGGGTTGATCGGCGGGGTGATGGTCGGGCTCGTCACGGGCAAGGCGCTCGCGCACGCGGCGAACAAGCCGCTGATCGCGGTGAACCATCTGGAGGGCCATGCGCTCAGCCCGCGGCTCGCCGATCCGGCGCTTGAATTTCCCTATCTGCTGCTGCTCGTCTCGGGCGGGCATTGCCAGCTGCTGCTGGTGAAAGGGGTCGGCGATTATCGCCGCCTCGCCACGACGATCGACGATGCCGCGGGCGAGGCGTTCGACAAGACCGCGAAGCTGCTCGGCCTCGGCTATCCGGGCGGCCCCGCGGTCGAACGCATCGCGGCGGGCGGCAACGCGCACGCGGTGCCGCTGCCGCGCCCGCTCGTCGGCAGCGCCGAGCCGCATTTCTCTTTCGCAGGGCTGAAAAGCGCGGTCGCGCGCGCCGCAGCGAGCGGCGACCATGCCGTGCCCGACCTCGCCGCCTCGTTCCAGCAGGCGGTGGTCGACTGCCTCGTCGATCGCAGCCGCATCGCGCTCGCGGCGTGCCCCGATGCCACCGCTTTCGTCGTCGCGGGCGGCGTCGCGGCGAACGGCGCGATCCGCGCCGCGCTCACCGAACTCGCCGCGCGCTTCGACAAGCCCTTTGTCGCGCCGCCGCTGTGGCTGTGCACCGACAATGGCGCGATGATCGCCTGGGCGGGTGCCGAACGCTTCGCCGTGGGGCTGACCGACCCGCTCGACACCGCGGCGCGGCCGCGCTGGCCGCTCGATCCCGCGGCCGAGGCGGTGCGCGGCGCCGGAGTAAAAGCATGACGCGTGAAAGCATGACGTCGTACAGGAAATTCGGCGTCGTCGGTGGCGGCGCGTGGGGCACCGCGCTTGCGCAATTGCTGGCGGCGGACGGCGCACCGGTGCGCCTGTGGGCGCGCGAGGCCGACGTCGTCGCCGCGATCAATGCCGAGCATCGCAACCCGATCTTCCTTCCGGGCGCCGCGCTGTCGCCCTCGCTCACCGCCACGACCGACCTTGCCGCCATGGCCGACCTCGACGCGCTGCTGGTCGTCGTGCCCGTGCCCTATCTGCGCGCGGTGCTTGCCGAACTGCCGCCGGGCGACGCGCCGCTGATCTTTTGCAGCAAGGGGATGGAGGCGGACAGCTTTGCCTTTCCCGTCGACATGGCGCGCGACATGGCGCCCGGCCGGCCGCACGCGGTGCTGTCGGGGCCGACCTTTGCGCATGAGGTCGCCGCCGGGCTGCCCACCGCGATCACCCTCGCCGCCGCCGACCCCGCGCTCGCCACCGAGCTTGCGCAGGCGCTCGCGCGCCCGCATTTCCGTCCCTATGTGTCGACCGACGTCATCGGCGCCGAGATCGGCGGCGCGGTCAAGAATATCCTCGCGATCGCCTGCGGCATCGTCGAGGGGGCGGGGCTCGGCCTCAACGCCCGCGCCGCGCTGATCAGCCGCGGCTTTGCCGAAATGACGCGATTCGGCCTGTCGCGCGGCGCCAAGGCCGAAACGCTCGCGGGTCTGGCGGGCCTCGGCGATCTTGTCCTCACCTGCACATCGGCCAATTCGCGCAACTTTGCGCTCGGCCAGGGACTCGGCCGCGGCGAAGCCATCGGCGCGCTGATGGCCGACCGCCGGACGATTGCCGAAGGCGCGTTCAGCGCGCCGGTCGTGGCGGCGGCGGCGCGCGCCGACGGCGTCGACATGCCGATCACCGACACCGTCGCGCGCCTGGTCGCGGGCAAAACGCAGGTTGCCGACGCCATTCAGGCCCTGCTCAGCCGCCCGCTGCGACCCGAAGGGCGATGACTTGTTTCGATCGATTGCCTGCCCCTCCCCGCCGCGCTAGGATAGGCGCCGGGGAGCAGCAGAAGGGGCGGCACGCTTGAGCCAGACGGACAGCGCAGCCGCGCCCCCTTTGCCCGGTGTTCCCCCGCCGGATGCCGATACCGCCGCGCTGGCCAAGGGCGGGCGCACCAATTTTTTCGGCTTCATCCTTCGCCTCGTCGCGCGCCTGCCCTTTCTTTATGTCGCGGGCCGCTGGTACGGGCCCGAGGCGGTCGGGCGGTTCGCCTTTGCGGTGCTCGTCATCGAACTTGTCGCGCAGCTCGCGACGCTCGGCCTCAAGCGCGGCCTTGCCGAACAGCTGAGCGCGCCCGGCGCCGACCATCGCACCGTCGTCTGGGACGGCATGTTCGTCGCCTTTGTCGCCTCCGCCGCGGGATCGGTGCTCCTGCTTTTGCTCCCGCAGCTCATGTATCCGGCGGGCGACATCAACGAAATCGACCGCTGGATGGCGTGCCTCGTCTTCGTGATCGCGGGGACCGACATCGCGCTCGCGGCGTGCGCCTATAAATTCGACATCGGCGCCACCGTGCGCGCGCGCGCGATCGTCGAACCCTGGGTGATCAGCGCCGCGGCGGCGGGATTCTGGTTCGTATCGGCCGAGAACGGGCTGATGCTGTCCTACGCCGCGGCAATGCTCGGCGCCTTCCTGACCGCGCTGGTTCCGATGATCCGCCATTATGGTGGCCCCGGCGTCTGGCGCCCGCATCCCGCACAGCTGATCAGCCTCGCGCGGCGCAACGCGCCGCTTGCCGCCGCCGACGCAATCGAATGGGGCACGCGCCGCCTCGACCTGTTCATCCTCGGCCAGTTCACCTCACCGACGATCTACGGCATTTATTATATGGCGCAGCAGGTCGCCTCGCTTCCGCAAAAGCTCAAGACGAGCTTCGAGCCGATCCTCGGCCCCGTCATCACGCGCAACCTCGCCGAAAAGCGGCTCACTGCGGTCGCGGCGCAGGTCAGCCAGGTCGGGTTCTGGATCATCGCCGCGCAGGCCGGCGTCGCGCTGGCGCTCGGCATTCCGGGCGAAGCGGTGATGGGCCTTGTCGGCCCCGAATTTGTGAGCGGCACCGCCGCGCTCGCCTTCCTGCTCGCCGCCGAAGTCGTCGCGGCGACCGCGGTCGTCAGCGAGGCGGCGCTCGTCTATGTCGCGCGCCACCGCAACCTGCTCGTCAGCATCGCGACGCTCGCGCTGCAGGCGGGGCTCAGCGTCATGCTGATCCTGATCGCGCAGTCGATGGGACTGCCGCCGATCTATTACGCTGCGGCGGTCGCGCTTGCGCTGATGCTCGCGCTGGGGTTCGCGTCGCTCGTCAAGGCGCGCCTGCTCGCGCATATCCTCGGCGCCCCGGTGAACAGCCTGCGCTGGGCGCTCGTTTGGGCAACCGCGGGCGCAGCGCTGCTCGGCTGGGGCGCGACGCAGCTCCCCGAATGGGCTGAGCTTTTGATCGGCGTGCCCGTCATCCTCGGCATCTATGCCTGGGTCATCTGGACGCGCGGCTTCGGCCCAGCCGACCGCGAGCTGTTCAGGAAGCACCCGCCGGACGAGGCAGTGGCGGCTGTATAGGGCAAACGGCGGTTTTGGGGTGGGGAGCGGACCTTCCCTTATCCGTCATCCCGGCGAAGGCCGGGATCTCGCCGGTGCGGCAAACCGAGAGGGTGAGATCCCGGCCTTCGCCGGGATGACGATTGAATAAAGGTCCGCAAATGGTCGGAATGCGGCATTCTATAAAATTCGCGCAGAGGCCGCAGAGATCGCAGAGATGGAGCCGTTCATCTCTGCGATCTCTGCGGCCTCTGCGGCCTCTGCGCGAATCTTACTTAAGCCGCCTCCGCGGCCATGTCCGCGTTCGGCCGCTTCCCGCCGCCCTATCCTAACCCAGCCGCGCGACGACCTTGGCCTGAAGATCGGTCTGCGCGCGCGGCCCGACCTGCGCGATGATTTCGCACGCGCACACTGCGCCCATCGTCAGGCAATCCTTGATCGGGCGCCCGTCGGCGAGGCCCGAGAGGAAGCCGGCGGCGAACAGGTCGCCCGCGCCGGTCGTATCAACGACCGTTTCAATGGGTTCGGCGGGGACTTCGGTACGGACGCCGTCCTGGATCGCGAGCGCGCCGTGCGAGCCGCGCGTGACGACGAGCAAAGGCACCTGCGGCGCGATCTTGGCGACCGCGGCCTCGAAATCTTGCGTTTCGGCGAGCGCGCGGATTTCGACTTCGTTCGCGAAGAGGATGTCGAACAGCCCCTCGGCGATCAGTGTGCGGAAATCGGGGCCGTGACGCTCGATGATGAAGGCGTCGGACAGGGTGAAGGCGACCTTGCGCCCCGCCGCGCGCGCGACGTCGATCGCGCGCCGCATCGCCGCGCGCGACAGCGGCGGATCCCACAAATAACCTTCGAGATAGAGGATTTCGGCGTCGGCGATCCATGCCTCGTCGATCATCGCCCGATCGAGCAAATGGCTCGCGCCTAGAAAGGTGTTCATCGTCCGCTGCCCATCGGGGGTGACGAGGATCAGGCAGCGCGCGGTCGGTGCGCCTTCCTTGAGCGCCGGGGTTTCATAGGCGACGCCGAGCGCGCGCAGATCGTGGGTGAACACCGCGCCCAGCTGGTCGTCGGCGACCTGCCCGATGAAGGCGCAGCGTTCGCCGAGCGCCGCCATGCCCGCCAGCGTGTTCGCCGCCGACCCGCCCGACATTTCGATCGCCGGCCCCATCGCGGCATAGAGCCGTTCGGCCTCGACCCCGTCGATCAGCCGCATCGACCCCTTGGTCAGCCCCTCGGCCTCGATCAGCGCGTCGTCGGCGCGGGCAAGGACATCGACGATCGCATTGCCGACGGCAACGACATCGAAACGGGCGGTGGCGGCCATGAAAAATCCTGTTCTGAATGGGAAAAGCTGCGCGCGCCTTTACGGACCGGCGCGCGTCAAGGCAAGCGGAACGCTTGACGCACGGAGCCGCGCCGACCATCCAGCGGCGATGTCCCGCGCGCTCCACGCTTTCCTGCTCGCAATCCGCGACCTTTCCAGCCCGCGCGTGCTCTCCATTCTGGCGCAAAGCCTCGCGCTCACGCTGCTGCTGCTTGCGCTGTCGAGCGCGGCGATCTTTTTCGGCGCGCGCTGGGCGCTGGAAGAATGGGGCTGGCTCGATGCCGCGACGCGCGACATGGCGAGCGTGCTGGTCGTCCTTGTCCTGACCGCGGGGAGCTGGCTGCTCTTTCGCGCAGTGGCGATCGTCGTCATCGGCCTGTTCGCCGACGCAATCGTCGCCGATGTCGAGGGGCGCCATTACCCCGCTGCCGCGGCGCGCGCGGTCGATGTCGGTTGGGGCCCGAGCATCGGGCTGGCGCTCGCGTCGCTCGGTCGGCTGATCGGCGGCAATCTGCTCGCGCTGCCGTTCTATATCCTGCTGCTCGTCACCGGCATCGGCACGCCGATCCTCGCACTGATCGTCAACGCGCTGCTGCTCGGCCGCGACCTGGAGGCGATGGTGCTCGCGCGCCATCCGGGGCGCCCGCGCCTCGACCGCGGCGCGCGCTGGCCGCTCGGCCTGCTGTCCGCCGCAAGCTTTGTGGTGCCCGTCGCCAATTTGTTGGCCCCCCTGCTCAGCGCCGCTATGGCCGTCCACATGCTGCACCTCAGCGACGGGAACACAGAAAAATGACCAATAACCGCCGGTTGGCCGCCATTTCGGGCTTGGCGCTGACGCTGGGCGCCTGCGCCGGCCCGGCGATTCCGCGCCCCGCGGCCATGCCGCCCTCCGCCCCGCCGCCGACCGTCGTCCGGCCGGTGCAGAGCAACGCGCTGATCGGCAACAGCGTCGATGCGGTCGGGCGGATGTTCGGCAAGCCGCGGATCGACGTCACCGAAGGCGCGGGGCGCAAGCTGCAATTTGCGGGATCGCGCTGCGTCATCGACATTTATTTCTATGCCCCGCGCGCGGGCGCGAATCCGGTCGCGACGCATGTCGATGCGCGCACGCCCGACGGCCGCAACGCCGAAGTGAACAGCTGCGCCGAGGCGCTACGGCGCTAGTTCGGCAAGCGCCCAGCGCGCGGCCTCGGCGACCATCGGCGCTTCATCGTCCGCCAGCCTTTGGAGCGCGGGCACGAAGCGCGCATCGCCGCTATTCCCCGCCGCAATCGCCGCGTTGCGCACCATCCGTCCGCGCCCGATCCGCTTGATCGGCGAGCCGGCGAACACCTGCCGAAAGCCCGCATCGTCGAGCGCGAGCAGGTCGCCGAGCGACGGCGCCGCCAGCTCGGCGCGCGGCAGGAAGGCGCGGTGCCGGTGCGCGGCGTCGGCAAATTTGTTCCACGGACAGACGGCAAGACAATCGTCGCAGCCATAGATGCGGTTGCCGATCGCGCGCCGGAACTCGGCCGGGATCGGACCGTCATGCTCGATCGTGAGATAGGAGATGCAGCGCCGCGCATCGAGCCGGTAGGGCGCGGGAAAGGCATCGGTCGGGCACGCCGTCTGGCACGCCGTACAGCTGCCGCAGCGGTCGCGGCCGGGCGCCGACGGCGCGAGGTCGAGCGTCGTATAGATGGCGCCGAGGAACAGCCAGCTGCCATGATCGCGGCTGACGAGATTGCTGTGCTTGCCCTGCCAGCCGAGTCCCGCCGCTGCCGCCAGCGGCTTTTCCATCACCGGCGCGGTGTCGACGAACACCTTGACCGCGCTATCGGGTGCCTCGGCGACCAGCCAGCGCGCGGTCGCCTTCAGCGCCTTTTTGACGACGTCATGATAGTCGGCGCCCTGCGCATAGACCGAAATGCGGCCGCGGTCCGGGCGATCGGCGAGCGCGAGCGGGTCGAGCGCGGGGGCATAGCTCATGCCGAGCGCGATCACCGACCGGACCTCGGGCCACAGCCCCTTGGGCGATCCGCGCTGTTCGGCGCGGCTTTCCATCCAGATCATGCCGCCGTGGCGCCCTTCGGACAGCCATTGCCGCAGCCGCTCGGCCGTTTGCGGCGCGGCATCGGCGGCGGCGATGCCGAAGGCGACGAAACCCTGCGCGCGCGCGGCCGCCTCCAGGCGGGTTTCCAACCGGTCTTCGGGGGAAGGCAAGGCTTCGGCAACCATTGGCGCTCTATACGCGAGCGGCCTCGCCGTGCCATAGCCTGCTATGCGAATGATTGGGGACCAGCATTTGAGCGATTTCAGCGTCGAGGCAAACGGCCTCACCAAATATTTCGGCGATTTCAAGGCGGTCGACCATGTCAGCCTGGCGGTGCCCGCGGGCGGCATCTATGGCGTGCTCGGCCCCAATGGCGCGGGCAAGACGACCAGCCTGCGCATGACGCTGGGCATCATCGACCCCGATGAAGGGACGAGCCGCCTGCTCGGCGGGCTGAAGCCGCAGGCCGTGCGCAGCCGCATCGGCTATCTGCCCGAGGAACGCGGGCTTTATCCCGGCATGAAGGCGCGCGAAGCGATCGCCTTCATGGGCGCGCTGCGCGGGCTCGACTGGTCGGAGGGGCGCCGCCGCGCCGCCGCTTTCATGACCGAACTCGGGCTGGAGCGCGTGATCGACGAAAAGATCCGCAAGATGTCGAAGGGCATGGCGCAGATGGTCCAGCTGATCGGGTCGATCGTCCACGCGCCCGACCTCATCGTCCTTGACGAACCCTTTTCGGGGCTCGACCCCGTCAATCAGGAGCGGCTGGAGATGATCGTGCGGCGCGAACAGGCGCGCGGCGCGACGATTCTGTTTTCGACGCATGTCATGGCGCACGCCGAGCGGCTGTGCGATCGCATCGCGATCATCGCGCGCTCGGCGCGGCGGTTCGAGGGCAGTGTCGACGAAGCGCGCGCGCTGCTGCCGATGCAGGTGCGCTACACACCGCGCGAATCGGGCGACGCCGCCGCGATCGCCGCGCGTTTGCCCGCAGGGGCGGAACTGCGCGGCGACGCCTGGCATTTCGCGATCGAGGACGGCGATGTCGAGCCTTTGCTCGCGCGGATCACCGCGAGCGGCCATGGCGTCAGCGGCCTGGCGATCAGCCGCCCCGCGCTGCACGATGCCTTTGTCCACATCGTCCGGCAGGTCGATGCCGGTTTCGACGCCGACGCCACCGAAGATGCGATCGAGGAGGCGAGCGCATGACCCCGATCCTGCGAAACATCCTGGTGGTTGCGCGGCGCGACTTTCTGGCGATCGTCGCGACCCCGACCTTCCTTCTCTTTCTCCTCGCGCCGTTGTTCATGGTCGCGATGGGGCTTGCGGGCGGCATGGGCGCATCGCAGCTCGCCGACAACGCGCGCGGCGCCCAGCGGATCGTCGCGATCGTTGATCCGGCCGATGTCGAGGCGCTGCGCACCGCCGACCGCCGACTGCGCGACACGTTCCGCGGACCCGATGCACCGCCGTTGCTCGACGTGCGCCTTGTCGGCCCGGCCGCGCCCGATCCGCGCGCCGTCGCGCGCGAAAAGGGCGCCGATACCTATGCGGTGATGAGCGGGCCGCTTGCGGCGCCGCGCATCGTCGAACGTAATGCCGACGGCAGTTCGGGCCGTTATCTCGCGCTCTTGGCGAGCGAGGTGCTGCGCGACCGCGCCGCGGGCCGCGTCGCCGCGGCGGCGCCGCGCTTCGAAAGCCTGCAAAGCGGCGGGACGAGCATCGCGGCGCAGCAATCGCTCGGTTTCGGCGCGGTGTTCGTCATCTTCCTGCTGACGCTGCTCCTCGCGGGACAGACGGTCAGTTCGCTCGCCGAAGAAAAGGGCAACAAGGTCATCGAGATCCTCGCTGCCGCGGTGCCGCTCGAAAGCGTTTTCCTCGGCAAGCTGCTCGGCTTTCTTGGCGTTGCCGTGCTGTTCATCGCCTTCTGGCTGGCGATGGCTTTTGGCGCCGGCTTGATCGCCGCGACGCAGATCGACCCCGCCAGCCTCACCGCGGCGGGCAAGGCGGGCAAGGCCGCCGGGGCACTGGGCTCGATGCCCGCGACCGGCTGGCCCTTTTTCCTCGGCATCGGTTTCGCCTATTTCATCACCTCCTTCCTTCTGCTCGGCGCCGTCTTTCTCGGCATTGGCGCGCAGGCAGCGACGGTGCGCGAGATTCAGATGCTCAGCCTGCCGATCACCATCTTTCAGGTCGGGATGTTCAGCCTGTCGGCGGCCGCGGCGGGCGCGCCGGGCACCGGTCTGGCGCATTTCGCGCAAATCTTTCCCTTCTCCTCGCCGCTGGCGATGGCGGCGCGCGCCGCGAGCGACGACGACAAGGCGGTCCACCTGCTCGCGCTCGGCTGGCAGGCGCTGTGGGTTGCGCTGGTGATCTGGATTGCAGTGCGGCTGTTCCGTGCGGGCGTGCTGAGCGGCGGCGGCAACTGGAAATTCTGGGCGCGCGGCAAACGCGCCTGACACCCCTGCCGTCCTCCCGTTGACAAAGCTGTAAATAGTGGCATTCTGCAACTGAATCGGCCGCGCCGAGACGGCCGTTTGAGAGGAGCTGCCCCGTGGCCACCCAGATTCGCCCCGCCCCCGAAACCCCTGCCCCCCAAACCGTCGCCAATCCGCTCGATGTCAGCCGCGCCGAGCTGTGGAGCGAGGATCGCTGGCAGGAACCGATGCGCCAGCTGCGCGCCGAATCGCCAATCTATTATTGCCCCGAATCGAAATTCGGCCCCTATTGGTCGGTGACGACCTATAAGCCGATCCAGCATATCGAGGCGCTGCCCAAGATTTTCTCGTCGAGCTGGGAATATGGCGGCATCACCGTTGCGGGCGACGGGGTCGAGCATCTGAAAGAGGGCGAAATTCCCATGCCGATGTTCATCGCCATGGACCCGCCGCAGCATACCGCGCAGCGCCGCACCGTCGCCCCCGCCTTCGGCCCGTCGGAGATCGAGCGGATGCGCGCCGACACGGTCGCGCGCACCGCGGCGCTGATCGACACGTTGCCCATCGGCCAGGCCTTCGACTGGGTCGAAAAAGTGTCGATCGAGCTCACGACCGACATGCTCGCGATCCTGTTCGACTTTCCGTGGGAGGAGCGCCACCGGCTTACCGCCTGGTCCGATGCGCTCGGCGACATCGAATCGTTCGACACCACCGAACTGCGCCAGGCGCGCACCGCCAAAGCCTTTGAAATGGGCGCCGCATTCAAGGAGCTGTGGGACCGCAAGGCGCTGAATCCCGGCAAGCACGACCTCATCTCGATCATGCTGCAATCCGACGCGATGAAGCATATGAGCGAGCATGAATTCATGGGGAATTTGATCCTGCTGATCGTCGGCGGCAACGACACGACGCGCAATTCGATGTCGGCCTATGCCTATGGCCTCCACTGTTTCCCCGAAGAACGCGCGAAGCTCGAATCGAACCACGACCCCGAACTCGCGGTCAACGCGATGCACGAAATCATCCGCTGGCAGACCCCGCTCGCGCATATGCGCCGCACCGCGATGGAGGATACCGAGCTGTTCGGCCACCAGATCAGGAAGCGCGACAAGATCGCGCTCTGGTATGCGTCGGCAAACCGCGACGAGAGCATCTTTCCCGATGGCGACCGCATCATCGTCGACCGCGAAAATGCGCGCCGCCACCTCGCCTTCGGTTATGGCATCCACCGCTGCGTCGGCGCGCGCGTCGCCGAGCTTCAGCTCACCACGCTGATCTCGGAAATGCAGAAGCGCCGCCTGCGCGTGAATGTCGTCGGCGAACCCGAGCGCGTCCACGCCAGCTTCGTCCACGGCTATCGCCACCTGCCGGTCGAACTCGAACAATATTGACCGCGGCTGAAACCGCGCGCCTGTTTCCGCCGTATAAGGGGGCAGGAGCTTGGATATGATCGAACGACGGCATCTTTTGGGCGGGCTTGTTCTTGGCGGCGGCATCATCGCCGCGCCAATGCTGTTCGCCAAATCGGCGCGGCCAAAGGCCGAGGCGGGCTGGCGCCTGTCCGAAGCCGAATGGAAAAAGCGCCTGTCGCCGCTCGAATATCGCGTGCTGCGCGAGGCGGCGACCGAGCGGCCCTTCACCAGCCCACTCGATAGGGAAAAGCGCGCCGGCACGTTCGTCTGCGCAGGCTGCGCGCTGCCGCTCTATTCGAGCAAGACCAAATATGACAGCGGCACCGGCTGGCCGAGCTTCTGGACGCCGCTGAAGGGCGCGATCGGCACCGCGACCGACTATGACCTCGGCTATCCGCGCACCGAAGTGCATTGCCGGCGCTGCGGCGGTCATCTGGGCCATGTCTTCAACGACGGACCGAAGCCCACCGGCAAGCGCTATTGCATGAACGGCGCGGCGCTGCGTTTCCGCCCCGCCTGACGCGCTTTTACTCGGGTTTCACGCGCCACAGCGCCAGCCCCGCGCGCGAGGTGATCGGCACGGCTTCGAGCCAGCCCGGCGGCGTGCCGTCATAAAGCTGCGCGGCGAGCGCATCCTTTCGCGCGCGGCGATATTTGGTGAAGTCGTTGGCGGTGCGACACACGACGATCAGCGTCGCCTGTTGCCGCCGTACCAGCGCCTCGGCTTGTGCGGGGTCGCCCGCGAAGGCGCGAATCGTATCGGCCATCGCGTCCTTGTTGCGATGATGCGGCGTCGCGACCAGGCTGTGCTGCGTCCAGAAAATCAGCGGGGCGCCGAGGTCGATCGGGGTCAGCAGCGTGGCAGGCGGCAGGCGATTGAGATCGGCGATCGCCGCAGGGTCAAGGCAGTAACTGCGATAGGGGTTGGTGTCGGCCGCCTCCGCTGCCGCGCGTTCTTCCTCGTCCCTGATCGCGGGCACGACGAGGCTGAGAACCGCCGCAACCGCCACCGCGCTGAGCAGCGGCAGCGTCAGCGCGGCCGCGGCCGAGGCAAGGATACGCGGCAGCATCGCCGGGATCGTCCGTGCCCACGCCCAGGCGCTGAGACCAAGCCAGGCACAGCCCGGCAGCGCGAACAGGTGCGCCGTCGATGCGCTGCGGAAAACGAACAGCGACAGCGTGGCCGCGCCCAGCAGCGCGGCGATCACCGTCGCCCAGTTCCGCCGGTCGGCGGCGGTGCGAGCGCCCCGCCACGCGAGCAGCGACCCCGCCAGCCCGACGAGCGAGGGCACAAGGACATGGATACTGTCGTGCGCCTCGGCCATCCATAGCGGCTGGCCTTCGAGCACATGGCGGTACCAGAAGTCGACCACGATAGGGTCGAGCGTCGCAAAGGGGCCCTTCGCACACAGGGGTTCGGTCCACACCAGCGCGCCCGCGGCGGCGGCGGCGCCGAGCGCGAGCAACAGGAAGCGCATCCACGGCTGCGCGGGACCCGCGCGCGCCGCGGCAAAAACCACCGCCGTCGCCGCGACGAACGCCGCCGTATAGGGCGCCGAGAGCGAATCGCACCAGGTGCCAACGAGCCCAACCGGGCCGCGGGTCACGAACTGGAGCAGGATCGCGCCGCCCGCGAGCGCCCCCATATAGCCGCACAGCCGCGCACGATCGTCGCCGCGACCGTGCAGCGCCCAGCGCAGCGCCGCAAGCCCCGCGAACAGCGCCGCGACCGGCAGCCCCTCGATCGATACCGCGAGCAGCGCCGAGGCGAACAAGCCGCCAAGCAGCCCCGCCTGCCACGATGCAGGGCGCAGCGCCTGTGCCATCAGCAACATCGCGAGCAGGATCTGCCAGCCATGATGATCGACGCGCAAGGGACGGAACTGGGCGAGGATATAGATCGACATGATCAGGAATAGCGGCACGACATAGGCAATGCGGCGGTCGGACAGGTTGCGGTAGCCGAGCGCGCAGGCGACGCAAAGCGCCGCGCCGAGCAGCGGCGGCCACGCCGCCATCACGATGCGTTCGGCCATCGCCTGTCCGAACAGGGGTTTCAGTATCAAAATGCCCGCCGCCAACGGCGCATCGACGAGGCGCGACCAGTGCATCAGCACGCCGCCGCCCGCCGGATTGACGCGATATTGGGTCAGATCCCACCAGCCCTGCCCCGCGAGCAGGTCGCGCACCTGCGCCATGCGCATCGCATCGTCGGTGTCGGCAAGGTCGAGCGCGCCGATCGCCTGCCATTGGACGGCGATCGCGAGCAGGCTCATCAGCCCCCAGACGATCAGCGCGATGCGCGCCGGGGTAAACCAGAAGCCCAGCCTGACGCCGCCGGGCGGCGTTTCCGCCGCCTCGCTCATGCCGCCGCGGCCCGAAAGACGATATGGCGGCGCAGCAAATAGGTCGTCTGGAAACTCACCACGATCGCGGCGAGCTTCGCCAGCCGCGGGTCGAGCCCCAGCGCGCTGCCGCCGCCGACGATCGCGGTGGTGACCACGAGGCCGACGATGGCCGATCCCACGAAAAGCAACTTCTGGCGATGCCGCTCACCCGTGCCGCGCGCCGCGGCGCCATCGGCAAAGACCAGCCGGCTCGAAATCAGCCAGTGGACGAGGATGCCCGCGCAATATCCGGTCGCCGACGCCGGAACCGGCGCCAGCCCCGCGTCGAGCAGCAACAGGAACAGCCCCGCGTCGCTGCCGAGCGCCAGCGCACTCGCGAGCAGGTAATTGACCCAGCGGACCTCGCCGCGGCGCACCGATGCGATCAGTTTGAGCGCGGGTTGCATCGCGCCTCTCTCCGGCCGAACGCTCAGGCAGCCCGGGCGACGCGCGCGGGCACATCGCGCACCGACGCCAGCGCCGCCTGCTCGCCCTCGGTGCCGCTTTCATGATATTCGGCGTCCTCGTTGACGCCCCAGATATCGTAAAGCTTCTCACCCGCAACGATGTTGCGCACCGTCAGCATCGCGGTCATCATCGCATGATCCTGGTTGTTATAGCGGTGCATGCCGTTGCGCCCGACCATGTGCAGCGTCGGGTAACGCGCTTCCAGCTCGGAGCGCATCGTTTCGACATGCGCGGCATAATCATCGTCATAGACGGGATAGGCTTTTTCCTGCCGCACCACGGCACCGCCGACGACATCGCCGGGGTTGCAGAGGCCAAGGATCGCCATTTCCTTCGTCGCAAGCGCCACCAGTTCGTCGTCGCTCGACGACCAGAGCCCGTCGCCTTCGAAACAGAAATATTCGAGGCCGACGCACGCGATCGCCGGGTCGGGTACCATTTCGGGCGACCAGCTGCGAAAATTCTGTACGCGGCCGACCTGCACCTGGCTGTCGTGGATATAGATCCAGTTGTCGGGGAAAAGATCCTCCGAGCGGATCTTGAGCGCGACGGTCAGGAAGTCGCGATAATTGAGCTTCGGCGCCGCGGTGAGCGCGCACGCGGGGAGCGGATGGATCCGCGCCGCCAATTCGCGCATCGGCGCTGAGCTGATGACATGCGCGGCGTCGATCACGACATCGCCGTCTGGACCGTTCGCGGTGAGCCGCCAGCGGCCGCTCACCTGGTCCTGCGTCAGCTGCTTGAAGCTGTGACCCATCAGCACATGATTGCCGCCCGCCACGACCTTGTCGCGTGCGGCGTCCCACATCATGCCGGGCCCGAGCCGCGGATAGCGGAAGGTTTCAAGCAGGGTCTTGGTCGCCATGCCGTCATTAGGGCGTTTGTTGAGCCCCAGGCTGCGCTTCAACCCGTCGATCACCGCGCCGCCGAGCGAAAGCCCCTTGATGCGCTGCGCCGCCCAGTCGGCCGACATTTCGTCGCACGGCATCCCCCACACCTTTTCGGTGTAGGTCTTGAAAAAGATCGAATAGAGCTTTTGCCCGAACTGGTTGATCGTCCAATCCTCGAAACTGCGCACCTTTTTCTTCGGCAGCAGCTTCGCCTTGGCATAGCTCATCATACACAGCGTCGAACGCACGACGCCGAGGTTCCACAGCGCCTCGAACGCACGCAGCGGATAGGAATAAAATTTGCCCTCATAATAGATGCGGCTCATCCGCGGGCGTTCGATGAAGTCGTCGGGCAAAATCTCGTTCCACAGATCGACGACTTCGCGGCTCTTCGAAAAAAAGCGGTGCCCGCCGATGTCGAAACGAAAGCCCTCATGCTCGACCGTGCGGCTGATCCCGCCGACGTAAACCGGGTCCTTCTCGATCACCGTCACGCCATAGCCCTGCTTGGTCAGCAGATAGGCGGCGGTCAGACCGGCGGGGCCCGCGCCGATGATGGCGACGTCGGCGCTCGTCGCGCGGTTTTTCGGACCAATGGCTTCGGACATTCGATTGTTCCCCACAGGCAAATTCATGCTCGCACCCGCTGTGGCCAATCATGGATAAAAACTGGTTAACATGGTGCCGGGTTTATGGGCCGCGCGCGGCTTCGCGCCTTGGGATCGCAGGCGAAGTGCGATAGGTTGCGTTTCCCCAACGGAGGCGCTCGGCATGGCAGGCGGTTTGGCGATCGTTTTGAGCGGCGGCGGCGCGAAGGGCGCCTTCCAGGTGGGCGTCGTCCATGAACTCGTCGTCAATCGCGGCGTCCGGCTCGACATCGTCGCCGGCGTCTCGACGGGCGCGATCCAGGCGCTCGGCGTTGCGCAGGACGATGTGCCCGCGCTGCTCGATGCCTGGCTCGGCATCCGCGGCAACAGCTCGATCTACAAGCCGCGCCCGCTCGGCGTGGTCGGCGGATTGCTCGGCGAGGACGCGCTGTACGACACCGCGCCGCTCAAACGGCTGCTCAAACGCTTCGCCAACGACGCGAAATTGCGCGCGAGCGGGCGCAAACTGCTGCTCGGCGTCGTCAATCTCGGCACCGGCACCTATCGCACGATCGACGAAAGCGTCCCCGGCATCCACAATTGGGTCTATGCCAGCTGCGCGATGCCGGTCTTTTTCGATCCCTTGAAGACGCGCGCCGGCGACGGGACCGAGGAACAATGGGTCGACGGCGGCGTGCGCGACGTGACGCCGCTCAGCTCCGCCTTGCAGCTCAACCCACGCGGCGTAATCGCGGTGCGCGCCTCGCCCGCGCCGCGGCCGGGTCCGGTGCGCACCTTTCCCAACCTCATCAAGATCGGGCTGCGCGCGGTCGACATTCTCCAGTCGGAGGTGTCGGCGAACGATCTGGCGGGTGCCGCGCTCATCAACGATCTGATCGCCGCCCGCGAGGGCCAGCTCCGCGCGCTCCAGGCGGCGGGCATCGGCGGCGCCGAGGCCGCGCGCATCCTGCACCCGCTCGACGTCCAGATCGCCCGCTACCGCTTCGCGCCAATCCGCATCATCGAACCCGACGAGGAGGTGGCCGAAACACTCGAATTCGACCCCCAAAAGATCCGCGCCGCCATCGACGCCGGCCGCCGCGCGGTCGACCGCGAATGGGATGCGCTGGAGCCGTTGTTGAGTTGAGGTTTGCTGTCGACCGTTGGCGGAGATACCACTTCGTCATCCCGGCGAAGGCCGGGATGACGAATGTTAATGGCTGCTCCCCACCGCTAAGCCGCCCTCGCTATAACCCGCCGCTCCCCGGCGGCGCGCGCGCCGTTGAGTTCCGGCGACGCATCGTCCCGCGCCACGACATCGCGCCGCACCGGTTTCAGCATCAGCGTGCCCAGCCGCACGCGCGGGGTCGCCTTGCCTGGCGCCGCACCCACCGTGAAGCGGCCGTCGAGCCGCAGCGCCGCCGCCGATGCCTTGCCCAGCCGCAGCGTATACCGCCCGTACGCCACGCCTTCGAACAGGAAATAGCCGTCGAACTCGGTCACCGTCGCCGCGCGCACGCGCCCTTCGGCGTCGACCAATTCGACGCGCAGCCCCTCGACGACGTTGCCGCCGTCGCGGCGCGCGATGCCCTCGATCTCACCCGCTGCGGTCATCGGCATCGCCACGCGTGTCGCAACCCCCGGCCGCGGCGTGACGACAACCCCCGGCAGCGCGGGTTGGACATAGGGGTCGGGCAGGCTTCCCGCATCGATGCCGATCATCACCGGGCGAAAGAGCTCTAATCCGTCGATCGTCCCCCGCCCCGCCGCGTCGGTCGCGGCGTCCGCATGGGCGCGGCCCGCGGTCAGTGGCACATCGGCCAGCGCCGCTTCGTCTGCTTGGCGCACGCCGTCGCCGTTATCGTCCATCCAAACTTCGGCGATCACCTGCCCGCGGCTCGCGAGCTTTTCGCTCGAAAGGCGCCAGCCGCCGTCGCTTTTCGGCCCGAAGCTGAACGCAAGCGACAGCGACGCCGCCACCGACCCGTCGCTCGCGACTTCGCCAAAGCCGCTCAGCTGCAGCATATCGAACCGGCGCGTATAGCCAAGGCCGGCGCGCGCGCGATCGAGCCCGCGGTCATAACCCACTTCGGCGCGCCATTCGGCGTCGCCCTTCCCGGCCCATTCGCCGATCAGCGTCATGCGCGTATCGCTGTTCGCGCCCGCCAGCGCAAAGCGCGCCTCGCCGCGGAGACGCACGCGTCCGATGCGCGCGTTGGCGAGCAGGGCGGCGGTCAGATTGTCGGGCGGGTCGGGGCCCGCTGGCGCCTTCGTCCGGCTCCAGTCGAGCTGGCCGGTAAAGGTCAACGCGCGGAAATTCGCCGACGCGCGCGCGCTCGCCTCCAGGCTGTCGAACCCCGAGCGGCGCTCGACATGCCGCAGGTCGAAATGCAGCGGCAGCATCGTCCGCCCCAGCTTCACCGACTGATCGAGCGAGACCGCATAGATCGCATTGATATTGTTCACGAATCGATCGGATACAAACCCGCCCCAGCCGCGCATCGCATCGGCGCGCACATAGGTTTCGCCAAAAGCGGCGAGCCAGCTCGCGCGTGCTGCGCCGCCGCCGTCGTCGGCCTGCGCCACGCCGACTTCGAGCAGGGTCGGGCCGATCGAGCGGCGCAGCGCAACCTCGCCATAGTTGCGGCGGACATTTTCGATCAGCAGGCTGTGCGCATGGGCCGCGATCGATGTGCGCGTGTCGAACCCGCGCTCGATGCCGAGCGTCCCGCGCCAGCCGCGGCGGAACGCGCCGCGCCGCCGGTCGCCGAAGGCAAAAAGGCCGCTATCCTCCTGCGCGAAACCCGCCCAATACCAGGTCTGCTGCGGCGGGATCGAATCCATGCCGACCTGCACCTGCCGAATCTCGCGGCGGATCTGTCCCTGCGGGCCATACAACACGACTTCGAAGCGGTTGGCGCCATATTGCAGCGGCACGTCGATAAACTCGTAGCGGCCATCGGCGGTCGGCGTCGTAAAGGCGAGCAGCTGGCCGTTGCGATAGAGCTCGGCATCCCAGCCCGCGGGCAGGTCGCCGCGAAAATCGGTCTTGTCGAAGGCATCGGGCCTTTCGACCGGCCGGTTGGTTACCACTGCGCCGCGGCCGGCCGCCGACGCGGCGACGATCCCCGTCGACAGCAGGCTGACGTCGCCGACGCCGTAATGGGTTGCCCGGAGCGGCCCGAGCAGCTGGCCTGCGGGGTCGGTGCGATAGAGCCGCATCCTGAGGCTGTCGGGCACCCCCTCATTGTCCGACGACAGCCGCGCGTCGAAGCTCTGCCCGACCAGCTCGCCTGCCGCAAAAATCTCGTAGCGCGCCTGCACATAGGAGCCGCCGCGCTTGTCGGACACCGCGCCGACCGAGGCGGCGACATCGACCGACGGCGTCGCCCACATGCGGTACGGCCGCGCCGCCTGCGGCAGGCTGGCGAGATCGAAACTCGCCTGCGGGCGGATCGCCGCGGCGCGCGCGCGGCGTTCGGCGGCAAGCTGGAAGGGCAGCTTTTCCTTGCTATCGATGCGCAGCACCGCGTTCGACAGATCGGCGGCGAGCGGCACGCCGAGCCACTGGTTCAGGCTATCGAGATCGACGCACCAGCCCGCGGCGGTGTCGCGGATCGTCGTCGCAGACAGGCGGAAGCGCGCGCTCCCCGCGCGCACCTCGCCCGTCTCGCGATCGATCGTCAGGCTCCGCTGCTCGTCGAACACCCAGCCGGTTGCGCGGCGCAACTTCCGGTCGACGCGCACCGCAAGGTCGAGCGCGAGCACGACATCGCCGAGGTCGACGCAAATCCCCTGCGGCGTCTGATAGCCGCGCACCCCGTCGCCGAGGCGATACTGGCCCGACCGCACGTCGAACAGCCAGCTGTCGTCCTCGTTCGGCGTCCAGTCATCACCCGCTACAGAAAGGGGCGTTTTTTCAACGGCCTGTGCGCCAGCGGGGAGCATCGTGCCCACCAGCGCCAGCGCGGCGAACACCGCCGCCCGCCATCGGCCAAGCGCCGCGCGGAGCATCGTCCGGCCCGCGCCGGTCCGCCCTTATCGCCTCACTTCACCACGCGCTCGGCCTCGTCGATCGTGCCGCCGCCTAGTTCGCGGTCTTCGGTATAGCGGATGCGCACCGGCCCCTTGAGCTTCGCCGCGACCTCGCCCGGCACGCGCAGCGCCACCTTGCGCTCGGTCACTTCGGGATAGACGGCGATTCCGCGCGCGACGAGCAGCGGCTCGGCGATCCCCGGCCGCGTCACCTCGATATCGCCATAGACCGAGCGATCGCCCGTGCGCGTCAGGTCGAAATTGAACGCCGGGCCCTCGGCGGTTTCGCTCACCCACGCCTCGCCGATCGCCGCCTCGGCGCCGAGGTCGCCGACGCGCACGATCACCGGGATCGTGATGCCATAGATTGGCGTCAGCGCAATCGACACGCCGGAGCTTGCGGGCTTGGCCTCGGCCGTCGCCGCGACCGCGTCGGGCACCGCGCGGAACAGCATGTGCGCGCGATATTCGCCCGGCGGCGTCCCTTCGGGAACGCGGACGCCGACGCGCACCACCTGCGGCTGGTTCGGCGGCAGGGTGACGCGGCGCGGGCTGAAGGCGATCATGTTCAGCGCCGCTTTTTCGGCGTCGCTCGCATCGGCTTCGACGATTTCGGCTAGCCCGCCCGCGGCGGTCATCCGCTTGATCTCGAGGCTGATGCGATAGGTCGCGGGTTCGGACCCGATATTGCTCAGCACCACCTCGGTCCCGCGCGACCCGTCGAGGACGACGCGCGTCGGCGCGACGAGCAAATCACCCGCGGCGTGGACAGGCATGGATAGCATGGTGAGCGCGCCCGCGGCGAGCAGGCGAAAGGCTTTGAAAAGACGCAGCATGGATTACGATCCCCACAATCGTTGGCGTGTCGGGGGCTGGCTGGTCCTTGCCCCCTTCGGTTGGTCGCCTCCTGCCTGGCCCAACATGGTTGATATTTTGCTAACCATCGGCGCCATGACGCGGCCGCGGCACAAACGAAAGCGGCCGCCAGGTCGATCCCGACGGCCGCCTAGACCCTGTTTTAGCAAGATTGAAGCGCGAGACGGAGCCGATTTTGTCGCGAGGCGAGGCGCGAGGAGGGAGCGATGGTTTTCCATCGTGACCGACGAGCAACGACGTCCTCGCGGCAAAATCGGCCCGCCGCCGCAGGCGGTCGTCCAGCGAGCCGCGCTGGGCGCGTCGCGTCGCTTGCACGGGCCCACCGGCCCGCACTGCGCAACGCTCCTCCCCAGCACAGCTCGCTGGACGATCTCGTCGCTTCAATCTTACTGAAACAGGATCTAGCGTTCCGGCGGGCGCGGGCCCCGCCGGCCCCCCGCCCTGTTACTGGTAGTTCGCGGTGACGTCGAACGTGCCGCTATAATCACCCGCCGTCTGGCTGGCGCCGACGTTCAGCGTGCCGCCGACCTGAAAGCTGCCGCCCGTCGCGCCGAGGGTGATCGTCGCATCCGAATAGCTCAGCGTCGAGGTCATCGTACCGCCGAGCGAGCCATTGAGCGTGACATTCGCATCACCGCCGACCACCACGACCGCACCCTCGGTGCCTTCGACGTCGAAGTTCGCGGCGGTGGTCGTGCCGGTGCAGGTCAGCCCCGCGCCGCAGCTGACGGCGCCGGACGTCGAGACGCTGACGGTCGAGGCGGTCGCACCGCTGATGATCGTCGCGAACTGCAGGTCGCTGGTGTTGGTGAGCGTGATCTGGCGCAGGATCTTGGCGGTCGCCGTACCCGTCGCGGTCGCCGCATGCGCCGCCGAAGCGTTCATGGCGAAAACAGCAATTGCGGCGCCCAGCAGGGCGCGCTTCATTCCGATGGTGCGCATATGATTGGTCCCTTGATGTCGTAAATGGTCAAAAATCCGAATGGAAATCCCACCCCATTCGCCGACGCTCTTAGGCGCCGAGCCGTTCAGGCTTTGCCAGCAATCATGGTTAACAACACAGTAGCAATTGTGGCCGTTGTGCCGGATAATGTCCGTAAAACAGATGTTTATACGGCATCCATACTCGCTGCGCGCGCCGGGCGTCGGCCTTTTCCGGCCCGGCCTGATACAGTTTGAACGCCAACTGATCGCGATTCGCCGCGCGCTGGATCGGCGCGGCAGCGCCGAATCGTCGGAAACCTAAATCCCCTCGCCCGACAATCGCTGGCAGATCATGTCGAGCTGGTCGAGCGACGCGAATTTCAGCGTCAGCGCACCTTTGCCGCCACCGGCATATTGGATCGCGACGCCGATGCCGAGCAGTTCGGACAGATGGCGTTCGACCGCGACGATGTCGGGGTCGCGGCCCACGCCGTCCATGCTCTTATATTCGAGCGGCGCCTTGCGCCCGCCGCCCTTGCCGTCGCGTACCAATGCCTCGACCGCGCGCACCGACAGGCCGTCCTTGACCACCCGCCGCGCGATCGCTTCGGCATCGTCGGCGCCGATCAGCGCGCGAGCATGGCCCATCGCGAGCGACCCGTCGCCGACCAGCGCCTGCACGGCGTCGGGCAGGTCGAGCAGGCGCATCAGATTCGCGACATGGCTGCGCGACTTACCGACCAGCTTCGCGAGCGCTTCCTGATTATGGCCGAAATCGTCGATCAGGCGGCGATAGGCACCCGCCTCTTCGATCGCATTCAGATCCTGGCGCTGGATATTCTCGACGAGCGCGATCTCATAGGTCGCGGCATCGTCGAGCTCGCGCACCAGCGCCGGAATCTGGTGCAGCCCCGCGCGCTGCGCCGCGCGCCAGCGACGCTCGCCCGCGACAAGCTGGAAACCTTCACCATCGGGCGACCGGCGCACGATGATCGGTTGCAGCAAGCCGCGTGAGGCAATCGAATCGGCGAGCTCGGCGATCGCGTCTTCGTCGAAATGGCGCCGCGGCTGGCCCGGAAGCGGACGGATCGATCCGACGCCGATATGCTGCACCGCGTCGCCCGCGACCGGCGCGGCGCGCGCGGCGCTCCCCGGCGTTGCGAGCACCGGCGCCTCGGCCGCGACGTCGCCGAACAGCGCGTTCAGCCCGCGGCCCAGCCCCGAAGGCCGTTTGCGTGGCGGCGATCCACCCGTTTCTTCCTTTTTATCAGCCATTTATGCCGCCTTGCGAATCGCCGGGAGCCGGTCGATCAGCTCGCGCGCGAGTGCAATATAGGCCGCCGACCCGGCGCAGCGATGGTCATAGATCAGCGCGGGCAGCCCGTGGCTCGGCGCTTCGGACAGGCGGACGTTGCGCGGGATCACCGTATCGAACACCACCGGCCCCAGCACCTCGCGCACATCGTCGGACACCTGGTCGGTCAGCCGGTTGCGCCGGTCGAACATCGTCAGCGCGACGCCAAGGATCGACAATTTCTGGTTGAAGCGTTCGCGCACGCGCTCGACCGTCGTCAGCAGCTGACTCAATCCCTCGAGCGCGAAAAATTCGCATTGCAGCGGCACGATCAGCGATTCGGCGGCGATCAGCGCATTCAAGGTCAGCATCCCGAGCGACGGCGGGCAATCGATCAGGCAAATGTCCCACTGCCCCGCTTCGGCGCCCGACAGGGCTTTCTGAAGCCGGTTGAGCCGGTCCTGATATTCGATCAGCTCGATCTCCGCGCCCGACAGGTCGACCGTCGCCGGCACGATGTCGAGCCGCGGCACCGCGGTCGGGATCGCGCATTCGGCAATACCCGCATCACCGCGCAGCAGTTCGTAACTCGAATATTCGCGCTGCGACTGTTTGATGCCGAGGCCGGTCGAGGCATTGCCCTGTGGATCGAGGTCGATAATCAGCGTGCGCCAGCCCGTTGCCGCGAGCGCGGTGGCCAGATTGATCGCGGTCGTCGTCTTGCCGACCCCACCCTTCTGGTTTGCGACGGCGATCCGGATCATGCTTTCCCTCGCTTTTTCGGCGCGATACGCCCCGTACCGACCAATATGCCGCTTTCGGCGTCGGTGCGGCTCTGTTCCACGTGGAACATTCTCTGCCATGCCTCGGGCAGCAACGCCAGTTCCTTAACCGCATTTCGCCCCTTTGGCAGCAGCCAGCGCGTCGATTCGGTGGAAAAACGCGCGGATAAGTCGATGAGCCGATCGAGTGGGGCAAAGGCGCGCGCGCTGATCGACGCCGCGGGGCGCGTTGCAACGCGCTCGAGCGGTGCTTCGGCGACCTCGACATGGCGCAGCGCCAGCTCGGCTACGACCGCGCGCAGGAAATCGCAGCGACGACGCCGCGATTCGACGAGCAGCATCGGCCGATCGCTTAGCATCGCGACGACCAGCCCCGGGAGCCCCGGTCCGCTGCCCAGGTCGATCCAGAGCCCCTCTCCCTCGCGCGGGTCGAACGCAAGCAACTGCGCGCTGTCGGCGATATGCCGCACCCATAAGGTCGGGATCGTCGATGCGGCGATCAGGTTCTGCCGGTCATTTTCGGCCACCAGCATCGCCGCAAACCGCTCGAGCTGCGCCCATTGTTCGGTCGAAGGCGCAAACGCCTGCGTCAGCCAGCCGCGCGCAGCACGTTCATCCTTCAATAGTTCAGCAGCGCTCACGTCGTTCTTTCACCATCCGCGCGATGCGGGATTATCATCCTTCTTCGCGCCTTTGCGCCTTTGCGTGAGATTCTGAAAGCCTCACGCAAAGGCGCAAAGGCGCAAAGGCGCGAGGAGAGGGGCCAGCTCTTCCGGCGCTGCAAAACCTTCTCACACAAAGATGTCGCGTCGACTCTCATACCATGGCTCATGATCCGCACGCCGCCGGCTTTTTTGCTCGCGCCGAGTCTAATGTCACATTCATCGAGATTTCGCTTTCGCTGTACGGGGACCTCAGCCGAAACCAACGCGGCCCTCTTCGTGTCTTTGTGTGAGATTCCAAACCCTGCCTTCGCAGATTCAAGCCGCGCGCCGCCGGCTATGGACCATGATCGCGGTCAGCGCCGCGGGCGTTACCCCGTCGATCCGCGCCGCCTGTCCCAATGTCTCAGGCCGCGCCTTGCTCAGCCGCTCGACCATCTCGCGCGACAGGCCGCCGATCGCGGCATAGTCGAGCGCGGGATCGAGCAGGATCGCCTCGTTCGCTGCGAGCGCGCGCAGCTCGGCCTCGTGCCGCGCGATATAGGGCGCATAATGGGCGTCCTCGGCGACTTCGGACAGGATCTCCCGATCAATCGATTCGATCTCGGGCGCCAGGATCATCAGCCGCTCGACCGTCACATCGGGAAAGCGCAACAGATCGATTCGCCGCCGCGCGATCCCGTCGCCGGGCAGCGGCAGGCCGATCGCCGCATAATCGGCGGTCGTCACCGGAACCTCGAGCAGCGCCTCGGCGCGCGCGCGCTCGGCCATCCGCGCGTCGAACAGCGCCGCCGTCGCGGGCGCCACCAGCCCCAGCGCAATCCCCTTCGGCGTCAGCCGCGTCGCGGCATTATCGGCGCGCAGCCGCAGGCGATATTCGGCGCGCGCGGTGAGCATCCGATACGGCTCGCTCACCCCCTGCAACACCAGGTCGTCGACCATCACCCCGATATAGGATTCGGACCGATCGAGGATCAGCGGCTCGCGCCTCTGCACCGCCAGCGCGGCATTGGCCCCCGCGACCAGCCCCTGCGCCGCCGCCTCCTCATATCCGGTCGTGCCGTTGATCTGCCCCGCGCAATAGAGGCCGGCAATCGCGCGCACCTGCAACGTCCGGTCGAGCGCGCGCGGGTCGATATGGTCATATTCGACCGCATAGCCGGGCACGACCATCGTAACCCGCTCGAGTCCCTCCATCGTGCGCAGCATCGCCAGTTGCACATCGGCGGGCAGCGACGTCGAAATGCCGTTCGGATAGACAAGATGTGTATCGAGCCCCTCGGGCTCCAGAAACACCTGATGCCCGTCGCGGTCGGCGAAGCGGTGGATCTTGTCCTCGATCGACGGGCAATAGCGCGGCCCCGCCGCGCCGATCGCTCCGGTGAAAAGCGGCGAGCGGTGCAGATTGTCGGCGATGATCCGGTGCGATTCGGCGTCGGTGCGCGTGATCGCGCAGAAAATCTGCGGCACCGTCCGCGCATTGTTCCACGTGGAACAGGTCCAGGTCGCTCCTTCGGCACTATCCGACGCCTGTTCGCTCAGCCGCGCCCAATCGATCGTTCGGCCGTCGAGCCGCGGCGGCGTCCCCGTCTTAAGCCGCGCCATCGGCAATTCGGCGGCGCGAAGCTGCTCGGCCAGCCGGTGCGCGCCCGCCTCCCCGATACGGCCGCCCGCCATCCGCTCCTCGCCACGGAACAATCGTCCGCCGAGAAAAGTGCCCGTCGCGAGCACGACTGCCGATGCTTTCAGCCCCGACCCGTCGCCGAGTTCGAGACCTTCGACCCGAGTGCCGTCGGCCGAAAGCGTCAGCGCGGCAGCTTCGCCCGCGACGACCGTGATGCGATCTTCCGCCGCAAGCAAAGTCTGGATCGCGTCGCGATACAGCTTGCGGTCGGCCTGGATGCGCGGCCCCTGCACCGCCGCGCCCTTCGACGCGTTGAGCATCCGGTAATGGATCGCCGCGGCGTCGGCCGCGCGCGCCATCCACCCGTCGAGCGCGTCGACTTCGCGCATCAGATGGCCCTTGCCCAGCCCGCCGATCGCCGGGTTGCACGACATCGTCCCGATCAGCGCCGGGTCGAAACTGACCAGCGCGACGCGCGCACCCAGCCGCGCCGCGGCCGCGGCGGCCTCGGTCCCGGCATGTCCACCGCCAACGACGATGACATCGAAAATTGTGCTGCTGGTCATGATCGTGCGGCGCATAGCCGAAAGCGGTCGCGAAATCCATCGCGCGAAGCGCCCTCAAAATCTCACACAAAGACACAAAGATGGCGCGTTCGACTGCGGGCCGACGCGCCATCTTTGTGTCTTTGTGTGAGAAGACGGGCTTACGCCCACTCCGCCAAAGTCGCTGTTCCACGTGGAACATCATTTGCCGATGCAGAATCGCCCGAACAGCGCGTCGAGCATATCCTCGACCCCCGCCCGCCCCGTGATGCGGTCGAGCGCGGTCGCCGCGAGCCGGAGGCGCTCGGCGAGCAGGATCAGGTCGCTCGCCTCGCGCGACTCCGGATCGATCGCAAGCCATTGCTTTGTTTCGGCAAGTGCGGCGCGCTGGCGTTGGCGCAGTGCCGCTTCGCCTTCGCGCGGCAACAGCGTCCGTGCCATCTCGACAATCATGCGATGCAGCCGGTCCATGCCCTCACCCGTCGCCGCCGACAGCGCAAGGTCGCAGCGCGCGGCATCGGCTTCGACCGCCGCGTCGCCGCGCCAGCGGTCGGACTGCGCCGCGATCAGGATCGTGCGCGGGTGGTCGGGCGCTTCCTTCGGCGGCCCGAGCCACAGCAATATATCGGCCGCCTCAACCGCCGCCTTCGCGCGATCGATCCCGATAGCCTCGATAACATCGGCGCCCTCACCGCGCAGTCCTGCGGTATCCGAAAAGCGCATCGCGATCCCATCGAGCGCCAGCGGCGTTTCGATCACATCGCGCGTCGTCCCCGCGACCGGCGACACAATCGCGAGCTCTCTCTTCGCCAATGCATTGATAAGTGTTGATTTTCCGGCATTGGGCGGCCCCGCGATCACCACCGACACCCCCTCGGCGATCACCTCGGCCGCCGGCCGCGCCAGCCACACACCCAGCTCCTCCGCCAGCGCCGCCATCCCGCCGATCAACCGTGCCGCAACGGCCTCGCCAACCTCGACATCATCCTCGTCCGCGAAATTGAGTTCGGCTTCCGCCGCCGCCATCAGTTCGAGCAACCGGTCCTGCCAGCCCGCCACGGCGCGCGACACATGCCCGCTCGCATGATCCAGCGCCTGCACCCGCTGGCTTTCGGTCTCGGCGGCGAGCAGGTCGGCCAGCCCCTCGGCCTCGGCCAGATCGATCCGTCCATTTTCGAACGCCCGCCGCGTAAATTCGCCCGCTTCGGCGCGCCTTAGTCCCGGCATCGCCGCCAGCACGGCCTCTACCGCCGCAACCACTGCGCGCCCGCCGTGCAGGTGCAGTTCGGCGAGGTCTTCGCCGGTCGCGGTCGTTGGCCCCGGAAACCAGAGGATCAAAGCATGATCGAGCGCCCCGCCATCGGCGTTCGTCAACCTGGCGAGCGAAGCATGGCGGGGCGCAGGCAGTCGCCCTGCCAGCGCCTGCAACGCCTTGGCGGCATCGGCCCCGCTGATGCGCACGACCGCGATCGCCGCGGGCGGCATCCCGCTCGACAGCGCGAAAATCGTATCGCTTGCAGGCGCTTGGTTCAGCTTTTGCGCCCCTTGGCGGGTTTGTCATCGGCCGCATCGCCATTTCTCGGCGACGCGCCCATCAACCCGCCGCCAAACTGGCCGAGCAACGACTGGACGAGCCCCAGCCCGCTCTCGCCCATCGGCATCCAGGTCTTGACCATCGCCTGCACCATCTCGGGCGTGATGCCCTTGGCCATCAGTTCCTTGACGCGATCGAGATAGATGTCGTGAAGTGGCTCGAGGTCGGGAAGACCGAACAGCCGCCGCGCCTCTTCGGGGGTGCAATCGATCTCGATATTGAATTTCATCGCCTGTCTCCGCCCCGGTCATGGTAAGCCGCTTGAGCCATAGCCGCGGCACCGCTAGCTTCGCGCTTTCATTGCCAAGAAGCAAGAGTCAGGAGAGCTTCCGCCATGTCCGCGACGAACATAACCATCCCCGCGCTCGACGGGACCAACGAAATTCCCGCCTATGTCGCGCGCCCCGACGCCGACAGCTCGCGCGCGATCATCGTCATTCCCGAAATCTTCGGGGTAAACGCGGGCATCCGCCAGAAATGCGACGATTGGGCGGCCGAGGGCTATCTGGCGATCGCGCCCGACATCTTCTGGCGTTTCGCCCCCGGGGTTGAGCTTGACCCCGATATCGAAGCCGAACTCAACGAGGCTTTCGGCTATTTCGGTCAATATGACGCCGATGACGGGGTGAAGGACATCGAAGCGGCGATCCGCTGGCTCCACAGCCAGGGTGCGGGCAAGGTGGGCTGCGTCGGTTTCTGCCTCGGCGGCCGTCTCGCCTATATGGCGGCGGCGCGCACCGACGTCGATGCGTCGGTCGGCTATTATGGCGTCATGATCGACCAGATGCTGAACGAAAGTCATGCGATCGCCAACCCGCTGATGCTCCATATCCCGACCGAGGACCATCTGGTCGACCATGCGGCGCAAAAGCGGATCCACGAAGGGCTCGATCCGCATCCGAAGGTGACGCTGCACGATTATCCGGGCCTCGATCATGGCTTCGCCGCGACGACGGGCAACCGCCGCGACGACGAGGGCGCCAGGGTCGCCGACGGCCGCACCCGCGCCTTTTTCGCCGAGCATCTGGCATGAGCGCGCATCCCGGCCTCACCGCCTGGCACGCCTATATGGCAGACGGCGGCGATCCGCAGCGTTTGCGGAGCTTGCTCGCCGACGATGCGGTGTTCCACTCGCCGGTCGTCCACACCCCGCAAGAAGGTGGCGACAAGGTTTTCGCCTATCTCCACGCGGCGAGCCACGTCCTTGGCGGTGAGCATTTCCGCTATTTGCGCGAGATCGTCGATGGCGATCAGGCCATGCTGGAATTTCAGACCGAGCTCGACGGCATCCAGATCAACGGCGTCGACATCATCCGCTGGGACGACGCAGGAAAAATCAGCGATTTCAAGGTTATGGTGCGCCCCCTCAAGGCCATCAACAAGGTCTGGGAAAAAATGGCGGCGATGCTGGCGGCGCAGGCGGGCTAGATCAGGCTGAGCCCGGCGAGTTCGCGATAGAGTTCGGGCGGCAGCTCGCCGACGCCGCTTCCATCCTCCAGTCCCTTGGGCGCGTCGGCATCGGCCAGATAGCGCCACCCCTGATGCGCGCGCTTCGGCTTCGGATGCACGCGCTCGAGGTCGGCAACGCAGACGATGTCGACCCGCCCGTCGCTGCGATCGTCAAAGCGCAGGATTTGAACGCGCGCGACGAGCGTGTGTTTGACGATGAAATGCAGCTTGCCGCCGATCAGCTCGGCCGCGCGCTTGGGTTTGAAGCGCGTCGTGAACCGGATTTCGCCGTCCTGCGCATAGGTGGCAATGCGCGCCTCCAGCGCCGGATAATCGGAACATCCTACCGCGACGCGGGTCATATGAAGCTGGGCCATCGAAAGCAGATGGGAAGCCCGAACGAAAAAGGCCAGCCCCTTGCGGAGCTGGCCCTTCATTTCGGGTCGAAATCCGATCAGCCGAACAGCGTACCGATGCCGACGCTGGGGTCGATCCAGCCTTCGTAGATCATCTTCACCGCGACATAGACGATCACCGCAAGGCCGATGTACGCGATCCAGCGATAACGTTCGATATATTTGGCGATGATGTTCGCCGCGATGCCCATCAGCGCGACCGCAAAGATCAGCCCGACGATCAGGATGCCTGGGTGATCGCGCGCCGCGCCCGCAACCGCGAGCACATTGTCGAGGCTCATGCTGACGTCGGCGACGGCCACTGCCCACGCCGCCGCGGCAAAGCTCTTTGCAGGTTTCAGCCCCGAATGCTCGTCACCGGCGATCTCCGGCGAACCTGCCGAATGCGCACCGTCGCGCAGCTCGCGCCACATCTTCCATGCCACCCAGACGAGCAGAAGGCCGCCGACAAAGATCAGCCCGACGATCTGCATCAGCTGCGTCACGACGAGCGCAAAGGCGATGCGCAGCACCAGCGCTGCGAGCACACCGATCATGATCACCTTGCGGCGCTGGTCGGCGGGAAGCCCCGCGGCAAGCGCACCGACGACGATCGCATTGTCGCCCGCAAGCACGATGTCGATCATCAGCACTTGCAAAAAGGCCGCAAAGGCCGCGGGTTCGGTGATGTTCGAAAAATCGTGAACGATCGCGTCCCACATGCCCGCGGGTCCGCCAAATCCGCCGGCGTGCGCGCCGGCCTGCATCAAAATATCCAACATGGTCGCTTAACCCGCCCCGCGCTTATTGGTTCATCGAATCGAAGAAGTCCTCATTTGTCTTCGAATCCTTGATCTTGTCGAGCAGGAACTCCATCGCGTCGATGGTGCCCATCTGCATGAGGATGCGGCGCAGCACCCACATTTTCGAAAGCTTGTCCTTTTCGACGAGCAATTCTTCCTTGCGCGTGCCCGACTTGCCGACGTCGAGCGACGGGAAGATGCGCTTGTCGGCGACCTTGCGGTCGAGGACGATTTCGCTGTTGCCCGTGCCCTTGAACTCTTCGAAAATCACTTCGTCCATGCGGCTGCCGGTATCGATCAGCGCGGTGGCGATGATCGACAGCGAACCGCCTTCCTCGATGTTGCGCGCGGCGCCGAAGAAACGCTTGGGACGCTGGAGCGCGTTGGCATCGACGCCGCCGGTCAGCACCTTGCCCGACGAGGGGACGACGGTGTTGTAGGCGCGGCCGAGGCGCGTGATCGAATCGAGCAGGATGACGACATCCTTCTTGTGCTCGACGAGGCGCTTGGCCTTTTCGATCACCATTTCGGCGACCTGGACGTGGCGCGTTGCGGGTTCGTCGAAGGTCGACGAGACAACCTCGCCCTTCACGCTGCGCTGCATGTCTGTGACTTCCTCGGGGCGCTCGTCGACGAGGAGGACGATCAGATACACCTCGGGGTGATTGTCGGTGATCGCCTTGGCGATATTCTGGAGCAGCACCGTCTTGCCGGTGCGCGGCGGCGCGACGATCAGCGCGCGCTGGCCCTTGCCCTGCGGGCTGACGAGGTCGATCACCCGCGCCGACTTGTCCTTGACCGTCGGATCGACGGTGTCGAGCGACAATTTCTGGTTCGGGTAGAGCGGCGTGAGGTTATCGAAATTGACGCGGTGACGCACGACATCGGGATCGTCGAAATTGACGCTGATCAGCTTGGTGAGCGCGAAATAGCGTTCGCCATCGCGCGGCGCGCGAATCTCGCCCTCGACCGTGTCGCCGGTGCGCAGGCCATATTTGCGGACCTGGTTCGGCGAGACATAGATGTCGTCGGGACCGGCGAGATAATTAGCCTCCGACGAGCGCAGGAAACCAAAGCTGTCGGGCAGAACCTCGATCGTGCCCGACCCGATGATCTCCTCGCCCTCTTCGGCAAGTTCTTTCAGGATCGAGAACATCAGATCCTGCTTGCGCAGCGTCGATGCGCCCTCGACGCCCAGCTCCTCGGCCATTTCGACGAGTTGCGCGGGCGATTTGGTTTTGAGTTCTTTCAGATGCATGGATGGATTCCGGGTCAATATTCGGGAGATAATCGGACTTAAATTCGTCGCACCATCGGGTGCCTATCCGGCCGGGGGACGGCCGTTTGCGATAGCTTCGGCGCGGGGGACGCGCCGCCCGCTTGGGATGCGGGATTGACCGGCCCCTATAACCCGCCGCGCGGCAAGTCAATCGCGGGTGCGACGGGCCGGGATGGGGCCGGGCCCGTCGCTAAAGCCTCAAATGCCCCGCACGGGCGATACGATTCTGTGTCCTTTGTGGCTTTAGGACGAAACGCTGCGGCGCGATATGCGTCCTAAAGAGACAAAATATACGCTCATGCGGGGCAGATCTGTCTCCTTTGTCGCTTTAAGACCAGGCTTGCTGTCGAAGGAAAGCCGGCGCGGACGGTGACACGAACCCGCGCAGGCTGGCACGGCACACCAAGGTAGGAAAGCGGTTTTTCCGGGGGGTCGATGACGGCGGTTTTGGGGTGGGGAGCGGACGTTCGGGCAAAACTGCGCCCTTCCCTTCAGGGGAGGGCAGCGGGACTTGGCAGCTTGCTGCCTAGTCGCAGCGGGTGGGGGCCATCGGCCTTGCGCAAGGTCGATGGCCCCCACCCCAACCCCTCCCCTGAAGGGGAGGGGCTTAATGTCCGCTTCCGGTCGTTAACAGCCAATCGGCCAAATCGTCGGGTACCTCAGGGCCGGACGACCGCGAGGATGACGATGATCGCCGCGGCGACCCCGGGAACCTCGTTGAGCATCCGCAGCTGTTTTTCGGTGAGCGGCCGCTCACCCTTCTCGAGCTTCTTGAAATAGCCGATCAGCCAGCCGTGATAGCCCGACAGCGCGAGCACGAGGATGAATTTGGCGATGAACCAGGTCTCGCCCCAATAATTGCCGTTGAAGGCGAGCATCAAGCCGAAGATCCAGACGATGACCAGCGACGGATTGAGGATGATCCGCCGCAGCCGGTCCTCGCGCTCGATCCACTTCTTGTCCTCGTCGGACCCGACCGCGGCCTGCTGGTGATAGACGAAGAAGCGCGGCATCATGAACAGGCCGGCCATTAGAAAGATCACGAAAATGATATGCGCGGCTTTGACCCAAAGCATCGTCGCCCCCAGGAATCCCGTTAGACCCAATCCTGTCAAATCTGCCATATTATCCGCCGCGAACGCGCTTGATGAGATGTTCGACATGGGCAATCGGCGTGTCGGGAACGATCCCGTGGCCCAGATTAAAGATATGGGGACGCGACGGAAAGGCCGCAAGGATGCGGTCGATCGCGCTGTCGAGCGCCGGCCCGCCGGCGACGAGCGCGAGCGGGTCGAGATTACCCTGCACCGGCAGATGTGGCGGCAAGGCGGCATCGGCCCAGGCGGGATCGACCGTTTCGTCGAGACCGATCGCGTCGACGCGCGTTTCGTCGGCATAGGCACGAAGCTTTCCGCCCGCTCCCTTTGGAAAGCCGATAATCGGCGTGTCGGGGTGCATCGCCTTCAGACGGCGGACGATCTCGGCATTGGGTGCGATCACCCATTGTTCGAACTGCGCAGGGCTGAGGCTGCCCGCCCAGCTGTCGAACAGCTGCACCGCATCGACGCCATTTTCGATCTGGCCCGACAAATAGGTGACGGTCAGCTCGACAATCGCATCGATGATCGCCTGGAACGCCGCCGGATCGCCGAACGCCATCCGCCGCGCAATGACCTGGTCCTTCGATCCCTGTCCCGCGACCATATAGGTGGCAACGGTCCATGGGCTTCCCGCAAAGCCGAGAAAGGTCGTTTCGGGCGGCAGCGACGCAGCGACGCGCGCGACCGTCGCATAGACTGAATCAAGCCGCTGCGGCGCGGCCGTGAGCGACGTCAAGGCGCTGTCGACGAGCGGCGGGGCAAGCCGCGGCCCCTCACCCGCCTCGAACCACAGATGCTGGCCGAGCGCGTGCGGGATGACGAGAATGTCCGAAAAGAGAATCGCGCCGTCGAACCCGAAACGCCGGATCGGCTGCAATGTAACCTCGGCCGCGGCTTCCGGATCATAGCAAAGCTCGAGGAAACCGCCCTTGGTTTCGCGAAGCGCGCGATATTCGGGCAAATAACGCCCCGCCTGGCGCATCAGCCACAGCGGCGGGCGCTCGTGCCGCACTCCGCGCAGCGTGGCGAGCAGATTCTTCGGTGACGCCTTCACGCGGCCCTTCTTTCTCTCTTCAATATAATATTAAAAATAATTGTGGTGGTTTGTAGGTCGGCGGACAAGGCGGCTTTAGGCCGGGGCGCCCATTTTGCCAACAGCTTGACTCTTGGCCCGCGGCGATCGGCTACAGAGTCGTGGGCTGCTTCCCCCCTAATTCACAGCCTGTGGATAAGATTCATCCCATGTGGATAAGCGATGGGGCGGAATCGGCGCGCCGGGGGATGAATTGCCGCTCCCCATTCGCTCCCCGCGCTTTTGCCAAACTTATCCACAGGCCCTGTCGTCGCCCCCGCGAAGGCGGGGGCCGCTGGAGAGGTTGCGCAAGGTCGATAACGGCCCCCGCCTTCGCGGGGGCGACGGTTGGTATTGCCTTTTTCTCCCCTGCGCCCGAAAGCTGGGCGATGGGCCGGCTCCATCTGCACCTTATATCCGACTCCACCGGCGAAACGCTGGAAAATATCGCCAAGGCGGCGATCGCGCAGTTCGATGATGTCGAGGTCGTGCGCCATTTCTGGCCGATGGTGCGATCCGAATCGCATCTCGACCGCATCATGGCCGAAGTGCAGGCGAGCCCCGGCATGATCCTTTTCACCCTCGTCAACGGCGAGCTGCGCAGCAGCCTCGAACGCCGCGCCGGATTGCTCGACCTGCCCACCGTCGCCGCGCTCGACGCGGTGACCGACGCGCTGTCGCGGATGCTGGGGCAGGAAGCCAAGGCGCGCCCCGGACGGCAGCATGTCCTCGACGCCGCCTATTTCGCGCGCGTCGAGGCGATCCAGTTCACCGTCGCGCACGACGACGGGATCGGCTGGGAAAATTGGGAGCAGGCCGACATCGTGCTCGCGGGTGTGTCGCGCACCTCGAAGACCCCGACGAGCATCTATCTCGCCAACCGCGGGTTCAAGACCGCGAATATCCCGATCGTTCCCGAATCGCCGCCGCCCGGCGCGCTGTTCACGCTGAAGCGCCCGATGGTCGTCGGCCTGACGACCGGACTCGACCGGCTGGTGCAGGTGCGCCGCAACCGCCTGCTCTCATTGAACCAGGCGCCCGAGACGAGCTATGTCGACGACGAGCGCGTCAAGGCCGAGCTGGCCTTTGCGCGGCGGATGTTCGCCGACAATGGCTGGCCGGTGATCGACGTCACGCGCCGCTCGATCGAGGAAACCGCGGCGGCGGTGATCAAGCTCGTCGAGGATCGGGCGAGCGCATGACCCTGATCCTCGCCTCGCAAAGCAGCGGCCGCGCCGCGATGCTCCGCGCCGCCGGGCTGGCGTTCGAGACGACGGCGGCGCATGTCGACGAGGACGCGCTCACCGCATCGCTGCTTGCGGCCGGGCAGACGCCGCGCAACATCGCCGACGCGCTCGCCGAGGCAAAGGCCGTCAAAATCTCGTCGCGGCTTGCCGGCGTGACGGTGCTCGGCGCGGACTCGACGCTCGCGCTCGACGATGGGACGATGCTGGCGAAGCCGGAAAGCCCCGCCGACGCCGCCGACCATCTCCGCCGCATGGCCGGCGCGCGGCACCGGCTGTTTAGCGCCGCCGTTGCCGCGCGCGACGGGGCGCCGGTTTGGCGGGCGATCGGCGAGGCGAAGCTGTGGATGCGGCCCTTGTCCGATGGCTTCATCGCCGACTATGTGGCGCAGAACTGGGACAGCATCCGCTGGACCGTCGGCTGTTATGAAATCGAGGGAGCGGGCGTGCAATTGTTCGATCGGGTCGAGGGCGACCCCTGGACCATCGTCGGGATGCCGATGCTTCCGCTGCTGGCGTGGCTGCGCACCATCGGATTGGCGGCATCATGAGCCAAGCCGCAGCCCCCCCTTATGCCGAGGTGATTGGCGACCCGATCGCGCAGTCGAAATCGCCGTTGATACATAAATTCTGGCTCGATGCGCTCGGCATCGACGGCGATTATCGCCGCGCGCATGTGAAGTCCGAAGACCTCGCCGCCTATATCGCCGAGCGGCGCGCCGATCCCGACTGGCGCGGCTGCAACGTCACCATGCCGCACAAGGCCGCCGTCATGGATCTCGTCGATGATCCGGGCGATATTCGCGGTACGATCGGCGCGATGAATACGATCGTCCGCCAGCCCGACGGGGTGCTGATCGGGACCAACACCGATGCCGCGGGATTCTATTCGCCGCTCGCCGAACTCGATCTGGAGGGCGCGCCGGTCGCGGTCGTCGGCGCCGGCGGCGCGGCGCGCGCGGTGCTATTTGCGCTGGCGCGGGCGAAGGTCGGCAAGGTGACGATCTTCAATCGCTCGCCATTGAAGGCGATGGGCCTGCTCGCGACCTTCGGGCTCAAGGGTGACGTTGTTGCCCTCGACGCGGCGCTGCCGCCGGTGCAGCTGCTTGTCAATTCGAGCAGCCTCGGCATGGCGGGCCAGCCGCCGCTCGACCTCGACCTGTCGGCGCTTCCGGATGATGCGATCGTCTATGATCTCGTCTATTCGCCGCTCCAGACCGGCCTCCTCAAGGCCGCCGAAGCGCGCGGGCTCGACACGGTCGACGGGCTCGACATGTTGATCGGGCAGGCGGCGCTCGCTTTCGAACTCTTTTTCGGCGCGTCGCCGCCCGAGGGGCGCGACGACGAACTGCGCGCGCTGCTCGTCGGCAAATGATCGCGGCATGAGGCATTTCAAGCGCCCGCACTTGCCGCTCCGTCGGCCCTTCCTGCTCGGCCTCACCGGCTCGATCGGCATGGGCAAATCGACCGCGGCGGCGATGTTCTTGGCCGAGGGCGTCCCCGTCTTCGACGCCGATGCCGAGGTGCATCGATTGCAGGGCCCGGGCGGCGCGCTGGTCGAGGCGATCGAGGCGCGCTTTCCGGGTACGACAGGGCCAAAGGGCGTCGATCGGCAGAAGCTGGGCGCCATCGTGCTCGGCAACACGCACGAACTCGCCGCGCTCGAAGCGATCGTTCATCCTGCGGTCTTTCGTGCGCAGAAACGCTTTCTCGCCCGGCACCGCGCGCGCGACGTCGTCGTGCTCGACATTCCGTTGCTGTTCGAAAAGGGCGGCTGGCGGCGCGTCGGCGCGATCGCCGTCGTCTCGGCACCCGCGTGGATCCAGCGCAAGCGCGTCATGCGCCGCCCCGGCATGACCGCCGCGAAACTGAAAGCGATCCGCCGCCTCCAGGTCCCCGACCGCGTCAAGCGCGCGCGCGCCGATTTCATTATCGAAACGGGCCGCCCGAAAAGCGAAACGCGCCGCCAGATTCGCTTCATCGCCTCTTGTTTCCGCGCCCGATAGGGTCCAGATTATCCTTTCGATGCGTGAGATTATTTTCGATACCGAAACCACGGGTTTCGATCCCAAAACCGGGGACCGGCTGGTCGAAATCGGATGTGTCGAACTGATCGACCGCCGCGAGACCGGCGTCACCTTTCACGCCTATTTCAACCCCGAACGCGACATGCCCGCGGCGGCCGAAGCCGTCCATGGCCTGTCGATCCAGTTCCTGTCGGACAAGCCGCTCTTTGCATCGCGCGTCGACGAGCTGCTCGAATTTTTTGGCGATGTGCCGCTGATCGCGCATAATGCCGCGTTCGATTTCGGCTTCGTCAATGCCGAGCTGGCGCGCATCGGCCGCCCCCCGCTCGACACGGCGCGCATGTGCTGCACCGTCCAGATGGCGCGCAAGCTTCATCCCGGGGCAAAGCACAGCCTTGATGCGCTCTGCACCCGCTACGGCATCGATCGCAGCCACCGCGTCAAGCATGGCGCGCTGCTCGATGCCGAGCTGCTTGCGCATCTTTACATCGAAATGACCGGCGGGCGGCAGATCGGGCTCGGCCTCGCCGCATCGGCCGCGGCGAGCGTTTCGCCGGAGGCTGGCCCGGTCATTCCGCGGGGCCCCGCGCGGCCGTTTCGCGAACCGCGTCCGCATATGGCGTCGGCCGCCGAACTTGCGCGCCACGCCGAATTTGTCGCAGGGCTGAACCAGCCGCTGTGGCTCGATACGGTGTGACGACGCCCCCATCGTCGTCACGCCGGCCATAGAAGGAGAAGAAAAATGGAAATCCGCGTCTCTGGCCACCAGATCGAAACCGGCGAAGCGCTGCAGGCGCATGTCGCGGACCGGATGAACGCGATTGCCGACAAATATTTCTCGCGCGCGATCGGCGCGCACGCGACCTTCGGCAAAGGTCCGCACGACAGTTTCCAGTGCGACATCGTCGCGCATGTGATGCAGGGGCTGGTGCTGAAGGGGCACGGCCAGGCGCAGGACGCGCATGTCGCCTTCGAGGGCGCCGCCGACCGCATCGAAAAGCAGCTCAGGCGCTATATGCGGCGGTTGAAGGATCATAATAATGGCGTGGCGGCACCGTCGCCGACGGTCGACGAGATCGAGGACAATGCCGGCTACACCGTCTTCGACGTCGGCAATGAAGAGGATGCGGGCGATGCGCCCGCGATCATCGCCGAAACGCGCGTCGATATTCCGAGCAGCAGCGTCTCCGACGCGGTGATGATGCTCGATTTGCGCAACACCAATGCGCTGCTGTTCGTCAACAGCAAGACCGGCGCGCATAATATGGTCTATCGCCGCGACGACGGGACGATCGGCTGGGTCGAGCCACGATAGGACTGGATTTTCTTCGCCATCCGGCTTAAGGGCCGCGCCCAACGATGCCCGAAGCCGGGATGGCGCGGGCGCTGCCATGACAGATCCGCGACCGCCTGCCAGCCTATGTTCCTGGCAGCGGCCGGCATTGAACAAGATTTGACCCGACGATGAATCTTTCTTCCCTTCTTTATCCGGCGACCGTGCGTGCGCACGTGCAGATCGATTCGAAAAAGGCGCTTTTCCCGTTCATCGGCGATCTCGCCAGCCGCTCGCTCGGGCTCGATGCCGGCGAAGTCGGCGAAGCCCTGCTCGAACGCGAACGGCTGGGGTCGACCGGCTTCGGCCGCGGCATCGCCCTGCCCCACGCCAAGATGGCCGATCTCGGCGGCGTGCGCGGCCTGTTCCTCCAGCTCGCGCGGCCGATCGACTTCAACGCGGTCGATGGCCTGCCGGTCGACCTGCTCTTCGTATTGCTCTCGCCGCTCGACGCGGGTGCGGATCATCTGAAGGCGCTCGCGGGCGTGTCGCGGATGCTGCGCAACGAGGCGATCGCCGAACGGCTGCGCGGCGCCAAGAATGACGAAGCGCTTTACGCGCTGCTCGTCGACACCGAAGCGCGTGACGCGGCGTAACCCCGCGCCGCGGATTTTTCCATGACGCGGCTGAAAAGCCGCTTCCTCGTCGATCTGCTGCTGCGCCGCACCGAAGCGGCGGGCGGCTTTGCGGCCGTGCTGGCCAAGGGCGACGATACATCGGGCACCATCCTGGTCCAATGTAGCCACCGCGGCGAGCCCGGCCCGCTGCTCGAACGGCGATTTTCGGCCGATGGCACCTATATCTGGGAGGCGGTCGGGCCAAGTGACACAAAAGATGGTGAATCCAGCGCAAACTATCGCGACCGGCGGCGAAGCGCCGATCCCGACTTGTGGATCGTTGAACTGGATATCGCAGATGCGCCACGGTTCGTCGCGGAGTGGGCCGCGTTAACTTGACTCTGTTGCAGCGCAACATAGGTGGCGCGCATCGATAACGCGTAGGTCGGCCTGCGGGTTGCATTGCCCTTGCAATGGATCCGGATAAACGGGCTGGACACGCAGTCGGACGATGACCGCAGGCGGTATTGGACCATAGTCCCCCGCCTGTTTTGAGATTTCGGTTCATCGGCCGCACTTTTGACGGACAATATGAGTCGCATCCTGAACGTGGCCAGCGTGGCTGCCGTCGGCATGACTGCCGCCACCATGCTGCTTCTGGCGGAACCCGGTTTTGCAAGCGATCTTGCCGCCGACGCCAATCTTCCCGCCATCACCCTGCCCGGCGCCGCAGCGCCCGAGGCGCAGAAGGCGGATTTGCCGACCGAGGCCGAGTTGCCGGTCGAAGAACAAAGTGACCTTCAGGACGAGGTCGTCACCGAAACCGAAATCGCGCCGCCGGTCACCGCCGCGTCGCTTGCGGCGCTTGTCGCAGCAACGCCGAAGCCGGCCCAGATCGATCCCGAACTGCGCTGCCTCGCCGGTGCGGTCTATTTCGAATCGCGCGGCGAATCGCTTCCGGGCCAGCTCGCGGTCGCGCATGTCGTCATCAATCGTGCCCAGTCGGGCCGCTTCCCCACCAGCCTGTGCGGCGTCGTTTATCAAAAGCGCCAGTTCAGCTTTGTGCGCGGCGGCCGGATGCCCGCGATCCGCCAGGGTGCCCAATGGGACAATGCCGTGGCCATCGCGCAGATCGCGCTCAACGGGAGCTGGAAGAACCACGCGCCCGGCGCGCTTTTCTTCCATGCGCGCTATGTCTCGCCCGGTTGGCGCAAGACACGCGTCGCGCAGATCGACAATCATATCTTCTATCGGTGACGGGCGGGCGGGCGCGCCCGCTCACCATCCTGTTCATTGCCAAGCCATAAATGCTGGCGCATGATGCGCGGATGATGCGTCATCTTTCCGTCGCCCTGCCTTTCGCAGCGGCGCTTGCGCTCGGCGGCTGCGCCACGGCCGTCCCGCCGGTCGAGGTCACCCGTTTCCACAGCAATGCCGTGGCGGGGTGGGCGCCGGGAACGCGCTATACCGTCGACCCCGCGCCGCTCGGCGATGCCGCGGCGATGCCCGGCACGGCCGCCCCCTCGCTCGAATGGTCCAGCTATCGCAGCGCCGTCGAGCGCCAGCTGGAGCTTCAAGGACTCGTCGCCGCGCCCGACGGCGCGCGCGCGCCGCTCAGGGTCCGCATCGGTTTCGACCGCGCGAATCATGAAAGCATCGGCAAGCGCTCGCCCGTGTCGGTGGGCGTCGGCGGTTCGACCGGCAGCTATGGGTCGGGCGTCGGACTCGGCGTCGGGATCAATCTTGGCGGCGGTCCCAAGCGCATGGCCGATCTCCAGCTTTCGGTGCGCATCGACGATGCCGCGACCGGCCAGGCCTTGTGGGAAGGCCGCGCGCTGACCGCGGTCCCGGTCAAGGCGCCGGCCAACCAGCCTAGCCTGGCCGCGGCAAAATTGGCCGAAGCCTTATTCAAGGACTTCCCCGGCGAATCGGGACGCACTATCAGCGTCCCATGACCATCACCATCAACGCCGCCTTCGACAGCGGCAATATCGTCGTGGATGCCATCGACGGCACGTCCGCCCGCCTGTCGATCCGCAAGGATCGCGAATCGGACTTTTTCCAGTGGTTCCACTTTCGCGTCGCCTGCACCGTCGGCGACGCGCTTGATCTCGCGATCACGGGGCTCGATGCGTCGGCCTATCCCGACGGCTGGTCCGGCTATGCCGCATGCGCGAGCTATGACCGCGAAACCTGGTTCCGCCTCGACACGGCATATGACGCCGGAACGCTGACGATCCGCCACAATGCCGAAGGCCCGCTCCTGTGGGTCGCCTATTTCGCGCCCTATTCGATGGAACGGCACCACGACCTGATCGCATCGGTCGCCGAATGCGAAGGCGTGACCTATCGCTGCCTCGGCACCAGCCTCGAAGGCCAGCCGATCGATTGCCTCGAAATGGGCAGCGGCGACACGCAGGTCTGGCTCTATGCGCGCCAGCATCCGGGCGAAAGCATGGCCGAATGGTGGGTTGAGGGCGCGCTCGAAATGCTCACCGATCCGGCCGATCCGCACGCACGCTCGCTCCGTCAGAAATGCCGCTTTCATATCGTGCCGAACATGAATCCCGACGGTTCGCGCCGCGGCCATTTGCGCACCAATTATGCGGGCGTGAACCTCAACCGCGAATGGCACGAACCGACCGCCGAACGCAGCCCCGAAGTGCTGTGCGTTCTGGGTGCGATGGACGAAAGCGGCGTCGACTGGGCGATGGACGTTCACGGTGACGAGGCGATTCCGGCGGTCTTCCTCGCGGGATTCGAAGGCATTCCGTCGCTCAAAGCCGATCAGATGGACAAATATAAGGCGTTCGAGGCCGCGCTCGCCGCGAACACCCCCGATTTTCAGCTCGATCTGGGCTATGCCGAGTCGGCGCCGGGAAAGGCCAACCTCTCGATGTCGACGACGCAGCTCGCCGAACGCTTCGGCGCGGTGTCGATGACGCTCGAAATGCCGTTCAAGGACAATCGCGACCTTCCCGATCCCGTTCAGGGCTGGTCGCCCGAGCGGTCGAAACGGCTTGCGCACGCCTGTCTGCAGACGCTGGACCATCTGTTGTGAGCGACGCCTGGCGGATCGTCGAGGACGATTTGTCGGGCGCCGCGATCCGCGCGTTGCTCGAGGTGCATTTTGCGGGGATGCTCGCGAATTCGCCCGCGGGTAGCTGTCACTTCCTCGATTTCGACGGACTGCGCGGCGATGGCGTGACCTTCTGGTCGATCCATCGCGGCGCCGATCTTGCGGGCTGCGGCGCGCTCAAGATGCTCGGCGGCGGCCACGGCGAAATCAAGTCGATGCGCACGGCGGCGGGTTTTCTGCGGCAGGGCGTTGCCGCGCGGATGCTCGACCATATCATCGCCGAAGCGCGGGCCCGCGGACTCGAACGCCTCAGCCTCGAAACCGGGTCGGGGGCCGCCTTCGAACCCGCGATTGCACTCTATCGCCGTTATGGGTTCGAGGATTGCGAGCCCTTTGCCGACTACCGGCCCGACCCGTTCAGCCGCTTCATGACGTGCGCTTTGTAACAAGGACTCGCACAAAGCCACGAAGCCACAAAGGGGCTCGGACCGCCAGGCCCCTTAGAGCAGCGTGCGTTTAATCTGATCCATCTTCCCGTTCGTGTCGAGCGAAGTCGAGACACCCATCGGTATGGCGCAAGGTCGATGGGTGTCTCGACTTCGCTCGACACGAACGGAATTGTGGGGTTGCCGATTTAACGCATGCCGCTCTAATTTACCAACGTCGCGCTTGGACGCAGCGGGAAAAGCGAAAGCCACTTCGCGGCACGCGCTTCTTTGTGGCTTCGTGGCTTCGTGGCTTTGTGCGAACCAGAACAGAAGCGACGTCGCCGCCACGCGCGAAAGCAAAACCGCCCGATAAAAAAAGGGGCCCGGAAGGGACTCCGGACCCCGTAATGTCGATCGGAACGGGCGACGCTTACGCGGCCTTCTTGTCCTCGATCACCGGCGTCGCGCTGGCGCCGATGGCGATCTTGTGCGGCTTCATCGCCTCGGGCACTTCGCGCACCAGGTCGATCGTCAGCAGCCCGTCGGCCAGGTCGGCGCTGTCGACGCGCACGAAGTCGGCGAGCTGGAAGCGGCGCTCGAACGCACGCGTCGCAATGCCGCTATAGAGCAATTGGCGCCCCTCGCCCTCGGCCACCGGCGCCTTGCGGCCGCTTACGGTCAGCATATTCTGCTGCGCGGTGATGTCGATTTCGTCCGACTTGAAACCGGCGACCGCGACCGTGATGCGGAAATGGTCGTCGGCAATCTTTTCGATGTCGAACGGCGGGTAGTTTTCCGCGCCCGATGCGCCGGTTTCGAGGAAATCGAAGAGCCGGTCGAAACCGACGGTCGAACGGCGATAGGGGGTCCAGTCAAAGCTGTTACGCATGGGTCATTCCTTCCTTTTTCAAAGCGAAGCAAAGGGACCGCGGGCCTGGCCGCGATCACCACCCGGCCCCGTGTCGGCGGCCGGATGATCCAAATCTGGTAGCCCTCGAAACCATTTCAAGAGGCGCGTTGGCCTTTGCGGAAAAGCCGCGCTAAAGGGCGGCGAAACCGCTCCATCCAAAGGATATGAAATGCCCCAGCTCATCCTCATCCGTCACGGCCAGTCGCAGTGGAACCTCGAAAACCGCTTCACCGGCTGGTGGGATGTCGATGTCACCGAAAAGGGCGCGGCCGAGGCCTGGGCGGCGGGCGAACTGATGAGGGCGAAGGGCCTTGCGCCCGACACTTGCTTCACGTCGGTCCAGACGCGCGCGATCAAGACGCTCAATCTGGCGCTCGAGGCGATGGGGCGCCTGTGGTTGCCCGTAACGAAGGACTGGCGCCTCAACGAACGTCATTATGGCGGGCTCACCGGACTCGACAAGGCCGAGACCGCGGCGAAGCATGGCGACGAACAGGTCAAGATCTGGCGCCGCAGCTTCGACATCCCGCCGCCGCCGCTCGAAGCCGGTTCGGAATGGGATCTGTCGGCCGACCCCCGCTACGCCGGCATCGCGATTCCTTCGGCCGAAAGCCTGAAGGACACGATCGAGCGCGTGCTGCCCTATTATGAGGCCGCGATCACTCCCGAGCTCGCCGCGGGCAAGACGGTGCTGATCTCGGCGCACGGCAACAGCCTGCGCGCGCTGGTCAAGCATCTGTCGGGCATTTCGGACGCCGACATCACCGACCTCGAAATCCCGACCGGCCAGCCGATCGTTTATGAACTGGGTGACGACCTGTCGGCGCGCGAGCGCTATTATCTCAGCGAGCGGTAAGTCTCGTTAATCGCGTAGCAGCTCGTTGATTCCCGTCTTGGCGCGCGTCTGCGCGTCGACGCGCTTGACGATGACCGCGCAGTAGAGCGACGGCCCCGGTGTTCCGTCGGGGAGCGGCTTGCCGGGCAGCGATCCCGGGACGACGACCGAGTAAGCGGGGACTTCGCCGATGAAGACTTCGCCCGTCGCGCGGTCGATGATCTTGGTCGAGGCGCCGAGGTAAACGCCCATCGACAGCACCGCGCCCTCGCGGACGATCACGCCCTCGGCGACTTCGGCGCGCGCGCCGATGAACGCGCCGTCCTCGATCACCACGGGCCCCGCCTGTAGCGGTTCCAATACGCCGCCGATCCCGGCGCCACCCGACAGGTGAACGTTCGCGCCGATCTGCGCGCAGCTGCCGACGGTAGCCCAGGCATCGACCATCGACCCTTCGCCGACATAGGCGCCGATATTGACGAAGCTCGGCATCAGCACCGCGCCCTTGCTGATATAGGCGCCGCGGCGGACGATCGAGCCGGGAACGGCGCGAAAGCCCGCGCTCCGAAAGCGGTTCTCGCCCCAGCCCGCGAATTTCGACGGCACCTTGTCCCACCAGGTCGCACCGCCGGCGCCGCCGTCGATGATCGCCATGTCATTGAGGCGGAACGACAGCAGTACCGCTTTTTTGAGCCACTGGTTGACCTGCCACGTACCGCTCGCATCGCGCTCGGCAACACGAAAACTGCCGTCGTCGAGCCCGGCAATCGCGGTATCGACCGCCTCGCGCACCGCGCCGGTCGTGGTGAGGCTCAGCGTGTCGCGCGCGTCCCATGCGGCGTCGATCGTGGCTTGAAGGTCGGCGGTCATGAAACTCCCCAGGGTGACGGCAGATTGTCGAGCCAGTCGGCAATGTCGGTCGCGTGAAAATCGACATGATCCGGCAGGTGGTCGCGATGGCCGCTTTCGCTGCCATTGTCCAGCCAGACGGTGGTCATGCCGAGGGCCTTTGCGGGGGTCAGGTTGCGCGCCATATCCTCGACGAACAGGCTCTTTGCGGGATCGACGCCGAGGTGTTCGACCATCATCTCATACGCCGCCGCGTCGGGTTTGGGCGTATAGCGCGTGATACGAATGTCGCAGATGCCGTCGAACAGGTCGGCGATCCCGCGCGCGTCGAGCACGCGCGCCGCATAATCGGCATCGGCGTTGGTGAAGACCAGCCTGCGTCCCGGCAGCCGTTCGAGCCCGGCGCGCAGCCGCGGATCGGGGGTCAGCCGGTCGAGTGCGATGGCGTGGACGTCGAGCAGAAAGTCTTCCGGCGCGACGCCGTGATGGCGCATCAGCCCCGCCATCGTCGTGCCGTGGTCGTGGAAATATTGTTTCTGCACGCGCCGCGCGTCGATCGCGTCGACATCGAGCAGCCGCATGATGAAGGCCCCCATGCGTTCGTCGATCAGGTCGAACAGCTTCGCCGACGGCGGATAGAGCGTGTTGTCGAGATCGAAGACCCAGCTGTCGATATGGTCGAGCGGCGGCGGCATGGGGCGGCGCATAGAGGGTGGGACGGGGAGGGGCAAGGCTGTCTGTTTTACCTTCCGGCAATGTCTATGGCCCAAAGCTGCATGATGTTATCTTGACTGTCATCCCGGCGAAGGCCGGGATCTCAACGGCGCGTTAAATCGAGAGGTCGAGATCCCGGCCTTCGCCGGGATGACCTGGATCAGGGGAATCGCGATGGCCGACGCGAAAGGGCGCAAGGATGTGCGGGGGATCGCGGTGCGACCCTTGCCTCTTTTGCTCGGCATCGCTTCGCTGACGCTCGCGGCGTGCGGCGGTGGCGGCGCGGGCCCCTCGCCGACCCCGGCCCCGCCGCCAGCCCCGGCTCCGACGCCCACGCCCACGCCGACTCCGCCGCCGACCGGAAACTTTAACACCGCCGAAGTGCGCCGTTCCGACGGCGTCAATTTCCATGGCGCGATCACCGCCTATCAGGCGGGGGCGAGCGGGCAGGGGATACTCGCCGGGGTGATCGACGACGGGATCGACGTCGACAGCCCCGAATTCGCCGGGCGCATCTCTTCGCTGTCGGCGGATCTCGCCGGGTCGCGCGGGATCGACGGCGAAGGCAGCCACGGCACCAATGTTGCGCAGGTGCTGCTCGGCGGGAAAAATGACGTCGGCACGATGGGCATCGCGTTCAACGCCGGCCTGCTCGTCCTGCGCGCCGACCAGCCCGGCAGCTGCGCGACCGAAGACCCGTCGAACGACGAAAGCGGTTGCCGCTACCCCGAAAGCGCGATCGCGGCGGGACTCGACCGCGCGGTCAGCGCGGGCGCACGCGTCGTCAACATCTCGCTCGGCGGCGACGATCCGCCCGGCGCGACGCTCCGCGCCGCGGTGTCGCGCGCAACCGCGGCGGGGATCATCGTCATTCTGTCGGCGGGCAATGAAGGCGACACGACCGCGGGCGGCAACGATCCCAATAACCCCGAACCCTTTGCGCGGGGGCTGCGCGATGCCGGCGGCGGGCTGGTCATCATCGCCGGGTCGGTCGATGAAAATGGCGCGATCTCCAGCTTCAGCAATCGCGCAGGGGCCTATTCCGGCTCCTATCTTTCGGCGCTCGGCGAGGGCGTGTGCTGCGTCTATGAAGATGGCGCGCTCAAAACCGAGGGTAATTTCGTCTTCCTGCTCAACGGCACCAGCTTCGCCGCGCCGCAGGTCGCCGGTGCGGTCGCACTGATCGCGCAGGCTTTCCCCAATCTGACCAGCCAGCAGATCGTCGAGCTGCTTTATCAATCGGCGCGCGATGCGGGCGCGGCGGGCGACGATGCCGTCTATGGCCAAGGCATCCTCGACATCGCGCGCGCCTTTCAGCCGATGGGGGCAACGACGCTCGCGGGCACGTCGACCGCGGTCGCGCTCGACACGCCGCTCGGCATCTTGGGCGGGCCGATGGGCGATGCCGGGGGCGGCGCGACGGGGCTTGTCACCGACGGCTTCGGCCGCGCCTTCAATGTCGATTTCGGCCAGTCGCTCGCGCAGCGGCGCCCCGATTTCAAGCTGACGGGCGCGATCGGCGGGCTCGTCCGCCAGCAGAGCGCGGCGAACCGCTCGCTCGCGCTCTCGCTCGTCACCGCGCCGGGGATGGGCGGCAGCGATGCGCTCGCGGGGCTGTCCTACCATGATGCACAGCGCGCGCGCACCCTCGCGGCGTCGGTGATGACGCGGCTCGGCACGCGGACACGCCTTGGCTTTGCGGCGGGGCGCGGGACCGGCGGCCTGCTCGCGGGCGAGCGCGGCGAAAGCGGCCACGCGATGCTGATCGGCGATGCCGCGCACGAGGGGCTCGGCTTTGCCGCCAGCCCCAGTGCCGGAACTTTGATTCGCCATAATATTGTTAATAATCAATACATTAGTTTGTTCGGTGAAACCGGACACGTGTCGGGTTCGCGGTGGCAGGACGATCCGCTGCTGCGCTACAGTGCGCGCCGCGACAGTGTTTACCAGCGTTTCGGCGGTGCGTGGGACGGCCGTTTCGGTCCGGTCCGCACCGCGCTCGGCGCCAGCTGGCTGCGCGAATCGGACAGCTTGCTCGGCGCACGCCTGGGCCCCGTGTTCGGTGCGGGCGGCGCGACCAGCCTGGTCGGCGACGCGAGCCTTGGTTTCGATGGACCCGGCGGCTGGCAGGTCGCCGCCGCCTGGCGTCAGATGTGGACGCGCCCCGATGCCCGCGGGCTCGTCGCCGGGGGTGCGCTCTGGTCGAGCGCCTTTTCGCTCGACGTCGCGAGGGCGGGCCTAGTGCGGCCGGGCGACCGCGCCGCGCTGCGGTTCGCACAGCCGCTGCGCGTCGCGCGCGGCGGCATCGACCTGATGCTTCCCGTCGCTTATGATTATGCCAGCGGCCGCGCCGATTTCGGCCGCCGCACCTATAACCTCGCCCCCACCGGCCGCGAACTGGTCGTCGAGACGAGCTATGCATTGCCGCTGTTCGGCGGCGACCTCGTCGCCAACAGCTGGTGGCGCCGCGATCCGGGACATATCGCCGCCATGCCCGACGACAAAGGTGCGGCGCTGCGCTTTACGATGGGCTTCTGATCGGCTTTAACCGCCCGCGACACCAAATAGGGGACGCAGGATGAAGCCTTTGCATTTGATTTCGCTCGCGCTGGTCGGCGCGGCGCTCGCCACACCGATCAGCGCCCAGACGCCCGCGCGCACGGTGATCCACGCCGGGCAATTGCTGGCCGAGCCGGGCAAGCCCGCGCGCGGCGCGGCGACGATCGTCGTCGAGGGCGGCAAGATCGTCAGCATCGCCGACGGCCATCAGCCTGCCGATGCGGGCGCGACGCTGATCGATCTCAAGGACAAATATGTCCTCCCCGGCCTCATCGACAGTCATGTCCATCTGACCAGCGACGCGGGCGGCCTTGCGGGCCAGCTCGAGGAAATGACGCTCAGCCCGGCGGCGCAGGCCTTCAATGCCGAGGTCAACGGCATGAAGACGCTGCGCGCGGGCTTTACCACGGTGCGCAATCTTGGTGACGGCGACGGCGCGGTGCTCGCACTCAGGGATGCGATTCTCGCGGGCAAGGTGCAGGGGCCGCGCATCGTCGATGCGGGGGCGAGTATCTCGGGCAGCGCCGGGCATATGGACGGTTCCTTGGGCTATCGCGACGAGCTGCGGCCCTTCTTTGCGGGCGCGGGCAATACCTGCAACGGCGCCGACGATTGCCGCCGCGCGGTGCGGCTCCAGATCGGGCGCGGCGCCGACGTCATCAAATTCGCCTCGACCGGCGGGGTCAACAGCCGGATCGGCGCGGGGCTGGGCAAGCAGATGTTCGACGATGAGGCGCAGGCGATCGTCGAAACCGCACGGCTGTTCGGCAAAAAGGTCGCGGTCCACGCGCACGGCGCCGACGGCATCCGCCTCGCGCTGACCGCGGGCGCCGATTCGATCGAGCATGGCACGATCCTCGACGAGGCGACGATCAGCCAGTGGGCGAAATCGAAAACCTATTATGTTCCGACGCTGTCGACCGTAAACGGGTATAAGGAACGGCTCGCCGCCAATGCGCAAGCCTATGAACCCGACGTGCTCGCCAAGATCCAGTGGCGCATCTCGATCACCGGCAAAAGCCTCGAACAGCTCGTCCCGCGCGGGGTGAAGATCGCGTTCGGCACCGACGCCGGCGTGTCGAAGCACGGCCGCAACGGCGACGAGTTCGAACTGATGGTCCAGCACGGCATGACCCCGGTCGAGGCGCTGAGGGCCGCGACGGTGAACGCCGCCGACCTGCTCGGCTTGGGCGATGAGATCGGCAGTATCGCACCGGGCAAGAGCGCCGACATCATCGCGGTCGCCAGCGATCCGCTCGCCGATGTGCGCGTGCTGAAAAAGGTCGATTTCGTGATGGCGCGGGGGAACGTGGTCGATTGACGCCATTAATCCTCCCTGTCGCGCAGCGATGGGGAGGTGGCAGCGCGAAGCGCTGACGGAGGGGCTTTGGCGCCGACGTCGCGGCCCCTCCACCACTCGCTGCGCGAGCGGTCCCCCTCCCCATCGCTCCGCGACAGGGAGGATTATCAGCTCGCCAACGCGCGGCGCAGCGCCTGCCACCGCTCCAGCTTCGCCGCATAGCCGATCGTATTCGCCGCGCTGCTCGACGGCAGGTCGACGACATCGACGCCATCCAGCATCGGCAATTGCCGTCGCCCGATCGCTGCGGCTTTGCCGCCGTTGAACGCGATCAGGCGCAGGTCAGGCAGGTCGGCCGCCACCGCGGCGAGGTCGTGCGCTTCGGCTTCGCGGATCAGCGAGTCGCTGCTCGTTCGCCGCTCGGCGGTGCGGATCACGTCCCACAGGCCGACGCGCGCTGCGCGCAGCGCCGCAAGCCGGTCGTCATAGCGCAGCGCCGCGAGCGGCTGCCCGATCACTGCGCCGACCAGCCGCCAGAACTGGTTCGTCGGATGCGCATAATATTGGCGGTCGGCGAGCGACCGCGCACCGGGCAGGCTGCCGAGGATCAGCAGCCGGGTGTCGGGGGCGACATGGGGCGCGAAGCTGGCGTGGCGAACGGGGGACATGGGCGACCGATAGCCTGCCAAGCCTGACGCAACAATCTTGCCCGCCCCTTGACCGTCAGGGGAATCGCCGCTAAGGGCCGCGACGACCGAAAGCGGCGCTTAACCGCCTCTTCCGGTTGCAACAGCGCTTGAACATTGCTGGCGCGGATGGAGCCTCCGGAAGATCGACACGATCAGCCGGGGTCTTTTGCTGTTACAAGGTTGCCCGTTTTCCGCGGATTTCTGTGGGTTTCGGACCGATGCTTCATCCACCGCGGTACAGTAACCGTTCGCTTTGATGGGCGAACACATAAAGGTGAAGCATTCATGCCCACGATCAACCAGCTGGTCCGCAAGGGCCGGACTCCCCAGAAGGTGAAGTCCAAGGTCCCGGCGATGGACGCAAACCCGCAAAAGCGCGGCGTTTGCACCCGTGTCTATACGACGACCCCGAAAAAGCCGAACTCGGCGCTCCGCAAGGTTGCGAAGGTCCGCCTGACCAACAGCCGCGAAGTCATCACCTATATCCCCGGCGAAGGCCACAACCTCCAGGAACACAGCGTCGTGCTGATCCGCGGCGGCCGTGTGCGCGACCTTCCCGGTGTGCGTTACCACGTCCTGCGCGGCGTGCTCGATACGCAGGGTGTGAAGGACCGCAAGCAGAGCCGTTCGAAATACGGCGCGAAGCGTCCGAAGTAAGGGCGCCGCTTTTTCTGGTGAATTGATCGTCCCGATGTCGCACCTGCGCCGGGACGCTGTTGGTAAAGGAATATCCCATGGCTCGTCGTCGTCGTCCTGAACGCCGCGAAATCCTGCCCGATCCCCGTTTCGGTGATACGGTGCTGTCGAAATTCATGAACAGCGTCATGCTGGACGGGAAAAAGTCGGTCGCCGAAAACATCGTTTACGGTGCGCTCGAATCGGTCGAAGCCCGCGCGAAGAAGGAACCGCTCGGCGTGTTCCACGAAGCGCTGGCGAACATCCGCCCGAACATCGAAGTGCGCAGCCGCCGCGTCGGCGGTGCGACCTATCAGGTTCCCGTCGAAGTCCGTCCCGATCGTGCGCAGGCGCTTGCGATCCGCTGGCTGATCACCGCCGCGCGCAACCGCAGCGAAACGACGATGGCCGCGCGCCTGTCGGGCGAACTTCTCGACGCTTCGAACAACCGCGGCAACGCGGTGAAGAAGCGCGAAGACACGCACCGCATGGCCGAAGCCAACCGCGCTTTCAGCCACTACCGCTGGTAAAGGGCGACGGGTCATTGGCCCGTCGCGCAATCGCAACAAAACTTCCTATATCGGGGGCGGCCCTAAAGGCCTCCCCCAAAAGCCAAGGAAAAGATCATGGCACGCAGCCATCCGCTCGAACGCTATCGCAATTTCGGTATCATGGCGCACATCGACGCCGGCAAGACCACGACGACCGAGCGTATCCTTTATTATACCGGCAAGTCCTACAAGATCGGCGAAGTCCATGACGGCGCCGCGACGATGGACTGGATGGAGCAGGAACAGGAACGCGGCATCACGATCACGTCAGCCGCGACGACCTGCTTGTGGAAGGCGGAAGAGGGCAATGGTCCCGAGCATCGCCTGAACATCATCGACACCCCCGGACACGTCGACTTCACGATCGAAGTCGAACGCAGCTTGCGCGTCCTCGACGGCGCGATCACCGCGTTCGACGGCGTGGCCGGCGTCGAGCCGCAGTCGGAAACCGTGTGGCGTCAGGCGGACAAGTACAAGGTTCCGCGGATGTGCTTCATCAACAAGCTCGACCGCACCGGCGCCGATTTCTATTATTGCGTCCAGACGATCATCGATCGCCTCGGTGCGACGCCCGCCGTCCTCTATCTGCCCATCGGCGCCGAAGGCGGCTTCAAGGGTCTCGTCGACCTCGTCAACGAACGCGCGATCATCTGGAAGGACGAAAGCCTCGGCGCCGAATTCTTCTATGAGGAAATCCCGGCCGATCTCGTCGACAAGGCCGCCGAATATCGCGAAAAGCTCGTCGAACTCGCCGTCGAACAGGACGACGACGCGATGGAAGCCTATCTCGAAGGCAATGTTCCCGACGTCGCGACGCTCAAGAAGCTGATCCGCAAGGGGACGCTGGCTCAGGCGTTCGTTCCGGTCCTTTGCGGCTCGGCGTTCAAGAACAAGGGTGTCCAGACGCTGCTCGACGCGGTCGTCGATTACCTGCCTTCGCCGCTCGACATTCCCGACGTTCAGGGCATCAACCCCGACACCGACCAGCCCGACTCGCGCGAGACGTCGGACTCGGCGCCGCTGTCGCTGCTCGCCTTCAAGATCATGAACGACCCGTTCGTCGGCTCGCTCACCTTTGCCCGCATCTATTCGGGGACCCTGAACAAGGGCACCTACCTGAACTCGGTGAAGGACAAGAAGGAAAAGGTCGGCCGTATGCTGCTGATGCATGCGAACAGCCGCGAAGATATCGAAGAAGCCTATGCAGGCGACATCGTTGCGCTTGCCGGCCTCAAGGAAACCACCACCGGGGACACGCTCTGCGCCACCAATGCGCCGATCATCCTCGAGCGGATGGAATTCCCCGAGCCGGTCATCGAGCTGTCGGTGGAACCGAAGACCAAGGCCGACCAGGAACGCATGGGCATCGCGCTCAACCGCCTGGCTGCCGAAGATCCCTCGTTCCGCGTGTCGACCGATCATGAATCAGGCCAGACGATCATCAAGGGCATGGGCGAACTGCACCTCGACATCCTCGTCGATCGCATGAAGCGCGAGTTCAAGGTCGAAGCGAATGTCGGCGCGCCGCAGGTGGCGTACCGCGAATCGCTCGCGAAGGCCGTCGACGTCGACTACACCCACAAGAAGCAGTCGGGTGGCTCGGGCCAGTTCGGCCGCGTCAAGGTCAGCGTCGCCCCCGGCGAACGCGGCGCGGGCATCACCTTCGTCGACGAGATCAAGGGCGGCAACATTCCGCGCGAATATATCCCGTCGGTCGAAAAGGGCATGCGCGAGTCGGCCGAAAACGGCCACATGATCGGCTTCCCGATCATCGACTTCGAAATCCGTCTGACCGACGGCGCGTACCATGACGTCGACTCGTCGGCGCTGGCGTTCGAAATCGCGGGCCGTGCGGCGATGCGCGAAGTCGCGGCGAAGGCCGGCATCAAGCTGCTCGAACCGGTGATGAAGGTCGAAGTCGTGACCCCTGAGGAATTCATGGGTGACGTGATCGGCGATCTCAACAGCCGTCGCGGGCAGATCCAGGGCACCGACAGCCGGGGCATCGCCCAGGTCGTCGAGGCGATCGTTCCGCTGGCGAACATGTTCGGCTATGTGAACCAGCTGCGCAGCTTCAGCCAGGGCCGCGCCAGCTATTCGATGCAATTCTCGCATTATGAAGAAGTGCCGACCAACGTCGCCGAAGAAGTGAAGGCCAAGATGGCCTGATGGGTCAAAGCCGCGCGGGCTTGCACCGCGCGGCAAAGCCCTCTAAGGGCGGCGCCTGATTCAGCAGGCTCGTCCAAGACTGATCAACGCAAACACATCGAACAAGAAGGTTCAATATCATGGCCAAGGCTAAATTTGAGCGGACGAAGCCGCACTGCAACATCGGCACCATCGGTCACGTCGACCATGGCAAGACCTCGCTGACCGCAGCGATCACCAAGATCCTGGCGGAAAACGTCGCGGGCAACTCGGCCGTCGATTTCGCGAACATCGACAAGGCGCCCGAAGAGCGCGAGCGCGGCATCACCATTTCGACCGCGCACGTCGAATATGAAACCGAAGGTCGCCACTATGCGCACGTCGATTGCCCGGGCCACGCCGACTATGTGAAGAACATGATCACCGGTGCCGCGCAGATGGACGGCGCGATCCTCGTCGTGTCGGCCGCCGACGGCCCGATGCCGCAGACGAAGGAGCACATCCTGCTCGCGAAGCAGGTCGGCGTTCCGACGATGGTCGTCTTCCTGAACAAGGTCGACCAGCTCGACGATCCCGAACTGCTCGAGCTCGTCGAACTCGAAATCCGCGAAGAACTTTCGAAGCGCGACTTCGACGGCGACAATATTCCGATCATCGCCGGTTCGGCGCTCGCCGCGCTTGAAAGCCGCGACGACAACATCGGCAAGGACGCGATCCTGAAGCTGATGGCCGCCGTCGACGAATGGATCCCGCAGCCGGAACGCCCGCTCGACAAGCCCTTCCTGATGCCGATCGAAGACGTGTTCTCGATCTCGGGTCGTGGTACCGTCGTTACCGGCCGCGTCGAAACCGGCATCGTCAAGGTTGGTGAAGAAGTCGAGATCGTCGGCATCAAGGACACCAAGAAGACCGTTGTCACCGGCGTCGAAATGTTCCGCAAGCTGCTCGACCAGGGCCAGGCCGGCGACAACATCGGTGCGCTGATCCGCGGCGTCGGCCGTGAAGAAGTCGAGCGTGGCCAGGTTCTGGCGAAGCCCGGCTCGATCACGCCGCACACCGAGTTCACCTCGGAAGTGTATGTCCTGTCGAAGGACGAGGGTGGCCGTCACACGCCGTTCTTTGCGAACTATCGTCCGCAGTTCTACTTCCGCACCACCGACGTCACCGGCGAGGTCATCCTCCCCGAGGGCACCGAGATGGTCATGCCGGGCGACAACGTCCAGCTGTCGGTCAAGCTGATCGCCCCGATCGCGATGGACCCGGGTCTGCGCTTCGCAATTCGCGAAGGCGGCCGCACGGTCGGCGCAGGGGTTGTGGCGACCGTCACAAAGTAATATAGGGCCGCGAGCCGCGCGATTCGGATCGATTCGCGCGGCTCGTAGCTTAAAGGTTTTTGATGGCCGATCCGGCGTCCACTTGGGGGCCGGAACAGGCCATTTCGGCTCTTTCGCATCGTTAGACGGGATTCGACTGGAACAGTCATGGAAACGCAGAATATTCGCATTCGCCTGAAGGCCTTTGATCACCGCGTGCTCGATCAGGCCACCACCGACATTGCCGACACGGCACGTCGCACGGGCGCACTCATTCGCGGTCCGATCCCGCTGCCGACGCGCATTGAAAAATTCACCGTGAACCGCGGCCCGCACATCGACAAAAAGTCGCGCGAGCAGTTCGAGGTGCGCACCCACAAGCGGCTGCTCGACATCGTGCAGCCCACCCCGCAGACGGTCGATGCGCTGATGAAGCTCGACCTTGCCGCGGGCGTGAATGTTGAGATCAAGCTGGCCTAAGCCAGCATAGCCCCGGATCTGATCCGGGGTCTCTATCGGCAGTCGGTTCGCCGCCTGCATTGTCCGGAGCGATCCGGACCGACGATAGGGTGGATACCGCCGGTCGCTTCCATCGGAAGCATCTACGACCGGGCTGCGTCCCCCGTCTCGCCGCTTCTCCTTCGGGATGGCGGCACCTCAGCCCGGACGGGGCGAAGCATCGAAATTTCGGGCTGGGAGGGTTCCATTGAGTTTGTCTCAATGGGTCCCGCAAGCCGTGCGGAATGGTCCGCCCGGCCTCTGTTTAGGAGTATGGATCATGCGGACTGGCGTGATCGCGAAGAAAATGGGGATGACCCGCCTGTTTCAGGATGATGGCCGCCATGTGCCCGTCACCGTCCTGAGCCTCGAAGGCTGTCAGGTCGTCTCCGTGCGCGATAAGGAACGCGACGGCTATGTGGCCGTTCAACTGGGTGCCGGCTCGGCGAAGGCGAAGAATGTCGCCAAGCCGCAGCGTGGTGCCTATGGCAAGGCCGAAGTCGAACCCAAGGCGAAGGTCGTCGAATTCCGCGTCGCCGACGACGCGACGCTCGACGTCGGCGCCGAACTTTCGGCCGACCATTTCGTCGCGGGCCAGATCGTCGACATCCAGGGCGTCACGCAGGGCAAGGGTTTTGCCGGTGCGATGAAGCGCTGGGGCTTCGGCGGTATGCGCGCGACCCACGGCGTTTCGATCAGCCACCGTGCGCATGGTTCGACGGGTAACCGCCAGGATCCGGGCCGCGTCTTCAAGAACAAGAAGATGGCGGGCCATATGGGCGCGCGCAATCGCACCCAGCAGAATCTCGAAATCGTCCGCACCGATGTCGAGCGCGGCCTTCTCTTCGTCAAGGGCTCGGTCCCTGGTTCGAAAGGCGGCTGGCTGCTCGTCCGCGATGCGGTGAAGCTGCCGCGTCATCCTGAGGCCCCCTATCCGGCGGGCATCAAGAGCGCGGCCAACACCAACGAAGCCCCGGCTGACGCGCCGGTCGAAACGCCGGTCGAAGAGACCGTCGTCGACACCGCGGCGACCGACGGCGCACAGGAGTCCTGATCATGAAGGTCAAGGTTCAGACCCTCGATGGCAAGGCTGGCGCCGACATCGACCTTAACGACGACGTCTTCGGCGTCGACGCGCGTGCCGACATCCTGCACCGCGTCGTCGCCTGGCAGCTCGAAAAGCGCCGCGGCCCTGCCCGCGCCGCCCGCGAGCGCAGCGACGTCGCCCGCACCGGCAAGAAGTTCGGTCGCCAGAAGGGCGGCGGTACGGCGCGTCACGGTGACCGCCGGGCGCCGATCTTCATCGGCGGCGGCAAGGCGCATGGCCCGCGTGCCCGCACCTTCGGCCACTCGCTGAACAAGAAGATTCGTACCCTCGGCCTCAAGATGGCTTTGAGCGACAAGGCGAAAGGCGGCAAACTCGTCGTCATCGACACGCTCGAGCTCAAGGACGCGAAGACCAAGGCGCTCGCCGGCAAGCTCGGCAAGCTCGAGCTTGGCAACCGCGCGCTCTTCATCGACGGGGACGCGGTGCACGAAAGCTTCGCGATGGCTTCGGCCAACCTGATCGGTGTCGATGCGCTGCCTGCGATCGGTGCCAATGTCTATGACATCGTCCGTGCCGATACGCTGGTCCTGACCCGCGCGGCGGTCGAAAAGCTGGAGGCACGCTGCAATGGCTAAGGCAAAAACAGTCGACGCGCGTCACTATGACGTGATCCTCGCTCCGGTGATCACCGAAAAGTCGACGCTGCTGAGCGAAAACAACGCCGTGGTGTTCAAGGTCGCAGGCGACGCGACCAAGCCCGCGATCAAGGCCGCCGTCGAGGCGCTGTTCGATGTCAAGGTGATCGGCGTGAACACGCTCATCACCAAGGGCAAGACCAAGCGCTGGAAGGGCAAGCCCTACACCCGCAGCGACGTGAAGAAGGCGATCGTTCGTCTGGCCGAAGGCCAGTCGATCGACGTCACCACCGGCGTCTGATTGTAGGGAAAGGCAGAAAAAATGGCACTTAAATCCTATAATCCGACCAGCCCCGGCCAGCGCGGCCTGATCCTCGTCGACAAATCGTCGCTGTGGAAGGGCAAGCCCGTCAAGGCGCTGACCGAAGGCAAGCGCAAGACCGGCGGCCGCAACAATAAAGGTCATGTGACCTCGCGCGGCATCGCCGGCGGCCACAAGCAGAAGTACCGCTTCATCGACTTCAAGCGTCGCAAGTGGGACATGCCGGCGGTTGTCGAGCGTCTGGAATATGACCCGAACCGCACGGCGTTCATCGCGCTCGTCAAATATGAAGACGGTGAAGTCGCCTATATCCTGGCGCCGCAGCGCCTGGCTGTTGGCGACACCGTCGTCGCGGGCAAGAAGACCGACGTGAAGCCGGGCAATGCGATGGAATTGTCGCAGATGCCGGTCGGCACGATCGTCCACAATATCGAGATGAAGCCGGGCAAGGGTGGCCAGATCGCCCGTTCGGCAGGCACCTATGCACAGGTTGTCGGTCGTGACCGCGGCCTCGTCATCGTGCGTCTCGGTTCGGGCGAACAGCGTTATATCCGCGGCGAGTGCATGGGCACGGTCGGCGCGGTGTCGAACCCCGACAACCAGAACACCAACCTGGGCAAGGCCGGCCGCAATCGCTGGCTCGGCAAGCGTCCGCTGACCCGCGGCGTTGCGAAGAACCCGGTCGATCACCCGCATGGCGGCGGCGAAGGCCGCACCTCGGGTGGCCGTCATCCGGTCACGCCGTGGGGCAAGCCGACCAAGGGCGCTCGTACCCGTCACAACAAGTCGACCGACAAGATGATCATCCGGTCGCGTCACGCGAAGAAGAAGAGGTAAGCCATGGCTCGCTCGGTCTGGAAGGGTCCCTTTGTGGACCTCCATCTCCTCAAGAAAGCCGAAACGGCCCAGGACGGCGGCAGCTCTGCCCCGATCAAGACCTGGTCGCGCCGGTCCACCATCCTGCCGCAGTTCGTCGGGCTGACCTTCAACGTCTACAACGGCCGCAAGTTCGTGCCGGTGTCGGTCAATGAAGACATGGTCGGCATGAAGCTGGGTGAATTTGCGCCGACGCGCTTCTTCCCCGGCCACGCGGCCGACAAGAAGGGCAAACGCTAATGGGCAAGGAAAAGTCCCCCCGCCGCGTTGCGGACAATGAGGCGCTCTCGGTCGGCACGCAGATTCGCGGTTCGGCGCAGAAGCTCAACCTCGTTGCTGCGCTGATCCGCGGCCGCAAGGTCGAAGACGCGATGAATGTCCTCGCTTTCTCGAAGAAGGCGATGGCCGTCGACGTACGCAAGGTTCTGGCCAGCGCCGTCGCCAACGCGGAAAACAACCACAACCTCGACGTCGACGCACTCGTCGTCAAGGAAGCGAGCGTCGGCAAGTCGCTCTCGATGAAGCGCTGGCACGCACGTGGCCGCGGCAAGTCGACCCGGATCGTCAAGCCGTTCAGCCGCATCCGCATTGTCGTGCGCGAACAGGAAGAAGAGGCGTAAGATGGGCCAGAAGAGCAATCCGATCGGCCTGCGCCTGCAGGTCAACCGCACCTGGGACAGCCGCTGGTTCGCCGAGGGCCAGGACTATGGCCGCATGCTGGTCGAGGATCTGAAGATCCGCCAGTTTGTGTTCAAGACCCTGCCGCAGGCCGCGATCTCGAAGGTCGTGATCGAACGTCCCGCGAAGCTGTGCCGCGTGTCGATCTATGCCGCCCGTCCGGGCGTCATCATCGGCAAGAAGGGCGCCGACATCGAAAAGCTTCGCAAGAAGCTGGGCGAACTGACGGGCAGCGACGTGTCGCTGAACATCGTAGAAATCCGCAAGCCCGAGGTTGACGCCAAGCTTGTCGGCCAGGGTATTGCCGACCAGCTCGAACGCCGCGTCGCGTTCCGCCGCGCCATGAAGCGTGCGGTGCAGTCGGCGATGCGTCTGGGCGCCGAAGGCATCCGCATCAACTGCGCCGGTCGTCTCGGCGGCGCGGAAATCGCGCGTACCGAATGGTATCGCGAGGGCCGGGTGCCGCTGCACACGCTGCGCGCCAATGTCGACTATGCCGAATCGACCGCGCACACCGCCTATGGCGTGTGCGGGATCAAGGTGTGGATCTTCAAGGGCGAGATCCTGGGTCACGACCCGATGGCGACCGACCGTCTGATGCTCGACGCACAGACGACCGGCGTCCGTCCGGCGCGTGAAGATCGCCGTTAAGGAACGCTGACATGCTGCAACCGAAAAAAACCAAGTTCCGCAAGGCTTTCAAGGGCCGCATCCATGGCAATGCCAAGGGCGGAACCAGCCTGAACTTCGGCTCCTATGGCCTGAAGGCGTTGGAACCCGAGCGCATCACCGCGCGCCAGATCGAGGCCGCACGCCGTGCGATCAGCCGTGCGATCAAGCGCCAGGGCCGCCTGTGGATCCGTATCTTCCCAGACGTCCCCGTGTCGTCGAAGCCCGCCGAAGTCCGCATGGGTAAGGGCAAGGGTTCGCCCGAATATTGGGCCGCCCGCGTCAAGCCCGGCCGCATCCTGTTCGAACTCGACGGCGTTCCCGGCCCCGTGGCCGCGCTGGCGTTCGAGCGTGCGGCGATGAAGCTGCCGATCAAGACGAAGGTTATCGCCCGCCTCGGCGACACCTCGCACCTGGAGGGTTAAGGACATGGCCAAGACCGAAGATTTCAAGGCCAAGACCGACGACCAGCTCGCCGAAACGCTCGGCGAACTGAAGCGCGAGGCGTTCAACCTCCGCTTCCAGGCGGCGACCGGCCAGCTTGAAAAAGCATCGCGCGTCAAGGAAGTGCGGCGCTCGATCGCCCGCATCAAGACGCAGCAGACCGAGCGTTCGCGCTCGGCCGCGAAGTAAGGAGACACGTCATGCCGAAGCGCATTCTGACCGGCACGGTGGTGTCCGACAAGGGCGACAAGACCGTCGTGGTGAAGGTCGAACGCAAGGTGAAGCACCCGCTCTACGGGAAGATCATCCGCCGTTCGAAAAAGTACCACGCCCACGATGAGGACAACGCCATCAAGGCCGGCGAAACCGTCCGCATCGAGGAAACGAAGCCGATTTCGAAGCTGAAGACCTGGAAGGTCCTCGACAAGGTCGAAACCTCGGCCAAGGCGAAAGCGGCCGAAGCCTGAGGGCTTCGCCAGATTTTCACGGAACCGCCGGGGTGTCCCGGTAGGCCAAGGAAGAAGGAAATGCATCGATGATCCAGATGCAGTCACAATTGGAAGTCGCCGACAACAGCGGCGCGAAGCGCGTCCAGTGCATCAAGGTGCTGGGCGGGTCGAAGCGTCGTACCGCCGGTGTGGGCGACGTCATCGTCGTGTCGATCAAGGAAGCGCAGCCGCGCGGCAAGGTGAAGAAGGGCGACGTGCATCGCGCCGTCATCGTCCGCACCGCGAAGGATGTGCGCCGTGCCGACGGTTCGGTGATCCGTTTCGACAGCAACGCCGCCGTGCTCGTCAACAAGAATGAAGAGCCGATCGGCACGCGTATCTTCGGCCCCGTCGTCCGCGAACTGCGCGGCCGCGGCTATATGAAGATCATCAGCCTGGCGCCGGAGGTGCTCTGACCATGGCGAACAAGATCAAGAAGGGCGATACGGTCGTCATCCTGTCCGGCAAGGACAAGGGCAAGACCGGCGAAGTGACGCAGAGCCTGCCGAAGGACGGCAAGGTCGTCGTCGCGGGCGTCAACATCATCACGCGCCACAAGAAGCCGACCCAGACCGACCCGCAGGGCGGCCTGGAACGCAAGGAAGCGCCGCTGTTCGCGAGCAAGGTCGCGCTGGCCGATCCCAAGACCGGCAAGCCGACGCGCGTGCGTTTTGAAACCAAGGACGGCAAGAAGGTCCGCGTGGCCGTGAAGTCCGGGGAGACGATCAATGGCTGATACCTACACCCCGCGCATGAAGAAGCGCTATGACGATGTGATCGTCAAGGCGATGACCGAGAAATTCGGTTACAAAAATGCGATGGAAGTGCCGAAGATCGATAAGATCGTGCTCAACATGGGCGTCGGCGAAGCAACGCAGGACAAGAAGAAGGTCGAAGCCGCGGCAGCCGAAATGGAGCTGATCGCCGGCCAGAAGCCCGTCGTCACCAAGGCGAAGAAGTCGATCGCGCAGTTCAAGCTGCGCGAAGGCATGCCGATCGGTTGCAAGGTCACCCTGCGCCGCGAACGCATGTATGAATTCCTCGACCGGCTGATCACGATCGCGATGCCGCGCATTCGCGACTTTCGCGGCGTGTCGGCGACGAGCTTCGACGGCCGTGGCAATTATGCCATGGGCCTGAAAGAGCAGATCATCTTCCCCGAGATCAACTATGACCGCATCGACCAGGTGCGCGGCATGGACGTGATCGTCACCACCACCGCTCGCACCGACGAAGAGGCCCGCGAACTGCTCAAGCTGTTCGGTTTCCCCTTCCCGATCGAAGCGCAGGAAAAGGAAGCCGCCTGATCCCCGCAAGGGACCAGGCAGGCTCTTTCAAGAAGGAAAGAGAACTTAAGTCATGGCGAAACTGAGTTCGGTAAACAAGAACGAGCGTCGCAAGCAGCTGGTGAAGAAATATGCCGGCCGTTATGCGAAGCTGAAGGCGATTGCGGCGGACACGTCGCTCGACGAAGGCGAGCGTCTGATCGCGCGCCTCAAGATGGCGGAGATTCCGCGCAACGGAAACCCGACCCGCATCCGCAACCGGTGCGAGCTGACGGGGCGCCCGCGCGCTTATTATCGCAAATTCCGGCTGTGCCGTATCCAGCTCCGCGATCTGGCCAACAAGGGCCTGATCCCCGGTGTTGTGAAGTCGAGCTGGTAAGGGACTAGAAGATGGCAATGACCGATCCCCTGGGTGATATGCTCACCCGCATCCGCAACGGCCAGACGGCGAAGAAGGACAGCGTCCTGACGCCGGCTTCGACGCTGCGCGTCCGTGTTCTCGATGTCCTCCAGCGCGAAGGCTATATCCGCGGCTACAGCGAAGAAGCGCTGGGCGCCAAGGGCCAGCACAAGGGCATCCGCATCGAGCTCAAATATTTCGAGGGCCAGCCGGCGATCCGCCACGTGGCCCGCGTGTCCAAGCCGGGCCGCCGCATCTATTCGGGCTCGAAAGAGCTGCCGATCGTGCGCAACGGCCTGGGCATCACCATCGTGTCGACCCCGCGCGGCGTCCTTTCGGATGCCGAGGCTCGCGAGCATAATGTCGGCGGCGAAGTGCTGGCGGAGGTGTTCTGATGTCGCGCATTGGTAAAAAGGCCGTGGAGATGCCGAGCGGCGTCACCGCCGCGATCGACGGCGGTCAGCTGTCGGTCAAGGGTCCGAAGGGCACGCTCGCGATGCCGCTGTCCGACAACATCAAATATGAAGTCGGCGACGGCAGCATCCTGGTCCAGCCCGCGAACGACACCCGCGAAGCGCGCGCCTTCTGGGGCATGCAGCGGACTTTGGTGCAGAACCTCGTCACGGGCGTGACCGAGGGTTTCACCAAGGTGCTCGAAATCACCGGCGTCGGCTATCGCGCCAACTCGCAGGGCAAGACGCTGAAGCTGCAGCTCGGCTACAGCCACGATGTCGATTTTGCGGTGCCCGAAGGCATCGAGATCAAGACGCCGGACAACACGACGATCGAGATCAGCGGTATCGACAAGCAGCAGGTCGGCCAGGTCGCGGCGGAAATCCGCCGCTGGCGCAAGCCCGAACCCTATAAGGGCAAGGGCATCAAATATCGCGGCGAGTACATCTTCCGCAAAGAAGGCAAGAAGAAGTAAGCCATGGCACATCTTACCCAATTCGAAAAACGCCGCCAGCGCGTCCGCACTGCGCTCCGTCAGCGTGCCGCCGGGCGTCCGCGCCTTTCGGTGCACCGCTCGGGCCGTCACATCTATGCGCAGCTCATCGATGACGCTGCCGGCGCGACGCTGGCTTCGGCTTCGACGCTCGACAAGGATGTCCGCGGCAAGACCGGCGCGACCACGGCGGCTGCCGCCGACGTCGGCAAGCGCCTCGCCGCTGCCGCCAAGAAGGCGGGCGTGACGCAGGTCGTGTTCGACCGCGGCGGCTTCCTGTTCCACGGGCGCATCAAGGCGCTGGCCGACGCGGCTCGCGAAGGCGGATTGGAGTTCTAATCATGGCAGACGAAAACAGCACCGGTCCGGGCAACCAGCCCGAAGCGACCCTGGCTCCTGAAGCCACCAACGCCGAAGTCACGAACCAGGCACCGCGTCGCGGTCGTGGCGGTGGCGGTGGCCGTGATGGCGGCCGCGGTGGTCGTGACGGTGGCCGTGGCCGCCGCGACGACCGTCGTCCGCGTGACGATGACGGCGGCGAAGAGCTCATTGAAAAGCTCGTCCACATCAACCGCGTCTCGAAAACCGTGAAGGGCGGCAAGCGCTTTGGCTTTGCTGCGCTCGTCGTCGTCGGCGACGGCAAGGGCCGCGCCGGTTTCGGCCATGGCAAGGCGCGCGAAGTGCCCGAAGCCATTTCGAAGGCGACCGCGGCGGCAAAGAAGGCGATGATCCGCGTTCCGCTGCGCGACGGCCGCACGCTGCACCACGATGGCCGCGGTCATTTCGGTGCCGGCAATGTGACGCTGCGTTCGGCTCCCGCCGGTACCGGCATCATCGCGGGTGGCCCGATGCGCGCCGTGTTCGAATCGCTGGGCGTGGCCGATGTGGTGACCAAGTCGGTCGGCACGTCGAACCCCTACAACATGATCCGCGCGACCTTTGAGGCGCTCGGCGAACAGACCAGCCCCAAGTCGGTCGCGCAGCGTCGCGGCAAGAAGGTGTCGGACCTCATCAAGCGTGGCGGTGCATCCGACCGCGCCGCCGAGGCCGAAGCCGCGGCGGTGACGGAGTAAGACGATGGCCGACAAGAAGATCAAGATCCGCCAGATCGGTTCGCCGATCCGTCGTCCCAAGAGCCAGCGCGCCATCCTGACCGGCCTCGGCCTGGGCAAGATGCACCGCGAGGTCGAACTGGTCGACACGCCGGAAGTGCGCGGCATGATCCGCAAGCTTCCGCACATGGTGGAAGTCATCGAGGGCTAAAGAGCCATGAAGCTCTACCGCCTGTTGACCGGCCCCGACGACAGCGCATTTTGCGCGCGCGTCGAGGGATTGCTCAACCGGGGGTGGCAGCTTCACGGCAGCCCGTCGATTACCAGTGTCGATGGCCGCGGCTATGTTGCCCAGGCCATCGTGATGGAAAAGGCCGGACCTTATCCCGGCTTTCAGCCATCGAGTGAAATCGAACCGGATTAGACCTTTTCAAAGAGGGGCCGGTTCGCAGCGCGAACATAGCGAAAGCGAGTGCAAGACATGACGATCAAGCTTAACGAACTTCGTGACAACAACGGCGCCCGCAAGGGCCGGATGCGCGTCGGACGCGGCATCGGCTCGGGCAAGGGCAAGACCGCCGGCCGCGGCCAGAAGGGCCAGAAGGCGCGCAGCGGCGTCGCGATCAACGGGTTCGAGGGCGGCCAGATGCCGCTCCACATGCGCATCCCGAAGCGCGGCTTTAACAATATCTTCGGCAAGGATTTCGCGATCGTCAATCTGGGCATGGTCCAGAAGCTGATCGACGCGAAGAAGCTCGATGCCAAGGCGACGATCGACCACGCGGCGCTCAAGGCCGCTGGCGTTGCCCGCGGCGGCAAGGACGGCGTCCGCCTCCTCGCCAAGGGCGAACTGACCACCAAGCTGAACTTCGCGGTCGCCGGCGCGTCGAAGGGCGCGATCGAAGCGGTCGAAAAGGCCGGCGGCAAGGTCGAACTGCCCGAAGCCAAGCCCGAGGGCGACGGCAAGAAGGCGACGCGCAGGGCCGCGGCGGCCGCCAAGAACGCCTGATCTGATGCGAAGGGCGGTTCGGAACACGAACCGCCCTTACTGTTAGCGATCTATATTCCCGTTCGTGTCGAGCGAAGTCGAGACACCCATCGGGACAGACCAAGGCCGAGGGGCATCTCGACTTCGCTCGATGCGAACGGAATTGTGGGCACCCCTCCCTGTCAGGCCGCACTGAATTCGGGCCTTTCCCCTTGCGTTCCGGCACATGCGAACGCACATAGGCGCCGGGTCGCGGGGGCGCGGTCCGCCACTCGAGGAAAGATACCATGGCCTCACGCGCCGACCAGCTTGCTTCCAACCTGAACTTTTCGAAATTCGGTCAGGCGACCGAACTCAAAAACCGTATCTGGTTCACGATCGGCGCGCTGATCGTCTTTCGCTTCCTGTCGTTCGTGCCGCTTCCCGGCGTCGATCCGGTCGCGTTGTCGACGCTTTACAGCCAGGCCGCTTCGGGCGGCGTCCTCGACATCTTCAACACTTTTTCGGGCGGCAGCCTGGAGCGCATGAGCATCATCGCGCTCGGCGTCATGCCCTATATTACCGCGTCGATCGTCGTCCAGCTTGCCTCGGCGCTGTCGCCCAGCCTCGCCGCGCTCAAGAAAGAGGGCGAAAGCGGGCGCAAGAAGCTCAACCAATATACGCGCTACGGCACCGTGTTCCTGACCGCGATCCAGGGCTATTTCATCGCCGTCGGGCTTGAAACGCTCGGCGCGTCGCAGGGCATTGCCGCGGTCGTCGATCCGGGCATGATGTTCCGCGTCGGCGCGGTCATCTCGATCGTCGGCGGCACGCTGTTCCTGATGTGGCTCGGCGAACAGATCACCAGCCGCGGCATCGGCAACGGCGTCTCGCTCATCATCATGGCGGGCATTCTGGCGCAGCTGCCGCGCAGCTTTGCGCAGATGTTCACGCAGGTGCGCGAAGGCTCGATGGGCGGCGGCACCGTCGTCGCTGTGTTCGTCGGCGGCATCGCGATCATCGCCTTCATCGCCTTCATGGAGCGTGCGCAGCGCCGCGTCCTCGTCCAATATCCGAAGCGCGCGACGCAGCGCGGGGTGATGCAGGCCGACCGCAGCCACCTGCCATTGAAGGTCAACACCGCGGGCGTCATCCCGCCGATCTTTGCCTCGTCGCTGCTGCTGATGCCGCTCACGGTCACGCAGATGATGGGCAATAATGTCCAGGGCGACACCGCGTCGGGCGATTTCCTGATCATGCTCAACCAGTATCTCGCGCATGGCCAGCCGCTCTATATGGCGCTTTATGCCGCGGGCATCATCTTCTTCTGCTTCTTCTACGTCGCGGTCGTCTTCAACCCCGAAGAAACCGCCGAGAATCTGAAGAAGCAGAACGGCTTCATTCCCGGCATCCGTCCGGGCAAGAACACCGCCACCTACCTCGACTTCGTGCTGACGCGCATCACCGTGCTCGGTGCGGCCTATCTCGCGGCGATCTGTCTGATACCCGAATATTTCATCGCCCAGTCGGGACTGCCCTTCTACCTCGGCGGCACCAGCCTGCTCATCATCGTCAATGTGACGATCGACACGATCAGCCAGATCCAGAGCCACATGCTCGCGCATCAATATGGCGACCTCATCAAAAAGGCGAAATTGAAGGGCGGCGTTGCGCGGCGTTGATCCGTTCGTTACGGCAGCCGCGACAGGGACGAAAACAGGGGCTTCGATGACGCTCAATATCATATTGCTCGGGCCGCCGGGGGCGGGCAAGGGAACGCAGGCTTCGCGGCTCGAGGATGAGCATGGCATGGTCCAGCTGTCGACCGGCGACATGCTGCGCGCCGCCGTCAAGGCGGGCACCCCTATCGGCGTCCAGGCCAAGGCGGTGATGGACGCGGGCGAGCTGGTTTCCGACGACATCGTCTCGGGGCTGATCGGCGAGCGGCTCGACGAACTTGGACCCGATGTGTCGGTGATTTTCGACGGCTATCCGCGCACCGCGGCGCAGGCCGAGGCGCTCGACGGGCTTCTTTCGGCGCGCGGGCGCAAGCTCGACCATGTGATCGAGCTGCGGGTCGGGGAAGACGCGCTCGTCGACCGCATCACCGGCCGCTTCAGCTGCGCCCAGTGCGGCGCGGGCTATCACGATCGCTACAAGCTGCCCAAGGTGGCCGACACCTGCGACGTCTGCGGCGCGCACGACTTCAAGCGCCGCCCCGACGATAACGAGGAAACGGTGCGCACGCGCATGGGCGAATATCGCGCCAAGACCGCGCCGATCCTGCCGATCTATGATGCGCGCGGCATCGTCACCCATGTCGACGGCATGGCGCCGATCGACCAGGTCAACGATGCGATCGAAACGATCCTCAGCACCGCTGGCTAGCCAGCCCCGTCGCCGCCGGTTATTGAGGGCGGCAAGGGGGACAGGCTGATGGCAATTTCCGGATATTTTGTCGGTTTCGCGGCGCTTGGCGCGCTGGCGTTTGCACCGGCGGCAAACGCCAAGGTCATCGACCAGAGCGAGATCGGCTTCACCGTCGCGCACACCGCGCAGGTCGCGGCGGCGCCCGCTGACGTGTGGAAGATGCTGCGGATGCCGCAAAGCTGGTGGTCAAAGGATCATAGCTGGTCGGGCGACGCGGCGAATTTCTGGCTCGATTCGCAGGCCGGCGGCTGTTTCTGCGAAAAGCTGCCCGACACCGGATCGGGGGTCGGCAGCGTCCAGCACGCGCGCATCCTCTTTGCGCGGCCGAACGAGATGCTCCGCCTGTCGGGCGCGCTTGGCCCGCTGCAGGGCGAGGCACTCACCGGCACGCTGACGATTCAGATCAAGGCAACGCCGACAGGCAGCGCGCTGCGCTTCGATTATGTCGTCGGCGGCTATATGCGCTTCAAGGTCGCCGATATTGCGCCCGCGGTCGACCGGGTGATCGGCGAGCAGTTGCGCGGGCTGGCCGACGCGCTCGGCGGCGCGCTGCCCCCGACGCGCGAAGAAAAGGCGGCGGAGGAGGCCGACGCACCCGCCGCCGAAACGCCGAAGGTCGAAGAGGAAGCCGCAACAGAATCGGGCCTCGACGCCGCGGTCGCCGACCTGATCGAGGAAGACGCGAAGCCGAAGCCCGACGAGCGCCGCTAGCGATTACCCTTTTGAAAGTCCCCGTCGCCCCGCGAAGGCGGGGGCCGCTGTCGGTTTACGCAGCGATGCAGGGGAGGGCCGATTGCGGCCCCCACCTGCGCGGGGGCGACGGTTTCTAACCGCCCGATTTGTTGCCGCGCAGCTTGGCGAGCGCCGCGAACGGCCCCGCCGCCTCCTCGCTCAGCACGCCCTTTTCGGCAAGGATGCGGTCGGCGTCGGGGTGCCGCGGAAAGGGATCGAGCGCGAGCGATAGCGTCTGCACCGCGGCTTCGCCAAGGTCGGCGCGGTCGCCCTCGAGCGGCAACAGGTCGAGCTCGTCGCGGCCGATCTCGACCTCCTCCTCCGCGCTCGCGGGGGCTTCGACATCGCGCAGGAAGCGCAGGTCGAACGGCTCGGCGATTCGCGCGGGGACGGGCAGGGCGGTCGCGGCGCACGCCTGCACCACCGCGGCCTTGACCGCGCCCGTCGCCGCGAGACCGCCCGCAACGGCGCGGATCGCGGCGGTCAGCGCAAAATCATCGAGCGCGATCAGGCCCAGCCGCGCCGCGATCCGTTCGCGCGCCGCGGCGTCGGCCTCGACCGCGACGGTCCGCCCCTGCGCCGCGTCGGCGAGCGTGACGATCAGCGAAAATTCGTGTCCCGCGCTCACGCGCGCTCTCCGGGCAGCTGGTCGGCGCGGACCAGTTCGGCAACGGGCATCGCCGCAAGCGCCGCGCGCAGCGCCGCCACCTCGGCCATCACATGCCCCAGCCCCGCCGCATCGGGCACCTTGCCGCGCCACAGGTTGCGCACCAGCGCGGCTTTCAGCTCGTCCGATCCGTCGGGCGCGCGATAGGCGCCCAGCCGTCCGCCGAGCGCGCCCATCATCCGCCCGACCTGCTTGCCGACGACCATGTCGCCAAAGCCGATCTGACGCATCTGCCCGTCCATGTCGCTCACGAACAATTCGGTGAGCTGGACGGCGGCGAGCGCCTGTTCGGGATCGTCGTCGATGCGGTGCAGGACCAGCGCCATCACCAGGCTGACCATGTCGAAGCGGCCGTCGAGCGTGTCGGGAACGCCGCCTTCGGCATACCAGTGCGGCGCGCGGGCGGCGGCGATCACCGCCTGCCACAGCGGACGGCGCGCCTCGCGCGGGTCGGGTTCGGATCGGAACAATTTGCGGAGCGAGAACATCGCCGCTGCTTAGGCGCATTCGCGCCGCCCGAAAAGGGGCGCCGGTCAGCTTGTGGCAAGCTTTGCCGCGGCACAAGCGGCTTGTGCGCGCTCGCCGCTTGCGGTTAAGAGGCGCGAGAGCCAGCGCCACCGTCCGATGAAGCGGCGGATAGGCGCAACGGAGATATGTATGCCGAATGCGATAACTGCCATGCCCACCCCGCGCGCGCGCCTCGTCCTGCTTGGACTCGCCGTGGCGCTCGCGACCAGCGGCTGCACCCAGCTCAAGGGGCGGCAGGGCTATGTCGCCGACGCGACCTTGACCGATGCGATCACCCCCGGTGTCGACAACCGCGAATCGGTCGAACGCACGCTCGGCCGCCCGACCTTCGTCGGCCAGTTCGGATCGGGCGAATATTATTATGTCTCGCGCGAAACGCGCCAGCTCGCCTTCGCCAAGCCGCGCCCGATCGCGCAGCAGGTGCTGCGCGTGCGCTTCGATGCCGCGGGCAATGTCGCCGCGGTCGACCGCACCGGGCTCGAACTGGTCACCCGCCTCAGCCCCGAAGGCGACAAGACGCCGACGCTCGGCCGCGAGCGCAGCTTCTTCGAGGATATTTTCGGTAATATCGGCGCGGTCGGCGCGCCGGGCGCCGGCGCCCCGACGGGGCGGTAAACCGCTGCGAATTTGGGTTCGCACAAAGCCACGAAGCCACAAAGATTGCCCCAATTCCGTTTGCCCTGAGCTTGTCGAAGCCTGTCCTGAGCGCCTGCAAGGCAGTCGAAGGGGGCCGTTCTCTCTTTCCACAGTGAACAAGAACGGTGCTTCGACAAGCTCAGCACGAACGGAGACAGGGGCTTCTTTGTGGCTTCGTGGCTTTGTGCGAACCGGAAACTACTGCGCGATCCCGCCCGCGGCGAGCACCGCCAGCGTGACCAGGTCCGACGCGGTCGACGCCATCGTCGCGACCTGCACGGGATGTTCCATGCCCACCAGCATCGGGCCGATCACCGCGCCGCCGCCCAGTTCGCGCAGCAGCTTCGCCGACAGGTTCGCCGATTGCAGGCCCGGCATGATCAGGACATTCGCCGGGCCCGACAGGCGGCAGAAGGGATAGTTTTTCATCACCTTGGCATTCAGCGCGACGTCGGGCGCCATCTCGCCTTCATATTCGAACGCGGGCTGGCGCCGGTCGAGGATCGCCACCGCCTCGCGGATATTCTCCAGCCAGCTGCCCTCGGGATTGCCGAAGGTCGAATAGGACAGGAAAGCGACGCGCGGTTCGTGCCCCATGCGCCGCGCGACCTGCGCGGTGCGTTCGGCGATGTCGGCGAGCATTTCGGCCGACGGCCGCTCGTTGACCGTCGTGTCGGCCATGAAGATCGTGTGATGCTGGTCGACCAGCACGTGAATGCCGAACGGCGTCTTGCCCTCGGCGTGGTCGATCACGCGGCGGATTTCGCGCATCGTCTGCGAATAGGTTCGCGTCGTGCCGGTGATCATCGCATCGCCCAGCCCCATCTTCAGCAGCAGCGAGCCAAAGATGTTGCGGTCGCGGTTGACCATCCGCTCGACGTCGCGGCGCAGATATCCACGCCGCTGGAGCCGTTCATAGAGCATGTCGACCATGGCGGGCACGTGCGGCGAATTGACGCTGTTGTGGACCTCGAAACTCTCGGCATCGGCGACGCCCATCGCGCGCAGCTTCTCGTGCAGCCCTTCGCGCCCGACGAGCACCGGCGTGCCGTACCCGCCGTCGCGAAACTGGATCGCGGCGCGCAGCACGGTTTCTTCCTCGCCCTCGGCAAAGACGACGCGCTTCGGATTGTTGCGCGCGGCTTCATAAGCGAGCGTCAGCACCGAGGTCGTCGGGTTGAGCCGTGCGCGGAGCCGCGTGCGATATTCGTCGAGGTCGGCGATCGGTTTCTGCGCGACCCCCGTCTCCATCGCCGCCTTGGCGACCGCGGCGGGGACGATTTCCATCAGGCGCGGGTCGAAGGGGGAGGGGATAATATATTCGGGGCCAAAGCTCGACGCGCGCCCGCCGTAAGCTGCGGCGACCTCTTCGGGCACCTGCTGGCGCGCGAGGTCGGCGATCGCATAGGCCGCGGCGATCTTCATCTCTTCGTTGATCGCGGTCGCATGGACGTCGAGCGCGCCGCGGAAGATGAAGGGGAAGCAGAGCACATTGTTGACCTGGTTCGGATAGTCCGATCGCCCCGTCGCGATGATTGCGTCGGGCCGCGCCGCACGCGCGTCGGGGGGCGAGATTTCGGGATCGGGGTTCGCCATCGCAAAGATGATCGGCGCCGGCGCCATGTCCTTGACCATCTCGGGCTTCAGCGCGCCGGCGGCGGAGAGGCCGAGGAACACGTCGGCGCCGACGAGCGCTTCGGTCAGGTCGCGGGCTTCGGTCGGCACGGCGTGGGCCGATTTCCACTGGTCCATGCCCTCGGTGCGGCCCTGGTAAATCGTGCCCTTGCGGTCGCACATGATGACATTTTCATGGGCCACGCCCATCGATTTGATGAGCGAGGTGCACGCAATCGCCGCCGCCCCCGCGCCGTTGACGACGACCTTGACCGTCGCGAGGTCGCGCCCGGTCAGGTAACATGCGTTGATCAGCCCCGCGGCGGTGATGATCGCGGTGCCATGCTGGTCGTCATGGAACACCGGGATGTTCATGCGCTCTTTCAGCGCGGCCTCGATGATGAAGCAATTGGGCGCGGCAATATCTTCCAGATTGATGCCGCCAAAGCTCGGCGCGAGCAGCTCGACCGCCTCGATAAAACGCTGCGGATCTTCGGTATCGACCTCAAGGTCGATCGAATCGACGTCGGCAAAGCGTTTGAACAGCACCGCCTTGCCTTCCATCACCGGCTTCGACGCGAGCGCGCCAAGGTTGCCGAGCCCCAGGATCGCGGTGCCGTTCGAAATGACGGCGACCAGATTGCCCTTGATCGTATAGTCATAGGCCTTGGCGGGATCTTCGGCGATCGCCTTCACCGGCACCGCGACGCCGGGCGAATAGGCAAGGCTCAAATCGCGCTGCGTCGCCATCGGCTTCGACGCGACAATCTCGATTTTCCCGGGCCGCCCATATTCGTGGTAAAGCAGGGCCTCGCGGTCGGAAAACTGCACCTTGCTGCCGCCGTCCATATTCAATCCTCTCATATGATCCACAAGATGCGCGCCCGAGCCTTTCCCCTAACGCGACCTCGCGAAAATGTAACCGCCAATGTTGGGTGTGGGTGGCGATGGGGATGATAGTCGATCATCGTCACCCCGGACTTGATCCGGGGTCCATAACGACGGTGCAGCCATGGATCCCGGGTCAAGCCCGGGATGACGAAGGGCTGGAAACGACCGGAAGCGGACATGGCAGCAGAGGCGGTTTAAGTAAGATTCGCGCAGAGATCGCAGAGATCACGGAGATGAAGCTGTTCACCTCTGCGATCTCTGCGGCCTCTGCGCGAATTATTTAGAGGGCGGCATTCTCGACCGAAAGCGGACTTTGCTGATCCTCCCCATCGCAAGTCGATGGGGAGGATTTGATGTCCGCTCCCCACGCCAGCCATTCCACCCGCACCCCCCTCCGACCTTGCCATGCCGCCCCCAATCACTAAGCAGGGGGGCGATGGCCGCCACCGCTTCCCGTCCCGCCAACAGCAACGCCGCCGCGTCCGGCGCGACGCCGATGATGGCGCAATATTGGGCGCTGAAGGACAAGGCCGGCGACTGCCTGCTCTTCTATCGCATGGGCGATTTTTTCGAGCTGTTCTTCGACGATGCCAAGGCGGCGGCATCGACGCTCGACATCGCGCTGACCTCGCGCGGCGAACATGATGGACAGCCGGTGCCGATGTGCGGGGTGCCCGCGCATTCGGCCGAATCCTATCTCGCGCGCCTCATTCGCGCGGGGCACCGCGTCGCGATCGCCGAGCAGGTCGAAACGCCCGCGGAGGCAAAGGCGCGCGGCGGGTCGAAGGCGCTCGTCGCGCGCGACATCGTCCGTTTCGTCACCGCGGGCACGCTGACCGAGGAAAGCCTGCTCGAAGGACGCAGCGCCAATCGGCTCGCCGCGCTCGCGCAGGTCGGCAGCGAGGGCGAGGTGGCGATTGCCGCCGCCGACATCTCGACCGGGCGATTCGAGGTCGTCGCGGTGCGACCCGAAGCGGTCGATGCCGAGCTCGCGCGGCTGGCACCGTCCGAACTGTTGCTCAGCGAAAGCGCCGAAGACCTGCCCATCTCGTCGGCGCGGCAGGTCGTGCACCGCCCGGCGGCGGATTTTTCCAGCACCGGCGCGCAAAAGCGGATCGAGGCTTTTTTCGGCGTCCGGACGCTCGACGGTTTCGGTCAGTTTTCGCGCGGCGAAATCGCCGCGATGGGCGCGCTCCTCGCCTATCTCGACCATGTCGGGACCGGCGGCCCGACCTTTCTCCAGCCGCCCGTCCGCCACCGCGCCTCAGACCGCATGGCGATCGACGCCGCGACGCGCGAAAGCCTCGAACTCGTCCGCACGATGACAGGGCCGGGGGCGGGCACGCGCGAGGGCAGCCTGCTCGGCACGATTGATCGCACCGTCACCGCGGCGGGCGCGCGGCTGCTCGCCGACGACCTTGCGAGCCCGCTCACCGACCGCGCGGCGGTCCTCGACCGGCTCGACCTCGTCGATGCGCTCGCGCAAGATGCGCTGTGGCGCGGCGATCTGCGCGCGGCGCTCCGCGCGCTGCCCGACGCCGGACGCGCGCTCGGCCGCCTCGTCGCGGGGCGCGGCGGCCCGCGCGACCTTGCGCAGCTGCGCGACGCGCTCGAGGGGGCACGGCGCCTGCGCGAACGGCTCGCGCGGCGCCCCGACCTGCCGCCTTTGCTCGCGCGCCTGCTCCCCGGCCTCGACGGCCATGGTGCGCTCGTCGACGAACTGACGCGCGCGCTCATCGAAACGCCGCCGGTCGACGCCGCGCAGGGCGGCTATATCGCCGAGGGTTACGACCATGCGCTCGACGCGCTGCGCGAAACCGCGCGCGACGGGCGCAAGGCGATTGCGGCATTGGAAGCGCAGTATCGCGACCGTACCGGCATCGCCTCGCTCAAGATCCGCCACAATGGCGTGCTCGGCTATCACGTCGAGGTGCCCGCGAAGCACGCCGACGCGCTGATGGCGCCCGATAGCGGCTTTACCCACCGCCAGACGCTCGCGGGCGTCGTGCGGTTCAACTCGTCCGACCTCCACGACGCGGCAAGCCGGGTGACGCAGGCGGGCGTCCACGCCGTCGCCGCCGAGGGTGCGCATCTCGAAGCCTTGACCGAGGCCGCGGTGGCGCGGCGCGAGGCGATCGCCGCCTCGTGCGACGTGCTGGCGCGCCTCGACGTCGCCGCGGCGCTTGCCGATCATGCGATGAGCCACAATTGGTGCCGCCCGGATCTGGCGGACGAACCGTGCCTTGATGTTGTCGGCGGGCGGCATCCGGTGGTCGAGGCGGCGCTGGCCAAGGCAGGCGAACGCTTCGTCCCCAATGATGTGTCGCTGTCGCAGGCTGACCGGCTCTGGCTCGTCACCGGGCCGAACATGGGCGGCAAATCGACCTTCCTCCGCCAGAATGCGCTGATCGTCGTGCTCGCGCAGGCGGGAGGATTCGTCCCCGCGGCGTCGGCGAAGCTCGGGCTCGTCGACCGGCTGTTCAGCCGCGTCGGCGCGAGCGATAATCTCGCGCGCGGGCGCTCGACTTTCATGGTCGAAATGGTCGAAACCGCCGCGATCCTCGCGCAGGCGACGCCGAACAGCTTCGTCATCCTTGACGAGGTCGGGCGCGGCACCTCGACCTACGACGGGCTCGCGCTCGCCTGGTCGGTGGTCGAGGCGGTGCACGAGGTGAACCGCTGCCGCTGCCTGTTCGCGACGCATTACCACGAACTCACGCGCCTCGCCGAAAGCCTCGATGCGCTCTCGCTGCACCATGTCCGCGCGCGCGAATGGCAGGGCGATCTCGTCCTCCTCCACGAACTCGCCGACGGCCCCGCCGACCGCAGCTATGGCCTCGCCGTCGCGCGCCTCGCGGGGGTTCCCGCGGGCGTCGTCAAGCGCGCCGAGGCGGTACTGGCAAAACTCGAGGCCGGGCGCGAGAAAACCGGCGGCCTCGCCGCGGGGCTCGACGACCTGCCGCTGTTCGCCGCCACGCTCGCCGCCGCGCCCGCCGAAAAACAGGATGCGCTCCGCGACGCGCTGGCAAGCATCGACCCCGATTCGCTCGCCCCGCGCGAGGCGCTCGACGCGCTCTATCGCCTCAAAAAAATGCTGGCGGATGAGGCATGAGCGACCTCTTCGCCCATCTTGATCAGCGCCGCGCAATCGTTGACCGCCGCGCGCTCGCGGGGCAGCTCGACCAGGTCGCCGCCGACACGCACGATAGGGGCCAGCGCCGCCGCGCGATGGTCGCGCTGCTCAAGAGCGCGCTCGACGACGGGCGCGCCGAGATCGAACGGCGCCTGCTCGCGCACCCCTCGTCGGGCCGCCTCGCCGCCAGCGCCACCGCCTTCCTGATCGACCAGATCGTCCGCCTCAGCCACGACTTCACCGTCGGCCACCTCTATCCCTCGGGCAACAAATCGTCGGGCGAGCGGATCACCTTGATCGCGGTTGGTGGCTATGGCCGCGGCGAAATGGCGCCGCACAGCGACATCGACATCGGCTTTCTGACCCCGTTCAAGCAGACGAGCTGGACTGAAAGCGTGATCGAGGCGCAGCTTTACACGCTGTGGGATCTCGGGCTGAAGGTCGGCCATAGCAGCCGCTCGGTCGACGAGATGGTCCGCGCCGCCAAGGACGATCTGACGATCCGCACCGCGCTGCTCGAAGGACGCTTCGTCTGGGGTGACCGCGAACTTTATGATCAGGCCTCAGCGCGCTTCGATGCCGAGGTTGTTGCGGGCAACGCGCGCGCCTTCGTCGCCGACAAGCTCGCCGAGCGCGACGAGCGGCACAAGCGCATGGGCGATTCGCGCTATGTCGTCGAACCCAATGTGAAGGAGGGCAAGGGCGGGCTGCGGGACCTGCACACATTGTTCTGGATCGGCAAGTTCATCCACCGCGTCCGTACCGTCCCCGAACTCGTCGACGCCGGGCTGCTCTCGGTGCGCGAGCTGCGCCAGTTCGCCCGCGCTGAAAATTTCCTGCTCGCGGTACGGTGCCACCTCCACACGATCACAGGGCGCGCCGAGGACCGGCTGACTTTCGACGTCCAGCGCGAGATTGCCGCGCGAATGCAATTCGCCGAGCGACCGGGCAAAAGCGCGGTCGAGCGCTTCATGCAGCTCTATTTCCTCCACGCCAAAAGCGTCGGCGACGTTACCGGCACCTTCCTCGCGCATCTCGACGACCAGATGGCGGCGCGCGGACGGCGTTATCTGCCGACGATCCGGCGGCGCCCCGGCAAATTGAACGGCTTCGTCCTCGACCGCGGGCGGCTCGCGCTGCCGTCGGACGATTTCTTTGCGGCGGACCCGGTGCGCCTGATCGAGATTTTCGCGCTCGCCGACAAGCACGGCCTCGAAATCCACCCACAGGCGATGCGCCAGACGCGCCACGACGCCAAGCTGATCGAGACGCAGGGCGTGCGCCGCAACGCCCGCGCCAACGAACTCTTCCTCGACGTGCTCACCAGTCCGCGCGACCCCGAAACGGTGCTGCGCTGGATGAACGAGGCGGGGGTATTCGGCCGCTTCGTGCCCGATTTCGGCCGCGTCGTCGCGCAGATGCAGTTCGACATGTACCATCACTACACCGTCGACGAACACACGATCCGCGCCATCGGCCTGCTCGCCGACATCGAGCAGGGGCGGCTCAAGGAGGATCATCCGCTGTCGACCGCGATCATGGACCAGATCCATTCGCGGCGGGTCGTCTATGTCGCGGTGCTGCTGCACGATATCGCCAAGGGGCGCGGCGGCGACCATAGCGTGCTGGGTGCCGAACTCGCTTTGCGCGTCTGCCCGCGGCTGGGGCTCAGCGATGCGGAGACCGAGACCGTGTCGTGGCTCGTGCGCTATCACCTCCTCATGTCGGCGACCGCGTTCAAGCGCGACCTCGCCGATTTCAAGACGATCCTCGACTTCGCGCAAATCGTGCAAAGCCCCGAGCGCCTCCGCTTGCTCCTCGTCCTCACCGTCGTCGACATCCGCGCCGTCGGCCCCGGCGTGTGGAACAGCTGGAAACGGCAGCTCCTCACCGAACTGTACGACGCCGCCGAAGAGGTGCTGCGCCTCGGCCACAAGCAAAAGGGCCGCGAACAACGCATCGCCAGCAAAAAAGAGGCCGTCGCGGCGCAATTCGGCTTCGGCCAGAAAGAATTCGACAAGGTCGCGCGGCGCCTGCCCGAAAGCTATTGGATCGCCGAACCGGTCGAGGTCATCGCCGCCAACCTCGTCCATATCCGCCAGGCGGGCGACGCCCCGCTGCACATCGCCGCGGTCCCCGACGATGATCGCGGTGCGACCCTGGTGATGGTGCTCGCTGCCGACCATCCGGGGCTTTTCTACCGCATCGCTGGCGGCATTCACCTTGCCGGCGGCAACATCATCGACGCGCGCATCCACACGACGCGCGACGGCCTCGCGCTCGACAATTTCCTCGTCCAGGATCCGATCGGCCGCCCGTTCGACGAACCGGGCCAGATCGGCCGGCTGACCCGCGCGATCGAGGACGCGCTCGCCAACCGCCACAAATTGCTCCCCAAACTCGAAGCCCGCGCCCTCCCGCGCACCCGCGCCGAAGCCTTCCGCATCGCCCCCAATGTCTTCGTCGACAACAAGGCGTCGAACCGCTTCACCGTGATCGAGGTCAATGCGCAGGATCGTCCGGCGCTCCTCAACCAGCTCGCCTACGCGCTGTTCCAGTCAAAGGTCACGGTCCACAGCGCCCACGTCGCCACCTATGGCGAACGCGCGGTCGACACTTTTTACGTGACCGATCTGATCGGCGACAAGATCGACAGCGCCGCGCGGGTGAAGTCGCTGGAAAAACGCCTGCTCGAAGCGGCGACGAGCGCGAGCGAGGAGGCGGTGGCGGCTTAGCGCCCCTTGCGCTGCGTCTCGCGCCAGGCTTGCCAGTCGATCGCTTCGCTCTCGACCAGCTTCAGCTCGTCCGGATCAAAGCGGTCGACGAACAGCACCAGATTCTGGCACGCCCAGCGGGCGCTCGGCGCCAATATCCCGTCAAAGCCCAGGAACTGCGCCGCGTCGCCGATTTCCTGGCACCGATCATAGGCCAGGCTGGCATAGGTTTCGCGGCTGACGCCCAGCCCTTCCAGCGCCTCCAGATCGGCGATCTTCAGCGTTCGCGTCGTGCGCACCGCCAGCCGGTGCAGCACCGAACGCAGCTTCGACGGAAAAACCGGCTGGCGGCTCAGGTGGAAATGGATTTCGGCCAGCGCGCCCTCGCGCGCCAGCGATGTATATAGCACGTCGAACGTGCCGGGATCCCATCGCGCTCCGGCCGGATAGCCCTGCAACACGTCGCGCTCCGCGCGCACGATCCGCCACACATCGCCCTCGAACGAAATGCCGTCATGGCTGTCGATCAGGTCGAGCAGCTCAAGATCGCGGGCGCGCCGCTCGCTCAACGACCGACCCTTTAGATAAACGCCCCGGCGTCGAGCCGCTCGATCACCGCCAGCACCTCCTCGGTCCGGTCGGCGTTGATCAGGTCGATCGCGCGTTCGTTGTTCAGCAACGGGTGGCGCGAATGCAGCCACAGCCGCGCCTCATCGGCGGTATAGAAATCGGACAGGCGATCGACGACATAGCGCAAATCGGCGATGACCGTCTGCATATGCAGCGTCGGCGTCGCATTGCCCCGCAACCAACGCGACACCGTCGCGGTCGAGACATCGACGATATTGGCAATATCCTTGCCCTGAAGCCCGCCATAGGTTTTCAGGTCATCGAGAATGCGGGTGACAGCGGTCGACATGAGCCAGTCCTCTCGCGAAGAAATTACGTTTTGATTTCGTAAAAGTCAATAATAAAATCAAAACGTAATTACCGACGCGCCGTCAAATGCTGCGCCTGAAGATCGAGCCTGATCGGCAACGAGATCGAGATCGCAACGCGCGTGCTGTTGCTGGAGAAACGCTGGCTGGCGGCGGCCGACAGCCAGAGCGAGGAAGCGGCGACGGCTTCGCCCGTTCGGCGCTTAGTGCTTAGAAATAATTGCTGCTAAGATGCTGTATTGCTCTATCATGTAGCCCGGTATTGGCCGCGCTTATAGCTACAGAGGTATGCAAAGATGTCAGAGCGATGTGTGGGCTTCGTAGTGGTTGGAGATATTGTAACTGTCGTAGATACCGAAGTACCTGAAGGAGGTGATGCGCCGATCACTATTGTGGCGGACGACACTTGGAAACTTCAAAGCGGTGATCGCGCTGAGGCTTACGACGTAATGTATCGGCGCTGCGTGAACTATCTCAAAGAAAACGGAATTTTAAAGGTGATTGTAAAGGCCAGCGCATTGACGATGGGAGCGACCAAGCTGAGTCATATGACAAGCGCCGAACTGCGTGGAGTAATTATCGCCGCGGCATCGTCCGTATCCAATGTACGAATAATTCCCAAAGCGCTCATTAGCCGGACATACGGAGACCGAAAAGTCGATGAATATCTTCAAGATGATGCATTTTGGGAAGAAATGACGACGGGAGGAAGGCTGCGGAAGAATAGTCGGGAGGCGGCTATGATAGTGATTGCCGCTAGAAATTCGCGATGACGAATCTAATCTCTGGCCTCAAAGTTGGCGCAAAACTTGGCGCGGGTGCCTTCGGAGAGGTTTTTTTCGGCCAAGATGATGCTCATGGGCAGGTTGCCGTCAAGAAACTGGTTCGGAAGCCAAATTGGAGTGAAGCGCAATGGGATGCATGGAAGATGGCTTTTTTAGCCGAAGCCCAGAACCTGTCCCGAGCGACGCATGACCACGTAGTTAAAGTTCATCATATTTTAGAGGCAGACGACCACGAAAGTGTTTTAATTTGTATGGCCTTTTGTGCTGGCGGTTCCCTGCAAGAACCATATGAACGCGGGGCGATGCCAATTTCTTCTGTGCGCAAAATCGGCACAGACGTAGTCCTCGGGCTTGCTGCCTTGCATTCTCGACAACTGATCCATCGAGATATCAAACCGGCCAACATCCTGTTGGACACTCGCGGAAATGCCATGATTGGCGATTTCGGCCTTGTCACAGACGACATCGTTTTCGGGTATGCATCTGATGCGGGATACTATGACCACCTCGCGTACGAAGTATGGCAAGGGAAAGGCACTAGCGTACGTTCGGACGTGTGGGCGCTAGGTGCGACCCTTTTCCGTCTCTTACACGGCAAACTTTGGTACGAGGAAATGCCGGAACCCAAAGACGTTATTGCACATGGTGGATTTGCCGACGGGCTAAAGTGGCTCCCTCACATCCCAAAGCGATGGCGGCGTGTGATACGGCAGATGATGGAAGACGATTCATCGAAGCGGTACCAGTCTGCCGATCAGGCTTTAAGCGCGATAGCAAGTCTTCCTGTTACCCCCGCCTGGAATGCCTCGGTCGACCCAAATTTGGTCAGATGGGAACTCGAATCGGGCAGTCGATTAAACATAGTAGAATGGTCCCGCATTCCTCGACAGCACCAATGGGTTGCTTGGAGCGAGCCGTCAGCCGGGCGCAAAGGACGAAAAATGACACTGGGTGGCTCAAAAGGCATAGTGTCCCGCAAGCAGGCAATCTCGGAACTAGAAAAATATCTTTGTGCCTAGGGGTCACGTAATGCCCGTGGCAAAAGATATTGGCCGCCTAAGCCCCCTATAGAAATGGGCGAGAGGCCGAACGTCGAAGCTGCATTGGCGCACCTCTGACCTGCGCATTTTGAACAGAAGCTTTTGCTGGCAACTACGCCCTTGGCGGGGCGCCAATAGCGCCCGCAATTTCTGCACTTAGGCAAGCTCAATGCAAGATTTGGTGATTTACGGCTCATATGCTCTTCTCCCCAATGTGGAGCACAAGCTGTGAACAAAACGTGAATCATATGTCATGCTATGTCAAGCATGATCATTGCCCGGCTTGGCAGGGCTCAAAACTCCCAAACTTTGGTCGCGTGATGAGAATTCACCCCCGCAACACCGCCCCAACCTTCGCCGCCGCCGCCACCACCTTATCCGCAATCGCCTTCAACTCGGCATCGGTGAAGCTCTTTTCCGCCGGCTGCAATTCGACCTCGACCGCCAGGCTCACCTGACCCTCGGGCACGCCCTGGCCGGTGAAGCGGTCGAACAGGCGGGCGCCCACGATGTTCGCCTTGTCGGCGCCGCGGATCGCGCGGACCAGATCGGCGGCGGTCAGGTTCGTCGGCGCGAGGAAGGCGAAGTCGCGGCGCACCGATTGCAACGCCGGGGGCGCGAACGCTGCGCGCGCGGGGCCGCTCGCGCGCTTCGCGGGGATCGCGTCGAGGAAGATCTGCACCGCCATCACCGGGCCGCCGACGTCGAAATGGCGCGTCAGCGCGGGGTGGAGCGCGCCAAATTCGGCGAGCACCGCCTTGGGGCCTAGCCGCAGCGTCGCCGACTGGCCGGGGTGCCAGATCTGGCCCTCGCTCACCGCCTCCATCACCTGCAAGCGGTCGGCGGGGGCGCCCGCGGCGTCGAGCAATGCCAGCGCTACGGCCTTGGCATCGAACGCATCGAAGGGCGCGGCCTTGCCCGCCTGCCACCCGCGCGCGTTCTTGTCGCCCGCCATCAGCACGGCCAACGTCGGATGCTCGGCATCGGACAGGTAGCGGCGGCCGATTTCGAACAGGCGGATGCTGTCCTGCCCACGATTCTGGTTGCGCGCCGCCGCGGCGAGCAGGCCGGGGAGCAGCGACGGGCGCATGACCTTCAGATCTTCGCTGATCGGATTGGCGAGCGACCAGTCGCCGCCGCCGAACGGCGCTGCGTCGCTCTCGCCGATGAACGACCAGGTCACCGCCTCATGGAACCCCGCCGCCGCCGCGGCGCGGCGCACACGGCGCTCGAGCATCTGCTCGGCGGTCGCGGTCGGTTTAGCTACGCCATCGCTGCGCGGCAGCGGCACCGACGCGATTGCATCGAAACCGGTGATGCGCGTGACTTCCTCGACCAGGTCGGGGGCGCCGTCGATGTCGCGGCGCCAGCTCGGCACCTGAACCTGCCAGCGGCCGCCCTGTTCGATGATCGTGAAGCCCAGCGCGGTCAGGATTTCCTGCTGCCGTTCGGGCGCAATCGCGATGCCGCCCAGCGTCGCCGACAGCGCCGGGTCGTAATCGACCGTCTTCACCTCGGCGGGCGGGGAGCCCGCGCGCGTCACGGCCGAGGGCGTGCCGCCGCAGATCGCCAGCACATGCGCGGTGACGATCGCGGTCGCATCGTCCAGAAACGCTGGATCGACTCCGCGCTCGAAGCGGCTGCGCGCGTCGCTGGTCAGCGCCAGCGCCTGTCCGGTCAGCGCGATGCGTTCGGGGGTGAAATAGGCGATTTCGATCAGCACGTCGCTCGTCGTCTCGCTGCACCCGCTATGCTCGCCGCCCATGATGCCCGCGATGTCGTGGACGCCGCGCTCGTCGGCGATCACCGTCATCGTGTCGGTGAGCGTATAATCTTTGCCGTTCAAGGCAGTGACCGTCTCGCCCGCTTTTGCGCGGCGCGCGACGAGCGGACCCGTCAGCTTGGCGCGGTCATAGATATGGCTCGGACGGCCGAGGTCGAACATCACATAATTGCTGATGTCGACGAGCGCCGAGATCGAGCGTTGCCCGACCGCTTCGAGGCGGCGGCGCATCCATTCGGGGGCGGTGCCGTTGGCGACGCCGCTTATCGTGCGGCCGTAAAAGGCGGGGCAGCCTTCGGCATCGTCGGTCCGGATTTCGGTCGCGGGCGCACCCTCGCCGATGATCGTCGGGACGTCGAGCGGCTTCAGCGTTCCGAGCCCCGCGGCGGCGAGGTCGCGCGCGATCCCGCGCACGCCCATGCAATCCTGCCGGTTCGGGGTGATCGAAATGTCGATCACCGGGTCGCCCGCGCCGCTGTACTCGGCAAAGCCGGTGCCCACGGGGGCATCGGCGGGCAGCTCGATGATCCCGTCATGGTCGTCGCCCAGCTCCAGCTCGCGCGACGAGCACATCATGCCGTTCGATTCGACCCCGCGCACCGCCGCGACCTTCAGCGCCATCCCGTTCGCGGGCACCACCGCGCCGGGCAGACCGAGCACGCCGACCAGCCCCGCGCGCGCGTTGGGGGCGCCGCACACGACGGTCAGCGGTGCGCCGCCGTCGCCGGTATCGACGGTCAGCACCTGCAATTTGTCGGCCTGCGGATGTTTCTCGGCGGTCAAGACTCTGGCAACGCGAAAGCCTTTCAGCTTGTCGGCCGGATTCTCGACGCCTTCGACCTCATGGCCGATGCGGTTGAGGGTATCGACAACATCGGCGACGGTGAAATCACCGTCCAGATGCTCGCGGAGCCAGTCGAGGGTGATCTTCATGCCGAAATCCCCCCGCTCAGCGTCGGGACATTCAGCGCGCCGAACCCGTAATGCGCCAGCCAGCGCAGGTCGCCGTCGAAGAAGGCGCGCAGGTCGTCCATGCCATATTTCAGCATCGCGAGCCGGTCGACCCCCACCCCGAAGGCAAAGCCCTGCCACTCGTCGGGATCGAGCCCGCAATTGGCGATCACGCGGCGGTTGACCATCCCGCTACCCAGCAGCTCCATCCACGCATGGCCCTCGTCGTCGCCATGGCCGCCGACGATGCGGCGGCCTTTCTCTTGCTTATAGCCGACATCGACCTCGGCCGAGGGTTCGGTGAAGGGGAAATAGCTCGGGCGCAGGCGCAGCACGATGTCGTCGCGCTCGAAATAGGCCTTGAGGAAGGTTTCGAGCGTCCATTTGAGGTGCCCCATGTGGATGCCGCGGTCGATGACGAGACCTTCGACCTGATGGAACATCGGCGTGTGCGTCGCATCGCTGTCGCTGCGATAGACGCGGCCGGGGGCTATGATCCTGATCGGCGGCGCTTTTTCCATCATCGTTCGGACCTGCACCGGCGACGTATGCGTCCGCAGCAACATCCGCTGCGCGGCACCTTCGGCACTTTCCGGAAAATAAAAAGTATCATGCATCGCCCGCGCCGGATGCGTCTCGGGAATGTTGAGCGCAGTGAAATTGTGCCAGTCGTCCTCGATCTCCGGCCCCGTCGCCACCGCAAAGCCCATGTCGGCGAAGATTTCGGCCAGCTCGTCCATCACCTGGCTCACCGGATGCACGCTGCCCCGGGACGTCGCATCGGCGGGCAACGTCATGTCGATCGCTTCGGTCGCAAGCCGCGCTTCCAGTTCGGCGGCGTCGAGCGCTGCCTTGCGCGCCGCGAGCGCAGCGGTCACGCTTTCGCGCAGCGCGTGGATGACGGGACCCTTCGCCTGCCGTTCGTCGGGGGACATGCCGCCCAGCGTTTTCAAAAGCGCGGTGATGCTGCCCGCCTTACCGAGCGCCGCGACGCGTACCGCCTCGATCGCGCCGACGTCGGCCGCGGCTTCGATGTCGCGCAACAGCTGCGTCTGGATGGCCTCGATATCGCTCATCGTCGTTCGTCCCGTTCCGGCGGCGCTGCCGCGGCCGGCCGCATCATAGTGTCGATTGAAAGGATAGGCGGCTGCCCGCGCGTCCGTCGCCAGCCGCTTGCACCGAAGCTGCGGCGCGGGTCAAGCCCGATGGCGGGCGCGATCTATCCGGCGGGCCGGTGCAAGCCCTGGACCGGCGCCCCGGCGGCCGCGAAGCGCGCGAAGGCGGCGGCGCCCATGATCGGCTTCGCCCGCGCGGCATAGTCGCGCGGGCTCATGCCCATGAAACGCTGAAAATCCCGGGTGAACTGCGCCTGATCGTAATAATGATGATCCATCGTGTCGATCCACGCCATCGACGGGTCGAGCATGAAGCGCCCGAGTGAGCGCAGGAAGCGCTGGCGGCGGAGCAACAATTTGGGAGCGAAGCCGAAGGCGCGCAGGCTCAATCGCTCGACCGACCGTTCGGATAGCCCGAGCCGCGCCGACAGGTCGGCAACGCTCGCTGCTTCGTCGTCGATCAACGCGCGATGCGCCGCGAGGATGGCGGGATCGTCGGGCGGCGCCGATGCCAGCAGCGCGCAGAAATGGGCATTGATCGATGCGGCGGCGGCTTCGGCATCGTTGATCTGCGGCAAGGCGTAGGCGAGCGGTGTGAAAGCGGCGAAGGCGGGGTGGACATGGCCGTCGCAATATGTGTCGGCGAGAGAATCGGCCGGGATCGGAATCAGCTTTGCCCAGCCGACGGGCAGGATGCCAACGCCCCAGACGCGCATCGTCCCCGCAGCGAAATAGCTGGCGCGGCTCGTCGGACCGGTCACGATGAAGCGCGGCGCGTCGGCTAACGGATCATCGCCGATCGCGACGCGCGGCACCACACCTTCGATGAAGCGCATATTGGCCCATTCGGGATGCAGATAATCTTCGACCCGGGCGGTGCCGGTCAGCGCGACTTCGGTCAGATAGATGGCGCTGACATAGGGGGTCAGGCGGTCGGAGAGCGGAAAGAAACGCGTGGTGACCCGCGCGCGCGCCGGATATGGTTCGGATCGATCACCGTGCGACATGTCCCGTCTTAACGCACAAAAGGTATGAGAAACAACGTCAGGTCCTCGATTCGTGACGGGTTCTTACAATTTTATGCGTTCAGGCTGCGCCATAATTGCGCGATCCGTTGCCGTGACTGGGCAGGCGGGAGAGTTGCGGCGCGACGTCATTGATGGGGTATGGCGGGGGACCTGGGAACAGGCGACTGAATTTCCAAGCTTCGTTCCGGCCGGCAGCTTTCTGCGACCCATGGCTATTCGGTACGGACGGGGGGCGATGGCTTCCCACTGGAGCCATTGCGAGGCGGTGTGGAGCGCGAGCTTCGCACCGCCTCTTCGTTTTGGGCGGCGTCCATTTTGCCATCCGGCGCCGATCTCCGGTGCCGTCGCCCAAAGAAAAAGGGCGGCCCCGCCGGGGGGCCGCCCTTGTTTCGTTCGCCTTGGCTTTCGGCGTCAGGCTGCCTTGGGCAGCGCCGCCTTTGCCTGCGCGATGATCGCGGTGAAGACACCGCCTTCATTCATCGCGAGGTCGGCCATGACCTTGCGGTCGAGTTCGATGCCGGCGAGCTTCACGCCGTGCATGAACTGCGAATAGGTGAGGCCTTCGGCGCGGACCGCGGCGTTGATGCGCTGGATCCACAGCGCGCGGAAGCTGCGCTTTTTGACCTTGCGGTCGCGATAGGCGTATTGGCCAGCCTTTTCGACGGCCTGCTTGGCGATGCGGATCGTGTTCTTGCGACGGCCATAATAGCCCTTCGCCTGATCCAATACGCGCTTGTGCTTGGCGCGCGTGGTGACGCCGCGTTTGATGCGTGACATGGTCTAGCGCTCCTTACTTCAGGCCGTAGGGCGCCCAGAGGCGCACATGGGCCGCGTCCGAATCGCTGAGCACGCTGGTGCCGCGGTTGGTGCGGATATATTTCGAATTGTGCGACATCAGGCGGTGGCGCTTGCCGGCAACGCCGTGCTTCACCTTACCCGACGCGGTGAATTTGAAGCGCTTCTTCACACCGCTCTTGGTCTTCAGCTTGGGCATTTTGGTCTCCTTTGAAGTCCGTTTGCGTATCGGCCTGGCAGCCCTTTCAGCCAGCCGACACAATCGGAAGCGGGGCGCTTATGCGGATTCGCCCGGAAATGCAAGCGATTCGGCGATCAAAAGCTCGCGCCATCGACCTCCTGGATATTCAGGGCATCGAGATCCGCGGCGGGGACGCAGCGCAGGTTTACCGCCGCCATCTTCGATCCATCGGGTCCGGTGCCGACCGAAAAGCTCTGGCAGCCGCAGGTCGCGCAGAACTGATGGTCGATATTATGCTTGTTGAACTTGTACGACGTCAGAATCTCGGCGCCGCTTTCCAGCCGAAACTGGTCGATGGGCACGAAGGCGAGGAGGAAGCCCTTGCGCCGACAGTGCGAGCAATTGCAGCTCATCGCAGTATCGGGAATGTCGCCATCGACCGTATAGGTCACTGTGCCGCAATGGCAGCTGCCCTCATAAGCCATATCCATTCTCTCCTCATCAATGGTGGCAGGCCAGCCCCTCGATCACATCCTCCAGTCGCGCCGGGTCGCCGAGCGCGATCACTTGGCCCGCGCTGTCGGCATTCAGTGGATCGCCGTTCCAATCGCACATCGTCCCACCCGCGCCCTCGACGATCGGCACGAGTGCGGCGAAGTCGTGCAGTTTCAGCCCCGCCTCGACGACCAGGTCGATATGACCGCTGCTGAGCAAGCCGTAGTTATAACAGTCGCCACCAAAGACCATCCGCTTGTGCGACGTCTTTGCCGCCAGCGTCATGAAATGTTCGCCGTCATGGTCGCTGAAATATTGCGGCCCGGTGGTCGCCAGAACGGCGTCGGACAGGCTGCGGCAGCTACGCGTCGCGGCCGGCCTGCCGTTGAAGAGGGTCGGATGCCCTAACGCACCGACCCAGCGTTCGCCCGAAATCGGCTGGTTGATGATGCCCAGTACCGGCCAGCCATCTTGAAGGAGCGCGATCAGTGTACCGAAGATCGGGCGCCCGGCCATGAAGCTCACCGTGCCGTCGATCGGATCGAGCACCCATTGGCGGCTCGCTTCGGGACGCTCGGCCCCAAATTCCTCGCCGATGATGCCGTCGCGCGGCGCCTCGGCGTCGATCAGTTTGCGCATGGCCGCTTCGGCGGCGCGATCGGCGTCGGTCACCGGGGAGGCATCGCCTTTCGCCTCATGGGCGAATGCGCTGCGGAACAGGGGGCGAATGGCGTGGCCGGCGGCATCGGCCAGTCGGTTGGCGAGGGCGAGATCATCGTGAAGCGACATATGCCCCCGCTAGCGCAGCCCCGACGGCTCCGCCACCCCTGGCCGTATCGCCGCGTCAATCGAGCCAGGCGTGGGCACGGACGGGGAATGTCCCCATGCGGCGTATCTTCGGCGGCGCGGCGGTGAAGCGGAAGCCGCTGACCGGCAAGGTCTCGAGCCGGGTCAGGTGCTCGACGATCGGGATTCCGGCCGCCAGCAATATGCTGTGAACCGGACGTTCGCCGCCGCCGGTGTCGTCGATGTTCAGCGAATCGATACCGACGAGCAACGCGCCCTGATCGCGCAGATATTCGGCGGCCTTGGCCGTCAGAAAGGGATGGCCCTCGAAATAGGCATCGCTGGCCCAGTTGCGATCCCAGCCGGTCTGGATCAGGACCGCCCGGCCGGACACGTCTTCTGCCGCGAAATGGTACCAATCGATGGCGCGGCCCGCCATCCCCGTGACCCGAACGACGACACCGGGCAGCCCGGCCAGTCGGTCCAGGCCGGTTTCGGCAATGTCGGCGCCATCGGCATAACGATGAAAGGGCGTATCGACATAGGTGCCGGTGTTTCCGACCATTTCGATCGTGCCGATCTGAAATTCGGTCCCCTCGGCATAGATGGCGCGCGAGGCCTCGCGCGAGAGATGGTCGCAGATGAGCGGTGCGGGCAACCCCTTATAGGTGACCATGCCATGCTCGATGACGTGGCTGAGGTCGCGGAAGGCGCTTTCGTCCCCGCGTTCCGCCCGTTCGTCGGCGACCGGGTCGCCGCGCTTGTGGGGTTCGGCGATAATGCGCTTGTTGCTGATCACGACGTTCGCGACCATCAACAGCCGAAGGTCGCGAACGATATAGGCGGCCAGCGCGTCGTCGTCGATCACATCCCCGTCGATGTCCAGCCTGAACTCCTGGCCCTGCACCCCGCCGCCGTTGGCGAATTCCACGGCGAAATCGAAAACCACGCGCTTGTCCGTTGTCATGTTCACTATCTCTTGTTCCAGAGGCGGGGGCGGCGTGGCCGACGGCGCGGGGGCTATCAGCGCCGCCGCAATCGATACGACCTGCCAAAGGTCGCGCTCATGATGGGTGCTCCGCCGCCTTGCGAATGCGGTGACGACGCACTTTCGCGCGGTTTCCGCATCCCGACGATGACGAGCACCACCGACGCCGGCCGCCGCGCGTCACGTCGAGAAACAGCATCCAGCATTCGCTGCATTCGCGTAGCCGGTCGGGCCTGCCCAACACCTCGATCGCATCGGCGGCGATCAGCGACAGCGCGGCGGAGACGGGCCGCTCGGCGATCCAGCGACGCTCCCCTCGCGTCCATTGAGGACGCAGCGGCGGGGCGACGGCGAATTCGTTGATGATCCTTGTCTGCGCGGCCCCGGCCGTGCCGCCCTGAACGATGGCGCCGACGCTTTGGACAACGGCGCCGCGCAAGCGATGCGCCGCGGCCAGATCGCCGGCATCGGGCACGGCGCCTCGCACCGCCAGATCGGCCGCGCGCAGCCAGGCGGCCAGGAGGGGCGGCGTCGCGATGCGCTCGACGGGCTCGCTCCCGCGTCCCCCAAGCGTGTCCGCGAAGCAGAGGCAGAGGCTGCCGGCAATAAATTCGAACGGGGGTGCTAACATGATGTAACCTATTAAACAGGTTAGTCACGCGAATGCAAGACCATGCGTGTCCGCGATCGGCGTTTGCGAAAACCGGTCGATGTCCGCTCGATATTTCGAAAGGGGTGATTCACAATTTCGACAAATTTTACAAAAAGAGTAAATATTATAAAATCACACCATGCGTCGACCCATCGCCCTCGAACCGTTACTCATGACGTTCGCGCGCTATGGCTTTCGCAAGACGTCGATGGAGGATTTGGCGCGTGCGTCCAGGGTGTCGCGGCAGGCGCTGTACAACCACTTCGGATCGAAGGCGGCGCTGGCCGATTGGGCGGCGCAAACCCTTATCGAGAACTCGCTGGCGCAAGCGCTCGACTGCCTCGAAAATCCTCGCTGGCGCTCACCCAGCGTTTGGCCGACGCGCTCGAGGCTTGGGTGGGACAGCATATGGAACTGATGCGCCTGTCACCGCACGGAATCGAGGTGGCCGCAATGGCTGGTCCGGAGGCGGACGACGTCGTGCGCGGCGCAGAGCGAAGGCTTGTCGCGGCCATAACGCGCGCGATACGCCTCTCCGGCCCCGGCGCCCTCGTCCCGCGCGCCGGCAGCCTGGCGCAGGCGCTTTGCTGGACAGCCAAGGGACTGGTCCATGCCGTTCCCGATCACGCCAGCTTTCGCCGTCAGCTCGACCAGATCATCGGCGCGTTCATTGCACGCTGACGCGGTTGGTGCGACCGATCCGCGTGATCCCGCTTTAGTCGAAGAGCGAAGAGACGCTCGTTTCGTCGGCGATGCGCTTGATTGCTTCGCCCAGCAGCGGCGCGACGGTGAGCGTGCGGACCTTGCCGCTGTCGTTCACCGCGTCGGTCGGCTGGATCGAATCGGTGATGACCAGCTCGGTAAGCTCGCTCGCATCGACGCGCGCGACCGCGCCGCCCGACAGCACGCCGTGGGTGCAATAGGCGACGACGCCTTCGGCGCCCGCGGCCTTCAGCGCGGAGGCGGCGTTGCATAGGGTGCCGGCAGAGTCCACGATATCGTCGATGAGGATGCAGAAGCGGCCCGACACATCGCCGATGATGTTCATCACTTCCGATTCGCCCGCGCGCTCGCGCCGTTTGTCGACGATGGCGAGCGGGGCGTTGTCGAGGCGCTTGGCGAGCGCGCGCGCGCGGACGACGCCGCCGACGTCGGGCGACACGACCATCAGATTTTTGTCGGCGAAGCGCGCCTGGATGTCGGCGCTCATCACCGGCGCCGCATAAAGATTGTCGGTCGGGATATCGAAAAAGCCCTGGATCTGCCCCGCGTGCAGATCGATCGCGAGCACGCGGTCGGCGCCCGAGGTGGTGATGAGGTTCGCGACAAGCTTTGCCGAGATCGGCGTACGCGGACCGGGTTTGCGGTCCTGCCGGGCATAGCCAAAATAGGGAACGACCGCGGTGATCCGCTTCGCCGACGCGCGGCGTAGCGCGTCGTTGATGATGAGCAATTCCATCAGATTGTCGTTCGCGGGGAAATTCGTCGGCTGGACGACGAACACATCCTGCCCGCGGACATTTTCATGAATTTCGACGAAAACTTCCTCGTCGGCGAAGCGGCGCACGCTGGTGTCGGTCAGCGGCAGCTCGAGATAATCGGCGATCGCGCGGGCCAGCGGCAGGTTGCTGTTGCCGGAGATGAGTTTCATGGGGTGCAGGGCCCTTTCGCGGCGGATGGGATTGCGCGCCCCTTAGCCAGCGAAGGCGGCAAGGGGAAGGGGTTAAAGGGGACTTCGCCGCTCCCCGGCGTCGCCATCGCTCGCGCCGCCGCACTCCCCTATCCGCTTGGTCATTGCAATCGCGTCCGCGGGGGCTAAGTCTCGCGCCCATGACCGACGCCACTGCAACGCTGACCATCGTCCTTTCCCAGATGACCCAGGTGGTCGGCGATCTGGCCGCCAATGCCGATGCGATGCGCAGCGTTCGCGCGCGGCACCGCGATGCCGACCTGATCCTTTATCCCGAGCTGCAACTGATCGGCTATCCGCCCGAAGATCTGGTGCTGAAACCCGCACTGGCGACGCGCGCCGCAAAGCTGCTCGCCGAGCTGGCCGGGGAGACCGCCGACGGCGGCCCGGCGATGCTGGTGGGATCGGTCGAGCGCGCCGCCGACGGCAGCCTCTATAATATCGTCGCGCTGCTCGACGGCGGCCGCGTGGTCGCGACGCGGCGCAAGCATGAACTGCCCAATTACGGCACCTTCGACGAAAAGCGCGTCTTCGCGCCCGGCCCGCTGCCCGACATCGTCGAATGGCGCGGGGTGAAGCTGGGCCTGCCGATCTGCGAGGATGGCTGGTTACCGACGGTGTGCCGCCACCTGGCTGCGCAGGGCGCCGAGCTGCTGATCTCGGTCAACGGCAGCCCGTATGAGATCGACAAGGACGAGCGGCGGCTGAGCCAGGTCTTCGCCGCGCGCGTCGCCGAAACCGGATTGCCGCTGATCTTCCTCAACCGCATCGGCGGACAGGATGAGCTGGTGTTCGACGGTTGTTCGTTCGTGCTGAACGGCGACGGCGGAGCCGCGCACCGGCTGCCCGACTGGGAGGCGGAGGAGCGGGTGACGCGCTGGACGAAAGACGCGCCAAAAGTCGAGGGGGGGAACTGGCGCTGCGACGCGGGCGCGATCGCCGAATGGGAGGCGCACCCCGCCGACATCTATAGCGCGATGATCCTGTCTCTGCGCGACTATGTGGAGCGCAACCGCTTCCTCGGCGTCGTGCTCGGCCTGTCGGGCGGAATCGATTCGGCGATCTGCGCGGCGATCGCCGCCGACGCGCTGGGGCCGGACAAGGTCTGGTGCGTGATGCTGCCGAGCCGCTTTACCAGTCAGGAAAGCCTGGACGATGCGGCGGGCTGTGCGGCGATGATCGGGTGCCGGCTCGACACCATCCCGATCGTCCCCGCGGTTGAGGCGTTCGATATGATGCTGGAAGGAAGCTTTGCCGACGCGGAGGTCGACATCACCGAGGAGAATGTCCAGTCGCGCATCCGCGGGGTGACGTTGATGGCGCTCAGCAACAAATTCGGCCCGATGCTGCTGACAACGGGCAACAAGAGCGAGATGAGCGTCGGCTATGCGACCATCTATGGCGACATGGCGGGCGGCTATAATCCGCTGAAGGACGCCTATAAGATGACGGTCTTTGCGCTGGCGAAGTGGCGCAACGAAAATGTGCCGCGGCTGTCGCGCAACCGGCACGCGCCCGTAATGCCCGATAGCGTCATCACCAAGCCGCCGAGCGCCGAACTGCGCCCCGACCAGAAGGATCAGGACAGCTTGCCGCCGTATGAGGATCTCGACCGGATGCTGCATATGCTCGTCGAGGAGGAAGCGAGCGTCGATGATGTCGTGGCGCGCCACGGCTTCGACCGCGACGCGGTGGCGCGGATCGAGCGCCTGCTCGCCATCGCCGAATATAAGCGCCGCCAGGCGCCGCCGGGGGTCAAATTGTCGACGCGCAATTTTGGGCGCGACCGGCGCTATCCGATTACCCACGGGTTCCGGACGGGATAGGGTTTTTCAGGGAAGAAAAGGAAAAGGACGATGTTGGCATTGGGGTCGAAGGCACCGGCAGACCGGGCCGAACGGGTGCTCGATATATTGCGGATCACGGTGGCGCTGCTCATTTTGACCCACGGCGTCTACCGGCTGGCGGCTGACATCGTCGTCCCCTTCGGCACCTGGCTCGACAGCCTGGGCTTTCCCTATGGCTATGGCTGGGCGATGGCGGTGACGATTTACGAGCTGGTCGGTCCCGCGCTGATGCTGACGCGCCGCTGGACCAGCCTTGCCGCGCTGGGCCACGCCTTCATCCTGACGCTGGGCCTGATCCTCGTCCACATGCCCGCGGGCTGGTTCGTCGTCGGCGGCGGGCGCAACGGCATGGAATATAGCGTGTTCCTGATCGTCGCGCTGCTCGCAATCGCCTGGGCCTATTGGCCGGTGCTGCGCGCGCCGCAACCCGCCGCGGGCTGATCGCTTGACGAACTGGCTGACCGGGGTCGGCTATGCGCTGTCGATCGTCAGCGTCGCCTTGCTGGCGTGGGTGGCGTGGCCGACCGCAGGCGAGGACCGCGCGCTGGCGCTCGCGGTGATCGCGGGGGCGGCGCTGTCGGTGGTCGGCATGGCGCTGCGCTGGGCGGCGCATGTGCTGGTCAACCGCAAGATCCACGACGAGGGCGACGGCTGACGGGCGCGTCGCGGGGCGCAACTTGCGGGTGCCATCGGGGCGGCAATGCCGCTATAGGCGCGCGCTATGACGATCGTGACCCGTTTCGCCCCTTCGCCGACCGGCCATCTGCATGTCGGCAACGTCCGCACCGCGCTCCATAACTGGCTGTGGGCGAGGAAGCATGGCGGGCGTTTCCTGCTGCGCGTCGACGATACCGATGTCGAGCGTTCGAAGGAGGAGTATGTCGCGGGCATCCGCGCCGACCTTGGCTGGCTGGGGCTCGATGTCGACGGCGAGGAGCGGCAGTCGGCGCGCTTCGCGCTGTACGAGGCCGAGTTCGAAAAATTGAAGGCGGCGGGCCGCGTCTATGCCTGCTACGAAACGCCCGAGGAGCTCGACATCCGGCGCAAGGTGTTGCTGTCGCGCGGGCTGCCCCCCGTGTACGAGCGCAAGCCCGCAGACGCGCCGGTGCCCGCGGGCGTCGCGCCGCACTGGCGCTTCCGGCTCGACCATGACGCGCCGATCGAATGGACCGACCTCATTCGCGGGCCGCAGCATTTCGAGCCCAAGACGATGTCGGACCCCGTCGTGCGCCGCGCCGACGGCAGCTGGCTTTACCTGTTGCCGAGCGTGATCGACGACATTGCGATGGGCATCAGCCATGTCGTGCGCGGTGAGGATCATGTGTCGAACACCGCCACGCAGGTGCAGATGTTTGCCGCGCTCGGCGCGGCGCCCCCCGCCTTCGCGCACGAGGCGCTGCTCGTCGGGGCCGAGGGCAAATTGTCGAAGCGGCTGGGTTCGCTTGGCATGGCGAGCTTGCGCGAACAGGGGATCGAGCCGATCGCCCTCGCCGCCCTGCTCGCGCGGCTCGGCACCAGCGATCCGGTCGAGCCGGTGACCGAGCTGGCGCCGCTGATCGCGAGCATCGATTTTGCGCGCTTTGGCCGCGCGCCGGCGCGTTTCGACGAGGCTGAGCTGGCGCTGCTCAACCAGAAGATCCTGCACCACACCGATCATGCCGCAGTCGCCGACCGCCTGCCCGCCGCGATCGACGAAGCGCGCTGGAACGCGATTCGCCCCAATCTGACGACCGTTGCCGAGGCCGCCGACTGGGTCGCGGTGTTCGACGGGCCGTTCGCGCCGCCCGCGGCCGAAGCCGCCGATCGGCCGGTGCTGGATGCCGCGGCGACGGCGGCGCCCGGCCTCGACTGGAGCGCCGACCCCTGGCACGCGCTCACCGCCGCGGTAAAGGAGGCGACGGGGGCCAAGGGCCGCGCGCTGTTCCTGCCGCTGCGCCGCGCGCTCACCGCGCGTGACCATGGCCCCGACATGGCCGAGCTGCTGCCGCTGATTGCCAAGGAGGAGGCGATTGCGCGGCTGGCGGCGGGCGGGGAGGCGTAAGGAAGACCATGATTGTGCCCCTGCGAAGGCAGGGGCCCATCACCTGCGGCCGATATTCAGATCCCGTTAAATCCGCACCGTCCCCAAATCCGTTCGTGCTGAGCTTGTCGAAGCACCGTCCTTCCTATTGCGGCGTCAAAAGAAAGGACGGCCCTTCGACAAGCTCAGGGCAAACGGTTCAAATTTAAGGCTCGATGTTCCGAGCAGCCCGTTGCTTGGGCCAAGAGCTCTGGAGATGGGCCCTTGCCTTCGCAGGGGCACGGGAGACAGATCCAAGCAATCCACTTGACAAATATGTAATGTTATAACATCTTTGAACTGCGACCCGGCTTGTGGCGGCGGTCGACCGCCGCCGGGACCGGGTCGCAAGGCAAGGAGAGATGCCATGACCCTGATACCCCTGATTTCGGCGATGATGACCGCGCCCGAAGCGACTGCCGCACCTGCGGGTCGTTCGGCGACCTTACCCCGCACAATCTATGGCGGCGATCACCGCCGCCATCCGGTCGCGGCGCTTTTGGCTGTCGGGCTTCCCGCCGCGCTCGTCGTCGCGGTGGCGCTGTCGCCGATGATCGTCGTACCGCCGCCGATAACGAAGCCGATCACCGGCACGCTGATCGAACTGCCCAAACCGCCGCCGCCGCCCGAACCCGTCGAGGATGCCAAGCCGACGCCCAAAACCGCGTCGGCGACCGAAACCGTCCAGCCGCGCGTCGAAACCGTACCGCTGAGCGACGACCGCGTCGTCGTCGGCCCGGTGATCGTCGATGCGCGGCCGATCGATCCCGGCCCGCCGGTCCGCCCCGCCGATCCGCCCGCGCCCAAGCTGGTGCTCGCCGAACTCGATTCGCGCTTTGCCGGGGCGTTCCAGCCCGACTATCCGGCGCGCGAGCAGCGGCGCGGGGTCGAGGGGGTCGCGAAGGTGCGCGTGCTCATCGGCACCGACGGGCGGGTGAAGGTGGTCGAACTGGTCAGCGCCGACAGTCCGGGCTTCTTTGAAGAGACGAAGCGGCGCGCGCTTGCCAAATGGCGCTTCAAGCCCGCGACGCGCGGCGGCGTAGCCGAGGAAAGCTGGAAGGTCATGACCGTGCGGTTCGAAATCAGGAACGCCTGATACCCTTCCCGGGGCGGGCGGTTCGCCGCCGTCCGCCCGTTGCTTTCGCTTGACAGAAGGGCCGAATCCCGCCAAAGGCGCCCGGATATTGGGGGGCGGCGCGGCGTCGCGCGGCCCTTTCATGTTTTTCACACCAACGTCGGGGCCCCTAGTCCCGCGGCATCCACCGGGCCACCGGCGGATGTGCAGTCAATTCGAGGAACAGGGCCATGGCCAAGCCGACGACCGTCAAGATCAAGCTGGTGAGCACCGCCGACACGGGCTTTTTCTATGTCACCAAGAAGAACCCGCGCACGATGACCGAAAAGATGACGGTGCGCAAATATGACCCGCGTGCGCGCAAGCATGTCGAGTTCAAGGAAGCCAAGATCAAGTGAAGCATGGCCCCGCGCGGCACGCCCGCGCGGTCTGAAAATGCGTCATCCCTGCGAAGGGTGATCGGAGGCGCGTGACTCCGAAAACGATCCAGAAGGGCGGCGGTTGCGCCGCCCTTTTTCGTGTGCGCATCAGAAATCGCGCAGCGGCCGACGCGCAACGTCATTTTCGATGATGGTACGGATCGTGATCAGCGTCTTGAACGAATGGACGCCCTTGTCCTCGCCCAGCGTGCGGCGCGTGAAGGCGTCATATTCCTCCATCGATCCGACCTGAATCTTTAACAGGAAATCGTCGTCGCCGGTCACGTCCCACCCACCCGTGATTTCGGGATGGCGGGCGATCTCGCGCGCGAAGCTATCCATGGTCTGCGGCCCGGCCTGCTGCATCTGGACAAGGACATGGATGGTCAGCGCCGACCCCGTCAGCGCGGGATTGACGACGGCGATATCGGCGACGATCACCTTTTCGTCGCGCAGCCGCCGCAGCCGCCGCAGCGCCGCCGACAGCGACAACCCCACCTTGTCCGCCAGGATTCGCGCGGGCTCAAGATTGTTCTGCCGCACCAACTCCAGAAGGCGCCGGTCGAAATGATCGAGTTTGCCTATTTTTCGCATAATGGCCCGAATAACGCTAAAATTAGTCGCCTGCACGAACAATTTGAGCGCCAATCGCTGTCGTCCCCGACGTAGAAAAACGATGTCGCAGCGGTCCGGCCACAGCCGCTCCCCTCCTCGTTGCGGCCGTTCAAGGAGACGAAAATGACCCTGTCCCGCGAATCAAATCCGATCAGGCGTTTGTGGAATATCGTGATTGCCGTATCCGCGGTGGCGGTGTCGATCCACTATGCGGCGCCGTGGAGTGAAACCGTCGTCTCGCGCCCATAAGGCGTCAGGCAAACGCCCCCACGCTCTCGATAAACTTGATCACCGAAATCGGCTTCGAGACATAGGCTTCGGCGCCCGCGGCGCGGATCTGTTCCTCGTCGCCCTTGCCGGCATAGGCAGTGACCGCCATGATCGGCACCGCGCGCAGAATCGGGTCGGCCTTCATCTGGCCGATCAGCTCGAGCCCCGATACATGCGGCAGCTGAATGTCCATGATGATCAGGTCGGGCGACACGTCGCGCGCCTTTGCCAGCGCGTCGCGGCCGTCGCGCACCGGATGCGCGCTGTAACCATGGGCGTTGAGGAGGTCGCAGAACAGGCGCAGGTTGAGTTCATTATCTTCGACGACCAGGATGGTCTTGCCCATGTGCGTTCCGTTCCCCACCTTGCGTGCGCGGCCCGTTTAGGCGAATCGGGCGCATGACACAATTAGGGACACATTCCTTGCACGATGACGATGCCGCGCTGGCGCTTCAGGCGCTCGGTTGGATCTTGAGCGACGAACCGCGCGCCGAGCGGTTGCTCGGCCTGACCGGCCTGGCGCCCGCTGAACTGCGCGCCTCGCTCGGCGAGCAGGCGACGCTCGCGGCGATCCTGTCGTTCCTGACGTCCCATGAAAACGACCTTGTCGCCTGCGCCGATGCGTTGCAGGTGGCGCCTGCCAATATCGCCGCCGCCGCCCACCGACTCGAAGGAAGTCCTGCATGACCCGCCCGCTCGTCATCACCGATTGCGACGAGGTGCTGATGCACATGGTCGTGCCCTTTGCCGAATGGGTCGACGCCGAACATGGCGTGATTTTTCGCATCGAGGATGCAAGCTTTGCGAATGCGCTGAAGCGCAAGGAATGCGGCACGCCATTGGAGGCCGCCGAGGTGTGGCCTTTGCTCGACGGCTTTTTTCGCGAGGAAATGACGCGGCAATATCCGATCGCGGGTGCCTTGGCCGCGATGGCGGCGATCGGCGCAGAGGCGGACATCGTCGTGCTCACCAACGTCGGTCCCGAACATCAGCAGGCGCGAATCGAGCAGCTCGCGCTCCACAATTTCCACGCGCCGGTGATCGGCAGCCGCGGCGGCAAGGGTGAACCCGTGCGCCGCCTGATCGAGCAATATCGGCCGCCCGTCGCGGTGTTCGTCGACGATCTGGCGGGGCATCACCGCTCGGTCGCCGAGGAAGCGCCCGAGGTGTGGCGGCTTCATTTCGTGGGCGAACCCGCGATTGCGGGCAAGATTGCGGCCTCGCCGTACGCCCATGCGCGAATCGACGATTGGAAAGCAGCGCAGCGCTGGATAATGGCGCGCCTCGCCGAAAAAATCCCCGCCCCGGCGCCGCAGCCGGTTTGAAGAAGGACTCCCCCATGGATATTGCCGCGAAGATCGCCGAACTCGGCCTCGAACTTCCCAAACCCGCCGCGCCGGTCGCTGCCTATGTGCCCGCGGTCGAGCATGGCGGGATGCTCTATGTCAGCGGCCAGCTGCCCTTCCGCGACGGGCAGGTCGTGACCGGTCGGCTGGACGACGACATGGACGTCGCGGGCGGGCAGGACGCGGCGGAGCGCGTCGCGCTGATGCTCGTCGCGCAGATCGGGCAGGCGCTCGGCGGCGACTGGTCGCGCGTCGAGCGGATCGTCAAGCTGGGCGTCTTCGTCAACAGCGCGCCGAGCTTCACCGATCAGGCCAAGGTCGCCAATGGCGCGTCCGAACTGTTCGAAAAGCTGTTCGGCGAGGCCGGCCGCCACGCGCGCGCGGCGGTCGGCGTCGCGGTGCTACCGCTCGGCGCCGCGGTCGAGGCCGACGCGATCGTTGCGGTGAAACCGGCCTGAGCGATGGCCGAGGCCGACCCACCGGCGCGGACGGTCTCGCTCGGCACCGGCGTCGCCGCGATCGACGCAGCGGCGTGGGACGGCTTGCACGATGGCGGCAATCCCTTCGTCGGCCACGCCTTCCTCGCGCTGCTCGAGGAATCGGGCAGCGTCGGGCCGGGCACGGGGTGGCAGGCCGCGCCGTTGCTCGTCGAGGATGCGGACGGCACGCTGGTCGCCGCCGCGCCCACCTATTTGAAAGCACACAGCCAGGGCGAATATGTGTTCGACCATGCGTGGGGCGATGCCTGGGCGCGTGCGGGCGGCGATTATTATCCGAAGTTGCAGATCGCGGCGCCCTTCACGCCGGTGCCGGGGCCGCGCCTGCTCGCGAACGACGGCGGCGACGCGCGGCTGCTGCTGCGCGCCGCCGAGGCGGTGGTGCGGCAGAATGATCTGTCGTCGGCGCACGCGACCTTTGTGGCGCCCGAACAGATGCCCTTGTTCGAAGAGGCGGGCTGGCTCGTCCGCCGCGACATCCAGTTTCATTTCGCGAACACGGGCTATGCCGGTTTCGACGATTTCCTCGCCACGCTCAATTCGCAAAAGCGCAAGCAGCTGCGCAAGGAAAGGCTCCGCGCGGTCGAGGGCCTGCGCATCGAAGAGCTGACCGGCGATGCGATCCGCCCCGAACATTGGGATGCGATGTGGCTTTTCTATCAGGACACCGGCGCGCGCAAATGGGGGCATCCCTATTTGACGCGCGAGGCTTTCGACCTGATGGGCGCGACGATGGCGGAGCAGATCATCCTGCTGATCGCCTATGATGCCGATGCGCGGCCGGTCGCGGGCGCGCTGCACTTCCTGGGCGCCGATACGCTTTACGGCCGCTATTGGGGATGCCTGACCGAAATCCCCTATCTGCATTTCGAGCTATGCTATTATCGCGCGATCGACATCGCGATCGAGCGCGGGCTGACGCGGGTCGAGGCAGGGGCGCAGGGCGGGCACAAGCTCGCGCGCGGCTATGGCCCCGTCGCGACCTGGTCGGCGCACTTTATCGCCGATCCGGACTTTCGCGGCGCGGTTGCCGATTATCTGGAACAGGAACGCCGCGCCGAAGAGGCCGAAATGGAGTGGCTGGAGGGGCATATGCCCTTCAGTCGGGCGCCCTCAAACGAGCGTTGAAGAAAGAATCTCGCACAAAGCCACAAAGCCACAAAGATGTTCTGATTGCCGCAAAGCGGCTCCCTTCCCTTACAACATGGCGGCCAGCCGAGTCGTTGATGAATTGGAGGGTCTGACGGCCCGAACTGTCTTCTTCGTGGCTTTGTGGCTTTGTGCGAAACAAAGGAACCTGTGGTTCCGGAAAAGGCAGCTAGGCCGCAAACCGCCGCGCGGCAGGACGGCGCGCCGTTTCGTCGAGCCACGCGCGCGCCTGGCGCTGCGCTTCGGCGATTTCATCGCGCGACATTTCGCCCGATACATCGGCGCGGCATTGCTGGCCTTCGATATTGCCGCCGAGCGCGGCAAGGTTGAACCATTTATGCGCCTGGATCAGGTCGACATCGACCCCGCCGGAGCCGGTCGAAAAAGCGATGCCGAGATCGAAATAGGCATTGGCGTCGCCGCGCGCCGCGTCGAGCAGACGGCTTTCGATCAGATATTGGGCAGACTTCAGACTGTTCGCCATGATAACCCCCTTTGCCTCCACCCCACATGGAGACCTCGGGGCCAAACTTGCGGTTTATGGTCAACAAAGTGTTAACGATGCGGTGAATTTTTTGGGGATAAGTTATCAAGCACCAGAAAAGATAGGGTTTTTCTCTTTCGTCATTCCGGCGAAGGCCGGAATCCCGACCTCCAATCATGACGCTCCGGCGAGATCCCGGCCTTCGCCGGGATGACGTGTAGCGGGTTCAGCCCACCGGCCAATTATCAATCAGGCGCGTCTTGCCGATCCTTGCCGCGGCAAGCAGGCGCGCCGGGGCGCGAAAGGCGGCGAGCCTTTCGAGGCTGTCGGCATCGGCGAGCGCGACATAATCGACGCTGTCGAACCCGCCCTTAACGATCGCCGCCTCGGCCTTAGCCAGCGCATCGGCGACATCGCCACCGCCCGCGATCGCCTTTGCAGCGGCCTTCAGCGCGCCCGGAAAGGCGGTCGCCGCCGCGCGCTGCTCCGCCGACAGATAGGCATTGCGCGACGAGAGCGCGAGGCCGTCGGCGTCGCGCGCGATCGGCGCGCCCAATATGTCGATGCCGAAATCGAGGTCGCGCGCCATGCGGCGGATGATCGCGAGCTGCTGCCAGTCCTTTTCGCCGAAGATCGCGATGTCGGGGCGGACCTGATTGAACAATTTGGCGACGACGGTCGCGACGCCGTCGAAATGGCCGGGGCGCGCGGCGCCGCAATAATCGGCGCCCAGCTCGGCAACCTCGATATGCGTGCTGTGCCCTTGCGGATACATGGTGCCGACGTCGGGCGCCCAGAGCAGGCTGGTCCCCGCCTCGACGAGCAGCGCGGTATCGCGCGCTTCGCCCCGCGGATAGGCGTCGAAATCCTCGTTCGGGCCAAATTGGGTCGGGTTGACGAAGATCGAGACAACGACATGGTCGGCGACGCGTCTTGCCATATGGACGAGCGAGAGATGGCCGTCGTGCAGCGACCCCATCGTCGGCACCAGCGCGACGCTCCCTCCCCCCTGTTTCAGTGCCGTAACGGCACGGTGGAGCATCGCGATGTCACGGATGATTTGCACGGTTCGTCGCCCTCCGATATTGGCGGCGCTGAGACACCACCGATGCGGCCCCATGCGCCGCCAACAGGAAAATCGCAACGCTCATGACGACCCCCGCACCGCACCGCATCATCTTTGCCAATGAAAAGGGCGGGACGGGCAAATCGACCTGCGCCGTGCATTTCGCGGTCGCGCTGGCGAGCCAGGGCTGGCGCGTCGCGGGCATCGACCTCGACCCGCGCCAGCGCACCTTTCACCGCTATCTGGAAAATCGCGAACAGACCGCGCGGCGGCGCGACATCGTGCTGCCGACCCCGCGCTTCGAAGTGTTCACCGGATCGACGATCGAAGAGCTCGACGAACAAGTCGCGCTGCTGAGCCGGGATGCCGATTATCTGATCGCCGATACGCCCGGCCGCGACGACCTGTTTGCGCGGCATCTTGCGACCAGCGCCGACACGCTCATCACGCCGATCAACGACAGCTTCATCGATTTCGACCTGATCGGCCAGGTCGATCCCGAAACCTTCCAGGTCACGCGCCCCAGCTTCTATTCCGAACTCATCTGGGATGCCCGCAAGGCGCGCGCGAAGAGCGACGGTCGGACGATCGACTGGATCATCCTGCGCAACCGGCTCCAGCATGTCGATGCCCACAATATGCGCCGCGTTGGCGAAGCGCTGACGCAATTGTCGCGCCGCGTCGGCTTTCGCGTCATTCCGGGGCTTGGCGAGCGCGTCATCTATCGCGAGCTGTTCCCGGCCGGTCTCACCTTGCTCGACAAGGCGCATCTGGGCGGCATGGGGATCGGCCATGTCGTCGCACGGCAGGAGTTGCGCGAGGCGATGGGCGGGCTCAACCTGCCCGCGCGCGAGCGGCTGCACCCCGATGGCGATCTTTTCGCCGCCGCCTGACAATTCAGGTGCAACCCATTTGCCGTTCGTGCTGAGCTTGTCGAAGCACCGTGCTTTTCTTTCGACGTCACAGAAGAAAGAACGGCCCTTCGACAAGCTCAGGGCAAACGGACTAAGAGGTTGGCACCGACTCCAAGTTCGTTTCTCCCCCAATTAGGACGATGCCATGACGCATATTTTTCACCCGACCCTCCTGCGCGAATATGACATCCGCGGCGTCGTCGGCGATACGTTGTCGGAAAAGGATGCCTATGCCATCGGCCGCAGCTTTGCGACGCTGATCCGCCGCGCGGGCGGCAGGCGGATCGCGATCGGCTATGACGGGCGGCTGTCGTCGCCGATGCTGACCGAGGCGCTGATCGAGGGGATCAACGCTGCGGGGGTCGATGCGCTGAATGTCGGACTGGGACCGACGCCGATGCTTTATTATGCCGCATCAACCGAAGATGTTGACGGCGGTATACAGATAACCGGCAGCCACAATCCCCCCGACTATAATGGTTTCAAGATGGTGTTTCAGGGACGCCCCTTCTTCGGCGCCGACATCCGGCGGATCGGCGAAATGGCCGCCGCGGGCGACTGGGATAGCGGCGAGGGCACGGCGGAGAGCATCGACATCGTCGATGCCTATGTCGACCGGCTGGTCGAGGGTTTTGCCGGTGGCGCCTTCCGCGTCGGCTGGGATGCGGGTAACGGCGCCGCAGGCACCGTCATCGAGAAGCTCACCGCCAGGCTTCCGGGCGAGCACCACCTGCTTTTCACCGATATCGACGGGCATTTCCCGAACCACCATCCCGATCCGACCGAAGAGAAGAACCTCGCCGATCTGAAAAAGCTCGTCGCCGAGAAGAGCCTTGATTTCGGTGTCGCTTTCGATGGAGACGGCGACCGCATCGGCGCGATCGACGGCCAGGGCCGCGTAATCTGGGGCGACCAGCTGCTGCAAATCTATGCCGCCGCGGTGTTGACGGACATTCCCGGCGCGACGGTGATCGCCGATGTGAAGGCGAGCCAGGCGCTGTTCGACCGCGTCGCCGAGCTGGGCGGCACGCCGTTGATGTGGAAAACCGGCCACAGCCTGATCAAGGCGAAAATGAAGGAAACCGGCAGCCCGCTGGCGGGCGAGATGAGCGGGCATATCTTCTTCGCCGACCGCTATTACGGCTATGACGATGCGCCCTATGCCGCAGTGCGGCTGATCGAGGCGGCGACGAAGCTGGGACAAAGCGTCACCGAATTGCGCGGCAGCATGGCGCCGATGGTCAACACGCCCGAAATGCGCTTTCAGGTCGACGAGGTTCGCAAATTCGCCATTGTGGACGAGGTTCTGGACCGGCTGGCGGCGTCGGGCGCGCGCGTCGACCGCACCGACGGCGCGCGCGTGATGACGGGCGACGGCTGGTGGCTGCTCCGCGCATCGAATACGCAGGACGTGCTCGTCGCGCGCGCCGAGGCGACGGACGAGGACGCGCTGGCGCGGCTGCTCGCGGCGATCGACGAGCAGCTTGCGCTATCGGGCGTGGAGCGCGGGCCGCAGGCGGCACATTAGCCGCCGCGCCGCCACGCCGCATCCCTGCCGTATCCTTGCAATAAGCTTGCCAGATTGACCTTGGCGGCGTCGCTGGGCTAACGCGGCACGAAGCCAGACGGGAACCGACCGCTTTATGACCGACGAGGAATCGACAATCGCGCGGGCCGCCGACGACGATCATGGCGTCGCCGAGCATCGCGCGCATGTCCGCGACGATGCCGCGGCGGGCAACGGCCTGGCGGTCATCTCGATCGCCAAAAGCTATGACAAGCGCGTCGTGCTGTCCGACGTGTCGCTGTCGGTCGGCAAGGGCGAGGTCGTCGGGCTGCTCGGCCCCAATGGCGCGGGCAAGACGACCTGCTTCTATTCGATCATGGGGCTGGTGAAGCCCGACGCGGGGCGCATCATGCTCGACGGGGCGGACATCACCGCGCTGCCCATGTATCGCCGCGCAATCCTGGGCCTTGGCTATCTGCCGCAGGAAACCTCGATCTTTCGCGGCATGACGGTGGCGCAGAATATCGAGGCGGTGCTCGAACTTGCCGAGCCCGACACGGTCGCGCGCGAACGGCGGCTTGAGGAATTGCTCGAAGAATTCGGCCTGACGCGGCTTCGCGATGCCGCGGCGATGGCGCTGTCGGGGGGCGAACGACGCCGCGCCGAAATCGCGCGTGCGCTCGCGGCCAACCCCTCGATCATCCTGCTCGACGAGCCGTTTGCGGGGATCGATCCCTTGTCGATCAGCGACATCCGCGACCTCGTCGCGGACCTCAAGACGCGCGGTATCGGCGTGCTGATCACCGACCATAATGTGCGCGAGACGCTCGACCTCGTCGATCGCGCGTGCATCATCTATGACGGCAAGGTGCTGCTGGCGGGATCGCCTGCCGAGCTTGTTGCCGATCCCGAAGTGCGCCGACTGTATCTCGGCGAAGGCTTTTCTTTGTGAGCGATTGATAGCCGATGGCGTTGGGTCCGCGCCTCGATCTCCGCCAGTCGCAATCGCTGGTGATGACGCCGCAGCTGCAGCAGGCGATCAAGCTGCTGGCGCTGTCGAACCTCGAGCTTGAGGCCTATCTGGCCGAAGCGCTGGAGGGCAATCCGCTGCTCGACACGGGCGCGCCCGACAGCGACGGCGGGGGCGACGAGCCCGATGGCGACGCGCCGCCCGCGGCCGAAACGCCCGCCGATACCGATCAGGCGCTGGCGTCCGACGCCGGCACCGCCGACGACCTCGACGTCGATTTCGCCGAGGAGCGTTTCCACCACGACAGCGCGAGCGACAGCGTCGGCCTGTCGGGGGCGGGCGAGGACGTCGATTTCGACAGTTTCGCGGAGGCCGAGGGCACGCTTCACGACCATCTGCTCGCGCAGGTCGGCGAGCGGCTGGACGGGATCGAGGCGATCGTCGCGGGGCAGATTGTCGCATTGATCGACGAGGCGGGTTATTTGCGCGCCGATCTTGGCGAGCTTGCCGCGCAGCTTGGGGTGCCGCTGGCGCTGGTCGAGGCGGTGCTGCGCGTGATCCACGGCTTCGACCCCGCGGGCGTCGGCGCGCGCGATCTTGCCGAATGTATCGCGATCCAGGCGCGCGAAGCCGACCGCTATGACCCCGCCATGGCGACGATGATCGCGCATCTCGACCTCGTGGCGAAAGGCGCCTTTCCGCAACTGAAGCGCATCTGCGGCGTCGATGACGAGGATCTGGCCGACATGATCCGCGAACTGCGCGGCTACGATCCCAAGCCGGGCCTGAAATTCGGCGGATCGCCGACGCAGGCGGTCGTCCCCGACCTGTATATCCGGCGCACTGCGGCGGGCTGGGCGGTCGAGGTGAACAGCGCGACCCTGCCGCGCCTGCTCGTCAATCGCCGCTATTATAACGAGCTCGCCGCGGGCGCGGCGGCGAAAAGCAAGGCGTGGCTGTCGGAGCAGCTTGCGGGCGCCAACTGGCTGGTGCGCGCGCTCGACCAGCGGCAGCGCACGATCGTCAAGGTCGCGAGCGCGATCGTGAAGCAGCAGGAGGGCTTTTTCCTCCACGGCGTCGCGCATATGCGCCCGCTGACCTTGCGCCAGGTCGCCGAGGCGATCGGGATGCACGAATCGACCGTCAGCCGCGTCACCAGCAACAAATATCTGTCATGCCCGCGCGGGTTGTTCGAGCTCAAATATTTCTTCTCGAGCGGCATTTCGGATACGCAAGGCGACGGCGCGGTGTCGGCCGAGGCGGTGAAGAGCCGGATCAAGGCCATGATCGAGGGTGAGGACGCGCGCGCGATCCTGTCCGACGAGACAATCGCGCAGAAGCTGTCGGCCGAGGGGCATGACATCGCGCGGCGCACCGTCGTCAAATATCGCGAGGCGATGGGCTATGGCTCGTCGGTGCAACGGCGGCGGCAAAAGGCTTTGGCGGGGTAAATCGGCCAACCAATCATCGTCACCCCGGACCCGATCCGGGGTCCATGCGGTCAAGCGCGGCGATGGATCCCGGATCGAATCCGGGATGACGAAATATGGGAGAGGGGCGGTTGACTTTTCGGCCTTATCCCCATAGTTGCCCCGCTTCGCGTCAACACGCCAAGATTTACGGACAAGAACCATGAAGATTCGCAACAGCCTGAAGTCGCTGAAGGACCGCCACCGGGATAACCGCGTTATCCGCCGTCGTGGCCGCACCTATGTGATCAACAAGACCAACCGCCGCTTCAAGGCGCGCCAGGGCTGATCGCCCTGCCGGGGCTTTTTTCGCCCCGCGTGCATTTGCGAGTAAGCGTGACGCCGTCGGATGCTTCCGGCGGCGCTTTCGCGTGTCTGGAGGGCGCATGATTCGCCAAAGCGTAATCTTCGATGTCGGCCGTGTCCTGTTCGACTGGGATTTGCGTCATCTGTTCGCCAAGCTGATCGAGGACGAGCAGGAGCTCGAATGGTTCGTGACCAACGTCGTCACGCCCGAATGGCATTTCCAGCACGACGCGGGACGGCCGCTTGCCGAGATGCTGCCCGAGCTGAAGGCCGAATTTCCCGGTCATGCACCACTGATCGATGCCTATGCGGCGCGCTTCAACGAGACGATCCCCGGCCCCGTGCCCGGCAGCCTCGAACTGGTCGAGCGGCTGGACGCCGCGGGCGTGCCGCTGTTCGCGATCACCAATTTCGGCCATGAATTCTGGGAAGGCTTCCGCCCGACCCAGCCGGTGTTCGACCGATTCCGCGATATTGTCGTGTCGGGAACCGAGAAAGTCATGAAGCCCGACCCCGCGATCTATACCCTCGCCATCGAGCGGTTCGGCATCGATCCGGCGGGCGCACTATTCATCGACGATGTCGCGGCCAATGTCGCGGGCGCCGAATCGGTTGGCATCGAGGGGCATCTGTTCGTGAACGCGGCGGGGCTCGAACGAGACCTTCGGGCGCGCGGCTATTTGCCCGGCTGATCGAAGCGTAGCACCAGTCGCCGTGTCGCGGTAACGTCAGCGGCAAAACTGCCATCGGCTTGCGCGCGAATGTCGGCGATTCCGAAGGGGTTGACGAGCCCCGCGCGCGCGAAGCCTCCGCTGGGATCGAGCCCGACGATGGTGAGCGCCGCGTCGGTGCGCTGCATCGCGGTGCCGAAATAGGCCCGCATGGCGGGATGCTGATCGGCGATCCCGACGCATAACCCCCGCTCGATCCGGAAGCGGACGACGCCCTCGACCGCCGCATCGCCGAACGTGCCGCTGTAACGCCGCGCGCCGATCGGGCAGAGGGTCGAAACGAGCCCGGCGGGAACGGCGCGGAAGGGCGCGGCGATCATCTGCGCGGTGGGTTCCATGCGCGATACCCACGCGGCATTGGAAAGCAGGCTGACCGCGGTGCGTTCGCCGCGCCACAGGCCGATCGTGCTGCGCGCGCCGAGCGTCACGCCATTATGGTGGACGAAAGGCGCGCCGTCCGAATCGGCGGCGATGCGCCACCCGAAACCGACCTCATAGCCATCTTCTCCGGCCGCTTTGCCGTTCGCCAGGCGCATCGGAACCAGCATGGCGTCGAAGGTTTCGGGACGCACGACGCGGCCGTCGATCATTCGCCCGCCGAAAGCGGCGACCGCGCTAGCGGTGCCGCCCAGGCCCCCGCCGCCCCACGTATAGCTATAGTCATGGCGCGGTGCTTCGATGACGCGGCCCTGGTCGAAGTCATAGGCGCGCGAGGCATGGGGGTTGCCGCTGTTTGTCGCGTCGGCACCGATCGCCAACCCCGGCGCGACGTTGGCTGTCACATAATCGGGGAAGGAACGCCCATCGGTCTCTTCGACCATCGTGCCCAGCAAAGTATAGCCCCACGACGAATAGCTGTAGGCGGCGCCCGGCGGGCTGAGCAGATCGCGCTCCGCAAAGATCGCGACCGCCTCGCGCCCGGTGGCATAGGGACGCGCGCCGCGATCGGCGTCGATTGCCTGGTAATGCGGCAGGCCGGAGTTATGCGCGGCGAGCTGGCGCGGATTGATCGCAGGCCAGTTTGCGCCGAGCCAGGGCAATTGACTTTGCACCGGCGCGTCGAGATCGATCCGGCCCTGTTCGGCGAGCTGCGCCACCGCGGCCACGGTGAAGACCTTGGACACACTTGCCAGGCGGAACAGCGTGTCGCGCGTAACGGGCAATCCGGCCGCGCCGTCACGCTCGCCGCTCGCGCCGTCCCATATGATCCGGCCATCTTGCCACACCGCGGCAGCCATGCCCGGCACGCCGTTGGTTTCCCGCAGCGTGTCGAGCAGATACTGCGCGGTCGCAGCAGCCTCCGCGCCGGTTTTGGCGTTTGCAGGTTGTGCTCCGGCCCATAGCGCGACGGTAGCCAGCAATGCCGTGGTCGATAATCTGGACATCTGATCCCTCCCTCGATTTTCGGGAGACATCGGTCGGCGATGTCGCATCAATTTGTCGATGTGTCGCAATTCTGTCGCGGAAGAAAGGGGGCGGTCGCTATTTCTCCACCCCCAGCTGAGTCAGCACGAAGGCGAACTCCTCGGCGTCCTCGCGCAGCGCGCCCCAGCGGCCCGATTTGCCACCATGGCCCGCGCCCATGTTGGTGCGCAGCAGCAGCGTCGCGTCATTGGTGCGCGTCGCGCGCAGCTTGGCGACCCATTTGGCGGGCTCCCAATAGGTCACGCGCGGGTCGTTGAGCCCTGCCGACACGAGCATCGGCGGATAGGCCTTTGCGGTGACATTGTCGTAGGGGCTGTAGCTCAGCATATAATCGAACGCCGCCTTGTCGGTGATCGGATTGCCCCATTCGGGCCATTCGCCGGGGGTCAGCGGCAGCGTTTCGTCGACCATCGTGTTGATGACATCGACAAAGGGCACGCCCGCGAGTACCGCGCCCCACAGTTCGGACGCCTGATTATAGACGACCCCCATCACCTGCCCGCCCGCCGAGCGGCCCTCGATCGAAATCTTGCCGGCGCTCGTATATTTCTTCGCGATCAGGCCCTTTGCGACGTCGATGAAATCGTTGAACGTATTGGTGCGCTCGGTCGTCTTGCCCGCCAGATACCAGGCGCGCCCCATGTCGTCGCCGCCGCGGACATGCGCGATGGCATAGATCATCCCGCGGTCAACCAGGCTGAGCCGCGTCGTTGAAAAGCCCGGTGGGACGCGATAGCCGTAGGAGCCATAGGCATAGAGGTGCATCGGTGCGCTGCCGTCGAGCTTCGTGCCCTTCTTGTAGACAAGCGAGGCGGGGATCATCGTCTTGCCGTCGCGGCTCGGCAGATTCACCCATTCGGTAACATATTGTGACGAATCGTAACCGGACGGGATTTCCTGTACTTTGAGCGTTTCGAGCGTCCCGCTGGCCAGATCATAGTCATAGACGGTGTCGGGGGTGACCATCGATTCATAGTCGAGCCGGAGCTTGTCCTGATGATATTCGGGATTGTCGCCAAGCCCGGCCACGTAAGTTGCCTCGGGAAATTTGATCCGGCCGGGGGTCAGCGGCGCGTCATATTTGCGGACATCGACCTGATCGAGCCCGTCCTCGCGCGCCTCCAGCACGAAATAGTCGCGGAAGATCGACAGGCCGGTGATGTAGCTGTGGTCCGATCCGGGGATCAGCGTTTTCCATTCGCCGGGCTTGTCGATGCTCGCGGTCGCGACGCGGAAATTGGGATGCTCGTCGTTGGTGTGGATATAGAGCGTGCCGTCGCGTTCATCGACGCTGTATTCGCGGCCCTTCTGGCGCGCCGATACGAGCTGCATCGGCGCTTCGGGATTGTCGGCGGGGAGGAGGTAGACTTCGCTCGTCTCGTTATCGCCCGTCGCGATGACGATATAATTGTCGGCGGCGGTCTTGCCGATGCCGACGCCGAAGCCGATGTCGGCCTCTTTGTAGAGCAATTTATCCTCGCTCACCGGGGTGCCGAGCTCGTGCAGCCGGACATTGTCGGTGCGCCAATTCTCGTTCGCAAGACCATAGAGGATCGCGTCGTTGCCCGATGTCCAGACGAGCGACGACAGCGTGCCGGGGATCACGTCGGGCAGCAGATCACCCGTCTCGAGGTTGCGGATGCGCGCTTCGAACCGCTCCGACCCATTGTCGTCGAACGAATAGGCCATCAGCTTGCCGTTCGGGCTGACCGACAGTTCGGCGAGGCGGAAATATTCCTTGCTCGCGGCCATCGCGACCTCGTCGAGGATCAGCTGGGTTTCGCCAGCGCCCGACGCGGGTTTGCGATACCATTTCTTATACTCGGCGCCTTCCTCATATTCGACCCAATAGAGCCAGTCGCCGTCCTTTTGCGGGACCGAGCTGTCGGCCTCCTTGATGCGGCCCTTCATCTCCTGAAACAGCGTTTCGACGAGGTCGGCGTGGGGCTTCATCGCCGCGTCGAAATACGCATTTTCGGCCTCCACATAATCGAGGATGTCGGCGTCATCGATCGTCGGATAGCTTTGGTCGCGGAGCCAGAACCAGGGATCGGACAGCGTCTTGCCGTGGAGCGTGACGTCATGGGGTCGATTCTCGGCAACGGGAGCGGCGGGGATGGTGGTCAATTCGCTCTCTTTCTGTTCGGCAAAGGCGCTCGCGGGCGCGACAAGCGGGGTGGTAATTGCGGCCAGAAACATCCAAATAGCGCGCATAGATAACTCCCGCAGCATTGCCCGCATGGGCAGGTATGGCTGCGATGTAGGAACAAGGAAGCCATCATGTCCAGCCCCGTCCCCGGCACTATCTACGCCGAGCGCCTCACCCGCCTTCGCGCCGAACTGACGCGACAGGGTCTAGACGGTTTTGTGGTGCCGATCAGCGACGAACATATGAGCGAATATGTCGGCGCCTATGCACAGCGCATGGCGTGGCTGACCGGCTTTGGCGGGTCGGCCGGGACCGCGGCGGTGCTGCCCGAAAAGGCCGCGGTGTTCGTCGACGGGCGCTATACGGTGCAGGTGCGCGATCAGGTCGACGGGACGCTGTTCGATTATGTCGGCGTGCCGCAGTCGAGCGTGGCCGAATGGCTCGGCGCCAATATCAGTGCGGGCCAGAAAGTCGGGTACGACCCCTGGCTGCACGGCATCGACTGGGCGCGCGCGCTGGAAAAGGCGCTGGCGGCGAAGGGCGCGAGCCTTGTCGCGGTCGAGGCGAACCCGGTCGATGCGGCGTGGGACGACCAGCCCGCGCCGAGCGACGCGCCGGTGAGCGTCTATGATGCTGCGTTCGCTGGTCAGAGTGCGGTCGAAAAACGCGACGTCATCGCCGACTGGCTGAAGGCAAAGGGGCTCGACACGACGGTGATGACCGCGCTCGATTCGATCGCGTGGACCTTCAATATTCGCGGGGAGGACGTCAGTCACACGCCGGTCGGGCTTGCCTTCGCCTTGCTCCACGCCGATGCTACCGCCGACCTGTTCATCGCGCCTGAAAAGGTTACCGACGCGGTGCGCGCGCATCTGGGCAACAGCGTGCGGATTCACGATCGCAGCGCCTTCGAGGGCGCGCTCGCCGACCTCGCGGGCAAGAAGGTCGCGGTCGATCCCGATCGCGCGGTCGCCGCGATCTTTACGGCGCTCGAGGGCGCAGGCGCGGCGATCGAGCGCCACCGCGACCCCGCGGTGCTGCCCAAGGCGATCAAGAATGATGTCGAGCTGGGCGGCACGCGCGCCGCGCACGTCCGCGACGGGATCGCAGTATCGCGCTTCCTCAAATGGATGGAGGAGGTCGCGCCGCAGGGCGGCCTCGACGAGCTCGGCGCCGCGGCGAAGCTGCGCGAATTTCGCGAAGCGGGCGGCGGGCTGAAGGATCTGTCGTTCGACACCATCTCGGCCGCGGGGCCGAACGGCGCGCTGCCGCACTACAAGGTCGACGAGACGACCAACCGGGCGATCGAGGCGGGCACGCTCTATCTGGTCGATTCGGGCGGGCAATATGCCGACGGCACGACCGACATCACGCGCACGATCGCGATCGGGACGCCGACCGCCGAAATGCGCCGCCGCTTCACGCAGGTGCTGAAAGGCCATATCGCGCTCGCCACTGCGCGCTTTCCGAAGGGCACGCGCGGCAGCCAGCTCGACATTCTCGCGCGCCAATATCTGTGGGCCGACGGGGTCGATTATGCGCATGGCACCGGCCACGGCGTCGGCACCTACCTCGCGGTCCACGAAGGGCCGCAGCGGATTGCCAAGCCTTCGGGCGGGCAGGCGGGGACCGAGGAGCCGCTGCACGCGGGCATGATCCTGTCGAACGAGCCCGGCTATTATAAGGCGGGGCATTTCGGCATCCGCATCGAAAACCTGGTGATCGTCACCGCGTTGAGCATCGACGGCGCCGAAGAGGAGATGCTGGGGTTCGAGACGATCACTTTTGCCCCGATCGCGCGAGATTTGGTCGACGTATCGCTGCTGTCGGCGGCCGAGGCCGACTGGCTCGACACCTATCACGCCGCGGTGTTCGAAAAGCTTTCGCCGGGGATGGGGGGAGCGGAGCGCGACTGGCTCGCCGCGGCGTGCGCGCCGCTCGACCGCACGCCCGCCGCGCTCGCGGCCTGAGCCCGGCATGACCGACAGTCTTAGCAGCGTTCCGCTTACCGATTTTCGCGTGCAGGAGCGCGTGCGCGTGCGTTTCAATGAGATCGACGGGCAGAATATCGTCTTCAACGCCAATTATCTCGTCTATGCCGACATCGGCGTGACCGAATATTTTCGCGCGCTGGGCGAAGGACAGCCCGGGCCCTATTTTAACCAATATGGTACTGACATTCGCGAAACGCACTGCGAAATCGATTATCACGCCCCCGCGCGGCTCGACGAACTGATCACGATTGCGGCGCGGATCAGCACCTTCGGGCGCACGAGTTTTACGCTGCATTGCGGGATTTTCCGGGATTCGGAACGGCTTACCGACATCGAAATCAGCTATGAGCATATCGAAAGCGACAGCGGGCAGCCGACGCCGCTGCCCGGCAGCTTCATCGCCGAGGTGCGACGATTCGAATCGCGAACGCCCGTACAAGGGTGATTCGCGGCGTCCGATTCGAACCGGATCGCGTTTCTCGACCAAAACAGTCAGCTTTTCTGGGAAAAATGCCAAAAAAAAGGGCCGCCCAAGGGCGGCCCGTGAAAGTTTTGGGAGAGGATGCCTAAAAGGCAAGGGTGATATTGCACTGCACAATGAATGTTGCAACTGCGAAATAAGCATCCGCAGTTGCATTTTTTGCAATCGTCGCGATCGCGGCTATCATTGCGCGCAATCGTGCGCCCTCTCGCAAATTGCGACGACTTCGCCTAAATTGGCGCGATGAAGATGTTTGGCAAAGTCGATGTCGGCGGCGGTGTGTCCGATTTCTGGGCTTATATCCGCGAACCGCGCCCGCATCGCTGGGCGATCTGGGGCGTTGCGGTGGCGCTGACCTGGGTCGTGTTTAGCGGTGTCGAACAATATCTGATCCCCGTCGACAAGCCGAAGGCGCAGATCATCTATTTCGAAAACTGGGGCGCGGACCGCAGTGCGGAGGAGATTCGCGCCGACTGGGTTGCGCGCGCGAAGGAAACGACGCGGCGCAACGCCAAGAAGCGCGCCGAATATCAGCGCTTCGCCGACAGCCTGGGTGTCGAATATGATTCGACCGAAGCCGACAGAGTAACGCGCGAGACGCTGGGCGCCGAAGCCGCCGAGGCGGTGAAGCAAAAACCCGCGCCGCCGCCGCGCTCGACGCTGGCCGAGCGCGCCGCGCAGGGCCCGCAGCCCGAAGCCGCCGACTGACGTGACGCCTCGCGCGCCCGGCGATGCCGACTGGATGGCGGCGGCCATCGCGCTGTCGCAGCGGGCCCGCCCGGCGTCGGCGCCGAACCCCAATGTCGGCTGCCTGATCGTCAAAGACGACCGGTTGATCGCGCGGGGCCGGACGCAACCGGGCGGGCGCCCGCACGGCGAAGCCATGGCAATCGCGGCGGCGGGCGCCGCCGCGCGCGGCGCGACCGCCTATGTCACGCTCGAACCCTGCGCCCATGCCAGCGCGCGCGGACCTGCGTGCAGCGATCTGCTGATCGACGCGGGGATCGCGCGCGTCGTAGTTGCGACACAGGACCCCGATCCGCGCACCGACGGCAAGGGAATCGCGCGGTTGCAGGCCGCGGGGATCGAGGTGATGGTGGGTGTCCTTCCCGCCGCTGCGCGTGCTGCAATGGCGCCGTGGTGGACGCGGCAAACCGACGGCCGGCCGTTCGTGACGCTCAAGCTCGCGACCTCGCTCGACGGCTGTATCGCACGCGCCGACGGGTCGAGCCGCTGGATCACCGGCGATCGCGCGCGCGCGCACGGGCATCTCGAGCGCGCGGGCCACGAAGCGATCCTTGTCGGGAGCGGAACCTTCGATGCTGACGCGCCGCGGCTCGACGTGCGGCTACCGGGGCTCGAACATCGCAGCCCCAGGAAATTCCTGCTCACGCGCGGCACAGCGCCAGGCGGCTGGACGGCGGTCGCCTCGCCCGACGCGGTCGAAGGCGTCGATTCGCTGCTCGTCGAGGGCGGCGCGGGCGCGGCTGCGGCGTTTCTTGCCGCCGACCGTGTTGATCGGCTGCTCCTTTACCGCGCGCCGATTTTGATCGGCAATGGCAAGCCGGCACTCGGCGACATCGGCCTCGCCGACCTCGCCGAAGCGCACGGCCGCTGGCGGCCCATCGACAGCCGGATGCTTGGCAGCGACCGGCTCGACGTCTACGAGCGCGCCAGAGAAGGATAAGCGACGCATGTTCACCGGCATTATCACCGACATCGGCACCATCCGCAGCCGCGACGACCGCGGCGACACGCGGCTGGTCATCGCCACCGCCTATGACACGGCGACGATCGACCTCGGCGCGTCGATCGCCTGCTCGGGCGCGTGCCTCACCGTCGTCGACAAGGGGCGCGATGCCGATGGCGACTGGTTTGCGATCGATGCGAGCGCCGAAACGCTGGCGCGTACGGCACCGGGCATGTGGGACGCGGGTCGCCGCCTCAACCTCGAACGCGCGCTGAAGGTCGGCGACGAGCTTGGCGGGCATATCGTCACCGGCCATGTCGATGCGGTGGGCCGGATCGTTGCGGCCGAACCCGTCGGCGACAGCGTGAAGCTGACGATCGAAGCCCCGGCGGCGCTGGCGCCGCATATCGCGCCCAAGGGGTCGATCACGCTCGACGGGGTGTCGCTGACGGTGAACGAGGTCGCCGACCAAGCCGATGGCAGCGCGCATTTCACGCTCAACATCATCCCGCACACGCAGGAGATGACGACGCTGGACGAAGTGGCGGCGGAGCGGCCGGTCAATCTGGAGATCGATATATTGGCGCGCTATCTTGCCCGGATGCAGGCGCGCGCTGCCTGACGTCGCCCCCGTGAAGGCGGGGGCCGCCGTCGGTTTACGCAGCGATGCAGGATAAGGCAGCCAGCCGCCCCCGCCTTCGCGGGGGCGACGGTCACTCCATCCACCCCGCCGCCAGCTCGGGATCGGCGGCGATCATCGATCGGCGCATCGCCAGCCGTCCGATCCGCAGCAGCTCGGCCTTGCGGCGCGCAGGCGCGAGGTTGCAGCTTGCCGCTTCGCGGACCACCGCAGCGCCATAACGATCGGCGACGATCAGCCCCGACGTTTCGGGGCGATAATCGGGCGTGTCGAGAATCGCCGGGTCGAGCCCCGCCGCGAGCGCCCAGTAAAAGCGGTCGCACCAGTCGCAATAATCCGGCCATTTGCCGTCGCCGATGAGGTCGGCGCGGCTGACCTTGATCTCGACGATGGTGATTTGACCCCTGGCATCGATCGCGGTGAGGTCGGTGCGCCGTCCATTGGGCAGGGTGACTTCGGGGATGGCGACCAGCCCTTGCTGCGCGAACAGGCGGCACACGCCGCGCGCGACGTCCGCGGCAGTGAGTCCCGGTTCGGCGCCGGTCATTCCAGCCAAGGCAAAATCCTACACCGCTCGCCCTGACCCCGGATCAAGTTCCGGGGGACGGGCCGTTTTTCTGTCCCGTAGCGTCCCAGAAAGGACGGTGCTTCGAAAAGCTCAGCACGAACGGGGTTGGCTTATCCTCAGAACGGGACGTCGTCGTCCAGATCATCGTCGAACGGCGGGCGGCTGCCGCCGCCTGAACCGCCACCCGAGCTGCCGCCGGACGAACCGCCCTGATCCCAGCCGCCGCTCGAACCGCCGCCGTTGCCCCAGTCGCCGCCGCTGCGCGCGCCGCCGCCGCCGCCACCGCCGGGCGCGCCGTCGAGCATCGTCAGATTGCCGCCCATGCCAGCGATCACGACTTCGGTCGTATAGCGGTCGTTGCCGTCGCGATCCTGCCATTTGCGGGTGCGCAGGCTGCCCTCGATATAGACCTTCGAACCTTTTTTCAGATAACGCTCGACGACGCCGACCAGCCCTTCGCCGTTGATGACGACATTATGCCATTCGGTGCGCTCCTTGCGCTCGCCGGTCATCCGGTCCTTCCACTGTTCGCTCGTCGCGATGCGGATATTGGCGATCTTGCCGCCGTTCTGGAACGACTTGATTTCGGGATCGGCGCCGAGGTTGCCGATGAGAATTACCTTGTTGACGCTGCCAGCCATCCGCCGCTCCGCTCCGCTAATAAGTTGGGAGGATCAGCCTAGGCCCAGGGCGACGGCTGTCCAGTAGGTGATACCAGCAGCGGCATAGGCGAGCGCGAACAAATAGCCAACCATGAACAGCGGCCATTTCCACCCATTGGTCTCCCGCCGCGTGATCGCGATCGTCGAGATGCACTGCGGCGCAAAGACGAACCAGGCGAGGAAAGCGAGCGCGGTCGCGAGGCTCCACTTGCCTTGCAATCGTTCGCCGAGTGTCGCCGCCATCGCCTCCTCGTCGTCACCCGCATCGATCGCATTCGCGGTCGCCATCGCCGACACCGCGACCTCGCGCGCCGCCATCGCGGGGATCAGCGCCAGTGCTATGTCGTGGTTGAAGCCGATCGGCGCGACGACGACTTCCAGCCCGCCCGCGATGCGGCCGGCGACGCTATATTCGACCTGGCTCTGCCCCTCGGGCGCCTTGGGGAAAGTGAGGAGCAGCCACAATATGACGGTCGTCAGCGCGATGATCGTGCCCGCGCGGCGCAGGAATATCCACGCGCGCTGCCACAGGCCGAGCGCGACGTCGCGCAGCCGCGGCATCTGGTAGCGCGGCATTTCCATCATGAAGCCCGCGCCCGTGCCCTTTGCCACCGTGCGGCGCAACGCGAAGGCGACAACGAGCGCGCCGACGATGCCCGCGAGATAAAGGCCGAAAAGCACAAGACCCTGGAGCCCGACGCCGGTGCCGCCGACCCCGCTGTTCGGGATGAACGCGGCGATGATGAGCGCATAGACGGGAAGCCGCGCCGAACATGTCATCAGCGGCGCGATCAGGATCGTCGTCAGCCGGTCCTTTTCATCGGGGATCGCGCGCGTCGCCATGATGCCGGGGACCGCGCAGGCGAAGCTGGAAAGGAGCGGGATGAAACCGCGTCCCGACAAGCCGACCTTGCCCATCAGCCCGTCCATCAGGAAGGCGGCGCGCGTCATATAGCCCGAGGCTTCGAGGAGCAGGATGAAAAGGAACAGGATCAGGATCTGCGGCAGGAAAACGACGACCGCGCCGACACCCGCGAGCAGCCCCTCGACGACGAGGTCGCGCAGGAAATTTTGCGGAATATTGTCAACGACCCACCCCTGCATCGCACCCACCAGCCCTTCGAGCGCGTCGGCGGGCGGCCCGGCCCAGGCATAGACCGCCTGGAACATCACGAACATCAGCGCGAGCAGGATGGCCATACCGAAAACGGGGTGCAGCACGACATTGTCGACGCGCTGCGTCCAGCGGCGCACCGGCGTTTCGCTGACAATCGCGGTGCGCGCGAGGGCCCGCGCGCGCTGGTGGAGCGAGCTGTCGTTCAGGGGCGCGGCGACCGCGGTGCGCGGCTGGTGCGCGCGGATCGCGCCATCGACCGCGGCGAGCAGTTCGGGAAGCCCGCGCCGCCGCACCGCGACGGTCGGCACGACGGGCACGCCAAGCTCGCGCGACAGTCGCTCGGCGTCGAGCGTCAGCCCGTCGCGCTGCGCAAGGTCAACCATGTTGAGCGCGACGACGGTAGGCAGGTTCAGCGCGAGCAGTTCGAGCGCAAAGCAGAGATGATTGTCGAGATTCGCTGCGTCGAGCACGATGATCAGCGCGTCGGGGCGCGTCTCGCCCGCCTGACGCCCAAGGATCACGTCGCGCGTAACGGCTTCGTCGAGGCTCGCGGGCGTCAGGCTATAGGTGCCGGGCAGGTCGATCAGCGACAGCGGGCGGCCGTCGGCGAAGCTCGCATGGCCTGCCTTCCGCTCGACCGTGACGCCGGGATAATTGGCGATTTTCTGCCGTGCGCCGGTCAGCGCGTTGAACAGGCTGGATTTTCCGGCATTGGGATTGCCGACGATCGCGATCGAGGGAATCGCGGCGGTCATGCGGCGTCCTTTTTGCCGGCGATGTCCTCGACTTCGATCGCTGCGGCTTGTCTGGCGCGGATGATTACCTTCATGCGTCCGACGGTGAGCGCGAGCGGATCGCGCGAAAAAATGCTGCCGCGGTGGAGCGGGGTGACCTCGCACCCCTCCAGCAGGCCGAATTCGCGCAGGCGCCGCCCTTCGTCGTCGGACATGGCGGTCCAGTCGATGCGCGCGATCCGCACCATCACGCCCAGCGGGGTCTTGTCGAGCAAAGCAGTCATTTGCGAGCGATTATCAATAACACTCGCGCGGCGCCAGTCCTTTATCGCCGCCGCGTCAGCGCCCCGGATAGCGCAGCCGGCCGACGAAGCGCGCAAGGCTTGGTCGTTCGGGCCGGTTCGCGGCGCGGCGATGCTTCCAGCCTTCGAAGCGCATCACCTGGTCGATGCGGCGCGCGAGGAAGGCGCGCGTGTCGGCATAGCCCTCGCTCTCGTCATTCAGGAACACCGCCATCGTCGAGCCATAGACGGCGCCGAGGATCGCGCGCTTGCTGTAATGATTATAGTCGGTCGCGGTGTCGCCCGCGAGCCGCCACATCAGGTCGGCGGCGCGCCAGCCGAGCCTGGCTGCGTGCGGCGCGTTGGTCGGCAAGGCGAGCAGCGCGAGCGCGCGGCGCAGCGATTCGCGGTTTGGCGCGATCAGGTCGATGCGCGTTTCGACGAGCGTCGTGATCCGTTCGCGAATCTTCAGCGCGGCGAGCTTTTCGGCGGGCCACTTTGCCGCCATGCGCGCGTCGATGTCGGCGAACCAGGCATCGACCATGTCGCGCCCGCCGCCGGGGAAGGCAAGGCGGGCGACGTCGGGATCGACCGCCGCGCGGCGGGCGGCGTCGTCGAGCGCGGCGGGACCGAAGCCGTCGAACGCCGCCGACGCGGCGATCAGCGGCGCCAGCGCGGCGCGAATCTCGTCGAGCGTGGGGTCGGCGGAAAGGATTGATGCCATAGGCGTTAGATAGGCCGCGCGCGGCCGCTCGGCAACCGGAACCGCACGGGCAAAGCGATGTCGATGCTGCGCCTCTTCGCCGTCGTTTAGATTTTCTTTTGCCACTTACCCATTGTGCCAGCGCGGCGCGCCCCATAGCTTCGTTCCCGAGCGCGGCGACCAAGGGGGCCGTCGGCGCAGGATTTGAAGACGTGGAGGAAATATGACCGCATCGCTGTTCGAGCCGATCACGCTGGGCGCCATCGAGGCGCCGAACCGCATCATCATGGCGCCCTTGACGCGCGGCCGCGCCGGGCCGGGCTTCGTCCCCAACGAACTGGCGCGCGAATATTATCGCCAGCGCGGCTCGGCCGGGCTGATCATTTCCGAAGCCACCGGCATCTCGCAGGAAGGGCTCGGTTGGCCGAGCGCGCCCGGTCTGTGGACCGACGCACAGGTCGAAGGCTGGAAGCCGGTGACCGATGCGGTGCACGAAGCGGGCGGGCGCATCGTTGCGCAGCTCTGGCACATGGGGCGTGTCGTCCATTCGGTGTTCAACGATGGCAAGCCGCCCGTCTCGGCTTCGGCAACGCAGGCGCCCGGCAAGGCGCACACGCCCGTCGGCCGCCTGGAATATGAAGTCGCGCGTCCGCTTGCGCTCGGCGAAATCCCGCGTGTCATCGCCGATTATGCAAAGGCCGCCGAAAATGCGAAGCGCGCCGGTTTCGACGGCGTCCAGCTGCACGGCGCGAACGGCTATCTGATCGACCAGTTCCTGCGCGACGGCAGCAATTTGCGCGACGACGATTATGGCGGCCCGGTCGAAAACCGCATCCGCTTGCTCCGCGAAGTGACCGCGGCGCTGATCGATGTGTGGGGCAAGGACCGCGTCGGCGTGCGCTTGTCCCCCAATGGCGATACGCAGGGCGTCGACGACAGCGCGCCCGAAAAACTGTTCCCGATCGCCGCGGCGGCGCTCGATGCGCTCGGCATCGCCTTCCTCGAACTGCGCGAACCCGGCCCCGACGGCACCTTCGGCAGAACGGATGTGCCCAAGCAGTCGCCGTCGATCCGCGCCGCGTTCAAGGGCCAGCTCATCCTCAACAGCGATTACACCGTCGCGCTGGCCGAAGAGGCGCTCGCGAGCGGCGCTGCCGACGCGATCGCGTTCGGGCGGCCGTTCATCGGCAATCCCGACCTGGTCGAGCGGATCCGCACCGGCGCCGAATGGGCCGCGGACAATCCGCAGACCTGGTACGCGCCGGGGCCTGAGGGCTATACCGACTATCCGGTGCTGCAAACGGCGTAATATTCGAGCGTCGCCCCCGCGCAGGCGGGGCCGCTGCCGCGATTATGCTGCTTCTTTGCGTAAACCGACGGCGCCCCCCGCCTGCGCGGGGGCGACGGTCAGTTCCTCGCCGCAATCGCCTTGTCGATGATGCCCGCCCCGATCGGCGCCAGCACCTTGTTGCCGAAACGGAACAGCAGGAACGCGCCGACGAAGAGCAGAACCGGCGCAATAAAGAGCGCGACGATCGCCGCGATCACGACGCCGAAGAAGAGGAACATCAAGCCGCCGGTGAGTTCGGCCTGACCTTTCGGGCCCAGCTCGACGGTGCGCGGGCCCTTGGCGTCCCACCATTTGCCGGTGACGATCGTCTTGCGCACCCCGCCGGCTTGCGGCGCGGGGCGGCTCGCGATCCGTGCGGGCGCGGGGCCGGCGGCGGGAGCAGGCCGGTCATTCGGCTCCTGCGCCCATGGCCTCTTTTTGCGCTCGGCGATTGCGGCGGCCAGACGGTCTCTTCCGCCATCCGGCTTTTCGGGCTGCCGTGCCGGTTCCTGCATCGGGGCCGGGCGAGCGCTCAGCCCCGATTCGGCGCGCGCCGCGGCTGACATATCGGGAATCGTGCTCGTCTTCGCGGGCCGGATCGGTTCGATCCCCCGCTGGCGATCGTGAAGGTCCATGCGTTCGGCCGCGGTCGGCGGCGTTTGTCCCGTTTCGCGGTCGATCACCACCAGCCGCCCGCCGCGCTCGACGACGGAAAAACGGCTGGGAGGTGCCTGGTCAGCCAATGCCGAATTGTTCCTTCAGAGCCAGCATGGCGAGCGCAGCCTTTGCCGCCTCGCCGCCCTTATCCTTGCGCGTCTTGTCGGCGCGCGCAAGCGCCTGTTCTTCATTTTCGACGGTGAGGATGCCGTTGCCGATCGCCAGCCCGTCGAGCGTCAGCGCCATGATGCCGCGCGCGCTTTCGTTCGAGACGACCTCGAAATGATAGGTTTCGCCGCGGATCACGACGCCGAGCGCGACATAGGCGTCGTAGCGGCCGGTGTCGGCAGCGAGCGAGATCGCCGCCGGAACTTCGAGCGCGCCGGGGACGGTCACTGTCTCGTGGCTGTGCCCCTCGGCCTCCAGCGCGCTGCGCACGCCGTCGAGCAGCATGTCGTTAAGGTGCGAGTAGAAGCGGGCTTCAACGATCAGGACGTGCGCCATCAGGCTTCTCCGGGAATGGGGCGTTCGCCGACGATCGACAGGCCATAGCCTTCGAGCCCGACGATATTGCTGTGGGTGGGGGTGAGCAGTTCCATCGCATGGACGCCCAGGTCGGCGAGGATCTGTGCGCCGATTCCATAGGTGCGCAGGTCCATGCCCCCGGTCGGCGGCGGCAGCGCATCGGCATCGGCCGACCCGGGAAGCGGGCGCATCAGCATCACGATCACCCCCGCGCCAGCCTCGCCGATCGCGTCCATCGAGCGTTGCAGGCGGCGCTTCTTTGGTCCGGGGCGCCCCATGATGTCGTCAAAGATCGACACGGGGTGCATCCGCACCAAAGTCACCCCATCGGGATCGACCGGTCCTTTCTGCAGCACCAGATTGACGCTGCCGTCGATCTTGTTGCGATAGGCTTTGAGGCGCCAGTCGCCGCCATAATCCGATTCAAATGGCTCGTCGGACACGCATTCGACCAACCGGTCGGTGCGGCTGCGATAGGCGATCAGGTCGGCGATCGTGCCGATCTTGAGCCCGTGGCGCCGCGCGAAGGGAATGAGGTCGTCGAGCCGCGCCATCGTGCCGTCGTCGTTCATGATCTCGCAGATCACACCGGAGGGATTGAGCCCCGCCAGCCGCGCAATATCGACCGAAGCCTCGGTATGGCCCGCGCGGACGAGCACGCCGCCGTCGCGCGCGATCAGCGGAAAGACATGCCCCGGCGTGACGATATCGTCGCGGCCCTTGCCCGCGTCGATCGCCACCGCCACCGTGCGCGCGCGGTCGCCCGCCGAAATGCCCGTCGTCACGCCTTCGCGCGCCTCGATCGAGGTGGTGAAGGCGGTTTCGTGCCGCGTGCCGTTCTGGCGGCTCATCAGTTCGAGGCCGAGCGTATCGACGCGCGCTTTGGTGAGCGTCAGGCAGATCAGCCCGCGGCCGTGCGTCGCCATGAAATTGATCGCATCGGGGGTCGCCATCTGCGCGGGAATGACCAGATCGCCTTCATTCTCGCGGTCCTCGTCATCGACAAGGATGAACATGCGGCCGTTGCGCGCCTCGGCAATGATTTCTTCCGGCGTTGCCATCGGCGACAGGTCGCTGCCGTTCGCGAGCCAGTTTTCGAGCTTACGCAGCGTTTCGGCGGTCGGATTCCAGCCGGGCGAGTCGAGATCGCGCAGGCTGTTGGCATGGAGCCCTGCGGCGCGCGCGAGGCCCGACCGCGACATGGTTCCGTCGGTGACGATGGCGCGAATGCGATCGATGAGATGTGTAGACATGATGGTCATGTCTCACATCATAATGTGATCGTCAATCAAATAATCACATTGCATGTCAGTTCGGACCGAAGGTCGGTCCATAGTCGCGCTTGGGGGCGTCGGCATCGGCCTTGGTGTCGAGCAGTGCAAGCAGCTGCCCCGTCCGGTCGTCGCGTTTCGCATAGTCGCGCGCCGACATACCGGCGATATGGTCGGCCTTGTCGGGATTGGCGCCGCGCCGCATCAGCAGGCGGACCATCGCGCTGTTCTTGGCCTGTACCGCCAGAATCAGCGCGGTTTCGCCGCGCCGGTTCGTCTGATCGACCGGCGCCTTTTGTTTGAGCAGCTCGTCGGCACCGTCGGTGAAATTGAGCAGCGCGGTGTGCATCAGCGCCGTCATGCCGTTGCGGTCGGCAATCGCCGGATCGGCGTCTTTGGACAACAGAAAGCGCAGCCAGCTGATGTCGCGGCGCTTGGTGACGATGATCAGCGCGGTTTCGCCCGTGTCCACGTTGCGCGTGTTGACGATTGTCGGATCGTCCTGAAGCGCGCTGGTCGCCTTGGTCCCGTCACGATTCTCGACCGCCTGCAAAAAGGCATAGCCGCCGCGGAACTGCGCCTGCGCAGGGCCGTGGACCAGCCCCGCTACGGCGAGCGGGACAAGCGAGAAAGCGGCGAGGCGGAACGCGGCGCGACGAAACATGATCTGGGCGACCCCTGGGGCAATATGTCCGCCGCTCGCGCGACGACAATGGTTGATTTTCGCGGGCTAGCCGACCAAGGCTGGCCACATGATGAATATCGCAAATATGGGACAAAGGCTGGTCCGTGCAAGTCTGATGCTCGTTTTCGGGGCGGCGCTGGCGGGATGCGACGCTGGCGGCGACCCTGCGCCGGCCAGGCCACCGCTCGAAGGCGCGCGGATCGGCGGACCTTTCACGCTGACCGACCAGAATGGCCGGACCGTTCGCGACACCGACTTTGCGGGCCAGTATCGGCTCATCTATTTCGGTTACAGTTTCTGTCCCGACATCTGCCCGGTCGACCTGCAAAAGCTGATGCGCGGGCTGGCGCAGTTCGAAAAGGCCGACGCCGCGCGCGGCGCCAAGGTTGCGCCGCTGTTCATCACCGTCGATCCCGATCGCGATACGCCCCAAGCGCTGAAACCCTTTGTTGCGCGCTATCACCCGCGCCTGCTGGGCCTGACGGGCACGCCCGAACAGATCGCTGCGACCGCCAAGGCCTTTGTCGTCACCTATAATAAGGTGCCGGGCTCGGCACCCGATCGCTATCTGATGGCGCACAGCCAGCTTGCCTTTCTGATGGACCCCGACGGCAAGCCGCTCGCGCTGCTGCCGCTCGACGATCCGACGACCGACCCCGACGAGGGCGCGCCCGCGAAGGTCGCGGCCGAGCTGGCGAAGTGGGTCAAATAGCGATGGCGGGGGCGACATCGGAGCGCCCCTTCTGGGAAGCGCCGCTCGCCAGCCTCGACGCGGGCCAGTGGGAGGCGCTGTGCGACGGATGCGGCAAATGCTGCCTGCACAAGCTGGAGGATGAGGACACCGGCCGCATCTATCCGACCAATGTCGCATGCCGCCTGCTCGACCTCGCCACCGCGTGCTGCGGTGATTACAAAAATCGCCGCCGCCACGTCCCCGATTGCCTGACGCTGACCCGTTCGAAGATCGGCGATATCGAATGGCTGCCGCAGACCTGCGCCTATCGCCTGCGCGCCGAGGGTACGCCGCTGCCCGACTGGCATTATCTGGTCTGCGGTGACCGCGACGCGGTCCACCGCGCGGGCGAATCGATCACTGGCTGGACGGTGAGCGAGGATGTCGCGGGCCCGCTCGAGAATCATCTTGTCGAACGCATCATTTGATCCCGCTGCCGACGGGCCGCACATCCGCGTGGGGGATGCGGCGTGGCCGGTGCGCGTCGTCCGCCATGCGCAATCGCGCCGCTATCGCCTGATTTTCGATGGCGCGCGCGGCGAACTGAGGCTCACCGTGCCGCGCCGCGCGAGCGAACGCGCCGCGATCAAATGGGCGGCCGAGCAGCAGGCGTGGCTGGTCGAACAGATCGGCAAGGCGGTCCGGCCGGTGCTGGTGGGCCCCGGCGCGACCATCCCCTTTCGCGGTATCGACCGGCGCATCGACTGGACGCCGGACGCCCCGCGCGCGGTGCGGCTGGGCCAGGATGCGCTCGGCGTCGGCGGCCCGGCCGAGGGCGTCGGCCGCCGCATCGAGCGGTGGCTGAAGGCCGAGGCGCTGGCGCTCGTGGAAAGCGAGAGCCGCGCAATCGCTGCCGCGGCAGGATTGACCGTCGGCCGGGTCGGCGTCGGCGATCCGCGCAGCCGCTGGGGCAGCTGCACGTCGGGTGGCGACCTGCGTTACAGCTGGCGGCTGATCATGGCACCCGACCACGTCCGCCGCGCAACGGTCGCGCACGAAGTCGCGCATCTGCGTCACATGGATCACGGCCCCGAATTTCATGCGCTCGTCGATGCGCTGCACGATGGGGAGGTCGCGGCGGCGCGCGGCTGGCTGCGCCGCGAAGGGCGCGCGCTGCACCGTTATCGTTTCACGGTCTGAGCGCGGTCAGTCCGCGGGTTCGGCGGGAGCGGGCCGGGGCGGCGGAACGCGAACCGGCGGCGGCGCTTTCGGGACCGAAATCACCTTGGGCTGGCTGCTGCCCCCGTTCGCGGGCGGACGGCGCCCCGTTTGTTCCTCGATCCATTGCTGGTCGAGCACCGGACCCTCGACGGCGGGCGGCGGCGGTGTGTCGAAACTTTCGGGCGGCCGACTGTCATAGGGCAGCTCGATCGGCATGCCATTTTCATCGACCAGCAGCCCTTCCTCGCCCGGCTCGCCCATATAGGCTTCGCCTTCATCCTCGAGCTGCCATTCGGGCAGCACGACCTCGGTGTCGAATTGTTCGACGGGGCGCCGCGCGACGGCGACGCGCATATAGTCGGCAAAGGCCTTGGCGGGCGCGCGGCCGCCCTGCAGCCCGCCGACGGGTTTTGCATCGTCGCGGCCCATCCACACGCCGGTCGTGATGCCGCTGGAAAAGCCCAGGAACCAGCCGTCCTTGTTGCTCGACGTCGTCCCCGTCTTGCCGGCGACCGGGCGGCCGATCTGCGCCGCGCGGCCGGTGCCGGTGTTGACCGCGGTCTGGAGCAGGTCGGTGATCCCCGCGGCGACCCAATGATCGACCAGCGTGCTGCCGCGCTCGGCAGGACGCTGATAGAGGAGCTCACCGCTCGCGGTCGTGACCTTGGTGATGCCATAGGGCTGCACCGACACGCCGCCGCGCGCGACCGCGGCAAAGGCGGCGGTCATGTCAATCACGCGCACCTCGGCGCTGCCCAGCACCATCGACGGATGCGTGTTGACCGGCGTCGTGATTCCGAAACGGCGCGCCATGTTGGCGACCGAGGAAAAGCCGATCTCGTCGCCCAGCTTGGCGGCGACAGTGTTGACCGAATAGGCAAATGCGCTGCGCAGGTCCATCACCCCCGCAAAGCGGCCCGACGAGTTGCGTGGGCTCCAGCCGTTGATCGTCACGGGCTCGTCGACCACGGGGTCGTCGACCTTATACCCCGCCTCCAGCGCGGCCATATAGACGAACAGCTTCCACGCCGATCCCGGCTGGCGCAGCGCCTGGGTTGCGCGATTATAGTTCGACGTCACATAGTCGCGGCCGCCGACCATCGCGCGCACCGCGCCGTCGCGGTCGAGCGACACCAGCGCGCCCTGCACGCCGCCCGGCGTATTCGCCTGGATCGACGCCGTGGCCGCACGCTGCATATTGAGGTCGATGGTCGTATAGACGTCCAATGCTTCGCTGCCCTCGTCGATCAGCATGTCGAGCTGCGGCAACGCCCAGTCGGTCAAATAGCGCGCGCTGTTCTGCCCCGTTTCCTTGGCGAGCTGGACATTGGCGGGTTCGGCGGCGTCGGCCTGCGCCTGGCTGATGACCCCGGCATCGACCATGACGTCGAGCACGACGCCCGCGCGGCCCAGCGCCGCCTGCGCGTCGGCGGTCGGCGAATAGCGCGACGGCGCCTTGACGAGCCCCGCCACCACCGCGGCCTCCGACAGCGACATTTCGGTCGCGCTGTGGCCGAAAAAGCTGTTCGACGCTGCGTCGATGCCATAGCTGCCGCCGCCGAAATAGACCTTGTTCAGATAGAGTTCGAGGATCTGGTCCTTCGAGAATTTCCATTCGAGCGCGAGCGCGAGGATCATCTCGCGCGCCTTGCGCGCCCACGTATAGCTGTTCGACAGAAAGATGTTGCGCGCCAGCTGCTGCGTGATCGTCGAGGCGCCCTGCATCCGGCGGCCGGTGCCGTAATTCTCCACCGCAAAGACGCCGGCGCGCGCCATGCCGACGGGATCGAGGCCGGGGTGGTAGCGAAAGCGGCGATCCTCGACCGCGACCATCGCATCCTGCATCACCTGCGGCGTTTCGTTGAGCGACAGCCAGCGGCCGTAATTGGGACCGAGTGAGAGAAAGACGGTGCCGTCGGCGGCGCGAACGCGGATCGTCTGCCCCGCGGGCGATTTCTTGAGCTCCTCGAAACTCGGCATCCGCTGCACCGCGATGCCGACCGCGACGCCCAGCGCGACGAGGCCGACGACAGCCAGGCCGAGGCCCCATCGAAAGATGCGGCGCAGCCACAGGCGCAGGCGCGACGGCGCGCCGCGCGGCGATCCGCTGCCTTTACCGGACGATGACGTTGATTTCGGCGAAGCTTGCTGTCTATCGCGGCGCAAAGCCCGTATTCCTTCCCTCGCGTCGCCCCGGATGCCTCGGTGACGAAGGGTTCAGCCTTCGCCGGTTGACGCCTCATCCGGCGCGCGGTCCGCGAAGTCAAGCGCCGCGCTGTTGATGCAATAGCGCAGGCCCGTCGGTCCGGGGCCGTCGGGGAAGACATGGCCAAGGTGGCCTTCGCACGTCGCGCAGCGCACTTCGGTGCGGATCATCCCGTGGCTTGCGTCGCTGTGCTCGCTCACCGCCATGCCATCGGCGGGCGCGGTATAGCTTGGCCACCCCGATCCGCTGTCATATTTGGTGCGGCTGTCGAACAACGGTGCGCCGCAGCCTGCGCAGCGATAGACGCCGTCGCTCTTGTGGTCGGTATATTTGCCGGTAAAGGCGCGCTCGGTCCCGCCTTCGCGCAGCACATGGTGCGCCATCGGATCGAGCGGTTTGTCGGTTTGGGGGTCGGTCATGGCAAAGCTCCTTTGTCGGCTCCAATATCGGCGCCACACCGCGTCGCCGCAAGGGGGTCGGGCCCTGCGCTCACCGCGTGTCGATGCGGGTCGCCGCCGATACCCCCCGCGCCAGCGCGGGGAAATGCGATGCCATGAAGGGCAGCGCCGACCCCATGTGCCGCCGCTCGCCCAGCCGCCAGACGAGGTTCGCCAGCGCGAACGGGCGGCGCATCGCCGCGGCAAGGCCGCGCTGGAATTCGGGGGCCGCATCGCCGCCGCCGCGCCGCCATGCCGCGACCGCGACATCGCCGCTGGCGAGCGCCACCCCCATGCCTTCGCCCGCAAGGCTGGGGATGACCCCCGCCTGGTCGCCCAGCCGGAACAGCCCCGCCGTGGTGTCCGCCGTGCGCCAGCCATAGGGGACATGGCCGATCGCATCGACCGCGCGCGACCAGTCGGCGTGCGCCAGCCGGTCGCCCAGCTGCGGCTGCTCCTCCCCCAGCGTTTGCAGCAGCGCCGCCGGGTCGCCGCCCGCTTCGTCGAGCCGCGACTTGTGAACCGCAAGGCACAGATTGCCGCTGCCGTCCTCCTGCCGCGCCAGCCCGGCATAACCCCGGTCGAAGAGATGGAGCTCGACCGCGTCGCCGATGAGGCGGTCGAGCACGCCATGGGCGGGCAGGCGCAGGCGCAGCCCCAGCACCGGATCGCGGCGCTGCCACCCCGCGGGCTCGCGCGGAAAGCCGCGAAACCCGTGCTTGCCCGCGGCGAGGAAGATCGCCGGGGCGGCAAGCATCGCGCCGTCGCGTGTTTGCACGCGCCCCGGTTCCAGCGCGGTCGCATGGACGCCGCGTTCGAGCGCAGCGCCCGCCGTCTCCGCCGCGTCCTGCAGCATCGTGTCGAGCCGGCGGCGCGACACCGCCATCGCCTCGCCGGGCAGCATGGTTTCGCTGGCCCGCGTGCCTGCGAACAGCCGCACGCGGCGCACCGCCTGTCCGCCCAGCGCCGCGCGGTCGATCCCCAGCGCATCGAGCCGCGCCAGCGTCCGCCAGCTCAGGAATCCGCCGCACAGCGCGTCGTCCGTTTCGCGCGCGCGTTCGAGCAGCAATATCTTCGCCCCGGCGCGCGCCAGACCGATCGCCGCCGCCGACCCCGCGGGCCCGGCGCCGATGACGATCGCTTCGCTCACCGGATACGCTCGACGCACAGGCGATAGGGAAAGCTGCGGAAGATATGGCATTCGGCGGCGGCATCGGGCAGCGCTTCGGCGAGCATTTGTTGCCACTCGATTGGTCGGAAACTGCGCCCGACCGACAGCTGCCCGTCGCGGCGCACGACCGGATCGACCCCCGCGAGCGCCGCGAGCAAGGGATAGCCGACAAAGGGCAGCCGCCGGCGGTGCAGGTCATTCACCAGCCAGCCGCGCGCAGCCTCCCTTTCCATGAAGCGCAGATATTCGGCGCGCTCGGCCGCCGTCATATGGTGCGCGACAAGGCTGGAGAGGATGATGTCCCACCCCTGCCCCGCCAGATCGCGATAATCGCCGGTGGTCAGCGCCGCCGCCTCGCCCAGCCGCGCGCGCGCAACGGCCTCGCTCTTCGGATTGAGGTCGACCCCGGCAAGGTCGAGCGCGACCCCGCGCTGCTCGCCCCAGCGCGCGGCCCGCGCCAGCATATCGCCCGCGCCGAACCCGACGTCGAGGATGCGCCACGGCCGATTGCCAACGCCGCGCGCCCGCACCCGGTCCAGGAACCCCAATGTCGGCCGCGCCGCCAGCGTCAGCGCGTTGATCCGCGCGAGGTCGGCGAGCACTTTGGCATAGCGGCCGGGCGACAGGTCGGCGGCGTCCATTTCCTCCTCGCGCGCGATCGGGACGCGGAGGCCGGTAAAGGGATTCATGCCCGGAACCGGATCGCCTCGGCGGCGAGGCCGGGGCCAAAGGCAATGGCAAGGCCGTCGCCCTTGGCCCCGCGCGCCATCATGTCGGCGAGCACGAACAGGATCGTCGCAGACGACATATTGCCAAAGCGAGCGAGCACCGACCGGCTGTCGGCAAGCGCGTCGGCGGGAACGCCGAGGGCATGTTCGACCGCGTCGAGCACCGACCGCCCGCCGGCATGGACCGCGAGCAGCGGCGGCGGCCCCCCGTCGTCGAACAGGCTGCGCTGGACGTCGGGCTTCGCGAGCGTTTCGCGCAGCCGCCCCGGCACTTCGCCCGACAACGTCATTTCGAACCCCCTGTCGCCGATGTCCCAGCGGATCAGATCTTCGCTGTCGTCGAGCGCGAGGCTGCGCCCTTCGTCCAGTTCGAGGCCGTGGGCGGCCGCCGACACGATCCCCGCCGCCGCGCCGTCGCTGAATTGCAGCATCGCGAGCAGCGGTTCGGGCGCGTCGGCGAGGCTGAGGTGCAGCGTCGACAATTCGACGCTGACCACCAGGACGACCGCGTCCGGCTCCGACCGCACGATATGCCGCGCGGTGCGCAGCGCGGTGATCCCGGCGTAACAGCCCATGAAGCCGATCAGCACGCGCTCGACCGCCGCGGACAGGCCCAGCCGCCGCGCGAGAATCTGGTCGATCCCCGGCGCGACGAAGCCGGTGCAGCTCGCGACGACGATATGCGTGATCCGCGCGGGATCGAACGCATCGCCCAGCGCGGCGATCGCCTGCATCGCCAGATCGGGCGCATGGCGCGCATAGGCCGCCATGCGCGCCGACGTCGGCGGCAGCTCGGGACCGTCATAAAAACCGCCCGGCGCGACCGGCGACCCGCCGTCCGCGGTTGGCGGCAGCACCGACCAGCGATGCGCAATCCCCGACCGCGCCGCCATCCGCGCGAACAGCGCGCGGACGCGCGCGTCGTCCAACCGCGCCGTCGCCCAGTCGATGAACGGCTGATGGATGTCGTGGCCGGGCACCGCGGTGGCAAGCGCGTTGAGCCAGGCGGGGGAGGGGGTGTCCATCGCGCGGGTGTGACCGAAAAAGGCTGAACTGGCCAGCGGAATGGCGCGTGCCCTGATTGCGCGGACCCGGCGGCACCGCAGGTTTTACGCCGAATTAACCCTGTTTGGCGCATGGTCAGGGTGTGAAACCGCGCTTCTTCCTGCTGACGGCCCTGCTCGCCGGTGCGTCCCCGGCCGGGGCGCAATGCCTGCTCTGCGCACAGGATCCGGCTGCCGCTTCGACGCGCAAGGCCGAAACGCCGCTCCGCATCGACGTCGAAACGCGGCTCGACATGGGCCGCATCGCGGTCGGCGCGATGGGGGGCGAGGTCGAGATCGATCCGGCGTCGGGGGCACGGCGGCTGCGCGGCGACGTCGTCGACCTCGGCGGCTTCGCGCTGTCGGGCACCGTGACCGTGCGCGGCGAACCCGGCGCCGAAGTGCGCGTGATCCTGCCCGCCAGCATCGATCTGGAAAGCGGCCACGGCCGCACCGCGCGCGTCTCCGGCCTCGTCACCGACCTGGCCGCCGCCCCGCGTCTCGGCCCCGACGGCCGCCTGCAATTCCGCTTCGGCGGGCGGCTACAGGTCGCGGCGCTCGACGACGGCGACTATCGCGGGCGGATCCCGGTGACCGTGGAGTATCAATAGCGCGGGCGGCGGAATCTTCTCAAAGTTCAGGAAAGGTCAGCCTTGCGCAGCCCCCGATTGGCCGCGCCCGTCGGCCGTGTGCGCCCGGTGTTATTCCCATGTTGAAAGAGCCGGGATGAAGGCTGGCACAGCCGGATCGTGTAGGACAGCGTTTTTTTTGCCACTTTGGGGTGGATTCCTGACCTTCCCTTATCCGTCATCCCGGCGAAGGCCGGGATCTCGCCGGCGCGGCAAACCGAGAGGGTGAGATCCCGGCCTTCGCCGGGATGACGATTGAATAAAGGTCCGCAAACGGTCGAGTCCAGACTTTGCGAGTTACGATCCTCCCCATGGCTTCGCCACAGGGAGGATTTTATGGCAACAAACGGCCGAAAGCCGACGTCCGCCGTGCTCAATCGTCGGCGAGCAGCGCCAGCTTCACGCGCGCGGTTCCGCTGCGGTGCATGCCGATCTCGCGCGCGGCGGCGTGGCTGACGTCGATCACGCGGCCGCGATGAAAGGGGCCGCGGTCGTTGATGCGGACGATCACGCTGTCGCCGGTCGACATGTTGGTGACGCGCACCTTGCTGCCGAAGGGCAGGGTGCGGTGCGCGGCGGTGAGCTGGCCGGGGTCGAAGCGTTCGCCGTTGGCGGTGCGGTTCCCGGCAAGTTCATTGCCGTAATAGCTGGCGACGCCGCCGTCGATTTCGGTTTCGGGAACGATTTCCGCAATCGGATTTTCGACGATCTGGACTTCCTGCGCCGCGGCCGAGGCCGTCAGCAGAAGTGGAAGCAGCACGGCTGAAAAGGCCCGCATGACACATCCCCTTGACGTGGGAGCGCCAAAAGCAGCGGCGGCTCGTCAAGACAAGCCGCCGCGCGTTGGATCGACGCCTATTTGCGTCCGGAGGTTGGAATCGGCGCCGTTTTGGCGGAACGAATGGACGTCAGACGTCCAGATTTGCGACCGACAGCGCGTTCGTCTGAATGAATTCGCGTCGCGGCTCGACCTCGTCGCCCATCAGCCGTTCGAAGATTTCGTGCGCGACGTCGGCCTGTTCGGCCTCGACGCGCAGCAGCGAACGGTTCGAGGGATCGAGCGTCGTTTCCCAAAGCTGTTCGGCATTCATCTCGCCCAGCCCCTTGTAGCGGCTGATCGCGAGGCCCTTGCGGCTGTGCGCAAAAATCGCTTCGAGCAGCTCGGACGGGCGCGTGATCGGCGTGACCTTGCCGGCGGTCGCGGCGGGCAGGTCGCTGTCGCTTGCTTCGGCGTCGTCCTCGGCGGCCTCGGCCGCGGCGATCGCGGCGGCGTCGGCGGCGAGCGCCGAGGCGCTGCTGCCCTTTACCAGCCGCGCCGGGTGCGCATAGGTTTCGGCCTGCTCGGCGGCGAGCGTGTGCAGCCGGCGCGCCTCCTGGCTCGCGAGGAAGGCGGCGTCGATCGCATGATGGTCGCTGACCCCGCGCCAGCGCTTTTCGAGCGTGTAACCGCCCCCCGCGGCCGTGATCGTCCATTTCGCCTCGGCGCCGCCGGACAGCGCGCGCTCGGCGGCGTTGAGCCATTCGGCGGCGCGCACGGCGGCGGCGGTGCGCCCCGCGCTGTCGAGCGCCGGATCGAGCGCGCCGTTCAGGGCCAGCGCCTCGACCAGCTCGTAATTATGCCCGCGCGGGACATAGCGCATCAGCGCGCGCAGGCGGCGCCCATGTTCGATCAGCCCGCGCAGATCGGCGCCCGACCGCGCGCCGCCGGTGGTTTCGAGCATCAGCGCGTCGATCCCGCCGTCGACGAGATAGTTTTCGAGCGCGCTGTCGTCCTTGAGGTACACCTCGCTCCGCCCCTTCGCGACTTTGTAGAGGGGCGGCTGGGCGATGTAGAGGTGCCCGTTCTCGATGATTTCCGGCATCTGGCGATAGAAGAAGGTGAGCAAAAGCGTGCGGATATGCGCGCCGTCGACATCGGCGTCGGTCATGATCACGATCTTGTGATAGCGCAGCTTTTCGAGGTTGAATTCGTCGCGGATGCCGGTGCCGAGCGCCTGGATCAGCGTGCCGACCTCCTTCGACGAAATGATGCGGTCGAAGCGCGCGCGTTCGACGTTCAATATCTTGCCCTTCAAGGGCAGGATCGCCTGCACATGGCGGTCGCGGCCCTGTTTCGCCGATCCGCCTGCCGAATCACCCTCGACGAGGAAAAGTTCGCATTTGGCGGGGTCGCGTTCCTGGCAGTCGGCGAGCTTGCCGGGGAGCGAGGCGATGTCCATCGCGCCCTTGCGCCGGGTGAGCTCGCGCGCCTTTTTCGCGGCCTCGCGCGCCGCGGCGGCGTCGACGACCTTCTGGATCACCGCCTTGGCATAAGCGGGATTTTCCTCGAGCCATTCGGTCATCCGGTCGGCCATCAGGCTTTCGAGCGGCTGGCGCACTTCGGAGGAGACGAGCTTGTCCTTGGTCTGCGAGGAGAATTTGGGATCGGGCAGCTTGACCGAGACGATCGCGGTCAGCCCTTCGCGCATATCCTCGCCGGTGAGCGACACTTTCTCTTTCTTCAGCAGCCCCGATTTTTCGCCATAGCCGTTGATGGTGCGGGTCAGTGCGGCACGGAACGCCGCCAGATGCGTGCCGCCGTCGCGCTGCGGGATGTTGTTCGTGAAACACAGCACATTTTCGTAATAGCTGTCGTTCCACTCGAGCGCGACGTCGATGCCGATGCCGTCGCGCTCGCTGCTGATCGCGATCGGGTCGGGCAGCAGCGGAGTCTTGTTGCGGTCGAGATATTTGACGAACGCTGCGATGCCGCCCTCGTAGAACAGATCATGGCTGACATGCTCGGCGTGGCGCGCGTCGACGAGCTTGATGCGCACCCCCGAATTGAGGAACGCCAGCTCGCGGTAACGATGCTCGAGCTTTTCGAAATCGAACTCAAGGACGTTCTTGAAGGTTTCGGTCGATGCCTGGAAGGTGACGCGCGTGCCCTTCTTGCCCGCCGGGGCAGGACCGTTGACCTTGAGGGGCGCGACCGAATCGCCATGCTCGAAGCGCATCCAATGCTCTTCGCCGTCGCGCCAGATCGTCAGCTCCAGCCATTCGGACAGCGCGTTGACGACGCTGACGCCGACGCCGTGGAGGCCGCCCGACACCTTATAGGCGTTGTCGTCGCTGGTATTTTCAAACTTCCCGCCGGCGTGGAGCTGGGTCATGATAACCTCGGCCGCCGAAATGCCTTCCTCGGCATGGATGCCGGTCGGGATGCCGCGGCCATTGTCCTCGACGCTGACCGATCCGTCGCTGTTCAATGTGATGAGCACCAGGTCGCAATGCCCCGCAAGCGCCTCGTCGATCGCATTGTCCGAAACCTCGAACACCATATGGTGCAGCCCCGACCCGTCGTCGGTGTCGCCGATATACATGCCCGGCCGTTTGCGCACGGCGTCAAGGCCTTTGAGAACTTTGATCGAATCGGCGCCATAGGCATTGGCGTTGGGCAGTTTTGCGGCGCCTTCGGGCGCGCTGTTTTCTTGGCTGTCTGTCATAGCGATTATATAGGGTCCGCGCGCATAAAACCCAAGCGAAAATGCGGCTCTCCGCCATCGCGCGACGGGCGTTGCACCCCCGCGCCGCGGCGGCTAGTTTCGGGGCCATGAAACAGACTTCCGCTTTCCCGCTCGCCGCCCTCCTTGCCCTGTCGCTGACCGCGTGCAGTCAGCCCGCCCCGCCGCCCGCCGACAACGCCCCCGATGTCGCGGGCGAACCGCTCGCGACGCGCGCGGTGATGATCGGCACCGAGGGGCCGAGCCTGCCCGCCTGTTCGAGCATCAGCCGGGTGAAGGACGGCGGCACCGACGTCTATTGGGCGCCGAACGAGACGCGCGCGGTCAAGGCGAAACTCGCGGGCGGCGCGCGCGTGTCGCTGTGCGAGGCGGCCGAGAATGACGCCTGGTTCGGCGTCGTCTTTGCCGCGCCCGGCACCGATCCCGACATGTGCGGCGTCGGCAAGTCGGTGCCCAATGCCCGCGAATATCAGGGTCCGTGCCGCTGGGGCTGGATCCGCGGCGGGACGGTGCAGCTGGGGGGATAAGGCCGGGCCGTGGGGCGCCCCGTCTGGCGAGTTTCGGCCGATTGTGGCCGCTGCCGCCTCCCCAACCCGTTCGCATCGAGCGAAGTCGAGATGCCCCTCGGGCTGGGCTTGAGGCCGATGGGTGTCTCGACTTCGCTCGACACGAACGGAAACAGGGGACGGTTCGCTAACCACCCCAAAATTTAGGCCAATTACCCCCGGCAATCCTCGATCACGCGGCCGATTTCCGCCTGCACCGGCAAGGTCAGCGCGCCGCCGCCCGGCGTTTCGAGCGCGAAGCGGCCGCGGCTGAAGGCGATGCGGTCGAGGCGCGGGTCGCGGCTGGGCAGCGTCGCGCTGCCGCGCTCGAAGCGGAGCTGGTCGCTGCCCGCGCTGGTGCGCAGGCTGACCGCCCCGTCGAGCGCCGAGGTCAGGCGGATGACGCCGCCGCTGCACGCCATCGTCAAGAGCGGGTTGGCGCTCGCCGTCGGGACGAAGGCGGCGGAGCGGCTGGCGGCGTCATACCGCCACGTACCGCGATCGACCGCGCGGTCTTCCCATCCCAGCGTGGGGGTCGGCAGCGGCGCAGGCGTCGGTGCTGGCGCGACGGGCCGCGGCGCGGGGGGCGGTGCTTCGGGCTGAGGGATGGCCGCGCAGCCGGCGAGCGCCAGCGCCCATGCCGCCGTCGTCGCATAGCGTAAAGCCGACCTCACCATTCCTAAAATCCCTTCCAATCAATCGCTTCGTCGAGCGGCGCGCGCGGCACCGGCCACTGGTTCACCGCCGCATCCTCGTCGGCATAGCCGATCGCGAGCCCCGTGAACAAAATCTGGTCGTCGGCCAGTCCGATCGACCGGCGCACGGTCGCGCCATACATTGCCCAGCATTCCTGCGGGCAGCTGGCGAGGCCATGTTCGACGAGCAGCAGCATCACCGATTGCAGCCACATGCCCATATCCGCCCATTGCGGCGGTCCCATGATGCGCGAGCAATGCAGGAAAAGCATCACCGGTGCGCCGAAACCCCGGTAATTGTCCATGAACCGAGCGAGACGGCCCCTTTTGTCCTCGCGCGGGATACCCAGCGACGCGTAGAGCGCCTCGCCGACGCCGAAGCGGCGGTCGGTCCATGGCGCGGTCAGTTCGCGGGGATAGATGTCATATTCGGGCTCCTGCCCCGCGCGCCCCATCGCGATGCGCGCGGCGACGGCTTGCCTAACCGCCTGCCAGGGTTCGCCGGTCAGCACCGTCGCCTGCCACGGCTGGAGGTTGCCGCCCGACGGCGCACGCTGCGCCGCCGCGAAAATCTCCTTGAGCAGCGCGGGATCGACCGGCCGGTCGGTGAAAGCGCGCACCGAGCGCCGCTGATGCAGGGCCGCCATCACGCCGATGTCAGTCGCTGGCATATTTATCCTCTCGCCTCTTCCCGAACAGCAGCCCGCGTTCGAGCCGTGCCTTCAGTTGGCGGTAGTAGGAAAGCAGGAAGACGTCATCCTCTTCGGCGATCGCGCGGCCGATCTTGGCGCGGATCGTGTCGGCGACCTCGCGCATCGCGCGCGCGTCGCGGTGGCGCAGCACGCGCTCGAGCTCCTGAAGCTCGAAAATGCCGTAAACCGACAGTTCGGCGTCGGTGAAGACCATCGCCTCGCCCGCGGCATCGACCGCGATGTCGGCATCGAGCTTCGCGCGCTCGGCCATCACGACCCATGTTCCCGCGATCAGGTCGCCCATCCGCATCCGGTCGCGGTTGAACAGCAGGAACAGGCTGAGCGTCAGCGACCAGAGGACGCCCGCGAGCATCGTCCAGCCCCCCACCATATCCTCCGCCGCACCAGCGCCGAGCATCATCAGCGGGAGGAACAGTTCGAGCTCGCGGATCAGGTTGCGCGCGACCACCGCGTCGGCGGTGAGGCGCCCGCCGTCGCGCGCGACGACGCGGATGCCCATCAGCCTTTTGCCCGGCGTCGCCGCGCGCGATCCCAGCTCGAACCCGATGAACCAGAAGGTGCGCAGGACAAAGGCGCCGAGCATCCAGACGACGACGGTGACGTCCGATCGCGAAGCGACGCCGACCCACAGCATGAAGAGCGAGAAGAGGAAGAGCGCCGCGAGGATGAGGATCAGGTCGACGAGCAGCGCGCCGAAGCGCAGCCCAGCGCCCGCGATGCGCAGTTCAAGGTCGACGCCCTCGGGCGTCACGAACTGGCGGATCTTTTTCGCCCTTGCGGCACGCGCTTTGGCGTTGGCGGCCGCGGTCATGCCGCGTCCCCGCGCCGCGGGATATAATAATAGGCGAGCCAGAGGAGCAGCATCAGCGCGCCGATCGCATAGCGCAGCATCGTGTCGGTGATGAGCTGGCGCCCGAAGCCTTCGAGCAGGCCCGCGGCGAGCAGCATCAGGATGACGCCGATCATCACCTTGCCCGCGGTACGCCCCGCTGCGGCCGCGGCCTCCAGCCGCCCGCGCGCGCCGGGAAAGACGACCGCGGTGCCGATCCGCAGCCCCGCGGCGCCCGACAGCGCCGCCGCGAACAATTCGGTCGTGCCATGAATGAACAGCCAGCCGCCGAAATCGAACCCCAGCCCTTTCGCCGAAAAGACCGCCATCATCGCGCCGAGCCCGATCCCCTGATAAAATTCGAGCATCATCGTCGGCACGCCAAAGGCAAAACCCAAAGCAAAGGCGAGGATCGACACGCGGCTGTTGTGCGTGAACAAATAGGTCGCAAAGATATGGAGGCCGCTTTCGCCCTCGCCCGCGGCCTTGCCATGGCCGAGGGTCGATTGCAGATATTCGGCGCTGGCGCGCGGATCGCGACCCGACGACATGCCTTCGTCGACGAAATTATAATACCATTCGGGGTTGCTCGACACGAGCGAGTAGCTGGTCAGCGCGCCGAGCAGGATGATGAGCGCGATGACGACCGTCTCCTTCCACACCGACTGCACCGCGGCGGGCCAGTCGTAGAGGAAGAAGCGGCGGAGGCGGTTCCAGCGACTCTCGCGCACGCCATAGACGAGGAAATAGCCGCGGATCGACAGCGCCTCGAGATGCGCGAGCAGCGCCTTGTCGAGGCTCGTCGCGCGCGCGATCGACAGCGACGACAGGGTGGCGCGATAGAGGATGGGCAGTTGCAGCAGCTCCTCGCTCGACAACCCCTTCGCGCCCTTTTTTTCCGATTTGGTCAGCAGCCGGTCGAAGGCGATCCAGTCGCCCTCGCGCTCGGCGCGAAAGCGGCTGGTCGAGAAACTCGGCGCGTCGAGCGCGCGCGGCGCGGGAGGCGGCGGCGGGATCACAGGCTGCCCTGCCGCTTGATGCCGAGATAGGCCTCGACCGCGCTCGCCGCCATGTCGTCGGCGGGCACCTCGATCACGTCGGCACCCAGGCGCCGCAGCCGCGCGATCACCAGCTGGCGATCGGCGAGCATCGCCGCGGCGACATTCGCGCGCGTGACGTCGGCGGCGCTTTCGGGATGGCGGCGCTCCTCCGCCTCGACCTCTTCGTCGCGCATGGCGATGAAGAGCAGGCGGTGCTTTTTCGCCAGCCGCCCCGCGGCACGGATCATCAGGTCGGCGCTCGTCGCGTCGGCAAATTCGGTGAAGAGGATGATGAGCGAGCGGCGGTTGAGCTGCGCGCTGAGCGTCGTCAGGGCGAGGGTGAAATTGCTTTCGACGGGTGCATAGTCGATCAGGCCCGCCGCGCGCTGCAACGCCGGGAAATCCTGCGTGTGCATATAGGCGGGGGTCAGCGCCTGCGGTCTGGCGGCGAAGGAAAAGAGGCTGATCCGGTCGTTCAGTTTCAGGCCGACATAGGCGAGCAGCAGCGCCGCCGAGACCGCCCGGTCGACGCGCGGCATCCCGCCGACCGGCTCCGCCATCGTCCGTCCCGCATCGATCGCGAAGACAACGCGATTGTCGCGTTCGACACGATATTCCTTGGCGAGCAGCTTGACGTGGCGCGCCGACGCGTTCCAGTCGATCGCGCGGCGGTCCATCCCCGGCTGATATTCGGCGAGCGCCTCGAACTCGGTGCCTTCGCCGCGGAAGCGTTGTTGGCGAAGGCCGAACCAGCTGTTGCGCTGAAACAATCGGCTGCCCTCGTCGGTCACCGCGCGCAGGCTGGGCACGACGGTGACCGCGCCATCGACCGCGAACCGGCGCTGTTTCCACACTAGCCCGAGCGGCCCCACCCAACGCACCCACAGTGCCTCGATCGGCGCCTGTCCGCGGCGCGTCGCGGCGAGCGACAGCGTTCGGACGAGCGCGCCTTCGGCGCGGCGCATCTCGTCCGCAAGGCGCCCGCCCTCGGCCAGCCGCTCGTCGAGCGACAGCGCGATCTCGGCGCGCGGCGGAAGTGTGCGGCCGCGGGCGGCGAGCGTCAGGTCGAACGGGTCGCCGACGCCGACCTGCGCCGGAAAGCGCACGTCGAGCGTGAGGTGGCGGGGATGGGCCCCCGTTATGGTGTCGAGGATCAGGCAGGCGAGGGTCGCCCCGATCCAGCCGGGCGCGACCAGCCACAGCTCGGGCCGGATCAGCCCGAGCGCGAGCGCGAGCGGGGCGCCCGCGAGCAGCAGATAGATGGCGCGGCGGGTGGGGTAGATCATATCAACCAACCACCGACTCATCCGTCATTGCGAGCGTAGCGAAGCAATCCAGGGCGTGACAAGCCACTCTGGATTGCTTCGCTACGCTCGCAATGACGCAGGGAAAACCGATTCCTATCACCGCGGCACATCCTCGCGTTCGAGCAGCGCGGCGACGACCTGTTCGACGCTGCGGCCCTCGATCTCGGCCGCCGCCGACAGGATGACGCGGTGGCGCAGCACCCCGGCGGCGAGGCGCTGGACGTCGTCGGGGATAACATAGTCGCGCCCGTCGAGCGCCGCCGCCGCACACGCCGCGCGCGCGAGCAGCGTCGCGGCGCGTGGGGACGCGCCGCATTCGAGGTCGGCGCTCGCGCGCGTCGCGCGGACGAGGCGGACGATATAATCGACAATCTCTTCGGCGAGCCGGACGGTCGCGATAATGTCGATCGCCGCGCCGATCGCCGCAGCACCAGCGACCTGCGTCACCCCGAAATCACCGACCGCAGGGCTTTTGAAGCGCCCGCCATGGTCGGCGACGATCCGCCGTTCCTCGTCCTCCGCCGGGTAATCGACGACGAGCTTGAAGAGGAAGCGGTCGAGCTGCGCCTCGGGCAGCGGGTAGACGCCCTGCTGCTCGATCGGGTTCTGCGTCGCGAGCACGGTGAAGCGCGGGCTCATGACATGCGCCTCGCCATTGATCGTCACCCGCCGTTCCTGCATCGCCTCGAGCAGCGCGGCCTGCGTCTTGGGCGGGGTGCGGTTGATTTCGTCGGCGAGCAGCAATTCGGTGAAGATCGGCCCCTTGGTGAGCGTGAAGCTCGACGTCTGGAAATTGAAGAGGTTCGACCCCAATATGTCGCCGGGCATCAAATCGGGGGTGAACTGGATGCGCCCAAAATCGAGGCCGGTGGCGCGCGCGAAGGCCTGCGCGAGCAGGGTCTTGGCGGTGCCCGGCGGGCCTTCGAGCAGCACATGGCCGCCCGCGAGCAGCGCGATCGTCACCATGCGCGTGAGCGGGCCTTGCCCGAACACGACCTTGGCGACCTCGCCCTCGATCGCGGCGCCGAGCGCCTGAACGCTCTGGATGTCAGCTGTCACGGAGTAGATCCTTCCTGATGGCGTGCAGCGCCTGCGCGTCTGCAAGAAATTCATGGGTGCTGCGCGCGAGCGGCAGGCGGCGCGCGAGAGCGGAGAAGGGTTCGCCGCCCGCGCGCAGATGCCGGTCGATCCACGCATCGGTCGCATCGTCGTCGAGTCCGGCGGGGGCGTGCAGCCGCCGCGCGATCACGCTGCGCTGGCTTTTCACATAAGGGGCGGCGCCGTCGAGTTCGCGGCGGGCCTGTTTGATGAGGTCGGCGCTGTTGGCGATCAGCGCCGCCTTCGACACCGGGATCGCGCGGCCGGGTTTGAGCGCCGGGCCGAAACGCGCCCACGCCTGCCACAGCGCGAACAGCCCCGCGGCGATCAGGCAGAGCGTGATGCCGATGAAGGGCGGGACGAAGGCAAAGCGGAGCAGCGAGCGCTGCGCACCGAGGCCGTTCAGCGTCACGTCGAAGGCGAGGCCGTCGGCGTCGGCATAATCGGCAAGGGCGTCGATCAGCATCACGCCGGCGGCGGCCCGCTCGCGCGAGGCAAAGGAAAAATTGTTGATGAGGTCGGGGTCGGCGAGAATATAGATGTCGCGGCCGCCGACCTGCGCGAGCACCGCGTCGCCGCCCGGCGCGGCGATCAGCGTTTCGAGATCGTCGCCCGCGATCGTCTGGACATTGCGCGGGAGATGGACGGCAAGGTCGCGGCCGGCGAGGCGCGCGGACACGACCTGCGCCCGCGCCGACGCCGCCTTGATCGCCACCTCTCCAAAATAGGCGGCGGGCAGCATCGCGGCGGGGGGCCTGACCGGGACGCCCGCACCGACCCATCCCGGCTTCGGCGCCTGCCCCGGAATCGCCATCGTTCGCCATTTGGGCAGCACGATCAGCACAGGCGAGCTGCGCTGGGGCACCAGCAGTTCGGTGATCGCCGCGGCCCGAGTGCGGTGCATCGGGGTCAGGATGAGCAGCGGCTCATAGTCGTCATAAGATGCTTCATCGATCCGCCGCCGCAGCTCGACCTCGGCGCCCGCGCGCTCGGTCAGATCGACGATCCCGGCATAGCCCGGCGCCGCCTTTGACAGCGCATGGCCGCCGCCGTCGTTGCCGCTCCCAAGCTGCGGCCCCAGCGCGATCAGCGCCCAGAGCGCGATGAAGGCGACGACGCCGATCGCGACGACCGCCGCGATCAGCCGCGGGTTGAAGCCATGGTCGGTGGCGGCGGTTTCGCTCATGCCCGCGCCCAATTTTTGGCCACGGTCAGCTCGGCATAGGCGGTGCGGCATTGTTCCCACGCCGCGGCGTCGATCGCGCGCCCGCCGAACAGGCTGATCTCGACCGCGCGCGCGATGCGGCTAAACGCGCCGCGCGCGACCGGCGGCAGGTCGCGCGCTTCGGCAAGGTCGCGCGAGGTCATCGCCGGTTTGACGAGGCCCGGGCGCCGCCCCTCGATATCCTCGACACTGCGATAGAGGAGCAGGTGCACCGCCTCGGCAAAACGGCCTGCGGCGGCGAGCGCCTCGGCCTCGGCGAGCAAGGCCCGCGCCGCGCCCGCCTCGGCCGCCGCGGCCAGATCTTCGCCGTCGGCATCGCCCGGGCGGCGGCGGAAGCGGAGATCGTCGATCCAGCGCGCAAAGGCGGGAACGAAATGATAGAGGAGGAACAGCGCCACGACCGCGACCGCAATCCACAGCAGCGGTTTCGCGGCGGGGGTGCTCCAGTCGAAAAAGCGGCCGATCGCCTCGAACAGCGCGGTCAGCCATTCGGGCGGCGGCGCAGGCGGTGGAGGCGGCGGCGGCAGCGCGGTCTGGATTTCGCCGCCGGCGATCGTCTGGCTGAAGGCGGGATCGACCAGCTCGGGATCGAGCAGCCAGCCCCCCTCCGCTGCGGCGCTCGGCGTGCCGGCCGCGGCCGACGACTGGGCGATCCACACGGATATCATGTTGATATGTCGATCTCGCCCCGCTCGGTCATCGCCGATCTTGGTAGCGCGAGCGCACGCGGCAAGGCAAGAGATGCTTGCGCGCCGGACCGCCCCGTTCTAGCGCGCGGCAAAATCGGCGGGTTCGTTTCAATGGCAACCAAGGGCCGGACGACAGGAGAGACACGTGGACGCGGCGCAGGCGGTACATGAAAAATTCCTTGGCGCGCTGGCCGAAGGACGATTGCCCGGCCGCGCCGACGCGCCCGATCCTGCGGCGGCCGGTCTGTCGCGCGCCGAGGCGAGCGACATCTTCCTGTCGCAGCTGACAAGCCGCCAGATGGACCGGCTGTCGCGCCATCTGCAAGCACGCGGCGAAGGCTTCTACACCATCGGCTCGTCGGGGCATGAGGGCAATGCCGCGGTCGCCGCGGCGCTGCGCGTCACCGACATGGCGTTCCTCCACTATCGCTCGAACGCGTTCCAGCTCCACCGTGCGCGGCAGGTGCCGGGACAGACGCCGACGTGGGACATGCTGCTGAGCTTTGCGGCCTCATCCGAAGACCCGATTTCGGGCGGGCGGCACAAGGTCATCGGATCGAAACCGCTCAATATCCCGCCGCAGACCTCGACGATCGCCTCGCATCTGCCCAAGGCGGTCGGCGCGGCCTTTTCGATCGGCATCGCGCGGCGGCTCGGCATGAGCGGACTGCCGCTGCCCGACGATGCGGTCGTACTGACCAGCTTCGGCGACGCATCGGCGAACCATTCGACCGCGCAGGGCGCGTTCAACACCGCGGGCTGGGCGGCGTTTCAGGGCTCGCCGATGCCGCTGATCTTTTTGTGCGAGGACAATGGCATCGGCATTTCGACGCGTACCCCGACGGGATGGATCGAGGCGCAGTTCCGCCATCGCGCCGGGCTGCACTACATCAAATGCGACGGCAGCGACCTCGTTTCGGCCTATGCCGGGGCGTGCGAAGCCGCCGACTATGCGCGCCGGTATCGCAAACCCGTGTTCCTCCACATGGCGACGGTACGCCTCTACGGCCATGCCGGGTCCGACGTGCAGGGCGCCTATCTGCCCAAGGCGCTGATCGAGGCCGACGAGGCGCGCGACCCGCTGCTCGCCGGGGCGGCGCTGATGGCGCAGCAGGGCTGGATGAGCCCTGCGGAGATCGCCGAAGCCTATGAAGAGATCGGGGCCACGCTGGCGCGGCAGGCGGAAGCGGCGATCCAGCGCCCCAAGATCACCACGCCCGCGCATGTGATGAAAAGCATCGTCCCGCCCCCGCGCGACGTCGCGCGCACGAACAGCCCGTCGGACGAGGATCGCAAGGCGATGTTCGGCAGCGATGCGGGCGCGATGGACAAGCCGCAGCATATGGCGCGGCTGCTTAGCTGGGCGCTCGCCGACCTGATGCTCGCCCACCCGGAAATCGCCGTCATGGGCGAAGATGTCGGGCCGAAGGGCGGCGTCTATAATGTCACTGCGAAGCTGCACCAGCGCTTCGGGTCGGCGCGCGTCGTCAACACGTTGCTCGACGAACAGGCGATCCTGGGGCTCGCGATCGGCATGGCGCATAACGGCTTTATCCCGATGCCCGAGATCCAGTTCCTCGCCTATGTCCACAATGCCGAGGACCAGATCCGCGGCGAGGCGGCGACCTTGAGCTTCTTCTCCAACGGGCAGTACAGCAACCCGATGGTGATCCGCATCGCGGGGCTGGGCTATCAAAAGGGCTTTGGCGGTCATTTCCACAACGACAACAGCCTGGCGGTGTTCCGCGACATTCCGGGGGTGATCCTCGCGGTGCCATCGAACGGGCGCGATGCGGTGCAAATGCTGCGCGAATGCGTGCGGCTGGCGCGCGAGGAGCAGCGCGTCGTGGTGTTCGTCGAACCGATCGCGCTCTATATGACGCGCGACCTGCACGAAGAGGGCGATGGCCTGTGGACGAGCGTCTATGAAGCGCCGGGCGAAGGCGCGCCGATCCGCCTGGGCGACGTCGGCGTCCATGGCGACGGGACCGACCTGGCGATCGTCACCTATGGCAATGGCTATTATCTGTCGCGACAGGCCGAAAAATTGCTCGCCGAGGGCGGCGTCAAGGCGCGCGTGATCGACCTGCGCTGGCTGGGGCCGGTCGATGCGGACAAACTCGTCGCGGCGGTCGGCGAGGCGAAACACATCCTGATCGTCGACGAGTGCCGCATCACCGGGTCGCAGAGCGAGGCGCTGATGGCGCTGTTCGTCGAACAGACGCCCGACAAGAAGCTCGCACGCATCGCCGCCGACGACAGCTTCATTCCCTTGGGCCGCGCCGCGACGCTGACCCTGCCGAGCCGCGACAGCATCGTCGCGGCGGCGAAGGAGCTGTTGGCATGAGCGATCGCAAGACCGCGCTCGTCGTCGCGCCCGGCCGCGGCACCTATGGCAAGGGCGAACTCGGCAGCATCGCGCGGTTCCACGGCGCGCGCTTCGGCGACCTGATCGCCGATTTCGATGCGCAGCGCCGGGAGCGCGACCAGCCGACGGTGAGCGAACTCGACGGCGCCGATCGCTTCAGTGTGGCAACGCACATGCGCGGCGACGTTGCGGCGCCGCTGATCTATACCGCGACCGCGCTCGATTACCTCAGCATCGACTGCGACAAATATGACGTCGTCGCCGTCGCGGGCAATTCGATGGGCTGGTACAGCGCGCTCGCGCTGGGCGGCGCGGTGTCGATTGCCGACGGGTTCCGCATCGCCAACGCCATGGGGCTCAACAGCCAGACGCACGACCCCGGCGGGCAGATTCTCCTACAGATTGTCGATGAGGAGTGGCGCCCGGTCCCCGGCCTCCGCGAACGGCTGCTCGACCAGGTCGCCGCGATCGACGCGCGGCCGGGCCATGATCTTGCGCTGTCGATCGACCTTGCCGGAATGCTGGTGTTCGCGGGCAATGAAGAGGGGCTGGCCGCGCTGCTCGCCGAAGCGCCGCCGACGCCGGGGCGCGATCCACTACGCCTTGCGGGGCACGGACCTTTTCATACACCGCTGATGTTCGGCAGTTCGGACAAGGCGAAGGCGGAGTTGCCGCCATCGCTGTTCGGCGGTCCCGCGATCCCGATGATCGACGGGCGTGGGCATGTGTGGCGGCGCTTTTCGTCCGATCCCACGGCGGTCTGGGACTATAGCCTCGGTCACCAGATCCTCGCGCCTTATGACTTCGCGCTGTCGGTGCAGGTCGCGGTCAAGGAATTCGCCCCCGACGTCGTCATCCTGCCCGGCCCCGGCGACACGCTGGGCGGCGCGATCGCGCAGGCGCTGATCGGCATCGAATGGCAGGGCGTCGCGAGCAAGGCCGATTTCATGGCACGGCAGGCGACGGACCCGATCCTGCTGTCGATGGGCCGCGCCGAGCAGCGCGCGCGCGTCACGGCAGACGAATAGGGTTGGCAGGAAGGATCATCCCCGCTTCGGCTCGCTTATCGCGGTGCCCGGAATCTCGACCCTAGTGCGGCACGACGCCGAGTTCGACCCCGGTCTTGTCGTGCAGCGCGAATTTGTCGATGATGTCGGCGCTGGCGCGATTATAGCCAACCACCTCGACGCTCCGCCCCTCGCGGCGCAGGCGCGCGATGATCTTGTCGAGCGCGCCGACGGCGGAAATATCCCAGAAATGGGCCGCCGACACGTCGATCAGGATCGCCGGTGCGGTCTCTTCGACCTGGAAGCTGCGCGCGAAGCGATCGACCGAGGCGAAGAAAATCTGCCCGGTGACGAAATAGGTTTCCCGCGCGCCATCGGCGCTCACCGCGCGCCGCACCGCGAACATTCGCTGCACCTTGGCGGCGAAGAAGATGCCCGACAACAGCACCCCGGCGAGCACGCCGAGCGACAAATCATGCGTCGCGACGACGACGACGACCGTCACGAGCATCACCACCGACGAGGTCGGCGGATGGCGGCGCAGATTGGGGATCGAGTTCCAGCTGAAGGTGCCGATCGACACCATGATCATCACCGCGACGAGCGCGGGCATCGGAATCTGCCCCACAAAAGGACCGAGCAGCGCGAGCAGGAGCAACAGCACGACGCCCGCGGTCAGGGTCGACAGGCGCGTGCGCCCGCCCGAGGTCACGTTGATCACCGACTGGCCGATCATCGCGCAGCCGCCCATGCCGCCGAAAAAGGCGGCGACGATATTGGCGCTGCCCTGCCCCGCGCATTCGCGGCGTTTGTTACTGTCGCTGTGCGTCATGTCGTCGACGATCTGCGCCGTCAGCAGCGATTCGAGCAGGCCGACCGCCGCCATGGTGAGCGAATAAGGGAGGATGATCCGCAGCGTTTCGAGGGTGAGCGGAACGTCGGGAAAGACGAGGCTGGGCAGCCCTTCGGGTAGCTGGCCCATGTCACCGACGGTGTTCACCGGCAGGCCCAAGCCGATGCTGAGCGCCGACAGGATCAGGATGGCGACGAGCGGCGAAGGCACCGCCTTGGTCAGCCGCGGCAGCAGGTAGATGATCGCGAGCCCGCCCGCGACCATCGCATAGCTGTGCCAGCTCACATTGGTGAGCTGCGGCAGCTGCGCCATGAAGATGAGGATCGCGAGCGCGTTGACGAAGCCGGTGATGACCGAGCGCGAGACGAACTGCATCACCAGGTCGAGCCGGAGCAGTCCGGCGACAATCTGGATGAGCCCCATCAATATCGTCGCGGCGAACAGATATTCGACGCCATGGTCGCGGACGAGCGGGATGACGAGCACCGCGACCGCGGCGGTCGCGGCCGAAATCATGCCGGGGCGGCCCCCGGTGAAGGAAATGACGATCGCGATGGCGATCGAGGCATAGAGGCCGACGCGCGGATCGACCCCGGCGATGATCGAAAAGCCGATCGCTTCGGGAATAAGCGCGAGCGCGACGACGATGCCCGCGAGGATGTCGGCGCGCGCGGCGGCGCCCGTGAACCATTGCTGGCGGTAAGCGGCAAAATGGGTGGACATGAAAAACCTGCGTCAACGCACATGGCGCCGGGGACGGCGCGACAGAAGCGGCATGTGCGATGTTGTCCGGCGGATCGGCGGCCGGAATAGCCACCCGGGGTTTCACCGGGTCCGTGCGATTGGCGGTCCCCCTAGCCGCCCGCTGCCCGCTTGCCAACCCCGTTCGGCAAATCGGCTCAGCTGCCTTCCTCGCGCCGCCGGAACGGGTCTTCGCGCAGCGAATGTCCCGCGGTTTCGGGCATGAAGCGCAGCGCGACGAGCCCGACGAGGCAGGCGAGCATCATATAATAAGCCGGCATCAGCGGATCGCCGGTCAGGCTGATCAGGCCGCTGCCGATCATCGGCGCGGTGCCGCCGAAGATCGAGGTCGAGATATTATAGGCGATGGCAAAGCCCGCAAAGCGCACCGCAGTCGGGAACATCGCGGGAAAAGTCGCCGAGATCGTCGCGAGCTGCGGCACATAGAGGAGGCCGAGCGCCATGAAGGCGACGATCGCCCCCGCAAAGCCCGTGCCGATCAGCATGTAGAGCGGGACGACGAAAATAAGCAGGCCGATCAGCGACCAGCGCCACATCGGCCGCCGGCCGATCCGGTCGGACAAGGCGCCCGCGAACGGCAGGAATAGCATCATAAATACCATGCCGATGATCGGCACGATCAGCGCCTCCTCGTTCGACAGGCCGATGCGCCGCTGAAGATAGGTCGGCATGTAGCTGAGCAGCGAATAGTTGACGACGTTGAGCGCGACGACCAGTCCGCCGACGACCAAGAGCGGGCGCCAATATTCGCGCATCATTGCCGCGATGCCCGGCGGCTTGCGCCGGTCGGCCGATGCCATTTCTTCGCGAAAGACCGGGGTGTCCTCCAGCTTTGACCGCAAATACATGCCGACCAGGCCGACCGGCCCGGCGATCAGGAACGGAATGCGCCAGCCCCATTCGTGCATCGCTTCGTCGCCAAGGTGCAGCGAATAGCCGAGCATCAGCGCGGCGCCGAAGGAAAAGCCCGCGAGCGTCCCGAATTCGAGGAAACTGCCGTAAAAACCGCGGCGGTCGTCGGGGGCATATTCGGCCATGAAGGTCGCCGCGCCGCCATATTCGCCGCCGGTCGAGAAGCCCTGCAACATGCGCAGGACGATCAGGATCGTCGGCGCCCAGAAGCCGATGCTGTCATAGGAAGGGATCAGCCCCACGGCAAAGGTCGCCGCTGCCATCAACAGGATTGTCATCGCGAGCACCGACTTGCGCCCGATGCGATCGCCGAGCGGACCCCAGAACAGGCCGCCGAGCGGGCGGACGAGGAAGGAAATGGCGAAAGTCGCGAGCGCAAAGAGCACCGCCTCTTCGGTGTCGCCGGGAAACAACGCGGCCGAGATATAGGTCACGCCATAGGCATAGATGCCATAGTCGAACCATTCGACGGCGTTGCCGAGCGCCGAGGCGCCGACCGCGCGGTGGAGCGGCGATGGTTCGCGAAACGGCGGCGGGTGTCCGGGGGCGTGAGGGGGCAGCGTCTTGTCCATGTGTCACCTGTTTTCCGGGTTGGGTTCGGGGTCGGGGCCGGCGGGGTCGAGCAGCGCGGCAACGGGCGTCGTGCGCGGCAGGATCTGGAAATCCTGCTGCGCGGCGCCGGGCACGGGTTCGCTGGCGGCGAGGCGCCAGAGACCGAAGGCGAGCATCATCGCCGCCGCGAGCGCGATGAAGAGGAACAGCCCGCCTGCCCCGGCCACGGTCATCGCCGCCGCCGCGCCGATCGGGCCGAGCGCGGCGCCGACCGAATAGAGGAGGACGAGCTGGCCGCTGGCGGTGACGCGCTCCGACGGCAGCAGCCGGTCGTTGGCAAAGGCGACGCACAGCGGATAGAGCGCGAAGCTGAGCCCGCCGAACAGCGCCCCGAGCGCGAACAGCAGCGCGCCCGTCGGGGCCATGGCGAGCGCAATGCTGACGCCGAGCGTCGCGGCAAAGCAGGCGACGATGACGCGGCGCCGGTCGAAACGGTCGGACAGGCGGCCGAGCGGCCATTGCAGCGCGACGCCGCCAAGGATGACGGTCATCATGAAGGTCGCCGTATCGCCGAGGCTGAGCCCGATCCGCCGCGCATAAATGGCCGCAAGACCATAAAAGGCGCCGAGCAGCAGCCCGGTCATCCCCGCGCCCGCGACGCCGAGCGGCGAAGCTTCGAACAAGCGCCGCAGCGGCAGCGACGCCGCATCCTCGAGCGAGGGCGCCGTAGCGCGCGTCAGGCAGACGGGGATGATCGCGAGCGAGATGAGGATCGAGGCAAGCTCGAAGGGGATTTGCGGTGCAGTGCTGCCCGACCGCAGCAGCAACTGCCCGATCGCCTGCCCCGAATAGAGCGCGACCATATAGAAAGCGAGCACCGTCCCGCGCGTTTCGGCTTCGGCACGGTCGTTGAGCCAACTTTCGACGCAGATGAACACCCCCGCGATGCACAGGCCGTCGACGAGGCGGAGCCCCGCCCACAGCAAGGGGTGCTGGAACAGCGCATAGGTGAGCGTGCTCGCCGACAGCAGCGCGACAAAGGCGGCAAAGGCGCGGATATGGCCGACGCGGCGCACGACATCGCCCGCGCGCAACGCGCCAAGCACCAGCCCGCCGAAATAGGCGGTGGCGATCAGGCCGATCACCATCGTTCCGCTGCCCGCGCGCTCGAGCCGAAGACCGATCAAGGTCGACAGGAAGCCGCTGCCCGCCATCATCACGAAGATGGCGACGAGCAGGCTGCGGACAGGGGTGATGATCGCGAGCATCGGTACCGCGGTCACGGCCGCGTCAGGCGGCGCGCCGCTTTTCCTCCGTCGTCGCGTCGCTCTCGACCAGCGCCTTGTGCAGCGCGCGCACCGCGGCGTCGAAATCGCGCGGATCGACGAGGAACTGGACATCGACGTTGCGGATCTGGTGCTGGATCGCGATCATCGTGACGCTCGCCGCGTCGAGCGCGCGCAGCGCATCGGGGACGAGGCCGGGGCGCGAAATGTCGCTGCCGATCACCGACACCATCGCCACCGGCTGCGCCGAGATCGCGGCGTCGGGATATCGGCCCTGCAGGTCGGCGATTACCTTGTTTACCGCCGCGGCGCTCGCCGACAGATAATGGGTGATCGTGTTCGCATTCGACGATTTGCTGACGATCCATAGCTTGTGGCGTGCCAGCGTCTCGAGAATCGCGGCGTCATAACCCTTCACCCCGACCATGTCCTGTTCGAAGAATTGCAGCGCCTGGACCTGGCGCAGCCCGGTGACGATCTCGACGCGCGGGACATCGGAAACATAGTCGCCGGTGACGAGCGTGCCTTCGTCCTCGCGGTCGAAGGTGTTGCGCACGCGCAGGGGAATGCCCGACTGGCGCAGCCCGCGCCCGGCGCTCGGATGCACCGCCTCCATCCCCAGGTTCGCCAGCTGGTCGGCGACGTCGTAATTGGTGCGGCCGATCTTGCGCGCCTTGTCCTCGCCGACCAGCTTCGGATCGGCGCTCGACAGGTGGAATTCCTTGTGGATGATCGCCTCGCGCGCGCCGGTCAGGACCGCGAGCCGCGAGAAGGTCATTTCGGTGTAACCGCGCGCATAGCGCCGCACCATGCCGCCCTCGCACCCGGCATAGCCGGTGACGACCGGCAGCGTGGTCGTCAGGTCGATCGCGGCAAAAGCCTCCTTGATCCGCTCGTCGAGGCTGCGGAGATCGTCCTGGTCCCACAGCGTCAGGTCGACGAACAACGCATCGACGTCGCGGTCGCGAAGCAGCAGCGCGGTGCTGTGCGCGCTATGCGCTTCGCCGATGCCCGCGAGCAATTCGCGCACCGTGGCGAGCTGGTCCTTCAGCCCGAAACGCCCGTGGCTGCGCAGCCGCGCGAGATCGTCGAGGCAGGCGGTGACGGCATCGATGCGCGTATCGACGAAGCGGTCGGCCTCCGCCCGGCTCTCGCCGCGCGCGAACATCTCCGCATTGCGCGCGTGCATCGCCGCGCGCACCGCCGCCATCGCGCGGCGCCAAGCGTCGGTATCGTCGTCGTCGACGAAATGCCCATAGACGCCGGGTGCGCCCGTCTTCTTGTTCTCAAGGAGCAGGTCGGTCATCCCGGCATAGGCCGAGACGACGAAGATGCGGTTATACAGATCGGCGCCCGACCGCCCCGCGATCAACACATTGTCGAACAGGGTCGCGGTCGCGGCCATCGAGGTGCCGCCGATCTTTTCGACGCTATGCCGGCCGCTCATGCCGGCACCGCTTCGACGAGCGGCCCGCGCTCGACCGTCAACGCCTCGGGTTCATCGCGATTGGCGAGGAACCAGGGGCGCGGTTTGAGGGCGCCGAAGGGCTTTTCGAGCCGGTTGCTCACCGCATTATAGACGAGGAAGGCGTTGGCACGCGGGAAGGGCGTGATGTTGCCGTTCGACCCGTGCATCAGATTGCAGTCGAACAGGATCACCGTCCCCGGCTTGCCCGTCGGCGCGACGATGCCGTGCTTGTGCGCCAGCTCGGCAAGGCTTTCCTCGTCGGGCACGCCATATTCCTGCTTCTTGAGCGAGCTCAGATAATGATCGTCGGGGGTTTCGCCGACGCAGGTGAGATAGGTGCGGTGCGAGCCCGGAATCACCATCAGCGGTCCGTTGTGCGGGGTGTTTTCGGCGAGCAGCACCGACATCGACAGCGCGCGCATCCGCGGCATCCCGTCCTCGACATGCCAGGTTTCGAAATCGCTGTGCCAGTAGAATTCCTTGCCCTTGAAACCCGGTTTATAATTCAGCCGCGACTGGTGGATATACACCTCGTCGCCGAGCAGGAAGCGCGCGACATCGGCCAGCCGCGCGTCGGCGGCAAGGCGCGCCATCACCGGATTCTGGCGGTGGATTTCAAAAATCGAGCGAATCTCGCGGCTTTGCGGCTCGCTGACGATCGTGTCGGAGTCGAGCGCCGCCGGATCGGCGAGCAGATTTCCCGCGGCCTTTTGCAGGAAGGCGACTTCGTCGTCCGAGAAAATATCCTCGAGCACGATATAGCCGTCGCGGTCGAACGCCGCGGCCTGCCGCGCGCTGATCGGCGCATCATTGGTCCATTCGCTATGGACGACGGGGTCCAGCCGCGGCCGCATCTCGGCGTCCGCGCGCTGGCGCGAGGGGTAGAGGTCTTGCATCGGACGTCTCCCTTTCTGGCTCAGGTTAAGGTCAGTCGGCGGCGGCGGTTTCGCGCGCGAGGTCCGCGTCGGCCGGATAGGCGCCGCTTTCGTCATGCACCTCGCGACCGGTGACCGGCGGGTTGAAGACGCAGGCGGTCAAAATGTCGGTTTCGGGCCGCACGATGTGACGATCATGGTCGTTGAGCGCGTACATCACGCCGGGGCGCAGCGGGTGAACCTCGCCCGTCGCGAGATCCTCGATCGTGCCCGTGCCCTTCAGCACCAGCACCGCCTCCAGATGGTTCTGATAGTGCATCTTGAGTTCGCTGCCCGCAAAGAGGGTGGTGACGTGGAAGGAAAAGCCCATTCCATCGTCCTTGAGCAGCAGCCGGGCGCTGGCCCAGCCGTCCGAGCGGACGTTGCGGTCGGACTTGCGGATGTCGCCTAGATTGCGAACGATCATGTCGGTTTTCTCCTGTTTTTCATTCGGCGGCGACGGCGTAATCGGCGGCCATCGCCTCGCGGATCTTGGTTTCGAGGATGTCGAGCCCGGCGCCGAGCACCGCATCGTCGATGACGAGCGGGGCGAGCACCTTGACCACCTCGTCGTGCGCGCCGCTGGTTTCGATAATCAGCCCCGCGTCGAAGCAGGCAGTCGTGACGGTCGCGGCGAGTTCGCCCGATCCGACGTTGACGCCGCGCATCATGCCGCGGCCGCGCACCTCGAACCCATGTTCGGCGGCGATGCGGCCGAGCCGCGCCGCGAGCAGGTCGCCGCGGCGGCGCACGTCGCGCTGGAAATCGTCCGTCGCCCAGAAATGGCGGAGCGCGGCGGTTGCGGTGACAAAGGCATGGTTGTTGCCGCGGAAGGTGCCGTTATGCTCGCCCGGCGACCATTGGTCGAGCTCGGGACGCAGCAAGGTCAGCGCAAAGGGCAGCCCCATGCCCGACAGCGATTTCGCGAGCGTGACGATGTCGGGGGTGAAGCCCATATCCTCGAAGCTGAAAAAGCCGCCGGTGCGGCCGCAGCCCGCCTGGATGTCGTCGACGATCAGCAGCGCGCCATGCGCCTTCGCGATCTCGGCAATGCGGCGCAGCCATTCGGCCGACGCGGCGTTAAGCCCGCCTTCGCCCTGCACCGTTTCAACGAGGATCGCGGCCGGCGCGTCGAGCCCGCTCGACGGGTCGGCGAGCCGCTGTTCGAGCAGCTCGGCGGTGTCGACCTCGGGGCCGTAATAGTCATAATAGGGTTCGTGCGCGACGTGGCTCAGCGGCACGCCCGCGCCGCCGCGCTTGGTCGCATTGCCGGTGCAGGCGAGCGCCCCCAGCGTCATGCCGTGGAAGCCGTTGGTAAAGGCGATCACCATTTCGCGGCCCGTCACCTTGCGCGCGAGCTTGATTGCGGCCTCGACCGCGTTGGTGCCCGTCGGCCCGGTGAACATGACGCGATAATCGAGCCCGCGCGGCTTCAGGATCAGCTCCTCGAACGTGCCCAGGAAATCCTGCTTTGCATCGGTGTGGAGGTCGAGCCCGTGCGCGATGCCGTCGGCAGCGATATAGTCGAGCAGCGCCTGCTTCAAAATCGGGTGATTGTGGCCATAGTTCAGCGTCGAACAGCCCGACAGGAAGTCGAGATAGCGCCCGCCCTGATCGTCGTGCATCCACACGCCCTGCGCTTTGCCGAATTGGCGCGGCATCGACCGGGCATAGCTGCGCACCGCCGATTCGCGGCGCTCATAAATGCTCCGGTCCGGAAGTTCGCCGGACGGCTGCGGTGTCGTAATCATCATTTTATCCCTGTTCTGCGTCTATTTTCATGCGGTCGAACGGCCCGATGCGGGCCAGATATTCGGTGGCGTGGGCGCCCGCGAAATGCGTCTCGCGCTCGAAGAGCGGGCTGCGGTCGAGCTCGGCGTCCCAGTCGCGGGCAAGGCCGCGGAAAAGGCCCCACGACGCGTGGTTGTCGGCGGTGATCGTCGTGATCATGTGCGTCACGCCGTCCTGCGCCGGGCGCGCGAGCAGCGCGGCGATCATCCGGCTCGCGAGCCGCCGTCCGCGCCCCTCGGCCGACACGGCGACCTGCCAGACGAAGAAAGCGCCCGCGTCCGACGGCGGACGGTAACCCGACACCCAGCCGACGATGCGCCCCGCGCGCTCGGCGATGATGCACTGGTCGGCGAAATGTTCGCACTGCAGCAGGTTGCAATAGCGCGAGTTGCGGTCGAGCGGCGGGCAGGCGGCGATCAGCGCGGTGACTGCGGGCCCGTCGGCGGCAACCGGACGGCGAAAGCGCACGTCGGGCGACGCGGTCGCCGCCGGTGCGTCCGGATCTTTGCGATCTTTCGCGGGCGGCGCGGAGTCCTCGTCTTTGGGCCGATCGAATATCTTTCGTCTCCTGAAATAAATTGAGGCGCGTCGTGCGCCGATCGAAGATGGAAGCGCGCGAAATATAGGAATGTTGCATCGCAGTGCAACCCAAAGCACTAAATATCTTTCATTTAACGAAATAAATTGACAATCGTCCGGCGCGCGAAAATCGGTTTGGCGCCGATGCGCCGCGCGGCTAAGTGAGGGCGATGGAAAGCGAGATCGCCACTGCCACGCTGAAGGCGCTGCGCCGCGTGCTGCGCGCGGCCGAGGGCGGCACGCGGCGCATCGCCGCGGCCACCGGGCTGACGCCGTCGCAGCTGCTCGTGCTGCGCGAGATCGACGCGCGCGGCGAAGTGACGCCGGGCCTCGTCGCGCAGCGGCTGGAGTTCAGCCACGCGACGGTGACGGCGATCGTCGACCGCCTCGTCGCGCTCGACCTCGCGAGCCGGTCGCGCAGCGATCAGGACAAGAGGCGGGTGCTGCTGGCGGCGACCGAAAAGGGCCGCCGCTGCCTCGCCGAAGCGCCCGACATGCTACAGGAAATTTTTGCCGCGCGCTTTGCCGCGCTGCCGGCGTGGGAACAGGCGATGATCCTCGCGGGCACCGAACGGCTCGCCGACATCCTCGGCGTGCGCGAAATGGATGCGGCACCGCTGCTCGACACAGGCGCGATCGACCGGATCTGAACGTCGCGCGACCGCGACAGGAATGGATGTCTGGTGACCCCTACGGGAATCGAACCCGTGTTTCAGCCGTGAGAGGGCCGCGTCCTGACCGCTAGACGAAGGGGCCTTGTGGGTCGGATTGTTCGAAAGCGGCGCGCCGACCGCGCGCCAATGTCGCGTGCATTGCCGATGGTGACCCCTACGGGACTCGAACCCGTGTTTTCGCCGTGAAAGGGCGACGTCCTAGACCGCTAGACGAAGGGGCCGTCTGATCGGTGAAGCGGCGCCTTAGACGGGCCTTTCCGCGCGGTCAAGCATGGGGCGGCGGGCGCCGCGCAAAAATATTGCGCCGGGGTGCGCGCGCGCCTGCTCAGTCGGCCCAGGCGGCGTCCTCCAGATGCAGTTCGGCGGCGGGACGGCTGCCCCAATCGTCGCGTTTCGCGCGGCCCGCGAGCCATAATTTGCGCCCGCGCGCGCCGAGCAATGTCTGCCCCAGCGTCGTTTCGGCGCTGCGGAACGCGATCGCCTTGAAGCGCGCGCCATCGTCGCCCGCGACGATCAGGCGGACATGGTCGGTGCCGACGATCCCCGATTCGACGATTCGCACCGGCCCCGTCGCGACGCGCGGCGCGGGCCAGCCGGCGCCATAGGGGCCCGCACTCTCGATCGCATCGCACCAGAGCGGCGAAATGCCGCGCGGCGCAAGCACCGCATCGATCAACAACGCGCGCTCGCCGCTCGCGCGCTCGACGTCGGCGGCAAGGCGGTCGCTCAGAAAGGCGCCGAGCGCATCGACCTTGTCCGCGGCGACCGTCAGCCCCGCCGCCATAGCGTGCCCGCCGCCCGCGACGAGCAGCCCCGTTTCCTTGGCGGCGAGAATCGCGGCGCCCAGGTCGACGCCCGAAATCGAGCGCCCCGATCCTTTGCCCACACCCTCCTCGTCCACCGCGATGACGATCGCGGGGCGGTGCAGCCGTTCCTTCAATCGCCCGGCGACGATGCCGATCACCCCGGGGTGCCAGCCCTCGCCCGCGACGATCGCGACGGGCGCGTTGCCGCACGCCGCGCTCGCCTCGATCGCCTCTTCGAGCACCGCCGCCTCGATCGCGCGGCGCTCCTCGTTGAGCCGCCCCAGTTCCTGCGCGATGTCCGCCGCTTCCTGCGGGTCGTCGGTGGTCAGCAGCCGCACGCCGAGGTCCGACTTGCCGACGCGGCCGCCGGCGTTGATGCGCGGCCCGAGCGCAAAGCCCATGTCGCTCGCGCCCGGCGGCTTGGTCAGCCGCGCCGCATCCATCAGCGCGGCGAGGCCGATGTTGCCGCGCCGCGCCATCACCTTCAGCCCCTGCGTCACCAGCGCGCGGTTGAAGCCGGTGAGCCGGGCGACATCGGCGACGGTGCCGAGCGCGACAAGGTCGAGCAGGTCGATCAGCGCCGGTTCGTCGCGGCCCGCAAAAAAGCCGCGCGCGCGCAAGGTGCGGAGCAGCGCCGCGCCGAGCAGGAAGGCGACGCCGACCGCGGCAAGATTGCCGTGGATCGCCGCGTCCGCCGCCTCGTCGAGCCGGTTCGGGTTGACGATCGCAAGCGCATCGGGAAGCGTCGTGGCGCATTGGTGATGGTCGACGACGATCACTTCGACCCCGGCGGCCTTGGCTTCGGCGAGCGCGTCGAACGCCTGCGCGCCGCAATCGACGGTGACGATCAGCCGCGATCCCGCTTCGCCGATCTTCACCAGCGCGGCGCCCGACGGACCATAGCCTTCCATCAGCCGGTCGGGGATATAGGCGCCGACGGGTGCGCCGAGCGCGCGGAGCAGGCGGACGAGCAGCGCGGCCGAGGTCGCGCCGTCGACGTCATAGTCGCCAAAGATCGTCACCGCTTCGCGGCGTTCGACGGCATCGGCAAGCCGTACGGCGGCGGCGTCCATGTCGCGGAACAGCGACGGATCGGGCATGAAGCCGCGCAAGGTCGGCGTGCGCTGGCGCTCCAGATCGTCGCGCGCCACGCCGCGCCCGAGCAGCAGCTGGGTGACAAGATCGTCGGGCGCGAGGCTTTCGCCTGCCATGTCGGCGCTCGCACGCCGCCAGCGCCACGGCTGGCCCGCGATCGAGCGGGTGATGCCCAAAGCCGTCTCGCTCATTGTCGCCTCGTTCATCGCCCGCTCCGCGCGGCGAGGATGCGCGCGCGCAAGTCGTGCGCGGTCGCCAGCGGGATCGCCGGAATCTCGTGCGCCGCAAGCGCGCTGCCCCCTGGAACCCCGAAAACGAGGGTGGCAAGGCCGAGCGGGCGCTGGACGAAATCGGTCCTGATGTCGATGCTCTGCACCGATGCGTGCGGCAGCAGCGTCGTGCGCGGTTTCCACCAGCCGCGGCGGATCGCGACCTGATCGCCGAGGTCGATCCAGCGATGGAAGCGCGCGCCGACCAGCGAGCCCGCGGCGAGGAGCGCCGCCGCGGCAACCCCGAGCCCGCCGAGCGGTTGCCCGAAGGCGATCGCCGCCACGCCGCCGAGCGCCGCGAACAGCGCGCCGATCAGCCCGCCGAGCGCAACGATACCGTGGCTTTGGTGCCAGTTTTCGTCCGTGCCCGGCCGCCGGATCGCGACTTCGGCGAGCACCGGGTCGATCTCGGCAAAGCGGCCGAAGGGCACGACCTGATGGTCGCGCTCCTTGTCGCCGTCGCTCGCGAGGCTCTGGAGCCTGAGTTCGTGCCAGCCGAAGCGGCGGCGAAACCAGCCGGTGATCAGGATCGCCGCCTGCACGCGGCGCACCGGCAGGGCGACGTCGGTGCGCGTCGTCAGCCCGCGGGTGCGGCGGAGCGTGCGCGGTTCGCGCGTCAGGCGGAAGTTCCAGTTGGCGAAGACCATCGTCGCGATGCCGCTTGCAAAGCCGATGAGCAGCAGCGAGATCGCCGCGCCAATCCCTGCGACCCAGCGGTGCGCGAACAGCCATTGGTCGAGCCCGTAATCCTCGGCAATGTCGGCCCAGTCCCGCGGATCGAAGATGTTGAAGTCAAAAGGCAGCAGCCCGTCGAAAAGCTGCATCGCGGCGCCGACGACGGCGAGCGCGGCGAGCGAGAAATTGAACAGCCCGGCGACGAGCAGGCGGTACGGCCCCATTGCGAAGAGCAGCCGGTCCGCGTCGGCGGCCGGGCTTTCCTGTGAAGCGTCGGCGGGAGCCGCGACCGGCTCGCTGCGATGCGCGCGGATCGTCGCGCGCAGCGCCTGCGCCGCGTCCAGCCCGATCGAATTCAGAGCGGCGTCATTTTCCTGACCACCCGCCCCCGTTTCGAACCCGACCTTCGCGATGCCGAGCGCGCGCGCGACAAGGCCCTGTTCGATACTGACGTCCTGAATGCGGTCGAAGGGGATGGTGCGGTGCTGGCGCGCAAAAACGCCGCTTTCGATCACCACCTCATCGTCGCCGACCATGAAACGAAAGCGCAGCCACTGGAACCAGGCGGTCAGCAGCGAAAACAGCAGGAAAGCCAGGATCGCCGGAACGATCCACTTCAGATTGCCGGTGAAGCCCAGCGCGGCGATCGCAGGCAGGAAATTGAGCGATTTCGGCCCGATGGCGACGAGGGCGAGCGCCAGCGTCGACGGGTGCAGCCGCTGCCAGCCCGCATCGTCGTCAGCGGTGGGAATCGCGGTCGCGGCTTCGCTCATGCGAAATCGGTCTGGATATGGCGACGGATCGTCTCGCGCATCGCGGCGGCGAGGTCGCTGTGCAGCCCCGGTAGCGTCACCGTGCTGTTGTGCGTGCCCGATGTGTGGACGATCAGGTGCGACAGGCCGAACCAGCGTTCGATCGGCCCCTGCCCGACGTCGATATGCTGGACGCGGACGAAGGGGACGATCGTGTCGGTGCGAAACAGCCAGCCGCGCGCGACGCGGAGCTGCCCCGCGCCTATCCGGTAGCCCCAGCGCGCGACGCGCCGCGAGGGAAGGGCGATGATCGTGAAAACCGCCGCGAGCCAGGCGAGTGTGGTGAGCAAGCCATACGGCCCCCCAAGGTCGCGGATCAGCATATAGTCAAGCACGCTGGCGCCGATCGCGAGCGGGATCAGGTTCAGCGCCGTCGCGATGCGCAGCACCTTGGCATAGGCGGGATCGACGGGGTCAAGCCCCTCGGCCGCGTTGAGCGCCTCGGCGTCGAAAGGATCGGTCGGGTGCGCGGCGGGGGTGTCGGTCATCCGCCTTCGTTAGCGGGTCATGCGGTTACGGCACAACAATATTGAAGCGCGGGTCGGCGGGCGGGTGGAGCGCGAACCACGACAGGAAGGCCATGCGGTCGCCCTCGATGCGGATCGCGCCCGACTGCATCAGCGCGGGAAACTGCGCCTGCCCCAGCATCACGTTGTCGAGCGTCGCCCGGTCGATGGTGATCGTCGCGGTCGGCGCGGGGTCGGTGACGCCATAGCGCGGGAACTCGACCCCGCCGCCGACGACGACCGCGACCTTTTCCGCGCTGTCGGGCAGCACGAACTGAAACGTCCCTTTGAGCGCCGCGCCCTTGGCCGCATCGAAGCGCGTCGCGAGCGCGTCGAAAAAGACCGCGGTCGGAATGGCGCTTATGAAGGAGCGGCTTTGCCCGTTGCCGGTCGTCGCCTCGACCGCCGTGCCGCGCAGGCTCGCCGCGGCGGCCAAGTAATAGTTGCGCCACGCCCCCGATTCGGCCTGATAACCGAGCTGGTCATAAGCCGAGGCGAGCGCTTCGCGCGCCGCCCAATTGTCGGGTTCGGCAAAGACGAGCTTGTTCAAAAGCTCCGCCGCCCAGCGATAGTCGCCCGCCGCGATCGCCGCGCGCCCCGCCGCGAGCAGCTTGTCGGCGCCGCCCGCGAGCGCGACATATTTGGGCGCCGATTGTTCGGGAGGCAGCGGGTTGAAATTCGCGGGGTTGCCGTCCCACCAACCGAAATAGCGCTGATAGACCGCCTTCATGCCGTGATTGAGCGTGCCATAATAGCCGCGCGTCGAAAAATCGGAGACCTGCACCGACGCCTCGGCCGTCTGGTCGGCGAGTTCATGGAGCGTCGCGCCGCGGTTCGCGAGAAAGAGCGTGCGGTCATGGACGTAGCGATAGGCATCGCGCTGGTTCGCGAGCAGCGCGCGCACCTCGGCGGCGCCCCACGTCGGCCAGTGGTGCGACGCCAGCGCGACCTCTGCCATCCCGCCCCATTTCAGCAGCATCGCGTCGATCACCTTCGACCAGCGCAGCGCATCGCGGACCTGCGCCCCGCGCAGCGTCAATATATTGTGGAGGTTGTGCGTCACCACCTCGGTCGTGTGCAGCGCCTTGTAGGCGGGGATGTAAAAGACGAATTCCGACGGCGCCTCGGTCCCGCCCGCGTCGAGGAAGTCGAACGCCAGCCCGTCGATCGTCAGCGTGCCGCCGCGCGCGCCGACCGTCTCGGTCGGCTCCATATAGCCGATCGTCCCCGACGACAATTTTGGCCCCAGCCCGGTATCGACCTGCCCCGTCGGCCCCGGCGGCAGGATCGCGCCGAACATATAGAGCGCGCGCCGACCCATCGCCGCGCCCGCGAGGACATTTTCCGACGTCGCTTCTTCGGAAAAGCCGTGCGGCGCGATGATGCGGATTTTTTCGCGCGCGACCTGTTCGGGGGTCACGATGCCGCCGACGCCGCCGAAATGGTCGCTGTGGCTGTGGCTGAAGACTATGGCCTTGATCGGCCGCTTGCCTTCCTTGGTCTCGACCGTATCGGCAAAGAGTTTCCACGCCGCCGCCGCGGCTTCCTCCGACAGCAACGGATCGACGATGATCCAGCCGGTCTTGCCGCGGATCACCGTCATCACCGACAGGTCGTAACCGCGCAGCTGCCAGATCTGGCCCGGCACCACCTCGAACAACCCGTGGACGGCGTTGAGCCGCGCCTGTCGCCATAGCGACGGGTTCACTGTATCGGGCGCATCGCGCGCCTCCAGAAAGGCATAGGGCCGCCGGTCCCAGATGATCCTGCCGTCCTTGCCGGTGATGACGCCGCCGGGAATCTCGGCGAGCTTGCCGCGCGTCGCATTCACCTCGTCGCGCGGGTCGTCCAGCGGCAGGCGCGCGGCAAGCTCGGCCTGCGCGGTGCGCGTCGCCTCGCTCGCGGCATCCTGCGCCAGCGCGGCGATCGGCAGACAGCCCGCGAGCAATAGACTCATCAGTCGGTGCATTTGGTCCCTCCCCCTTTTTTACGCAGCTTGCGCCGCGTCGCCGCGCTTGGCAAGCAGGCGCGATGGACGCTGCGCCGCCCCTGCTGATCGCCTGGCACAGCCGCACCGGCGGCAGCGAAGCGCTCGCTAGAGCCGCGGCCGAAGGGGCGGGGCCAGCGGCGCAGCGCGTCGCCGCGGCCGATGTCACCCCTGACATGCTGCTCGCCGTCGCGGGCTATCTGTTCGTCGGCCCCGAAAATCTCGCCTCGCTGTCAGGCGCGATGAAGGAGATGTTCGACCGCACCTATTATCCCTGCCTCGGCCGGATCGAAGGCCGCCCCTACGCGACGATCATCTGCGCGGGGTCGGACGGCGAAAATGCGCAGCGCCAGCTCGACCGCATCGCCACCGGCTGGCGGCTGCGGCGCGTCGCCGACCCGGTGATCGTCAACACCGACGCGCAGACGCCCGAGGCGATCCTTGCCCCCAAGACGATTCCGCCGGAGCGCCTCGCCGAAGCGCGCGACCTCGGCGCCGCGCTCGCCGAAGGGCTGGCAGCAGGGATTTTCTGATTGCTCTAATCCCAACTTCTCTCGAATCGTCATCCCGGCGAAGGCCGGGATCTCGCCGCCGCGTTGATCGGCTACGGCGAGATTCCGGCCTTCGCCGGAATGACGAAAAGGGAAGGGACGATTACCGCTACCGCGCGCGGGCGGCCTGGTGCGCGATGTCGGTCATCAGCTTGCGGAAGAGGACGCCGCCCGCCGTCCCCGACGCCTTCAGCGCGCGCTCGCAATCGAGCAGGCGGCTCATCAGCCGGGCGATGCGCAGCGAATCCCAGATGTGGAGCTGCGCCGTCACCGCGTCGCGCTCCTTCCAGAACACGCCGCTGCTGCGCGCCGACACGACCGTCGCGGGATGTGCGCCGCCATCGACCTCGGCGCGCAGGCGCGCGAGCTGCATCGCGCGGATCGCCAGCGCGCGGATGATGCGGATTTCGGCGACACCGACCGCGGCGGCGGTCGCGAGCATGTCGGGCAGGTCGCGCACCTTGCCGCCCAGCGCGACGTTGATGCACGCACTGACATCCTCCTCGTGCGTCGCGGCGCCCAGCGCAGCGATGTCGGCCGCGGTGACCTGCCGCTGGCGATCGGCGCCCGCGTCCAGATAGAGCGCGATCTTTTCGATCTCGCGGCGCATCAGTGCCTGGTCGCCCGACACCAGATCGACGAGCAATTGCGCCTCGGCATTGCCAAGCCGCAGCCCCTGTTCCTGTGCCGCCGCCATCGCAATGCCGACAAGCGCGCGGCGGTCGGGCTGGTAACAGATGGCGGCGACGGCATGGCCCGATCCCTCGACCAGCTTCACCAGTTTCGATTTGGCGGTGACCGACGCGCCGGTCGCGATCACCGGGTTGATCGCGGTCTCGGCGGCGAGCAGCGCCTCGACGGCCGCGAGGCTGTCGTCGCCGCTGCCGATGAGGTCGACGCGGATCAGGCGGGCGGGCGAAAACAGCGACATCGACGCCGCCTCGGCGGCGAGCAGCGACGGGTCCTGCGCCAGCTGGGTGTTCGTCAGGTCGAGCCGCTCCGCCTCCTTGCCCGCGAGGCCGACGAGATGGTTCGCGACCGCGCCCATCGTCGCTTCGTCGGGGCCGGTGAGCAGGATGAGGCGAACCGCGGGGTCGAGGCGCGTCTGGCGTTCGAGGTCGGCGGGCTTGACGCTCTTCATTGCCCGGCGGGGGCGGGGGTAGCGCCGTCGGCGGGCTGGCCGCCGCCGCGGTTCGCATAGACGGCGAGGCGCGAGACGATCTGGTCGGCAACCCCCGAGGCGAGCCGTTCGAGCGCCGACGTTTCGGCGGCGATCGTCGCATATTCGCTGCCGACGACATCGATGCCGGCGTCCTGCGCAGCGGTCGCATCGAGCAGCACTTCGCCCGTCGCGGCCTCGACGAGCTGATAGCGCGCGCGCAAGGTGCGGCGCTCGCGCGTCACCGCATCGTCGGCGCGCACGCCAAAGCCGGTGATCGAATCCTCAAGCCGCACGTCGAGGCGCAGCCGCTTGCCCGCGCCTTCGCCGCCCTGTGTCGCCTGCAACCGGTCGCGCAGCGCATTGCGGACGAGCCAGCCCTCATGCCCCTCGATCGGCGCGACATCGACATCGGCGAGTATCTGCGCCACCGCGCCGCCGCTGCCATTGGCGTAAAGCGGACGCAGGCCGCAGCCGCCGATAGTCAGCGAAGCGGCAATGAGGGCGGAGACGAGGAGCGTGCGCATATCTTCAACCTGACCTAGATATCCGTTCGTGTCGAGCGAAGTCGAGACACGCTGGCGCCATGCCCAACGCATCTCGACTTCGCTCGATGCGAACGGAGGTGGAAGTCATAGGTTCCGACGACCGTTCGGTCAGGGAACGATATTGACGAGCCGGTCGGGCACGACAATCACCTTCTTTGGCGTCGCGCCTGCCAGCAGTTCGACGATCCGCGGGCGCGCGAGCGCGGCGGCTTCGGTCGCTTCCTTGTCGAGGCCCTTGGCGATCGTCATCGTGTCACGCAGCTTGCCTGCCATCTGGATCGCGATCGTCACCTCGTCGTCGATCAGCAGCGCGGGATCGGCGGCGGGCCATGCGGCATCGGCGACCATCGCGGTCGTCCGCTGGCTGGCCGGCAGCGCCGCCCACGCCTCTTCGGCAAGGTGCGGCATCATCGGCGCGACGAGCAGGATCAGGGTGCGGCACGCCTCGGCGCGTGTCGCGGAGGGTTTCGCCTTTTCGATCTCGTTGGCGAGCGCATGGATTTTCGCCACCGCCTTGTTGAAGCCCAGCGCTTCGATGTCGGCAGCGACCCCGGCAATCGCCTGATGGAGCTTGCGGGCAAGGCCCTTGTCTTCGCCACCATCGCCGACATTCTCGGTGTCGCCGAACAGGCGCCACAGCCGCTGGACAAAGCGCCAGGCGCCTTCGATCCCCGCCTCGCTCCACGGCAGGTCGCGTTCGGGCGGGCTGTCGGACAGCATGAACCAGCGCGCGGCGTCGGCGCCATATTGGTCGAGGATGGCGTCGGGATCGACGACATTCTTCTTCGACTTCGACATCTTGATGACGCGGCCGACCTCGACCGGCGCACCGTCGGCTTCGAGCGTCGCGCCATCGGCCGAGCGGACGATCTCTTCGGGGGTGAAGTATAGCGGGGGCAGTCCTTCGCCCTGCGCGCGGCTATAGGTTTCGTGCGTCACCATCCCCTGCGTGAACAGGCTCGCGAACGGCTCCTTGATGTCGATCATCCCCAGCTTGTTGAGCGCGCGCGTCCAGAAGCGCGCGTAGAGGAGGTGGAGGATCGCATGTTCGATGCCGCCGATATATTGGTCGACCGGCAGCCAGCGGCGGATGACGTCGGCGTCGAACGGCCTGTCCGCCGGCGCCGATGCAAAGCGCAGGAAATACCAGCTCGAATCGACGAAGGTGTCGAGCGTGTCGGTCTCGCGCACCGCTTCGCCCTCGCAGTGCGGGCAGGCGACATGCTTCCATGTCGGATGGCGACCCAGCGGATTGCCGGGGACCGAGAAGTCGGCATCTTCGGGCAGCACGACCGGCAGCTGGTCCTTGGGCACGGGAACGAGCCCGCACGCCGCGCAATGGATGAAGGGGATCGGCGTCCCCCAATAGCGTTGGCGCGATACGCCCCAGTCGCGCAGCCGCCACACGGTCGTGCCCTTGCCCCAGCCTTCATGCTCGGCGCGCGAGATGACGGCGGCCTTCGCCTCATCGATGCTCATCCCGTCGAGGAAGTGGCTGTTCACGAGCTTGCCCGGGCCCGTATAGGCTTCGGTGCCGGTGAAATGCTGCGCGGTCTCATCACCGTCGGCGATCACCCGGTGGACCTGCAGCCCATATTTATGTGCGAAATCCAGGTCGCGCTGGTCGTGCGCGGGGCAGCCGAAGATCGCGCCGGTGCCATAATCCATCAGCACATAATTGACGACCCAGACGGGCAGGTGCCAGTCGGGATCGAGCGGATGCTCGACCGCCAGCCCGGTGTCGAACCCCAGCTTCTCAGCGGTTTCGAGCTGCTCGGCCGATGTGCCCTGGCGGCGGCACTCGGCGATGAACGCCGCCAGTTCGGGCGAATCCTTTGCCAGCCGTTCGGCGAGCGGGTGGTCGGGCGAGATTGCCGCAAAGCTCGCGCCATAAAGCGTGTCGGGGCGCGTCGTGAACACGTCGAAGCCGGGCGCGCCGCCCGCCATTTTGAACGAGAACTCCAGCCCCTGCGACTTGCCGATCCAGTTTTCCTGCATCAGCCGCACCTTGTCGGGCCAGCTGTCGAGGCTGCCCAGGCCTTCGAGCAGCTCGTCGGCGAAGTCGGTGATCTTCAAAAACCACTGCGACAATTTCTTCTTTTCGACGAGCGCGCCGGAGCGCCAGCCGCGGCCGTCGATGACCTGTTCGTTCGCGAGCACCGTCATGTCGACGGGATCCCAGTTGACGTAGCTTTCTTTGCGATAGACGAGCCCCGCGGCGAACAGGTCGAGGAACAGCGCCTGTTCCTGCCCATAATAATCGGGCTCGCACGTCGCGAGCTCGCGGCTCCAGTCGATCGCGAGGCCGAGGCGCTTCAATTGCGCGCGCATCGCGTCGATATTGGCGCGCGTCCAGCCGCCGGGGTGGACGCCCTTTTCCATCGCGGCATTTTCGGCGGGCATCCCGAAGGCGTCCCAGCCCATCGGATGCAGCACGTCGTGCCCGGTCATGCGCTTGAACCGCGCGAGCACGTCGCCCATCGCATAATTGCGGACATGCCCCATATGGATGCGCCCCGAGGGATAGGGGAACATCTCGAGGATATAGGCTTTGGGCTTGTCGGCCGTATCGGTCGTGGCAAAGCTGTTCGCCGCCTCCCACGCCTTTTGCCAGCGGGCGTCGGCGGCGAGAGCGCCAAAGCGCGTTTCGCGGGTCATGTGTCGGTTACCCCGTTCGTCTGTCTGGGCGAGCGCGCCGGGCGCGCCGCGAATCAATTAATCCCGGATCGCCGAGCGGCGCAGGTCGCGCGCACGGGTGAGGATGATTTCCTCGAGCTTCTGCACCGTCGCCGCCTGCACCGGCGCATCGACCCAGGCGCCGCCCTGCGACACCTGGCGCGAGGCCGCGACGCGCAGCGCGTCGGCGCGCAGGTCCTGGTCGAGGATCGACACGGTGACCTTCATCCGCTCGCCGGGGTTCGACGGGTTCGCATACCAGTCGGTGATGACGACGCCGCCCGACGAATCGGCCTGCAGCAACGGCATGAACGACAGCGCGTCGAGCGAGGCGCGCCACAAATAGCTGTTCACGCCGATCGTCGTCACCTGGCTGGCGGCCAGGTCGGCACGCGGCCGGTCCTTGTTCGCACAGGCCGAAAGGCCAAGCGCCGCAAGCCCGATCAGCGCAAGCGAGGCCGCACGGCGACCGGGGCTGACGGGGACGGAAAGCTGGAACATGCCGATAACACCTTATCTCTTGGGCGCCGGTGGGTTCGAAAACCGCCCGCGCATACGGAATTGCCAGCGTCTCTATCGCCCTTGCCGCCGTCCGGCAAGCGCGGCAATTCGCGCCTTGCCACCGTTCAGCTTTGGGTCAGTCAGCGCCGCCGGTGTGACGAATGCGCAACAATTTTTGGCGAAATGTCCGGATGCCGCGATATTATGACCCGAATCACTGGAATTCTTGCGCCAACAGGCCTATCTGACGAGTCGATTGGGGTTGGAGTCGCATGATCATGGCGCGGACGTCGCGACATTATTGGAAAGCAGGGCTCACCGCTTTGGCGGTGGGTATGCTTGCGCTTCCGCCCGCGCTCGCGGCGATGTCGAACAGCGACCGCCTGCGCGACACCGCGCTTTCGGAAACATTGCTGGGCCAGTTCACCCCCGCGTCGGGCGACGAACGGCTGATCGCGCGCTATAACAAGATGTCCGCCGAACAGCGCGGCAGCTTCAGCTTCACCCCCGCGCTCACCGACGATGGCCGCAAGAACCGCGCGATCACCGTCGTGATCCGCGCGCGCGACGATGCGTCGAGCGCGGCGCGCACCTCGGCGCTCGCGGCCGGGCGCACCGCGCCGGTCGCCATCGCACCGGTCAAATATAATCTCGGCGCGTCGGTCGGGTTCGAAAAATTCGTCACGCCGTCGCTCCCGCGCGGCACCGACCTGCGCAACCTGCCCGTCGCCAAGGCACCCGAAGAGGCCGAGAAAAAGTCGCGCTTCGCCACGCGTATGGTCAACCGCCCAAGCGACCCAAGCGGTGCGACCGATCGCGTCACCGCTCCCGGCGAAGCGTCCGCCGTCGATGTCGTCACCAGCTATCGCCTGACGAAGAACATCGATGTCACCGCGGGCGTGCGGTACAAGAGCGACGACCGTTTCGAACCGCTCACCGATTCGCGCCGCGACAGCCAGGCGGTCTATGTCGGGACAGCGTTCCGTTTCTGACGCAGTCGGCGTTTCGCCGCTTTTTCATCCCACGCATCAATCGCCGCCCAGCCCGCGCCGAGTCCGCTCGCGCGGTTGAGTTGGCGTGCGCGCGCCGCGGTCATGCCGCCGAGGGCGACCGGCTGACCGCCCGCAAGCCGGGCGAGCCGCAGCCATGCCGCTGGCCCCAGTGCGGGCGCGCCGGGGTGCGAGCGCGTCGGATGGAGCGGCGACACGAACGCCGCGTGCGCACCCGCGCGCCGCGCGCGCCGCGCCTCGCGCGCATCATGGACGGGCAGGGTAAGGATCAGGCCGAGCGCGTGCGCCTGCCGCGCTCGCTGCGCGTCGTGCTGGCGCAGGTGGACGCCGTCGGCGCCCCAGCGCCGCGCGGCTCCGGGCGTGCCCGCCAACAGCACCGTCAGGCCGCGCGCCCGGCCCAAGCGCATCAGCCGCCGCAGCAGCCGCCAGCGCGCGCCCGGCGGCAGGCTGTCGTGGCGCAGCACGATCCCGCTTCCGGGCGGAAGCTGCGCCGCGAGCGCCAGCAGATCGGCCTGTGCCCGCTCGTCGCTGAACAGCCAGATGCCCGGAACTTTGGGCGGCAGGGGGTGGCGCGCGCGCATCGCGCTTTCTATAGGCGCGTCGCGAGCGCACGCAACGCGCCGATGGGAATGAAACGATGAGCGACGCAGCAGACCGGCTGGCCGAAGTGCAGGGACATATCGCCGACGCGGCGCGGCGCGCGCAGCGCAAGGCGGGCGACATCTGCCTGATCGCGGTGTCGAAGACGCACGATGCCGACACCATCCGCCCGCTGATCGCCGCGGGCCAGCGCCATTTCGGCGAGAATCGCGTGCAGGACGCCGCGGCGAAATGGCCCGCACTCCGCGCCGAAACGCCCGGCATCATGCTCCACCTGATCGGCCAGCTGCAATCGAACAAGGCGGACGAAGCCGTGGCCCTGTTCGACGCGATCCATTCGGTCGATCGCTCTTCGCTCGTCCAGGCGCTGGGCAAGGCGTGCGAAAAGGCGGGGCGGCAACCGCAGCTCTTCGTCCAGGTCAATATCGGCGACGAGGACCAAAAGGGCGGCTGTGCGGTCGCCGACCTCCCCGCGCTGCTCGGCGAGGCGAAGGATGCCGGGCTGGCGATCGCCGGGCTGATGGCGATCCCGCCCGCGGATATCGAGCCCGCGCCCTTTTTTGCGCTGCTCGACGAACTCGCCGAGCGCCACGCCCTGCCGCTGCGCTCGATGGGGATGAGCAGCGATTATGACACCGCGGTGATGCTGGGCGCGACGCATGTGCGGGTGGGCACGGCGCTGTTCGGCGCGCGGGGGTGATTGATCTGCGGCGGCCGGTTTTGAGCGGTAGCTGCCCTATCAATTATCGTCACCCTGAACTTGTTTCAGGGTCCATGACCCAGTCGTTTCCTTCGGCGCTGCGTTGAATTAGGGGGCAGGCCATGGATGCTGAAACAAGTTCAGCATGACGGAGTTGGAGGGCAACTCCCACCCACCCTCAATCGAACACCGACCACCCCGCCGCATAGGCGAAATGTTCGAGCGCCGCGGCGCCCGCCAGCGAGGTTCCCGCCTCGTTGAGTCCCGGCGACCACACCGCGATCGATCCCTGCCCCGGCGCGATGCACAAGATGCCGCCGCCGACGCCGCTCTTGCCGGGCAGGCCGACGCGAAAGGCGAATTCGCCCGAATTGTCATAATGACCGCACAGCATCATGATCGCGTTGATGCGCCGCCCGCGGTGCGCGTCGAGCACCTGCTCGCCGGTCAGCGGATCGCGCCCCTCCATCGCCAGGAACAGCCCGGCGCGCGCGAGCTGGCGGCACGACATGGCGATTGCGCACTGGCGGAAATAGACGCCGACCACCGTTTCGACCGGATGCTTGAGGTTTCCGAAGGCGTCCATGAAATGCGCCAGGCTGCGGTTGCGCGCGCCGGCTTTGGATTCGGACGATGCGACGTCGAAATCGATCTCGACGCCCTCGTCACCTGCCCGCGCGCGCATGAAATCGAGGATTTCTTCGCCCACCGCATCGCCGTCTCGCCCATCGATCAACCGGTCGGTCGTGGCGATCGCACCCGCATTGATCAGCGGGTTGCGCGGAATACCGTGCTCGCTTTCAAGCTGGACGACCGAATTGAACGCGCTCCCCGACGGCTCGCGCCCGACGCTGGTCCACAGGTCGCTGCCGACGCGGCGCAGCGCGAGCGCCAGCGTGAAAACCTTCGACACCGACTGGATCGAAAACGCCTCATCGGCATCGCCCGCGCTATGGACGGTCCCGTCGGGGAGCGCGAGCGCAAAGCCCAGCTTGTTCGGATCGACCTTGGCCAGCGCGGGAATATAGTCGGCGGCCTTGCCCCGCCCGCAAAGGGGGAGCGCCGCCTGATAGGCTTCGCGGACGGATTGTTCAATTGGGCGGGTCATGGGCCTGCTCTATCACCTTTTTCGCAGAAAATTATTTTCAATTTTCAGAAATTATTCTAATAATGGGAAATCAAATCGCGAATCAAAGGAGAATCAGGTGACCGACGCGCAACGACCAAAGGGGCTGGCGAGCACCGTCTGCTATCGTGATCCCAACGCCGCCTATCGCTGGCTCGAGGAGGCGTTCGGGTTCGAACCGCTTTTCGCCTTGGTCGATGCCGACGGCAAGCTCGCCCATGGCGAAATGACCTTCGGCGCGTCGGTGGTCATGGTCGGCTCCGAATGGTCGGACGATCACAAAAGCCCGCAATCGGTCGGCGGCAAGAATACCCAGTCGGTGAGCGTCCAGCTCGCCCTCGGCGAAGACATCGACGCGCATTGCGAAGCCGCGCGCGCGGCGGGCGCCGAAATCATTGCGCCGCCCGCGACGCAATTTTACGGCGACCGCACCTATCGGGCCAAAGATCCCGAAGGGCATATCTGGTCCTTCGGCGTCACGGTCGAGGCGAAAACGCCCGCCGAATGGGACGCCGCGGGCGGCTTCACCACCAAGACGCGGCTCGACGATTGAGCGCGGCGCTCGACCGGACGCTCGGCGCGCTCGCCGACCCGGTGCGGCGGCGCGCGATCGAGCTGCTCGGCCGGCGGCCGCGCAACGCGGGCGACCTCGCGCGCGACCTCGGCCTCGCGCCGCCCGCGATGAGCCGGCACCTGAAGGCGCTGAAGGACGGCGGGCTGGTCGAGGACGGCCACCCCGCGTTCGACGCGCGCGTGCGCATCTATTCGCTGAAAGACGGCGCGACGGCGGAGCTCAAGCAATGGCTCGCCGAAACCGAGGCGCTCTGGACGCACCAGCTCGCCGCGTTCAAGGCCCATGTCGAGGGCGGCGAATGAGCGCGGCGGTCATCGTCGCGTTGCGCGTTGCCGCCCCCCCGCAAGCTGCGTTCGCCGCCTTCACGCGCGACATCGGGAAATGGTGGCAAAGCCATCCGCTGTTCCAGCTCAGCCGGCGCGGCGACGGGACGCTGCGCTTCGATCCCGCGGGACCGGACGGCCGCCTCGTCACGCGCTTCGACGACGGCCGCGAGTGGGAGATCGGACCCGTGCGCCACTGGCTGCCCGGCGAGCGGCTGGCCTTCGGCTGGCGCCTGCCGAGCTTTCGCGGCGATCAGGCGACCGAGGTCGAGGTCCGCTTCGAAGCGGTCGGCGCCGAAACGCGCGTGACGGTCGAGCATCGCGGCTGGGACAGCATCCCGCAAAGCCATGTCGCGCGCCACGGCTTCGAACTGATGCTGCTCCAGCGGCGGCTGGGCGAGCATTGGCGGGGATTACTGAAGGCGATGGCGGCGCGGATGTGAGGGCTGGTTTGGGGTGGGGAGTGGACTGAAGTGCTCCTCCCCGGCACGGGGAGGGGGACCATGCGAAGCATGGTGGAGGGGTACGCGGTGTCGAGCGCTGCGTATGACCTCCCGTACCCCTCCACCACCTTCGGTGGTCCCCCTCCCCCGTTGGGGGAGGATCGCTTTAGGCCACAATCGGTCGCTTCCGGACTTTGCAGGGTGACGATCCTCCCTGTCGCGCAGCGATGGGGAGGGGGACCGCTCGCGCAGCGAGTGGTGGAGGGGCGGCGACGTTTGCGCCATTGCCCCTCCGTCAGCGGCTCCGCCGCTGCCACCTCCCCATGGCCTTCGGCCACAGGGAGGATCTTGTGGCCCGCTTACGCTCGCTTCCCCCATGCGCCACTGCCAACCCTCCGCCCCCATCCGAAACGCTTGCCCCCGCGTCCAGCGACCGCCACATCTGCGCCATGCGCCTCCCCGCCCCTTTCACCGACTGGTTCGCCGCGCGCGGGTGGCGGCTGCGGCGGCATCAGGCGGATATGCTCGCGGCGGGCGAGCGCGGCGAACATGCGCTGCTCGTCGCGGCGACGGGCGCGGGCAAGACGCTCGCGGGCTTCCTGCCCAGCCTCGTCGATCTCGCCGCGCATCCCTCCGACCGGCTGCACACCCTCTATGTCTCGCCGCTCAAGGCACTGGCCGCCGACGTCGAACGCAATTTGCTGGGGCCGATCGCCGACATGGGCCTCGACATCAGCGTCGAGAGCCGCAGCGGCGATACGTCGTCGGACAAGAAAGCGCGCCAGCGTAGCCGGCCGCCGAACATACTCCTGACGACCCCCGAATCGCTGTCTTTGCTGATCTCCTACCCCGACAGTTTCACGATGTTCGCCGATCTGAAGACCGTGGTGATCGACGAGATTCACGCCTTCGCGCCGGGCAAGCGCGGCGACCTGCTCAGCCTCGCGATGGCGCGGCTCCAGCATATCGCGCCCGGCCTCCGCCGCGTCGGCCTGTCGGCGACGATCGCCGACCCCGACCAGTATCGCGCCTGGCTCGCGCCCGATGCCGATGCGCGTGCGGTGACCCTCGTCGCGGGCGAGGCGGGCGCCGATCCCGACATTTCCATCCTGCTGCCCGAAGGCGCGGTGCCCTGGGCGGGGCATTCGGGGCGCTGGGCCGTGCATCAGGTGATGGAAGAGGTGGCGCGGAACCGCACGACGATCATCTTCTGCAACACGCGCGGGCTGGCCGAGCTGATCTTTCAGGAATTGTGGAAGGTCAACGACCTCTCGCTGCCGATCGCGATCCATCACGGCAGCCTCGACCGCGAGGCGCGCCAGCGCGCGGAGGCGGCGATGGCCGAGGGGCGGCTGCGCGCGCTCGTCGCGACCTCCAGCCTCGATCTCGGGCTCGACTGGGGCGATGTCGATTGCGTGATCCAGATGGGGGCGCCCAAGGGGTCGTCGCGACTGCTCCAGCGCATCGGGCGCGCCAACCACCGCCTCGACGAGCCGAGCCGCGCGCTGATCGTGCCGGGCAACCGCTTCGAATATCTGGAAGCGCGCGCGGCGCTCGATGCGGTCGATGCCGGGGAACGCGACGCCGACCGCTTCCGCCCGGGCGCGCTCGACGTGCTCGCGCAGCATGTGATGGCGCTCGCCTGCGCCGCGCCGTTTCAGGAGGAGGCGTTGCTCGCGGAGATCCGCGGCGCCGCGCCCTACCAGTGGATCGATGCCGAGGTCTTTTCCCGCCTGCTCGGTTTCGTCCGCGACGGCGGCTATGCGCTCAAAAGCTATGACCGCTTCCGCCGCCTCGCGCCCGACGGACAAGGCGGCTGGCGCATTTCGCACCCGCGGCTCGCCGCGCAGCACCGGCTCAACGCGGGGATCATCGTCGATGCGCCGACGCTCGACGTGCGTTTCAAAAACGGCCGCCGCCTTGGCCGCGTCGAGGAATATTTCGCCAGCACCTTGGTTCCGGGCGATACCTTTGCCTTTGCGGGTTTGAGCCTCGAGGTCGAGTCGATCCGCGACACCGACCTCATCGTCCGCGCGACGACGCGGCCCGCGCGCATCCCCTCCTATATGGGCGCGCGCATGGCGCTCTCGACGCGGCTTGCCGACCGCGTGCGCGGTTTCCTTGCCGATCCCGCGAGCTGGTCGCGCTTTCCCGATGACGTGCGCTTCTGGCTGGAGATGCAGCAATTGCGCTCGGCGCTGCCGCGTGCGGGCGAGCTGCTCGTCGAAAGCTTTCCGCACGAAGGGCTGCATTATCTGGTCGCCTATCCCTTCGAAGGCTGGAATGCGCACCAGTCGCTGGGCATGCTCATTACCAAGCGGATGGACCGCGCGGGGATGCAGCCGATGGGCTTCGTCGCCTCCGACTATGCGCTGGCGATCTGGTCGCTCCGGCCGGTGGCGCACCCCGAAACCTTGTTCGACGCCGAAATCCTGTCGGACGAATTTGTCGAATGGGTCGAAAATTCGCATCTTCTGAAGCGCGCCTTTCGCGAGGTCGCGGTGATCGGCGGGCTGATCGAGCGCCAGCATCCGGGCAAGCGCAAGACGGGCAAGCAGGTCACCTTTTCGACCGATCTCATCTTCGACGTGCTCCGCAAATATGAACCCGACCATTTGCTTCTGGAAGCGGCATGGGCCGACGCGCGCGAGCGGCTCACCGATGTCGCGCGGCTCGGCGACCTGCTCGACCGCGCGGCGGGGACGATGCTGCATGTGCCGCTCGACCGGATCAGCCCGCTTGCGATTCCGGTGCTCGTGCTGATCGGGCGCGAAAGCGTCGCGGCGTCCGACCTCGACGACGCGCTGCTTGGCGAACTCGCCGATTCGCTGGCCGAAGCGGCGATGCGTGCGGGTTAACGCACGTTGCGCATACGGCCTTTCGCTTGCCGCGCGCCGCGATGAGGCGTAGATTGCGGCAAATATACGAGGATGCCGGTAATGACCCTGATTGTCAGACGATCCGTTCGTTCGGCGCTGCTTGCCGCCGCGATGCCGGCCCTCCTCGGCGCGACCCCGCCGGGCGCCGCGCCCGCTCCCGCTGCCCCCGCGGCCGAAACGGTGACGCCGCCGGTGGGCGTCGTGCCCATCATCGAACCCTTCGATCTCGACGCGACGCGGCGCATGGCCGTAAACGTCACGGTCGGCGGCGAGGGGCCCTTTTCCTTCCTCGTCGACACCGGCGCCGAGCGAACGGTGATCGCGCGCGAACTGGCCGAACGGCTGGGCCTTGTCGAAGGCGAACGGCTGCGGATGGCGACGATCGGCGGACCAGCGACGGTGCCCAGCTTCCGGGTCGCGGCCTTGCAGATGAAGGAACTGCACCTCGCCCAGGTCCAGGCTCCGGCGTTTCACGGCCGCCATATCGGCGCCGCGGGGCTGATCGGCGTCGACATGCTCGAGGAACGGCGCGTGCTCATCGATTTTCGCAACGAAACGATGGAAATATTGGAGACCCGCAAGCGCGCGCGCTCGCTTATCCGCGACGACGATGCGATCGTCGTCAGCGCGCGCAATTCGGCGGGGCGGCTGATCCTCTCCGACGCGCGCCTCGACGGCAAACGCATCGACGTCATCGTCGACACCGGCGCTCAAACCAGCGTCGGAAACCTCGCCTTGCAAAAGCTCGTCGCCGCGAGGCGCGCGAACCAGCTGCCCTTCATGCCCACGACGTTGGCGGCGGTGACCGGTGAAGACGTGCCGGCCATGCACACCGCCATCAAGCGCATCGCCATCAACGGCATGGACGTCAACGACCTTCCGGTCAGCTTCGCCGACGGCCAGGCGTTCCGGGCACTCGGTCTCGACAAGCGACCGGCGCTCCTGCTCGGCATGGACTGCCTGGCGCTGTTCGACCGTGTCGAGATCGACTTTCCGAACAAGCGCGTCGTCTTTGACCTGCCCGAACGCGCCCATCGCGGGATTGGGCAGCGTTTCGCGGCCAGCCGGGTCGGCGCCGGGGCTTAGTCCGCTTGCCGCGCGGCACCGCCGCCGCCATAGCGGCGTCATGTCCGACGCCGCGCCTTTCGATTTTGCGGGCCAGCGCTTTCATATGCTGGCCGACCGCGCGCTGTTCTGGCCGCAGCACCGCGCGCTGATCGTCGCCGACCTGCACCTGGAAAAGGCGAGCTGGTACGCGGCGCTTGGCCAGCCGCTGCCCCCTTATGACAGCCACGACACGCTCGACCGGCTCGCAGCCCTCGCGGTGCGCACGGGCGCGCAGGCGATCTGGTGCCTTGGCGACAGCTTCCATGACCGCGACGCCGCGCACCGCATCGTCCCCGCCATCGCGGATCGGCTTGCCGCGCAGGCGCAATCGGCGGAAATCTTGTGGATCGCGGGCAACCATGACGGGCTGAGTGCGGGCGCCTGGGGCGGGACGATCGCCGACGAGGTCGTCATCGACGGCATCGTCTTTCGCCACCAGAGCATGCGCGCGGAGGAGCGTCCCGAAGTGTCGGGGCACTTCCATCCCAAACTTAGAACCAGCATCCGCGGCCGCCATGTCGCGCGCCCCTGTTTCGCCGCCGACGACCGGCGGCTGATTCTGCCCGCTTTCGGCAGCTTGACCGGCGGATTGGCGGTCGATGACCCCGCGATCGCCGACAATTTCGCCGGCCCCTATCGGGCCATGCTCGTCGCGCGCGGGCGGCGACTTGCCTTCCCTTGCGCGGGCCGGGTCGCGGATGACGCTACGGCACGCCGGACTGCCGCCATCCCCTAGGCCACCAGCGCCTTTTTGAGCTGTGGCCTAAATGCATCACCCTTTCAAAAACGACGCAAATACAGGCCTTCCGCTGGATTGGCGGCGCAATTGCGTTATGCTCCCACCGCAACAAAAATAATGAAATGTTGAGAGGAGTGCCCAAAATGAAATCATCTTCCCTTCATGCTGCCCGCTTGCTGCGCACGACGGCGATGGGCGTATCGATGGCGATCGCGAGCGTCGCGGCCCCCGCCTTCGCACAGGACGCGGCCGCGCCGACCGATACCGCGCCGCAGGACGAGGTCGACGCTTACAGCGGCGACGCGCCGATCGTCGTCACCGCGCAGGGCCGCTCGCAGCTTCTGTCCGACGTGCCGGTCGCGATCTCGGCGGTCAGCGCCGAAACGCTGCAGAACAGTGGCGCGAACGACATTCGCCAGCTGAACCAGGTCGCACCGTCGCTGCTCGTGTCGTCGACCGGCTCCGAAGCCAATGGTTCGGCGCGTATCCGCGGCATCGGCACCGTCGGCGACAACCCCGGCCTCGAAAGCTCGGTCCCCGTCTTCATCGACGGCGTTTATCGCTCGCGTTCGGGCATCGGCCTCAACGAACTGGGCGAAATCGACCGCATCGAAGTGCAGCGCGGCCCGCAGGGAACGCTCGGCGGCCGCAATTCGTCGGCGGGCCTCATCAGCATCTATTCGAAAAAGCCCGATTTCCAGTTCGGCGCCACGGGTGAAGTCACCTATGGCAATTATGACTATTGGCGCCTCGGCGGCAGCGTCACCGGCCCGATCAGTGACACGCTGGCCGCGCGCATCGACGGCATCTGGGTCAAGCGCGACGGCTTTTATCGCGACACCACGAACAACACCGACGTCAACGATCGCGATCGCTATTTCGTGCGCGGCCAGCTCCTGTTCGAGCCGACCGACGCGCTGTCGATCCGACTGATCGCCGACTATACCTATCGCGACGAAAAATGCTGCGCCGCGACCTATATCGATAACAGCGTCAATCCGTTCATCGGCGATCTCAATAACCCCGGCGTCCCGGTCACGCCGACGACGAACAACATCATCCAGGTTCTCGCCGACCTCGGCCAGCCGCTCAGCGCCTTCAATCAGGGCTATGGCCGCGAGATCTCGGTCAGCCCCGGTCGCAGCTACGCCGGCGAGACGAAGGATTACGGCTTCTCCGGCCAGATCGATTATGACTTCGGCGGCGCGACGCTGACCTCGATCACCGCGTACCGCCAATATCGCTCGAGCCAGGCGTCGGACACCGACTATGGCGCGGTCGACATCCTCTATCGCGCGCCGAGCGACGACGCCTATCGCCAGTTCCACACCTTCACGCAGGAACTGCGCCTGCAGGGCGAGGCGTTCGACGGCAGGCTCGACTGGCTCGTCGGCGGCTTCTTCGCCAATGAAAAGCTGACGGTGCGCGACAATCTGCGTTTCGGCGACGATTATGGCCGTTTCGCCACCTGCCGCATCATTTCGGGTGGGGGGCTCGCCGGTCTTTATTCGCCGACCTCGCCGCTTTGCGTCTTCCCGGGGGTCGGTCCCGCGACCATCGCCGGGGCGAGCGGGGCGTCGGGGCCCGATATCGTCGCGGCCTTTACCGCGCTCGACGGTCTCAACGACCTCGGCACGATCAACGATCGCTATCGGCAGAACGGCACCAACTGGGCGCTGTTCACGCACAATATCGTCCACATCACCGACCAGCTCGATTTCACCTTCGGCCTGCGGTACACGCACGACAAGAAGAAGTTCTCGGCGGCCTTCACCAACGACAACACCGCCTGCACGACAATCCAGGGCCTTGTGCTCGACGATCTGTCGAGCACCAACCCGACCGCTCGCGCGCTCGCCGGCGCGCTGATCGGCCTTGGCTGCCAGGGCAATTCGACCGCCGAACTCAACGGCGTCTCGATCAACGACAGCCGCAGCGAGGACGAATGGACCGGCACCGGCATCCTGTCGTACAAGCCGATCGACGACCTGCTCCTCTACGCCAGCTTTTCGCGCGGCTACAAGGCGGGCGGTTTCAACCTTGACCGTTCGGCGCTCAAATCGCCGATCGTGCCGTTCGGCGGACAGGCCGGGGCGCAGTCGCTCGTCGGCAACCTCCAGTTCGATCCCGAGCTGGTCGATGCCTATGAAGTCGGCGCCAAATATTCGACGGGTCCGTTCAGTGTGGGCGTGTCGCTGTTCCAGTCGGATTTCAGCAATTTTCAGCTGAATACCTTCAACGGCAGCGTCTTCATCGTCCAGACGATCAACGGCTGCTCGACCGATCTCGGCGGTGCTGACCGTGATACCGACAGCACAACGGGCGCCTGCGCCAGCGACGATGTCAGCTGGGGCGTCCGCGCCCGCGGTGTCGAGCTGGAAGCATCGCTGGTTCCGGCGCGCAACTTCCGCATGTCGGCGGGTCTGACCTATGCCAAGACAAAGTTCCGCGGCAACCTGGTCGGCAACAAAGAGGGTGATCCGCTCGACGCGGCGCTGCGCAAGCTGCCCGGCGACAATCTGTCGAACGCGCCCGAACTGGTCGCGACCGGCAGCATTGCCTGGACCCCCGACATCGGCAGCAGCGGCCTCACCGGGCTCGTCTATATCGATGGCCGCATGACCAGCGATTACAACACCGGGTCCGACCTGTTCCCGCAAAAGGAACAGGACGGCTATGCGCTGTTCAACGCGCGCCTCGGCGTGCGCGGTCCCGATGAGAAATGGGCCGTCGAACTGTGGGCACAAAATCTGTTCAACAAGCAATATGCCCAGGTCGCGTTCAACTCGCCCTTCCAGGCGGGCGCGGGCGGCGCACCCTTCACCGACCCGCAATATCCGGGCGGACGCCAGATCTTCTCGCAGTTCCTGGCCGAACCCAGGACCTATGGCGTGACGCTCCGCGGCAAATTCTGACCGCGGCCATCGCATGACAGGGGGGGCGGGCCATCGCGGCCCGCCCTCTTTTCTTTGGGCATTTCATCTCGGCGCCGCCCGGAAAGCCTCTAAGCAATTGCATATCGCGGCGGGAAGGCTTAACCGGCGGCGCATCGACCGTTTAGAGTCAGGACAGGGCTGATATGGCTGGCAACGAACCGAGCGCGCGTCCGCGTTCCCCCCACCTGCAGGTGTATAAATGGACGCCTGCCATGGCGGTTTCCATCTTTCACCGCGTCAGCGGCGACGGGCTCGCGATCGTCGGCGCCTGCATGTTCCTCTGGTGGCTCGGCGCGCTCGCCGCGGGGCCCGAGGCCTATGCCGCCTTCATCGCCTGCGTCTGGCACGATCCCGATGCCGGGACATTTCATCAGGTGACCAATATCCTTGGCAAGATCGTGCTGATCGGCCTGACCTGGGCCTTTTTCCAGCATCTCTTCTCGGGCCTGCGCCATTTCGTGCTCGATGCGGGCGCGGGCTATGAGCTCAAGGCGAACAAGCTCTGGTCGACGCTCGTTTTCGTCGGCGCGCTCTTCGCGACCGCCGCGACGTGGCTCTACATCCTGCAGGGGACGCTCAATGGGTAATGGAACGCGCCTCGGCCGCGTGCGCGGGCTCGGCTCGTCGCATCACGGCAGCGGGCATTGGCTGCAACAGCGGCTGACCGCGCTCGGCAATATCCTGCTCGTCGGCTTCCTCTTCGTCTCGCTGATGCGCCTGCCGCTCGCCGATCATGCCGCGGTGCTGCGCTGGGCGTCGAACCCGACGGTCGCGCTCGCGCTGATCCTGATGCTGGTCAGCGTCTTCTGGCACCTGCGGCTGGGGCTTCAGGTGATGATCGAGGATTATGTCCATGGCGAAGCAACGCGGCTGCTCGCGCTCGTGATCCTGAATTTCTACGCGATCGGCGGCGCCGCCTACGGCATTTTCGCGATCGTGCGCATTGCGCTGGCGCCCGCGGCGCTCGGCCCCGGGGGCATGTAAGATGACCGAAACCTACAAGATCATCGACCATATTTACGACACCGTCGTCGTCGGCGCCGGCGGCTCGGGCCTGCGCGCGACGATGGGCAGCGCCGAAGCGGGGCTGAAAACCGCCTGCATCACCAAAGTGTTCCCGACGCGCAGCCACACCGTCGCGGCGCAAGGCGGCATCGCCGCCAGCCTCGGCAACAATTCGCCCGACCATTGGCAATGGCATATGTACGACACCGTCAAGGGCTCCGACTGGCTCGGCGACCAGGATGCGATCGAATATATGGTGCGCGAGGCGCCCGCCGCGGTCTACGAGCTGGAACATGCGGGCGTGCCGTTCAGCCGCAACGCCGACGGCACGATCTATCAGCGCCCGTTCGGCGGCCATATGCAGAATATGGGCGAAGGCCCGCCGGTACAGCGCACCTGCGCCGCGGCCGACCGCACCGGCCATGCGATGCTCCACGCGCTCTACCAACAGAGCCTGAAGTATGACGCGGACTTCTTCATCGAATATTTCGCGCTCGACCTCATCATGGAAAATGGCGCCAATGGCCCCGAATGCCGCGGCGTGATTGCGCTGTGCCTCGAGGATGGCAGCATCCACCGCTTCCGCAGCCAGGCCGTCGTGCTCGCGACGGGGGGCTATGGCCGCTGCTATTTCACCGCCACCTCGGCGCACACCTGCACGGGCGACGGCGGCGGCATGGTGCTGCGCGCGGGCCTGCCGCTACAGGACATGGAATTCGTCCAGTTCCACCCGACGGGCATTTACGGCGCCGGCGTGCTGATTACCGAGGGTGCGCGCGGCGAGGGCGGCTATCTCACCAACTCCGAAGGCGAGCGGTTCATGGAACGCTACGCCCCCTCGGCGAAAGATCTGGCATCGCGCGACGTCGTTTCGCGCTCGATGGCGCTCGAAATCCGCGAGGGCCGCGGCGTCGGCCCGCATGGCGACCATATCTATCTGCATCTTGACCATATCGATCCCGCGGTGCTTGCGGAGCGGCTGCCGGGGATCACCGAAAGCGGCAAGATTTTCGCCGGCGTCGACCTGACGCGCCAGCCGCTGCCCGTCGTGCCGACGGTCCATTACAATATGGGCGGCATTCCCTGTAACTATCATGGCGAGGTCGTCACGCTCGGCAAGGACGGACCCGACACCGTCGTCCCCGGCCTGTTCGCGGTCGGCGAGGCAGCGTGCGTGTCGGTCCATGGCGCCAATCGTTTGGGCTCGAACAGCCTGATCGACCTTGTCGTCTTCGGCCGCGCAACGGGCCATCGCCTCAAGGAAATCCTGACCCCCGGCGCCGCGCAGCAGCCGCTGCCCAAGGATAGCGCCGACCTCGCGCTCGCGCGCCTCGATCATTTCCGCCACGCGAGCGGCGGTTCGCCAACCGCCGAAGTGCGCACCGAAATGCAGCGCGCGATGTCGGCGCACGCGGCGGTGTTCCGCACCGACGAGCTGATGGCGGAGGGCAAGGAAAAGCTCGCGAAAACCTATGCGCGGATGGCCGACATTCACGTCAGCGACCGCAGCCTCATCTGGAACACCGACCTTGTCGAAACGCTGGAGCTCGACAATCTGATCGCGCAGGCGACGGTGACGATGCACTCGGCGTTCAACCGCAAGGAAAGCCGCGGCGCCCACGCGCACGAGGATTTCCCGAATCGCGACGATGCGAACTGGATGAAGCACACGGCAAGCTGGTTCGACGGCTGGGGCGGCAAAGGCGGCGGCGTCCGCCTCGATTACCGCCCGGTCCACGAATATACGCTGTCGGACGACGCCGAATATATCAAGCCGAAGGCGCGGGTGTATTGAGCCAGGTGGCGGTGTGGAAACCCGACGTTGAGCTGGGGGGCTGCACAGCCTAAGTGCCTGCGTTCGCGGCGAGTAGCGGCTCAGTCGGCGAGGTAGCGTTTCACGTCCATCCGCTCGTGCAGGATACGGATAACCCAGACCAGGCCATCGTCTTCCGTCGCAAAGACGCGGAGGTGATGGCCCGAGCGGATTTTCCACAATTCGTCGATCGGCTGCGCCACCCGTAAACCCGCCGCGGCCTTGCGCAAATCTTCTTCGATCTGTGCGATATAGTCATCCGCTTGATCGACGCCCCATCGATCCGCAGTGTAGAGCCAGATGTCGGTGATGTCGCGTCGCGCTGCGGGCGACAGCGCATAATGCGTCACGCGGCGCCCTTGTAATTCGCTCGCATTTCCTTGCGGAACTCATCGAAATCGAACGGTTCGGGCGGACCGCTGTCGAGGCCTTTCTGAATGGCGGCACGGAGACCCTGCAACTGCACATCTTCGGCAATATAGCGCCGCATCGCCTCGCGCACGACTTCGCTCGTCGTCGCGAATTCGCCCGATTCGACCTTGCGGCGGGCAAATTCGATGAAGGGTTCGCCCAGGGCGACCGAGGTGTTCTTTGCTGCCATGGTAGGACGTTACCAAATTTTGGTATTACCGTCGAGCGGGGATGACGACTCGTCAGTCGCCGACCAGGCTGCGCACCGGATTGATGTCGGAAAAGGGCACATCGACGTCCTGTCCCATGATCCACAGCTTCTGGCACGCGATGGCAAAGAACATCAGCGCGATCGTCCAGACGATGAAGGTCTTGCGCGCGATCCAGCGACGCTCGGCCTTTTCCGCCTCGGCGCGCGCCTTGTAGTCGATCCCGAGCTCGCCTTCGAACTCGGCGACCAGCTGCGCGCGGCGGGTTCGCGAAATATTGGCGATGCTCGCATCTCCCTCTGCGCGTGTCGATCGGCGTTTCGCCATGATCCACCTTGGTCCAGCTAGTCCTGCCGCCGTATATAGCGCCGATGCCCTGCCAATTGGTTAACCCGCGATGGTCAATTGCGCGCGATGCCGATCAGTTTGATTCGCGCCGATGCGCCGCGCAGCAGCGTCAGGTCGCGCGGCGGTCGTCCCAGTGCGGCGGCGAGCAGGCGCAGCACCGCGTCGTTTGCGGCGCCGTCGGCTGGCGGCGCGGTGACGCGCAGATGCACGGTGCCGCCCTCGATTCGCACCCCCTCGCTGCGCGCCCCCGGCGTCACGCGCACCTCGATCCGCCCTTCGGCGGCGAGCGCGTTCAGCGCCGCGGTCAGCGCGGGGTCGGGGCGGTATTTCAGATGGTGACGACCAGCTTGCCGACCGCGCTGCGGTCGCCAAGCTTGGCGATCGCCTTGCCGCCGTCTGCAAGGTTGTAGCTGCCGGTGACGCGCGGCTTGATCTTGCCATACTCCCACAGCTGGAACAGCCGCGCGATATTGGCGCGGTTGCGCGCCGGTTCGCGCGCGACGAACGCGCCCCAGAAAACGCCCGCGACATCGCAGCTCTTGAGCAGCGTGAGGTTCAGCGGCAAGCGTGGGATACCCGCGGGGAAACCGACGACAAGATAGCGGCCCTCCCATGCGATCGAGCGCAGCGCGGGCTCGGCATAGTCGCCGCCGACCGCGTCATAGATGAGGTTCGCGCCGCCCGGCCCGACGGCTTCCTTGAATCGGTTCGCCAGTTCTTTCGACTGGTCCTTGTCGAACGGCTGGCGGCCATAGATCACGACCTCGTCGGCGCCCGCGTCGCGCGCGATCGCGGCCTTTTCCTCGCTCGACACGCCCGCGACGACGCGCGCGCCGAATGCCTTGCCCAGTTCGACCGCCGCGATGCCGACCCCGCCCGATGCGCCGAGGACCAGCAGCGTGTCGCCTTCCTTGATATGCCCGCGATCGACGAGCGCGTGGATGCTGGTGCCATAGGTCATCAGCAAGGAGGCACCTTCGGCAAAGTCATGGCCTTCGGGCAGGTGATAGACATTATGCACCGAAACCGCGACCGCCTCGGCCATTCCGCCGTTGCCGCACCCCGCGATCACCCGGTCGCCGACCTTGAACTCGGTCACGCCTTCGCCGATCTCGGCGACCAGCCCCGCCACTTCGCCGCCAGGCGCAAAGGGGCGTTCGGGTTTGAACTGATATTTATCCTCGATGATCAGCGTGTCGGGAAAATTGACCGCGCAGGCCTTCACATCGATCACGATCTGACCTTTGCCCGCGCTCGGGCGCGGCAGCTCGCCAAGGACCAGCGTTTCGGGGCCGCCGGTTGCGGTCGACAAGAGCGCCTTCATCATCTTCTCCTCTTTATGATATTGTGTCGGTCTATGCCGCCGGACGCATCCACGGACGGTCGGCATCGAGCCTGTCTTCATAGGCGCCGATCGCCGCGTCGCTCTTTTCGGTCAGCGAAATCTCGTCGAGTCCCTCGAGCAGGCACATCTTGCGAAACGGGTCGATCTCGAAGGTAAAGCGGTCCTGAAACTTCGTCGTCACCATTTGATGCTCGAGGTCGATGGAGACCGGATCGCTCGCCGCGACCTCGATCAGCCGGTCGATCGCCGCCTGCGGCAGAACGACCGGCAAAATGCCGTTCTTCACCGCATTGCCCGAAAAAATGTCGGAATAGCTTGGCGCGATCACGACGCGGATGCCCAGGTCGCCGAGCGCCCAGGCCGCATGTTCGCGGCTCGATCCGCATCCGAAATTGTCGCCCGCGATCAGGATCGGTGCGCCTTTATATTCGGACCGGTCGAACAGATTGTCGGGATCGGCGCGCAGGCTTTCGAAGGCACCGCGTCCCATGCCCTCGCGCGTCGTGGTCTTCAGCCAATGCGCGGGGATGATGACGTCGGTATCGACATTTTTGAGGCCCAGCGGAATCGCGCGGCCCTCGACCTGGTTCAGCGGCGTCATGTCATTCGGCCGCCTTCGGGAAGGGCGGCAGTTTGGCGACGTCGCGCGACTCGTGCTGGATGATGACCGTCGCGCCCAGATTTTTTGCCAGCGCCTTGAAGCGGTCGAAGGAGGCGAGCGTTTGGGCGCGGTCGGTGTTGAACTCCGGGACGCCGTTGCTGTCGTAATTTTCCTGAAAATGCGCTTGGTCGCCGCTCAGCAGCACCGGCCCCATGCCCGCGAGCTGCACGAGCAGCGTGTGGTGTCCCGGCGTATGGCCCGGCATGTCGAGCATCACGACGCGGCCGTCGCCGAAAATATCCTTGTCGCGCGCCACGGGTTCGACCGTGCCGCCGCCGCTGATCCAGCGCGCGAACGGTTTCGGGTCGACAAAGCCCGGCGGCTCGCTCTGCGTCAGCAGATCCCAGTCGCGCTTGCCGATATGGAGTTTGGCGGCCGGAAAATCGGGCAGCTGGCCGACATGGTCGAAGTGAAAATGGCTGATGCCGACGACGTCGATGTCCTCGGGCTTGATACCCAGCTCGGCGAGCTGCTCGACCAGGCTTTTGCGCACGGTGGCCGACATGTCGGCGCGCGGGTTGAACGCCGCATCCTTCAGCGCGCCCGGCAGGCCGAGATCCCACAGCATCAGCTGGTCGCCGTGGCGGATCAGATAACAGCCGACCGTCAAATCGCGGCTTTGTCCGGTATAGGCCTGGGTGTCCGAAAAGGCGTTGAGCCGGTTGACGCGCACCGTCCCGCAATCGAGCCGGGTCAGGCTGAGCTTCGCACTTTCGGGTTCGTCCTGTGCCAGCGCGGGCGCGGCCAGCGCCAGCGCCGCCGCGATCGATGCCATAGCTTTCCGGATCATGCCATTTCGCTCCCTTCGTGGTTCAATCGATCAATTCCCTGACGTCGGTCAGCCTGCCCGTCACCGCCGCCGCCGCCGCCATGGCGGGGCTGACAAGGTGGGTGCGCGCGCCCGGCCCCTGGCGGCCGACGAAATTGCGGTTGCTGGTCGACGCGCAGCGCTCGCCCGCGGGCACCTTGTCGGGGTTCATCGCAAGGCACGCCGAACAGCCGGGTTCGCGCCATTCGAGGCCCGCGTCGATGAAGATGCGGTCGAGCCCCTCGGCCTCGGCCTGCGCTTTCACCAGCCCCGAACCGGGAACGACGATCGCCCATTTGACATTCGGCGCCTTCGTGCGGCCCTTAAGCACCGCGGCCGCGGCGCGCATGTCCTCGATCCGGCTGTTGGTACAGCTGCCGATGAAGATATTCTCGACCGCGACATCCTGCATCCGCGTGCCGGGTTCCAGCCCCATATAGGCCAGGCTCTTGGCGGCCGCCGCCTGTTTCGACGGGTCGGCGAAGCTTGCGGGGTCGGGGACGGTGCCGGTGATCGGCACGACATCCTCAGGGCTGGTGCCCCACGTCACGCTCGGCGCGATGTCGGCGGCGTCGATGACGACAATCTTGTCATAGGTCGCGCCGGGATCGGTGGCGAGGCTCCGCCAATATTCGACCGCCGCGTCCCAGTCGGCGCCCTTCGGTGCATAGGGGCGGCCTTTCAGATAGGCGAAAGTCGTCTCGTCGGGCGCGATCAGCCCGGCGCGCGCGCCGCCCTCGATCGCCATATTGCTGACCGTCAGCCGCCCTTCGATGCTAAGCGCGCGAATCGCGCTGCCCGTATATTCGATGACATGGCCGGTGCCGCCCGCGGCGCCGATGACGCCGGTGATGTGGAGGATGATGTCCTTCGCGCTGACGCCGGGGCCGATTTCGCCCTCGACGCGCACTTCCATCGTCTTTGCGGGCTGGAGCAGCAGGGTCTGCGTCGCGAGCACATGCTCGACCTCGCTCGTTCCGATGCCGAAGGCCAGCGCGCCGATGCCGCCGTGGCACGCGGTGTGGCTGTCGCCGCAAACGATCGTCGCGCCGGGCAGCGAAAACCCCTGTTCGGGGCCGACGACATGGACGATGCCCTGTTCGGGCGCGACCGCGTCGATGTAACGGATGCCGAACTCGGGCGCATTTTTCTCGAGCGCCGCCAATTGCGCCGCGCTTTCGGGGTCGGCGATCGGCAGGCGGTTGCCCGCCGCATCCTTGCGCGGCGTCGTCGGCACATTATGGTCGGGCACCGCCAGCGTCAGGTCGGGGCGACGCACCGTGCGGCCGCTCGTGCGAAGCCCGGCGAATGCCTGCGGGCTGGTGACTTCGTGGACAAGGTGGCGGTCGATGAAGATCAGGGCAGTACCGTCGGGGCGCTGTTCGACGACATGCGCATCCCAAATTTTCTCGTAAAGCGTGCGGGGCCGAGTCATGCCGGTTCACTTACGCGGCCTGCCTGACTTTGCAAGCGAGTGGCGAACGAAAACGCAATTTTCGGTCGCAATGGCCCGCGCGCCGCGCCCAGCCCTCTCTCAAATCGTCATCCCGGCGAAGGCCGGGATGACGAGCGGAGTATGGCATCATGTCCTCGACGCGCCTATATTCCTCCCATGTCGCTCCCCGCCATCCTTGCCCTCATCCTCGCCACCGTCATCGCGATGGAATTTGTCGCCTGGGCGTCTCACAAATATATCATGCACGGATTCGGCTGGGCGTGGCACCGCGACCATCACGAACCGCACGACAAGCGGCTCGAAAAGAACGATCTTTTCGCGCTGTTCGGCGCGGCGATGAGCATTTCGGCCTTTGCGGCCGGCAGTCCGATGATCATGGGCGCTGCGGCGTGGGAGCCGGGAACGTGGATCGGGCTCGGCATCCTCCTCTACGGCATCATCTATACGCTGGTGCACGACGGGCTCGTCCATCAGCGCTATTTCCGCTGGGTGCCGCGCCGCGGCTATGCCAAGCGGCTCGTGCAGGCGCACAAGCTTCACCATGCGACGATCGGCAAGGAGGGCGGCGTGAGCTTCGGCTTCGTCTTTGCGCGCGATCCCGCCAAGCTCAAGACCGAACTGAAGGCACAGCGCGAGGCCGGGATCGCGGTGGTGCGCGAGGCTTTGGCCGACTGACCGTCGCCCCCAGCTAAGCCGCCCGGTAATCCGCCGTAATCACCCCCGCCGCCGCCAGCTCCGCCTCATGGCCTTCCTCGCGCCATTGCTCGGACAGCGCCTGCCGCTCCCACTCCAGCATCGCCGGATGCGCCAGCATATGGTCGACCCACGCCTGCCCGGCGCCGACGTCGAGGCCATAGGTGCGAATACGAAACGCGACCGGCGCGAAGAACGCGTCGACGGCGGTAAAGTCGGCGCCCGCGAGCCACGGCCCGCCAAAGCGCGCCAGCCCTTCCTCGAACAATTCGCGGATGCGCGCGACGTTCGCGCGCAAGGCATCGGACATCGGCTTCGGCGTCACGCGCACCCCGACGTTCATCGTGCAATCATTGCGCAGCGCGGCAAAGCCGCCGTGCATCTCGCACGCCGCGCAGGCGGCCCAGGCGCGCGCGTCGAGGTCGGTCGGCCACACCCCGTCGTGCCGGTCGGCAAGGTAAAGCGCGATGCCCAGCGAATCGTGGATCGCCCGGCCCTCGTGAAGCAGCACGGGCACCTGGCCGGTCGGCGAGAAGGCTCGGAACTCCTCGTAATTGCTCGTCTTGGTAAAGGGCTCGATGCGGTCCCGAAACGCGATGTCCAGCCCCTTCATCAATATCCAGGGGCGGAGCGACCAGCTCGAATAATTGCGGTTGGCGGTGATCAGCTCGTACATTCGGCGCGCTCCTGGGTCAGGATGGGGGAAGTGTAGCCGGGGTCGTGCGCAAAGGGCATCGGCGTGCCGTCGCGCAGCGCTGCGAGCACGCTGCCGAAATCACTGTTTGCCCGCCAGCCGAAACGGCGCTCGGCGCGCGACGGATCGTAGACGCGGCCGATCGTCGCGGGCAGCACCCAGCCCTTTGCGGCATAAAGCTCGGCGGCATCGGGATGATAGCGCGCGATCACGGCGCGCGCGTCGCGCGCCAATTCCTCGGCATCGGCGCGCGCAAAGGGCGGCGGCGCGGAAAGAATGAAGGTATCGCAGCCGATCGTCGGCCCCGCTTCCAGCGCGGCGAGATGCGCCGCCGCGGCATCCTCGACCGTCAGGCGGCGGTGGAGCAATTCATTCGCTTTCAGGTTCGGTCCGCTCGGGACGGCGTGCGTGTCGTCATCCTCGGGAAAGAAGCGCCCGGTGCGCAGGATCGCCACGTTGATCCCATGCTCGCGGTGGGCCAGCTTGACCGCCTGCTCGGCGGCAAGCTTGGTGATGCCATAGATGTTGCGCGGCTCTAAGGGCGCGAAATCCTCGTCCATCCACCAGGTGCCGCGCTCGCCCGCGCCCGCGCGAACATCGGCGCGCACCATCAGCGACGTGGTCGAGGTGAAGAGGAAACGGTCGTTTCCCGCCGCGACCGCCGCTTCGATCAGGTTCAGCGTGCCCGTCACATTGACGTCGATGAACGCCTGCCGCGGATAGCGCACGATGTCGGGCTTGTGCAGCGCGCCGCCATGGATGATCGCCTCGATTCCATGCTCGCTCATCGTCCGCTCGACCAGCGCGCGGTCGGCGACGGTGCCGACGATGTCGGTATGCGCGCCGGGGACGACGTCGAGACCGGTCACCCGATGGCCGTTTTCGGCCAGCAATGGAGCCAGATAGCGCCCGAGCCAGCCCGACGATCCCGTCAGCAAAACGCGCATATCCGATTCTCCTTTCGCCAGGTGCGCGCCTGATACACAGGGGGTGGATCGAGCGGCAAGTGCCTCAATTATTTCAACGTCACCGTGCCCGATCCGGCCCCGCTGCGCTGCTCCTCGCTGGCGGCAGCTCGCTGAGATCGAGCCACTGCGCATCGGTGCGCCCGTGATAGCTGTCGATCGCGGCGAACGGGATACGGAAAGGAAAACCCCAGTCGCTGTTCCACAGCGCAACGACGCCCGTCCGCGTCGCGGGTTCGAAAATCATCGTGGCGCGATAACCCGACACCGCGCCCGAATGACCGGCAAGCCGGCGCCCGTCATAGGTGAAGTTGCGCCAGCCGAGCGCGTAAGACGCGTCGCTGTTCGCCTGACGCAATTTGCTGCCATAGAGGCTTTGGGTGCGGACGCGCGGATGATGGGCCAGCTGCAGCACAGCCTTGGGCAACACATCGGGGCGCGTTCCCATCATCGCCTGCATCCATTTGGCGAAATCGACGATGTCGCTCTCCACCCCCGCCGCGGCGGGAACGCGCCAATAGGCTTCCTTGAGCGGTCGGATCTGCGCGCCGCGGTGCGGCCGGGCCCAATCCTTCGCGCTCGTCAGGTGCGCCATTCCGTAACCCGCGCTTGCCATCCCAAGCGGCCGGAAGAAACGATCCTCGACCGCATTGGCGAACGGCTCGTTCGCGGCCCGCGCCAATATCTCGCTCGCCGCGTCAAAGGCGATGTTCTGATAGGTGTGACAGGTGCCGGGCTCGCACTGCAGCGGCGCCAGCGCGAGGCTTGCGCGCAGCACCCGCGGACTCCGCCCCTCTTCCAGCTTCTCGTCATAGGCATGTTTGGTAAGGCCGGTGCGCTGGGCAAGCACATCCTCCAGCGTCACGCGTTCCTCGGCACCCCCGGGCAGGCGCAGCGAGCTTCCCCACTGCGCAACCGGCGAATTAAGATCGAGGGCGCCGCCGTTCGCCAGCGCGGCGGCCAGTGTGCCTGCCGCCGTCTTGGAAACCGAGGCCCAGCGGAACAATGTTTGCAGCGTAACCGGCGCGCCCGTCTCCTTGTCGGCCACGCCATAGGTGCGGACGAAACGCAATTCGCCGTCCTCGACGACCGCGACCGCCAGTCCCGCCATTTCGGGCCGCTGCGCCATCGTGGCGAGCTGCTGGTCGAGCGCGCGATAGTCGATCCGCCCGCGCCATTCGTCCGGCGTATCGGGCAGGTTTTCGGCAGGTTTGAACGGCACCTCCACGCTCGCGAGCGTGCGGCTGCCGCCAAGCGCATGGACCCCGAACCAGCCGGCAAGCCCCAGCGCGATACCCGCGACGAGGCAGGCCAGGACCCGCTTTATCGACCTGTTATTGGATGGCGACCTCATAATTGGCCGTCGTTTTAGCGGCGACTTCCTCCGCCGTCACCCCCGGCGCCAGCTCGATCAGCCTGAACGGGCTGTCATGATCGTCGCGCCGAAACACCGCCAGATCGGTGATGATCATGTCGACGACATTTTTGCCGGTCAGCGGCAGCGTGCATTCGGGAATGAACTTCGGGCTGCCGTCCTTGGCGTTATGCTCCATCACGACGATGATCTTCTTGACCCCGGCGACCAGGTCCATCGCGCCGCCCATGCCCTTGATCATCTTGCCGGGGATCATCCAGTTGGCGATGTCGCCATTTTCGGCGACTTCCATCGCGCCCAATACGGTCAGGTCGATATGCCCGCCGCGGATCATCGCGAAGCTGTCGGCGCTCGAAAAATAGGCCGATTGCGGCAGCTCGCTGATCGTCTGCTTGCCTGCGTTGATCAGGTCGGGGTCTTCCTCGCCCTCAAGCGGGAAAGGCCCGATGCCGAGCATGCCGTTTTCGGACTGGAGCGTCACCGTCATCCCCGCGGGGATATGGTTGGCGACCAAAGTCGGAATGCCGATGCCGAGGTTGACATAATAGCCGTCCTGCAGTTCCTTCGCGGCGCGCGCCGCCATATCGTCGCGGGTCCAGGGCATCAGTGCGTCTCTCCGGTGGGAAGCTGGCGGGGCGTGTCGGTCGGGTTGCCGAGTTCGGCGTTGAACCCTTCCATGATCCGGGCGAAGGCGTGTTCCTCGTCGATTTGGACCGCCTGCGCCCACGCTTTCGCGCCGTGGCGCAGCGCATCGACCATCGCCAGCCCAAACACCGCCGGGTCGGCGCCGAGCGCGGCGGGGTCGATCAGACAGATGGCATTGCCTTTGGGCTGGCTCCACATGCGCAGAAATTCATTGGCGCCCGCGAGGGCCGATACGCCGCTGACATCCATTTCGCCATCGAGCGCGCCGCCTTTCTTGCCGAACATCAAACCGCCTCCCTTTCACGCACCGTGCGGAACTCGATCTTCTTGTCATAGGGCGCGCCGACGATCATCCGTTTCACATAGATGCCGGGCAGGTGAATGCAGTCGGGGTCGAGGCTGCCCGTGGGCACGATTTCCTCGACCTCGGCGACGCAGATCTTGGCCGCGGTCGCCATCGGCGCGTTGAAGTTGCGCGCGGTCTTGCGGAAGATGAGGTTGCCGCTCTCGTCGGCCTTCCACCCCTTGATGATCGCGAGGTCGGCAAAGATGCCGCGCTCCAGGATATAATCCTGCCCGTCGAAGCTCTTCACTTCCTTGCCCTCGGCAACCAGCGTGCCGACGCCGGTCTTGGTATAGAAGCCGGGAATGCCCGCGCCGCCCGCGCGGCAGCGTTCGGCGAGCGTGCCTTGGGGGCAGAATTCGACCTCGAGCTCGCCCGCCAGATATTGCCGCTCGAACTCCTTGTTCTCGCCGACGTAGGAGGAGATCATCTTCTTGACCTGCTTCGTGCGCAGCAGCTTGCCCAGCCCCTCGCCGTCGATCCCGGCATTGTTGCTCGCGATGGTCAGATCCTTGACCCCCGCGTCGCGGACCGCGTCGATCAGCCGTTCGGGGATGCCGCACAGGCCAAAGCCCCCCGCGCAAATCTGCATTCCGTCAAAGAGCAGGCCGTCGAGGGCGGCGGCGGCGTCGGGATATTGCTTCTTCCCCATGGGACGGCTCTCCTGAATGGTGTCGCGCGCGACCTTGGCGCATTTGATCCATCAATTCTAATTGTTCGATTTTTGGATTATACATAAATAATGTCTATCAATCGCGTCGCGCTCTATCACCTCGAAACCCTGCTCTGGATCGACCGGCTTGGCACCTTTTCGGCGGCGGCCGAGCGGCTCAACACCACTCAGCCGACGGTGTCGGCCCGGATGCGCGAACTTGAACAGCGCTTGGGAACGCCGCTCTTCCGCCGCGACGGGCGGGCGATGTCGCTCACCGCGGCAGGGCGCAAGCTGGTGCGCGATTGCGACCCCTTGCTCCGCGACATGCAATATGCGCTGCTGGGCAGCGGCGGATATGGCGAAGCGAGCGGCGTCGTGCGCATCGGCGCGGGGGAGATCGCCGCGGCCAGCTGCCTTCCGGCTTTCGTGGCGGGATTGAAGGCCGACATGCCCCATGTCGGGCTCGAGATCGAAATCGACCTCACTGCCAACCTGATCCAGCAGCTGCTGACCGGGCGCACCGACATCGCCTTTGCCGCGGGGCCGATCGCGCACCCGGCGCTCAAGACGCGCCCGATTGGTGAGGTCGAACTGGTGTGGCTTGCCAGCCCCGCGGTCGCGTCGGCGTTTGCGGGCGGCGATGCCAGCTTGCCGGTCTGGTCGCTCGCCAGCCATTCGCCGATCCACGGCCGGATGCGCGAGGCGATCGCGGCGTCGCGTATCGCGCAGAAATCCTTAAACCTCTGCAACAATGCGCGCACGATGATCGACATTGCAAAGGCGGGCGGGGGCATCGGCATCTTCCCCCGACCGATGGTGCGCGGCGACGTGACGAGCGGCGCGCTGGTGCAGATCGATCCGATGCCGGCGCTCGCGCCTGTCGAATTCCATGTCGCGATGCGGGTCGCCGATACCGAGCCCGTGCTGACGCAAATCTTCGAACGCGCCGCGAAACTCAACCTCGCCGACGCCTCAGGGTAGGGGCATCTCCAGCACCGCCGACAGGTCGGCGAGCGCCTGTTCGCCGCTCGTCACCTTGATCGCGTGCATCCCCAGCTGGCTTGCGGGTTTGCAGTTGATGCCAAGGTCGTCGAGATAGACGCACGTCGCGGGCGCGACGCCCAGCGCCTCGCACATCATCTGGTATATCCGGGGATCGGGTTTGCGCACGCCGACCTTGCTCGATTCGATCACATGGTCGAACCGCGCCATGATCGCCGCAACTTCGGCAGCGAGTTCTTCGCTGCGCGCCATCCCGGCGCCTTTGCCCGACGGCACATTATTGGTGATGCACCCGACGCCAAAGTCGCGGGCCTTCAGCGTATCGAGCGCCGCGACCATCGCCGGACGCACCGCGCCGGCGAGCACCGCCAGCACCGCTTCGCCTTCCAGTTCATGCCCCATCGCGCGCGCTTCGGCCGCGAACAGGCTGTCGAACGCCGCCGCATCGATCTCCGCGCGCTCGAAGCGGGCCCAGGCATTGCCGTCGGGGTCGGCGGCGTTGACGCGGCGAATGAAATCGCGCGGCAGCCCGCGCTCGGCTTCCAGCCGGTTGAACGCCTCGAAGGGCGAGGCAGTGATGACGCCGCCGAAATCGAAGATGACGGTGGTGTAAGTCATGGGACGACGACGATTCCCTTCCGCGGGTTGGCCTGTCCCGACAGCATCTCGCGATAGGCGGCGAGCGCGGCGTCGCCGCCGCTCCGTTTATCGATCGCGGCCAGCCGCGGCGCAACGTCCATGAAGGCGTTCCAGGCCTCGGCGATCTTTTGCCCGAACGCGGCCCCGCCCCAGTCGGCGATGCGCTTCTGGCTGCGCCCCGGCGCAAAAAAGCCCTGCCGCTGGGGGCCGGGCAGCCCTTCGACGTCGGCCTGCGCATCCCAGTGCGATTTGCCGACGACGATCGAGGCCTTGAGGTTGTTTCCGAAATGGCTGTGTACGACGCGCGTCACCGCGCCATTGCCCGCCATATCGACGAGCGCCGCGGGCGCGGCGGCGTTCAGCGTCATGATCTGGTCATAGCTGATGACCCGGTCGTAGATGCCCTGCGCGGCGAGCGCGTCGACATTGGCCGCGCTGGTCAGACCGATCGTCTCGGGCCGGTCGGTGCGCAGCTTGAGTGAAAAGCCGAGTCCGATCGCGGTCTTGCTCGACGCGCTCGCGATCAAAATTTGCTGGACGCCATAATCGCCCTCATCCTCGAACTGGTCGGCGATCAGCCAGCCGGTCAGGAACAGCGGGCGGAACACCGGCCAATACTCATGGTCGGCGGCGCGATAGCCCTCCAGCGCCTCGATCCGCTGATACTGGTTATAGATGGGGGGCAGGGTGGTGCGCCGCGGCGTCACGTCGGTGAAACCGCCCGGCCCGGCCTTGCCGACGGTCAGCACCGCGTCGCTCGCCATCGGATAATAGCCATAGAGGCGGTCGCCGACCGCGACACCCTCGGCCGCGCTTTCGGTCACCGTCGCGAAACCCCACACCGGCAGGCGGCCGGGACTGCCGGGCTCCGAAAAGAAATCCCAATAACCCTGATCGTTGCCGAACAGCCCCGCGGGCTTTCCGAACACGGCGTAGGTGATGTTGTTCGCGGTCATCGCATAGCTGTCCAGATGCACGCGCACCTGTCCCGGCGCGAGCGGCCCGCCGGTTTCCTCGATCAATCGGGCTTGCGTAATATCGTCGCGATCGATGTCGATCGCCCAGATCGTTGCGTTCATTGCGGACCCCTCCGATTGCTTTTCCCGCGGACGCGGGCTGCTCGCCAGTCATACAGATGGAGGCGCCGCTGACAATCGCCGCGGGTCTCAACCCACCGTTGTGCCGAGCAGCGATCCGATGGCGATCGTCGCCGCCATCGCAAAAGCGCCCCAAAAGGTCACGCGGACGACCGCGCGCAACATCGGCGCCTGCCCCGCCCACGCGCCCAGCGCGCCCAGGATCGCGAGAAAGACGAGCGACGCGACCGACACGTTGAGCGGCAGCATCTCGCCGGGCGCGACCAGCACCGTCGCGAGCGGCAGCGCCGCGCCGACCGAAAAGCTCGCCGCCGATGCCGCCGCCGCCTGAATCGGCCGCGCCGCGCTCACCGCGCTCATCCCCAACTCGTCGCGCAGATGCGTGTCGAGCGCGTTGTGCGCGGTCAGCTGCACCGCGACCTGTTCGGCGAGCGGCCGGTCGAGCCCGCGCGCCTCATAGATTTGCGTCAGCTCTTCCAGCTCGAACTCGGGATCGGCGGCAAGGTGGCGCTTCTCCAGCTCGACATCGGCCTTTTCGGCGTCGCCCTGCGAGCTGACCGAGACATATTCGCCCGCCGCCATCGACATCGCGCCCGCGACCAGCCCGGCGGTGCCGGTGATCAGGATCGACGCCTCCGACGCGCCTGCCGCCGACACGCCGGCGATCAGGCTGGCGGTCGATACGATGCCGTCGTTCGCGCCCAAGATTGCGGCGCGCAGCCAGCTGATCCGCGTGACGCTATGCGTTTCCTCGTGCATCCCACGCCCTCAATATTGCAGTTGCAGCCCCGGCCGGGCCCAGCGCGTCTTCACCAGCCGGCCAGTTCCCGACAGGGTGATATAGGCGTCCTGCCGGTCGGGCCCGCCAAAGGCGATGTTGGTCGTGAAAATATCGTCGGTCGCGACGAATTCGACCAGCTCGCCCGCCGGCGACACGACGCTGATCCCGCATTCGCCGATCGTCGCAACGGCGATATTGCCGTTCGCCTCCATCGCCAGGCTGTCGAAGAATTTATAGCCCGCGGGGCGATAGAGCGGGATGCCGGGGCCGCCCGGCCCCGCCGCATCGTCGACCTTGCCGGGTGCGACGATGTTGAACTGGGTCAGGCGGCAGGTATAGGTTTCGGCGGCGTAAAGCTTGCTCCCGTCGGGCGAAATGCCGATGCCGTTGGGGTTGTAACTCGGGAAGATCACTTCCTCGATGAAGCTGCCGTCGGCCTTGGCATAGAAGATGCCGACGATGTCGTGGCAACGCTTCGCATAATCGACCTTGCCATGGTCGGTGAACCAGAAGCCGCCATGGCCGTCGAACATCAGGTCATTGGGCCCGCGCAGCACCACGCCATGATCGCCCGACTGGTACAGGATTTCGACCGCGCCCGTGTCGATGTCGATGCGCTCGATCCGCCCGCCCGAATAATCGTCGGCGATGCCATGCGGCGCCAGATAGCCGTTCGATTCGACATAGTTGAACCCGCCATTGTTGCAGCAATAAAGCTTGCCATCGGGGCCGAAGGCGAGGCCGTTAGGCCCCCCGCCGGGGGTCGCGACGACCTCCTTGCGCCCGCCGGGCCAGCAGCGCGTGATCCGCCCCTCGGCAATCTCGGTGACGATGACGCTGCCGTCGTCCATCACCACCGGCGCCTCGGGGAAACGCAATCCGTCGGCGATCAGTTCAAACTCGGCCATCCCCATCTCCCTTGCTCTCGCGGGCTTCCTATGCTTTGCGGCCATCATGCCCGTTCGCACGCTCTTCGCCAGCACTTTCTACGAAGCCGACATTGGCGCCCCCGACCTGCTCGATGCGCTGGAGGAAAGCTGCCACCTGTTCGCCGAGGAGGATGGGGCGGGCCGCGCGTGGAGCCGCGAGCATGGCTACAAAGGCTATACCAGCTACGCGAGTCTCGGCGACCTGCCCGAACGCGACCCGGCCTTTTACGACCTGAAAAAGCTGCTCGACAAACAGGTGAAGGCCTTTGCGAAGGCCTGTCACTTCGACCTCGCCAAGCCGCTCAAACTCGACAGCCTGTGGGTCAATATCCTGAAACCCGGCGGCACGCACAGCGGCCATATCCACCCGCACAGCATCGTGTCGGGCACCTTCTACGTCGCCGTCCCGCCGGGGTCGGGCGCGCTCAAGCTCGAAGACCCGCGCCTGCCCATGCTGATGGCGGCGCCCGGCCGCACCGACGATGCACCCGAACATCTGCGCCCCTTCATCTATGCGCAGCCCGCGGCGGGCCGCGTCTTCCTGTGGGAAAGCTGGCTGCGGCACGAGGTGATGCCGCACACGGGCAAGGGCGAACGGATCAGCATCAGCTTTAACTATCGCTGATGCGATCCTATATCGCGCGCATCTGTTAGACCAAGCCCTCTTCCCGTTCGTGTCGAGCGAAGTCGAGACGCCTCTCGGCCTTGCGCTATTCCGATGGGTGTCTCGACTTCGCTCGACACGAACGGATTTCGGGGGCGCAGCGAAAGTGATTCCCATGACCGCCACCTACGACGCCGACCTCCAGCTCTTCATCAACGGCGCCTGGCGGAGCGGCGAGGGGCGCGACGAACGCCCGGTCTATAACCCCGCCACAGCCGGAACGATCGCCGAACTGCCGGTCGCCACCATCGCCGACCTCGACGAAGCGCTCGCGGCGGCCGAACGCGGCTGGCCCGTCTGGCGCGCCAAGACCCCCGACGAGCGCGCGACGCTGATGCACAAGGCTGCGACGCTGATCCGCGAGCGCGTCGACCATATCGCCACCTTGCTGACGCTCGAACAGGGCAAGCCGATCGCCGAGGCGCGCGGCGAGGTGCTCTCGGCCGCCGGGCTGTTCGATTATTTCGCCGAGCAGGGCAAACGCATCGAGGGCCGCGTGCTCCAGCGCCCGCTCGGCCAGCGCGCGATGGTCACCAAACATCCGGTCGGCCCCGTCGCGGGCTTCAGCCCGTGGAATTTCCCCGTCAATCTGATGGTCAAGAAAATCGCCCCCGCGCTCGCCGCGGGCTGCGTCGTGATCGCGAAGGCGCCCGAGGAAACCCCCGGCTGCACCAGCGCGGTGATGCGCTGCATCGCCGATGCGGGTATCCCCGGCGACGTCGCGCAGCTCGTCTATGGCGACCCCGACATGATCAGCCGCCACCTGCTCGCCAGCCCGGTGATCCGCAAGGTCAGCTTCACCGGCTCGACCGCGGTCGGCAAACATCTGATGAAGCTCGCCGCCGACGGCGTGAAACGCATCACGATGGAGCTCGGCGGTCACGCCCCGGTGCTGATCTTCGACGATTGCGACCTTGAAACCACGCTCGATCGCGTCGTGTGGCAGAAGTTCCGCAACGCTGGACAAGTGTGCATCTCGCCGACGCGCTTCTACGTCCAGCAGGGCATCTACGACGCCTTCGTCAAGGGCTTTGCCGAACGCACCCAAAAGGTGAAAATCGGCAGCGGGCTCGACGCCGACACGCAGATGGGCCCGCTCGCCAACGCGCGCCGCATCCCCGCGCTGGAGGCGCTCGTCGCCGATGCCAAGGCGAAAGGCGCGCGCGTGATCGCGGGCGGCGAAGCGACGGGTGAGGGCTATTTTTTCCAGCCCACCGCCATCGCCGACGTGCCGGTCGAGGCCGATGCGATGAACCACGAACCCTTCGGTCCGATGGCGCTGATCCGCCCGTTTGGCACCGAGGATGAGGCGCTCGAACAGGCGAACCGGCTCCCCTACGGCCTCGCCGCTTTTGCTTTCACCGAGAATGGGCGGCGGATCAACCGGATCGTCGACAGCATCGAAAGCGGGATGGTCGGGGTGAACAGCTTCGTCATCTCGGCGCTCGACACGCCCTTCGGCGGGATCAAGGAATCGGGCTTCGGCAGCGAAAGCGGGCCCGAGGGGCTGGACGGTTATCTGGTGACGAAGGCCGTGCATATTTATTGAGCATCGCACGGCGCTGAGGCGAATCGCGGTTTTGGGGTGGTGAGCGGCCGTTCGACGCGATTAAAGCCCCTCCCCTTCAGGGGAGGGGTTGGGGTGGGGGCCCGATGCCTTGCGCAAGGCCGCTGGCCCCACCTCACTCCGACTAGGCAGCAAGCTGCCAAGTCTTCGTTGCCCCTCCCCTGAAGGGGAGAGGCTGTCTTTTCCTTACGGCAACTATCGGCCGTCTTCGGCCATCGTCAACCAGCGACGCTCAATCCCGCTCCAGCGCCACAAAATCGCGCCCCAGCGGCGCCAGATGCGCGCCGCCGTCGACGAAGATCGTTTGCCCCGTCACCGCCTCGGCGCGTGCGAGCCAGGCGACCGCGTCGGCGACATCGGCGGGGGTCGGCAGCGCGCCGAGCGGCATCCGCTTCGCCAGCCGCGCGACCTGCGCCGCCGAATAATCGTCGGTCGCCAAGGTCAGCCCCGGTGCGACGGCGTTGACGCGCGCGCGGTTCCCGAACGCGACCGCCAGCGTCGCCGTCGCCTGCCACAGCGCGGCTTTCGACAGGCTGTACGCGATCTGGTCGGGCACCGGATGCGCGACGCGCTGGTCGACGATATTGACGATCGCGGGGCGCTTGCCCTCGCTCGCCGCGACGAGCGCTTTGGCGAGCATTACCGGCGCATGATGATTGACCTGCATCATGCCGGTCAGCGCATCGGCCGACAGGTCGGCCCATTCGCCCTCGGCAAAATGCGCGGCATTGTTGACGAGCAGATCGGGCGCGCGCCCGAATTCTGCGATCACCGCGGGGATCAGCGCCTCGACCGCCGCCGGATCGGACAGGTCGGCGGCAAAACGCTGGCTGACCGCGCCCGTCTCGGTCAGCGCTTCGGCCAGCACCGGATCGGCGTCGCCGGGGCTGCGCTTGTGGATCGCCAGCGCATAACCCTCGCGCGCCAGCCGCGCCGAAATCGCCGCGCCGACGCGGTGGAGCCCGCCCGTGACGAGAGCGAGCTTTTGCGTCATTTCCTTACCCGCCGCATCGTGATCCCGATCTCCTCGCCCTCCTCGGCGATCGCCAGCTTGACGATCTTCACCTCGACCTCCTCGACCTTGTCGTCCTGCAGGAACAACGTGTCGATGATATGGTCGGCGACGCTTTCGATCAGCACGAAATGCACATCCTTGGGGATGCCTTCGGTTGCCGCGAATTTCAGGTGCATGTAATTTTTGGAACGGCTGAGCGGCGTCGTCGGATCATAATGATCGGCCATCGCCAGCCGCGCGCGCACCGAAATGCGCAGCGGCTGCGGCAGGTGCGTTTCTTCGGAATAGATGCCGGTCAGCACCTGGGTGGTGATTCCGTCCACCTCCAGCCACAATGTATCGGTCACAAGAAATTCCTGTCCACCGGGCGCGACATTCGGCTTTGCATCGCCCCGCCGCACCCCTAAAGCGCCGCCGCATTAGCGAAAGGGTGCGCGTTGGTCGAGTTACTTCCATTGTCGAACATCGAACCGGCGGCGGTCGAGGTGCTCCTCGACGCGGCGTTCGGAACCGACCGCTTTGAGCGCACCGCCTATCGCATCCGCAAAGGCATGGATGCGGTGCCCGCGCTCAGCTTTGCCGCGGTCGAGGATGGTGCCCTCGTCGGCACGATCCAGAGCTGGCCGATCGCGCACCGCGCCGCGGACGGCACCGCGACGCCGCTTGTCATGGTCGGCCCCGTCGCGGTGCGCCCCGACCTCCAGCGCGGCGGACACGGCCGCGCGTTGATGGCGCACATGCTCGCCGCCGCCGAAAGCGCGGCCGACGGCGCGCTGATGATGATCGGCGATCCCGAATATTATGGCCGCTTCTTCGGCTTCACCGCCGATGCGACGGGTGCGTGGGATTTGCCGGGGCCGTATGAGCCGCACCGCCTGCTCGCGCGCGCGGTGAACGGGCATGATGTGCCGGTAGCGGCGGGGGCGATCGGGCCGCGCTGACTGCGCTCCCCCCCCTTTGATGGGGGAGGTAGCGAGACTTGCGAACTTGTTCGCTAGTCGCAGCGGAGGGGGTGGGGTCTCGGCCCGAAGCGACGGTGCAAGGACGCACCATCACCCCCATCCAACTTCGCCTAATCGCTGCGTGATAAGGCTGCGTATCCTTCCCCCATCAAAGGGGGAAGGCCGATGCCGCACTTGCACCCTCCGTCCACCCCCCTATGTCGGTTGCATGGTCACCCCCGCGCCCTCGCTTCCCAAGGATTTTTCGCAGCTGTCGCTGGCAGAGGCTGCCGAACTGCTCGCCGCGCGCAAGCTGCCGCCGGTCGATCAGTGGCACCCCGAGCGCACCGGCGACAGCGCGATGGAAATCCGTGCCGACGGCAGCTGGTATCATGAGGGCGGGCGGATCAACCGGCCCGCGATGGTCAAACTCTTCTCGACGATCCTCCGCCGTGAGGCCGACGGCAGCCACATGCTCGTCACCCCGGCCGAAAAGCTCGCCATCGCGGTCGAGGACACGCCCTTTCGCGCGGTCGAGATGAAGAGCGAGGGCACCGGCGCGGCGCGCAAACTCGTCTTCCGCCTCGACACCGACGACCTCGTCCTCGCGGGCGCCGACCATCCGCTGTCCTTCGGCCGCGACCCCGACCATCCCGATCCGCGGCTGCATGTGCGCGGCACGATCGGCAACGGGCTCGAAGCCCGCATCGACCGCGCGCTCTATTATGAGATCGTCGACATGGCGCTCGCGGGGGGCGAAGACCCGCCCGCAATCTGGTCGGACGGCGCGCAATTTCCCCTGGTCGACCGCTGATGCTGTCGGCCAAATTGCGCGACGCGCTCGATAATCTGCTGCCGGAACCGGGCGAGGACGAGGCGCATCTCGCTGCACCGACGCTGCGCGATGCCGCGGTGCTCATCGCCTTCACCGACCGCGCCGACCCCGGCGTCATCCTGACCCAGCGCCCGCAATGGCTGCGCAGCCATGCGGGGCAGGTGGCCTTTCCGGGCGGCAAGATCGACCCCGGCGACCGCGATGCCATCGACGCGGCGCTGCGCGAGGCGGAGGAGGAGATCGGCCTTGGCCGCCGCGACGTGATGGTGGCGGGCGCGACCGAACCCTATCATTCGGGCAGCGGCTATCGCATCACGCCCGTGCTGGGGGTCATCCCGCCCGACCTGCCGCTCGACCCCAATCCCGACGAGGTCGAGGAGTGGTTCGAAGTGCCGCTCGACATCTTGTTCGACCCCGACAATTATGCGCGCCAATACGCGCACTGGCAGGGGCAGGACCGGCATTATTATGACATGGACTGGCAGGGACGGCGGATCTGGGGCGTGACCGCGGGAATCATCGTCAATCTGGCCCGGCGCCTGCCCGCGGGGTGGCACCGGTGACGCGGCTGCCCGACGCCGCTTGGCGCCAGCGGCCGGGGCTGCACCGCATCGTCGCCGCGCTGTGTGCCGATGGCGGCGCGGTCAAGGTCGTCGGCGGCGCCGTGCGCGACACGCTGCTCGGCCTTGCCGTCACCGATGTCGACCTGGCGACCCCGCTGGTGCCCGAAGAGGTGACGCGGCGGCTCGAAGCGGCGGGGATCAAGGTGATCCCGACCGGCATCGCGCACGGCACCGTCACCGCGATCGCCAGCGGCGACCATCATGAGATTACGACGCTGCGCCGCGACGTCGCGACCGACGGCCGCCGCGCGACGGTCGCCTTTGCCGATAAGTGGCGTGACGATGCGGCGCGGCGCGATTTCACGATCAATGCGCTCTATGCCGATCCCGATAGCGGTGAAATCGACGACTGGTTCGGCGGCCTCGCCGATCTGGCCGCCGGCCGCGTCGCCTTCATCGGCGACGCCGCGACGCGCATTGCCGAGGATCATCTGCGCATCCTGCGCTTTTACCGCTTCGCCGCGCGCTTCGGGCGCGGCGACCTCGATCCTGCCAGCCACGCCGCGGTCGTCGCGGCGCGCCAGTCGCTCAAAAGCCTGTCGCGCGAACGTATCGCCGACGAACTGACCAAGATATTGTCGCTTCCCGATCCGCGCGCGATCGTCGCGCAGATGCACGCCGACGGCATCTTCGCGGTGCTGCTGCCCGAACTCGACACGGGCTTTGCCGCGGCGCTCGACCGGCTGCTCGCCAGCGAAGCCGCGGCGGGCATCGCACCCGCGCCGCTCCGCCGCTTCGCCGCGCTGCTCCCCGCCGACGCCGCGATCGCCGAACAGGTGGCGAGCCGCCTGCGCCTGTCGACGCGCCAGCGCAAGCATCTCGCCGCGCTCGGCGGCCACCGCGATGACGTCGCGCGTCCGGTGCGCCAGCTGGCGCACGCCATCGGCATCGACGCGGCGCGCGACGTGCATCTGCTCGCGGGCGATCCCGCCGCGGTTCAGGCCTTGGCCAACTGGCAGGTTCCGCTGCTCCCCGTGAAGGGCGGCGATATCGTCGCGCGCGGCATCGCCGCGGGGCCGGACGTGGCGCGCATCCTGAAGGCAGTCGAGGCCGCGTGGGTGGCAGAGGATTTTCCCGGCGCCTCGCGCGTCGCCGAGCTGGTCGATCAGAAGATCGGCCGGGTGAGCGACTGACGCCAATATTCGAGCGCCGCCTTGCCCTCCATCGGCCGCGCGAACAGATAGCCCTGTCCGAAGTCGCAGCCCAGGGCCGACAGCAGCCGCGCCTGGTCGGTCGTCTCGACCCCTTCGGCGGTCGTCTTCATCCCCAGCACTTCGGCCAGGCTCTGGATCGTGCGGACGATCGCCACCTTGTCGCGGTCGTCGACCATATGTTCGACGAAGCTGCGGTCGATCTTGAGCACGTCGATCGGCAGCCGCTGGAGATAGGCAAGGTTCGAATAGCCGGTGCCGAAATCGTCCATCGCGACGCGCGCGTCGAGCGCCTTCAATTCGCTCAGCACCGACAGCGCCAGGTCGGGATCGCCGATGATCGCGCTTTCGGTCAGCTCGATCATCAGCCGTTCGCCGCCGATGCCATGCTTTTCGAGCGCCTGGCGGACGACCCCCGCGACATCGTCGCGCACCAGCTGGATCGCCGAGACATTCACCGAGAAATAGGCGTTGACGACGTCGCCGCCATTCTGCCGGTCCCAGTCGGCGAGCACCGCGGCCGCCTTGCCGATCGCCCATTGGCCGAGCGGGACGATCAGCCCCGAATCCTCGGCAATCGGGATGAATTCGGTCGGCGACACGGCGACGCCGCTGCCATTGTCCCACCGCGCCAGCGCCTCGAACCCCGCGACGCGCCCGCTCGCCAGCTCGATGAGCGGCTGAAAGGCAAGGTTCAGCCGGTCTTCCTCGATCGCATTGCGCAGCTCGGTTTCCATCCCGAAACGATTGTCCGACAGCATCGCCGCCTCGGGCTCATAAATTTCGATGCGGTCGGTTTGTTTCGCCCGCTTGAGCGCGATCTGTGCGTGGCGAATCTGGTTGGCGACCTCGATCTCGGCGGCGGGCATGATCGAACAGCCGAGCGCGCAATCGACGCTGACCTTCAGCTCGCCGATGCGGAACGGATGGTCGAAGCAACCGCGGATGCGCCGCGCCATTTCGCGCACATCGGCGCGGCCGCCGGCAATGCGTGTCGAAATGGCGAACTCGTCGCCGCCGGTGCGTGCCAAAATGTCGCCGCTGCGCAGGCTTGATTTCAGCCGCCGCGCGACGGTGATGATCAGCTCGTCGCCCGCCATCGGGCCGATATGTTCGTTGATGCGCGAAAAACGCGCTAGGTCGAGCAGCAGGATGGTGTGATCGGCGCCCGGCGTCTCTCCGTATGATCGCTGTTCGACCATCTCCTCGAATCCGGCGCGGTTGGGCAGGCCGGTCAGGCTGTCGGACACCAGCTCGCGGCGCAGGTTGCGCTCGGTCATCATCTCCTGCGTCCGGTCGATCAGCGTCAGCAGGAACAGCCCCTCGTCGCCCGTTTCGGTGGGCAGCGGGCCGATCGATCCGCGCAGGTCGCGCGCCGCGGGCCCGTCGCCCAGCTGGCACGAAAATTCCTGGGTGTCGCCCTCATGCTGCGACGCGCGTTCGATCGCGCGGAGCATCTCGGTCGGCGCGTTGGCGCCGACGGGCGACAGCTTCAGCCGGTCGAACGCGGCATTGCTGGCATGGAGGCGAAAATTGCCGCGCGCCATCGGCCTGATAAGCGCCGCGGGAACAGGAAGCGCGTCGATCCAGCCGACAAACAACAAGGGCCGGTCTTCGCCGGTTCTATCAATAGGCATAACAGCGGGTTTTGTGCGACCTTTCCCCATTGCCCCATGCCTAGGGTGCGGGGAGTAAATAAGGGATTTACGGCAACATGCTTTTGTCGTCAGCCGAATCGATTGTTGCGCGGGAAACCGGTGGGCGGCATCCGCCCCGCGGCGCCGCGCGCGACGCGCCACGGGGCGAGGTCGGTCTCGGTGCGCGTGCGGCCGCTGTCTCCCCCCATTGCCCAGCTCAGCCCTTCGGCAAAGACAAAGCTCACAGCGTCGGACAGGCCGCCGTCGCGATAGCGTTGCAGCATCACGCCCTGGCCGCGCGCCATCACCGGCACCTCGGCGAGCGGGAAGACGACCAGCTTGCGGTTGTCGCCGACCACCGCGACGCTGTCGTCGCCGCTCGCGACCGGCCGGACGACGGTCAGCGCCGCCTTGGGTTTCAGGTTGACGACATTGCGGCCCTTGCGCGTTTCGGCGGTGACGTCGCCCGTCTGGACGACGAAACCATGCCCGCTCGACGAAGCAAGCAGCAGCCGACCGTCGGCGCTCGCGGGGACCATCGCGACGATCCGCGCGTCGGGATCGATGTCGACCATCAGGCGCAGCGGCTCGCCAAAACCGCGACCGCCCGGCAATTTATCGGCGCCGACGGTGAAAAAGCGCCCGTCGCTGGCGGCGATCAGCAGCTTGTCGGTCGTCTGCGCATGCGCCGCGAACAGCAGTTCGTCGCCGTCCTTGAACTTGAAATCGCCCCACTGGTCGGCGGCGACATGGCCGCGCTGCGCGCGAATCCAGCCGCGTTTCGACAGGATCACCGTCACCGGTTCTTTCTCGATCATCGCGTCCAATGGAATCTCGCGTGTCGGCGCGGCTTCGGCGATCGACGTGCGGCGCGCGCCGAGCAGCGTGTCGAGGCCATAGACGGTGCGCAGCTTTTCCAGATCCTTGCGCAGCCGACTCTTCTGCATTCGCGGGCTGTCGACCAGCTTCGTCAGCTCCTCGCGCTCGGCGACGAGGTCGGCCTGTTCGCGCTTCAGCTCCATTTCCTCCAGCTTGCGCAAGCTGCGGAGGCGCATGTTCAATATCGCCTCGGCCTGCCGGTCGGTCAGGACGAACTCGGCGATCATCACCGGCTTGGGCTCGTCCTCGGTGCGGATGATCTCGATGATGCGGTCGAGGTTCAAAAAGGCGATGATATAGCCCGCGACGAGCTCCAGCCGGTCGTCGATCTTGTTGATGCGGTGCTGTGCACGGCGGACAAGCACGACGATCTGGTGCTGAAGCCACTCGGTGAGCAGCTGTTGCAGTCCCATCACCTTGGGCGTGCGCGTCGCGTCGAGTACGTTCAGATTGAGCGCGAACCGGCTTTCGAGGTCGGTCAGCCGGTAGAGGCTTTCCTTGAGCACCTCGGGGTCGACATTGCGGCTCTTGGGTTCGAGGACGATGCGCAGATCCTCGGCGCTTTCGTCGCGGACATCTTCCAGGATCGGCAGTTTCTTGTCGGCGATCAGCTGCGCAATCTGTTCGATCAGCTTGCCCTTGGCGACCCCGTACGGAATTTCGCTGATGACGAGCTGCCAGGTTCCGCCGGACAGCTTCTCGATGCCGCTGTCTTCCCAGCTGCCATCGGCGTTCTTGCCGGTCGAAAAGCGCGCGCGGACGCGAAACCCGCCGCGCCCGGTTTCATAAGCGTGGGCGATCGTCTCGGCGCTGTCGACGACGATGCCGCCGGTCGGGAAATCGGGGCCCTTCACATGGTCGAGCAGTTCGGCGAGCTCGGCGTTCGGATTTTCGATCAGCAGCAGCGCGGCGCCGATCACCTCGGCGGCATTGTGCGGCGGGATGTTCGTCGCCATGCCGACCGCGATCCCGCTCGAACCGTTGGCGAGCAGGTTGGGGAACAGCCCCGGCATGATCTCGGGCTCTTCGTCCTCGCCATTATAGGTCGGCCGGAAATCGACCGTTCCTTCGTCGAGCCCCTGCATCAGGTCGATCGCGACGCGCGTCAGCCGCGCTTCGGTGTAGCGATAGGCGGCGGCATTATCGCCGTCGATATTGCCGAAATTGCCCTGGCCGTCGACGAGCGGATAGCGCAGCGAGAAATCCTGCGCGAGGCGGACCATCGCGTCGTAAACCGCGGTGTCGCCGTGCGGATGGAACTTGCCGATGACGTCGCCGACGACGCGCGCGGACTTTTTATATCCCTGGCTCGGATCGAGCCGCATCGCGCGCATCGCCCACAACAGGCGGCGGTGGACGGGCTTCAACCCGTCGCGCAGGTCCGGCAGCGAGCGCGCGGTGATCGTCGACAGCGCATAGACCAGATAACGTTCGGACAGCGCACTGTCGAACGGGGTATCGATGCTGTTGCCGGGGTCGGAAGGGGGAAGGTCGTCGGTTGTTCTGGCCATTATCGGCCGCCGATAGCAAGGCTAGCGCGCCATGGCAAAGCCTTGCGTCGGCGCGCCCTAATGCGTGGCGCCAATCAGCCTGCGCGATGCTCGCCCTTGACCCAGCGCACCGTGCCCGACGAGGCGCGCATGACGACGCTTTCGGTGGTCAGCACGCCGTCGCGGCGGTGCTTGACGCCGCGCAGCAGCGATCCGTCGGTGACGCCGGTGGCGGCGAAGATCACGTCGCCCTTGGCAAGGTCGCCCAGATCATAGACGCGGTCGAGGTCCTCGATCCCCCATTTTTTCGCGCGCAGCCGCTCGTCGTCGTTGCGGAACAGCAGGCGGCCCTTGAACTGGCCGCCGACGCAGCGCAGCGCCGCGGCGGCGAGCACGCCCTCGGGCGCCCCGCCCGAACCCATATAGATGTCGATATTGGTATCGGGGTTGGTCGTCGCGATCACCCCGGCGACGTCGCCGTCGGGAATCAGCGCGACGCCGCAACCGATCGCGCGCAGCTCGGCGATGATCGCCTCGTGGCGCGGGCGGTCGAGCACGCACACGATGATCTCTTCGGGCGCGACACCCTTTTCGCGCGCGACCGCCGCGACATTCTCGCGCACGCTCTTGTCGAACCCGATGACGTCGGGCGAATAGCCGGGACCGACCGCCAGCTTGTCCATATAGACGTCGGGAGCATTCAGCAGGCAGCCTTCCTCGGCGATCGCCAGCACCGCGAGCGCATTGGGGCCGGCCTTGGCGGTGATCGTCGTGCCTTCCAGCGGATCGACCGCAATGTCGATCTTCGGGCCTTTGCCGGGCGCATTGCCGACTTTCTCGCCGATATAGAGCATCGGCGCCTCGTCGCGCTCGCCCTCGCCGATGACGATGGTGCCATCCATATAGAGCGTGTTGAAGGCATTGCGCATCGCCTCGACCGCGGCGGCATCGGCGGCTTTCTCGTCGCCGCGGCCGATCAGTTTGGCGGCGGCGATCGCCGCGGCTTCGGTGACGCGCACCATTTCGAGCACGAGCACCCGGTCGAGGTTGCTGCCGCTGTTCGTCATCTCCGCCACTCTCCGTCTTTACTTGCTGCGCCCGTTGGGCATGGTGGGCGCCATATGGCCCGCCGCCCCGCTTGTCGAGAATGCTTCACCCGATTCGCCGCGGCTTTCGCGCTCTCATGCGTCATGCCCGTGACGGCGGCTGCGCAGATGCAGGGGCCGCCTGCGCCGCCGCCGCCGCGCGATGCCGAAAGCGCGGCCGCAAATGCCAGGGAACTGGTCGATCCGATCCGGCGCTGCAAACCCGCCGACGACGGGACGATCACCGTCTGCGGCACCGACACCGAACGTCATCGGCTGTCGCCGGAGTTGCGGGCGATTGCAGGTGTCGGACGCGAAGCGCCGCCCAAGCTGCCGCGCGCCGAGGCACGCGCGATGAGCCTCGACAAGCTGCCCTATAACTGGATCTCGATCGGCGGCCGGATGAAGCCCGGCCCTGAATATAACGCGCTTTACGAAATGGCGAAGGAGCGCACCGACCCCGAAACCGGAACGCCGCCGCCCCCGGAAGAAGAGCCCTAAAGCGCCAAGATCGGCATCTGCATCGGCGCACCGACGACATGGTCCGACGCGCCGAGCGCGGCGAGCGCGGTGTGGATCGCGCTTGCCGGGCCTTCGTGGGTGACGAGCACGATGACGACGCCGCCGTCATCCTCGCTGCCGCGCTGGATCAGGCTTTCGATCGACACGCCCGCATCGCGCATCGCCGCGGCGATCTCGGCGAGCACGCCGATCCGGTCCTCGACGATCAGGCGGACATAATGTTTGCCGACGCGCGCACCGGCATCGGCTGCGGGTGCGTCGTCGAGCGCATCGACGGGCATCGCAAAGGCCGGGCCATATTCGTCGCGCGCGATGTCGATGATGTCGGCGACGATGGCGGAGGCGGTCGGCCCCGCGCCCGCGCCCGCGCCCTCGAAAAACAGCCGCCCGACAAAATTGCCTTCGGCGACCACGGCGTTGAGGGCGCCGGGCACATAGGCCAGCGGATGATCGGCGGGCACCAGGCACGGCTGGACATGCTGATAGAGGGCGCCGCCGTTCCTGGCGCTGTCGCGTTCGGCCATGCCGATCAGGCGGACGCGGTGGCCCAGCGCCTCGGCTTCGCGGATGTCGGCGGCGATCAGGTTCCGGATGCCGTCGGCGGTCACCGCGCCGATGTCGAGCCGCGTTCCGAAACAGAGCGCGGCAAGGATCGACAATTTATGCGCCGCGTCGATGCCGTCGACGTCGAAGGTCGGGTCGGCTTCGGCATAGCCCTCGGCCTGCGCCGCGGCGAGCGCGTCGGCGAAGCTCGCGCCGTTCCGCTCCATCTGCGTCAGGATATAATTGCAGGTGCCGTTGAGGATGCCATAGACGCGCGCGATCTCGTTCGCCGACGCGCCTTCGCGGATCGCCTTGATCACCGGGATGCCGCCCGCGACCGCGGCTTCATATTTGAGCGGCGTGTCCTTTTCTTCGGCGATCCGCGCCAGATCCAGCCCGTGGTGCGCGATCATCGCCTTGTTCGCGGTGACCAGCGCCTTGCCCGCGCCGAGCGCGCGCCGCGCCAGCGTCAGCGCCGACCCGTCGGCGCCGCCGATCATCTCGACGACGACATCGACGTCGTCCGCTGCGACCAGCGCATCCATATCGTCTTCCCAGCGATAGCGCGACAGGTCGATGCCGCGGTCCTTGTGCCGGTCGCGCGCCGACACCGCGACGATCTCGATCGAGCGCCCTGCGCGCCGCGCGATCAGCTTGCAGTTCGCCTCGAGCAGCCGGACGACGCCGCCGCCGACGACGCCGATCCCGGCAAGCGCAACGCGAAGCGGCGGGCGGGGAACGGTCGGGGCGATATGGGGCGACATGATTGAAGACTCCAAATATTAAGGCGCGCGCGGGGCTGTCCCCGTCATCGCGGCCGCCCTATCGGCTTTTGCGCCCGAAACAAGCCCGCTGCGCCTTGAGAGCGCGGAAGCGGATCTTTATCCCTCCGGCGGTTTGCGCGTCCGCGTGCACTCGCCGAGCGCGCCCAATATGACGCCATAATCGGCCGCGGCCTTGCGCCGGTCGGCGGGCGCGGTTCCCGCCAGCTTGCCCAGCGGCAACTGGCGCGGCAATCCGCACGCAAGGCGATACCAGGCGAGCGTATCGCGCGCCGGGACCGCGGCCGATCCATCGACGATTTCGCCGAACGCCGCAGCCCAGCGCCGCGACCCGTCGGCGGCGGTCAGCACCGTCAGCGATACCGGCTCGCCCGTCGCGGTGTTCAGGAACAGCTGCGTCTCGCCTTCGCCGGGCAGCGTGCCGGGAACGTGAAAGCCGTTGGCGATGCCGGTGATCGCCGGAGGCGCGCCGGGTTTGACCAGTTCGGTCAGGATCGCGCGCAGCCGCGCCTCGGTCGCCGCGTCCCACGGCAATTGCGCATCGGGCGCGATCAGCTGGACGCTGCCGGTGCTGCTTGTCCCCGCCGCAGTTCCCGCGACGGGGCGGGCAAAGAGCAGGACCGGCTTCTTCCTCTTCAGCTTTGCGGTTTTGCCCCGCGCGTCGTTCGGCAGGTCGACGAGGTAGGAGATTCGCGCAGCGAGCGGCCCGCGGCCGCGAATCAGGCTGACGACATCGGCCTCGACATAGAATCGGCTGTGGCCCGCGGCGACTCCGGGCGCGCGCTCGGCTTTGAGCGCTGCGGCGCGGTGGATGCGTGCGTGCAGCGCGATCGGCGCCGCGGTGGCAAGGTCGGCGATGTCGGCATAGCTATAGGGACTGGCGGCGGCGGCGGACTCCGTCGCCTGCATCGCAGAAACGCTAGGGATTCCAAATGTTAAAGTCAAGGCGCCGGCGATGGCGGCCACGTGGGGGAGGCGCATGATCGATCCTCTTTCCATCATTTTTCATCATCGATGACACCGGTATCGGTGCCGGAAACCCCATCATGGGACAGGGCACATTAACCCCTGATAAAGGGTTTGCGAATGTGCCGCCACCGCGATAGGACGGGCGCGAAGTGTCCGGCCAGAACATAATATGCCGGATGCAGCGCCGTCGGGTCTGTGGAAACGCATCGGAAATCATCCGGGCATTTGGCAACCGTCCCGAGGGTTGGGAATTGGTGTCAGGATGATCTAGCAAGGAGCGTCGTCCCTGAATGGCTTATGGTGATAATGTCGACCCTAAAAACAGGGTAGTGGCGATTGTCTTGGTTGGTCTGTTTACGGCAGTTCTGGGCTACGGCCTGGTCAACGGCCTGAATATCAGTATCGTCAAGAAAATCGCCGAAAAACTGGACGTCGTGGACGTCGAAGAACCGCCGCCGCCGGAAGAACCGCCGCCGCCGCCGCCGCCGGACAATGTCCTGCCGCCGCCGCCGCCGGTGGTCACGCCGCCGTCGCCGATTCCGCCGCCGGTGACGACGAATACGATCCAGTCGGTGCCGAAGGCGCCGCCAACCCCGCCGCCGCCGGTCTTCACACCGCCGGCCCCTCCGGCGCCGGCGCCCGACCTCAGCCAGGCCGGATCGCCGCGTGGCAACCCCGGTCGCTGGGCGACGAACGACGACTATCCGGCGCGTGCCATGCGTGAAGAACGCGAAGGCACGACGGGTTTCCGCGTGACCTATGGCGTCGATGGCCGCGTCACCTCGTGCGACGTCACGTCGTCGAGCGGGCACTCCGACCTCGATGCCGAAACGTGCAAGCTCATCACGCGCCGCGGCCGGTTCAATCCGGGCAAGGACCGCGCGGGCAATCCGACGGGCGGCACCTACAGCAACCGTATCCGTTGGCAGATCCCCCGCTGATCTGGCGGGCGGAGCTGACGAACCCAGTTTAACCTGATTTATGAGTATCTTGAGAGGGAATTACCAGCATGTTTAATCTGATCGCAAGTGCCGCTGCTGCGGCGGAGAGCCATGACGTCGGCATGTCGCTGATGCCTGCGGCAATGTGCGTCAAGGAAGAAGGCCAGAACCCCTACGGCATGATTCCGGCGCTGTGCGAAGGCGGGATCGTCTCGCAGCTCACCTTCCTCGTGCTGCTGATCATGTTTGTCGGCACACTCTACATCCTGTTCACCAAGCTGTTCGAACAGAATAAGGTGATCAGCCAGGGCAAGACCGTCGATGCCAATTTCTGGCGCGCGCCGACGCTCGCCGACGGCGCCGCGAAGCTCGAGAAGAACAGCGCCTATCGCCAGGTTGTCGAAGACGGCCTTCGCGCGAACGAAGAGCATAACAAGCTGACCGACCCCGTCGAAGCGCACGACTGGATGCACGGCACGCTCGAGCGTTCGCAGAACCACATCAATTCGAAGCTCAACGGCGGTCTCGCCTTCCTCGCGACCGTCGGTTCGACCGCGCCGTTCATCGGTCTGTTCGGTACCGTTATCGGCATTCTGCGCGCGCTGGTGAAGATCGGCGCGTCGGGTCAGGCGTCGATCGACACCGTCGCCGGTCCGGTCGGTGAAGCGCTCATCATGACCGCCATCGGTCTGATCGTCGCGGTTCCCGCGGTGCTCGCGTTCAACTGGCTCCAGAGCCGCAACAAGATGATCGCGCGTCGTCTGTCGACCTTCTCGAACGACATTCTCGGTTCGATCATGTCGAATGGTCAGGTGAAGCCGACCTCGCCGACGGTGGCAAAGGCTGCCGCTGCATCGGCCGCGGCTCCGAAAAAGGCCTGATTCGGCTCCTGGACCCCCGCCCGCCTCGCGGTGGGCGGGGTCCGCTGGACGGTACATATCCGCCGTCCATGACAGATAATTTTGTGACAGGATGCTAATCCTATGGCGATGAGTGTAGGCGACAAGGGCGGCGAAGACGCCCCGATGTCCGAAATCAACACGACCCCGCTCGTGGACATCATGCTTGTGTTGCTCATCATCTTCCTCATCACGGTTCCCGTGGTGTTGGAGACGGTGGACCTCGAGCTGCCCGACGTGGTCTTTGAACCGACGACGACAAAGCCTGAAAATGTGCTGCTGTCGATCCGTTCGGCCGACACCGACGGTGATGGCCAGCCGAATGCCGAAAGCTCGGCGTGCGAGGTTTATTGGGGCCAGACCCCGGTCGATTCGCGGCAGCTGCTCGAACGCGGGCAGACGAAGCTGGAAAAGCTGATCGAAGACATTGGCGGCGTCGAGAATATCACCGAGGATAATTTCCCCGAAGTGCATATCCGCGGCGACGTCAACACGCCCTATCAGTGCATCGGCGGCGTGATCTACACGATGCAATATGCCGGCTTCCAGAAGATCGGGTTCATTTCCGAACCGGCTGCTGGTTCGAGCACGGTGAATCGCCTCTAAGGCGATTCACCCAGTTATGAAGGAATAATCCTATGTCCATGGCAGTTGGAGATCGGGACGATAATGAACCGATGATGGATATGAACACGACGCCGTTGATCGACGTCATGCTCGTGCTCCTCATCATGTTCATCATCACCATCCCGGTCCAGACCCACGCGGTGAAGATCGACCTGCCGGTCCCGACCGACAGCCAGAGCAACGTCGACCCCGAAAAAAACAAGGTGATGATCGATCCCGCCGGGACGATCACCTGGAACGGGACACCTGTCGACCTTGCGCAGCTCGCGCAATATCTGGAACAGACCAAGGCGCTGCCGGTCGAACCTGAACTGCAGGTCCAGCCCGATCCGTTTGCACGCTATATCGTCGTCGATAATGTCATGGCGGTGATCAAGCGCAGCGGCGTCGGCAAGCTTGGCTTTGTCGGCAACGAACAATATGCCCGCGTCTTCTGATTCCTGACATCGGCGCCGCAAGGCGAGACAGGGGGCCGCGAAGCGATTCGCGGCCCCATTGTTGTGCGCGCGATCGGTAGCTTGCGGCCGGAAGCGGACATGGCCGCGGAGGCGGCTTAAGTAAGATTCGCGCAGAGGCCGCAGAGGCCGCAGAGATGAACGGCTCCATCTCTGCGATCTCTGCGGCCTCTGCGCGAACCTTATAGAATGCCGCATTCCGACCGAAAGCGGACCTCTCAATTCGCGTAACCCTGAACTTGTTTCAGGGTCCATGGCCCAGTCGTTTCATTCGGCGCAGCGCAGGATTAGAGGTCAGGCCATGGATGCTGAAACAAGTTCAGCATGACGGAGCTTTAGGGCAGCCAACCACCCCAAAACGGACATCGCGCAAATAAGTCTTTCCTACATAACCCGGCTGTGCCAGCCTTCACTCGGCGCGTTTATGTGATGGGTGAATACGGTCGCCACCCGGCTTGCCAGTGCGACCACCATGGACCATGCCGGGTGCGTCCGGCACAGCGCGAGGCTCAAATCGGTGCGGCGCAGGGCTGAACTTTACTGAACTTTGGGAATATCATGCGGCGGGGTGCCGACCGGCCGACCCGAATGCAACGGACCACCCGCCACTATATCCTTGGAACCCGAATCAAAAAGCGTCATCGTCCCGGGCGGGATCGAAACGCGCTGCCACAGCGTTCTGATTCCGACGCGACACCAGGGAGCAACAACATGACGATCAGTTTGCAGCCTAAACAGTTTCTTGCTCACGGCGGTGCCATCGCGGTCGGACTGCTCCTCGCGGGGTGCGCCGGAATGGGCACGGCGCCGACGACGACGCTGCCCGCGCCCGACGCCTATGCGCAGCTTTACGATGCGGGCGGTGCCGACCGCGGCCGCGCCGACATCTATCGCGACGCCAGCGGCCTGCGCATCGAACTCGTCGCGCGCGGTTTCGGCCCCGGCACCTATGGCATGCACGTCCACGCGGTCGGTCAGTGTACTCGGCCCGATTTCTCGAGCGCGGGGCCGCACTGGAACCCGACCGGGGTTCAGCACGGACGCGATAATCCGATGGGCGCGCACCATGGCGACCTGCCCAATCTGGTTGTCGAACCCGATGAAATCGGCCGCGCGACGCTTCGCCTGGTCGGCTCGCGCTTTGAGGGCGACGGCGGACTGCTCGACGCCGACGGCGCCGCTTTCGTCATCCACGCCGGTCCCGACGATATGAAGACCGACCCCAGCGGCAACAGCGGCGGGCGCGTCGCCTGCGGCGTGATCGTCGCCGGCGGACCCGGCGCCGGCTGATCGGTCAGGCGCCGCCGCGCGCCGCCGCCGCGCGCTCGACAAGCGTCGCCTCGGCTTCGGGCAGCGCGCGATAGGCATAGAGCAGCAGCGCGACCGCGACCGGCGCGACGCCGATCAGCGACAATATGCCCGCGCGCAGGTTGCCGACCGGTTGGCCGTTCACGACGGTGCCCGTCAGGTCCGAAATCTGCCCGACCATATAGGGGCCGAAGGACAGGCCGATCAGCGTGGTGCCGAGGAAGAAGGCGGCGGTGGCGGTGCCGCGCATCTGCGGCAGCACCAGATCCTGCGTCGTCGCGGCCGCCGCGCCCAGCGCCGCGGCGCCAAACAGCCCGGCCAGGAAATTCATCGTATAGAACAGCGTCGCGCTGTCGGTTGTATAGCCGATCCAGATCGGGACGATCGGCGCGACGACGCCGAACAGGATCATCCAGATGCGTCCCGCCGGATGGCGCGCGCGCAGTGCATCGGCGAGGCGGCCGCCGATGATGACGCCGATAAAGCCGCTGAGCGCGCCATTGGCGCCGAGGATCGAGGCAAGCTGTTGCTTGGGAAGCCCCAGCACGACTTCGGCATAGGGCGCCGACCAGAAAGCGAGCGCATAGGCGGCGAGCGCGACGAGCCCATAGCCGAGCGTCGTGCAGATAAAGGCCGGCGTGCCCCAGATCAGGCGGAAGGTCGCCGGATCATTGGCCCGCAGCGTGCTTGCCCACGAAAAGACGGCATAATAGCCGAGCGCGACCGCCGACCATTGCGGCAGATTGCCCGTGAGTTCGATCATCCACCAGGCAAAGGCGGCAAGCGCAGCGGCGGTGCCGACGTTGATCGCGAGCGCCGTCGGGCCGCGCTGCCACGCGCCATAGAGGGTGAGCGGCGGCACGATCATCGACAAATCCTTGCCGAATTCGCGAAACGGGGTCGGCGAACTTGTGGTCGGCACGCCGTCCATCGCGCCGCGCATCGGTTCGCGCAGGCTGACGACCCACAGCGCGAGGAGAAGCCCGGGGATGCCGACCGCGAGGAACGCCGCCTGCCAGCCGACGAGCCCCAGCGGTCCGCCCGCCGGATAGGCGCTGTTCCAGCTTTCGACGATCCACGCGCCGATGAACAGCGACACGCCGCCGCCGAGGTAGAGCCCCGACGAATAGATGGCGAGCGCGGTCGCCTTCTGACGTTTCGGGAAATAGTCGGAGATCAGCGAATAGGCGGTGGGGCTCGCGGTCGCCTCGCCGACGCCGACGCCCATGCGCGCGAGCGTCAGCGTCATGCGGTCATAGGCGAAACCCGACAGCGCGGTCATCGCCGACCACAGGGTCAGCCCGATCGACAGCAGCTTTACGCGGCTCCAATTGTCGGCGAGGCGGCCGAGCGGGATGCCGAACAGCGCATAAAAGACCGCAAAGGCCGCGCCGCCGAGAAAACCCATGTCCGAATCGCTGAGCTGAAGATCGGCCTTGATGTCGACCGCCAGGATGCTGATGATCTGCCGGTCGATGAAATTGAGAATGTAGACCACAACCAGCACCGACAGCACATACCAGCTGTATCCGCTGGCCTTTGGCTCGGCGGCAACCGGCGCGCCGGACATGCTGTTCTCGCTGGCGGTATCGGCCATCTGGCAACCCTCTCCCTGACCCTCTATCTGTTGTTTGCCATGGCTAGCAGAGCCGCGCCGCGGCGCAAGTTGAAAGTCGGTTCACCTTTGCAAGGAAACGAATAGCGATGAATGATCAGCGCGATCGGGCGATACCGGCGATCCTGTTCCTGTGCCTTGGCAATATCTGCCGGTCGCCACTTGCCGAGGGCGCCGCGCGCGCGGCCTTTGCACGCGCGGGCATCGCGGCGCATCTCGATTCGGCGGGAACCGGCGACTGGCATGTCGGCCATCCGCCCGATACCCGTGCGCAGGCCGAAGCGCGGCGCCGCGGCATCGACATATCCATGCTGCGCGGGCGGCAATTGTCGCCAAACGATTTTCGCCGTTTCGATCTGATCCTGGCTGCCGATGACGCGAATCTGCGCGACGCGCTGGCGATCCGGCCCGCCGATGCACAGGCCGAGCTGCTCCTGATGCTGGACCTGCTGCCCGGCCGCGCGGGTGGCAGCGTCACTGACCCCTATTATGGCGCCGACGATGGCTTTGCGGCGACATGGGACGATGTCGATGCGGTCGCCGCGGCGCTGGTCGAACGATTTTCGGCGAGCGGATAGCGCGCGACGGGATGATAGCGCGACCCGCCGTGGGCAAGCTCGCTTTCATAGAGCAACACCTCCGAAAAATCGAAGTCCGTGCTCGCGAGATCGCTGTTGAGCGCCAGAAACGGCGCGACCGGACCCGACCCGCGGTTCAGCCGCGCAAGCGTGACGTGCGGCAAAAAGGCGCGCGTTTCGGGCGCGACGCCGACGCGTGCGAGCAGCTGACCGACCTTGCGATGCAACGCCGCGATCGGTTCGTGCGGATCGACCCCGGCCCAGACCATGTGCGGCCGGCCCTGCCGCTCGAACAGGCCGACGCCAGCGATACGCGCCGTAATCGCCGGCGCATGGAGCGCGCCGAGCGCCGCGGCGATGTCTTCGGCGCGGTGATGATCGACCTCGCCAATAAAGCGCAGCGTCAGGTGAAGCTGCTCGTCGCTTTGCCAGCGCGCGCCCGAGATTCCGTGCATCGCGTGGATCAGCAGCGCGCGAACGGGCCGCGGCGGGCGCAGTGCGACGAACAGGCGGTGGGTGGACATGGCGTCAGCATAAGGCGTCTTGCCGCGCATCGCGACCCCCAGCCGATTTGCACGAAATCAGGACCCCTCCCGCCCCCACGTCCGGTTTCGCTTGAAACGGACAAGGAAAGCCACGATATTGTCGCCACGGCCGGTATGGGCTGGCCGGTTATGGAGATGAAAAATGGCGAATTGGAACGACCCCAATATGGCGGCGTCCGGTTTTGGCGCCGGCGCGAACGCAATGGACCAGGCCGTCGATGCCGGCCTGCGGTCGTACATGCTGTCGGTTTACAACTATATGGCCTCGGGCGTCCTGCTGACCGGCATCGTCGCGCTGCTCGCCTTTCAGTCGGGCTTTACCGCCTCGATGATCGGCAGCCCGCTGATGTGGGTGGTGATGCTGGCGCCGTTGGCCTTCGTGCTGGTGCTGAGCTTTGGCATCAACAAGCTGTCGACCCCGGCCGCGCAGGCGATCTTCTGGGTTTATGCGGCGGTGATGGGCCTGTCGATGTCGACGATCTTCCTCGCCTTTACCGCCACGTCGATCGCAACGACCTTCTTTGCAACGGCGGCGGCCTTCGTGGGACTTAGCCTTTATGGCTATACGACCAAGAAGGATCTGTCGGGTTTCGGCACCTTCCTGATCATGGGCGTCGTCGGCATCCTCGTCGCGATGCTCATCAACTTCTTCGTGCAGTCGAGCGCGCTCGCGATGGCGATCAGCGTGATCGGCGTGCTGATCTTTGCAGGTCTGACCGCCTATGACACGCAGAAGATCAAGAGCATGTATTTCTATGTCCGCGGGACCGACTTTGTCGGCAAGTCGGTGGTGATGGGGGCGCTGTCGCTCTACCTCGACTTCGTCAATATGTTCACCTTCCTGCTCCACCTCTTGGGCAGCCGCGAATAAGCGAACAGACAGAGCCAGAATGAGACCCGGCGGAGCGATCCGCCGGGTTTTCTTTGCGCCGAACCTACGCCCGGCTTTTCACCCTCGGCGCCCCGGTCTTGGGCTTGTAGCGACAAAGGTCCGCGACCGGACAGCGCCAGCATTCGGGGGTGCGCGCCTTGCAGATGTAGCGGCCGTGGAGGATCAGCCAGTGGTGCGCGCCGACGCGGAAGGGCGCGGGGGTGTCCTTTTCGAGTTTTTTCTCGACCGCGAGCGGTGTTTTCCCCGGCGCCAGCCCGGTGCGGTTGCCGACGCGGAAGATATGCGTATCGACCGCGAACGTCTCCGCCCCAAAGGCGCAGTTCATCACCACATTGGCGGTCTTGCGCCCGACGCCGGGAAGCAGCGTGAGCGCGTCGCGATCGGCGGGCACTTCGCCGTCATGATCGCGGATCAGGATTTCGCTCAGCGCGATGACATTCTTGGCCTTGGCGTTGAACAGCCCGATCGTCTTGATATGCTGTTTGAGGCCCTCTTCGCCCAGATCGACCATCGCCTGCGGGGTCTTCACCGCCTCGAACAATTTGCGCGTCGCCTTGTTCACCCCGACGTCGGTTGCCTGCGCCGACAGCACGACCGCGACGAGCAGCTGATAGGTGTTGCCAAACTGCAGCTCGGTCTCGGGACTGGGGTTGAGCTCGGCGAGGCGGCGGTAGAATTCGAAAATATCCGCTTTTTTCATCGCCGTTCGGACAATCCCAGCACCTGCGGCATCGTATAGCGGCCCGCCTTTTGGTGGACGAGCCACAGCGCCGCGCGCACCGCGCCGCGCGCAAAGATCATGCGGTTTTCGGCGCGGTGCGACAGGGTAATCATCTCCTCCGGACCCGCAAAGATCACGTCATGGTCGCCCGCGACCGTCCCGCCGCGCAGGCTCGCGAAGCCGATCTTGCCATGGCCGCGCGCGCCGGTGACGCCGTCGCGCCCGCGTTCGGAACAGGTGGCAAGGCTGATCCCGCGCCCTGCTGCGGCGGCCTCGCCCAGCAGCAGCGCGGTGCCGCTCGGCGCATCGATCTTGTTCCGGTGGTGCATCTCGACGATCTCGATATCATATTCGGGGTCGAGCCGCGCCGCCGCCTCGCGCACCAGATGCGCGAGCAGCGTGACGCCGAGCGAGGTGTTGCCAGTCTGGAGCACCGCAATGTCCCGCGCGGCATCGTCGATCAGATAATGGTGGCGTTCCTCCAGCCCGGTCGTGCCGATGACGATGGGTTTTCCACCCGCGACGCAGGCGTCGAGCGTCGCTTCGAGCGCTGCGGGCGAGGAGAAGTCGACGAGCACGTCGGCGCTCGCGGCGAGCTTGGCGATATCACCGCCCTTGTCCACGCCGCAGCTGCGCTGCCCCGCTTCGGAGATCGCCGCAGCGAGCGCGACGCCCATACGTCCTTGGCTGCCGATAATGCCGATGCTGGCCATGATTCAAAACCCCGTTCGCCCTGAGCTTGTCGAAGGGCCGTCCTTGTTCCATCACCGTCATACGAGGAAGAACGGTCCTTCGACAAGCTTGGGACCAACGGAGATTGGGCATTGAGTGAAATCCAGACTATCGTCATCCTGACCGGCGCCGGTGTTTCGGCCGAAAGCGGCATCGACACCTTTCGCGACGCAGGCGGATTGTGGGAACAGCACCGCGTCGAAGATGTCGCGACGCCCGAGGGCTTTGCCCGCGACCCCGACCTTGTCCTGCGCTTTTACGACATGCGGCGCGTGGCGATCCAGGCGAAACAGCCCAACGCGGCGCACCATGCGCTCGCGCGCCTCGATGCCGAATGGCCGGGCGAGTTGTTGATCGTCACCCAGAATATCGACGATTTGCACGAGCGCGCGGGGGCGCGGCGGCTCATCCACATGCACGGCGAGCATCTGAATGCCTGGTGCACCGGCTGCGACGCGCGCAGCCCGTGGACCGCGCCGCTGATCGACCGGCCCGCCTGCCCCGCGTGCGGCGCCCACGGGCATCTGCGCCCCGACGTCGTCTGGTTCGGCGAGATGCCCTACCGGATGGAAGACATCTATCGCGCGATCAATCGCGCCGACCTGTTCGTGTCGATCGGCACGTCGGGCGCGGTCTATCCCGCCGCGGGTTTCGTGCGCGAGGCGCGCGCGTCGGGCGCGCGCACGCTCGAACTCAACATGGAGCCGAGCCAGGGCAGTCACTGGTTCGACGAGGCGCGGCACGGCCCCGCGACCTGGCTGGTGCCCGAGTGGGTCGAAGAGATGCTGGGCGGTTGAGGCCGCGCAGCGCGCGCTGACGAGCCCCTGTATCTCGCCTAAAGCCGCTCGGCCTGCACCACCGTGTCCGACGCGCGCAGCGCCGACAATATGCGCATCACATGGTGGACATCGCGCACCTCGACGACGACGTCATAGGTGTGAAAGCCCCCCTCGCGGTTCGACAGGCGCAGATTGGTGATGTTCGCCGAATTGGCGGCGAGGATGCCCGACATTTCGGCGAGCGTGCCGGGTTCGTTGCGGATGACGATGCACAGCCGCGCGTTACCGCCTTCGCTGTCCTCCTGCCAGCGAAGGTCGATCCAGTCGGCATCGACGCCGTCGGCGAGGCTGGGGCAATCGATGACATGCACCTCGATCCCCTCGTCGGCGCGCGCCAGGCCGACGATACGGTCGCCGGGCACCGGATGGCAGCAGTCGGCAAGCTTGTAGGCGACCCCCGGCGTCAGCCCCTCGATCGACACCGCCGCGCCCTGGCGCAGCTTGCCCGGCTTTGATTTCATCTCGGCAGTGATGCCGGGGACCAGCGCCTCGAGCAGCATATTGTCCGAAAGCTGGCGCTTGCCGATCGCGACATACAGCGCGGTGTCGTCGTCGAGCCGCAGCCGCTCGCGTGCCGCCGCGCGGGCCTTGTCGCCGATCTTGTTGGGCAAGCGCGCGATGATCTCGTCGTACATCTTGCGCCCCAGCGTGGCGAGTTCGACCTTTTCCTTCGACCGGACGTGGCGGCGGATCGCCGCGCGCGCCTTGCCGGTGACGGCAAAGCCGAGCCACGTCGGCTGCGGCGTCTGTTTTTCGGACGAGAGGATTTCGACCGTGTCGCCGTTGGCAAGCTGCGTGCGCAGCGGGACGAGCCGGCCGTTGACCTTTGCCCCCACGGTGCAGTCGCCAAGTCCCGTGTGGACGGCATAGGCGAAATCGACCGGCGTTGCGCCCTTGGGCAATTGGTGCAGGCTGCCCTTCGGCGTGAAGGCAAAGATGCGATCCTGATACATCGCGATCCGCGTGTTTTCGAGCAGCTCGTCGGGATCGTGCGTCTGTTCGAGGATTTCGATCAGGTCGCGGATCCACCCTGCCTGCCCATCGGGACCGCTGCCGCCCTGTTTATACGCCCAGTGGGCGGCAAAACCGAATTCGGACTGCTGGTGCATCGACAGGCTGCGGATCTGGATTTCGATGCGCATGTTCTGCTGGTGCATGATCGTCGTGTGCAGCGATTTGTAGCCGTTGCGCTTCGGGGTCGAGATATAGTCCTTGAAGCGGCCGGGGACCATTTTCCACTTGCTGTGGATAAGCCCCAGCGCCGCATAGCAATCGGCGTCGGTCGGGGTGACGATGCGAAAGGCGATGATGTCGGTCACCTGTTCGAAGCTGACGTGGCGTTCCTGCATCTTGCGCCAGATCGAATAGGGATGCTTTTCGCGCCCCGACACCTCGGCCTCGATCCCCGCACCGCCAAGCAGCTCCTTGAACTCACGGGTTATCGCGGCGACCTTGTCCTTGCCGCCGGCGGTCAGCTTGGCGAGGCGACCGGTGATCGTCGCATAAGCCTCGGGCTCCAGCTCGCGAAACGCCAGCAGCTGCATCTCGCGCATATATTCATACATGCCGATCCGCTCGGCGAGCGGGGCATAGATGTCCATCGTCTCCTTGGCGATGCGCCGCCGCTTGTCAGGATTCTGGATGAAATGCAGCGTGCGCATATTGTGCAATCGGTCGGCGAGCTTGACCAGCAGCACGCGGATGTCGTCGGACATGGCGAGCAGGAATTTGCGCAGATTTTCCGCGGCACGCTCATTTTCGGTCTGTGCCTCGATCTTGCTGAGCTTGGTCACGCCATCCACCAGCCGCCCGACATCGGCACCAAACAGGCGCTCGATCTCCTCGGGCGTCGTCAGCGTATCCTCGAGCGTGTCGTGGAGCAGCGCGGTGACGATCGTCTCGCAATCGAGGTGCAGGTCGGTCAAAATCCCCGCCACCTCGACCGGATGGCTGAAATAGGGGTCGCCCGACGCGCGCTTCTGGCTACCATGCTTCTGCACGGTAAACACATAGGCGCGGTTCAGCAGCGCCTCGTCGACGTCGGGATCATAAGCGCGCACGCGCTCGACAAGTTCATATTGCCTCAGCATCATGTCCAATGTCGTCGCTGGCGCTTATATTGCAATGCGAAATTTGCGTGCGCGCCGCCCAAGACGTTAGCAACTTTGGTAAAGCGCGTTGGAAGCATCGTGCGCCGCCGCTAGGACGGGAGCCGAATGGGGACCGAAGCTCTTGATTCGACGGCGCCGCCGCGCGTGTCGATGGTCATGCCCGTGCACAATGGCGCACGCTGGCTGGCGGAGGCGATTGAGTCGATACTTGCACAGGATTTTACCGATTTTGAGCTGATCCTGGTCGACGATGCCTCGCGCGATGCGTCGCCCGCGATCATGGCCGAGGCCGCCGTGCGCGACGCGCGCGTCCGGCTCTTGCGCCTCGACGCCAACATGGGCCTTCCCGCGGCGCTCAATCACGGCTTTGCCGCGGCGCGCGGCGTGCTGCACAGCTGGACGTCCGACGACAATCTGCTCCGCCCGCAGATGCTGACGCGCCTCGTCGCCACGCTCGACGCGCACCCCCACGCCGACATCGTCCACGCCGATTTCATGATGATCGACGATATGGGCGTCGAAATCGGTCTATCGCCCATCGGACCCGTCGAACGATTGCTCTACGGCAACAATGTCGGCGCCTGCTTTCTGTATCGCGCGCATGTGACCGAGGCGCTCGGCGGTTATGACACCCACCTGTTCGGGGTCGAGGATTATGATTTCTGGTTGCGCGCGGTGCAGCGTTTCACCTTCGTCGCGCTGCACGAGGATCTCTATCTCTATCGCAAACATGGCGGCAGCCTGACCAACCAGCGCGCCGAACAGATCCAGGCGCTGACCGTGCAAATCGTCGAGCGCGCGCTGCCCGACACGCTACCGGCGCGCAGCCGCGCTGAAATTCTCGTCGGCCTCGCGCTGCACAGCCAGCGCCGCTGGCGCCTCGACCTTGTCGGCCGCGCGCTGCGCGCGCATCCGGCGCCGGTCGTCGCGCGCCTGCCTGCGCTGGCGCACTGGTCCCTCGTCGTCGCGCGCAACCGCCTTACCGCCTGAGGCGTCGCGCGCACTTCCCGTTGCGAAATGCAACGCAGGCCCTATATTTTTTTGGCGCGGGCACCGATTTTACGTTAGGGCTTTGGTCATGGGAAAATTACGCGAAGTCTTGAACGATCTCGATGGGGGCAATTGCGCGCTGCCGCTGGCGCTGGAGGCGATGGGCGAACGCTGGTCGTTCATGATCTTGCGCGCGGCGTTCAACGGCGTGCATCATTTCGAGGAGTTCCAGCAAGAGCTCAATATCGCGCGCAATATCCTCTCGAACCGGCTGTCGAAGCTGGTTGATCACGGCATCATGGCGCGCGAGGTGATGGCCGAGGACCGGCGCAAGGTGCGCTACCAGCTTACCGAAAAGGGTATCGACCTGTTGCCCGCGATGATCGCGCTTCGCCAATGGGGCGAAAAATGGGGCGCCGGCGTGCCATCGACCCCCGTCCTTGTCGATGCCCGCGACGAACAGCCGATCGGCCCCGTCCGCCTGACCGCGCACGACGGCCGCGTGATCGGCTACAAGGAATTGCTGTGGAAGCATCGCGCCGAGCTCCAGCCGCTCGGCCAGGCGCGCGTGCGGGCCGACGCGCCCGCGGCGCCGGTCGCGGCCGAATGATCGGCCGCGGCACCGCGCGCCCTCTCCCGCGCGGCCGTTGACCATCGCTATTACGCAGACCCCCATGCCGCTGTTTCGACTGACCTCGCCCGGTCCCTTTTTCGATAACAAGGTCCGGGCCTTCTGGAATTTGCAGCTGTTGGGCTGGACCGCGTGGCTCGGCTTGCGCGGCGTATCGGGTCTGGCCAACGGCCAGGCGTTCACCTTCTTCATCCCGCAAACGATTTCGGCGATCACCGGCTTCTCGCTCACGCTGATCCTGTCGGTATGCTACCGCGCGCTCATCAATCGCCGACCGCTTTTGATGTGGGGGGTCAGTTTCGGGCTGGCGGGGCTTGCGACCGCGCTCTGGGCGTTCATCGACGCCTGGGTCGCGCAAATCCAGAATCCTAACAGCGAAGCCGGTTTCACCAGCCTGCTGCTCGGCGCGGTCTATATCGACGCGACCTCGCTCGCCGCCTGGTCGGCGCTCTATTTCGCGATCAACTATTTCCTTCAGCTCGAGGAACAGAATGACCGCGTGCTCCGTCTGGAAGCGCAGGCGGCGTCGGCGCAGCTTGCGATGCTGCGCTACCAGCTCAATCCGCATTTCCTGTTCAACACGCTCAACAGTATTTCCACGCTTGTGCTCTTGAAACAGGCCGAGCCCGCGAACGCGATGCTCTCGCGCCTTTCGGCTTTTCTGCGCTACACGCTCGCCAACGAGCCGACCGCGCAGGTGACGCTGGCGCAGGAGATCGAGACGCTGAAGCTCTATCTCGATATTGAGAAGATGCGGTTCGAGGAACGACTGCGGCCGCATTTCGCGATCGATCCCGCGGTCGCGCGCGCGCGCCTGCCCTCGCTGCTGCTTCAGCCGCTCATCGAAAATGCGATCAAATATGCGGTGACCCCGCAGGAGGACGGCGCCGACATCACCATTTCCGCACAGCTGGCCGGTCAAAATGTCCGGATCACCGTGTCCGACACCGGCGCGGGATTGTCAGGCGACCGCACCGACCCCACCACGGGCGTTGCAACGGAATCGACCGGCGTGGGTTTAGCCAATATCCGGGACCGTCTGGCGCAGGCTTTTGGCGACCAGCACCGGTTCGAAGCCCATGCGGGCGCTGACGGTGGCTTCACGGTGGTGGTCGAGTTTCCGTTTCAGCCCGATGGGCAAGCAAGAATTGGAACCGAAAGCACATGACGATCAGAACCATCCTGGTGGATGACGAAAAATTGGCGACCCAGGGGCTGCAATTGCGGCTTGAGGCGCATTCGGATGTCGAGGTGGTCGACACCGCGCAAAACGGCCGCGAGGCCATCCGCAAGATCAAGACGCACAAACCCGACCTCGTCTTCCTCGACATCCAGATGCCGGGGTTCGACGGATTTTCGGTGATCCAGGGGTTGATGGAGGTCGAGCCGCCGCTCGTCGTCTTCGTCACCGCCTATTCGGATCATGCCATCCGCGCGTTCGAAGCGCAGGCGGTCGATTATCTGGTGAAACCCGTCGAACCCGAACGCCTTGCCGACGCGCTCGACCGCGTGCGCCAGCGGCTTACCGAAAAGCGCGGTGCCGCCGAGGTTGAACGACTGAAGACGGTGCTTGCCGAGGTCGCGCCCGAAGCGGTCGAGGATTATGACGCCGAGACCCAGCCCGATACGCACGCGGCCGATCGTTACGAAAAGATGATCAACATCAAGGATCGCGGCCAGATTTTCCGTGTCGATGTCGACAGCATCGAACGCATCGACGCGGCGGGCGATTATATGTGCATCTATACCGCCGACAACAGCCTGATCCTGCGCGAAACGATGAAGGATCTGGAAAAGCGGCTCGACCCGCGCAATTTCCAGCGCGTGCATCGCTCGACGATCGTCAATCTGAGCCAGGTCAAGCAGGTCAAACCGCACACCAACGGCGAATGTTTCCTCGTGCTCGGATCGGGCGCACAGGTGAAGGTCAGCCGGAGCTACCGCGACGTCGTGGCGAGGTTCGTGCATTAAGTTCGGCTCGCACGAAGCCACGAAGCCACAAAGAAGCACTCCCGCCCCGTTTGCCCTGAGCTTGTCGAAGGGCCGTTCTTTCTTTGCAACGCTGAAGAGAAGAACGGTGCTTCGACAGGCTCAGCACGAGCGAAATTGAACGGATTCTTTGTGGCTTCGTGGCTTTGTGCGAGTCTCAATCGGGGGCGCAGCGTCTAAAGCTGATGCCCCGTCCGGTCGCGCTTCGTCGCCAGATATTGCGCGTTGTGGGGGTTGGTCGGCAGCGCGAGGGGCAGGCGCTCGACCACCTCGACGCCCTCCTTTTCCAGCCGCGCGACCTTTTCGGGATTGTTGGTCATCAGGCGGATTCGCGGCACATTTAGCAATTCCAGCATCCGCGCCGCGATCGCAAAATCGCGCGCCTCGACAGGGAAACCCAGCCGCAGGTTCGCGTCGACCGTGTCGTAACCCTGATCCTGCAACGCATAGGCGCGCAGCTTGTTGACCAGCCCGATGCCGCGGCCTTCCTGCCTCAGATAAAGCAGTACGCCCCACGGCGCATCGGCCATCGCGTGCAGCGCGGCGTGGAGCTGCGGCCCGCAGTCGCATTTGAGGCTGCCGAGCACGTCGCCGGTCAGGCATTCGCTGTGCAGGCGGACGACCGGCGGATTGCCATCGCGCTTGCCGATGACCAGCGCGACATGATCCGACGCTTCTTCGGGCGAGCGGAAGGCGACGATCTCGGCGCTTTCGCTCGCCGCGACGGGCAGGCGCGCGCGCGCGGCGATGTCGAGCCGCGCCGGGTCGAGCAGCGCCGCGACATCGTCGGCGCTGCACATGGTTTCGGCCTCGCCCGCCGCTGCGTGCACGAAAAAGGCGGGGAGCAGGCCCGCGTGGCGCGCCATCGTCATCGCCGCCGCGGCCGCCGCGTCGCCGCCGGTCGCGACGGTGCGAAACGGGCCCTTCAACGGATTCGCCAGGTCGAGCGCGGGGTCGGCAATCGCCAGCGCCGCCGCGACCGTATCGGCGGCGCCGGCAAGCCGAACGGGTCCGGGCGTCGCCGCCGCGCGCTGGTTGGTGAGCTTCAGCGTCACCGCGCGCTCGCCCGACAGCAACACATCGCCGCTTGCAAACGCCGCAAGCGCGCCGTCGCGCGCGCTTTCGACCGCGAGCAGGTCGAGCGCGCCGTCGGCGCCGGTGACGCGCAGCGGCCAGCCGCGGCGCAGCGCGTCGATCGCGCGCGCCGCCTGCCGGGCGCCCCGATCGTGCGGCGCGCCGCTCAAAAGGCGAACTCGGTGATGAGCGGAATATGGTCCGAAGGACGCTCCCAGCTCCGCGCCGGCTGGACGATGCGGTGCGACACCGCCTTGTCGAGCAGGTCGGGCGTCACCCACATATGGTCGAGGCGGCGACCGCGGTTCGACGCCTGCCAATCCTTCGCGCGATAACTCCACCAGGTATAGAGCGGCGTCGGCGCGGCAATGAAATGGCGCCCCAGATCGACCCAGTTCGATGCGGCCTGCAGCTGCGCGAGCGTTTCGACCTCGACCGGCGTATGGCTGACGACATCGAGCAGCGCCTTGTGGTTCCACACATCGCTTTCGAGCGGCGCGACGTTGAAATCGCCGGTGAGTACCGTCGGCGTCCCGTTCAGCGCGCCCGACCATTCGGTCATGCGGCCAAAGAAATCGAGCTTCTGTCCGAATTTCGGGTTGAGGTCGCGGTCGGGAATGTCCCCGCCCGCGGGAATATAGACATTGTCGAGCCGCACGCCCGACGGCAGCGTGATACCGATATGGCGCGCCTCGCCATTCGCCTGCCAGTCATATTTGCGCACATCGGCAAGCGGGAGCCGGCTGACGATCGCGACGCCATGGTGCATCCGCTGACCGTGGGTCACGATGTGCCGGTAACCCAGCGCCTCGAACATCGTTTTCGGGAACAGTCCGCATTCGACCTTGGTCTCCTGCAGGCAGAGGACATCGGGCGCTTCCTCGCGCAGGAATTTCTCGACGATGCCGATACGGGCGCGGACGCTGTTGATATTCCACGAAGCGATGCTGGTGCGAGTCATGCGGGTGGCTCTATCGGTGCGGGATGCCGTTCGCAATGCGATTGCGTCAGCGGCAAAAAGGCACCGGATACATTAAACCCCCGTCCCAGGGGCGGTGGAACGGGGGTTCAAGGTCAGCGTTCGTCACGCTCTTGAATGAAGGTGCCGGCCAACCCGGTAGGGGCAACAGGGGGAAACCCAAATCCGGGGGCCGTGTTGGCGCCTTCGAGAGAAGAAATAGCTCGTCTTCCCTGTCGCCAAGCTGAACGAAAAGCGACGCATCGCCGCCACATTTGTCGTTCGTCGATGCCTGACGTCGGTTGGTCGGCGAACCGGCGCATCGCGGCATCCGCAAGCAGTGCCGGTCGCCCGAAACCCGATCAGCGCCCGCGGCGATTGGGCCGCGGATCGGTCCAGCGAAACGCCGAATCGGCGACCGCGACGTTGAACTTCTGGTTCGAAAGGTCGATCCGCGTCCGGTTGTTCTGCGAATCGAGCGCGACCCAGCCGCGCAGACGCAGCTCCGCCGGTGACGCGCCGTCGCGCACGAACACCATCGTGATCGTGCCATATTCGGGGCGTTTCGGATCCTTGACCTCGACGCTCAGCACGTCCTTGCTCCCCGTCGGCAGCAGCCGCGCATATTTCGACAGGTCGCGGTCGGGGTCGAGCAGCGCGCCGAGCGGCGAGTTTTTCACCGGCCAGCTTTGCACCTGCCGCACTTCATAGTCGATCACCGTCAGACGGCTGCCGTCGCCAACGATCAGCATCGGCACGCCCTTTTGATACTGAAAGCGGATCTTGCCGGGGCGTTTGAGGGTCAGCTTGCCCGACAGGCGCTGGCCGTTGCGGTCGGTCTGGACGAAATCGGCGGTCATCGTGCTCGTCGCTTTCAGGTGCGACTGCACCGACGACAGGGCGTTCGCCGACTGGGCTATCGCGGGGGCGGTGAGGGCAAGTCCGGTCGCTGCCAATGGCGTCAACGTCCAGGCGGCAAGGCGGATCATATTATTCTTGGTCATTTGGCTCTCATATCTCTTTTCGACAGTTCGTTTCTCGCAACCGGGCATTGAACCCGCCCTGAACTGTTGTTTCATCTCACCGTCATCCCGGCGCAGGCCGGGATCTCGCCGTTTCAGCATGGCGCTTCGTTGAGATCCCGGCCTTCGCCGGGATGACGATTGAAAGAAGGTGATGGTTCAATCGGCCTATCGCGGCTGGCCATATTGGTCGGTGAGCACGTCGCGGCGGCCGACATGGTTGGGCGGGCTGACCAGCCCCTCCTCCTCCATCCGCTCGATCAGCCGCGCGGCGCTATTATAGCCGATACGCAATTGCCGCTGGAGCCAGCTGGTCGACGCTTTCTGGCTTTCGACGACGATCTGGCAGGCCTTGGCATACATGCGGTCCTCGGCGCTGTCGCCGCCCGCGGGCGCCCCTTCCATCGCGAAGCCCCCATCCTCGGGATCTTCGGTGACGCTCTCGATATAGTCGGGGCGACCCTGCCCCTTCCAGTGATCGGCGACCGCGCGCACCTCGTCGTCCGACACAAAGGGGCCGTGGATGCGCGTGATCTGCTTGCCGCCGGGAACATACAGCATGTCGCCCTTGCCGAGCAGCTGTTCGGCGCCGGCTTCGCCAAGGATGGTGCGGCTGTCGATCTTCGACGTCACGTTGAAGCTGATGCGTGTCGGCAGGTTCGCCTTGATGACGCCGGTGATGACGTCGACCGACGGGCGCTGCGTCGCGAGAATCAGGTGGATGCCCGCCGCGCGCGCCTTTTGCGCAAGCCGCTGGATCAGGAATTCGACCTCCTTGCCCGCAGTCATCATCAAATCGGCAAGCTCGTCGACGACGATCACGATCTGCGGCAGCGGCGCATAGTCGAGCGTCTCTTCTTCATAGACCGGCTGGCCGGTGTCGGGGTCATATCCGGTCTGGACGCGGCGGCCGAGCGACTTGCCCTTGGCGAGCGCGGCGCGGACCTTGTCGTTGTAAGACGCCAGGTTGCGCACCGACAGCGACGACATCATCCGGTAGCGATCCTCCATTTGTTCGACCGCCCATTTGAGCGCCCGGATCGCCTTCTTGGGTTCGGTGACCACCGGGGCGAGCAGATGCGGAATATCGTCATAGACGCTGAGTTCCAGCATCTTGGGATCGATCATGATCATCTTCACCTGATCGGGACCAAGGCGATAGAGCAGCGACAATATCATCGCGTTGAGCCCGACCGACTTGCCCGAACCGGTCGTCCCCGCAATCAGCAGGTGCGGCATCGGCGCGAGGTCGGCGATCATCGGGTCGCCGCTGATATTCTTGCCGAGGATGATCGGCAGTGCCCCGGAATGATCCTGAAACAGCGCGCTGCCGATGATTTCGTGCAGCACCACCGATTCGCGGTGCGCATTGGGCAATTCGATGCCGATGACGGTGCGGCCGGGGATCGGCGCGATGCGCGCCGACAGCGCCGACATATTGCGCGCGATGTCGTCGGCCAGGTTCGACACGCGGCTCGCCTTGGTGCCCGGTGCGGGTTCGAGCTCGTACATGGTGACGACGGGGCCCGGCCGCACCGCGGTGACCACCCCTTTGACCTGGAAATCCTCGAGCACCGATTCGAGCAGCCGCGCATTGCGTTCGAGCGCTGCCTTGTCGATCTGACCGGCCGGCCGTTCGGACGCAGGGGTGAGCAGGTCGATCGACGGCAATTGATAGTGCGTGAACAGCTCGGTCTGCGGCTTGGGTTTCGGCTTCGACGGCACGGTGCGCTGCACCGGTTCGGCGATCTCGGGCGGGGCGCGGTCGACGGGTTCGGCGACGGCGCGCGGCCGTACGGCGCGGTCCATGAAGCCGGGCGCCTTTTCCGCCTCGTACGGCGCGGGGCGCCCGGGTTCGACGATGCGGCTGCTTGTCGCCGCGGGCAGGTGGAAGCGCGACGCCCAGCCCTTTTCCAGCCGCAGCGCGCGCCACGCGAGGAACAGGCCGATCCCGACGAGCAGCAGGATCGTCGCAAAGCGGATCAGCGCGGCAGCCGGTTCGCCCGCGCTGGCAAACAGCGGGGCGATCGCGCCACCAACCAGCAGCGCGATGATCCCGCCCCACCCCGCAGGCATCGGCGCGCTGGTCGCGGGTGACCAGAGTTCGGCGCCCAACCCGACGAGCAGGATGCCGATGAAGCTGTACGACAGCTGGCGCGGCCAGTGCGGCTGCGCTTCCCCCATCCACATCCGCCACGCGATGATCGCGAGCAGCGGCAGCAACAGGACAACGCCGATACCGCCGATCGACAGGCCGATGTCGGCGAACCACGCGCCGGCATTGCCCATCCAGTTCGCCGCGGTGCCGCCGGCCGCGGTGTTGAGCGCCGCGTCGGTACTGTCATAGGTCGCGAACGCAAGGGTCAGGAACAGCGTGAACAACCCGAGCGCGGCCGCCGCCGCGATCACGATCGACCGGGCGATACTCTGGCGGAAAACCGTGCGCCAATCGGCCTTTCCGGGTGCGGCCTTGCGGCTAGCCATGCTCTCTTCACGTCCCTGATGATGTCCCATCGCGATATGCGCATGGGGCGGAGTCGCCGTCAAGCGCGGGGCAAGGCTGCGGGTTGGCGGGGACTCGCACAAAGCCACGAAGCCACAAAGATCGGCAGCGCGGCGACGCGGCTTTCAATTCCAATCGTCGCATCCACCGCGCCGCTGGAGCGAAAGCCGCCGGATCGAAAGAGGTATCGATCGATCCGGTACCGCTTTTTTGCGGCTTCGTGGCTTTGTGCGAAATGAATTTCCGGACCTTTGATCCGGGCTGCTCCCGCTTTTCAAGACCTGCTTTGCGGTCTAGGGCAGGGTCATGACCGACATCCAACGCAGCGACGTGATCATCTCCGGCGGCGGGCTCGTCGGGCAGACGCTTGCGCTTGCGCTCGCGCATCACGGCCTGTCGGTTCAGATGGTCGATCCCGCCGATCCGGTGGCCGCGATCGCGCCGGGCTTCGACGGCCGCGCCTCGGCGATTGCCAGCGCAACTTGGCAGATGCTCGAGGTGCTGGGCATCGCCCACCGTCTCGTCGGCCATGGCTGCCCGATCCGCGCGATCAAGGTCGGCGACGGCGCACCTGACAGCAGTCGCGGCGGCGACCTCGATTTCGTCACCAAAGAGGGCGATCCGCCGCTCGGCACGATGGTCGAAAACCGCCAGCTTCGTATCGCGCTCGCCGCCGCGCTCGCCGATGCGCCGCTCGTGCGCATGTTGATGCCCGCGGCGGTGACGTCGCGCGCGATCGACGCGCATGGCGTCACGCTTACCCTTGCCAACGGAACGAAGCTCGCCGCGCCGCTGCTGATCGTCGCCGAAGGCCGCCGCTCGCCAACGCGCGACGCTGCCGGGTTCAGCATCGCGAACTGGTCCTATCATCATCATGCGATGATCGGCGCGGTCGCACATGAGCGGCCGCACGGCCATGTCGCGCACGAAATCTTCTATCCCTCGGGGCCCTTCGCGCTGCTCCCGCTCGTCGACGATGCCGAGGGCCGGCATCGCTCGGCCTTCGTCTGGACGGTATCGGAAAAGGACGGCCCCGGCTTTGCCAAGCTCGGCGACCGCGGCTTCACCGCCGAACTCGAAAAGCGCGCGGGCGGCGTGCTCGGCGCGATGCAGCTTGTTGCGCCGCGCATGACCTATCCGCTCGGCTTCCACCACAGCGCATCGATCGTCGCCGACCGCATCGCGCTTGTCGGCGACGCCGCGCATGGCATCCACCCGATTGCGGGGCAGGGGCTGAACCTTGGCCTGCGCGACGTTGCGGCGCTCACCGAAGTGCTCGTCGAAGGCGCGCGACTCGGTCTCGACCTCGGCGATGCCGCGCTGCTCGCGCGTTACCAGCGCTGGCGCGGGCTCGACAATCTGATGGTCAGTCTCGCGACCGACGGGCTCACGCGCCTGTTCGGTATTCCCGGTCGCGCCGCCGCCGCGGTGCGCCGCACCGGGCTCGGCGCGGTGCAGCGTATGCCGATGCTCAAACGCTTCTTCATGGACGAAGCCCGCGGCGAAGCGGGTGACCTCCCGCGTTTGCTGGCGGGGACGGAGATTTAGGCGCGAGCCTTCAGCGGTACCGCAACGCGCGCATTAATAAGGATTATTGCAGCGTCGCGCGCCCATCGTCGCTGTCGAACCGGCCGAAAAACTGCATCAGCTGGATTACCAGTTCGGCGCGCGCTTCGATCGGCGTCGCTTCGAGCAGCGCCTGCTTGGCGGCGGCGTCGAACGGCGCAACCTGTGCGATCCCGTTGACCAGCGTTTCATCGTCGAGCTGACCGACCGAATCCCAATCGACGACATACCCCTGCCGTGCGGCGAATCTTTTGGCCTCGCGTTCGAGGCTCGCGCGCTCAATGCTCGCCAGCGCCGCATCACCCTCGGCCTCCAGCTCGATCTCGGCCTCGACCTGCCGGAACGGCGTCGTGACGTCGAGCTCGCGGCGGACGCGAAAGCGCGCGACGCCTTCCAGAACGAGGTTGAAACGCCCTTCGTCGAGCGCCTCGACATCGACGATGCGCCCCACACAGCCCACATCATAAAGCGCCGGCGGCTCACGGTCCTCTTCGCCGGGAATCTGACGCGGCTGGATCATCCCGATCTGGCGATCGCGCGCCAGCACCTCCTGTACCATCGCCGAATAGCGCGGCTCGAAAATATGCAGCGGCAGGTGCAGCCCGGGAAACAGCACCGCGCCGGTGAGCGGAAAGATCGCGATCCGCTGAATGGTCAAAGGCGCGGCTGCGCTCATCACCCGAACAGGATCAGCGACAGGCGGCGGCGCTGCGCCGAAACCCAGGCGTCTTCAAGCCCTACCGCTTCGAACAGCGCCAGCAATTTGGCGCGCGCGGCGCCGTCCTGCCAATCGCGGTCGTCGGCGATGATGTGGAGCAGATTGTTGGCGGCGGCATCGCGCTGCCCCGCGCCGATCTGCGCCGCGGCAAGGTCCAGCCGCGCCTGATGGTCGTCGGGATTCGCGGCGACCGCGGCCTCGAACGCCGCGAGCTCGCCGGCGTCGGGCGCATCGGCGGCGAGCGCCAGCGCGCTCTTCGCCTGTGTGATCGCCGGATCGGCCGCCATCTCGGCGGGCAAGGCGTCCAGCACCGCCTGCGCGCCCGCGACATCGCCGGCGATCAGCATCGCGCGGATGAGGCCGCCGTGGGCGGCGGCGTTGTCAGGGGCGATCTCGATGATCTGGCCAAAGATGCTCGCGGCGCGCGCGCCGTCGCCCTCGGCGAGCACGCTCTCGCCCATTTCGATCAGCGGCGCGATCTCGACCGCACGGGCGGTCGCCTCGCTCTCGATCGGCAGCTGCGCGAGCAACTGGTCGAGCATCGTCTTGAGCTGGCTTTCGGTGCGCGCATTGGTCAGGTTGGCGACGGGCTGGCCCTGAAAGATCGCATAGACGGTGGGGATCGACTGGACCTGGAACTGGCTGGCGATGAAGCGATTCGCATCGACGTCAACCTTGGCCAGGACGACGCCCCTGTCGGCATAGTCGGCGGCAACCTTTTCCAGTACAGGGCTGAGCTGCTTGCACGGCCCGCACCATTCGGCCCAGAAATCGAGGATGACGAGGCTGGTCATCGACGGTTCGACGACGTCGCGGCGGAAGGCTTCGACAGCTTCCTTTTCCTGGGGGTTCAGACCGAGAGTGGCCACGGCAGCAATGCTCCTTGTTATGTGCTTGGCTGCTTATGTGGGAATTCCCGCCGATATGCCAACCCTTCGCCAAAAAACGCAAACAGGGCTTGCCGAGTCAAAAAGCCGGTGCTAATCGCCCGCCTCACCCGCTGGCACCACCCGGTCGCCAGCCGCCAGAGCGGGCGTAGCTCAGGGGTAGAGCACAACCTTGCCAAGGTTGGGGTCGAGGGTTCGAATCCCTTCGCCCGCTCCAGAATTTCAATGAAATTTCAAGCGTTTGTTGGCCAATCGGCCGCATTCTGCTTGGAGACAAGAGCCGGCAAGACGAGCGTTGTCTCCATATTGTCTCCGATATTTCTCGAAGAGAATGCCGCTCTAGCGTTGGGCGGCGTAAGCTTCTCAATCCAATCCGCCTTCCCGGTGTCTTCGCAGCGCCGCGGCTAGGGCGGAGCGATCGCGCACGTGGGATGGAGCTGTGATCGATGGTATGGGCGGCGACGTTTGTGCTTGAGGAAGTCGCCCGACGGAATTCAGATACAGTACGACTTGATTGCTGCCCCGGATCGGGGGAACCTCGCCATCGAGCAAATAGATTCGGCTCACAACAGCGAGCCCCGAGCATTGGGGCGGCGACAGAGGCGCAGCGTGAGAATTGATGCCGAAGTCTAATTTGGAAAGGCGCCCGACGGCAAGAACGGGTTGGGAACGTGCCTGAGAGCGTAGAAGGAGAAAAATGCGTCTTGCGTTGATCGAACGCCATGGAACAGAGATTTTGGGGTCACCCTCGATCGATAGCTTACACGAAGCGCTTGCGCGCGCGGCCCGCGACATGGGCTTTGATCGCTTTGCCCTTTCTCTCGAGATTGGGCGTGGTGTGGAATGTGGCACTTCCGTGCTCATTCACGATTATCCGCCCGGATGGGCCGACATATACACGAGTTTCAATCTCGCCGAGACGGATCCCGTCCTGCGCGCTTCAGAACAAAGCCTACTCGCTTTTCGGTGGACAGAACTGCGGAACATGGTTCCGATGACCAAGGACGAAACCGTGACGTTCGAAATGGGTCAGCGGCACGGCCTCGCCGATGGATTCTCGGTTCCACGCCATCTTCCCGGTTCGATGACCGGGTGCTGCACATTTGCAGTTGGAGCGGACACTCCCATGCCAAATGAGAATATTGTTGTCGCGGACGCGCTCGGGGCTACGGCGATCGCGCGGGCGCGCCTCCTGTCGGGCTGGCCTATGCCTCTTCCGGAAACGAGGCTTACCGATCGGCAGCGAGACTGCGTCCTGTGGGCGGCGCGCGGCAAGACCGATTGGGAGATTTCGCGGATTCTTAACATTGGACGCGAGACCGTCATTCAACATCTCAGCGATGCGCGCCAACGTTATAGTACCAGCAATCGCGCCTCCCTGATTCTATGCGCCCTATTCGACGGAGTGATAGGCTTCGCCGACATTTTCCGCTGGCGCAAACGCCGCTGACGGCCCTCTGGGGGATGGCGCGCGCTTCAGCGTCCGCCATCCCCATTTATTGGGATACCGGCTCATCCTCTCTGGTGTTTTTCTACACGGACCAACGTGGAGAAAATCATGCAGCAGCAAATAGATCATGATGTGGAAGTCGATGAAGCTGGCGCCCTGCGCGCAATGTTCGAAGCCCGGAAGGAAGTTTTCGTCGATCTCTTGAAATGGGATTTGCCCGTTCTTGCTGAGAAATTCGAAGTTGATCAGTTCGATGATCCGAATGCCGAATATCTCATCTTGCTGGAAGATGGCGTTCGGCATCGCGCCTCTGCCCGTCTTCTTCGAACCGACCGACCCCATCTGCTGAACGGCCTTTATCCGCACCTCTGCGCCGGCCCGGTCCCTGCGGGTCCGACGATCCGGGAGATTACGCGCTTCTGCCTCGACAGACATCAGCGCGCCGTCGCCAGGCGCAGTGCGCGCAATCAGCTCGTGACCGCGCTGGTGGATTACGCTCTTCTCCACGGCATCACGGAATACACAGGCGTCGCGGAACAGGACTGGTTTGAACAAATCCGGGACTTCGGATGGAAGTGCGAGTCACTGGGGCAGCCCTTCAGGCACGACGGACGATCGCTTGTCGCCCTTCACATTCATGTCGATCAGGTGACCCCTGAGCTTCTCCGCGCCGGTGGCGTCTTTGAACCGCTCCGCCTCACGCCCGCAACGCAGAGCATCGGAGGGCCGGCTCAATGAACGCTCGCGTCGCTGTACACGTATCCGCAGAAGACTGGACGGAGCAGCTGCTTCGCGAAGGCTACTGCATCATACCGGATGCCCTGCCTCCCTCTACTATCGCCAAACTCGACGCGGATCTCGATCCGGTCTTTGACGCCACGCCTTTCTGCCAAGGCCGCTTTTATGGAGAACGAACGAAGCGGTTCGGCAGTTTGCTGAAGCGTTCGGACTACGCAACTTCGCTTGTCCTCCACCCAATCATTATCGCGATGGTGGAGAGAATTCTGGCCCCGGCCTGTGACCGGATTCAGCTCAATGTCGCACAGGCAATCGAGATTCATCCAGGCGAGCCTCGCCAGCTGCCCCATCGCGATCACGACATGTGGCAGGGCGCGAAGGGCGACCATGAATATCTGATCAACGTGATCTGGCCCCTCACGCGCTTCTCAGCGGAAAATGGTGCGACGTTGATCTATCCGAGGAGCCATGGCCCAGTCGGCATATGCCGCGAGGATCCCGGCGAGCCGGTTGCCGCGGCTTGTTCTCCGGGCGCGGCCATCTGCTTTCTCGGCTCCACGGCGCATGGTGCCGGCGCGAACATCACTACCGATGTAAGGCGGGGGATTGTCGTCGGCTACTGTCTCGGCTGGCTCAAGCCATATGAAAATCAATGGCTAGCATATCCTCCAGATGTCGCACGCGGCTTCGCGCCCGAACTGGCGGCTCTGGTCGGCTATGCGCAGCACCGACCTAATCTGGGCAACTATGAAGGCCAGTGCCCATCCCTTCTGCTGGGTGACAGCCTGCCAGCGCATATCGGTGCAGTCGATGCACTGCGCCCGGATCAGCAGGCCATGCTCGAAAGCTTCGCCGAAGAGGTCGCCGGTTGAACCATGAGCCCAGCGCATGTCCTCGAACCGACCTATGATGCGCTTCGGCGCCGATTACTTAGCGGTGCCTGGCCATCAGGCCATAGGCTCGAAGCCGCTCGGCTGGCGTTGGAGTTCGACGTCAGCATAACTCCTGTACGCGATAGCCTCAATCGCCTGACGGGCGAACAACTGGTCCATTCCTTGCCCGGCGAGGGCTTTCACGTCCCTCGGCTCGACGAAACAGACTTATGCGCGATGCTCGATTGGCATCATGCACTGATCCGTCTCGCCTTGGAATGGACAGGGGCGCAGGAACGACAGATGCTGCTGCCAAAAGGATATAATGGGATTGCCACCCGAACGGCGCTGCTCTTTGCCGCCGCGGCTGGAGTATCTGAGAATGGCGAGTTGGAGTCAGCCGTCAGCTCAATTACGGCAAGGCTCAACCGCTATCGTCTGCGAGAGAATGAAGTCATCGCCGATGCAGCTGAGGAGCTGGATGCGATTGAGATATGCGTCCGCGCAGATGATCGCGCCGAACTCCTCCGCTTAATCGAAGATTATCATCGTCGGCGCCGTGATGTTGCTTCCCGCCTAGTCCGGTCGACCTACTGAGTTGATTTTTCCGCAGTTCCGGCGCCCAGCGCCTTGCCTTCCTTTCTGCTTCCCGCCATGTTTCAAATGCGTCGCGATCTGGCGATTGCGGCGCATAGTCACGCCAGGCATCAAGAACGTCAGTCCAACCGGGACCGGCGACCGTACCGGACACAGAACCTCCTTTTTGGGGTTCCAAACGGCGGCACAGCATTGGAATCGCGACAGACTGGCCCGGCCGGTCCGTCTTGCTGTTGCCCGGATTCTTCTTGTGTCGTCTGCATCGTTTCCAGCCTCTCCTTGCGCACCGTCGCGATCCGTCGCCGCAGGCTGCCATAACAGCCCGGCGACGCCCTATGGGCCGCCGGTGGAAGGCGAAAGGGTCTCGTCACTGAGTCTTGAGGATGCTTTTCGCAGCGAACGCGAAAAATTGCTTCGCTATATGGGGCGGCGCGTCGGCCAGGATATTGCGCCGGATATGGTCCAGGAGGTGTTCACGCGCGCGGTGGGGAGCGAGCAGGCCTCGCGGCTCGTTAACCCGGTGGCGTTCATCAGGCGAATTGCGCGAAACCTGCTGATCGATCGAGCGCGGCGCCGCAAGCACAGCGATGTGATCCTGTTTCCTTTCGACGAAGAGCGACACCTTGCCACACCTCCTGACCAAGCGTGGAATATCGAGGCGACAGATTTGTTTCGGCATTATGAGGCAGCCGTTGACGCGCTGCCCGAGAAGACGCGCCGGGTATTTCTAATGCACCGGGTCGACGAACTCAGCTATCGCCAAATTCACGAGCTATTGGGGATCAGCGTGGCGACGGTTGAATATCACATGATGAAGGCATTGGCGCATATTGCGAGATGGGTGGACGCCGCGAAATGAACGACAATGAACGTGATGCTGCCGCACGGCGCGAGGCAATCGAGGACAAGGCCGTCGAATGGGTCATTCTTTTGCGCGGGGATGACGCAAAGAATCTGAATCCACAGTTTGATGAATGGAAGGCGGAATCTCCAGAGCATCAGGCCGCTTATGAATGGGCCAAACGCCATTTCGAAACTTCGGCGAGCCTCAAGATGTCGGATCGCCACGGCATCAGCCGCTTCATTGCATCCCGCAAATGGGAGGTGTTGGCCGTAGCCGCCGTCATCGCGCTCGTACTACTTTTTCGGCCGCAGGCAGTGTTCGCTCCCTTCCAGAACGACAGCGAGACGGCGTGGGCGGCCCAGCGTCTTGAAACGCCCCACGGGGTGATCCGCACTTATGGCCTTTCGGATGGCTCGAAAGTCACGCTCGATTCCTCCAGCGGAATCGAGTTCGCGATGACGAAATCCGAACGGCGCGTGAAGTTGCACGAAGGAAGGGCTCGCTTTGAGATCGTCCGGGAGAACAGGCCGTTTGTCGTGGAGGCTGGTTCCGGTGTGGTCAGTACAGCAGAAGGCGTGCTCGACATCGGCTTTCGAAATCATGACCAAGTCGAAGTCGATCTGGTTTCCGGACGGGCGGATGTTCGCCCCCTCGTGACTGACCACGGTGTACACGCGCTGGCCGCTGATCGGCCCTTCCGCTATTCCGCTTCGGCATTCCGTCCGACACTCTTGGCGGAGGATTGCATAAATCGCCGCGATTGGCCCTCGGGTTGGGTCACCTATCGGGCGATCACGCTTGCTGACCTCGTTGATGAGGTCAATCGCTATGCGGCGATACCGGTCGTCATTGATGACGAGGCGCTCGGCCGGCGAACACTGTCGGGAAGATTCAAGCTCAACGATACGGATGGTTTTGTTCGCTTCGTCGGTGAATGGGCTGATCTGCAGATCGTTCGCCGCCCTGGCGGCATCCATCTTCAGCGAAGATAATTTTTTGATCGGGCGACTAAGGTCGCCTCACTCCCTGCGTCAACCGTGCCCCCGCACCGCGCACCCTTCAGGTGCTTTCGGTCAGGGGAGAGATTATGGCGAGCACGCGTTACCAAAGATTGGCCCTGCTACTGGCAGGCGCCACGGCGGTCGTTATTCCTGCGCCGCTGTTGGCGCAGGACAATCAAGTCTATCAATTCGATATTCCCGCGCAGGAACTTGGTGCCGCGCTGCGCGGCGTGGCAGCTCAAGCTGGCTTGCAGCTTTACGCGGCGGCGGACGACGTCAACGACGTTACCGCTCCGCGCGTCCGGGGCGCGATGACGGCTCAGCAAGCGATCGAGAAGTTGCTCGCCGGAACGCAGATGCGTGCGCAAATCCACGATGGGGCGGTGATCATCCGCCGCCATCCGCCCACCGCCTTGGCCGCCACTGATACGAGCGCCGACCCGGTCATCGTCGTTACCGGCACCCATATCCGCAGCGGGGAAACGACGTCCCCGGTGATCTCTGCGTCCCGAGACGCGATAGAGAAGAGCGGCCGCACCAACCTCGGGGATTTTGTTCGCGACCTGCCTCAGAATTTCAATGGCGGGCAGAATCCAGGCGTGGTCGGCGGCGGTGTTCAGGGAGGCAGCGAGAATCTTGCGTCCACGTCGACGATCAATTTGCGCGGTCTTGGTCCCGATGCGACGCTCACGCTGATCAACGGCCATCGCATTGCCTATGATGGTGCTTTTCAGGGCGTCGACATTTCCGCGATTCCGCTCGCCGCTCTCGATCGCCTGGAAATCGTCGCCGATGGGGCATCGGCGCTTTATGGATCGGATGCCGTCGGCGGCGTCGCCAACATCATCCTGCGCCGGGACTATGATGGCATCTGGTCATCGGCGCGGCTCTCGGGGACTACCGAAGGCGGCAATTTTCAGCAGCAATATGGTTTGGTCACCGGCGCGCGGTGGCAGAGTGGCGGGTTCATGGCAGCGGGGGATTTCAACCGCTCGACCGCGACTGCCGCAAGCCAGCGATCCGTCACCTATCATCTCCATCCTTCGGCGACCCTGCTTCCGGCACAGCGCCAGTATAGCGCGGTGTTCGCTGGGCATCAGCGTCTGGCCGATCAGGTCGAATTCGAGTTCGACGGGCAATATAGTCGGCGCCGAAGTAATTCCGCGAGTCCGCTGACGACGAGCGAGCCGGCAACGATGAGCGGATATCTCTATTCGTCGAGCGTCGAAAGTTATTCGATCACCCCCTCCGTCAGACTGTCGCTGCCGAGGGGATGGGAACTGAGTCTCAGCAGTACATTGGGACGCAGCCTGACCGAAGTCGAATCCCGAAGCTTCAGCGGCGGCGCGCTCGCATCCGTTACGCAGGTCGCCTACGACAACCGAGTCCAGTTGCTCGAGATTCGCGGCGACGGTGTCCTTGCCACTCTGCCGGGTGGCGATCTTGGGCTTGCCGTCGGCGCCGGCTATCGCGGCTTCTCACTGGATGCGGAATCCCGGCGCCACATCGGCACATCGACGGTCAACCTTTTGAACATCGATCATAAGGAAAATGTCGTTTTTGCTTTTGGAGAGATCGCTGTCCCCCTGTTTGGCGCGGACAACGCCCAACCGTTTCTCGACTTCCTTCAGGTCACAGGGGCGGTGCGCTACGAAACATACGAAGAACTGGCCAGCGTGGCGTCACCCAAGCTCGGTTTCATTTATCGGCCGACACCAGCGGTCACGATCCGGGGTGGCTGGGGCAAATCGTTCAAGGCGCCCACCTTCTATCAACGGTACAAGACCTATCAGGCACTTCTCCTTCCGGCTGCGCTGCTCGGCGCCGCTGGAGGTACGGCGAGCCGGCCCGTCCTCTACGTGGCGGGTGGCAATTCCGACCTCAAGCCCGAACGCGCCTCGGTCTGGAATCTCAGCCTGAGCTACGAGCCACCGACGATTCCCTCGCTACGCCTCGAGGCGAATTATTTTAATGTGCGCTACAGGAATCGTGTCGCCGATCCGATCGCATCGGTCCTCGGGGTGCTGAGCAACCCTGCCTATGCGAGTCTCGTCACCTTCAATCCGAGCGCGTCCTTGGTTGACGGGCTGATCGCTCCGGCAGCAAGCGCGCTTGGCCTCCAGAATCTTACCGGCAGACCTTATGACCCTTCGACGGTCTATGCCGTTGTCGATGCGCGCGCGAACAATACAGCCTATCAGACCGCGAAGGGAATCGACCTGTCTGCGCGCTACAGGCTCGATCTAAACTCGGGCGCCCACGTCGATTTCACGGCTGGCGCCAGCTACATCGAGAGCGAGCGGCGTCTGATTGAAAGCGAAGATCCCGCGCCCTTTGCCGGCGTCATCTTCCGCTCGCCTCACTGGCGCGCCCGCGGCGGAGCAACCTTCGAACAGGACAATGTCGCGCTCTCGGCGTTCGTCCAATATGCCGGGGGCGTCACCGACGATCGGATTGAACCCAAGGTCAGAGTCGGCTCGTTTCTCGCCGCCGATTTGTCCGCCAGGCTGTCCGGCTCGACCGGCATATGGCGCGGCGCCGACCTGACATTGACGATCTCGAACATCTTCAATGAAATGCCCGATCGGATTCGCTCGCGGTCTGCGATCGATCCGGGCTATGATTCGACCAACTATTCGATCCTCGGTCGAACGATCAGCGTAACGCTCGCCAAGCGCTGGTAGCGATGAGCGGGCTCCTGGCAACCGCAACCGCGATCGGGATCGCCGCCTGGACGTCGGCCCCGAACGCTTCAGGCACTTCGTGCGCCGGCATCGACTGGTCGAAGGCACGCTCGCCGACGGCTATTCGCGGGGTGTTGCCCGAGGATCTCGTCGCTCTTCGCGACGTTGGCCCCTCGGGTGACGCAGCGCCGGGAGAGCATGTTTTTTCCCTTTCTCCCGACCGACGCTTCGCCGCCTTCCAGATCCGACAGGCCGATGCCCCGGCGAATGATTATTGTGTCGCGATGGTGGTGCTTCCCCTGTTTGGTAAGGCGAAGCCCGTTATCGTCGATACTGGAGGGGAACTGAGACGAAAAGCGGCGGGTGGCGAGACCTTTCCGCAGCGCCTGACCGGGCTACCGGTGGCTGACGCGCCAGTCTGGTCCCCGGATGGAAGCTGGATAGCCTTTTTGCGGCAGGACGGCGGCAGAACGAGGGTTTGGCGGGCTGCGGTCGATGGGAGCAGTTCCGCTCCTATCATCACCACCGATTCCGACGTTCGCGATTTTCGCTTCGCGGGCGCTACGACGATCGTGGCGAAGCTCGGCGAAGAGGGGCGCCGGGCTCGGACCCAAGTCGAACAGGAAGCCAAGGCTGGCTTTCATTTTGATGGCCGGTTTACGCCGTTCAGTTCGAGTAAGCCCTACGTCCCGGTCCCGGCATCTGATCGCTTTGTCACGCTCGATACCGTTTCAGACCATCTCCGCCCCGCGACTTCCGATGAGGCCGGGCTATTCCCTTCGCCAGGGGACGTGTCGCCACCGCCGACTGGCACGGCGAAAGCGCGTTGCGTCGCCGAGCAGAAGCCGACCGGAAGTAGGGTCCCTCCTGTTACGCGACTCTTGCTCCACTGCCCCGGACAAGCGGTTCTGGTCTGTGATCGCCCTGCTTGCTCCAGTGGCTTGGGCACGGTTTGGGTCGCAACCGACGGCGCCGTCGTCCGCTTCATGCGGCGGGAGGGATGGGCGCAAAGCGAAACGGCTGTTTATGAATGGGACACGCGCCGCGAGGTCGTACGAAAACTCTATGCGACGACGGCGCTGCTGATCGACTGTCAGCCGCGCACGTTGCGACTACTCATATGCCTGCGTGAAACCTCCCTGAAACCAGGCCATTTGGCGATAATCGACCTTGCTCGGGGGGGCGCTGCGGTCATCGCGGATTTCAACCCGGAATTTTCTCGCCTCAGGCGCGGGCGAGTGGAGCGCATCCCGCTGACGAGCACCGCGGGGATCGAGGCTTTCGGCGATCTTGTTTATCCGGTGGATTACCGTCGGGGCGAGCGCTATCCCCTCGTCGTGGTCCAATATGAATCGCGCGGCTTTCTGCGCGGCGGGACGGGCGACGAATTTCCCATTCAGGTCTTTGCGAACGCCGGTTTTGCGGTCCTCAGCGTCCAGCGCCCCGCGCCGGTTGGTGCCTTGTCGCGGCCCAAGGATTATATCGAGGTCGACCGGCTCAACTTACAGGAATTTGCCGATCGCCGAAATGTGCTGTCAGTCATCGAACGGGGCGTGAAATTGCTGATCGACCGCGGGATCGCTGATCCCAAGGCGATCGGGATAACCGGACTCAGCGACGGGTCGTCGACTGTCCAGTTCGCCGCGCTTAACAGCTCAACCTTTTCGGCCGCGATCGTCAGCGGCTGCTGTTGGGACAGGAGTCAGACTTCGCTTCTCGGTCCAGCGGTGGCCAGTCGATATGCCCGGATCGGATGGCCCGGCATCAGTGAGAATAGCAGATCTTTCTGGTCCTCGATCTCGCTTTCCCAAAACGCCCGACGGGTAGCGTTCCCGATACTCTTTTCAGCGGCAGATGAGGAGTTTCGGATGGCCCTCGAAGCGTTTACCGCACTCCGCGAGGTCGGGAAGCCTGCCGATCTTTATATTTTTCCGGGCGAACATCACATCAAATGGCAACCTGCGCACAGGCTTGCAGCTTATCAGCGAGCGATGGACTGGTTTCGCTACTGGCTCATGGGCGCATTACCAGCCGATGGTCGACGACGAGAGGAGGCGCTGCGCTGGCAGGCGATGGACAAGCCATGATCTGGCGCGTTAACGCCAGCTTGGGCGTAGATCACCGGTCCTCCAGCCATCGACCCATGCCTCGGTGTCGAGCAACGAAAGAATGCGAGTGTAACCGCCCCCGCTAGATAGTCCGGCTTCAGTCAGCAGGTTTTCCATGGCGGGCTTGTCGGCGATATGGTTGCGGACAAGCGCGCCGTCCAGCAGACGTTCGCGAATGGTCGGCAGCTGGGTCCGGAGAATCTGCAAGGCGAAGTGATCGGGGCCGCCCTTGACGCGCCGCTCGATCACAGAGGGCGGCAGATCGTGAACAAAAGATCGTCTGGCGAAAGAGCGTTCGACACCACCGCGGCAGGCTTCCCAACTCGGTATCGCGAGACACGCCTCGACGATCGGCTGAGACATCAGCGGATGCACCGGCTCGAAGGGAAATCGACGGTCCTGCGCTTCCATATAGCCCTGGGCGCGAACGAGCATTGCGACATGCGCTGCTTTCCCGGGCAGACTATCGGGCGGTCCATCAAGCCAGGGATGGGCTAGCGACTTACCCCGGAAATCAGCGATCAGGTCGTGTGCCAGCAAATGGCTATTGGGTCGCCATTGATATTTGGGGCCATCTGCAAGCGGAATATGGAGCGCTTGCTTCACGACCTGCCAAGGGGTGGCTCCGGTCAGCCTGCAAATGTCAGACAGCGTCGACCATAGCTGGGTAGGCGTCCCACGCAGGAGATAGCGATCGACCAGTGAACGCGCCGAGCCTGTCAGATAAAAGACATTGTCGCCGCCGACGCCTGAGAAAAACGCGTCCGCCGCATAGCGCCTGGCAAGATCGACGAGCGACTTGTCATAGGCCTGTAGCTGGGCACGGCCCCCGGGGCGGGGTGCGTGAATGAAGCTGGATCGCGTAATATCGACCGCGCCCAGATCATAGGCGGCCTCCGCCAGCGGAATTTCGAGAGAGCGCGCCAGATCGTGAGCATAGGGTCGCTCATCGCCGCGCGCATCGCCGGCAGAGATTGTGAAGGCATGGAGCCCGGCGTGATGCCGCGCGCCGAACGCAACGATTGACGAATCGAGCCCGCCGGAAATGCCAATCAGGATCGAACGAAATTGTGCTGCCCATGCGGCGATGCAATCCAGAACGAGCTGCCGGAAGGTTTCGAGACCAGGTGCGGGGCGATTCACATGGGTCCAGGGCGACCAACATATTGCCTCCTGGGTCCGTCCTCGTTCGATCGTCAACGTCATGCCAGGCAGAAGTTGATGAACGCCCGAGAGGGCGGTCACCCGTTGCGGCAAGCCGTTGACATAGAGCATCCAGCCTAGCGAATGCCAGTCGATCGCTGGCTGCTGGCCGTTTGCTTCGAACAGGAGGGCCGCATCCGATGCGGCATAAAATATGCCGTCCCACAGTCCGTGATAGCAGGGCAGCATTCCAGAAGGGTCGCGTGCGATCAGGACGCCCTGATCGTCTTCAAAACAGAGAATATAGGCGCCCCAATAGCGATGAAGGGCGTCCGTTGGGCCGTTCAGATCGAGGGATTGAAGGGGTTTTGTTTCATGCTGCAGCGGCGCGTGTCGGCTGAACAGATGGCCGAAGCCTACCCCATTTCGCATTTGCCAAACGGCATCCGCGTGATTTGTGAAGAGCCGTACACGCTCACTTGAATAAGCAAGCTGGAGGCCTGATCGAAACAGGCGATGCGCGACGACCTCCGACTCCGGATGCCCTTGATCACGGATCTCGAGAAGAAACCGGCGGGCCATCAGATGGCGAGGATAGGGGTGAAGCCTCGAACATGTTCCAGGCTGTCATTGGCAACGCGGTCGTCCGTCTGAACCCAGCAATGGGCGGCAAAAGGGTCGAGCTTGACCCCCATGACCAATGTGGGTGCAAGGCCGAGACGAAAGGCGAGCATCCGAAAGGCTATGGAGCGTGCGAGGCATTGATCCGCCTCACCGATCCAGAGCGACGCACTCTGGAATGCGGCATGAAGGCCCGCAAGCTTTTGATCGGAAGTCTCGCGGAAGCGACGCTGCCTGCGCCGTCGTTCATGGGCTATGAGCCGAGCGAACGGCCAGCGTTTCAGCCGCGAGCGAACCAGCAAATGCGTCGCGCCGGCCCAAAGCGGCGAGGCGGCTGGAGCGGATGGCGCAATCTCCCTGGCCGGCAACGGCGAAGCATTCGGCCGCGCTGCATGTTCCCCTGGTACGAGTGCGCCAATTCCGAGCGCATGTAGCCGCTCGGCATCGGCGCTGCGCATTGCGTCACCATGGATTACGGTCCTGACGAAGCTCTTGTTGAGCGCCGATGGCAGGCAAAAGTAGCGGTCGCGTTCGATATCGAGAAACACGGCGCGATCATCGCACACGCAATAGGTGATTCCGACCTCGGCAAAGCTCCGCATCATGTCTGCTCAAGTGGTCGGCGCGCCCGGGTTTACCGAGCGCGCCGAACCGCTCAGTCGTCGGACAGGCCGGCGAAGTTCTGCTCGGTCGAAACGCTGTCGAGGATGAGTTCACCTCCGCCCTTGGTTTCGACGCTGGCGAGGCCCAGTTCGATCACATCGCCATCGGCGTGGGTATTCTTGTTCATGACGCTTTTCCTTTCCCATAACGCGACTCCAAACAGTCGCGAAATGATCATGCGGAGGCAATTTCAATAATTGAATATTATAATCCGATTATAATCGAAGCGGGGTCACGAAAGATCAGGAAGCAAGATGATCTCTGATCCGAATCTTCGGATTAAAGCCCCAATCGTGACCGAGCAGTGAGAACATGCGTTCGGCGCATGCACTGCCGCCTTTAGCGGGGCGCTTGGACATTCGCGGCAGTCGCCCGGTCACTTTTCCAACGGATTGCCGCTGAATGCCCTTTGTTACCTCGCAATCCTGCCAGATCAACGGGAATTACCCTCAATTTGAGAGTAATCAGCTCCTTCTGCGAAAGCCGCGGTCGCTGGCCATGAATCGCTCCAGCATCGGGGTCATCAGGCGCTCGACCGGCAGTGGGGCACCCAAACGATATTCTGCCGCATGGGCCTCGGCATAGGCGAGCAGGTCCCGATGCACGGCAGCGGGAAGGTCGAACGTGATTTTCACCGGCTTATCGTCGTCGATCGGACCCAGACGCAATTTGCTCATCGGGCGCCTCCGTGCGGTTCGAATATGATGTCGCGTTTCACGATGACCTGAAGCGCAAAGCCAGGCCGCACGGTGAGCGTGGGCGGGACCGACAATTGCCGTTCGACAAGCTGCCTGCCCGTCTGGCTGACGCTATCCTGTGTGCCATGGCGCAGTGCCCGGATAAGGTCGCTATCATCATCGGTGACCAATTCGGAACCGGCGCCCAGCAGCGTCGAAATCAGCGCCGCCTTCAGCATATGGCCCCAATGATAATTCGTGCGATCCTGCAATCCCGCCATGCCGGCGGCATCGGCGCCGGGGAGCCGGTCGAGCAGGATCGAATGGCCGCCGGGAAGAATGAGCCGATCCCAGGCGAGAAGTACGCGGTTCTGGCCCGCGCCGACCTCGCTGTCATATTCGCCGATGAGGCGCGAGCCCTGCGGGATCAGCAAGAGCTGCCCGGTCGGGCTGTCATAGACATTCTGCGTGACCTGGGCGGTGATCTGTCCGGGCAGGTCCGAGCGGATGCCGGTAATGAGCGCGGCGGGGATGATGCTGCCAGCCTGCAGGACATAGGGTGAGGCGGGTGCGATGATGCGCGCGCTGGTTTGGGTGGCTCGATCGCCTCGTGCTTCGAGAAAAGCCCCCCGTCTGGAAGCCGCCGTCGATGACGTGTCCGACGCAATCGCGGCCGGCGCTGAAGTGTCCGGACCCGATGGCGCCGATACATCCCGGTCGTCCCTGCGCCCTGTCTGTCCCCCAAGGAAGAGCTGGCTCGCTCGCGCGCTGTCGCGCTCCTGCGCCGCTCTGTCGCGCGCCTGTGATGCCGCGGTGGACGGATCGGGCCGCGATGGCTCCGCGACCGAGCGCGGCTCGAGCGGCTGCGCCGAGGTGGCCGTCTCGTCCATTGGCGCCGAGACAGCGGCGCGGCTGCCGGTTCTGAACGCTGCCGGGGCGGCATCATAGGTTGCCGGTGCGCCTGTCACCTGTTCGGCGCGATTAGGACTCTCGACGCTATGGAGGTTGTCGGGCGGCGCGTCGCTGCGGGGCTGGAACGCAAAGACCAGCGCTCCGCCGATCCCGAGGCCGACGACGCCGCCGATGCTCGCGAGGGTCTTGCGCGAGAGGCGCACGACGCGCGGAGGCTCGCCCGCGAGCCGCAGGACCGCGGGGCTGGTCGATGCTCCCGGGCGATTTGTCGCTGCGTCCGCATCGCGGGCTTCCTCAGCCTCCCGTTCCGGCCCGGTCATGGACGGCTCCGGCGCCGGGCGCCTTCGCGCTCAATGCGAACCCGTCGGGCTTTATCTCCAGCGCCGAGACGCAGCTCGGCGCGTTCGAACAGGCGATCGACGATCATGAAACGACCTTGGACGCGGTAGTTGACGAGTTCGGCGGCGCCCTTGTCGCCGATGACGAAAAGGGGCGGCATATCGCTCGTCGCAACGCCCTCATCGAACTCGACGAAGACCTGCCGCCCGTCATCGAACGCGCGCGCCGGACGCCAGTCAGGCCGATCGCCGGAGATGCGGTAACGAAAATTGAGGGCCGCGAAATCGACGTTCGCGACGGGTGCGGTGCGTTCGCGCTCGGCTTCGGCGGCCCGAAGCGCGATCAGCTCGTCTTGCGGATAGATCCAGGAGACGGCGGCCATATAGGTCGAGGGTGTGGCGCGCAGTTCGATGTGATAGGTGCGCCGACTGGTATTGATGACGAGGTTGGTTGCGATATCGGCGCGGGTCGGCTTCACCAAAATATGGACGCGGCGTGCGTTGCCAACTCCGCTGATCGTGTCGCCGATGATCCATCGTACCGTATCGCCGGATGCGACCGGTCCGGGGCCGATAAGCTCCTCGCCTTGCTGCAACGCGATATCGGTGACCTGACCCGGCGCCGCGTATACCTGAAAGAGCGCACCTTCGGTCCAGGCATATTGCTGGATGGCGCCCAAATAGCCCGATCGCTCGGGCTGAACGCGCGCGGCCGCATTGGCGTGGCCGACGCGGGCGCGCGGATCGCGGGGCTCGGCCGCATCTCGCGCGTTGGCGACGGTTGGCCCCGAAGTAGCATGGGGCGCGCGAGCCATGCCCGGGCTGGAGACGATCGCCAGCGAGATGGCCGAGACGAACAGGGAAGCGCGCGTGGCGCGGGCGGCGGATATCATTGGCTGAGCTCCTTTGACCAATCGATCGCGTTGACGAAGAGCCCCAGCGGGTTTTTCCGCAGGGTGTCGGGCGTGCGGGGTGGCTGCACCACGATGGTGAGGATCGCCGACCAGCGCGACGTTTCGATGAGCGCGCCGTCGCGGTAGCGGCGCTCGCTCCACGCGATGCGGAAACTGTCCTTCGACGCGCGGATGACGCTCGATACGTCGACCCCCACCTGCACCTTGCCGACTTCGGCGAAGGGGTCGTTGTTGCGGGCATAGCCATTCAGTGCCTGCGCGCCACGGTCGGTCGTGAAGTCATAGGCGCGCAGCCAATTCTCGCGCAGGACGATCGGATCGGCGGGGAGCGAACGAACCTGCTCGATGAAGCGCGCAAGGTGGAAGGCGATCTGCGGATCGGTCGGCCTATAGTCGGCGCCCGCTGGCGCGACTGCTCTTGCCTCGCCGAGCTTGTCGACTTCGACGACCCAGGGCGTGATCGTGCCGCGCGCCGACTGCCATATAAGGCCGGCGGCAAGTCCACCGGAAAGGAGAAGCGCTCCCATGCAGGCGAAACGCCAGCTCCTGGCCTGCACACGCGCCGAGCCGATGCGGTCGTCCCAGACCTGGGCGGCGCGCTGATAGGGCGTGACGGGCGTCGGGCTTTTCCCATAGCGAATGGAAGGTCGTCGAAACATCGATAGCTCCTTTGGGCTGCTCAGTTCTTGTCGGTGATGTCGGGGCCGCCTCCGCCGCCATGGCTGTCGCCGCTTTTCAGCGTGTGGCTGGTGATCGAGGCGCTCTGCATGAGCGTCTGGCGGCGCCTTAACGCGGACGCCCAGGCCGGCGGAGCGCCGGTCGGCGATGGCCGCGGAGCGGCCGCTGACGGCGCTCCGGTCTTGCCGGCGGCATATTGGTTCTTGAGGTGCGCCGCGGCCCGCCTCAACGGCGAGGCGGCTGCATTGGCAGCGGACCGTCCGACATTGGCGAGGCCCGAGGCGACCGCGGTGCCGCCACTTCTCCCAGCGGCCCCAACGGAGTAGGCGGCTGACGTGCCGCCGGCGAGGCGGGCACCTCCTCCGGCGGCACTGGCCGCGGCTGATCCCGCCGCGCCGATGGCGCCGGCTGCAATTTTCGCTCCGGCGATGCCGCCGCCGATAGCGGCGCCAGCGGCAAGGCCGGTGCCGGCAGCGGCGCCCGCGCCGAGTTGCGGCCCTCCGGCGACGATGCCGTTGGCGATGCCCGGTCCGAAGATGCCGAGTCCGAGCAGGGTGAGCGCGCCCAGCGCAATCGCCATCACCTCCTCGATGCCTGGTTCGGCGCCGAGGCCTGCGTCCATGAAGCGGCTGAACAGGGTCGTGCCGATGCCGGTGATGACGGCGAGGACGAGCACCTTAATGCCCGAGGAAATGACATGGCCGAGGACGCGTTCTGCCATGAAGGCGGTCCGGCCGAAAAAGGCGAAGGGCAGCAGCACGAAGCCCGCGAGCGTGACGAGCTTGAATTCGAGGATGGTGACGAAAATCTGGATCGCGAGAATGAAGAAGGCGATCACGACGATGACCCATGCGATGAGCAAGATCATGATTTCGACGAAATTGGTGAAGAGGCCGACGGGGCCAACGAGATCGGCGGTCGCATCGAGAAGCGGCTGCGCGGCGTCGAGGCCGGTCGATGCGACGGCGCCCGGGCGCATGAAGTCGCCGATCGACATGGCTCCGCCGCTGGCCTTGAGGCCGAGCCCGGCGAAACTGTCGAGCAGGATCTGGGCGAGGTTCTGGAAGTTGCCGATGATGAAGGCGAAGGTGCCGATATAGAGCGTCTTCCTGACCAGCCGTTGCAGCACATCCTCGTCGGTGCCCCAGGCCCAGAAGAGCGCGGCGATCGTCACATCGATCACGATCAGCGTGGTCGACAGGAACCCGACCTCGCCGCCGAGTAGACCGAAACCGCTGTCGATATAGGTCGTGAAGACGATGAGAAAATTGTCGATTACGCCGGTGTCATTCATTTCGGTTCCTCGCGGCCATAGAAGCGGCTGCGCCGTGCGGCCCAGGCCGCGTCGCAAACCGGATCGGCTTCGGTGATCGTCCGGCATCGGCCGAGGTCCGCGAGCGGTTCGGGCCCGGGTTCATCGGGCACCGTCACGTCGACCGGAGACACGGCTGGCGGCCGCGTCGCCGAGACGATCGCAGCAGTGGCCAGCATCCCGCCGAACGCCGCCGCGGCGGCCAGCTTCACCGAGCGGCTCATGTCAGTCGCGCGAACGGAAACGGCGAAAGCGTTCGCGTCCCTCGGCCTCGGTCGCGGCGTTACGCGCGGACTCAAGCGCCTGCGCCCGACCCTGCGCGATCACCGCGGCGGTGAGGTCGGCGATCTGCTGCGACTGGAGGGCGAGCAATTGATTGCCGGCCTGCGCCGCCTGCAGCGCTCCGGTCGCGGTCTGGCTCGCCGTGACGAGGTTGCCGATCGACTGGCGCGCGCCGGTCATATTGCCGGCGATGCCGGCCTGCACCTTCATCGCATCCTCGAAGGCGCCGACGCTGTCAGCCCAGCGCGCATGGGCGCCTGCCACCATCTCGGCCTGCGTTCCCGTGAGGGCGCCGCCCTTGTAGCGAGCGTCGAAGGTCTTCTGGATATCGGCGACGTCATAGGCGACGCGCTGTGCCTGCCCAAGCAGCCTCTGCGTCTGCTGGACCTGCTGTTGCAGCGTTTTCAGTTCCGACACCGGCAGGCTCGCCAGATTGCGTGCTTCGTTGACGAGCGAGGTCGCCTGGTTCTGGAGCATGCTGATCTGGTTGTTGACCTGCTCGAGCGTCCGCGCCGCGGTCAGGATATTCTGGGCATAGTTGCGCGGATCGTGGACGATGCCTCCGATCTGCGCCTGGGCGGGCGCCGACGCGATCGGGCCGGCCAGCAACAGGGCCGCACCGGCGGCGCACAGGGCATGACGAAAAGGGACAGTCTTCACGGGCTTCACTCCTTTGCGCGGGATGCGGGGATCATGTCGGGGAGCAGTTCGGCCGCCCATTCGAGGCCGCGATGGCGGAGCCAGGCCGCGGCAAAATCCTTGCGGCCATGGGACGCGGTCAGCTCGCCGATGCGAATCTGGTCGGTCTTGGAAGAGGCGGCGGTAAAGGCGAGGGCGACCTCGCCGAGCCCGAGATCGAACAGCCGGTTGCCGCGCCGCGACTGGCAATAATAGTCGCGCTTGGGCGTCGCGCGGCTCAATATTTCGATCTGGCGATCATTGAGCCCGAAGCGCTCATAGATCCGGGCGATCTGCGGCTCGGCGGCGCGTTCGTTGGGCAGGAAGATGCGCGTCGGGCAGCTTTCGATGATCGCCGGCGCGATGCTCGACGTCTCGATATCGGCGAGGCTCTGGGTCGCGAAGATCACGCTCGCATTCTTCTTGCGGAGCGTCTTCAGCCATTCGCGGAGTTGCGCCGCGAAAGCCGAGCTGTCGAGGACGAGCCAGCCCTCGTCGATGATGATGAGCGTCGGGGAGCCATCGAGCCGGCCCTCGATCCGGTGGAAGAGGTAGGAAAGGACGGCCGCGGCCGACGCTGCGCCGACGAGTCCTTCGGTTTCGAAAGCCTGAACCGAAGAATGGCCGAGCCGTTCCTCCTCGGCATCGAGCAGTCGCCCCCAGGGGCCGCCGACACAATAGGGCGCGAGGGCCTGCTTGAGGTCCTGCGACTGGAGTAGCACTGCCAGTCCGGTCAGTGTCCGTTCCGCGACCGGCGCGCTCGCAAGCGAGGTCAGCGCCGACCAGAGATGTTCCTTGGCCGCGGGATCGATCGTCACGCCTTCGCCGGCAAGCATGGCGGCGAGCCATTCGGCTGCCCAAGCGCGTTCGCCGGCTTCGTCGATGCGGGCAAGCGGCTGCAGCGAGGCCGCCGGGCTGTCGCCATCGCCATTGTCGCCGTGCAGCGCGCCGCCGAGATCCTGCCAGTCGCCGCCCAAGCCGAGGGCGGCCGCGCGGATCGAGCCCCCAAAGTCGAAGGCGAAGATCCGCGCACCCGAATAGCGGCGGAACTGCATCGCCATCAGCGCCAGCAACACGGATTTGCCGGCGCCGGTCGGGCCGACGATCAGCGTATGGCCGACGTCGCCGACATGGAGGGACAGGCGGAACGGGGTCGAGCCTTCGGTTTTGCCGTAGAGCAGCGGCGCGTCACCAAAATGCTCGTCCCGTTCCGCCCCCGCCCACACGGCGGATTGGGGGATCATGTGGGCGAGATTGAGAGTCGAGATGGGAGGCTGGCGGACATTGGCATAGACATGGCCGGGCAGGCTCCCGAGCCAGGCCTCGAGCGCGTTCACGCCTTCGATCGTGCAGGTGAAGTCGCGGCCCTGGACGACCTTTTCGACGAGGCGGAGCTTCTCGGTCGCCACGGCGGGATCGCGGTCCCAGACGGTTACCGTCGCGGTCACATAGGCGGTGCCCGCATAATCGGCGCCGAGCTCCTGGAGGGCCAAGTCAGCGTCGCCCGCCTTGTTCGACGCGTCGCTGTCGACGAGCGCGGAGGCTTCGTTGGTCATCACTTCCTTGAGGATCGCCGCGACCGACTTGCGCTTGGCGAACCATTGGCGCCTGATCTTCGTCAGCAACTTGGTCGCGTCGCTCTTGTCGAGCATGATCGCGCGCGTCGACCAGCGGTAGGGGAAGGCTTGTGCGTTGAGTTCGTCGAGCAGGCCGGGAAAGGTCGCGGTCGGAAAGCCGGTGATGGTGAGCGTGCGAATATGGTGCGCGCCAAGCATGGGTTCGAGCCCGCCGGTGAGCGACTCGTCGGTCAGCAGCGCGTCGAGATAGAAGGGGGTTTCGGGGACGCGGACCCGCTGGACCTTGGTCGAGACGGTGCTGTGGAGATAGGTGAGCGTTTCGCCGTCATCGAGCCATGCGGCTTCGGGCATGAATCCCTCGACCAGATGCAGGACGCGATCGGTGCGATCGATGAAGCTTTTCAGCAGATCGCGGGCGTCGATGCCCGGCCCCGCCTTGCCTTCATAGAGCCAGCTTTCGGCGCGCGCGGCGTCTTCCGCCGGCGGCATCCAGAGCAGGGTCAGATAATAGGCGCTGTCGAAATGCGCGCCTTCCTCGCGAAATTGTTCGCGCCGTTCCATGTCGACCAGCGCCGAGACGGCGTCGGGAAAGGTCGAGACCGGATAATCCTGCGCCGCGACGCGCTGCGCTTCGACGAACAAGGCCCAGCCCGAGCCGAGGCGGCGCAGGGCGCTATTGAGCCGCGCGGTCACGGCGACGAGTTCGGCGGGCGTGGCGCTGTCGAGATCGGGGCCGCGAAAGCGCGCGGTTCGCTGGAACGACCCGTCCTTGTTCAGCACCACGCCTTTTGCCACGAGACCGGCCCAAGGCAGAAAGTCGGCGAGCGAGGCAGATTTCGATCGATATTCGGCAAGATTCATCATGGCTGCATCCAGACGGGATATTTGAGATGGCGCCGCGCGACATCGACGAAGGCGGGGTCGTGCCGCGCCGCCCATACGGCGAGCGCATGGCCGATCGCCCAGATGGCGAGCCCCACGATCCACAGGCGGAGCCCAAGCCCGATCGCGCCGGCAAGCGTGCCATTGACGATCGCAAGGCTGCGCGGCGCGCCACCGAGCAGGATCGGTTCGGCGAGCGCGCGATGGACCGGCGCGCAGAAGCCAGGAATGTCGTCCCCCGCACTCATCAGACGAGCGCTCCGCCGCCGAAGGAGAAAAAGGACAGGAAGAAGCTCGAGGCTGCAAAGGCGATCGACAGGCCGAAGACGATCTGGATCAGCCGCCGGAAGCCGCCCGATGTATCGCCGAAGGCTAGGCTGAGGCCGGCAACGATGATGATGATCACCGCGACGATCTTCGCGACGGGCCCCTCGATACTTTCGAGGATCGACTGGAGCGGTGCCTCCCACGGCATCGACGAGCCGCCGGCATGGGCGGGTGTGGCCAGGAAAAAAAGGCAAGCCGCGGTGGACGCTACGAGCATGGCGCGCTGCGCGCCATGTCGGACGATGTGGATCACGGGTGATCTCCTTCGGGATGGATGCAGGACAGGATTCGATAGTCGCCGGTCGCGGGATCAAGCCCTTGGACGCTCGCAAGCTCGGCAAGCCGCCGCCCGCTTCCGTCGCGGACGAGCACGGCGATGAGGTTGATGGTTTCGGCGATCAGAGCGCGGGGCACTGTGATCACTGCCTCTTGGACCAATTGCTCCATGCGACGCAGCGCGCCGATGGCACTGCCGGCATGGATCGTACCGATCCCGCCTGGATGACCAGTTCCCCAGGCTTTCAGCAGGTCTAGTGCTTCAGGTCCCCGCACTTCGCCGATCGGGATGCGGTCGGGGCGCAGGCGTAGCGACGAGCGAACGAGATCGGAGAGCGATGCAACGCCATCCTTGGTCCGCATCGCCACGAGATTGGGCGCGGCGCATTGGAGCTCCCGCGTGTCCTCGATCAGAACCACGCGGTCGGCTGTCGTTGCGACTTCGGCGAGGAGCGCATTGGTGAGCGTCGTCTTGCCGGTGCCTGTGCCACCCGCGACGAGAATGTTGAGCCGGTCCGCTACGCTGAGACGCAACATATCGGCTTGGCTTGCCGACATGATGCCGGCTTCGACATAGGCGCCGAGGGTGAACACAGTGACGGCTGGCTTGCGGATCGCGAAAGTGGGAGCCGTTACGACCGGAGGCAACAGCCCCTCGAATCTTTCCCCGCCTTCCGGTAGTTCGGCCGAGACTCGCGGTGCACCGGCATGAACTTCGGCGCCGACGTGATGGGCGACGAGGCGAATGATGCGTTCGCCATCGACCGACTTCAGCCGTTCCCCGCTATCCGAAATTCCTTCGGCGAGCCGGTCGACCCAAAGCCGTCCATCGGGATTGAGCATGATCTCGAGAATCGCGGGATCAGCGAGCCACGTCGCGATCGATGCGCCCATGGCGGTGCGGAGCATGCGCGCACCCCGCATATGTGCTTCGAACCGGATTGGATCTACAGCCATGGAAACCCCGTTTGATGAGCCAAGCAGGAGGGCCTGGCGCGACGGGGATGAGTAAGAGACGCAGAAAAGCGTCTATTTCAACAGGGATTTTCCGATATCGCACGGTGGCGAAGAATGACAGGGAATGGCGTAGAGATTGTGGCCTCTCGTAACGAGATTGAACTTATGTCAGCGTCCACCGAACTCGCTTCAGTCTCGATACGATCTGAGCCGCAGGCGGAGGAGCATTAAGCCGCGCTTGCTAAACGACGACGCCGACATTTTAAGGTAGCGCAAATAATCATCGACTTTACTTTCGCCTACCATCAATGCGGCCTCATCGTAGCAACTCTCTATGTTCTCTGACCAAATTCGACAGGTTCGCGCGTAATGGTCGGCATGGTTGTGCATCAATTCCAAGCTAAGGATGCCGTCAGCTGCCTTTAATAGTTCATGAGGACTTGGGCACATAGACTCGGGAAAAATATGCGATGTCATGAATTTTGATACAGTAAATTCGTTCATCTTGTCGAACGCGATCGTCTGAAGAGATAAGCATCCTCCAGGTGTTAGCCAGTGCCGACAAGAGTTAAAGAATTCCCGGTAAATCCCAATACGCTGATCTGCCGTAAGTCCTGGCTCCGCGAAATGCTCCATGGCGCCAATTGACACAATGCCCTTATACGTCCCCTCAGGTTTATGGTTTCGCCAATCCTCAAGTCGAACCTCAATGCGTCCGTCGGCCAGTTCTTCAATATGTGATTTCTGATCTTCACTTAGAGTTAATCCAACTGCTTTTTTCAAGGGATGCCTAGCCAGCGCTCGCTGAATCAGGCCTCCCCAGCCACAGCCAATATCGAGTAATCTATCGTCAGTACCAAGAGCAACATTGTCGATATGGAAATCAAGCTTGCGCTGTTGAGCCTGCGCGAGATCATCCCCCGGCTCAAATAGGGCTGATGAATAGGTCATTCCGTCATCAAGCCACAGTTTATAGAAATCTCGACTCAGATCGTAGTGGAACCCGATCGCTTCCTTCGATGCCCCTGTTGCGGCCGCGGTCATAGCACATCTCCCTACCCACAAATTGGTTCTACGGCCGTTCTCTCTGGCCAGCGTTGCGGCGTTTCGTGCCTATCATGGCAGGATTGCGTGGACAAGGCGACAACCCGCGCTGGCACGCTTGCGAAATCCAAGTTGCCAAATAAGATCTAATTTGCCAACTTTGCAATATTTGAGGTTCGACTTCCGTAAGGGATGGGGGCGTTGTTATATTCGCGGCCTAAATCCTTCCTTATGCAGAGTCTGCAAGCGAGTTTTCTGCATCCAAATCACGCTGAGTAATAAATCGGTACAATAGACAGGAGAGGCCAAGCATGCATCGCGATCTTGATCATTTGACACCGGGGTCCCCTCACACAGGTAGGCATTCCGTCGATCAGATTGGCTCGCAGCGAGATGGTTCTGTCTCCCACGCGGGCAGTATCATTGGGCTGTTGCAGCAGCACGCGGAAGCGAAACCGGATGAGGCGGTGTTCACATTCTTGCGAGATCAGGACAGGCAGCAGGTTACCTTTCGGGAATTAGAGCGGCGAGCGGCCGGGGTTGCTTCCGCACTTGGAGCAGTATGTCAGCCTGGAGACCGAGCCGCTCTATTATTTCCCTATGGGCCAGATTTCATCGCTTCTTTTCTGGGTTGCCTTGGTGCCGGGGTTGTGGCTGTTCCACTCTATCCACCCAGCAGGAGTTCTCGTAGTCTCGACACGACGGCGGCCGCCATCCGAGATTGCGGCGCTACAGTTGTGTTGACGACCTCATCCGCAGTTGATCCTTTGCGTGAACGGTTCCACGGCATCGATCTCGGCGGACGAATTAGATGGCTTTGCTCTGATGAGGCCAGTCCGATTGGCACTGCCTTCGTGCCGCCGCCAGCTGATGATGCTGTTGCATTTCTTCAGTATACTTCTGGTTCAACAGGGACGCCGAAAGGCGTCATGGTTTCACACCTAAACCTGCTAACGAATGTCGATATGCTTGCATCTGCGTCCGGTTTTGATCAGGCAAGCGTGGGCGTGTCGTGGCTGCCGCCCTATCATGACATGGGACTGATCGGCGGGCTCCTGACTCCAATCGCTGTAGGTTTTCATACTGCCCTGATGGCACCTACATCGTTTCTCCAGCGGCCCATACGGTGGCTGCACGCAATCACGGAATTCGGCGCGACAGGCACTGGCGGGCCAAATTTCGGCTATGAATTATGCGTATCCAAAATAAGCGATGATGATGCCCGTGACCTCTCGCTGGGGACGCTTCAGGTTGCTTATAATGGAGCAGAGCCCATTTCTGCAGACACACTTGACCGTTTTGCAACAAAATTTGCTCCGCACGGCTTTAACCGGTCCGCTTTCTTTCCGTGCTATGGCTTGGCTGAGGCCACATTGTTCGTCGCTGGCACTGGACATGGCAATGGTTTCAGTGTCCTCGATCCTAAGAGCGCAGGAGATGCGCGCGCGGCTGATGGGGGCGAAGCGGGCCTTCATTGCTTGGTTAGTTGTGGACAATCCTTCGGCGAAACCGAGATCAGAATTGTCGAACCTGATACCGGTAGAACATTAAGTGAGAAACAGACGGGGGAAATTTGGGTGAAGGGCCCGAGCGTCGCCGCCGGCTACTGGCGTAATCCGGAGGCAAGCGCGGAGACATTTAATGCGACCCTGACGGACGAAGGTACGACGGGGTGGCTTAGGACAGGCGATCTCGGCTTTGTTCAAGATACCCGGCTCTATGTCAGCGGGCGGGAGAAGGACCTCTTGATTATTCGGGGGCGGAACTACTACCCGCAAGATATTGAATGGACTGTCCAAGCGTCTCATGAATCCCTGCAACCCAATGCCGTTGCTGCTTTCTCAGTGCAGATCGACGGCGAGGAGCGCCTGATAGTCGCAGCTGAATTGCAGCGATCAGCCCTTAAATCGATTGATCCAGACGCCGTCTTTGCAGCGATCAGGCGGAGCATATCGGAGAACCACGAACTGCAGGCATTTTCGATTATCTTACTCAAATCCGGCGGCTTGCCCAAAACCACGAGCGGAAAAGTGCGGCGGCGCCAGTGCAAAGCAGAGTTTTCGGGCGAATCGTGGCCAACATATGCAGCTTGGCGCCTAGGCGATGCCTCCAATATGAGGCAAAGTGATCCACATCCAGTAATGGGGAGCTCCAACTCATCTTCGCTTCATGTAATACGCGAATGGCTCTTAGCGAATGCGGCGGACGCTCTCGGCATCGCCGCCGGCGATCTTGACCTCAATAAATCACTACGAGATTACGGACTAGATTCGTTTCAAGCTGCCACGATCTCCGGCGAGTTCAGCGAGCAGTTCGGATTTGCAGTAGAGCCTGAAATATTCGACAGATTTGATGACCTCGAGTCAGTTTCAGAGCATCTCGCGGCAAAATTTGATACGCGCAAACTGCTTCAGTCAATGTCTTCATCAGATCGTGATAAGTTTATTGATGAAATTATCACCGAATCCAAAGATGGTGACCTATTTGAAGGGCAGGATATTCAAAAAGAATACTATATTCTTGATGAAATGCTAGAAGTGAAAGCGTTTTCGGAGCGAGCAAAACTTCTAACATCATTGCCTTTCAATCCATTTTTCTCTGTTCACGAAGGAACAGACAATGAATTCACTGAAATAAATGGTCGAAAATTAATCAATTTTTCGAGCAACAATTTTCTTAGCTTAAGCGGGCATCCAGAGGTAACTGCCGCCGCCATTTCAGCGCTAAATACCTACGGAAGCAGCGTGTCTGGTAGCCGGCTTATAGCCGGCGAGCGGCCTCTTCATAAGGAGCTCGAGCAGAACATAGCGCGATGGCTTGGTGTGGACGACGCTGTCGCATTTGTCGCCGCCAATATGGCGAATCTTTCTACGGTTGGCGACCTTTACGGGCCAGGAGATTTGATCCTCTATGACGAGCTGAGCCACAATAGCCTGCTCCAGGGAGTCAAGCTTTCACACGCAGATGCAATGCCATTCAAACACAATGATGTAAGCGAATTAAGGCGTCTACTTAAGTTGAAGCGACGTCGATACCGGAAGGTATTAGTATTTATTGAAGGCCTGTATAGCATGGACGGAGACATACCTGATCTTCCTGCATTTATCGAAGCAAAATCTGAGTTCAAAGCTCACCTAATGGTTGATGAATGCCTCTCAATCGGTGTCATGGGAGAGACTGGTCGAGGTATTGGGGAGCATTTCGGGACAAGGTCGTCGGATGTCGATATTTGGATGGGCGGTATAAGCAAAGCATTCGCTAGTTGTGGTGGATACATTGCTGGAAGCGCCGAATTTATCCGTTATCTACGATATTCCTCGCCCGGCTTTATATACACGACCGGACTGTCTCCTGCTAATACGGCATCTGCCCTCAAAGCTATGAAAATATTAGAAGAAGATTCCAGTATTCTCGATCGTTTACGTGAAAATACGAAGTGCTTTATAGATCTAGCTTTAAAAGCTGACATGGATATTGGAGCGTGCAAGGGTGAGGCTCCGATTGTGCCGGTGATAATTGGGGATCAGATGCGTTGTCTGGCAGTGCATCAACGTTTGCACGAGAGAGGTATCAACGTAACGCCGATATTCTATCCTGCCGTTTCAGAGAATTCGGCTCGCCTGCGCTTTTCGTTGAGTCCCACTCACAGCTTCAAGGAATTGGAATTCACGATCGATCAACTTCGCGACTGCCTTGGATCATAATCCCGGCATGGAGAGAGTCTGGATTATTGGAGCCTCGTCGGGGATAGGGGAAGCGCTAGCGCACCGCTATGCGCTCGATGGGGCTGGGCATCTGATACTATCGTCGAGGGGGACAGAAAAACTCGAGAAGGTGGCTGCTGACCTCGCCGCCTATTCAGGCTGCCTCATAACCGTCGTGGCGATCGACGCTACTCAACGGGATCAAGTCGTTAGGGCTCTCCGCGAAATTGAAGACACGCACGGCGCAGTTGATACTTTGATTTACAGTGCCGGTGTTGGTCAGAGGGCACTCGCTAGTGAGACTTGCGAGGATGTGGAACGCCATCTAATGGAATTGAACTATTTTGGCGCTATTACAGCGGCTAAGGCTGTCTTGCCCTCCATGACAAAGCGCGGCGTCGGAAAAATCGTCATGATAAGCAGCGTGGCAGGAAAGATAGGGACTCCACTAAGATCCAGCTATGCCGCTTCGAAGCATGCATTGCATGGCTATTTTGATTGCTTGCGTGCTGAGGTTCACGACGCAGGCATCAGAGTAATTTTAGTCAGTCCCGGTTTCATACGAACAGACATCACCTTGCGGTCGCTGACCGGCGATGGAAGCGCATATGGGAAGATTGATGACGCTTTGGTCCGTGGGGTTCCGGTTGGGCGCTGCGCTTTGCTGATCAAAAAAGGGATAGACCAAGGCAATCCCGAATTTGTGGTCGCCGGATTGCGTGAAGGGGTAGCAGTCTATCTACGAAGATTCTTCCCAAAATTGCTATTCCGATTGGCGCGATCTGCCCGGTCCACGTAGGTGGAGTGATGCAATGCCGATTGGCCAAGGCTAGCCTGAGGAGTCAATTATGTCCGAAACAGCTTCGCAGCGCCTATTTCGAGGCCAATCTGCGCTCGTTCTCGTGGGCGTCTTGTTTTTTACGATGGCAAATACGATGCTGTTTGCGCTTGTTGGGCCAATCGCTCGCCAGATTGGGATGAGCGAAATTCAAATCGGCGTGATATTTTCCGCATCTGCGCTCATGTTTTTAATTTGCTCTCCCAAATGGGGCCAGCTGGCTGACCGGTGGGGACGGCGTAAGGTCATCGTGTTCGGCCTAGTTGGTTCGGCGGTATCCGCACTTCTGTTTGCCGCTGTCCTCGCTGCGGGGGTCTCGAGCACAATTGATGCCGTTGTCGCGTTTTCATTTCTTCTTGGGGCAAGATTACTATACGGAATCCTGTGTGCGGGACTTCAACCTGCTTCCGTCGCTTACATGGCCGACATCACCCATCACAGAAGCCGATCTGCGGGGGTGGCTTTGGTCGGCGTAGCCGTGGGGATAGGGACTATTCTGGGTCCCGTTCTAGCCGCGGTTATGGTTGGAATCAGCCTCCTTGCGCCACTTATAGTGATCGCAATATTATCAGGTGCGACCGCGGCTGCGGTTGCATATTTCCTTCTTGAGCCAAAGCACTCAGAAAATAACGAAGAACATGTTGCCGCACCGATAGCGGCGCTTGCACCATATCTAGCAATAACTTTTTTTACATACGTAGCACTATCATCGATTCAACAGACTATGGCGTTCTATATACAGGACATCCTTGAAGCTGACACTCGTGATGCGACTCGTCTTACTGGATATTGCTTTGGAGCCTTCGCAGCCGCCGCGTTGATTGTTCAGATCGCGGTTGTGCGGCGAGCGAATATTGCGCCCAAGACTTTGCTCTCCGCCGGACTTCCGCTGCTCCTCCTCGGTCTCGTCGTGTATGTCACGGCAACAAACTTGAGCACTCTTTTAACCTCCTTCGCTTTCATTGGAGCAGGGACGGGGCTGGTCCAGCCCGGTCTCTTTGCCGGAGCGTCATCTGCCGTAGGAGCAGATCAGCAAGGAAGCGCGGCGGGCTATATCCAAGCGGCGATGGCAGGCGCCTATATCATAGGCCCGATTGCCAGCACGGCCAGTTACAATCTTGCCATTCAGGCTCCAGCTGTTCTGGCAGGCACTTGCGTGGCGCTTGCTGGAATTGGCTTTGCCGTGATATTTGCAAAAAATAGCAAGCAGGACGCGGAACCAAATGTCCACGTCGCTAAAGTAGGAGAGGACATTTGAGCATTTTCGCGCGGCACGCTTCTGAACTGGAGCGGTTTAGAAAGGCGCAGGCAACCGGTCCGGCCCCTGTTCGGATTACGATGGACCGAGTGATCTCGCCAACCGAAGCAATCATCGGCGGGAAGAAAATCATAACGATAGGAACCCACAACTACCTTGGTTTGTCTTTCGATCCTGACTGCATCAATGCTGTAGTCGAAGCGGTGAAACGTGACGGTACAGGAACATGCGGCTCGCGCGTTGCCAATGGATCATTCGCGGAACACCTTGAGCTTGAAAGAGAGTTGGCTGACTTCCACGGCATGCGCCACTGTATGGTCTTCACGACCGGCTACCAGGCAAATCTAGGCGTAATCTCGACGCTTGTGGGCAAGGGCGACTTTCTACTGATAGACGCCGATAGTCACGCGTCAATTTACGATGCGTGTAAGCAGACTGATGCGAGCGTCATTCGTTTCAAGCACAATGATGTAGGGAGCCTGAGCGATCGGCTCCGAAGGCTTAAAGATGAGAGCGGAAATAAGCTGGTGGTTGTCGAAGGCATTTACTCGATGCTTGGTGATATTGCCCCTCTTAAGGAGATGCTTGAAGTCACCAAGCACTACGGAGCCTATATGATCGTCGATGAAGCGCACTCGATGGGTGTGCTAGGACCGCGCGGATGCGGGTTGGCTGAAGATTTGGGAGTTCTAGACCAAGTGGATTTCGTGATCGGCACCTTTTCCAAGACGTTAGGAGCGGTCGGCGGTTATTGCATATCCAACCACGACGATTTCGATGCTCTTCGGGTTACGTGTCGGCCTTATATGTTCAGTGCGTCACTGCCATCCGCTACGATTTCCGGCGTACGTGCGGCGCTTCGCGCTGTCACGGAGCAGCCGGAACTCCGCCAAAAGCTCACGGAAAATTTTCATACTCTTTACGAAACTCTACAAGCAAATGACCTTTTCTTAGGTCCCACTCCAAGTCCAATTGTGGCCGTACGTCTCAAAAATTCTGAGATGGCGATCGCGGCGTGGCGTACGCTGCTTCATAGAGGTTATTACGTCAACATTGGCCTCCCGCCCGCGACTCCGAACAACGAGGCGTTGCTTCGCTGTGCGGTATCGGCCGCGCACAGCTCGGAACAAATGCAGAGCTTAGCTGGCGAAATTGTTGAAGTCGTTCGTGAGGTGGAACGGCTCGGACATGAAGAGCTCGCGGCCGTGAATTAGATTTTTCCGAGCTACACATATTCATCGGCCAGAGGAGGCGTCCCGAGAGCAGATTGGGGGGGGGGCATGAGATGCGAGCAAGAAAGCGTAGCCTACTTTCCAGAACAATTACGTTTCGTAAGCGTGGCCTGAAGGCCGCAGCTACGCGGCCTGAGCGACCTGCTGTTGTTGGTCGGGCTGCCAGCCCCACGGCATGAGCTCGTCCCATCGGGACGCTGGCCAGCCGGAAGCGATCTTCTCGA